>Ga0265296_1000079_pt1 | contig 193469 bp, 240 predicted proteins | sample MunlanPumphouse1_FD_189073 | JGI IMG/M metagenome (GOLD analysis project Ga0265296, IMG submission 189073) | Groundwater microbial communities from a municipal landfill in Southern Ontario, Canada - Pumphouse #1 | ecosystem: Environmental > Aquatic > Deep subsurface > Groundwater | place...
GCGGCTTTGGGTCTACCCAGAGGCCTATGCGCTGGCTGCGGGCAGTGTTCTCTAAGCTGGGCAGCTGGCCGTCGTGGTTGTAGCGGCTGTAAACCCAGGCGAGCCCAGAGCGTACCTGCTCAACATTAGCCTCTTGACCATCAACCAGAATGCGGCCAATGCGCCTGCCGTATTGGTCGCCACCCACGTCAATGACTTCGACATTCTTGCCTGCAACGAGGTCGATCAGGTGCTCTTTAGATTTCTGCCCGAATGGTTGCGTCTTTTCAGGCGCATCAATGTTTGCCAGCCGAACACGGACATTTCGATTGCCATCCGCTAACACCTCAATGGTGTCTCCGTCGAGAACACGAACTGCCTTCCCCTGAAATCGGGTATCAGCAACACTTGTCACTGAGGTAAGGGTCAAGCTCATAAACAGGGTAAGGGCGAAGGCAGAGCGGATGTACATATCTGTAGTTCCTGTGGTGGGTCTTCGAGCGTCAAGCTGTATGGCAGGCGCCCAGCATGGTGCTGAGATTGTGCATTGAGCCACAAGAAACACAAGGTCTAATATCATCGTATGTTGTTAAATTTTGCGCGTTTTTGATACTGATTGCGCACTTCGCCTGAACGAAAAAACGCCATGAGGGACAACTGCATGGCGTTCTAGCGGTGACAAGGCTGGGGATCAGCAACCGCGAAGTTCGCGACGAATCGCGCCGTAATTCTGCCGAAGCTCTGAGCAATAAATCTCCATGCCCAGGCGGTCACCAATTTCCTCGGCCACAGTCCAAATCTCAAACTCTGGAGGTTGCGAATCTGAATACTCATCGAGGTCACGACTGGCAACCTTATGCCCGTCTTCTGCAAGCGTGCCTGGGGCACCGTATCGCAGGTGCGTCGGAGCCCCATCTTCAATACTGGCAGATGCGAACACAGGTGGACTTACTGTTTTACCTTCTTCACTTGGATACCCTACAGCGGGATCGTAGATCAGGCCGTGGACCTCAACCCACGAGTGGTCAAAGCGATAGTTGCCTGAGTGAACCTCACCTAAGCACAGCGTTGGGCCAAGACCCTGCTCTGCGAGCAAAATGTAGAGCACAGCTGCAGTGCTATGGCATGCACCGGCCCAGCGTCGTCGTTCGATTGTCGAGATGAGTTCTTGATAGGTGCTTCGCAGTATCTCTCCGTGCTCGATGCCTTCAGAGAGTTGCTGAATAATCCTTTGCGACATAAGTGATCCCTTGCATTACCTGGATGGAGGCCGATGGTTTATGGCGAACAATGCCTTCAAGCAATAGCTCTGCCCTCCACGCCGCTACGCGGCGACATTCGGTGCGAATCAATAATCAATGCATGCAGAGCAGCGGCCACCCGTGCTCAAGGCGCCAGATGCGCTCAAGGTGCTTCGCATGGGCGAAATCGCTCTCTACATCAGCTGCGATGGCTCCATTGCCGCTGGTGCTCACAAAGGAAACTCGCCAGCGCGATAGTTCATGTAGGGTCGTATGTTTGATGTGCAATGAGCCCGTGCCGTCGCCGCCATTGAAGTGTTGGCCAAGACGTTCACGGATGCCAACTGAGGCCCTCGCAATACCGTTGTATACCAGCCGAAACCCATCCTCCTGGATGTCGCATACATTTCCAAGGCCTCTGTGTAGTTTCGCCATGAGGGGAATGTTGATTGCATTTCCAAGGGGGGAGGCAACACAACCTTCTATGTCATCGAGGGAGTAGTTTGTGTAGATCCAGTAAAACCCGCTCACCTTGGTAGGTGGTGCGCCATCAAACTGAAGTTGTTTGTATTCATTGCGGAAAACGCGCAGCAGGCGCGATGAACGTACCTTCTCTACGCTTGGTAACAGATCCCTTGGCAATTCAACAATCTCTTAGATGCAGGTGGGAGGAAGCGCAGGGTCACTCAGTCACAGCAGGAGCTGACTTTGGTGCACGCTTTTTCGGTGCCCATGCCTCGCTCACCATGTCGAAAGCCTCTGTGTACTTCTTGACTGCATCACTGACAGTTTGGCGTGTCGCTTGTGTTTCGTGGTGTGCATCGGCTTGCGTCCAGCGATCAACCAGCACGCGCCTGGCGGCCTTATTAGCGGCTGATTCCGGGTTGCCGCGCATCAGCTTGACCAGTACGTCGAATTGCTCATTTTTCATGACAAATTTCCAAATTCATTGGGTTACTTCTGTGTAAGGCTCGCGCTTTACCAATTTTAGCGGTAGGCCTCGACCAGATGTTCGCCCCGCGTTGCGAAAGTTGCATACCCGCTGCCCGAGCGAATGCCGACTGCGGGAGCCATGTAGGCATCTCCTTGCCAGTCCTCGCAAGCCTGCTCGATCTGGTCATAGGTAACCTTGAATCGCCCCGCCACCTGGCGAAAGGTCGGGTACTTAGTTCCCTGATCAGCGTCTTCCGCGTCCTTGCAGAACTTGATGGCGAAGGTGAACAGCTCGTCTGGGGTCATTTGCAAATCCTCAAGCGTGGTATCTAGCGATAACCTGGTAGCACCACAAATACGTTGTCAGGAAAATACGGCGGGAGAGCCGCACGGTCAACGTTAACTCGCGCTGTTACTGGGCGGGTGCGATTTGCTCATTCTCCCAGCGCTCAAACAGTTTTGTGACATCTGCCTCACCTTCTATTGGCGTTGTCGCAAGCTGGGCTGTTATGAAACAGGTGAAGTGCAACACCGCGTCGTGGCGTTCTTTTCGAATACGCTCAGCGTGAAGCTCAGTAGCCGCGTGTGGAGCGTTGTCGCCTTCTTGTGGGGTGGTAGGAAGGGGCACGAGATACGGTTCAATTGTTGTCCATATCAAGCGCGACCAGATGCTGTTTGAGCCCTTCGCACCTGGGCGCATACCCAGCACCAAAGAAATCTGCTGCTCGATGCGGTCGCGCTCGATTTTTGTGTACTGGTTTGGGCTTTGATCGGAGCCAGCCTGGCGTTCGCTCGCTTTGATCAGGTTGGGTAGGGCATTGACCGCTCCCATGAGCAACGCACCGTACGCTTCGCCCGTAGGCCCCTCAGGCAAACGGCACACAGGCGTTTCCCCTGCGAGCAGTCCCGGCTTGTCACCGCCAACCTTGCCTGCACGGAGCATGGTGGATGGAACGGCAGCCAACAATCCTTTCAATTGCGTGTTGTTGTTCATTTAGGTTCCTCGTTCAGCGTTTGTCGATTTGCCGGTTGCTCATGTGCCACGCCCTGAATTGGCCAGCCGTGTAGCTGTCACCAGCAGGGACATAGTCCAGGTCAACGCTTTGATGATGCATCACGTTTATGGGCTCGCCGCACTCCGAGCAGAGCAGCAACTCAAACTGCCACGTCTGCGTCTTCTGGAAGCACACAAGGCGCTGAGATTCGTCGCGGTAGTAAACGCGCCCGTTGGAATGATCAGTTTTAAGGAGTGACAGCATGGTCAACCTGCTCACAGGGTGCGAAAAGTAAGCGGCGCCCGCAGGCGCCGGAGAGGGAATTAGGACATCTGCTCGATGGCTTCTTTGCCGAGCTGTCGCGTGTACTTTTGGAGCATGGCACGAGCCAAGGCTGCCTGGAGGGAATCCAGTACTGGCAACAACGCCAGGCCGCGCCCTACCTTTGCATCCGGGCCGTTGAAGCCAACATCATCTTGAGTAGCTGCGCCATCGCACACGCCCGCCAGCGCTTTCAAGTTGCGATGCACTGCTGCGATCTGCTCCCGATTCATGAGTGCGGCCTCTTCTTCAAAACCACGATCTATAGCGCGCTGCGCTGCGCGTGCGCCGGTACGGCTAGCGGATGCCTGCTCTTTTGACTTCTCGCGGCGTGCGGCATTACCACGCATCCAGTTAGCAACAATCGAAGTGTCCAGCACCGCCAGTGGCGGCATAGCACGAGGGGTGCTTTGGGCGATACGGGATTCGCACAGCTCGATCACAGCATCGACCTCGCGGCATACATCAATGAATCCATCGGCGGCGTTCTTCTTGAGGACGCTCTGCGCCGACTCAAGAACGCTGGGGTCGATGGACAGGCCGTAGTCACGCACAAGGCTGATCACTATTCTGATCGAGCTGGTATGCACGGGCAGCTTCCACGTTTTGGTAGAGTCCATTGTCGAAGCGGCGCAGCTTTTCAGCATCGCTACGATTGATTCGTTGTACGCGGTGCGCACCTCGAAGCACGACAGTGTGCCCGCAGCTTTCATGCCCTTGATATTGCGTTCTGCCACGCCCGACAAAGCAGCTTGGATCTTTTCAGCTGCAACGCTGCAAACGATGAAGTCGTTATTAAAGGCGAGATTTGCCAATGCGGAAGCGGTGTTCACATCGGCGCCCGCGATCCAATATGGTTCGTTCCAATCCTTGTGGAACCGGCGAACAGGCAGTGCGCGAACGCTGGCCAGAATGGTCTCGCACTTCGGGAAGTACACGCGAAACTGCATGCTTGCTGCGTCGAATGCGATAACTTTTTCCATGGGGAAGATCCTGGCTGTACGTGTTTGTGTAAATCGAGTGTACGTGTCTAGGGGCGTACAGCGCAAGGATGATTTTGAAAAAAATACTCCTCTAGGCACGTATGCGTAAAAGCGTGATATAAGCTTCAATTCTAGAGCCACAACTATTAGGAATCACCGCATGAAGCGACCCCTGAGCATCGCCTTCGCTGACGCGTTCGATAGAGCTGCACACGACGTGTTCGTCGCGCCTCAGGTTCATGCCGCGTGTAATGAACCGGCGCCGACCACTTGTGATCGCTGGGCGTATTGGTGCCAAGGCTTTGCAGCAGGGCTGCTTGGTGATGGCGTATCGATGCCGCTGAATGAGCGCTTCGGGTACTGGGCCCGCGCCGTGCTGAAACGCCTCCATCAAACGGTTCGGTGTGCTGGGACGGGAGGAGGGGGGGAGTGATTCGATATCAGCTTTAAGCGCCTAATCCGATCAACCCCTTCTGGCATCTCAGCCATTGCCAAGGTAAGCACCTAGCTGTTGCACAGGCAGAGATAACGAGCTGGGCGGGGCATCGCTGCGCCTTTGAGATGACGTTCTCACTCCTGGTGCCTGGTGCAGGACATTGAGCAGACCCGTGAAGCGCGCCGCGCTTCCGAGCAGATTGAGCATGCTGAATTCAAAGCGAGATTAGCCACGATGGCAACGGCGATCCGTATCAACCGAATGTGATCTGTAAGGCCTACCTAAGGTTGGCCACGTGCTGGTCAACCGCCGCCCACAATTCGGCGTACCCATGAGCAGCGACGAACCCGCCGAACGGGCAAATCTTTCGCCTGGATACTTCGCACTTCCTGCCCACCTGCATGGTATTGCTGATGCTGCATTCAGAATGGTCGAAGAGGGTGAATGCCCTGACGGCATGCTGAATAAGCTGAAGCGCGAGCTGAACAAGTCACGGCCTCAAGGGGAGTGATCTTCTCGATCCTCGCGCTTACGGATATACCAAATAAGGTAAATTGATTCTTGATAGATTTACCATATAGGGTAATATCTAAATGTCTGGTGCGAATTTCTTAGCACCAAAAATACGGTGCATCGATCATGGTAAAGAACGAGAAAACACGGGTATCACGGGCCAAGATTTCCCACCTCGGCGGGCAAATGGCGCTCTGGAAAGAAGAAGATGGTTCGCTGTACATCGCGCTGGACTTTAACGAGTACACAAAATTTTTTGGCCCTCTGACCGATGCTCAAGTTGCCGCGTATGAGCTATTACGCGAGGTCGATGCAGAGCCTGATGATTGGACGGCGCCTGAACCTCTGGTTGACGTGTCGAAGTTGCCAGCGCGGGTCAAAACCAATGGACGACTGAAAGTTGCGGTAGCAGGGCGCACCTCCTTCTTGCCGCTTCCTGTGGGTACAGAAGTTATGGTCTTTGATTACCATCTCCCCACAGGGCGCGGGCAGCCCCACATGGTGGATTTTAACCTGATCGACGTACCTGGTTCGATCAACAGCACAGCAACGGTAGATTCTTTCGATCTTAAAGGATTGGCGCCGGAACCATCCTCAGCTGCCTGAACGCGAGCATTGCACATGGGGATGTAGGTCGATATCCCATAAAGCCGTGGCACAACAATGCCATTTCTACTCCACTTCGAAGCCATGGATTTAGGCGGGGCGGCATGTCGCATGCCTGACAGAAAAACCATGGAATGACGGAAGAGTAAGTATTCACACCGTCCGACTTTGTGTGCGCCGGTCGTTGCATCCTCAAAGCTGGATAGCCGGTGTCGCCATCCAGCACGTCGAAGCTCGTCGTAGAATTGGTGTTTAACAACAAGCACCTTTAGGGCCAGTGATTGGTAGGATTTATCGTGGTGCGGCCGCTTCTTCTAAGATCTTGTTATATGTCAGGGTTTGCATTGTTTCCGTCTGATGGCGTTGTATTACAAAGCTTGCTTGGCGAATAGGGGTTGTACTTGAAAGATTAAATTCGGCGCCTTCGTCAGGGCCTTCTAAATCAATGGAAATGAAAGCCCCTATACCTGTGCCCTGGTCGTAAGTTGTCAGGCTCCAGTCCGAGCACTCTTCTGCGAGAAGGTGGTTTAGAAGCGCAGCAGGCGGGTATGGCGGCTGCAAGACCTTGAAGTGAACGGCATCGTTGCTCAATCCTGATACAAGGTGGCTGGGTGCCTCAGGCTGCTGAGCAGTGATAGTCGAAATGATGAGGATGTTCACTCTAGCTCCATGTGTAATTACCAGTGCTTTGCAACTTGAATTAATGACGCTAGAAGGTTGCGAGTTGCTTAATACGCAACTTATATGGAACTGACCATTTAGTCCTGCGCTGATTGACTATCCCCTACCTGGTAGCGGTCCCTAAACAATCACTTTTGGCTGTCCCTCATAAAGGGCCTCTGCTGCTATTTTGCAATCAAACTTCGTAAAGCTCTCCTTGGGCGCAAGCACTACTGCTTCCAGATCTGCACGTTCTTGCTCGCGCATGTACTTACGATACAGTTTGCGGTTGCGCAAAATCTCCCAGCTGATCCAGAGGAGCATGAACGTCAGCACGATGAAGGCGTAGGGAATGAGTGAAGCAGGTTCGCCCAGAAGGCCCACTAGCAGCCACAGCCCCCCGACAATGCAAATGATCGCCGCATACCCAGCGGCGAGCACAAACGGGGCGAGAATGAGGCAGGCGAGCGCTCTGGCCAACCGACCCATGAGCGTCCGGGGCAGGCTTTTGCAGAACCGTTTGTACGAATAAATCATTTTGGCACCATTCAGAGGGTAGGTCGTGAGAGGCGTGCGGAGCGCCTGGCGGGCAGCTCGTCATGCTATGTATAATAATATCCTATGATGCGTGCTCGGTACGAGCTGGCAATGCTAGGGCGTGGTTACCGTGCAATAGGGTATGTGGACTGAGGAGGGGGATATCGCTGGGGTGCCGAAAGCCGTCTTCAGCAAACTTTCTCGCCGAGCATCTCAACTGGCAATCCGCAGGATCAATAGGCCGCAACAGAAGCTGCGCTGTCGCGATTTTCCCTTCTGTGTTGCAGCATGCCGTAACAACATACCTTGTTATATCTTGATGCTAACTGAAAATACCCCTGATACGGAGACCTTGGATTATGACGACCCGTCGCGTGCTCACTGATTTCGCGTTGCATATAGGGCCCAGCGAATCCGGCGAAAGCTGCGCCTTATTGCGGCTTGTTGGTGATCCTTGGATTGAGCCTGGGTACGTGAATGCGCGGGGTGTCGGGGATGGTTTCGATGTTGAAATTGTGACGCCAACTCAGCGAATAGTATTGATCGCTGTTACCCCGCGACACGTCCAGATCATTCGTGAACAGGGTCTGTACGTCATTCAGCGCGCATCCGCCCAGCAAGAGCCTGAAGCGTTGCTGTTGGAGTTCCGCATATGCTGAACATCAGCAATTTTCTAGGTAGCGGTGAAACATCACTGTTCTCCAATCGAACTTCGGGGATTGGAAAAGCAGTAGCGGCTCTGGCCATCCCCATGATTGTTGGTGCGCTTACTACAGGATGCACGTCAGCGACTTCCGTTCAAGCCCCAGCATTTTCATTGGCGGGCGCCAGCGCGAACTTGGCGCAGGCAGATGTTTACAGAAGCACAGATGGCAAATCTGCCCTCTATGCGGCGGATGGCACCACCCTTATGTATCAGGCGTTACTCGATCCTGAGATGAAGCGGGTGAACGTGGTGAATTCGACCTCGGCATACCTGAGTGATTTCATGGCTGGAATGTCAGCCGCTGCAAAAGGGATTCCCCTACCACTGGATTTTGGTGGGGTGACTTTAGGTGAGGCTTCGCCTTCTGCATTTGGAAAAAAGGTTGCTGAACATGGCCATCGAAATAGCGGCGTATCGGTCGGTTTTCATGATGAACATGGGCGTTCGAGCTGCTTTGTTGTAAGCGCAGGCATTTCGCGTGGCTTCACCGACGGTGACCAGCCTGCCGAATACATCAACAGCGTTAGGGATCTGTACATTGCCTCAGGGAGTCAGCATGAGGCGTTAACGCTGATACACGAACTCACACACTGCCTGCCCGCAACAGAAATGGTTGTGCCAGAGGGCACCCTTGGGCCTCTCTACAAATCCAGCATAGAAGAAATGCGGTCAGACTTAGCTGTTGTCCTGTATACCGCGTCTAAAACTGGGTCGTTCAAAGGTGGAGTAGACGCGATTGGTGCGTACCGTAGCCCGGTCACCTTGGCCATGACGCACGTCACCACTCAGATGCTCGATGTTGTTCTAGAGAATCTCGACCCAAATAGCTTTGTCGGAATGCCAGTCAATGATGTGATCGCTTCAGCAGTCAAGATTGTTCAAGATCTTGACCCAGGTACTAACGGTCACCTGCGCCTCGCCTTCGCAAAGGAGGCGTTTGCAAACAGAACCCTCGTTCGCCAAGGTTCTGGCGGCGAAATAGTTCGTCAAGGACATGGGGCCTTCACAAGACTCGGAGGCGAGAAATTCGAGGTGAATATTGCTGAAAATGCCAACCGCGTCCTTGAACGATCAATCGACAACGCCCTGCAAAATGCTGAGGCAGTTAGGGCATCAAAAAACTATACCCTGGAACGAGTAGAAGCATATGCAGCGAAGCTGGGTGGGACTCTCAGCCCAGAGCAGGTTCGCAAAGTACAGCTTTTAGATGTGAGCTTTACCCCTACCGCTCCAAAGCTCGGAGCCTATGCGCAGCAGTCCCCTCTTTCTCTCAGCGCGCTTGAAACTGAAGCCAATGCATTCTTATCGCACATGCAGTTTGACGGGCTCATCTCCCCGCATCATCAATCGCATGAGGTTGGACAGCCCCAACTCGCCGACAACGCCTCTGTAGGAGATGGAGCTGGGCATGGACGGAACATGACCAAAAAGTTTGGCCAGATGCTGAAGAACGTAGAAAAGGCAGTCGAGAATATTGCCGACGGTAACGTAAACACACACAGCCCAAGGATGTAGCTCGATGGGAAACCAGTTGATCGATCAGTTGACAAAAGGGCTTGGCTGGCAAAGAGCTTGGACTCTCAGGCTGCGTCTGATGGACTCCAAATGTCGCCTACCGAGGGGCTTCCCAGCGTTCAAGCTGACAGTATCTGTCGAGGGGCCCCATGAAGTGGACTTTGCGATTTCGAATTCTGCCACTTCAGTTGCCAGCATCCGCGACCTGCCCGAGGCAACGCTTGGGCAACTCGGCCTCCGACACGCCGCGCTCGGCGATGCATTCAAACCGGCATATTGTGCTATGGACGACGGCATTGATGGGCCTGGCGGCTGCTGGCACCTGTTTGAAGAGCTTCCCACCTTCGATCCCTTGTGTTTGGAGTGGCAGTCAGAAGGTAACACCTGGGAGATCGGTCTTGATCCCTCTGATGACCTTTGCGACACCCCTGAATTTCAGCGCTGGGTGAAGCCAGGCTTCTCGCTCGTCCGCATCGTTGAAAAGGCGGACATCGGGCCCCGCTACCATCCTCTGGCCATGATGGATCAAGCCACCTGGACGGACGCCAAAGCTGACCCAATCCCGCCAGCTGGCTGGCGCCCATGTTCGCCCGAGCTATTGGAGTCCGGTGTGGATTGTGGGGCGGCTCCTCGATGGTCTGCTGGTCCTATTGGACAGCACTGGCATCCGCCAGTTAGCGAACCTTGTAAGCAGGCAGGTGAAGTGCAATGAATGTTGTTGAGTTCTATAAGGAGTTGGTGCAACACAATTGGTTTTCGAGCTGGTCTGACGCTCCTCAGGTTTACTGGGCTGGCGAGGTGAGCCATGAAGCTTTGCATGAAACGGCGTTGAGCCATGGGCCATCCTTTGCGTGGGTGATGGCCGAATACAAGAAACGGTTGTTCAGCGGCAAGCCGTGGGGCACTGATCCTCTCCCACAGTTGGGTCTTCCAGTGGAGCCCTCGCTGAACGACATGATCGACCTCAGAGGTGACTTCGAGCGTCTAGTGTTTTCTCAAGTCGGCGTCAGTGCGAAACAAATTTTGGATAGGGCACGCTACATGGGGGCGCTTACATTCAACGAGTGCGACATTCCGCGCCTTATAGGAAGTGTTGACGCGTTGCGTGAAGCCTGGGAGGCGGGGCAGCAGGAAGCTATTGCCTTGCACATGGCCCTCAGGCCAGCGGGACGTATGACTCAGCTTCTGGCAGCGCAAAAGGCGTCTAAGGATCGAGTAGATGCAGCAGCTGCCGAGGCGGATGAGGACTGGCAGCACGTTTAACCGCGGGCGCTCGGTATCATCTGCGAGCAGGGGCGGTCACGCCGATGCGAAGATGTAGGGCGACTATACCTATCAGTCGTCATCAGCGTCAGAGAGCGTCTCTACGTGCCGCTCGTAAATAGCCCGAACCATAGGGTCTGTTTCGAGAAGCCCTTCGACCTGCTGATTACCGCCCTGTTCGGTGCCGCTGTGGAACCAGTAGTTGATTTGGTTACTCAAGCATTTGGCGGCCATTGTTTTCGTTGGCGTCTTCAACATTCGTTTCAGATCATCCTGATCTACATAGCCACCGGTCATGTCGTACGCAGACCCTATAGCCCAAAGGTACTGGTGATCCCTATACGCAACATCGTACGCAACCTTGGCCATGCTCGACTCCTATATCTAAGCGTAGATACTCACGTGCTCAATTTGTGGCTGCATTATCGCGCTCAATAGGCCCAGCCTGGATCAAAATCACACCTACCAAAGCACCACAAACAGTCGCATAGGCTAAATGCACGTCAACTTTGCGCGGACAGATTGTCCGCTCGTTCCTGGCAGAACTGTGCTAACCCAGTGCATCGTTCAGCTTTCTCCATATCTCCCTCCAGGCGGGCTTTTTCAGCTTCTTTCCGCTTATTTTCCACCTCTTCAGCAAGGTTGGATTTGAGAATTTCTAGGTAAGTGGATTCGGTAGATGGCTTGTAGAACCTGCTCAAAGCCTGAGCGCGAAGGCTTTCATTTTGAAGAACCTTGAGCCGTCGGTAAAACTGACTCGGGTTGAGGTCGTACTTCTTCCAGGCATCCGTCAGCGGCACGGCATTGACAAGATAGTCGCGCAGAGCCTCGATGATTTCCTTGCCCCGAATGGCAGTACCATCAAGAAGCATTTCGAAGTGCAAATTGCTAACTTTTCCTGGCTTGAGGCCTACTACTTCATCGACCATCTCAATACTCTTCATTTTCGTAAAACCATAAGTTTACCCCGATTGGTAAATTCAGGCACTACACCAACGCTCGGCTTAAAAACAGCGAACTGATACTGGCCCTTCATGACGGAAATCACAGGGCCTCGGACAAGACGCACATCTTGCTCTGCGTAGCTGGCCAGCAGTTCGTCGTCCGTACCCGTCACAACGGTTTCGAGGGTGTAACCGTTAGCGGCTTGCTCAGGTGCGGTGCCAAACGCGCAAATCAAAACCATCTGGGTGTGCCTGCCTAAAAAGTCAACAGACTCAAATTTACCATAAAGAGCTAATTAGCGGATTGTTATTTTACCATCCTTGGTAAATTAATCTTTCCTTCCGAAGGCCTGGTGTTTTGCTGCTCGGCTGATCTTGTGACGCCATAGCCTGGCTATCAAGCGCCGCGTTAATCCGGCTGATGCCACCATCAATTTGGAGCGTGCACTGGGATAAGGGAATTAGAAGCGGGCTGTTAAGCCCGTTTTTTGTACTGATAGGCATCCACTTGGAGTACTGCGCGCACTGCACGGGTGCGAGATGAATCAATCGGTCTGCAAAGCGGATTGGGGGGCGCCACGCTTCTTGCTTGGCTGATTTCTTTCAGGCGACTACGGAGCCAGTTGGCGTCGGATGTGTATGTGGCATTTGGGTTGTTGGCCAGCAGCGCCGATAACTTCGCCCTTAAATCGTCCGTGATGATAACGCGACCGAGAATATGGAAGTCTGTGTGGAGCAGTGTGGCGGCATCGTCGGCGCCCATGGCGGCAAGGTTTGAAGGAATACCCGCACAGAAACGCGCAGTTCCGAAGATATCCTTTGCCGCATCGAGTAGCTGGCCAGCGCTCAGATCACCACACTGAAGCGGAACGATAACCCGAGCACCTGCGGCTATCCAGGTTCCGACCTGCTCTTTGTGCTTTGCCCACAGCTCAAGCGTTGCGGCCTGATCGCCGATCACGTCGGGCGCTACGATGCTGAGCCCTTCCGGCTTGCTGGTCATCATGAGGACGCTTTCGTAGATTTGGAAAACGCGACTCCAGTTCACCGTCTCACCCTTCTGAAAGGCTGCAAAAGCGCCGGAGTCAACAAACACTGCCCCCCCATTATCGAGGTGTCGCGGCAGCGTCAAATACACCTTTGGCAGATCCAGTAAGGTGGCGACTACACCAACAGGTACACCCTCTTCGACGGCTGCGCGCAGGTCTGACTTAGCAGTCATGCCAGAGTGAAATGCCAAGTCCCAAACGAATTCCATACTTGATTCCTTTCTTTCGATGCCAGGGTAGTGGGCTCGAACACCCGAGCCCGCTAAGTTAATTGGAAGAAATCACTTCGCTATTCGAGGTGACCGGCGCTTCCCAGGCGTAATCCCAGTCAGCCGGCTGGATGTCACGAGCCTCGCGGATCGCTATAGCGTCAGCATCAGTTGCGCTCTTTGCTGTCACCTCAAGCACAATGGTGCGAGTAACGGTTTCGGTGACTTTGACTTTGTAGGTGGTTCCCATGCTGACTGCTCTGGCTGCCATTTCAAGAACAATAGTTTACCCAAAAGGGTAAATCGCACAAGTCGTAAATTTACCGTTAGGGGTAAAAATATCTTGTGCTATTTACCGTAAATGGTTAATGATTGGCTTCCGAAGCGAATCACCCGAGGTATTGATGGCAAAGCGAAGCGAGGCCCCCATAAAGATCATTGAAGCGCAGCGCGCATGGTTTACTGAATTCGCCTGCTTCACGGGCGGCGATGCTCACGGGCTTGAAGATTTTGAAGCAGGACTTACCAGTTTTGCCGAAGCAGCGCAGCACAGCCTGGCTTGCTTTCGGCAAGAGTCGCATGACATGGCGAACCGCCTTGAACAGGCCCTTAACCCACTGATCGAATAGGGAAATTCTTGTGGACAAAGCAGCGCCCCCTAAGGCCTACCTGAGGGATCAGGCCACGCAAACCGTGTTTTGGGTTGATCTGGTGTGCGCTATCTGCTCAACGACTACAGCAGCCGAATGAACTGCAGGTCGGGTGAGAATTAAGCAAATGAAGGAACAGGCCGTTAAAGAGGGCTGGTCGTTTGAAGGGAAGCAGGCCTTTTGCACTCAAGACTGCCGCACGCGCTACATCGCGCTATACCCTCCGCCAGTTCCTGAAGCAAAGTAGCCTCGCATTGCGGGGCCTCGTCGGTAGCGGGAAGCGCAGAATAGCGCCCAATAAAATAGTCATTCAAGCAGGCCTCCGGGGATTAAGGGCAATGAAAACCACCAATATGTACACGCTTGCCGCCTTGTTTGCGGTCACCGTCATCAGTGGACTGGGTTACAACGCGTGGATGGATTATCGCGATCAGAAGGCTTATGCCGCAGGAATGGCCTTGCTCGCAGCTCAAGAGACGAAACCGACAACCCGGCGCACCATCGTTGAAGATGACGTCACGTGGTATGAGAAGTGCGAACAGGGTTTTTGCTTCCAAGCAGCGAACCCAGAGAGCCTTGAGCACCTGCAGGTGCGCAAAGGCGGGGGGAGCGGGGGAGTGCCCGTCACCGACATGGCCGCATTCCGCGAAATGGAAAAGCGCGCTCAGCAAGCCAACTCAGGCCCAAAGGGCCTTTACCAATAACTTGATACGCAAAGAGTGGCCCGGATCTGCCGAGGAAGGGTTCATCAGTACCGACACTCCACACGTACCGTCGAAGTAAGAGGCGCAACTCATGCCCAAGCTCACGAATCACACATTCAGCGTGTCCACTGCTGATGGTCAGCGATACAAGTTTGAAAGCGAAATTCACGTCAGCACAGATGGTGAATTCAGTTGTACGGTGCCTGATTACCTGGTTACAACGCTGGATGCTGTAGGGAAACCTTTCAATCAGCGTCAACCAATTCGGTACACGCGCAGGCTTAAGGTCAACCACAGAGCATACGCACCGTCCAAAGCAGATTTGCTCGTATACGTGAATGCTGCCCATGCCGAGTACTACAAGGCGGAGGAGATCACGGAATTGCTGATCTGCTACGACTGGTTCGCCGAAGTCAGCTATTTTATTCGACCAGATGGCAGCATCTGCGAGAACGGTAGAGCGCCTGGCGCGCAGCATGACGCGGGTGGCAAGTGGGCTGAACACAATGGGCGTGAAGGTACGCGGATCACTGGCAGCGGTGGTCAAGTTGATCATTACTCAGTGGGGGTTTTCGCCGCCGTATACAAGCGTGTCACCTACCGCCGCGCCAGCGGTGACACGGTCACATACGTGCGACTGTACTCGGACTCAGCGATTCCTCAGGAAATGGATTGGGCGCGTCGTCTAGTGGGTTTCTGCGGCCTGAGCCAACCCAAAGAGGCGAAGTTCTTGAAACACATGCCGCTGACTGAAGAGGCCGCAAAGTTCTTCTTCGAGAGCATGCTGGCCATGTGTGAGATTGGCCGTCGCTTCAAGAACTTCTTCGGCGATGAGGCAAACGTACTCGCTGCAATTGAAGGGCGCGGCCCGTCACTTCTCAGCGGGGCATCGAGCACAACACAACCTGACTTGCTCACGAACTGAAAATGCTGCCTCAGAAGCTGGTAGGCAGTACCTGGTTTGTTTCTACGCTGCGCAGCGACCGAAACTAAAGCCCGAGAAACAGATCGGGTCAGACAAGACCGCGAGCCTGTAAAGCCAATAGCGGATGAAACCTGCGTGGCTTACTGCTCAGCAGATACCTGGTCGGCAAACTTTGCCGCATGTTCGAACAGGCCTGGGCCACGAGTGTTATATGCCCACGAAAAAAAACCTGCGGCGCCGATCATCAGAGCGAGGGATACAGCACGCAAAGCTTTCTTCTGCTGGGGGCAACGGCGGCTACGAATGGCAGCGAGCATGGCCAGGGCAATCAGCACAGCGATGACAACGCCAGTTACGAACGGGTGTGCCTGGGTAAATCGCAGACCAATGATTGCATCTATTGGGAGCATGTTTTTAAGTCCTTTTCTTCGATGGAGTGGACGCCAGAGGGACATCCTTCTAAGCATTTAGCCCAACGTTTAACGGCTGGGCTTTTGGTATACCTGGGCGGCAGATCCGCAGTGTATTCCGCGTTACCTGGGTGACTGGGCCAGCGCTCGATCTCTAGCCCAAACCAGTGCGGCAAAGGCCAACCAAAGGGCGGCAACTACCGCTGCGCGCATGTTCAAGTCAGACGGTAGACCTCGCGCCCAACTGATCAACAAAATCATGGCTGCCGAGCCAAGGCCTACAAACATGATCGCTTGCCAACTGCGGTTGGGCAGCCAGCGCCAATACCATCTGTTCGCTACGGCCAATCGCGCAGATTTGATCTGCGCTTTACGCTGTTTGCGTGGGTTGCTCATGGCTTTCCGTTCACTCATCGTCTGCGACAAAAACCTTGCCGTCGCCATGGCACCAAGGGCAATGTAAATCAGGAGTATTGGCCTCTTGCCCCACGAACCGAATGGCTCCTGTTCCCTCACATTCAGGACATTTTTGATTGCTGCCCTTCAGGGCGGCGATCCATTCGTCTTTGACTTCTTCGCCCAGTTTCTGCCGCTCCTTGCTTGTGAGAAACGCTGCCTTCAATCTTGTGAGGCCGGTCGCCTCGATGGTGACGCGATCTCCATGACCGTAGGCTGGCAGCCCCACCTGCACATTACCCGCTTCGTATGCCTTTTTAACGCTTTGATAGAACATGGCTCTACTTTTCCTTTACGTCCGGGCTTCGGCGTGGAGGCCCTTGAAGGCCATGTTAAAGACAGCTGCCATACCCACAGAACCCACACCAAAAATCCAGTCGATCGCGAATGCTCTTTGTATGGTCAGGCAACTTACAGCCGATCCAGCCGAAAAAATAACCAACAGGTTGAGAGTCGTAAAAAACGTGGATCTTGGTTTCATCGACAGCATTCCGAATTGTTCACGGGCGCAAATCACACCCGCCTCTACGGCCCCGGCCCAGCGTTTTACGGCTGGGCTTGTGGTGTACCTGGTGCGTTCGCCTTTAACTGTTTGTGTTTCGTTTATGCCGCCAATTCAACAAGCGGGATACGGTTCATGTGCATGGTGTAGCCGGTGCGCTGCTCCATTTCGACGTACTGGCTGAACAGCTCTGGGCGAGCAACACGACCGTTCTTTAGGTCTGCCCTGGACGCCATTATGCAAAACACGCAACTCAGACGATCATTGCCCAACGCATAGGCGTAGTGGGGCTCCTGGCCAGCCATTGCGATGGCTTCAAATACCTCAGTCGCGCCCATGTCATGAACAGGAAGCCATTCGAACCATGTATGTACTGAGTTGCTTATCGCCATGCGGCTGAATGCGGAACGCTTGGCACGCCCCGGCGATTCCTGGGCCCGCAACCCCAAGCAGTTCACGATGGTCTTGAATCCATTAGCCTTTGCATAGCGTCTTACTTCGCGCTGAATCGGGCCGCGCTTCAAATCACTGGTGCACTGGCGAGTTGAGGCTGATGGCCAACTTGGCACTTCCGGGCGACTTTGAAACCGGCGCTCGACCATTTCCAACAGTGTCTTTGCTGCTGTAGCCACAATAAATGGAAGTTTAGCTTCAGCAGCTTGATCACGTGCTAGCTCCATCGCGCCCGGCCACTCCATCGCCCCAAGCGAGGCATGAACTACAACAAGTTGCGAAGCAGGGACTCGCTCCAGTAAGCGGATCAGTTGCACTTGGGAATCTTTCCCGCCCGAGTGATTCGCTACAAACAGAGCGCCCCCCTCGATCAGCTGATCAACCTCATCTTCCCAAGGCGCGCGATTACCCGTTTCATTGCCAAACAGCATCTTCAACTGGCGACTCATGACGATTTCCTAAGCGTTGAGAGCGGAACTAACCAGCTCGCGAGCGTGCGCGGCATCGGATGCGTACCCCTCACTGACCAGCCAGTCGCAGGTATGGGTCACCGCCGAACTCTTCACTGCGGCCTTAATTGTGGCAATCAGCCGCTTATTGAGCCCGCCAGGCTGAACGATTTTGGTTTTAGATGCCATGGTTCGCATTCCTATTTAACTTCTGCAAAATGCCACTGAACAAAATCGAACGCAGCTTGCTTCGCCTCTGCTTCGATTTGTTCCTGGGTTGCGTCGTCTGGCACCTCGAATTCGAATTCGACTTCGGAGCCCTCTACGTCGGTTTTAATGGTGCCGTTGAAAGTACGCATGAGAGGAATCCTTGAACTGGTTAAAAGGCCCGGCGAACCGAGCAAGTTGATCAGGCTGCGAGCAGCTTTGGCACTTCGCGCATAGCAATCAGCACCAGGTCACTGAAGTAACGGGCGGTTCTGCCCTCCGGATCGGCGACGATGGCATCCATGATGACATTTGGTTCAACGCCTGCTTTCTTTGCCATCAGGCTTAAGGCTTCCAGTGCAGCCAATGTTGCAATGCTGGCTCTCAGCTCAAGGTTCATAGATGGCATCCTCAGTGATTGGTTTCAATGACAGTATTTTACCTTATATGGTAAGTCGATCAAGCATTATCTTTTACCTTTTAAGATAAATATCGTTTAACTCATCGGCACACATATCTACCTGGCGGAAAACGTCAAGACACCACCAAGGCTGGCTCAAGTCGACGCCGCGTTACGTCCAAGCATCGCAAGCCGCCCAATGCTTACTGAGCGCCGCAGCACGCACAGATGCACGCCATAAGAAGCTTGTAATGTCGAGGTTCAGCCCGAGCGACCTTAACCACAAATAACCACCTGGCCACCAATGAACACTTCCCCCCCCGTAGGGTCACGGCCAGCATGTAAAATAGTCCATCCTCCCAAGTGGAGGAACGAATTGAACAGCTGTCCCGCCCCCTGCGGGGGCTACCTGTACTATCCGACCCACCGCGCACAACCACAAACCGCAGCTGCACGCACCATCCAAACTGAGGAATGCCGCCCCTTCAGGGCGATGACTTTTTACCTGGTCAAACCCGCACCACCGCGCAGCGGCCTCCCGCCGCAACAACTCCTGCAGAGACTATCCCACCGGATAAGCTTTTCCCTGCGGGCTCGCCCGCACAAGCGCATTGCGCTGCTAGGCGCAACCCCGAAGGGGAGCACTCTGAAGTGAGACTGGATGGTTTGGACTGGGGCGGGGCGCGTGCTACTTGAGTTCCCGCTATGAAGCTTTTAAACGTCAACGCTAGTAGCTTCACTGCGCTTTCGCTAAAGAGCTACATGGGTCAACTTAAAAGCGCTGACTCGAAACAAATGCGTCAACTGGAATGTGAGTTGACCTGGTAGGTAGGTGACCCAGAAGGAGCGTTGACGTAGAAGCATTCGCTAACGCTCACTAAGTTAACCCAAAGAAGGAGCACGGTAACGCGGTGAATCCTCGGCTTCTCTGTTCTGCGTAATCGCTTGACCAGCAACCGGATAACGCACGACGGAAAACCACAACGTGCGGTTATTCGTTGTCACACTGTTAGGGCAACGCTCACCCATACCGCCCCAGTATTGCTCAACGAAGTCATTGCCGTAGGTTTCTACTGCCTGCGCTTTTGTCAGTACGTCATCCTTGAAAGGATGATCGTTGCCGATCTGTTCCAGAACTCTGAAACGAGTCTCATAGAGTCGATCATCCAGTAAGTCATGCTTAGGATCTGGATGAATCTTGCTATTGAAGGTCGGCAACGCGTCAAAGCGTACACGGTTGGCCATCGCTTCACGCGCTACCTTTTCAGACATAGCAGTCAACGAATCCATCATCTGCAGCAGTTTCTCACCAGCACCTGGGCCGTCACCAATGAAGATCGACATGTTGTCCAGGACGTGATCCAACACAATGTCGCGCAAACGCTCGCTGTTAAAGGGAGCGCTTGATGCTTTTTCGTTAACGCTATCCATTTCGCTGGCCATGACACATTCCGGTTAGCAGATATTTACAATGTACAATATCATAAGACGATGCATGCTTAAGGCGCTACCGCTGTACAAAGGCTGTCCCGTATCAGCGCAAACGCGAAAGCCACACAGCGTCACCGCAATAAAACGCTTTTAAGTCAACGCTTTAAAAGCTTCAAAGCGTTAACGATGAAGCAGCCACGCGCAGCTACCCGCTGGTACAGCCAAATGGTTTGGCTCCAGCACCCCAGTGAAAGTTACAGGGCGTCCAAAGGCCGCCTGCGGCGGGGAAGGGGAAAAGCAGCGGTGTGACGGGAGGACGTGCCACTCAAGGGGTGCGCGGAGTCCAGTCAGCCCCCGAAGGGGGCGGGGCGGTCCTGAGTGAGGAGGGTCACCTGGGAGGATGGTCTAATTTTAGGAGTCATCTGTGTCTGATTTCAAAGAGTACGAACTTCGCCCGCTGCGCATGGGGCAAGTCTGCGTCACCCGTAACGCGGGCGACGGCTACAGTGCGTTTCGTGCAGTGCCGGAAGGTCACCACGGCTTGCGCTGGGAACCCCTCAATCCTGAATCCATCGGCACCAAAGCAGCCATCAATGGTTACTGCGCCTGGCTGACGCACAGCGCTGAAGCGGCGTGGCATCCAGAGTGCGCGGTGAGCCAGCGCCAGATTGCACAGTTGGTGGCTCATCGCTCCAGCATGCTGGCGCTGTCGCCCAACACACCGCTGATCAAGATCGCCACGCTTTCAGTTACCAACGTGCTGCGCGCAGTCATGGGCGACAACATTGCGGTGTCCATGTCGGAGCTGACTCGCTTGGGCCTCGACATCGGCACCAGCCGCAACCGCCTGGCACTTCAAACGGTCATCAACCTCGCCGAGAAAACCGGGTGCGAGCACCTGCTCGATGCGCTAGACATTCATCCGCATGCGCTCGAAGGCTTCTTCAACGCCGTCCGCTGGATCGATGAGCGCTCAACGCCGCTTTTCCTGGTGGAACTGGCGCGTTTGGTGGCCACCAACGAGCTGGCTCGCGATTTGGCCTCCCAAACCAAGGCCACGGTGCCAACGCTGGCGCCGAATTCGATGACCCCGTCGATGGCCCTGGAAGCGTAAGGAGCGATGGCATGAAAATGAGTTACCTGGTGGAAGTCAGTGCCAAGTACAGCGAACGGGCCGATTTCCAGCAGCTGATCAAGCCCGTGTTTGTGGGCGAAGAAGAGCTGCAAAAACTGCTCAAAGAATTCCGTGTGGTCAACGGTACTAGCGTCACGATCAACGGTATGCACTCGTTCTACTCCGAAGAGCAGCGCTACCCGTTCCACCGCCTGCTAATCCTCGAAAGCGAGTCCAACTTCGGCCAACAGGAAGCGGTCGATAAACTGCTCGTCAATCTCTGTTCATTCGTGCACTACGCGGGCACACCGCCCTGCGTGGTGCCTGAACTCACTGCAAATTCATAGGAACTCTCTCAATGCGTCAGCCAATTGTCCTGCAAGTCCAAGGCCTCGGTATCCCAGTCGTGATCAGCGATGCCTCTGCTAAAACCGAGCTGCGCTGGTCTTCCGATCCGGACATCAAAGCTGACGCCCCCGCGTACCTGTTCCACGACTCGACAGAGATCCACCAGTTTTTGACCTTCGCCGTGGATAAGCGCTTCATCAACGAGAACCTGCTGTTGCCAATCCGCGTGGACGCGCCCCATGGCGCCACCGCGCTAGCTCGGGTCGAGGCTGAAGCGCAAGGCGTGGACGCACAGAACTGGGATCTGGTACGAGTCGGCCTGATCATCAACGGCAACTCGAACAAGGGCCCCGTCAGCGATGCCTTGGAGTGGGTCGGTGATCGTGAAGAGTATGCAGACAGCAGGCACATGCTTGAGGCGTATCAGCACGCTAAGCACCGTGGCATCACCAATCCGATCATCGTCACTCATAACGAGGCCCACCAGACTTTGGCGGCGGCGGAGTTCATGACGGTGTTTCACCACAGCATTAAACCGCAACTGATGAATGCTCATCAGGTTCTGGATCGGATCACGAGTGAGTTGCTTGCCCTCGACGTGGACGGGATCAACCCTGATCGCGCCGTCAACATTCTCAAGCAAGTCAGAGACGCCCTGGGTGATGCCCACGAGCAGGACAACGTCATGCGCATGAGCCTGGGCATGGAAACCAAACCTTTAGCGGACTTACCTGATCAGACGCCCAAGCCCCAGCCGTCGGAAACCGAAGCATCGGTTAACGCGCCAGCGATTGAGCCTGAGCCGAGTCCTGACTTTTTTCGTAGCCCTCGCATGGGGTAATCAACGGAGTGACGCGGCATGCCCGGTCTTCAATCCCTGCTCGCCAGTTTTGTTACAACCACCAACGGCTACACCCGCAACGGTGAGACCGTCTTTCAGCACCCGCACACCCAAACCCGTATTGCGCTCGCAGCTGATGTCGAGGCAATACAGGGGCTGGCGACTTTCGGTTGGACGGTGTCCGACTCGACGGTGGCTGCGAGCTTCAGCGTGCTGCCCGCGCTCCAGCGCATCTTTCCTGCACTACAGAGCCAGCACCCGGATCAGTTGGCCAAGCTGGTTACCCCAGATACCGTCGCTCAGTTGATCGAGGCGCAACCCGTTGAACATCGAGGCCGCATGGCGCGCTGGCTGCTTGTGCGAAGCCGCTCAACCGGCAACGCCGAGCTGGCAAAGTGGACGCGGGATGCCTGTGCGGAGTTGCCAATTCAAGCCGACCACCCCCTGGCGCCAACGCCGTTTCGACCTACCTACCTGCAGGGGCCGGACACCGTCGCTCGTATCACAGGTAACGAGCTGTCCGGCTACAAGCTCTTGCTCGTGGCCACGTCGAATGGCCGCACCATGTTGTCCTCGGCGCCGACGCTCGATGAGTTGTGGACGCCCAACAGTGAGTGGACTACCGCTCAATGGAATGCCTACGAGCAGCTGCTGCGCGCCACCCCGTGCGAGGCGCCAGCCTTCACTGCGCACGTCGACACCCCGCACGTCGACACCCCGCACGCGGACGCAGCCAGCCACACGCAGCACCTATGGGCCATCGAGCAGGGCACCGCCGCGTATCTGGGCAACGCTACCGACGTTCTTCGTCGGCGCTTTCGCCACACACCGTCATCGCAATGGCTCGATAGCGCCAGCGCCGAAACCGGCATCAGTTTGCAGGGCGCCAGCGGGATGAACCGGCTGATCGATCTGTTCATGGTTGAGCACTTGGATGAATCAACTGTGCTTCAGTACATAGTTCCGGCCATGCGCGAGGCTGACTCCGACTTTGCCGAGTTGAGTGACACAGCGCTGGCCGCGATATGGCGCAGCGCGTACAACCCGATCCTGAATTCTGTCCAGCGCGCCAACGACGACAAAGTTCGATTGCGTGTGGGCGAGGCTCCACCAGTTGTGAAGTCCTCAATCGAAACAATGCGCGGTCTGCTCTCCAGCTACTACGGCGTGAGCCCCATCGCGACACTCGAACTGGCTGGCAAGCTGCACCTGGTTGAATCCGTCGATGACCTACCGCCGAACTTGCGTGATGAGGTCGATCTGCACGGCGGGCGCGACCGGGTCTCTGGCATGGAGTACGAGAAGTCTGTCTACCTAATCGGCGCCAACACCGCGCCAGAAACAGTGTGCAGCGTGTTCCTGCATGAAGTTGGCGAACACGCCGCGCTCCACACCATGCTCGGGCGCGACTACGGGCGGATCGTCCAACGCTTCAACAAGCTTCTTTCCGAGGGCGATACCTACGCGGTTCAGGCCTCCATGATGGTGCCGAGCACAACGGCGCCGTCGAACCTCAACAGCGAGCACTTGGCACACCTTATCCAGCTGACCGCCGACGACCTCGAAGCCAAAGATGGCGGAGCGGGGGGCTTCGATCTGGGCCAACGCTGCATCAGGGATCTGCGCACCTGGTTGTACCGCACCCCCTTGATGCGCGAGTTGGAACGCCAAGGCGAGCTTGAGGATTTCAAGCTTGAGGCACACGACATCGCCACTCTGGCGCGTGAGGCTGTCGATTTCTACGTCGCCGACCACCAGCACAGCACCACCGCACTGAATCAGTGGGATTCCAAGCTCGATGGCGAGCTTGTCGCCGCGATGCACAAGATGTCCGTCGAACAGCGCATTGAGGCTCTGCAAACGCTTTCAGCTGAGCAGCAAGTGGCGTACCTCTACGCGCTGGGCACTATGCAGGCGCCCCACGGGCACGAAACCCTCACACAGATGGCGGGTGTTATCGCCGAGGCCACCAACAGCCCGGATGATGTCACACGCCTGATCGCCAACGAAGTGAGCGCGTTGACGCTGCGCCTGGCTACACAGTCCAGAGCCAGCCGCCGCCTCGATGACCACGGTTTGTTCGTTGCAATCAGCGGCACCCATGATCCTGCATCTTCAGTTTTGACACTGATCCGTGCCGCCGGGCATGGCCAGTGGGTCGCCGAGCACTATCAGGCCGGGTTGGGCCTCACGCTGAGAGAGGAGTTCGAAAGCAAAGAAGCGGCGATACAGATCCTGGGCCAGCACCATTTCCCTGTGCAACAAAACGAGTTGGATAGCGTCATCGCTCGCTGGGGTTCCGCTGTTGCCGCCGAGCATCGCCAGCTCGACAGCCAAGCTTTCCAGCGCTGGTTCGATGGCAGCGTAACCCGTCACAGCGACGGTTCGCCCATTGTCATGTACCACGGCACCGCCAAGAATTTTTCCCAGGCCAACGGTATTTTCTGGGCCAGCGCGCCAACGCCCGCTGAGTTGCGGCCCGAGCCAGTGCCAGCAACCGTGCCAACGCCCACTGCGCCCAACCCGTTCGAGAGTTGGTTCGCTGACTCCAAAATCGTTGATGCCCACGGTAAGCCGCTGACCCTCTATCACGGCACCTCGGCAAGCTTCAACGCGTTCAAGGTCAGCCCGTACGGCGCCATAGGTGCTGGTGTGTACACCACTCCATACGCTGGCGAAGCGCAGATCTACGGTGACAGGTTGATTGATCTGCACGCGAGCCTGACGAACCCCCTGATCGGCACCTTCGCCGAGATTCGGGCCATGCAGTACGCGAACGAGACCTCCGAGCGATTTACAGAGCGCCTGATTGGGCTGGGCTACGACGGTGTTGCCACCAAGGATGCCACGGGCGGCTTTGACTATGTGGTCGCCTTCGATCCCTCGCAGCTGAAGTCCGCAAGCCAGAACAACGGCATGTACGATCGATCGAATACGGACATACGATTCCGCTCTGAGGCGCCACTGCGCCCGCCGACGGAAACCCTCGCGTTCGCAAACTGGTTCGACGGTTCAAAAATCGTAGACGCGCAGGGCCAGCCGCTGGTGGTCTACCACGGCACCGGTGACGATTTCACTGCGTTCAAGGCTGGCCCTAGCTACTTTTCGCCGCGCATGGACTACAGCTACGTCCGAAATAGCGATGTCGTTATGCCGGTCTACCTGAATATCCAGAACCCCTACCGGCCAGCGAGCCAGCATGAGATCGAGAGCATCCGCTCAAACACTGAGCGCTACGAGGAACTTAAGGCGCAAGGGTACGACGGCATGATCTGGTCGATGCCTGACAACATCATGAAAGGAGCCTCCGGCTGGGGCAACGATCTGCCGCAGATTGTCGCGTTCTACCCAAATCAGGTGAAGTCGGCCATAGGCAACGCTGGCACCTTCGACCGCGCCAGCGACGACATCCGATTTAAGTCCTTCACTGGTGAGCCGCAAACATCGCTGCCCGCTTTCCAAAAGTGGTTTGGTGACTCGAAAGTAATCTCTTCGGGTGGAGTGCCGCTGGTGGTCTACCACGGAACCGCAGGAAGCTTTTACGAGTTCAAAGCTGGACGCGGCGGTTTCTATTTTACCGATGATGAGCATGCAGCTAGTGCGTACGCGGAAGCCAAAGTGTACGAAGGAGAAGAAGAAGGAGAAGACAGTGGCCCACGGGTTATCAGTGCATATTTGAGCATCGAAAACCCGCTGATCCTAGACCGCACCTGGTACAACGAGAACGTGTTGTACGACGGAGAGCCTGACTGGGAAGTGGTGGACAGAGAGGTCTATAACGCTGAGATGGCTGGGCATGACGGCTTGATTCTGCGCGGTTTCGAAGACTACTACGGCTTGAAAGACGGAAAACGCATAGAGCACGTGTACGACCAATACATTGCTTTTCGCCCAGAGCAGATCAAGTCAGCGGATAGCAATGCGGGTAGTTTTGACCGCGCCAGTCCCGACATCCGTTTCGATATGCCTGGCATCACCCCGCAGATCGAGCAGTCGGCGTTCAACGAATGGTTCGGTCAATCCCGGTTGGTTGATGCGGGCGGCGCGCCGCTGGTGCTGTACCACGGCACGAACAAAGACTTTACGGAATTCGACAGCTCTGCGGTCAATTCCCGCTTTCCATTTTCGTTCGGGTTTCACTTCACGGACTCGCGGGATGAGGCGAGCGTGTATGCGGACAGCGTGACCAACGCGGCGGTGGACTTCAACCCGACCGCACGGTTCGGGATGCCCCCCATGGAAGGAGGCAACATCATGCCCGTCTTCCTCAGGGCTGAAAATCCGCTGGTCATTCACACGGATCAAATCACGGCTTCAATCGAAGCTGATGTGAACCGTGAGCAGATCCTCACCCGCCTGGAAGACGCAATTGCTGCGGGATCACCTTACGATTCGGTCATCATTAAGCGTGAACGGGGCGACGAATACGACGGGATCAACGTCATCGTCTTTGACCCCACGCAAATCAAATCAGCCACGGGCAATGCGGGCACCTTCGACCGCCACAGCGCCGACATTCGCTTCAAGAACAACGGCCAGCTTCCGCAAACCAGCCTCCCGAGCTTTCAAAGCTGGTTCGTACGATCCAGAGTCGTCACTACAGATGGCGCTCCGCTGGTGGTTTACCACGGCAGTCATCAAGACTTTACCGTGTTCCAGCAGCAGGACGGCGCCCACATCGGCTTCCATTTCGGCAATCAAGTGGCTGCGAACACGCGCCTGGATGATACGGCTGAAAAGCACTTCGACAACGATGAGTACATTCGACTGAACGAGCGCGCATCCATGTTCTACATGGATCTTCGAGCGTTCAACACGTCGCTTGAGGAGAAGTCGGCCAATACATCACCTGAGACGATACTCGCTGACTCCAAGCGACTTGGTAAAGAGATCTGGGAAATTATCGGCGACTACGCTTATCAGCCGACGCCCGATGAACTCGCCAAACGTAAGGAACTTGAGACCCGCTTCAATGAAGCGAACGTGCTCGTGCACAAGTACGGCACTGGGAGCCATATCAATGCGTTCTACCTTTCAATCCAGCGCCCACTGCGCCTCCCAGACGTAGGCGACTGGGGAACGCCTGACACCGTGGCTCGCGAACTTCCATGGGGCTCCGATGCCGAGACCTTCGAGGAGATCGTCGCCGAGATCAAGGATCATGGGTTCGACGGCATCGTCTACCACAACAAAGTCGAAAACATGGCTGGCGAGCTAGCAGACAGCTACATCGCTTTCGATCCAGAACAGATCAAGTCTGCCATCGGCAATGTCGGGACGTTCGACAAGGAAAGCGCGGACGTACGCTTTGCTTTTGCTGGCGCCGGGGCCAATACCGCTTCACGCCCGCTGCTGGCCAGCGCCAAGGCAGCAAACGAAGAGGGCGGGGATGCGGAGCAAGTCCGCAAGGACACCGGCTGGTTTCAAGGCAGCGATGACAAATGGCGCTTCGAGTTAGACGACAGCCAGCTGACGGCCCGCGATAGCTGGAACCTGTGGGGTCAGAACACCTCAGCGCAGACCTTCCGCTTGCATGACCTGATCGACCACTGTTCGCTCTTCGACGCGTACCCTGAGCTGCGCTACATGAGCGTGACGGTTGAACCGGGCCTGCCGCCCGATCACGGAATGTTCCGCCCACTCGACAACAGCATCACCATTGGTGCGGAGCCCGAAGAGGGACTGCTAAATCTTTCGGATCAACAGCTCTCTGCGCTGATGCATGAGGTTCAGCACGGCATTCAGGAAATCGAGAACTTTGCGCATGGTGGTAGCAGCAGTGATACCACCTTGCTGCCGAGCACCACTGTGCTCAAAAACCTCAACGCCATCTACACCGAGCGCAAAATAGCCGCTGAGCAGAGCACGGAATATGCCGAGTACCTGGAGCAAGTTCTGTCTGAGATTCCTGCAGAAGAGCGGATGCGCGAGGGTGCCCGTGGCGAATACGACCATGGCATGAAAGTCGCACTACAAGCAGCCTACGACCGGTTTCTCGATCCGATAGAAGCTGAGCGGCTGGCGATGTTCGATAGGCTGCTGAAGCTTGAGGGCCCGCTACAAGGAGCAGAAAGCCGGATGCTCAGTTACCGCCTGCTGGCGGGCGAGGTCGAGGCCAGAAACGTTCAGGAACGCTTGCGCCTGACTGCGCCCGAGCGTGTGGCCATGTCGCCACAATCCACGCAAGACGCGCCTGAGGAGTCAGTCTATCTGTGGCATGAAGATGAAGTGCGCCTGGCAAGCCTCGTGCGTGCGCAGAATGATCAGGCCTCGGCTTTACCCGCCCCAAGCGCCAAGCTTCGCTTTGCCTACAGCGACAATGTCATCAGGGCGCAGATGGAAGCACTGGCCAATTTCTACACCCAAAGCGGTGAGTACCAGTTCGAGCAGTATGAGGAGCGTGAGCGGATCACTGACCAGCTGATCGAGCATCTGGCAGACAATGATCAGTTCCTGGGAATGGTTCTGCCCGTGGGTTTTGGTTTCAGTACGCTGACGCAATCGGCAAAACAACCTGGTGCGTGGCAAGTCACCGCATTGGACGCCAGCTTTGTGCCGCTGAGTGATGAAGGTACACAGTCCAAACGCGAAGCGCTGGCCACGTTCTTTGCTCAATTCGACACGGCCTCAGCTGCGGCAGTCATCACCGGCACCACCGCCGACATTCAGATCGCTAACACCCACCCCGGCGTGAGCAAATCTCTCAAAGGTTCAATGCTGGCGGATGAATACGCCGAGATGCGGCAGGACGTGGCCAAGTACTCACAGCCGGTGCTGGAGGCTGACCGTGCGCTGGTAATGCCGGTCTATCTGAGCGCGAAAGCACCGTTCGATGCCGACAAGCTTCCCCCAGGATCATTGAAGGTCGGTCAGCTACGCGATGAGCTGGTGCGGCAGGCTGAGGCATCCGGACGCCACATCGATGTCATGTTTGTAGGGAGCCTGGTGAAAACGATCACCAAAGCAGCCCGCTTGGAAGAAAGCGGGCCCTATTACAGAGCCCATGATTTTTGGGCAAACCCGACAAGCTTTTTTGGTGGCGCTGGCGCCGCAGCTCTTGAGCAGCTTTTCTCGCATTGCGGCTTCGATAGCATCAAGCTGACGGAGCGGGATCACCTCACATACGGGGTTTTCAGTTCCGCTCAAGTCAAGTCGGCCAGCGGCAACAGCGGCCTGTTCTCCGCCAATCCGGATATTCGCTTCACATTCGCTGGCGCCAACGCGCTCACCAGCGACGTATCGCGCCTCAAGCAGGCCAAGCAACTTGCAGAGCAGGACGAACCGACTGATTCCATTTGGCGCCAGACAGGCTGGATGGTCGGCACCGACGGCGAGTGGCGATTCGAGATAGATGACAGCAAGGCTCGTGTCCGGGGCTTCGATTACGACAAGAATGAACCGGAGGTCACCACCAGCGATCCTGAGCGGTACATGGATTGGGTAGATGAATCGATACACAGTCGCGACGGCGTGCCGCTGGGCCAGTTTTACGATCACCCTGAGCTGTATGCAGCCTACCCAATGCTGGCTCACCTCAAAGTCGTCGCGGTTGAGCGAAGTCCTGGCGATACGGCTTACGGGTCGCTTGCCTTCTACCCGTCATTCGCTAAATCCAAGCTGTTCGTTGCAGCACCCTACACGCTGTCAAATGATGGCCCCACCGTGGAAGAAATCCTGAGTCACGAGACTCAGCACGCCATACAGCATCTGGAAGGCTTTGGCCCTGGTGCGATCAGCAGCGACTTCGATGGCGAATTGAGTGCCAACGAAAATCTGAAGTCGAACATGCGTGCCTACGTCGAAATCCATGACCAGTCCATGAGCCTTGGCTGTGAGCCTGAAAAGTTCGCGGAGCTGTCCGGGCACGAACCTTTGATGATTGAACGCATTGGCACTTGGCGCCAACAAGGTAACTGGGAAAGCAATGTGGCTTCGTTCCGGCGTAACTTGATGTCGCCATACGACCTGTACTTCCATGAAGCCGGGGAAGTCGAGGCTCGAAACACCGCGCACCGCCTCGGGATGGACGCCGAACAACGCGCCAACGCCTTTCCGCTCGATACAATCGATGTCGAGTCGAGTCTGGTCAGGGTTACCCGCAAGATTCGAGTTTTCGCCGACAGTTCGACCGGGCCCGAAACAACCGCCTTTAGTCGCGCTGACTGTGGTTTTGAGTGGGCTACCAAAACTCACAGCTGGCGCTCCGGGCTGAACGACAACGCCAAGCTTATCCACGTAGGCGATTCGATAAACCTGTTTAGCGTGCAATCTGTAGCCGCGAGCCGCGAGGGTTTCGGAGAGGTATTCGCCGTTACGCTTGATGACACCGTGGTCGGCAGTTTCCTCTATGGCCCAGCAGACGCTGGTCAGCACCTCAATGCCGCCGCGATGGTTCACCCGAACTTCCGCCGCCAAGGCATCGCCAGCGCCGCGTATGACGCGATAGAGCGCGTTACAGGCCTGAGCCTTGCTCCTTCTACTACCAAGGCCTCTGACAGTGCTAACGCGTTCTGGTCAGCACGTCAGACTTCAACATCGCCTGATAAGGCAGTAGGCGACAGCGACGCCCTGAGGCGGTGGTTACGCAACTCCACCACAGTCGGCGCAGATGGAAAGCCTACCGTCTTCTATCACGGCACCCAAGCCGCGTTCCGAAATTTCGATGCGGCGCGACACCGCTCGATCTTGAACAACAAATATCAGGGGGATGCGTTCAACTTCACGCCTTCAGCTGCAGTAGCCAGCAAATACGCAACTGCCGCTCGAAACCAGCAATTCCGCCAACACGACCTGTTTGCAGCCGCCGACAAAGCTCTGCCGATATTGGCCTCGCGACTCCTCAAAGGGCTGGTCGAGGAGGGGTTTCCAACCTGGGAGAAGTACTCACCTCAGGACATGCAGCAGCTGATCGATACCTGCATATCGGCGGGGTTTGACCTCAACGACCTGGTGGACTTGTCGCAGCACGTCGAAGGCAGTGCGAGCGCATGGTTGCAGGAGGACTACAACCTCTTCGCCGATCACCACAACAGCGACATGCCCGACGACATCAAGGATCTGGCCGTCTCGCTCGGCCTAACTGATGCAGTGCCGACTCCTATCGTAATGCCGGTCTATCTGCGCTGTGAGAACACCCTCTTCACCGATGACAGGCAGCAAGCACGCGAAGCCCAATCGAAGGGTTACGACAGCGTGTGCTACAGCGGCGAGGGCACCGTGGATCAAGAGCCTGAATGGATGGTTTTTTCGAGCCACAACATCCGCAGTGTTTTCGAGTTTGAGCAGGACGCAAAGGTTTTCATGCAAGAGCACAACCGCCCCATGGCCACACCAGCAAGCGCCCCGATTACACCGCCAGCATCGACGCAGTTCGATCACTGGTTCGAAGGCAGCAGCTGCATCAATCAGTTCGCTGAGCCACGGCTTGTGTTTGTCCAGGACAACGCTGGCCATCCTTTCAGCACGTTCACCGACCTGAATGCGGCGAGTGCCGACGAGAAGGGCCGCGTTACGCCAGCGATCCTGGCTATTCGGTCGCCCTTTGTAGTCACGGACAGCGCCCATGTCTCGATCACCGACCTGAACGATAAGCTCGGCAACCGGAAAGCGGGTCTAATCGTTGGCGAGTTATTGCGTGATGGCCGCGTATTCATTCAGGACATCATCGAAAATCCGAGGTACGACAAGTGGCTCAAGCAGGCCGGTTATGACGGTGCGATTTATCGCAACCGGGATGGGGAAAATCGGTACGTGACTTTCACTCCGACGCAGGCACTCGTCGGAACCGCAGTTGCGCCAGACCTGACCGGCACCGTGCATTGGGGGCAGATCCAGAGCGCGGCGCCGCTGACTTTCACTGGAGATCGAGCGCGGGCCAGACAGTTTACTCTTAGCAACCACGGCAAGCCGCACGGGCACGTTGTGCCAATGAACGCCGCCGACCAGTATCTGGGTGCATCCGACCGACTCTACGTCAATCACTTGAGCGGCACACGACTGACCGCCGCCAGCATCACGGCACTGTGTGAGAAACCAGCTACATCGGGGCAGCTGCGCGACTTCCTCACCTTGTACCGCAAGGCTTTGGCTGGAAAGGCGCGGATCGAGGACACTTTTGCTGATCACATCCGTACCCTACGACAAGACATCAATCAGACGCGGCAGGAAGCGCGAGCAGACACCCCGCAGGCGAACCATCATCGCAAGATGGTAGACAAACTCTCCAACGCGCTCGCGTGGGCGGTGGAGCAGTCCAGCTCCGGAAAGTCCTTCAAAGGTTTGGTGAGCGAGGATCTGCTGCAATGGAACCAGCCGCTGTCCCAGCAGAGCGCGCTCGTGCAAAAGGCGCTCTCCACACTGGGCATTGATGGCCTGTACCAAGTGGAATGGAACGGCATACCGCAGCTGAAAACGTGCAACCGCTACACCGCAGCAGAGTTTGCTCGCGAGTATCATGACGGCAAGGTGGTGAAGCTCGACGGTGCCCGGTTGACGGGCCGCGCCTGCTACGAGGAGCTGGCCAACGACCTTGGGGGCAGCAAGCAGGCAGCACACCTCTTGGCCTCAATGGGCATCACTGGGGCTCAGCAAAGCACCACCGAGGTGTTGCTCTTCAAGCCTGAGTACAACCACGAACCGCTGGTGGCCATGGCCATGTGCAAGTCATCACCTGGTGCGCTCGATGGCGATAGCCTGGCCATTCACGATATTGGGGGCGTCTTGCTCAAGGGCGGCGTGCACTCGGCCTGCAAGAGCCTATGGAGCAATCAGGAGCGGGCGCTTGAGGTTGCCCAATCGGCAATTAACTTGCTGGCTGCTCGGCAGGCCCAGCAGGGGGAGTTTGCCAGTCCGCTCGCCGCCAACGACGTGCACAACAAGCTGCAGCTCGCCGAGGCCAGAGCGCTCCATCAAGATCTGATGTTCTCGTCCACACCTAGACAGTTCTTGCCATGGGATCAACCGCCGACTGAGCAACAGTTGAAGGCGCTGGCGCCGGTCATCCAGTTAGACCCAGCCCACGCACTGCCAGGCTCCGCCGTCTTCAGGTTGATCGCGGGCAGGCAGGAAGGCATCGAAGGGGCAAAAGCCATGCTGAGCAAGGCTGGTTTCGTCGGGGTCACCTCTCAAGAAAACACGCTTGCGTGGGGTAGCGGCGCCGAGAAGGTGTGGCGCACGGTGGCCAGCGATCTGCCTAGGCAGGATTTCACCATCTTACCTGAGCAGGTCGAGTCAACACGTTCGATTTTAACGATGAACTTTGGCTGACGGAAAACAAACCAACAAACAAACCAACAAACACAAAAATAAAAGGGCCCATAAGGGCCCTTAATCTTTTTCTACAGCGTTCTGCAAAGTTACTGAAGAGTTACGCCAGTCTTACTTTCTGCTTCAGCTTGCTCAAGTAGTTCAACCTGCGCCGGATCTTTCGCATCAGGCTCTGGCTTGGTTGCTGCGGCCAGCTGAGCTTTGATTTCCTTCAGCAGCTCGACTTCATCTGCGGTCAACTTCATGACAAAGTGATCACCCTGAAGGCTGATCTGATCGATGCTTTGGCCTAGAGTCGCAAAGCCCTTGTGTACAAATTCCACAGTCTTTTTGCTGATTTTAGGCGCAGCACCAGCCAATTTGCTGATATGTTTACCAGTGATCTTGATGTTCTTGCGAGGCTCTTCAATAGGTGCCTTGCTTGCACCTGACTCCGCCGCCGCACCATCTTCCGCAACAGGTGCCGGACTTTGCGGTGCTTGAGCCTGGGGCGAATCAAGCCCAGCCGAAATATTTTTAAGCGCCAGCTCAAGCTCAGTAGTTTCTTGCGCTTGCTCCAACTCTTGTGCAGCTATGGCTTCATTTACAAGTTCCACAGCTTTATTACCGTGCTCGTTATAGAGCGACATCGCCAAAGTTGCTTTAATCACATCTTCTGCAATCAACTGTTTCAAAGCTATTGGCAGCTCCAACAGTGGTAGGGTAGTGCGCACGTGCTCAGAAGTCCTGTTGACCTCTTTGGCGATGCGCGCAACAGACCAGCCCCACGCCGCGAGTTTGCCGTATTGAACTGCGCGCTCAAGTGGCGACAGGGGGCGCCCATCGTTCGCGGTGAGAACAAGCTTCGCCTGCTCAGCCTCGTCGCCTTTCTGCTCGACAACAAGAATCTTCTCGATTACCGCACCTTCGGAGATTGCTAGCATCAGGCCACGGCGGCGGTGCGCACCATCACGCACCAGGATGTCACCGTTGCGTACCACCACCACAATCGGAGGTACGAACCGACCTGCTTTGTAGGACTCGGCAAAACCGCGAATGTGGGCGATTACATCTGGACGATTCCAGTAGTCAACAGCGAACGCGCCGCGACTGTTGAAACCTTCCTCCTCAACCAACAATTCAGGGGCTGGCCAAAACGAATCAGCACGCGAAATGACGCCTTCAGTATAAGTGCGCAGCTTGCTCAGGGTATTGATTCCGCCGCCAATCGACTTACTGTTGTCCTTGCTCATTTTTAGCCCTCGGTCTTCGTGGTGAGGTTTGCCTTAGATGGTGCCCATGCTACCGATTCTCCCGGTGAAGGTCAATATATGTTTTTAATATTTATTTATGCTTTGCCAGCTGAATAACGAAAATCCCCGCCAGGGGCGGGGACATGCATCGAAAACAGTGAATCTGAGCAATATAAACGCGATCTAGCCGGTTTTTTTGCCGAAAATATTTTTCATAATATTTTGGTCTGTCATGTCATAGATCGCGGTTGTCGCGATGTTGGCATGCCCCAAAGCAATTTTGGCGATGTTAAGGCCGTGTTCGCTGATCAGATCAGTTGCAAGTGTTCGGCGTGCATCGTGCGGCTTCATCACAGGCACACCGGCATATAGGCACCGCTCGCCAAGTGCGCGCCACAAGCCATTTGGGCTCATGGGTGAGAGCGGCTTGCCACCCTTGCTCATGCGCCGAAGGATTGGGCCCGATTTGATATTCAGGCTGGCAAGTTCAGCGATCCACTCGCGCAGTGGCTCAATCGCCCAAGCGGCGAGGTACTTCTCAACAAGGTGGTCACCTTTGACCACCACCTGGAACATCCCCTCATTGAGGTTCAGGTCTTGAATTTCCAAGCGAGTTGCTTCCGAGCGCCGAACCCCTGATCCAAAGAGGATGCTAAGCATGGCCTTGTCGCGCTTCCCAAGCACTTTGCGTTCATCCTCGCCGCAGCTTTGCAGCATCCGACGGCGATCCTTTTCCTTAACGTACTGACCAAGGCCAATTCGATTCGTGCCTTTGGGGGCTCGGACATCGAGCATAGGCTCATACTGGTCGCGGTGAACCAGATTGTGAGACATGCACGATTTGACGACGCCGCGCACCGAGTAGATGTAGATCCTGATCGAGGCGTTGGACACAGTCCCGCGCCAGCGCTGCACGAGCTGTTTCAGTTCAGGGGCGCCGATGCGATCCCATGGAACCATCTGGAGCGGGGCATCTTCGTACCCCATTTCATCAGCGGCCTTACGCAGGCCATGTCTGACCGTCGCCTGGCTGTTTTCAGCCAGCCCCCCCAGGAACGCATTCATTGCAAACTCAACGGTGTACCTATGACCAGTCTCCGCAGGAATCATTGGCAGAGTCGAGATCGTATGAGGTAAAACTATCAAGTTACTCATTGTCAGCACCCTAAAAGCAATTTCTTTTAAATCACATTAATTGGAACACTAACCAATCAACATCTTTATCTTGTTAAAGCGTAGCGCAACAATGCAGTAAGTAACAAGGCAAATTATTAATAATTCAAAAGAGATAAATAGGTCGGTTAGGGACTACACGGAACACCTTATCTAAACTGTATGAATTGAAAGGGTAGGGTAGGGTGAGGGGAGGGCGCAGCAAATAAAGGTCTCCTGTACAAGATGGGTAGATTGGAGGAGGGCAGCGGTGCCCTTTCCCCATAACACTGGCGGCAACGCCAGTACCTGCAAGGCCTTTACGGTGTTTCGAATAATGCACAGACCAGCGAAGGAGGGCAATTACACTAACAATCAAACTAAGATATGCATCTATTGTTCTGCATTCAAATTTAGAATAAAACTCTTATTCTTTATAAGCAGTCAAAATTAAAAGGTGAGCCAATTCATAACGCTTAACTGCATTGCTTATTTGCTGATCCGATAAAGTCGGGTTGCATAGTTGCTGTCGTGCTTGTTCAGCGTTCCGATCAAGGACCAGAATTAGTTTAGCTGCTTCGTGCACGGCCCCCATTCTAGATCTGATCAGTCGTGCGCAAACTTCGAATTGGCTTTCGGTCATATAGAGTTACGCCCCCACTAAACTACACGTGTAAACGTGTATTAGAATATAAACGAAGAGTATGCCACTGATCAAACTGCGTTGCAGCCCCTGAATTCAGGGGCTCAAGTGCCTGGGCGCTGTATGAGCAAGCCTATCTGATGTGTTGGCCAGCTACCGCTAAATCCCACCGTATATCGCGCTTCTGCATGAAAAGCGCAGGCCCTTGACCCTGCCAATTGCTCAGATTTCACGTAGGAGCGCGCAAAATTTAAATATCTATATAAATCAATTGGTTATGGTTTTCTGATCGTTCTGGCTGGGTTTTTTTCGTCTTCAGCGTTTTCCGCCTAAAATCTGCGTCCGCACCTGATGGAATCTGAGTTTTGCGAGCAGCGGAGTCGGTCGTCGCAAACCGGGGGTGATGGCCATGCCTGGACTATCCTATACAGAGTGAATCGCCACGTTCCCGTTTTTTGCTGACATTCACAGGAGTCCCGTTTTCAAATGCGAATTTTTATCACGAATTGGAATCAAAAAATCCATTACGCAAGCAAATAGGTATTATAGTGCGTAATGTAATCAATCGGGAAATAGTCGTGCCACTTCTCGCGCCTTTCGTCATTTTTCCCTCTTTTAAAATTCCAGTGGCATTTCGGCGCCACACAATTGAACCGCTAATTTCAGTGGCGCAAAAAAAGCATTTTTTTACCATCCTCGCGACTGCCGCCGTCGCACCTGGTTGTCGACTGCGGCCAGTCACCTCAATCATCAACTCACAAAAAAGCCCAGCTGGTAGCTGGGCTTTTTTTGATCGCGGTGCGTTATTTCGCATCAGCCAATTCGGCAAACCATCGGGTCAGCTTTATACCATCGACTAACTGAATATTCGTGCCTTGTGAGAATTTTTTCGCCTCGGCGGTGAATGCTCCTGACGTAACAACAAATCCACCCGCAGCACCTTGGGCGGCCATAACTCCGTAGAGTTCGCGGACAATCTGCACACTCACTCTTTGCGCTTTCCACTGTTTGCATTGAACCAGAAACAACTCACTTTGCCGATTCAGGACTAGATCAATGCCACCATCCGGGCCCTTTTTTGTCTGCTTGACTGAATAGCCTTGGCGGCGAAATGCCTCACCAGTCATCCGCTCAAACTCGTGCCATGTCAGGCTACGAATCGCTGCACCTGGATCAGAAGCAAATGAGATTCGGTTGAATTTCTTGGCATTCGTCCTCCGATTTATCGTACCAAGCAGTCCGCCAAGGATGAAAATCGGAGGAAGGACAAACTGCCCGAGGTAGCCAATCGTTCTTAAAATCTGCCCGCCAGCAGCGTGCCCAAGATCGGCCAGATCATGCGGAACATTAGGTTTAGTCATCCATGGAGCTTCTGAGCCCCCGTAATAGCGAAGCGCAACAAACACGGAAACTGCTGCGAAAACATTAGCCCAGAGTGGCATTTTCATTGAAACGGCGATTAAATCGCCAAACGTTGAGCCCCGTCTACGACGTGCCATGGTGAATATCCTTAATTAACATACCCGCCGTTAACGGTAATTAATCCCTTGGCTCTGCCAATGGATCTGTTATTTTTTGGCTGCCATTCCACTGAAGAAGCTCAGGGATAACTGTCTTTCCGCTCACGCCTACTTCCCGCACAAATGCTTCGACCTCGGCGGTTCTTTGTTTCTGCATTTCATAAATCTTATTGATCATTCCTCGGGCCTTGTTGCCGTGCACGCGACTAAAAATTGCCTGGGCCTCGCGAATTTCAACATGGTCATCTAGGCCCAATACCAACATATCGGTCTCCACCATTTCTGGCCCCCAGCTCATCACAACTTGAACCTGCTGCGCCCCCGTGACACGGAAACCCAGTGCCTCGTAGTAAGGCACCTTGTCCAGGTTGCAGGTCAGGTTAATCGACTGATAGCGAGCTTTGACATTATCGAGCATGGCCCGAAGAATGCCTTGCCGACGGTGATCCTTTTGCACGGCGGCGTAGTTGATCCCGCAGTTGGTCGATTTTTTCCCACCGATGACGATGGCAAAACCAATTACTTTGGAATTAGTGTCTTTCGCGAGAACCACGCTCACTGGCAGGCCATGGCATTTTGTCAGCGCATCGTTGACGTACTCACGGACTTCGACCTCGATCAGTGCCAAGCACAGACTACTGGTCGGCCCATTTGGCTTGACGTGCTTGAAGATCAGATCGACGTAGTTGGCTCGCGCAAGCTTCAGGATCTGCGGCGCATCGGCCTTGGTTAACTCGGTGGTTATGGTGAACATTCTACCGTCCTTGAAATAGGTTCAGCCCAAGTCAACTCGGGCATCTTTGGGAATTTGGTATGACGTGTTGCACTCATCGCAATCGTAAGTTCCCCCACGCGGGTCATTCACAAAACCCATCTGAGTCGCACTGCAATGTGGGCAATCAACGCTTGTCACATAGGCCACAATTACGATCTCTTTTTCTGTATTCATTCTTGCTGCTCCGCTCAGTCTTCCGGTGTGCTGGTGTACAGCGCATCGCTATAGGCGTCGGCTCGGGCGTAGTCTTCGGCCGCTTCTCTGTTATCGCTGTGGAATGGCTGGAATACCACCCACGAGATACATGACCAGCGCGGGTCGCTGAGGAGTCGCTCAATGTCAGCGATCTGCGCACGAACATAATTCAGATCGGACCCCACGCCCTCGGCTAACTGACTTGCCTCTGGCTGATCAGCCCATACGCGCATGCGCTCCAGCATTGCTTCGCATTCTTCACGGGCAATGGAGCGGGTCTCACCCTCACCTGGCCAGTCGAAGGCTACACCGCCATGCTCCTGGAAGAGGCTAAAAGTGTTGCGTGCAGCGAGGGTGGTCACCGTCTCGCCTGCCAAGAAAACCTGCAGCTTTGGTGCCTTATCGGCTTTCCAGCCGAGCTGAGCCAGCGCCATTGCCGTAGCTTCTTCTTTGTCCGAAGCAGCTAGGTTTAGCCGAAAGTCAAAGCCCTCAAACACTGACCAGTAAATTGGTTTTAGCTCTTCATTACAGATCTCGCTCACCATAAGTCACTCTTTCGAAGCACAAGGTTTGGCCACTGCCGATTCTCGGGATTAAGGTAGCGGTGATCGGCGCCAGCTCATCGGGGCCATGTTGACTCACCCTTCCCTCGCGAATTTATTCGCGGCTCTGTTCGGCATTGTAAAGGCTAACGCACACCAGTTCATCCTTTTGCCGTAATATTGTACCTTGTGCATTCGACCGGTTATCCACAAATGCAGTGGATAACTCTGTGGGCAGAAACATACGATGCACTCTGGCTGCCCCAGTAGAGATGTGATCAAATTTTGAACAACGATCGGACACCCTTGGGAGCCACGCCGTGGACGACAAATCTGCACCCAGCGACAGCAGCACACTGCATCTGGCTATGAAAGTGGCTCGTATCTACTATCAGAATCATATAAAGGATGACGCCCCAAAATCCTACTTAGAGAGTCGCGGCCTCTCACCAACCGCCCTTTACAAATTTCAGATTGGGTATGCTCCAAAGGCTTTTCGTGGCCTTGTCGATCACTACAGCTCACCCACAGTTCTCTTCGCTGGAAAAGAGGCTGGCGTGGTCACCAACATGCAAGACACTAAGCGACTTCGGGATTTCTTCATTGATCGTCTGATGTTCCCTATCAGAACTCACGAGGGTGACCTGGTAGGTTTTGCTGGACGGTTGCTAGAACCAAAGGAAGGGTCGCCGAAGTACATCAACACCCCCGAGACAGAGCTGTTCCATAAAGGCGCTATCCTTTATGGCATGTTCGAAAACGGGGCCGCCATCAAGAATGCGATGGAAGCCATCATGGTTGAAGGCTACACCGACGTTATCACCATGGCCGACAACAACATCCCTCTTGGCGTTGCGCCAATGGGCACCGCCCTCACACCGATGCAATACTCTCTCATCATGAATACCGGCGTGCGCAAGCTCACAATGTGCCTGGACGGCGATAGTGCTGGCATGAGGGCAGCCGAGCGCAGTATCGAAACGATCATGGAGCAATATCATCCGGGGCTCGCGGTCTACATCGCCACCCTCCCCGATGGCCATGACCCCGACTCGATGATCAAGGCTCACGGCGCTGATGGCTTCCTTGCGGAAATGGACAAGGCGCTTCCACTAGATGTCTACATCCATAAAATTTGCTCTGTCGGTCACCGCGCCGAACCGAGCCTGGATGACAGAGCTGAGTACCTCACGAGATTGGGGCCATACGTTGAGCAGTCCAGCGGTACGCTCTATAACGTGCTCCTGGTAAAGGCCATCGACTACACCAAGTTGCAACGCGATCAGGTAGTAGAACTGCTCCCTGCCCGTGCAGAGCAGGACAGCCAAATTACTTGGGACAAGAACACCGCCCTCGCCGCTCGGTGGCTGGTGCATGATCAGCACCAGCAAAAGCAGATCGCTGCCAAGCTGTCGGGTATCAAGTTGCAGTCTCTGGGGCTCGATGAGCTTTCGACGCTGGCGAAACAGTACGAGGATGGGGCACAGCCTACTGGCCGTCTCCACCAGTACGCTCAGGCTCACGGTGGGCTATCTACGACGGAGATCAGTGAGTTGCGGGTGAACTGGCAAAGCTGGATGAAACGAGCAACGCTCGATGAGGGCCTGAAGAATATCGCTGAAAACCCCTTCAGCGAGTCGGCCAAGCAAACGATTCGTATGGCTCTGCGCTGATCAACTATTCGCCCAGCGCTTGGCTCACCGCATTGTCCACGTTAGCAGCAAGCGCGCAGGCGGCACGTTCCAACTTCCGCTGCAAGTCGGCATAGCCTGGCGCATCAACCTCTATTGAAAGCATGGCGTGGCTCACTCGGCGGTAGTGATTGAGCGCGGCCAACTTCAAACCGTCGAGAGTGATGGTTACTGGAGCCCTCAACTCAGTAGGCGCCTCGGTCACCAAGTTGGTACGTTTGGCCTCCGTATCAACGCTCATGGGTCGGGCTGGCATACTTAGGGGGTTCGATAAACTCTTTAGCTCAGGCACTAAATCGTGGGCATCCATATTGAATACTCGCGCAAGCTTCAGTGCTCCGCCTAGCCTGGGTATAGATCTTCCAGCCTCGTATCTAACAATTTGAGGGAGACTTATCCCACTCTTGGAGGCTAATTCTTTTTGAGTGAGTCCCGCCTCAGATCTGGCCCATAGGAGACGCTCGGAGAATGGCTTTGTATCAGACATTGATATCGTTCTCATAAAGCCAATGATCGAACGATTTAATTAGCATGGGTAACTCCGTCCTAGCTTAGCCCGCACGGCGGCGGGCTTGAGATTGCAGCGAAATTTCCTTTTTACTTTCGCCGCTAGTTTAACTGGTAACACCATTAAAAACGTCCATCGGTGCCTCAGGCCAATTCTTGCGTATTGAGGCAAAATCCCCCGCATTCCAGCAGCGCAGAAACTGAAGACCATTTTCAGTTTCGAGAGCAAACGAAATAGCTGCCCTGGCAGCTTGAGCGCCACCATCTTTGCTTTGCATGCGAACCTCGTCACTGAACGGGTTCTCAAGCACTCCTGGTGCTACACCGAGTGCACCGGCTAGCTTTCCAAGAATGGTTTTTCTGGGGCGGGCAGTTCCGGCCTCATAGCGAGAAATCTGTGATGGCGATACACCAACTACATCTCCCAGCTCCTGCTGAGTAAGGTTTCTTTCCCCCCTCAGATAGATCAGGTTGGTTGCAAATGCATTCACCATACTTTTCCCTTCAATCCAACGCGGCGCTACCTGAGGCTCTTACAGTTTGGTAGCAATAATCGTGTAGATCGTACCATCCTGCATCTTCAACGCTACAGGCTTACCGATTGGCAGCGTCTGAACACTACGCGAGGTGTGGCCGCTAAAGTCACCTGTAGTCAGCGAGCAAGCATCATTCCCACTTGCAGGGCATCGGCCACCGCCTCGGTCACTGCACCTTCCCACTCGAAATATTTCATCGCGGCGCTTTCCTTTAACAGTTTGTTCGGTATGCGTAGCCCTACCATCACTCGGGTGTCGGCCACTTGTCCCGGCATCCAGGACGCTTGCACCGCTGCCAGTCGGGCACATCCATCGCCGGCTCAGGATCACACATGACCGCAACCAGACCGCACGCGGCGATGCCATCGTCTCGCAGGACATGGGCACGCTTTGGCGTGCGAGTATCCGGGTTTGACAACCAGCTCGCGTCGCGTAAAGCGGCGAGCACGGTCGGCACTTCGGCCTGATCGGTCATTAGCGATTTCCTTGAACTCAGTGTGTTGCTATGGGAGTGGGGAGCAAGGCACAGACTTCGCGATAGCTTTTGATCGCTGCCCAAGCTGTCAGCGCGAACAACGGCGCAAAGCACAAACCAAGGTCAGGCCCTCACCGTAGATGGCCAGGGGTATTACGGCCATCACCAGAGACACCAGGGTAACGGCCGTGAAGAAGGTGTACACGACCAAACATTGCAGTGATTTCATAGACGTTTTCCGTGTTAGTTGGAGTCCGGCACAAAGCCGTCGCCGTTGCAGGTTTTGCAAGGTGGTTCATTGCGCCACGGTGCGCGACCGTCGCAATTTGGGCAGCTATGAAACGGCGAGCCATCAACCCATGCTCGCAGCACCAGTGCGAGCTTAAGCTGGTCGCTTACTTCCGCCTTCACGCATGCTTCTACCATTGCTCGGTAAACCTCGATTTCGGTGATAGGTACTGTCGTCTGCACTGCTAGAGATGGATTACTCAGTCCTAATTTTTCTGAAAAAACCTCAAGATTCCTCAATCCTAATTTTGCTGAAAAAACCTCAAGCTGAGCAAATGAAGTGAAACCTCGTGAAACGGCCATAGCCTTCTGGCAAACCATAAGCGGGTACTCGGTACCGAAAACCTGTAGCGACTTCTTTTTCAGGCGTTTGGCGTCGCGCTTGAGCATGGCCATGTTGCGAATTGCTTGCATGCTTAAAAGGCGTGTAAGGTCCTTGTGGTCGATTTCTTCGTCGGCTTCCACTGCAACTATTGTTCTGCCGCAGCAAGGACACTGGTCTCCATTACAGACGGCGGCGGCAATCACCGAACTGTCCGCGAACGCTAAACAACGATATTGGCGCACTCCGTTGGCGATGAAAAATTCACCATGGCAATGGTGGTTCATACGATTTTCCTACTGCTTGGGACCAGTTTTAGGACGCTGCCTTGCAACGTGGTAGAACGCGGTTTTGCTATGGTGCTTTCGCGAAAACTCAAGGCGCTCATCAGGGGCAAGTTCATCTACCCATTCCACCCACTGATCCACGGTCATTGAGTCGATTTTTTGGCTTACATCCCTCATTTTTACGCTCAGGCGTTCAGCCGCAGATTTGATCGCAACCTCTTCCTGCTTGAGTGCCCAATGCCGCTTCAAAGCAAGACCAACTTTGAAAAAAGCACTATCAATCGCTGCCTGGAATTCCTGGTTATCACTGACTGCTGGCTCCAACGCCTGCTCAATCTCCAGCAGTTCGGCAGTAGTGAACTCAATTAGGTTGGCCATCACTTTTCCCTAAACTGCCTACTTGGCGAACTTCGCGACTGTCTGTCACCGGGATACCGCCTCTTGTGTCCCTCGCAGCGGGCACCGGGTCGTCAGGCGAGAGCATCACGTACAGCATGAATGCAGAAACAACAACGAGGATCACTAGAAGCGCGACGTTACGAACCAACGTCGAAACAACGAGCAGTTCGTTTAGGTGTTCTTTTGTCATTTGGGTCAGTTTCCCTTAACTCAGTATGGGCAGTCATTAGCCGTGCGAAGAATCTTCGGCGTCCAATGCAGCCTCTTCGTCAGCCTCATCGAGGCGTGCGGCCAGATCCTGAGCAAACGCGGTCAGACGCTCCCCTTCAGCAGCCATCAACAACAGCGCTTCACGGATATCCGTCTGGGCCATCATGTCGCCAGAGGTGTAGCCTTCGTTTTCGAGTGATTCGCGCACGTCGGCGTAGGCATCGCGTTGCTTTCGTGTGGTAACAGGCATTCCATGGCTCCTATGGATTCATTACTCGTTCTACTGCCTCGGCCCAGCATGGCTGGGCTTGGGTGTAGCGGGGTCTTTTCCCTTAACTGAACGCTTGCCAGAACTCGTCCAATACAACGAGCTTTCGCCCTGGTTTCTTGCCTTTGAAAAAACGGCCACGGGGAAGGCGATCACCACGGTTCAGCTTTTGCCTCTACTCTTCGAAAGCCGCAGTCTTGCGACGATTTGCTTCGAAGCGTTCCATATCGGGCAGCGTCTGTGTAACCGTGACAAACTGTGTGCCGTACTTCGGCGTGACATCCGGCAGGATGCTATTGCCTTTGCCGGTACCGGCGTTTTCGGCCAAAACCACTTGGATTTCATCGCCGGTCGATCTGGTGACTTTCATCGCGTTTTCCGGTAAGTGGCGGTCATGCCGCCAGTTCAACAAAGGGGATGCCTTTATTGGTCCATGCAATCAGAGAGCGATCTGCTCTCCCAGCACGACAGTCCCTTGCAGCAAGACTTCCATAATGGGTCTGGAAGACGTTTCCTGATCCCAGTAACGTAGGACGTGAGGTAGAGCCGACCTGTAGGTCATGTCGCCTCCTATCTTGTCCAAGATCACTGTGTCCACGTCAAACGCTACCGGACACCCTGAAATGTCAATTGCACACGTCAGCTTGTCGCCCATTCGATCTGCCCAATGCTCGTCCCGGTATAGGCGAAGCGAATCTATGTCTCTGCAAGCGAAGTAGGATTTCAACCTGGATGGGCAGTCCGGTCGTTTTTCCGTGCGAATCCGTTCGTAAAGCGCTTCCCAGAACGTCGCGCCAAAATCGAACTTGACGATTGACGGGACGCTTCTTCCGAGGAATTTGAGCTTTGTGGCTTGTGCCCTCGTAATCGTGTTGGGGACCTTGAGATCGCTGGCCCGCTCCTGCTGCTTGTGGATGAAATCAATCATCAGATGGAACGTGATATTGCTCTGGCTGCACACTTCAATTGCAGCATCAGCCAAAGCCTTTGCTGGATGGCTGCGGCCGGTACGGTAGCCGTAATTGATGTGGGTCGTGTCAACCAAGCTCCCCAACTCGTAATGGCTGGCCCTCATGATCTTGTAAGCGGTCACCCTGCCTCCTTCGGTATTGCTATTGGGGTGCGGAATCTCAGTTCCAGTACTAGGACATGGAGGCGCGAAAAGCGCCCCTCTCCTACGTCCTCGGCCCCGGCTTTTGAGGGCTGGGGCTTGAAGGTGCAACTGAGCGTTTCCGTGATTAACGTGTGATTGCCCCATTCATTTCATCGGAGCGGTCGCCACGGTCTTAAAGCGCCTAGTCGCCGCTGGGCTCGATCAAAGCCGCGCTTGCGTCAAGTGCTAGCATTGCCAGCGTATGGAAGCGCTCAAAGAACAAGGGTGCAAGAGTGCCATAATCGGGGCGACCTTCAAGCGGAAACCCGATAGCCTCGTCCAGATGATCGGTCAGGGCCTGGGTAGCATCGTGCACGGCTTGATAGTCATCTTCATGGCAATCAAGACCACGACGCACCATATCTAGATCATCCACGCCACGTACAGCAGCCACGTAGAACGTGCACAGCTCGATATGCCGCTGCGCTTTCTCGTGGCCATCCATGCGGCCTGAGGCGTTACTCATCAGATAACGGTGGATGGCGAAATTCAGATGCAGACGACATGCCTGCTTAAACATTTTTGCTGCGGTCATCAGCCGCTCCCTTAGCGGATCTCAATGAAGAGATGTTACCTTTTACGGTAAATCTATCAAGACTTATTTTTACCCATTAAGGTAAGTTTTTTCTGTGATCCTCGACAAAGGGAAGCTCAGCCTAGAATTGGCGTTTGACCTGGGCGAAGGGATGGGCGCTCGGCGGGGGGGAGTTACGCATAAATCTGTCAGGCTGGCACCTGACTCATGCTCGATCTGGTGAGGGTCAAACCGGTCCTACTGATAAACGTATCAGTGGCTTAATCTGATGCCACTGATAGTTCAAGGCAATCATGGGCCATGTGTGGGGTATCGCCATGGTGCGCTATGGGTGCACACGAATTCCGGTGGCATAGTAACCCGCTCGATCTGGATCATTGGCAACGCAGTACAGAAAAATTATGTCTTCCTGCATCCGAATCTGAGGTGGCCAAAAAATGAAATAACCCGCAATGGCGGATCTTTGTCGTGGCACAGTGATGTTTACCGTGGGTCTACAACTTTCCTAATCACAAGGTGGCTCTCGTGTATCGGACCACACTTAAATCGCTCGTACTGCACCAGCTTGCGACGGCGGACATCGCTGATCTGCCGGTTCATATTTGGGAACTCAACCGCCATGTAGGCAGCTGGGAAAATGTCTGGGTCATAGGGAATCGCTTCGAGAACATCAATTCCGTTCTCAACGAAAATGCGCTTTCCAAGCTTGGTGAGTGCCAATGCCTTGATTCGACGAATGTGCGGGGAAGCTACCCTGTAGCCTTCGTGGACAATGAGGTCACGCAGATAGTGGTTGGATGCTCTGATCGCAATTTTCACCCTCACAGACTCGCGGTGAGGCCATTCTTGCCAAGGGGCATAGACATTGAAGATGCGAGATTGGAGGCAACTGATGGGGTCAATTACCGCGACATTCACCCCATCCACTTCAACAACGGCAAGGTATTTGAAGATCTCTTTTTTAGAGACCCCTCCTACTCCACCCATATCCAGAATATCAACGACAACCTCTTTTCCGTCGACCCAATCAATGCACGCAATCGCGATGTTTACTGGAACATCGTCCATCGTTGCCTTGCGAAATGGGTATCCCAGGACCTTAGAGCAGTAGTCGATTGAGTCAGCGTTCCCGATGAAATCCAAGTCATCACTGGTCACAAAAGCGACATCTTCGCCTGTCATTTCATCAATGAGGTATTGCCGAGCCCAAAGCGTAAGCGACTGGCCCCCGACGATGATCAGGCCATAATCTCGAACGGCAGATTGCAGAGATGGGCGATAAACGCGCTGGATAAGGTCGAGAAGGAATGTAAAAAGTTCGGAACGCTCAAGTACACTAAAGGGCACGTCTTGAACGGCGACTTCCGGCATCAGCAGCCCATTGCGGCAAAGCGTTGAGGACGTGCGATAGAAGCAGAATTACCGCGCCAAGCAGATTTGACACGCGCCGCAGCCCGCTCAAGGTTGTAAGAGTTAGATGCATAGACAGCATCAACTACTCGATCACGTGCGCTGCTTTTCAGGCTCATGATTTCCGAATAGTTGAGATCTTGTGGGCGCTTCTGGCCGCTGATCATGACAAATACACCATGCAAATGGGGTAGGAATGGGTTCTACGTCCAAAGACTAGCACACCATCAGCACCAATCACATCCGCCAGTTTGAGAGCGTGACATTGGCCGACGAAATGCACCTGTCGAGATGCAAAGCTAGCCAAATTCACTAGATCTAGCAAGTAAGCACCGCTTTATAGCGCTTTTCACCGCCTTGTGGTGGCCGTTAATCGACAGGGGCGTACGCTAAATTCCGGTGCCTTGGCGAGAGATGCTCTGGAAATTCCGCGCACTTTTCTAGGACGATCGGCACAGAGATGTCCAAGGTAGCCGAGTGATGATCTTGGCCCGTCGCCCCACACGGGTCCGCTTGTAGTCATCATCCATGAAGCCGACTAATGAACATCCCTGCCCTTTGTACCTGGATATGAAAATGGATCGTACGAACCATTTAGCTCGGTCGCAAAAACCGCTCGATTCTGCCTGCAGCTTTCTGCTCTATCCACGCCCGTCGGGCGACTGAAGCAGAGCTTCCCTTGATCGCGCTGCGGGGCTAACATTCAGCACTGTACATATAGACAGTATCTGAAATGCCCATACAATTGATCGGCCCACTTTCCCCCAGCACAAACCCTGTGCGCTTGCCGGTATGCGGGCAGGCCAGCTGTGGATTCCCTTCACCAGCGGCGGACTACTCCGTGCCGGATCTCTCGCTCGATGACCTGGTAGGGATAACCGCGACCTCGTCCATCTTCCTTATGCGTGCGTGGGGCGACTCAATGCGCGGATGCGGGATTTACGACACCGACGTGCTCGTCGTCGATAAGGGAAAAACTGCTCGACCTGGTGACATCATCGTTGCCGTTATCGATGCCGAGTTTGTGGTCAAACGACTGGCTGTAGACACACATGGCCAACCCCAGCTGCTGGCAGAAAACCCGGACTACCAGCCAATCAAATTTGGCGATGCCGAGACCTTTGAGGTCTGGGCAGTTTGCGTGTGGGTTCTGCATAACCTGCGTGGCATCTGAACCATGATCGGACTCGTGGACATCAATGCCTTCTACTGCTCCGCTGAAACCCTGTTCAAACCGTGGTTGCGGGATCGCCCGATTGTTGTCGCGTCGTCTAACGACGGGGCGGTCGTTTCAAGGAACGATCAGGCCAAGGAACTCGGGGTGGTCATGTCGCAACCTGTATTTGAGCTGCGGGAGATGATTGAGCGTAAAGGACTGATCGTCTTTTCTTCCAATTACGAACTTTACCAAAGTCTTAGCAACCGTTTCATGGCGATACTCACCGAACTTGCCCCGGTGGCACACGGGTACTCAATCGATGAGGCCTTCTGCATCCTGGATGGGGTGCCCGACCCTGAGGCCTGGGCGCGACACGCACAGAGTGAAATCCTACGCCGCATTGGTCTGCCTGTGGGTATTGGCATTGGTCCGACGGCAACCCTCAGCAAGCTCGCCAGCTGGGCAGCGAAAAAGTTCAAAGCTCGGACTGGCTGTGTGCTCGACCTGAGCGACCCGGCTCGACAAGAAAAACTTCTACGCTACGCAAAAGCCTCCGATGTATGGGGCATTGGGCCTCGCCTCAGCGAACGATTGAGCAGCGAACTTGGCGTACAGACTGCCTGGCAGCTCGCCTCAGCCGACCCCAAGGCTCTCCGGCGCCAGTACAACGTGAACGTTGAGCGCACAGCGCGTGAGCTACTGGGCATACGCTGCGTGGCGTTTGATGTCGATGCCGCGAAACGTCAGACCATCATCTGCTCACGATCCTTCGGCACGCGCATTACCAGCCTACCCATACTCAAGGAGGCAGTGGCTGGTTTTGTGACCAATGCTGCGCAGAAACTGCGGTCACAAGGGAGCTTTGCAAACTGCATCCAAGTGTTTGCCCGCACCAGCCCGTTCGCCTCTGGCTTGCAGTATGGAGCCTCAAGAATCATTTCCCTGCCCTTTCCAACCCATGACACGCGGGACCTTCTGCAGGCGGCGCTGGCGGGCTTGGTGGATCTCTATCGTGATGGGCCTGAGTACGCCAAAGCAGGCATAGTGCTTTCGCAGTTTGAGCAACGTGTGGGGATGACAAACGACTTGTTCGCGCCACCGCCCAGAAAAAACAGTGATGCGCTCATGGCTGTAGTGGATCTGATCAACGCGAAGCAGGGGCGCGGTACAGTGCGACTGGGACGTGACACCAACGTTGGGCAGTGGAAGATGCGCCGTGACCATCTCTCGCCCGCGTACACCACGTCCTGGCACGCTCTGCCCAATGTCCGCTGCTGATGACAGCGCGTGTTTTGTTGCCACCGCTACCGCTACGCTTGTGCAATAGGCCTATGGCTTGGTTTGTTCGTCGCAGAGAGTGCATCCTCAGGGTATATTGGCTAGTCAGGGGAATCGTCAGACAGCGGAACATCTCAGTCAGATGCTGACGTAAAATTTCAAATCCATTTGCAGATTGGGAACTCAATAGCGTATGGCTACAGTGAAAAAAATCGTCGAAGTTACCGACGGCAAGGGGCGCAAGAAGGGCCTCCAGCTTTCATTGTTCGAACTTATTGACAACTCCGAGTCCGAGTACAGCAACACCATCGAGCTTTACGATGCACTGCCAAAATACGTCTGGGATCAGTCAGACTCAGACCTGCGCGAGAACAGTGTTATCACCCGAAACTTTAAATCACGGGGCGTGGTGTATACGGTCAAAATCAAACCCGCCGTTATCGAGCGGAAGAACAAGGCCGGCGATATGGTCAGCGTGATGCTCTATCCAGGCTCACGCGAGGAAATTGTCGAGGAAGCACTCAGGAAGATTGCAATTAACGGCAACTCCTTTGAATCTGAAGCGGATAAGAACGTTGGCGTTTTTTTCACCGTGAGCCAGCTTTGTAAGGAGTTGGCTCGGACAAACCACACCTACAGCAATCAGGAAGTGGTTGAGGCGCTGGATGTCATGAGTTCATCCCTGCTTGAGTGCTCACTGGGCACCAAGGGCAAAGGACGTGACATGTACCGTGGGAACTTCCTTACCTCGCTCGCCCTTACCAGTCGAGACCAGTACCTAGAAGACGGTTCAACAAAGTGTTTCGCCACCTTCCACCCCCTGGTGACTCACGGAATCCGCACCCAAAAATTCAGGCTCTACGACTACAGTATTTCGATGGGGCTTAAATCTGACCTGGCCCGGTACATGTTCAAACGCATGTCCCACTATTGGACGCAGGCATCCCTCGACCACCCATACAACCTTAAGCTCGTGAGTTTCCTTACCGGCAGCCCCCGTGGCCTTTCACCGAGGATGAAAGACAACATGCGTGCTATGCGCTCGGCACTCAAAGCGCTGGTAGATGAAAAGGTTCTTCTCCCGGACTGGGATGAGGAAGTCATCAAGGATGCCAACGATAGGCGCATTACTCTGGACGTGGCGTTTGCCATGCTTCCGCACGAAAACTTCGTCAAGCACATGATGAGAGCAAATCGTAAACACAACGAGGTAGTGAGCCAAGTAGAGCTTGCCGACGCAAGATCAGCACTCAAAGGCGCTCCCAAGACAATACACAATGATGCTGACGAAACTGGCAGCGGTGGCTCTGAAGACGTATTCAGTTAGGCTCTAACTAGAATCGGTATGCAGGTTACGCCGCACTCGACAGGCGCGCCTCGTGTTGGTTTCCGAAATAAATACGAAATTCCGGAAATAGCTGCAACTACAAATGCAGAAAAAGCCCCAACAGGCGTGCCGGAGGTGTTCAGCGGCGTTTTTCCCGGATCATTTCTTGTAGAGGCGAACCCACTCGATGATCTCATCGAGCTGACGGTTATCCAGATGGGCGCAGTTCGCGTAGATCGCGGCAGCGACGTGCCCCTGGTTCGTTTCTGACGACGAACCGATGCCCGCCCTACCGTGCATGCCTTGCTGGCCATCATCGGCCAACACGCGCTCATTGGAGCTTGTTACAAACTGATTAGCCTGAATTGCCATGGTCTGCTTTCCTGCTGCAGATGATCGCCGAAAGTGGCCTGCTTCTACGTCCTCGGCCCCGGTTTTGAACGCCAGGGCTTGAGGGTGCTGCTGAGCATTTTCCTATCCGCGACCAATCTTGCAGTGAACAGGTATTACTTGGCGCAAAATCCGGTGGCCATCTTCGCCAATCAATGGCTCCTGTCCTTGCTCGATGGGTATATACACACCATGCCAAGGCGAGTCGATTTCAGCGGCACCCACTTCGTAGGCGACCCCATTGATGCAAATTTCGGCGCCGGTATCGGCGGTAAGCATTTCCAACTGAATTGGATGCTGCTTAATGGCCTGCTGAATCCCTACGGCGCCGATCACCATGCCGACGCACACACCCAAGGCAGCCGCCGCAATGGTGCTCCAGCGAATCGCCAGGGTTGCTGGCTGAGTTGATGTCATCACGTGATTTTCCATTTTCCTACACTGGCCGCTGGTCGTCGACCAGCTCGAAATAATTGTGTTGAACAGCGCGCACTACACCCTCGATTACCGTGCCGTCGCTAAGCTTGACCCGTACGCGGGAAAGACCAGGTGCTTTAAGTAGAGCAACTCCAACTTCTGCAGGCGTAAGGAGAAATGAATAGAAGGTATTCATGCGCTGCATCACCACTGAATATTTCTTCGGTTCTGTTGTTCGACCCAGCTCACCTGGCTTACCGTAGATTAGAGTCAACTCCACTGAACCTGCGTTCGTGCTCACAATGATCACCTCACGTTGCATGGACACGAAACCCGCGCCTCTCCTACGGACTCAGCCCCACGATGGCGGGGCTTTACGTGTACCTGGTGCGATTACCGTGATCAGTTTATGTCGATTAGAAGCCCTTCTGCCTCGGCCGCTGGCGATCAGTCAGAACAGTTTCGGAACTGCATACAAGAATGCCGCTGCTGACATGAAAAGGCCGGCAACCCTGAGCAAGGTGTTGATCTGCGCCGTCCGACTCATCTGCCTGAATTTCTGGCCATGGGTCACGTCCTTGGTCGAGTAGTACCAGGCGGAGGTCAACGGCGGATAGAGCGCGAGAGCGATGACGATGGCTTTAGCCAAGCTTGATTTGACTGCGAATCCAACAACGATGGCGACGCAAAGCATCACTATCCAGAAGTAGCCGTGCCGTACCAGTTTGCGAAAGCCTTCCAGATCATCATCTTGCTTGCTATCTGTTTTACTGGGCGGCTGGTAGAGATTAGCTAACAGCAATTTGGCTGTAAGGACAGCTTCCTCTGGCGTCAGCACCTCAGAGAAAGCCTCTACCAGCAGGGGCTCATCAATTCCGCCCTGGGCGGCATTGAAGCGGACGCCGTATGCTCCTGCGCTCAAAATCGTGTTCCGACATACCTCCAGCGCCTGGCCTGGCGTAGCAAGAAGCTCGGCGAGTGGCTCCTCGCCGACAACCACAACGCCGGCTCTTTTCATGTCCGCCACGACGTTAGCGGCAGCGATTTTCCCATTGATCTTCAAATAAGCCTCCGGACTCACTCATCATCAAACAGACAGTATTCAAGGTGGGCCAGACTCCCCCAAGCGCAGTACTTCATTCAAAATATCGTCGGCAAAATAGTTTACGAACCAGGCGATACTCTCAAACTGCGATGTCCCTCAACTTTGCGTTGGGTTGCTGACAGCCACTTTTTCGGCTGCATCACGCGCTTTACGTGTGTAGCGCAACTTAAATGCGGTGATAGCAGCAGCGAGTGCTACAAGGCCCACCACAGCACCCATGAAAGCTTCACCTCTCACAGCACAGTCAATGGCTCCGTAGGCGCCCAGTGCGGTCAACCCGATGTACACCGTTTCGAGGCAGGGCTTGCCATCGCGACCACGGACTTTGGCAATAACGAAAATCGCAGCTCCGCTCCCCCAAAGGATGACGTTAAACACATCACTGCTATTCATCTTGATATTCCTTGAACTGGGGCATTAATCAGCATCACATGTCAGGATCGTACTTCAAGTGGATCGTAAACAGCGTACCCAATTCGCTTGCATCCCATTGAATGGGCTGGCCGTCTAGACCTTCGCACTCATCGATTACCCCTCCGTTGCCGTAATCCGCGCCGGGGTGCATGTTGGTATAGCGCGGCGGCAGTGCGTAGTTATTGGCCTCCAGTCGCGACCGGGCCTGCTCCCAACTCTCACCCGGCCGCGCACCGGCCGACACTTGGGCATCGGTCAGCGGTGGCAGCTTTGCAAAGTCTGGTACCAGCATGTCAAAGCACATGGCAAAGTCCTTTCTTATGGCTCCGTTCCACCGATCCAACCTGGCTCTGTCGCAGCGGCCAGCCACTCGCGCAGCGAGCCAGAATCCTTGCCGGGTTCGTCTTCTTCAACCCAGCGCTTATCAAGCAGCTCTTCGCTGCTCAGCTCGGGCTCATAGTCTTCCGGGTCCCACATGTCATCACCGACAACTTCACGCATCAGCTCCAACGCCTGCTCCGCAGACGTGGCAGCGAACCAATCGCAATCGCCTACTTGATAGCAGCGCAGGGGTTCGGACGAAACACCCGCTGCGCGTGCGACGCCACCGATGCCGAAAGCATCGTTAATCTTTTGCTGCTTTTCGTTGAAATTGCTCACGGATCACTCCTTGAGTACTTAGGGCACCGAAGCGGTGTCCTCTACGGCCTCGGCCCAGCGTATTTGCTGGGCTTGGGCGTACCTGGGCGTTTTCCCGCTTACTTCGACGGTTTGTGTAGTGGGTCAGCGCCGATGTAAATATCCTCAGGGGCCTCGGGCCATTCGCTACGAAGTACGTCGAAATCACCTTGGTTCCAGAGTCGCAAAAACTGCATGCCTTCGTCGTCGTCCAGTGCGAACTGAATCGCGGCTACAGCGGCGTCCGAATTCAACTCATCTGCATCGACGAGCACATAAGGCTTACCCAACAACGAGAGGACATTAGCTACTGCCTCAGTAGGAGTACCGCCAAAAGCGTTCACAGCGTCTTCTTGACCCAGATCGAACACGAACGCATAGAAATCCGCGCCTTGCCCTGGTTGCTTTCCAGTAGGGCTTACGGAAATGCGCTCAACTGCAAGCACCTGATGCAACTCAAGTGGCAGGACGTAAGCATTTTGCTGTGAGTTCATCTGGTTATCCCTCGTTTGCGCGGACGCGAAATTGGCGTCCTTCTATTGCCTCGGCCCAGCATGGCTGGGCTTGAGTCTTCCGGCGTCATTTTCTATACGTGGCGAAGCCGCTTCCAATGCTTCAAGTTGCTGTGGATGTTGTGTACCAAAGGGAACATGACGACGCAGGCGATGAGTGCAAATAACTCCCTTGCCGGCATCCCAAAAAACCACCCTGCGATGGCTAGACCGAGCAGAACTACTGCCAGCACTATCCCACCTGAAGCCCAACACAAATACTCTTTCGCCAAGCTGTTCATCCTTTCGTGCTTACTTCGGCTGCTCGGCCTGGGCAGTCGGATGTGAATCCTGATTTCGTTCGGGCGGATTATCCAACCTGATCGAGTGTTTTAACTTACGCAGGGAGCGCTTCAGCACCTGCGCTGGCACGAATCGCAGTCCTCGCCTTTTCAACTCAGCTGCGCGAGCGACGTTCAGCATCCCTTCTTCCAACCTTCTTTTCATTGTTGAAATCCTTCCCATTGATTGAGCGCGAAAAGACGCGGCCTTCTACGCACCTAGCCCCACGTTTTAACGGCGGGGCTTGGGTGCACCTGGTGCGAATGCCTACTTAATGTTCTTAAACCCAGGGTGCTCAAGATCAACAGTTATACTGCTCTCCCATTGCATCTTCCCCTCGTACTTCTTTGCCCATATCCTACGTTGCGCTGGCGTCTTGGAGGCGCATGCGCGTTCATGCCTCTTTCGCCACCCTTTGCATAAACCTTCCATGTCACGTTTGGAAATGGTCACTAAGCGGTACTGAGCACCACAGAAGTGGCATCGGGAATTGCCAGTGCAGCTCATCGCTGTTTTCCTCAAACAGATTGCTGGTCGGCACGTACGCCGTTCAGAGTGATCGCTAAGGCTTCACCGGCCTCAGTAAGCAGATATTCGCCAAACAGTGTCTGAAACATCAGGCCACGCTTCACAAGGGCGTTACAGGTACTTACACGGGCAGCAACAACCAGAGGCCCATGCACGCCGCGATCATTGCTGCCACTGCCGCTGGCCACAACTTTAAGTACGTCTTCCATTGACCCGCTGATCTTCGCAGTCATGCTCGTTTTCCCTCAACTTTGCGCAACAGATTTAGGGGCTTTCCAGATCAGCTTATCGCCGGTCAATCGCGCAGCGGCTTGACGTGCGCCGCGCTCGGTACGGTAGCACCGAGGTAACTCGTCAAAGTCACGGCCCCCCATTGAATGGAAATTGCAGTCCAGGCAAAACAGAACAGGAAGGCCGTATTCGTCTCGGCTGATCCAAAGTTCTTTGCCTCTGGAGTCCTTCGTTTCGATAACTACGGTTTCCATTTGCCTGCTGGGGGACTCGTGACCGGTCGCAGCAACCGGTTCCCGCCTTGGCTCACTGTAGTCATGGCCGCACTCAACCTTGGCCTTCCTCGATGCCAAAGCCCGCTGGTGGACATGGAAAATCACGTCCAACAAAGAGTCCTCGACGGCGCAACGATGGGCGGGCTCGGCGGCGGCCTCCATCTGGCTTTTGAGGATACGCAACTGATCGTAGGTTAGGTTCAACTGGTAGCGTGGCTCTTTCGATTTCGTAGCCATGACTGAATTTCCTCGATCTTGTCAGGACATACCTGGAGCAGAGTGTTCTTCAATAAACTCAGCAGTAATGCTGTCGTCATCACCCTCGCCCTGCGAATAGTCGATGAGCTGTACAAGGGCATCCGAAATATCAGTGTGTCCATATTCGGCCTCGAAGGCATCGACCCAAGCACGTTGTGCAGCGCTCGCTTTCGCTTGGGCCTTAGCTGCGGCCTTGGCTAGTCGAACCAGTCCCTTACTCGCCATCACAGTTTTCCTTGACTCATCAGGTTTACGCTGCCTGCGTGAGTTTCCCGTGCCCCGTTGGGCTCATGAGGCTGATTGCTCATCTCGTTTTCCAACCCTTGGCCGAGCAACTGGGCTCGCTCAGATTCTTCGTGCTGTGTGCCGCCGAAATTATGGCGGTTGTATGCGTCTACACAGTCCTGCTCGACCTTGTATTGCGACTCGATCCAAGGGAAGCTGATTCGCAGGAAATGGGCCTGCTCGCCATCGTTGAGTTCAGTCCAAGGGTATGCGTTACCATCCTGCCCCAGAACTGAAACCTCACCATCAAAATAGCGCTCGATAGCGCGGAGTCGCTGCTGTCCATCCAACAAAATTTGGTCAATGGTTTCATTGAAGGTGTTGCTGTTGACCATGAATGTGCCGAGCCCTACGCCCATCCAGATGCTTTCCAGAAAGCGCGAGCACTGCTCATCAGACCACTTAGCCTGCCGCTGCCAGCTCGGGAGCTTGTATCCCATCACGCGCCGCCCGTTGTAGCCTTGCTTATCCAGCGCTGCGTTACTGTGCTCTCGCTGAATAATCATCATGGCGAGAGTCGTCTGCATAGATTGGCCTACCATAACCCTGGCAGGATGACGCCGCAGAGGCTTGCTTTCAGTGTCCATGGGTTCCTACTCCAATTCACTTTTTCGCGGTGGTGAGCGAAGCGCACGCAAAACCGCCTGTTCCAGCGCCTCTTTACCGGCGTTGTCGTACTGCCGGGAGTAGGAGGCGTAGAGCTTGCGCAAAGGCAGCAACATAGCCTCAACCTCGTTGACCTTCTTGGCGTCCGCTTCCAGCTTGATACGGCGCTGATCGGCTTCAAACGCTTCATCACGGGCCCGCCAGTCGATACAGGCGAACTGATCCTTCCAGCGCTCTACGAAAGTCACCACACCCAAACCACGCGCTTGGCTGTCGGTAAACTGCGCACCGCGATACACTCCGCCGATGACTTTGCCTTTCAGCGATTTACTGGCAAACACAAAACTGTCAGCAAGCCGACCGTCTACGACGCGAAAAATCTCCGCACCTGGCTTGTCACCTTTCAAGGCGCGACGACCGGCGTAGACAAAATCGAACGGCAAAAACGCTGGTACTGCCGTTTGAGTGGTCATTGCGAATTCCCTTAACAGTTTGCAAATGGTCCGAGGCTCTGCAAGCAGGCCCCATGACCATAAACACCGCCGCCCACAGGGCTGGTGTACAACTTGCCATCAGCGCGCTTGTACTCGCGGTGCTCCTGAGCGACAAATGCTTCGCTCATAGACTTGCTGCACATCTCACAAGGGCCCAGTTGATCGCCTCCACGGCGAGCGGGCCGGAGCTTGTTGATGATTTTGCCGGTGGCAGTACCCATTAGCGCTTTCCTATCTGTGGTTCAGCCTTCGATAGGATCAATACTAGTTCCGTTAAATGGAACTGTCAAAGTCTTTTTAACGCCTTCTCGCATTAATATTTCCCCCCACGAATCGACTCGATACACAGGGCCGTCCTTCGCGATCACAGTGCCGAACTCCACGTTCAGCGCATGCACGTAGTCATCGATCTTGCCCTTACTGAGACCGGTCAACGCCGCAACGCTGGTTGCCGTTGGGCGCTCTAGCCTGTCGATAGCTGCGAGCGTTACCAACAACCGTCCTGCGTGGCCTTTGGGGTACTGAGGAACGCCGTTTTCATTCACTTCAAACGCTGACATACAGACTCCGCTAGTACCAATAAACGGAACTATAAGGCCACTTCAAAAGCCCGTCGAATGATTTCTTGATTTACGGCCAAGTACGGCTGTGGTCTTGGCGGGTAACCGACACCTCGTGTCCAAGGTTTGATGCGCCCTATCCGCAGAGCTGTCCTCTGCGATGGGGTGATGTTCAAGGTTTGGTGCGCCGGACTTTCTTCTTGAAGGGTTAATGTTCCGATTTTTAACGTTCAGATCTCAGGATTGAGCGCACCAAACCTCGTTTTACTGGCAGAACGTTTTCGGTCGGGCGCACTAAACCTTCAACCTGTATTGCTATCCTCAGATCGGGAGCACCAAACCTTGGACTTGGACCTCATCGATCCGCCGCGCTGATTAAAAGTCCGGCGCACCAAACCTTGAACCAAGCCGCAGCGAGCAGTCGAGGATGGTGGAAAGGTACGGCGCACCAAACCTTCAACAACACACATCATGCGAAAAATTGGGCGCACCAAACCTTTAATAGCTCGCCAGATACGGCGCTTCAAACCTTAGACCTTTCGAGCTTTGCGACTTAAAGCCTTGTTTTATAACGCTCCTGTGGATAACGCTGTGAATATCCCATCGGATGTACAAGGTTTGATGCGCCCAATCTGGCGCGGGTTCAAGGATCAGTGCGCCGCATCCAATTTCAGTGACTGCCGATCAAAGTCTTTCTAGTAGATTTACTGAGGAAGTCCAAGGTTTAGCGCGCCCTATCGATGTAGCGCATGAGGCAGGGGTGGTAAGTCACTGAAAATGTGCAAGGTTTGCTGCGCCCTACTTATAAAAATTGGTTTTTTCGAGCGATTTTGTTGATAAGTCAGTGGATAAGAATTGGTTCAGCGACGGTGTACAAGGTTCGATGCGCCGTAAGTACAAGGTTAAGAGCGCTATATGTCCAAGGTCTGGAGGGACTCTTTATTTTGCTGACGCCGCGATCTGTAAAGCCTGGAGACAAACGAGCGTGCACCTAACCGTTCTTAATCGCTCTTAGCCCTTTAACCAAAAAAAAGCCTTTTCGCTACGCAACCTTAAAAGAACCTGGGCAGTGGATAACCCAGAAAAAGGGTAACGAATACGAAATGAACGAGGTGTGCGACTGACGACATTGCGGTCAATCACACACGATTACATGCCGGGGCCCTTCATACCTGGTGCAGGCTTTTTGCTCTCGCCAAGGTCGATAAGCGTAGCGCGTTTCTCCGATTGCAAGCTGCGTGAGATCCCAGAATTCCACGCCTCATTCATCCTGGCTCCAACCCGCTCGAATTGCGGGTTGTCCTCAATGTACTCGACCATTTCCTTTCTAGCGTCACTCACGCCGTCGGCAATCTCCTGAAGCGCATTCTCGATGACGCGCTCGGTAAACCCGCAAGCTACGCGACCAAACTGGAGCAACCTCTTGTGTTTTGGGAAGGCTTTGCTGCCCTCCATTTCCAGCGCCATCAAGTCTCTGGGTTGGTAGGCTGTCGTTGTCACAATGTCGTACGCGGGCGACAGCCTGACCACTGCATCATCGCCAGCATGGTCGTATAGGACGCTAAAATTCTTGAGGTGGGCGTCTCCGTTCTTCACCGCCGCCGACAAAGCCACATTGCAGAAAAACTGCATCAAGGACTCTTGTAGCAATGACGGATCGACCATCTGCCTGATCTGACGCACGCACCCTTCATAGGTGCCGTCGTACTTTCGATTGCTGCTCCAACCATTGAGCACCGTAAGATCTTCCATGCCGAGGTAGCCTTGCTCGCTGACATCGAAGCGTTCAACGATCAGGAACTTGCCCCCGCTGCTCAATTGAACATTCGGCACCGCCAGCCCAGCCAACTCGGCAGCTCGCATGCAGAAGAATTCGTTGGCTGCCAGTTCGGGGTAGTCCTCGGCGCGCCACGCCTTGACGATATGAGTTGCCCCTCGGTGTGAAACGCGATCAAACTCCCCTGCCGCCTCGTCGCGAACCAGAACTTTGGGTTGAACGCCTGACACGCCAGAATACTGGGCATACTGCGCCAGCAAGTCCTCAAAAAAACCATGGGCACCATCGTGAATCAGCAGTTCATCTATCGACATGCCTGGTAGGACTTCAGATGCCTGTCCGCCTACGACAACCCGTCCGAGTTGGTGGGGGCCGACAATCTTCAAAAGGTCAAGGTCATCAAAGCCCTTGATCGCCTTCGAGAACATCTGATGCAATCGACTCTTCAATATGCCCTCTGGCAAGTGCATGTCGAAGATCGGGTGGAGCCCGGATTCCCACAGATAATCGTCACGGCGCACAGGCATAGTGAGCGACACAGCCTCTGTGCCGCCGGTCTTAGGGTGATACCTAAAGGTCGTTGCGTCCTTTGCCGAGTCCGCCCGCGCCAGCTCACCAACGGACTTACCACCAACCGCTACATTCAACGCATCATTGGCCATGGAACTCCCTCTCCTTCAAATCATCTAGCGTGGGTCGTTTGCGCAGCGGGGCGCTGGTCAGGGTCTGGCCAAGCAAATTTAGAATCGCCTCAACCTTCCGGATGCCGATCTCGGCAACCGTGTTGTTCTCGATGCTGGAGATGGTCGAGCGGCTCATGCCCAGCTTGCTTGCAAGCTCAGCCTGGCTCAGGCCCTTCTCTTTGCGAAGCTTTTTGATTGTCTTGCCGATTGCTTCCATTTTGCACCATATACAATGCATTAAGGGTTGAATATTAGCATATGTCGTGTATACAGTGCATCTATCAGAGGCAAATCGTCTTAAAAATTACTTTTCAGGAGCGTCGAATGGGACGGTGCAGCAAGATACTGGGGCGACTCGACTTCAATGAGCCTGCGCCGATTGGCGCTGAGCAGCGGAGCCGGATCGAGCAATGCGCTGTGACGCCCACGCCGAACAAAAAGACCTGGCGTGACGTGCACAGAAACAGCCAGCTCATTGGTCATGTTCGAACCGGTTTCGGGGGCCAGCAGTACCGCGCCGTCGGCGCGAACGATTGGCAACATGCCGTCAGCTACTGGCATTCGTCCGACCCGGCCCATGGTCACGCGATATTGCAGCTGATCGATGCGTGAGCATTTACGATATTAAGTCCGCACCCCCCTACGCTCGACGATAAACCTTGTTCGACTGACGGGAACTTAGGGGCGAAGAACGTCCCGAACGGAATTAGGCTTCGGCCTTCGCTTTCGCGCAAACAAACAAGGATTCCCTATATGAGTCTAACCGACTACAAATCTGCAACATGCAGCATCTCTTACGGCTCACAGCTCACAGGGAATGAAGCCGAGAAGATCGTCGGCCAGCCAGTCACTCACGTTCAAGCCTCCGAGTATGGGCTCAAACTGACCTTTGCCGATGGCTCGATACTGGATGTAAGCGGGACCACCTATGGCGACGGCCCGCTGGGGGTTGAGTTCACTAAAACACAAAGCTGACGCGTCACAGGGGTTTCGCTCAAAGCCCCTTATGGCTGTAGTGCTGTCGCGCTGGGAGCGCCACCAGATTTGAACATCGCGCCAACCCGCTCAAGCAAGTCAGTCAGTGCCTTGAGCAGGTGTTGAACAACCCCTTCAAGACGCTCGTACAGCGATCTATCGTTCACGTTTAAGGCCTTCAGGATCGACTCGTTCTCCGTCATGAAAACCTTGATAGGCTCGATGCCTTTTCGCGACACAGCGTGTCCATCAAGCCCCTTGCCCACACCCTTTCCCATAACAACTTCCGCGAGGTCGCTGAGCTTGTCGAGGTGCTTCGCAAGCTCGACGATTTGCCCCTCATGCTGAGGATCGGCTCGAAAGGCGGTGATCAAATCAGCTTTGGCGGCGTCATCAACGCTTCCGTCGGCGAGCGGTGCGAGGCCTGCCTCTTTCAGCGAGGCGATCTGATTACCAGCCGAACGGAGTGCATCCGTCAGATCCAGTTCGGCGCGTTGCTGGCTGTAGTCGGCTACCTTGGCGTTTACGCGATTGCCGCCGAAAGACAGTAGGTTCTTGAGCCCTCCCAATCCGCTTGCGCCAAGCAGGCCTCCCCCGCTGCCACCACCGATCTTCAGTCTTGACGGTGCTGACGACAGCGGGCTGCGCTGTGAGGAATTCAGCGATTGCCCTGTGCTCAGCTGAGCTGCATCGATCTTGGTAACAGCCCACACGTTACGGGGCGTAGTGATGGCTTCGGTGCCTATGACATTGCCGTGTCTGTCGAGGATGTTGGTATCGACGGTCACGTCTTTGCTTCCCTTGAAGGCAAGGTGAACAGGCTCGCCTATTTGAGTGCCGCTGGAGATCATCGCTCGCTCCAGATCCACGCCCCAAACTGTCTTGGGCCCCTTCGGCGTGTCGAGCGTCACGAAGTAGCTCATTTTGGCTTTGGGATCATGGTTGTATTTGGCCCGCCCGTGGTCTGCCAAAATGCCCTGGTACTGACGGTGCGATGCGCTTTGCTCTTGCACGCCGCGCATAAACTCATGAACCAGTTCGCGATCCTGGTGGTAGGCCTTCTGAAACTCTTCGATCACGTGATTCAGGGATGGCCCTGTCGCTGCGTCCAATCCGGTTTTGTATGCCTTCTCAAGCAAGGCAGCACGACTGACCTGAGATTCGGTTGTATGGGGCATGGCATCCTCCAAGCTGATTGATTGCACGTGCGCTTCCGCCGTGCTGGTAATGCGCGTTGCTATTCGCCTCTCTCCAGACCTGTATTTCAGTTGATCCTGAAAACACCCAGCGGTACTGGTACGCCTACACAGGGTTAAATTAATCACGTACAGTATTACGATACATTTTTTTGGTGCAGAGCGCTGCCATGAGTCAGTCCAAATATCCCACCGACACTTTTAGACGGTTTTCAATGGTTCTCGAAGCGAGAGCAGGTGAAATGGGCGCCAAGGCCTTTTCTCTGGGCGACGGAATCGTGACCGCCGACGTGGCGGTTGATGAGGCGGGCCCACTGACTTGGGCACTGGCCATTCACGCAGACTCACTTGCTCGGCTGGGAGGAATCTCTCCCCCTGGCGCCAACATGCTGCCGTTCACAATGGTTGAGGATGAAAGCGCTCCCTACGGCAACTTGTGCGTTATGCAGAGCGGTTCAATTCCGGCAAGTATCGGTTTCAACTTTCTCGATGCCGCTCTAGAGCACTGCATCTGCATCGGCATGAAGCACCTTGGGTATACACCTGAGGAATGGGCAGATCTACCAAACAACCAGCAAGTAATCCCGATTGAGCCTTACTTCGAAAACCTCAAAACCCAATGGGTTACTGAGGAGTTGGAGTCTAGTGAACGAGTGCAGCTCGTTATTAATCTGCCGAATTTGTACACCAAAGAACTGCTTCAGCAAAACATGCTTGATGAAAGGATGGAAACAGCTGAACAACCAGATAAACCACAACTAAGCCGTGCTGTAAATTTCGGCTCAATGCGATAAGGATTTGAACTCACTTATGGATCGAAAACACGAAAGCCTGTCTGATGAAGATCTGGATGCTCAACTGACCGCTTACAACGACAACATGGAAGGCGTGATGACTGGCAAGCAGACTGGTAAGACCGTCAACGGCGAATTCCGGGCTAACGTCAATGACGTGATTGCCCAAGCCTTTCAACGAATCGCAACGATTTCTGAGCGTGACGACACCGTTGATGCCGCCGTTAAAGCCGCCGCCCATGGTGTTAAGGTTCTCGCTCCAATCCTGCAAGCCACCAGCAAGCACGGGGCCACTCCCGAGCAAGCGAACGAATTGATGGGCAAGGTACTGATGCGTACCAATGCAGGCACGAACAAGGTTCTGGAAGCCTACGGCCTGCGTGAAGGTGAAGCACCAGCCTGGCTGTCAGCCACCGTTTCAGGCCAAGTGATCAAGCTAATCACCAATAGCCTGAACGAAGGCAATTTGTCCATCCTGGATAAGCCTGACGACAGCTTTATCCAACCGCTGATTGACTACGCCAAAGCAGCGACCAAGCTCGGCGCCGTCGCCTATGCATCATCGACTCCAGAGCTGGAAATCGCCAACGCGCTAATGATGGCGACCTGCAACGTCATGGCCGAGTACCAGTGCTTCAACTACTTCCATGAAGATCCGACGAAGATCTCTCAAGAAATCAGCACCTACTTCAACGAGCGCGTCGTTCGTGGCACCCTCGACGAGCTGACCGATCGATTCGCGCTGAAGCCTTTCGAACGCACCTACATGGCCAACAGCCTCCTCACCAGTGCTGGTGAGATGATGGCGCAATCGTGGAAAAGTGGGGTGCCCGATACGATTGCAAACCTGCGGAGCATGCCCAAGGAAGCGCGCCAAGCAGCTACTGCTAACGGATATCCACTCAGCGCAATCATTGAGCGCTTCGAGTCGGTGTATCAGGGTATCGAGCTTTCGTGCGAAAGCGCTATCCGTACGCTGAATCCTGGCCGCGAGCAGTCCAAAGCCGACATGGAACACAACAAAGGGCCGCGAGTTGGTTAATAAATCCCTACGCGCTTGCCTCATAGCCAGCGTAGCGGCTTTATGGGTTAGCAGCTCTTTTGCTGCCGACCGCATTCGCCCGCTGACTACACAATGCATTGAGCGGGCGTCTGCACAATACGGCATCCACACGGATGTCCTTTTCGCAATCCTATTGGTCGAAGGCGGAACTGTCGGGAAAGACAGCAAGGCCAACGACAATGGCACCTATGACATAGGGCCATTTCAAATCAATTCTATGCACCGCAAAGAACTCGCTTCGATTGGAGTTGATGAGCAACGTCTGCGTAACGATGGGTGTGTTAATGCCATGGTCGCGGCACGCCACTTGAAACGCACCATCACCCCCGAAATGCTTAAAAGTGTACGCACGCAGGAAGACTATTTGAGTGTTCTTGCGAATTATCACTCGGCCACTCCGAAGTACAACAAAATTTATGCGGATAAATTATTGAAAGCGTTCAGCAGGCTTTATTCGAGTGACCAGCAATGAATAATTATCAGGGGAATAATCCAGCCAGCGGCATGATTGAGTTTGGCGTGTTTGCCGTAATTACTATTGGGCTTACATTCGGGCTGTGGTGGGCCCTACGCCCATTCATAATGTGGTTTAGCTTTTATACGTCGTTTTTTGTTTTCAAGTACGTGTATGCGCATCTCTCATTTTTAATGACTGATGCCGAATACGCGTCCCTTATCAGATCCCTCCAGAGCATCCCAACCATCAAGCCATCCAGCTATGGCATTGAGGCGCTCTATAAATTATTCAAATTGCACGGTTATGTTCTGCGATGGCCGGTCGCGGTGATGATGGTCTACCTGGGGTGGGTTACTCGCAAAGGCGTAAAACGTTTCAAGTACCGTCGCCAGATCAATAACGTATACGACTTGATTGAGATTCAGGCTGAGCACTTCCCTGCCAGCGCCATCATCAAGGGCAAAAACCTGCTCGACATGCACCTCTATGACGGCCCGTGGCGCACATACGCGATTCCAATCGACTTTGCCCTGGATGAGCAGCTGCTGTGGACGCACGCAAAAGGCAAGACAGGCGTGTTAGACCCAAAAGCTAGCGTCGATGAAGAGAAGATGATTCCTATCCCGCCCTTCAGCAAAGATGAAAAGCTCCAAGAATTTAAGTACAAACGTTCGAAGCTCCCCCACTACCGCTACACCGCACTCAACTTGCCACGTGCCAACAAAACGTTTTCCGAGCAGTTGGGCCCGCTCTGGACTGGTTCTAAATCACTGCCTCCAATGGAGCGAGGCCTCTACGCGGCTTTCTGCGCGCAAGCGGCTGGTGATGCAGGTGAAGCTATGAAGCTGATCAACCAAATGGCTTTTTCCTTCGTTGAAGCTCAATACGACAGCGCGTGGAATCCGACGACGCCGCACCATTGCGACATCACTGGCGCCGACGACCTCATTGCCAAGTACGAGAGCCGCGCTGACATCAAGGCAGTCGCTGCAATGCATGCTCACCGCTACAACGTGATTTATGGCGTCCTCGATCTGGCACGTTCGAATGGTCGTTTGTTCCATTCCAACTTTCTGTGGTTGCGTCCTGTTAACCGAACCCTTTTCATCCTGCTGTGCTCGCACGGTGGTCAGTGCCCTTACTGGGAGGTTGCAGGCCTCTGGGCTCACTATCAGGTGGAACACCTGATGAAGAAGAAGCTTCTCAAGCCTGCGGTGGCCAGCGCCGTATACGCATTCATGGACACCATGGCTAAAGAGCACTGGATCGAGCCAGGTGACTACAGCGAAGACGCTCAGCGGCGAATGGTAGAAGACGCCAACAAAACCATCAGAGAGGCTTCTGACGCCTCTAACGGGCCTGTCAGCCAGAACGGCTTCGTTGCGCCCCAGCAGCAGCAACGCAGTCAAGGCGGACAAGCACGGAAGTCACGTGAGGACGATGAGCCATGAGTGTCAAAAGCTCAATAATTCAAAAAAGCCAAGAGATTAATCTCGAACGGATCATTGTTGACCATCGTTCTTTTTATTCGAAAATCTGGGACTCGTTTCAACAGCCGAACATACCGTTTATTTATGCGTGCGTGGTAGCACCAATACTGCTTGTGTTTCCCGCATGGTTTTTCATATTTGCCATTGTATATTTCATTTTGCAGTTGGCCGTAAACATTAAGCCGGATGTGCTACCAATACACTTGCCTCTGGGTGCAGGTAAGCCCGATAAACACGATCCTAAGCCAGGCGTAAATCGCGGTTGGTATACCTCGCGTGGTAGTTTTTATATCGGATTTTGCCGCGTTACAATGCTTGAGATTTGGGCAAACTTTAAATCCTTAACTCAGCACTTCATTTTGTTCGGCACTACAGGTGCGGGAAAAACTGAAAGCATCGTTTCTTACATAGTCAATTATCTGAGCGTCGGTTCTGGCGTAGCGTTCCAGGACGCAAAAGCAGCACCTAAAGCAATGTTTCAAGTTGCAACGTTCTGCCGGATATTTGGCCGAGACTTTGACTTCCGTGTAACCAACTACATTAAGAGTCAAAACCCAGAAGATATTGACCCTGCATCAAGAAGTTCGAACGATGCCGGTATCTTCGCAAGAGGCACACCCGACTCAAACACGCAGCTTCTGGTTTCTTTGATGCCGCCAAGTGGTGGTGATAACAAGATCTTCTCCGAGCGAGCCGTTGCGCTCGTGGCTGCGATCATGCCGGGCCTCAATGACCTGCGGAACATGGGTAAGCTTCAGATCGACCCATCTGTTATTCGTCGCTTCATGGGGTTTAAAGAGTTTGTAGGGCTCTGCCATAACAACTTCATTGGAAAAAGTTCGCGTGATGCTTTGGTCGGCTACCTCAGTTCGCTATCGGGCTACGATGAGAAAAAACCTATTGATAAGCAAAACGAGGAGGTAACTCGTCAGTTTGGTTTTGCTCAGGCGTACTTCACCCGTGCACTGGCGTCCCTCTCCGACACCTACGGTCACATCTATCTGACGGGCCAGGGCGAGATCGACTATCAGGACGCTGTCCTAAACGGTCGGATTATCATGACCCTCCTGCCGAGTATGGAAAAGTCCGGCGATGAGCTGGCAAACCTCGGCAAGATCGTTCTGACGGCAACCCGTAACGGCATGGTCGTTGGGCTCGGCACCGTGTTCGAGGGCAGTGCGGAAAAGGTCGTGCATAACCTGCCGACTAACTCCGACATTCCGTACGGCATCATGAATGACGAGAACGCGTACATGCTGGTCGAGGGGCAGGAGATGATCAACGCTCAAGCCCGTGGCCTTGGCTTTGGTGTGCTCACAGGGACGCAGGATGCGCCTGGTATGCTGCTCAACATCGAGAAAACCACCAAGCAGATTCTTGCGAACTCGGCGTTCAAACAGATCATGTATCTGGATGACGACGACACCACCAAACTGGCCTGCGAGCTATCTGGTGAAGCCACCGTTCTAGCTCGTAGTCAGTACAGCCTTGAAGGCTCTCTTGGTAACTACTATGCCACTCAGCAAGTATCCGTAGAGAAACGTTACCGACTGAACCCGACCGCCATCCGCAAACAAGGGTTGGGGCAAGCCTACATCATGTATCAGGGCGACATTCATCAGGCCCAAGTGTTTAACCACGGAATTCAGGAAAAAAGCGATGACCCCAAGATGTGCTATCTCAAGCACTGGTGGCCCGTTCGGATGGCGAAAGTCCATATCCCTTCCCAAATCGAGATAGGCAAGCTGCTGGATATCAACCCGCTTCCTGAGTGGATTGAACTCGCGGAGATGATCAATGACGAATCGCGAGCCCTGCTTCGTGAGATGACCATCTACTTCAGCTCCATGATGGCTATCAAGGACATTCAGGCGCGGGTCGCGGCCAATCCGCAACTCAAAGCGGTCAATGCTCAGATGATGGCTACTGAGATGTCGGTTCAACACCTGGATGTCCTGGGTAACCTCGATGCAGAACCCGGTTCTGAAGACGACCACGAGAAATTGAGCGGCGTATTGGGCGTTATCCATGACGCCACGGTGAATACTCCGAACGATGTATTGAATCTCTTCATCAAACTGGCTGAAGACCGTGATGCACCAGAGAATATGATCCGGATTGCAGCCAGCCAGTCGGGCATCGGTGACTTCCTCAGCACCAATGCAGGACTTGATCTGTCTCACGCCGATGATGATTCAACCGCTTCTGGTTCGGGGGGCTCGGGTGCAGGTTCGCATTCGCCGCGTGCCACGAATGAAGAGTCAATGGATCATATGCTGGACGCCTACCTCGAAGGGGTGCCGGAGGGAATGCCCGAGGCCGTTCCGCTTGAGGCATACCATCAAGAACCGGCTGCCGACTACAACATCTCGGACTTCGGTGATAACGCATTCGCTGACGACTTCGCCGATGAAGTACCGTCGGGCTTCGCCTCTCGCGAGGACAAGTCTGAGATGGCCATGGTGGTTGAGCGTAACCTAGCGCTAATGCCATGGATGTCGAATGTGGTGGATTACAGCGCCACTCGAAACGACCTGGTTGATACCGAGGCCTTCTTCAACGGGGACGATAACGAAACAGCTCAGGTAGATGTCGATAATGGTCTAGATCTGCTCGCTACCAGAATGAGCTACCCGACTACGCCAATGGACAATATGACAACGCCAAACCTCACCCTCATCAGATCGCTGCTGGAAAAGCCCAGCTGACACCTAGCGACTCCAAAGGCGAGCAGACGAGGTTCTGCCCGCCTTCCCCCCTTCCTCGCCTCCAGCGACACTCACAGCCCCCCAAACTAGGATCTTCCCATGCCAGACAAGATGTCGAACGCTGACCCCAACATCAGTCCCAGAGTGCACTGGATCGGCATTGCCGTGGGTACTCTTCCAGCCCTCCTGATCGCGCTTGTAGTTACTGTCGGCCCGGCCGTTCCATTTCTATGGTTTCTGTTTCTCCCTTGCCTACCCCCACTCGTGAATGCACTGATCACGTTCTTCTTCACGAACATCGATCTGAATCAGCATCGCCTGGTGTGTGGCAGCGGCCTATTCAGGCGCCAGACGTTTGATCTGCCACTGCCACGAATTGAATCAGTGATGATGGAGCAGTCGCTGCTGGGGCAGTTTCTGGACTTTGGGCAGGTAACGATCATCGCCATCGGGAGCAGCCCGATCAGGACGCCAGCAATCAAGCAGCCCACGAAGTTCCGCGAGGCCTTGCAGCTGGCAGTGTCACAGAATATTGGTTAAGCAAAGATCGAGGTTTGAAAAGCCTGACTGGCATCAGGCTCGTGCGCTTGGTTGGTGTTAGTCGCTCCATCCTTTCGCATACTTTATTTCGTGTTCGCCCTGATACCATAGGTATCCAGCAGTTGTTGATAGCGTCCGCGATTGTCCACGAATCCCTCACCGTCAGGAATAGGCAATTCTGCCTATGTAAGAGAATAGGCAATTCTGCCTATTGTTTCTGCTGGGGCGGCCACTGTCTGTGGCCGGGCCTTTGGTGTGCCTGAGCTACTATTTTTCGAATAGCTCGTCAGTTGTTGTCCTGGTCTACCGGTACTCCATCAACGGTCAGTGTTAGGAGTACAGGCCAGATGGAACCATTCGTGATATCCCAAACATAGAAGTGTCGTCCAGGGGCACCCATGATTTGCGAATTATCCTCGACCTGGCATCGCGCCTGCTCGTCCGGTGTGCTTACCTCGACGACATATCGCGGCAGGCCAGAATCCAGGTCGTACGGACCTGCCTGCCGACGAAACCGAGCACCAGGAGAAAGGGTGATTGTGTGCTCGTTTTTGTTCCTGCCCATGTCAACTCCTTGAACTAGCCGGTGTAAGTCCATGAGGTGGTTTTCCCACGCAAGGGAACCTCAAGATCCGTACCGACGATCTGCGCCGGGCGAACAACGTTGATCGGCGGATTCCCGATAACCTTGCCGGAAACTTGGCCCAGCAGTTCAAGCGTCCCATGGTTCAATACGTTGCGAGACACTTGGCTATGCACGATAGCCTGGCCACCTGCTTCGATAATCAGTCCTCCTGATAGCTGGCCGCGAGCAATCAGAACCCCTCCAGAGCGCACATAAGTGGTGCCCGTAACTTGACCAAACGTTTCTTGGTTATCGCTGACAATCAGATCGCCTACATGCTGCATTTTCGAACCTCACTGCTTAAGAACAAAAAGACTCCCTCACGTCCACAGCCCCAGTTTTGATCAGGGCTTGGGGTGCAGCTGAACGACTTTTCGTTGAGCATGGGGCTGGTGGTGGACGGGTGACGCTTAGACCTGGAAAACAGAAGCTAGCAAGCCCATGGGCGCAATACTGCTATTTAGGCTCCAAGCCCAGTTCACTAAATGCGTTTTGCGCCCGAGCATCAATGAGACCGATCAGCTCTGAGTGCTTTGGAAAGACTGATTTCAACCAATCACTGGGCACAAAATGATGTTCCAGATGCACCGCTGTTCTCTGGCTATCGGCCATGGCGCACAGCAATACATTCATCTCGGTTTCAGAACCCGCCATATCTGCCGGTACAAATACACTCCCACTGTCACTGATGCCAAAGGAGCGTCGCCACTCCGGAATACGCTTTCCATCGCGATTGGAAACAGCGAACCATTGGATTTTATTCATTTACTCATCCTCGACACCTGGGGGGACGCAGACTTAAAACTCATAACTATGTTTCCAATACCAGATGAGCTTTGCTGAGCAGGATCGCCTTAGCGCGGTAACTCTGCACGCGGTTTGATGCCTTGCTGTGCCAGGCGCTCCAACTGGAACCGCTGCTTATTCACTGCGACTTCATCGGCTGGCTGCCCTGCCGCTGCACACTGGTTGGCAGCTTGAAGTGAAGCACGGTAGATATCAGCGCTCCACTGTTCGCGTTGGGCTTCATCCAGCAATTCACCCAGGATCAAAGCTTTGAGCAGGCCGCGACACTCGCCATAGTACTGGCCGCGAAACTCCGGGCTGACCTGACGCTCCAGGTTGCGGATGGTGTCGGCTAGCAGATCCAGAATGAATCCTTCCAAACCATCCTGCCTGCTCGCGCCTGGCTGCTGCTTTTCAAGCAATGCGTGGCGGGCCTGGGTCTCCTGGGCCATTACTCGAAACAAGGCTTGTAGCTGATTATGCTGCTGCTCACTGATTGCCCTGCCAATATGCATACCCGCGATCACACCATTTGCCTGTGCAACTTCAACAGCTAACTCCTCGGCGGTTGCAGACAAGCGTAGGTTGTTGCACAGCAACGTAGAGTGTAAGAGAACTTCTGGCGGAAGCTCCATGCGCTTGAGCTGGTCGCTCGATGTCATTGGAATAATTTCGCTGGTCATGTGTAGATCCTGATTAGACGGATTTTGCGACGATTCTACTGACTCAGTCCCAGTTCTTGGATGTGGTTTGAGTATACCTGGTGCCTTTTCCTAGGAGCCCGACTGATCAGATTGGAGGCGATTCACCACGTCACGCTCTACGAAATATTCAGCACTGTCGCGATGAGTAAAGGTCGCGACCTCAACACCTTCCTAACTAACAGCGATGGCCCTGGGGAACCTTCAGATTACTTCTGTTCAATTGAATACGTCATTGGCTTTTTGCCATTGTGTCTGTGACTGTCGGCAACCGACTCCCAGAAACGGCTCCCGACAGGCTCGGCATACTGAACTTGCCTTGAATCACTTACGAAGCGATTGCTGCTGGAATTGGGCGTTCTGCCGCAGGACATTGCTCTTCGTTGTCTTGTCGTCTATTTATAGTGCCGTCACATTAATTTAGGAAGCCAATAACGCGGGCCTTGAATGTGGGCTTGAATGCGAAGGTTGTTAGGTAGCTTTCACGGCGAGGGTGTGCTTCAAATGCCACTCGAAGCTCTCTCGCTTCTTTTGCAGCTCTTGGGCGCACAAAGTGTTGGGCGCCTGGATCTTGATGAGGTGTGAGATGGCTTGATTGAGCTGACTCCAAGCGTCGATCAAGGTTTGTCTCGACGGATTGGTCATCAGCATCAAGCGGCCAACGATCTCTTGGTTGAAACTACGTTCAACGTCAGCGGCCTGTGCAGCAGTTGTCAGATCATCGTGCAACTCATAGGGGATTCGAATGCCAAAAGAGGTGTCTGCCTGCTGAAGCACAACTGGTAAGCAATCAAGCACCGGATACCGCTTGAGACTGTTGCTCAGCAGCATTGATATGTGGGCGTTAATGCTGCGACTCTCCTCCTCCGCACCGGCTTTGATGGCCTCGTGGAGTTCCGAGGTATACCTTGCAAGGTATGCGTACTTGCTGGGTTGCTTCATACCCGTCCTGATATGCGCTGGCGATGAATGGTCTTTTTATATAACGCTGAAAACTGCCCTTTTGAGCAGTTCTCAGCGGTGTTTCAGATGGGTTTGCCCCAGCTTTTAACAACGTCTTTGCCGTATTTTTCGTTCCAGACCTTCAGCGTTTTATGGTTCCCGCCTTTGCTTTCGACGACTTCACCATTTTCTGGGTTTGTATATCGTGTCACTTGTCGAGCCCGTCTGGTTTTCGGCGCCGCAGTTCTGAACGACGCAGGACGACTGGATTCCGGATCGAGGATTTTGATGATGTCGCGCAACGAACGGTGGTATTCGCCCAGCAGTGCACGCAGCTTCGTCTCGAATTCCTTGTCGCTTGCGAACTCTGGATCGGTCTCGATTGCCGTCATCCGCTCCTTCGCAGCGGCAATAGTTTGTTCCAGTTCTCGGTATTCGTGTATCAGGTTCATAGTGGATATACCTATGCGATTTTCGCAACTCTATAGTTGAAATTAAGCTCTTCGAGGTATTTGTTCAGCAATTCTGGGGAAGCGGCTTTAAGCGATTCCCTGCCTTTACCGCCAGCCAAAATATATGGAAGGGCCTGTGATAAGAACAAATTGCTTTCGTACAGGAATTGACTTGCCATCCCCGCATTTTTAGCAAACGGTATTACATCATCACAATTACCACCCTTACAAGCTCGTAGCCAAGGATCAAGCTTTGGATCTCGGGGGGCGATGAAGTATAGCGCTCGAATTGCTCGGGTCATCGCAACGTAGAATAAACGCCGTTCATCTTGGAGATGGTTTTCGATTTTGGCCTTGTCAATGGATCGCGGAATGATCGGAAATGATCCTTGCCAAAGGCTTGGCATAATCACGCAAGGCCACTCCATCCCTTTAGATCTATGGCAACTGGTGATCAGTAGCGCCGTCGTGGCTTCCTTGGCCTTGTCCGAAGTGTCCAGCAGATCCTGGATATGATTCATGAACTCAGGCAAGGTTTTACCCTTTGAGTTCACTTTCACATACTCAATGAACGCCTCAACAAGGCTGATGATTTCATCAGCATCTTCCTGCTTGCCAGCTTCTTGGACAATGGCCTTTTCAATATCCAAGAAATACAGCAGTTCCTTAAGCAGGATCGCTGCTTTTGGAAAGTTTCGACTTTTACCAATGGCGCGCAGTTTGCGCCAAAGCTTGCCGCGATAAATAACTCGCTCTGCCTGACTCTGATTCCGGGATGCAATGTGGGTGGAAACGAATTTGCTGAAGCCGACACCGTCATCAGGGTCTTGCAAAGCCATTTTGGCGAGAATGCCGCTCTTCTCCCAACCCAAGCCCAATGAGGGCACGTCGATAAATTTTCGGGCCTCAATGATCGAACCGAGGTCTGGGTCACCTGCATATGGATTGATCGCTGCCTGGCCTGCGGCCAGCTTCATCCAGCCGATAAGGGATGACACCCACTTGTTTTCCAGTACCGATGCTTCATCCCCCCCCTCAATCCTGAATGGAATGCCGTGTTGCAGCAGAGCAAACTGACTGCCTGCCGACTTTGAGTACGAGCGAACTAGCACAACCATCTCAGTCAGGTTGCCGCCCGCACCAAGCCACTTCTCAACGATTTTGACGATTTTCGGCTTGCCGCCTGCAGGCATGTCGTATTCGAGGAATAGCTCTGTGTTGGGCGCATTCTCACCTGAGATGCACAACTTGTCGGCGCGGTCTGAGTTGCCGTGGATAACGTAATTGGAAGCACAAGACAGCGCATGACCATAGCGCCACGTGCGGTTGAGCGTGTAGGTGGTAGCACCTGGGAAGTCGTCGTGGAATTCGCGAAGGATGTACTCTGCTCTAGCGCCACGCCAACCATAAATGGTCTGGTCATCGTCACCTACAGCCATGACCTTGGCGTGTTTACCCGCAACAAATCGAACCAATACATGCTGGCTCCGGCATATGTCCTGGTACTCATCGATGATGATGTGATCGAACGCCCCCACGACATAGGCGGCTGCCTTCGGGTTTTCGGTCATGATCATCACGGGATCGAAAATTAGGTCGGAGAAAAAACGAACCTTTTTGGCGTGGCGCTCTTTCTCGAACTGCCGATACCACGAGACGAACCAATCATAGCGCGCAGGCCAGTCACCATTTTCAAACACCTGGGCCGGAGGCAACAGCTCACTCTTTACCCGATCAACAAAATTCAGGAAGTCTCGCGCAACGATGCGCGGGTATTTGTGACCGTGCTGCTTGCACGCACTTTCGATCACCTCGACCGTGAATTTGATCGCTTTCGACGGATCACCATGGAAAGTCCATGGCTCGGCAAAGCCGCCCAACATCAAAGCACGTAGTGTCAGGGTGCCCATACGGTGAAATGTGACTGACTGGGGAGTATTACGCTTTCCAAGGCGCCTGCCGAGGCTCGCCAGCAGGTTCTTCGCGGCGGCGTCGTTGAACATCACCGCAATAACACGGGTGGGGTCGAATTTCCCCGCCTCGATTAGGTTTGCAATTCGCTCCACCATGGTCGTGGACTTCCCAGATCCAGCTACCGCTAGAACCAAAGCATGTTCGTCGAATGGATGCTGAACAATAACTTGTTGCTGAGGGGAAAGTGCCAAGACAAATCGTTCCTAACTAATCGTGGATATTGCGGATGTCAGTCTTTCGGGCAAATCTCAAGAAATTTTGGCCGCTTCTTTGGTTTGATGTCGTAGTAAACCTTCAGTGGGTTTACGCACTCATGCAACATTTTTCCGCCAGCCAGGCAAATAACCGCTTCGCACGATTCTGTTTCTTTTTGGGATAATTCTTTTGGAACTTTAAACGGTTCGGGAATAGGTAAGGGACTACTCGAATCTTCCGCATTAACTGCTGTCGATGTAGCGAGCGCTAACGCCAAAGAAAAACCAATGAGTTTGATCATGTTGTCACCGATAAGCGGCACTGAACGGTTTACCGCCCTGTGCGTCTTTGTATGCAATGATAATTTGGCGAAGCTTGGAGTTGATGCGAACGTCTGCGCTTGAGCCCACTTGGTATCCAGCATCGGCAACCCACAATACTGGCGGGCGCCGTTGTTCTGTGAAAGCAACCATCATTGGCACCGCTGGGCGAGAACCCATGATGAGGGGGTCTGGCCATCCTACGGCGCTTGTGATGCTCTTCAGGAAGGTTTCGAGTTCACCGTTGAACCCCCGCTCCAATAACAGCGGGGCCCGCATTTCTGCTGGCACTTTGCTCAGATCAACCTTCAGCTCTTGCGTCACGCGATTACGTTGGCTCCGAACTGATTGAGCCAGCGCTGCCTGCTCGGCTGCTCGTGCCACGCGCTGGGCTGCATCATTCAGCTGTTGAACTGCCGAATCGCTTTCGGTCATCAGTGGTCGCGTTTCCTGGAGTTGGCAACTCGCCAACGTCAGTGCGGACAAAAGCACGCACAGCTTTACGTTGAAATTCAAAGGCACTTGGATACTCCGTTTACTAGATTTAGTGATATTGCACGTGACAAGATCAGACGATACCGAAATTTGATCTGATTGTCATGGACACAAAAAAGCCCACCTTGCGGCGGGCTCTTTTCGGTTTGATCTCAACCAAATCGCATGCTGGTTCGGCTTACCTCCTCCTGGGTTTCGAAGTGAACATGCTCCGCCTCTAAATGCCCCCCATAAGCCTCAGTTGCATCTACAAGCGCCTGATCGCCATTCGCTGCAATCTCGCGCTCCAATTCGGATAACTGAAGCTTCCGATCATGCTCTGCCTTCAAGATGGACATCCGAGCTGCAAATGGGTCGCTGGAGTCAGTATTGTTGAAGTCCTGAGCGGCGAACCAACGATTCAGTTCGCGCTGACGCTCCTTCAGCCCTACAAACTCAGCCTCCTGCGGCCACTCTGCATCGAGCTTAAAATCCTTCACCAGGCTATAGCTGTTTTCGAGTTTCTTCAGCTCATGCTGTAGATTTTTCGAACGGAAATCAGTGTCGTAGATCTCCCGAATAATTTGCCCCATAGCCTGCGGATTTTTCGAGATACCGAAACGCCCTGGCAGCATATGGTCATCGACCATGCCCCGAATGAAGCTCTGCTTGGTATCGATCTCGTTCTGCACGACGTACTCGATCTTCCCGATGGAGATGCCCAGCTTCTCGTATTCCTTATTGAACTTCATCAGCCTGGCTTCGGCCACTGGCACGCGTTGCAGAATCGCTTCGCCCGCCTCAGTCGCCCTGAACACCGTTGCCGAACCGTCTTGCTCAATCTTGCTGACTGCTCCGCTGACAACGACGACCTTCCTCCCTCCAGTGTCCTTCGGCAATGAGTCTGCAATCAGTTGCTCAGCATTGATGCGTCGAGTGCACTGACTGATCGCTTCCCGGAGGCGGCGCGCCTCACTCGACTTGGTATACAAATCGCTCTGCCATGCGCGGCGCTTTCGATCCATCTTGTTGACCTGGTCATCCAGCTCCACCTTTTCGCGGATTTTGGGGTTGCCCGTGGTCACCGCCATTACTTCGGCATAGCCAAGATCAACGTCCTCGCTGATTTCACGGCCTGCTTTAGTAGGATCGCCCAGCGCCTGTGCGATGAAATTGGCCTTACGCTGATTGCCGCCCCACATGAATAGGTCGAACGAGTCTTTGGTGGTGTAGCGATAGTTGCGCACGTTCTCGAAGTACTTATTGCCTTGGCGCTCGATTCGACCTCGTCGCTGTGCAATATCCGATGGGCGCCAAGGGCAGTCCACGTCGTGCAGTGCGCACAAGCGCTCTTGAACGTTCGTTCCTACTCCCATTTTCTCAGTTGATCCAATGATTACGCGGATCTCGCCTTTTCGGACCTTCTCGAACAGTGCTTCTTTCTCAGCATCGTTTTTTGCCTGGTGGACAAATGCGATGTCCTTGTCGGGAATACCCCGCTCCACCAGCAGGTCGCGCAGCTTCTGGTAAGTCGTGAAAGAGCCGTCGGTTTTGGGGGTGCCCTGATCCATGAACACGATCTGTGCAGCGTTCACATCACTGTGAGTCTCCCATTCAAAGTGAACGTTTTTGGCTACCTCATTTAGTTTGACGCTGGCATCGTCAGGAATGAGGGGACTCACGAGCCTCATATCCAACGCAGCCTTCCGACCGGCTGTAGCAATGGCCAGCATGTTGTCTTCGTGTGGCTTCACCTTGCCAGTGCGGACATTCGTTGCGCGGATCGCGAGGTGCTTCATGAAGTCCTTCTGGAAATCGCTTTGATCGACAGAAATGACTTTCAGCTCAACATCAGGGACAGGCAGATTCAGGTCGCTTGGGTTTTTGACATCCGCAAACGAACGGAACAGTTTGATCATTTCTGGCAGGTTAACGAACCGTGCGAAGCGTTCATTCACTCGGAAACCGCCACCTTCAGGCAACGGCTCAAGTGCTGTTACTACATCGCCAAATCGTTTGGCCCACTCATCGAAGTCATGGATGCCCGAGCCCGCGAACAACTCTGGGCGCAGTATGGAACCGTGCACGTATAGTTCGCAGATGGTGTTGGAGACCGGTGTGCCCGTAAATGCGTTGATGCCAAAGCTGCGACCGTGCAAGTCGCGCATGTACTCGGCCAGCATCTTGAGGTTTTCGGCGCGCTGGGAGCCGCCACGTGTGACCCCTAGCACGTCCATGTTGGAGTTGATCGCGAGGTTTTTGTACAGGTGCGTCTCATCGACGTTGATCAGGTCGATACCCAGCTTGTCGATGGTGAGAACGCCAGACTTGCGCTGCTCGTCATCGAATACCCTTTTCAGGCTGTCGAGTTTCGAAACCTGAGTTTTCAGATGCGCTTCTAGCTGGCGTTTAACCCGCCCTTCGGTGTCCTGGATCTTTGCATCGAGCTTGTCGATGTTCTTGGAAAGTTCACGGGTTTGGATTTCGAGCGGTGCTTGTAGGCGGTTCATCATGCCGTGGGTGAACACTACCAGATCCCAGTCGTTGTTCCGCGTGCGAGCGAGGAAACGCTGACGTGCAGCACCCTTGAGGTCATCGGCGGTGACCTGAAGAATCCGGGCAGAAGGGAACATCTGCTTGGCTTCGCGAGTGATCTGGCCGAGCATGTGGTTCGGTACAGCAATCGCTGGTTTGTTACACATGCCCACTTGCTTGAGCTTTATCGCGATGGCAACCATCTCGAAAGTCTTACCCGCTCCCACGCAGTGCGCTGCCATGCAGTTGTAACCCATTAGGGCCATTGCTGCGGCATCGTTCTGGTGCGGGCGCGGTTTCCATGTGGACGCTAGACCTGGGAAGGTCAGACGTGAACCATCGATTATGGGCAGCGCAATCGTGTTGCAATTGAGGTTGTACATCTCAGTGTAGCGATGGATGCGGTCAACGTCTCGACCCACCCAAGTTCTGAATGCCGACTCCAAATCTTCCTGCTTGGTGCGGGAAGCCATGGTGCGCTCATCGCTAACAACCGACTTACCGTTCAGATCCTTGTCGTAGTGGGTTGGCTTTTGCGCGTTGAGCTGCATTTCCAGCAGTCGCTCGAACGAGCAGTCTTTTGTCCCGTGCAGGGTAGAGCGTCGTGTTTCATGGTTGGTCTTGAATGAGCTTGAAACTTCAACAGACCAAGATCCCAGCTCTGGGGTGTATCGGACACTGAAGTCGCGGGGCGAAAGCTCCTGCCCAAACAGCTCACCCACAAACGCTTCGATGTCTCGCTCTGGAATCCAACCCACGCCCAGCCGAAGCGAGATGTCCTCGAATGGAATCGGCGACGGTTGTGCTTCACGGAGTTTTTCAACGTTGACCTGCAGCTCTGGCATTGTGGCCAGCGCTTGCTCAGCCTCGGCCAACTTACGAACCACGTTGCCGCTCAAGTACTGATGCTGTGCTTCGTACTCGTGCGTCAGCGGATTCAGGAAGACCAGATCACCCAACAGCTTTTGCTTTATCTGATCCTCTTCCTGGCCGAGCACTTCAGCCATGAACGGGAAGTCGATACGTCCTTTGATGTCCAGAGAATGGTAATAGGCGTCCTCGGCAGTCTCAATGTTTGCAACCAGCTCGGCACCGATAACGCGCTTTTCGAAGGTGTCAGCAAGCGCCAACACTTCCTCTTCCTCGTCATCCCAGATCTCAAGCGCACACACTTCCGCAGAACCCGCGTCATCGCCATAGATGCGCACGTTCTTCGTGGCGTTAACGGCGCCATGCTTTTGGGTGAACTCGTCATACAGGTGCTTGGCTTTTTCTTGAGCAGCACCGAGAACCACATCACTGCCATTGAGCTGTGCGGCGATCAACTCTCGGCTGGCATCGCGCAAGGCAATGTATGCGCCCATGGTGGTGGCACGCTTGCCCTGAAAAGTGGTCTCCGCGACTATGTGCTCGTACCCGAGATGAACGCCTTCATCATCGAACTTGTGGGCGATGTCTACGATTTCGAGAATGCGACCATCTTCGGCAATGATGTTGTCACCAACGTAGTTACCTATACGCTGATCAACGCGCTCGAAAGTGCTCCAGTCTTCCTGCTCAAAGTCATTTTGTTTGGTTGAGTTGTTCTTCTCGGCTGGCTCCCATTTGGTTTTGTTGGCAATGCCTTCCGGCATGAAAGACTCGACACGCGCATCAATCAGAGCTTGCATTGAATCGAAGCGCTCAGTGATGGTCTGTGCCTGGAGCGCTTTGTTGTAGAGACCGGGTCTTGGCCCGAACGCAGTTCCGACCATTTCGTACTTGCCGAGTACGTTTTCTGGGTTGTCGAGGAAGTACCGGTTGATGGACTCACTTCCCTGCTCGTCCTCGTACATGAGGCCAGTAGCTTCATCGAGCGACACCCGCACCGACTCGGTGAAATCAAAGGCAGGCTTTGTACCGTCGGGCCTGCGCTGAAGAAACAGGATGTCGGTCGCTACGAGCGCATTGAGGTGCATGAACGCCTCTCGCGGCAAGCGGACGGCGCCGATCAGGTCGGCACGCTCAAGCATTTCCTTGCGCACGGTTGGATCAAGTTTGTCCAGCGAGCCAGCGGATGTGATGACCGCAGAGATACCGCCTGGCTTCAGCTGATCAAGGCTGCGCAGATTAAAATAGTCATGGATGTGGTGAGCATCTGGGTAGTTCGAATCGTGAATTTTCGACGACCCGAATGGGACGTTGCCGATTACAGCATCGAAGTCACGCGCAAGTACGGCTTGCTCGTATTTCGTGTTGATAATCCGGGCATCAGGAGCCACAGCCGCAGCGAGACGTGCCGTTATGGGGTCACATTCGACGCCAATCAACGTAGCGTGACATTGCACCTTGTCAGGTGCTGCCGCAAAAAAAGCTGCGGAGCCGCAACCAGCATCGAGGTACTTGCCGCCAGCGCTCACGCCAGCCCGTACAACGCCATTCCAAATAGCCGCGCACAATTGCGGTGGGGTGTAGTAGGACTCTAGGCGGTTGTCCAAATACGACCGCTGGAAATCACCTGGTGTCAGGCCCAAGGCTTTGGCAATTTGGTTACCCGAGTAGTTCTCGTGGCTCTTGCTGCTGTCTACGCGAAGCTTTTCACCTTCAACGCCCCAGCCCCTGAACGCTGCCAAAATGCGCTTGTTCATGTCGCCAACAGGTTCGCCCGATTCGAATGCCTTGAGCGCATCAAAAATCGCCTGCACACCTGGCGTACGGCCTTGCGTATCGAGCATGTGATTGAGGGTCGAGCCGCGCCACACACGATCAATTGCGAAAGCCGGAACGTCTGTATCGTCTTCAGTTGCCGAGTACGTCGTAGGATCTGAAGGCTCACTTTTCGTTTGTACCGCAGGTGAATCGCCGCTTTCGACCGCGACAGGGATGTCAGGAGCCGCCTCAGGGCGCTTGGGGGCTGCGAACTCAGCTTCTGCCTGCTGAATATTTTGCTCTGCTCTCACGCGCTGCAGGAGCCTGCTCATCTCCACAAAAGGAGTGTGCTGCATGCGTGCGATCATTGGAGTGATCAAAAGCTTGCGTTCGATGGCATTGAGTTCGGTTTCGTACTCATTCCGATAACGACTTTCGAAGATTGCCATTTGGGCCTGTTCTTCTTCACTTGCCGTCACGACGACCGATGCGCTCAGCTTCCGGTTCTCCTCCAGATAGGCATCGGCCATGCTGTCATCCGGATCGATGGCAACGTAGAACACACCATCGAGAAACTTGCCTTCCTGGGAGGCATGACCGAGCAGCGGTCGTGCCGCATTCATCACGATCCAACCTTCAGGGAAGGTTGGTTGTGATTCTGCTGTAGCGACTACGGATTTCATGGCGCCGAGCTTTTCGTCCAGCGCTTCGTTAGCCGCCGACTCAGCGGAGGCTTGCGCTTCAACTGCCTCGACTGGTGCAAGCTCCTCAGCCTGTGCCGCAGGATCTGGTTGAACAATAGCCTCAGCCTTGGCCACGTTCTCCACGACTAAGTGAGGCCAGCGGCTCGCGACCTCGTTGAGAATACGCCCGCCGACATCTGCAACCGGCGTGTCGAGGGTGTCTCGCACCTCAAACGCGGGCAGCACCTGCCCATTATCGTGGCCAGTCACGTGCAAGGCGTCTTTGCCCACGCCGATGGCGATGGATTCGCCGAACGGGGATCTGAAGAGGTATTCGGGTGCGCCTGGGCTCGACTCATCGTCAAGGACGATTTCAAACCCAATGTTGCTAAGTTGACCGCCGAGCCCGTTCGCTCCAGACATGCGCTGTGTGATTGCTGCTGCCACCAAGGCATCGTGTTGAGTGGCAAAATCAAAGGCGTAACTGAGGTTGCCGTCTTCACCCGCGTAGTGAGTCGCGAAGTGCTCAACGACGTTGTCCCGCATACCCATGCGATGCAGTTCACGGCGCTGATCTTGGCTCAAGTACATCCTTGCTGCACGGCCACCAGACATAGCTGCAAGCGCGTCTTCGAAAGCGTCCCGATCCAAGCCATTGCCACTCATACCCTTCTGGTACAGGACGTACGCGGCGTCGTAATCTCGGCGGTCGAACGCTTCTTTGGTGTCCGCGAAATGGTCGGAGTCTTGATCCTCCATCAGTTGCACTGAGACGGACGCTGCAGGCCCCTGTTCGTCAACTGCAATCGCTGTGTCGAACGGGTTATCACCACCAGTGGCAGAATTAATCCCTGAGCCGTAGTTCAGGCGCGCAGCGTCGTATTCCTGCTGATTAAAGTCTTCGCTGGTTATGGATTCGGGAGCAGGTTCCGGATCAGATGCAGGCGCTATGATGGGGTGCGGCAAGACGGCAGTTTGTTGGGCTGGGTCTTGCGGTTGAATCAGTGTTTCGCTGTTCCCTGCGGTTCCTCGCGCAGCGATTGCATCTGCTGGTTCAAGCTGTTCAGCAGTGATTCCGCTGCGAATGACTTCGCCTGGTTGTACCACTGCGCTCGCGTCAGGTGTGCTACCGGCTGTTGCAGTGGGTTCTTGATTCGATACTCCTTCTCCAGCTGTCGCGCCTGGCCGATCAGCAATTCCTCCTGCTCGTTCAGGTAGCTGCTCAACGTTCCTGCCTCGTGCAGAGTCAGCATCATCTGAGGGTTGTTCTCGTACATCAGGTTGTGAAGGGTTCTGGCCCAATATCCCATTGGTTCGAGCACTGCCATCATTGAGGCTTCGAGCGGCATTGCCAGTTGGAATTCCTGTAGGGCGGCTTCGTTGCTCAGTTCTTGGTTCATTATTGACTCCTGCGCCTTGGCGCTGCTTGAGATCAAACTTTGCCGCTGGTGAGATTTCCTCAACTGGAAGATCAACAACGGTGGCATTGGGGAAGCGCGCTCTTAGGTCTGTCAAACGTAAACCGACATAGCTGCGTGTCCAGTACTGCTTATTTGGGAACCGAACGTCACGAGAGAATCCCAGCTCGGTAAGAACCCTCAGGGTTTCGGGATTTGCGAGGCCTGGGCCCGCAAACAGCGCCGTGTGATTCTTCTTGGGCGTACGATCTCGACCAATTACAAGCTTCATGCTGTAACTGTTAAAGTCTAGCCACTTCATCGTTTGGCTCATAAACACTGTCCTGCACAGGACTGGCCGAGTGACAACGCCGCTCGGCGAGTGAACAATTGAGGTGAAGGGCTTAGCCCATGCGTGGAGCGTTTCGCTGAGCAGAAATCGCATCTGCTTCTTGTAGCAAGCTTTCAACTTCGTTGAAGTCGACGCCGAGATCGTTGTTCATCGCCTCGATGATCGCCATGTCCTCGTCCAATCCTTCCAAATCGTAGTCGGCTGGGTCGAACTGCGTGCTTTGATCAGTCTGATGCTCCATATGGGTGCCGCTGGTAACTTCTCGAATCTGTTGGCTCACTGGAGTCTGAAGGTCAACCTTTTCATCCGGGAAGTCGTTCACGTTCAAGGCCTGCTCACGCGTCATGCTCGCCGACTGCTGGACAGGCTGACTGCCCTGAGTAGGCGTTGAGTTTTGTTGCCCGCTTGATAGATTCTTGCGGGATTCGATGCGCTCTATCTCGTTGGCAAACAGCGGCACTTTTGGCGTAGCTTTTCCGCCTGGCGCTGGCGCGGTATCCACGACTGCGAGTTTGTTGGTACGGGTCATCTTCACGTGAATAAAAGTTTCTCGATGCCCCGCATACGAGCCGCCGCCTTCCTTAGCAATCTGGTAGGCCTCAGGGACGGAGTAATATTCTCTCCCTGAACGCTCGTTCATCGTGATTTGGTCACGACCAACGTTGATTACCAGCCCAGGCACGACGGAAATATCCACTTTCTGCAGTTCTGCCAGCGATGCGCCCTGATCAATCAAACTTTTGACCACGTTCGTTAATTGGACGACACCTTTCGTTTTTGCGATGCGCTCTCGCAGCTCTTGGTCGGTTGGAAACCGCAGACCCTTGGTTTTGTCGTTGGCATCGACTTGCATGGCACCGGCACCGAAGACCTTAAAGCTCTGATCAGCAAAACGCACAGTTACCATTGGAGTCAGGCCGCGTGTAGCTCCAGATCCCCATAGAGGCTTCCCAGCTACGTCATGGGTAATACCTGAGGGGGCTTTCGCATCCCATTGTTTTAAGTGCGTAAGAATTACATCAGTAAGGTGCTCACGAATTCCGGCCCCGCTGATAATTGAACCAGAGCTTTTCGGGTCGTAAGCAATTACCTGTGCGCCTACCATGCCGTTGCCTTCGTTTTTTCGTACTGGCAGAGGCTGCATCACCGCATTCAGGCAAAAACCGTTCTGCTCGTAGGTGTGGAAGTATTTGGCCTTGAATATCGGTTGATTTGGGTGAGCTGGATCACGCACGACCTTGTCGGCGCGCATGATGTCACCTGCCTTTGGTACGGCTTGGCCAGCAGCAGATTTGACCGAAACAACGACCACGCGCTCGTCGGTATCCATGCGGCGCCCGATGACCTTGAACACATCAGCGTTAGAAGGTGAATGGACTGGGTCTTTTTCAACTTGGATCAAAAAGGCCTTCGGAGTCGAATTGGTTTGCTCCTTTTTGAGTTGTTCTTTGAAAAGTGCATTGATGTCTATCATGACAACTCCTAACGCAAGCCGGGTGCGGCTTTCATGGGGTATTGGGATTGTTGCTCGTCGCTTGATACGGACACTTTAAAGGCGTCCGCTAGTGCCTCACTGAGATGCCCCGTCTCAATCTCAATTGGCAAAAGGGTTTCAGCGGAAGGATCGCGATCTGTGAAATCAGACTCCTCCCCCTGATTTGAAATCAGGCTCTCCTCCAGCCACGCACCAAATCGATCTGCTGCGCGCTCTTCGTAGTGCTGTGAGACAACCTTGTCTTCTTTTTTGGTGGACATGCGAATGGCGAGACCTGGCTTGCGAAGATTGCCTAGGTCTACGCCAAGATCTTTGAGATAGGCCTCTGCTTTTGCAGAATCGAGGCTTGACTCAAACAGGTGATCGCTCTCAACCTTTCCGCCAAGCCGCTGCACTTCTTCGAGAAGTGCGCCAACCGAGTAGGTTCGATCTTTAGCTTGAAGCTCATCTTCGGTTGCCCCGCGTAGCAATGCTTCGTTGAGCACCAGCGTTGAGTCCAAGCTATTTGGTTTTACGCCGACAACAGATAGAGGCAGGGCCTTACCCTCAAAGTCGACGTTCTGTAGGAGCATTTCCATGCCTGAGCTAGCCTGCTTGGCAACATCAGTGAGGTAGGAAATTCCGGACTTCGCCATGACGTACTGCTGCTGGTAGCGAGCAAGGTTCAGCTCGATCTCACCCTTCAGCTCAAGCTTGCCGTATTGCCCTGGTGTTGGAACAACGCCCTTCAGTACAAAGTCATTCCAGCAGTCTTTGCCAGCGGCCAGCAACTCAGCTTGGAGTGCAGTTTTCAGCTCAATGGGAATCGAAACTATGCGGCAACCTGGCAGATCAACTCGAACAATGGAATCGACCAATTCAGCAACGCGCTGAGGCTCCATGGACGCCAGATTATTGGTGAGGTACTCAGACAGCTGCGGAGGCATGTCAAGTTTTGCCAGAATCAGGCCGTCGATCCGGATACCAGCAAATTTTGCGAGTGTCGCGTAGTGGTGCACCTGGACTTCGTAATCGAACTCTATGGCTTCGGAAAACGTGTTTGGAACCTTGTAGTCAACAACATAGCGTTTGCCGTTGATGATGACGATGTCATCGGGGTTACCCACCATGAACTCGTAACCTTTAAGCCGATTGGCTGTGGCCAGTGCATTCATTGCGGCAAGGTCTATCGAACCAAACGACTTCTTCAGGAAGACCTGGCGCGCAAGATCTTCGAGGGCATTGCCACGTCGCATGTGGGAAGTTTCGAACTTAGGGAGACGCTTCATCAGCTTCCCTTCCACCACCTCTGTGATCGTACTGAACCCAGTCGAGGTTTCACCTCGATAAAAGCTAACTAACGCCCCCATCTCTGATCCGCCAATGCCATGCAGGCGCTTCGCGTGCCATGTGGCGCGGGATTTGTGAAAGCGGATGATGCCCTCAACCCAACGATTGGCATCCGATTGCTCGATGACGGGCAGCTGTGGCAAAGATTCGAGGGTGTGTTGCATATAGTGATATTAAACCTTGTGATCCCCGCAAAAAAAAAGGGCTGTTGCGCCCTCACCTTTCTTGCGTGATGTTAGGCGCAAGGCAGCCCTGCGTCAATTTTCGTGGATCAGTCAGTCGTTCGACTGACGGTTCTCGCCATACTGGTCGTAAGCCCGTTGCAGAGACCAAGGGTAACAAAGGGGAAATCGCGGGAACTAAACACGTCTAATTACTTTTTTATTGCTTCGCAAGTTATATCAACACCACTAAGAAGTTGGCCGTGAGTAACGCTTTCGATTGCACTTAAATTGAATAAGGTCGCAACCTGAAATTCGCCAGCTTCTTTAGTATTGATTGTGTAAGCAATAACGTTTAAATGCTTAAATTTATCCATTAGGATCACCTCGTCCATGAAGTTAGCAAATCGTGTACCGTTTCTCTTAAAATCCTCATGACCTGGAGGAAGGTTGCGCACCCAGACCGAATCTACAGCATCTGTGATCTCCTTCTTGGCGCGAGACATTGCCAAGAATCCGGTATGTTCTATGCCTCTCTCAGGGTCATCAGGGGCAAACCCTGCTTTGTTCCTAAGCCAGTTTCCTATATCCACTGGCACCTGAACTATGGCAGGCATTAAGTCGTGTTTCGGAGCCTCTTTAAGGAGGTAGGCCTCGCCAGGATTTCTATGGCCGTATAAAAAAGTGATTCCATTCGTGGGGAATTTGACGCTGGGAAATCGACTCTCTACTCCTTCTAAGGCAAGGGTTGGCATAATAGGCCTACGATCCTTACCTGGCTGATACCACAGAACCGTGGTCAGATTGATTTTTGACATACCTACTCCACTAGACACACAGCAAAACCGGGCTTACTAATAGCAATGTACAGCTATACTATACCTATTTCCACCGATTCAGGAATTGCACGTGCCCAAGAAAACCCTCCGCTCCAGTGTCTCTGAGGAGAACGAAAACCTTTCACAGCCCATGGTCCTGCGAGGGAGTAATCTCGACCAATTCGCAAGCACTCAGAATCTCGGCCTAATCGAGCGCGCTACGGCTTTTGGCATGAATACCGCAGCAATGTACGGCCTGAAGAACGCCGATCTTGAGCTGAAGGCTCCGCTAGCGATCCTTCTTCGTCTCTACGGTGCCTTCCCTGAGACCTTGCCTCGGATGTGGACGCCATCTTTCACCGAGTTCATCTTGCTTGTCCAAAAAGCGGAGCCTGGCTTTAAAGAGTACTCAGCTGGGCCACTGCTCGGGATTGATAAAAACTCAATTTATCGGATTCGCAATGAAGGTTTCGATGTGTGCAAGGAGTCGACAAAGATTCTTGTTACTACTATCTACAAACTTCTAAAAGAAGATCTATCGAATTGGTCTGTGATTAAAGATGCTGTTCAAGTCGAGGCAAGTTCTCGCGGCTTAGACCCTGAGCAAATCTGGAAAAAAGGAAAATGGAAAAACCCTACTACTGAAGCTCAAAAAGGTGATGGATCTGAAGAAACTAAAAAGCCAACTAGTACGCGTAAGATTAGAAAGGTAGCTGTAACAAATTCGGATGGAGGACACTCCATCACCAAGCCAATCGTATGGAAAAACTAGGATATCGCACAATGATTGAAGATGCGGGGTATTTGAAAGTTGCTGACTCTATATCTGCTCTAGTTGAATCGCTCAACCGTTGCAAAAGTGCTGCGTTACAACCTGGTTCGATTGGGCGGAGCGCCTTTTTCTGCCCGTCCGGTAACAAGGTGGATGGCGATTCAGTTGAGCTATTCATCAAAGCTATATCTGATTGGGATGTGATGCATGATGCCGATAACGGCAGCGTACCCCGCTATCCAGCTCTGGTTGAGGCGAGTGCGGAGCTGATCGGTGCGGTTGAGGACTTCAACGCCTGCAAGGTCGCTTTTAAATCAGCCGTATCAGGCATGTTGGTTGCTAACGATAAAGAGCGGCAGAGCAAGCTACGAGGCCTGCTCCACCGTCAAGGGCTGTCTCGGGCCCATCCACTACAATGCTGGCGTGAGGTGAACGTCTTTCGTAGTTCGACCGTCAAAACGGTGGGATTCTCGACATCAAAGAAATCGTTCAGCAGCAAGCTGCTTACTCGGCTTCAGGCCATCGGTGAGCTTGAGAAAAGAGACGCGCAGGATGTCATTGGAGATATTGAAGACAAGGAGCGAGAGTCGCGGAAAAGCTTTCAGACTGCTCGCTGGGTTAACCCGGTGTCGCCGTTCATCAGAGTAAATATTTCGTTCCGAAAAGCAGATGGCGCCTTAGACAACGCAACCTTCCACGCCAGCCTGCCGATAATCATAGAAATGGGCGCTTGGCCAGCCAAATTGAAATTCAATCAGCCAAAAGAAAACGTTCAGGAGCGCAGAGGCCTTGACGAAGGCGGCATTTCGATCATCCCACTACCATTTCGCAGGGACGCATATCTGGTGCTTAGCTGAGCGCTTAGCCCATGCGCAGCGAGAACGCCTTCTCTTCTTTGTACTCTGCCAGCGACCGAAGTACATCACGTGTGCGGGGCATAAGATCTTGAAGATTTGAAGCGCGGCAATCAGTTACAGGTCGTCCCTTGGTAATGAGCGACCAGTCAGAGTTGCTGGCAAGAACCTCTATAGGATGATCTTGGCCATTCAAACGGACAGCCGAAGCTTGACTAGGCCCGCATAGCTGAAACGATACGAACGAGTCGATCAGCTCTTTTACGGATTCTCGGGATCTTTCATGTTGCATAATTTACCACGCCATTATCTAGTTCAACCCCACGAACAGGGTTAGCGACCCCTAGTTCCCGTACGCCATCGATCACACCTATGACCGTGCCAGCTTCCAGCAGTTCCGTTACATTTTTCGGTAGCGCGACCAAGCTAACCCATTCACATGGCGTACCGTCCTCGTCCACCAGTTCAATGATGAGGTCTACTCTGCCCATCCTGGTGATCAAGTCGCAGCGCCCGAGAACGAGATCATCGCCGATGTAGCCAGCCTGCCCATTCAAAATAATGGTTGGTACATTGTTGCCCCCAACGCCTACAAGGTATTCACACAAAATCAAAGCACCGTCTCCTGTCTATTCTTGAAGCTACTACGTTACTGCTGTCGAAGCAGATCTACCGCAATTAGCTCTGTTGCTTCCTGCCGACTGAGATTTTTGCCAGCAGCACTATCCATCTTCGCCTTGATTGCAGCCTCGCTGTCTGGCACAAACTTAGCAAGAGTCGCACGTGCCCATGACGCAGATGTTCCGTCTCGGTAAAGGATACCACGAAGCGCACGCTCATCTGGCTCAGTTGCGTACGCCCATCGCTTAATACCGCCCATTTGGAAGTGCAACAACAGGTTCTGTACACCGTCTGTCGTTTTAAATTGTGCGAAAACCATTGCGCCTTTGGTGGCTGAGGGTTTCGTGATGCTGTAGATCGCATTCCGCTCGTCGTCATTCAGGTTAAGAAGAGATTGAACCTGGATGGCCGTGTCCATGTCTTGACTTACACCAAAAACGAAAATGGTCGATGCCAGCTTCAACAGTTCTCTCGGCAGATGCTCAGGAACTTGCGTTCCAAGCAAGATGCCTACTTGGTACTTCCGACCCTCAAAGCCCATCGAGTCAATAATGCTCAGCGCGCCCTGCACCTTGCCGAGGCGGTGCACTTCGTCAGCCCAAAACAACTTGTCTACCTGGTCTTGTGACTCAAGGTACGCAAGGTGGTACTTAACCATTAGTGGCGTCAGGCCGAGTTCTTTCTGTTTAGCCTTTATCTCAGGGCCTGTGTGTTTGAGGTTAACAAACAAGTCTTCTGTAAGCAGTCGCATAGCTACAGAAAAGTAGATTGTGCGTTCCCAGTCATTGTAAGTGGTAATGCCGCGTCCGAATACGGTTGTCATGTCAAATACACAGACCCTCGACTCTGTGATGTCAATATTGGTTATTCCGCGTAAGCAGGGGAATAAACTATTTGCAGATGACAAGCAGCTTGCAATGGCAGAGGTTAATTGCTGACCCTTATATTTAAGGTCTGAGAATCGATCTGCTAGTCGATCCACAACCAGCACCAAGTCCCCAAACTGGGGAACTGCATGACGTTGTGCAACACGGGCGGCGAAAATTATTGATTCATCTTTGTTCTTAACGCCGTATTGCGCCAATGCATCCACAACACTCCAATAAGCAGTTTGGGGGCTGACAACGAGTTCGATCTTCTCAATGGCCTTAAGTACCCGTGGGTCAGCACTGAGTGGCTCAAAAAATGTAGGTGTTGATTGTCGCTCATTGGGGTCTCTTGAGCGGTACGCCTGCTCAACAGTGGTCTTGAGCACGTTCATAACGTTTGCAATGCCTGCATCTTCGAGCAACTCATCGCAAATGGTGCTCAGAAAGCTCAGCAAGTGTTGCATATGGTCTGCAAGCGGGGCGCGCAAGCACAGTCGGGTATCAAGCTGGTTTTTTACGATTGAGCCGTCGTTTGTGAACTCTTGGAACAGTGCCTCATGCTTGCGATCTGCTGGCAACGAGTCCCTGATCATGTCGATTACACCAGACGACGACGACCCAAAGTCGATGCCGCGAATGTAAGACATATCACTCGCAAGAGGGTGATTGGCGAAATAGAAAATATGCTCAGAAATGCAGTTAGACTTACCGTATCCCATACCACCCGTAATGAGCGAAATCATTGCGTTTTGCTTTTTGCTCATGGGCTGATAAGGCATCAACACCCCATCGGAAGTCCTGAACCACATGCTCGTCTGCGGATTCCAAAGACTTGCAGGCCGCATGATTGGGAGTTGAGTGACAATATCTAGTTCAGTTTGTGGTGCCTTTGGGCAAATCGGGGGCACAGCGTAACCAGCAGTGGCAGACATAGTCGCTTCGATAGAGCAGCCGTACATGGTGTCTACCTGCTGGCCGCCCCACTGCTGTAGAAGGGTCTCAACGTCACGTGCACGTCTCTGAAGTTCTTCAACGTCATACCTCGGCACGCCATCTTGTCCGTACGTTACCTTCGTCTTAGACCATGTGGTAGCAGCTAGTCCATAACCTAGAACCGATCCGCCAGCCTCCGAGTACTCCGAAAGCGCTTGGTCAGCTTTGGATATTTGCCGATTACTTTGAGACGCAAATGAAAATACTGACGCGAACAGGCGATTCCAATAGTTTGCCTGGCTGGAGTTAGTCATCAGGCTGTATGCCAAGCGGACTGGAAGTCGTCGCGTGTAACACGTTGCCAAAAAGCTTTCCAAGTGCTCCGGATTGGTCGCCAACTCTGAAACGTACATAGGAGCGTAGATTCGGTCTCCCATTACCGCATACTTGCCCAAATCAATTGCATCTTCGAGCATCTGATTAGCAAGCTTTGGAGGTAGTTTGAAAGTCCAATCGTTCGGCTTTCCAGTCGAGCCTTGCGCATCTTTAAAGGACTGCCTGACTTCTTCGGTTGCTCTGGAGCGTACATCCTTTGGCTTAAGCAAAGCTTTCCAGCCTGGACCAGTTCCATCAGGTAGAAGAGAAAAGCGCATTTCCTTCAGTGCGGCATAGCTATCTAGCCGTTCAAACGAGTAACGGCTGTTTTCGCTGCTCATGAACATCTTAATCTTGTTCACTTGTTGCTCATGCAAAGCTTCGAGGGCGCGAACGCCTGCCTTCAAAGTCATGCCATTACGACCTTTCGCACAGCTTTTGATGTCGCGCAAACGCTCTGCTAAGGCGCCAGCCTGGTCTGCTTTTGGCAGTGAGTCGAGGTGGGTTACTACCAGAAGATACTGACGTTCCCTGGCACATATCCCCCCGTAAACCCGAGCTTCCTCCAGCAAAACGTCTTCAGAATCCAATCCCCGCCGCTTGCCTGCATCGATCATGAGCTTTCGGCTCTGCATGATCTCGTCTTTCATTCCGTCCGGATCAAACTCAAGAAACCAGAACAAATCGCTACCGCTGGAGTTCTTCGCTGCAGTGGAGTTGCGAATGAATTTAATCCACTCAGACCTAAGGGCTTTAAATTGCTGAGGGAAATACTGCCCCATGAAACCATTGATGCGGATAACGCTCATCAGCGAGCCGTTATATAGCGCTAAGACTTGATCATCATGTGGGCATGCAATCGGAAAGTATTGGGTATGGTCAGCCTTAGACCAGCCACGCAGGCCGTCGTATAGGTCTTCAATGCCATCAAAAAAACGGTCAACAAAACTAGTCAATTACTAATACCCATAGCTTTAGTGAATGCATTCCGAACATCATTGTAAGACCCGTGCGAAAAGTCTTGAGCGCTATCGTTCGAAAGATCTAAATCATTAGTGCAAGAATAACCCATTTCATCCAGAAAACGAGACGGTTCATATATTTTATCGTCGTCACTACCTGGGAACGCATAACGGGCAGAATGGAAAAACTCGCACTGAACCTTTGCACGGGTAATTCCTACATATCCTAGTCTTCTTTCTTCTTCCATCTGTGAGTATCCAGCGTCTTCATCGCTGATATCACTTCTAGCATCCAACGGCATTAAACCTTCACTCATGCCGACAAGCAGAATGTAAGGCCACTCCAAACCTTTGGAACGATGAATTGTGCTCAAAGTAATTTGGTCTGAGCCACCCTCAGTTTGACCTGCATCCCGAAGTGCAATCTCCACGGCAATATCGCGCCATGTCAGCGACTCGCCGGACTCAAGCCGATCTCGAAGTTCATCTTCGATATTGTGCGCGAGCATTTGGATGTACTGGGCTTTCTTGTCTCGTATCTGCTCGTCTTTTTCCCTCTCCAAAATCGCCATAGGCCCATTGATCGCCCAATTGACGAACTCCTTGGCTGTATGGCTGAGCAGGGCTTCTGATTGCAGATCGTCCATGAATGCCTTCAATGACGCCAACCCCCTTTTAGGGACGTTATCAATGGCTTCAGGTAGTTCGTATAGACTGGCACCTGGGGTATCAACTAACCAATCGCAAACCGTATAGCAAGAGGTGTCGCCGAAGTTGTCGATGTACTGCTGAAGCGATTTCAGTGCATGGGTGTCTTGTGGGTTGCGGGCAAGTCTCACAGCATTCGTGATTGCGCCAACTTCGGCCCGGTCAAACAGGCTCATCCCGCCCACAACATGATATGAGATCCGCTCTCTTCGCAATGCTGGCTCAATCAATCCAGCCATACGATTTGTACGGTAGAGAATGGCTATGTCTTTGGCGGGTACGCCAGAACTAATCAGCCTAGAAATGCCTTCAGCGATTTCGCGTACCATCTGCCAATGATCAGGATAAGCATTTAGGGTTAGCTCTTTTCCTTCCTCTCCAAGGGAGAACGGTGTTTTATCAAGGCGCCCTTCATTGTGTTTTATAAGGTCATGGGCTGTGTTCACGATTGCCTGTGTTGAACGGTAATTCTGTTCAAGGCGAAGCGTTGTTGCGTTGAAGTCATTTTGGAAGCGCGTGAGGTTCTTTATCTCCGCACCACGCCACCCGTAGATACTCTGGTCGTCGTCGCCGACAGCGGTGACTGAGCAATAACCCTTCGCAATTTTCGCAATGAGCCCGTACTGGACCCTGTTAGTGTCTTGATATTCGTCACAAAAAAGAGCACCTAACTCGCTACGAACTTTTTCGAGAAAATCCACCTCGCGTGTGACTCTAAGAAGTGGTAAGAAAATAAGGTCGTCGAAGTCTAGGCAGTTCGTCTTCTGCTTCTGATCTTCATATCCGGTCAGTGTTTTCCATGCTAAGTCAGTTTCCTGGTCGGTCAACTTGTGGTTGGCCTGTAGCGACTCACAAAGCAATGCTTTATTCTTCGCCTGATTCCGAACGTCATAGCCACTTTGACGTTTCAAGCTCCAAGTATTTAGCCAATTGATCGGGTTTAGTCGCTTCTTGTCAGCTGGATCGACAATTTTCTTTGGCAGACCAAATTCATGAGCCAACGCCCGCAACATTCTTTTTACATCGGTCTCGTTCAGCAAGCTGAATTCCGGCGCAAGTCCAAAACCCTCTGGGTCTGACTTGATCAGCTTCATACCGTAACTGTGGAAAGTGTCCATCACAACGTTATGCGGAATTATTCCGTTTACACGCTGTACGCGAGCCTTCATTTCTTTGGCCGCTTTATTGCTGAATGTGAGCATTTGCAAATTGCGACCGCTCGGTAACAACTTGGCGATTTTAATCGCTTTGTGCGCGATTACCGCAGTCTTCCCAGATCCGGCGCCAGCAATGACAAGGCAGGACTCGGCCTCGGGGAAGTTCACGATTTCACTTTGCTGAGGATTTAGCTGCATTGTGCGCAACCTCCATTTCTTTGAGGCACGCCTGATCTAGCTGAATGTTTCGCACAAAATCTCGGGATGAAATCAGTCGTTGCTGTACTGACAGCGCCGACATGTTGTTCATCGGGTAAGGGGTCAGCCCTTCCAAGCTTGCGGGGTACAGCAGTCCGCTTTCGAGAGCTGCCTGTGGTATGAGGTTGCGCACTGACTGAGGACACACTACGCCAATTCGACCATTTCCGTAGGTGGTGATCTCCATGCCAGCCTTTTGGAGGTTTAGCGCTGTTTTGAGGCACCGCATACGGTCTTCTGCTTGAAGCCAAGCGGTTGACAATGTTTTTGAAATAGTAAAATTGCCGCAGTTTTTCCTTTGCGTTCCTACCCATAGGTTTTCCGCCGCGAGGCCGTAGGCGTAGGAGATTGCTGATCGCTTGGTAAGAAATGGACGCAACCCGGTGTTTTGCCAAGCACTGGCTGTTGCCACCTGGAGAACCTCAACTTCGCCGAAGCTACTGAGGAACGCCAACTCAGGCAGGGCGCACCACTCCCTGAAATTGCGAGCATCATACGCTTGCCCCTTCTCGGTCACCTTGCTAACGCCAAGGGCGCCAGCGCCGTAGTTCATCAGCTTACCAACCCGCTCCTCAATGCCATGAATTCGGATCTTGGCAAAGAGTGGCACCTTGCTTTCAAACGCCCAGGACACGAGTGATTTTGGATTCTGGCCGAGGTCAGGAAGGTTGTGGTTAGCAATTTGCCCAAGTCCACCCTGCGGCAGTGGTAGTTCCAGCATTTCGCTTGACCACTGCACGCGTGGAAACCAAAAGCTGAAAACATCTGCTTTTTCATAACGCCGATTGCGCTCGCACGCCGTGAAGCGTTGACAGGATTGCTCTGCAACGTGAAGCAGAATACTGTTCTTAGGCCCCTCCACGCTGCCGTAGAGTTGGCCTACTGCTTGTGCCATCCCGTAGGCGGGATGCTGGGTCAAGCCAAGTTGCTTTTTCAGCAATTCAGCTGCGCACCCAAGAATTTCAGCTAAAACTACCACCTGCTGATCAAGGGGAATGGTCAGAAGGCCGAGTTCCTGAACCATTTGACTTAACCTGGTGCGAAAGTAGCTATCGCTGGCAATGTGCGGACTTCTGTTGAGACCTGCTTCGTAAAGCAAGTCAGAACTGGCGTTGGTTATCCAAAGTGTTTGGGAAGGCAAGTCAGTTGTGGCAGAAAAAAAGAATGGTTTCCCACGATGCTCACAGGCAATGTTTCCTTCACGACTGAAGGGCGTTGCATTGCGGAAAAGAACAATTCCAATTTTCAGAGCCATCCCTACACCTCGTCAAAATATGTATTTGCTTTTTCAAGTGGGCGATAAGTCGCCTGAATCCAGTATTTTGCTTGTTTATTCCAAAAGCTTGAGTTTGGCCAGAAACGTACACCACTCATAATTTCATTCCGTGAGGAATGGAACTCGTTGGGCAATAGTGCGAGAGCGCGGGCAAAGTCAGAGTCGCTATCTTCCTTGTACAAGGGAATATTGCTTGCAAGATGCGCCTTACGTCCCCTGAATGATATGTCAGCGTGGCTTAACGTATCGGCAAGTGGATGGGTTACATCTAAGCAATTTGTGCTTACGGCGATGTAAGTCGAAATGATCGACAATTTGCTTTGCTTGATTTCAGGTAGCCAGATTAAGCTTCCTGCTACCGGTAAAACTTCGCCATGAGGCGCCGGATGCTCTACAACAGCCCAATTAATTGCAAGTGCTGAAGCGCAGAGAGGGCAAAGGCAAATCCCCCCCTTTGTCGTAAGCGCTGCCAAGCCTGGGTGCGATACGTCAACCGGACACATATAACCATGCGGGATCATTTTGCTGGAACGGCTGACAAACCCACAAAAAAGACATTTAAAGCCAGCGCTTTCCAGTATTTTCATACCAACTTTAGCTAACTTTTCGTTGGTACTCCAGAAGCCTTGGATTACCTTTCCTGCTAAATCAGGATTATCAACCGTTCCAATCATCGTAAACCTACCTTAATACTCAACGCCGAGTTCATCAAACTGGCTTGATGCATTACCTTGACCGGAGGTAAGCGATCCAGATGCTGCCAGGATGATCACAGGGATAACGACAGCCGCCGCGCCACCTGCTATCGCCCAGAGTTGCCAAGTGAGTGGTTGTTGCTGTTTTTTGGTCGTGATTGAGGAGATAACTCCCCACGCAGCCAAAATGATCCCGGCAGCAGCGAACAGTAGCAAGACGATGGGCAAAATCACTTTTGCTTCGTCCTTCCAGCCTGTTGCAAAATCAGACACCATCACGTTGCCTGCGGCTGATGCTACAGCCGAAATACTTAGTAGGGCCACGGTAGCCAGCGCCATTGATGCACGAGGTACAATCTGTCTTTTCTGTTTCAACTGGTATTACTCCTACGTTAATTAACTAAAAAACCCGAAACCTGTAGAGGCATTAATTGCCATTGCGATATGCACGGTACAGACCAAAGCAGAACCCGCAATAATGCGTGCAAAGATACTGCCCATTAAGTCGCCACGCGATTCGATGGATACAGTCCCAAGTTTTGATGCCATCAGATACGCTCTGCCAAGTGTTACATAACCTGTTAGCACCAATATCCCAATTGCAGCCATAATTGCTGGCTCGAACACACTACTGCTTCCACTGTATTCGGAAATCCCCATCGGATCAGAGTTGGCCCACAACGTGCCACTCCAAGCTTTGGTCCAAAGCGACAAGTCCACCATTGATGATCCGCCGATAAGTTTCCATGCAATGTGTGAACCTGGAGTCGCTAGGCCGCTGTCCCGCTTCCCCATCTTTACGATTGCAATAACCCCACCGGCTGACACCCATATTCCGATTGCCGCAAATACCCAGAGAATAGTGTCCAGAAATACTGGATACTCGCTGCTGAGATTTGTGAATATCGACTTAAAGTCCACGGTGAATTCCCTAGGCTATCGAGCAATCAAGCCGCTTGTTGTACAAACTGTGCGAGAGTCCGGATCAAAGCTTTTAACTCGACCAAAACCTGGTACTTCCATGTCAGCACGCAACATCAATGCCGATCCATCATCGCGACGAACATATGCACCACTGTAGGTTAAACCCTTAACCTTCCATACTTGAGAAATTGTTTTGGCTCCGCATTTAACTGCTTGGTTGCCACCTTCTGGCTGTGATACAGGTTTTGCAGCTTGAGATGTCGTAACGGCTGGAGTCTGTGCTGCTACCAATATTGGCTTAGGAGATGCTTTTTTATCTTGTTGCTTTGTTTTGGCAGAGGTGTAATCCGACTGCATCGGGCCACCTACTAATACCAATTTCGTGTTTTTACCAGACTTATTCGAAGATTCGTTTTTTACCGCTTTAATCGCAGCCGCAACAGCCGCCTTGGAAATGTCATTAATACGCGATTCAGTACTTTTAGAGAAGTTATTAAGACTCAAAGTCAGCTGATTGAGTTTGCCTTCAAACGCATTGTTTTTTGTTGAGGTCGCTTCTACTTGTTCCTTGATCATTGCAATTTCAGCATTAACGGATTTAACAGCATCTAGCAACTTCGTCACTTCTTTGCTTTGGTTTGCAATTGCAACGGCAATCGCAGCGAATTTGTCGGCCGTGTCGGGGGCAATCTGCGTCGGAGTGTCCGCTTGTTCTACTGCTGTTACATCTACAACCGTAGGCGCTGGCAAATTTTGCTCAGCCGCCGAGACCAGCGTGTCGTAGAACTCTTCATCCTGCTCTTGCTCGGTTCGTGGTGTGATTGGCAAAACCGAACCTGGTACGTCCTCAGTAGAGGAGGCATCAGCAGTTTCTTGGTGGCGTTGATCTCTTGTATTCAAATGACTACTAGCTTCGCCGCCGAACTGAATAGGCTCCGCCGCACCAGTATTACTAGACGATTGGGTAATTGCAGGTTGTGAACCAAACTGGTCGGGTACACTGGAATGCGGTGCGAGCACTGGCGCAGGGCTCAGTACTATCGCAGCAATCCAACCCAGTGCGCCGAACAGGCTGAGGACAACAACGCCGACACCTATGTATAGTCCGTACTTCTCGAAGAAAGCCTTTTTCACTGCTTGCACCGTCAGAGGGGGTTCATTATCCGCAACCGTCTGATGTGAATCATCTTCGATATGACGCTGTGCATCCTGGCCGTCGATGCGTTCGTTGGCAAGTGCTCTTAGGCCTGGATCGTTATCGTTTCGAAAGGCTTGTTCTGAAAATCCAAAATCGTCATCTGGAACTTGCGTGTTTGCGTTTGTCATTTTATTTATTCCTGTCATTTGTCGCCGCAAACATCATCCATAAAGACGACGCCGACCAATTGGTTTACATCCACAGAGACTGTCAGAGGACGATTGATTCGATTTTTCATAACATCACCGAGTGACTGGCCCAAATCACCTATAGCCATCTTGATTTCACGACTTGTATCAGACTGACTATCTTGGACAACGTTGTCGCCCACGAATATAGTTTTCGTGTCGGAATTTCGTTCTGCTGCTTTACCAATCGCACTCAATACAGTTCCGAAGCCCCACCATCCATAACGATAGAATGTGTGGTAGTCAACATCACCACCCACAGCGTTAAGCACGGTTTCCATGTCGAGTCCGATAGCATTGATTCTTACCGGATCTTTCAGTCCAACGAGACTATTAAATTCCATGCGTAACCATTCTTCTTTGCGCTCGAACTTTCCGATCATTCGATGTTTTCTAAGTGGCCCATTCACTAGTTCAAGTATTACAGGGCCACCAACGTCGCTGTTTGCTGCCATGGTTGACCTGGCAACGTACTGATGCCCAGCGCGGAGGACTGGGTTCTTACACTTCTCAGGAAGCTCACCTGCAAGAGTCCCCGTATCTTCGTCGCTGTCGTATTCGTACGCACCTGCACCTTTAGCGGTTTTGGTTTTAGCTGGTGTTTGTTGGGTAGTTTGCTGATAGTCCCAAGAAATAGACTGTAATTGGGGTGTTGCAGACCCCTCCGCGATCATCAATTTATTGATAAAATCTGCCTGCTCGCGTGAAACCTGCTTTGTTTGTCTACTTTGCTGGCCGTTGCCTGCACTCTGCCCTTGCCCGGACTGCTGGTTCGCACTGCGCTCCGGCGCTGTGTCCCCAACATTTGAAATTCGTTCTGGACGATTAAAGTCACGCACCTTACCAAATTCGCCATTGTCTGCTGTTACTACTACAGGATGCGCTGTTGGTTCGTCTTTCTGGATGTTAGGCAATTCTTGCTCGTTGTATCGCTCACTTTCTTCATATTGCATTTTTGTTGGCTGGGTGTTTTTTTGGGTGCGAGCATTTCCGTTCGTGGATGCACCGCCATTGCCCATAACCTCAGGTGTTTTTACAGATGCATAGCTCCAGATCAATAGGCCAGTTACGAGCAAGCCCGCTACGGCATATGCAGCCAGACGCCCTCTATTTGCTGGGTTGAAAATGCTTTTAACGGCACCCATTCCGCCAACTTTTGGAAGCTCAACGTGATTTCGGCCTGAAATTCTGTCTTTGGGGTCCGCATCGATTGACCCCAAGTCCATTTCGTTAATTTCACCGCTCATCGCTGTGCACTACCATTAGTGGCTTCATTCATTATTTCCGCTTGCGAGATACGCTTGATCTTCAGTGTCACAGTTTTTCCCTCATCATTACTGGCCATGACAACTGTGCTCGCGGGTAGTTTATATGCTCGGTAACGCCCATTTGCATGGCTGGCGCCTTCAACCTTTGGCGAGAACACTGACAGTGGCGTTTGCATATACATAGCGGTGCCCTTAACCCACACTCGCCCTTCTCCGCCCTCGACTACCATTGTTGTGCTGCCAATGGGGCCGACCCCATATAGAGCGTTGTTCAAGTCAGCATCGGCCTTGGTGCCAACAACAACTTCGTCAGATCGATTAATTTGTCCCAGGTCAGTTTGAGGCCCAACTTCTGAAATCTTGATCGTCGCTTCTTTATGGAATACGCCTGATTTACCTTCGAGCATTATCGTTATTGGTTTCGATCGATTTACTAGGTAGACAGTAAGATTACCTGTCGCACCATGCTTGTCGGCTGTTAGGGTGAATGACCCAGCCTGTGGGTCGTGTGGGTCTATTCCGCCACCACCCTTGCCACCTTCACTTTCGGATTGTTTAGGCTCGGCTGCTCGAACAACCTGTATTAACCCTTCCATGAAATTCGATACCTTTCTGATTGGCCATGGGTTTCCATAAGCATCGACAAAGGTAACGCTCGTACTCATGTAGCGTGCGATATTGAGAATTGGAGATTTTGAAGACGGATCACTTGTAATTTCAAATGTCTCATCGATATCTAGTAATGGCTCAGCTATATCATCAAAGGTTTCAATGACAGGCACTCGCATCGCACCGCTGTTACGGATAATACTTTTTCTTGCTTCTATGATTGATGCTGGGTCAGTAATTAGAAGGTCATCTGTGGTTGCTGTAAATCCGGAATCTTGCGACGGCTGCTCCTGTTGCTGAGAGTCATTGCCATAACTATCAACATTGTTTTCGGCATTGGCCGCAGCATTAAACATGGCTGCAACAATTGCAGTAGCCAGCACTAGTCTTTTCATTATCAACGCCCTTGTGCTGATCGAGGAACAATTCGATATGAATCGACCCATAGTCCATCTTCTCGCAGCACAAGGGATGTCCTCCGAACCTTCATGGTCATGACTACATCTACAGTGCCACGTTCGCGACCGTCGATATTTACGGTGTAAGGGACATCTACGATCCACTCCCAATAACCTTTTGCGTTTAACTGATAGCTTCGCATTATCGGACTTCGGGTCGTGGCGTATAGGTTGCCCTGTAGTTCTTTAGTTAGGTACTTCAGCACACCAATTTTTTTAAGGCTGTCTGAAAAATTACTTCTTTTTGCATCGGACAAACAAAACGTGTTGTTGCTGAGTGAAGTTTCCCAGTCAACCCACGAAAGACGATAAACACTTTCCACACACTTTTGCGACCACGCCAAAATTTCTTTCTGCGAATACATAGGGTCATTGAGCAAAGGGAGTGGACGAATCCGGCCATCCGTTGTTTCTGAAAGTAACTTTGGCTCCGGCTGATATTTGTACTGAATCATATTTCCTGACATAGACAGAGCAAGAAGCCCCAATAACCCGGCGATAATTCGATTCTTGATCGTTTTATCTTCACGAGCATCGAGGCCTGCCTGGATCATTTCGACCAAGCCGTTGGCGTCGTTAATTTCTTGTGCCGCGTCCAGCGTCATTTTAGATTTCTGCATCGCAGACGACTGACCTTTGGCGCTTTCAGATGCGGTGGTGGATTTCGTTGACACGTCCGGCTCCATCGATGCCTGGCGCCCTCTCGACGCCAGCTTTTGCGTATCCTAGCAGGAAACGAATACTCCGTGTAGTATCACTATACGATGTCAAATCACGGCGTGAGCTTTTAAAGCTTGCGATCCAATCGTCCTATTTTTCGGTATTTTTTCGTAGCTGGAGCAATGAATGACCTTGATCAATGATGGTAAAGGCCAAGCTGGGAAGCGGCCAAAGCTTAAAATGACAATACTCGCCATAGCATTGTTTGTTGGCATAGGCGGTGGGGCTTACTTTTGGGAAAAATCGACCTCTGCTCGTGCTATCCCAGCTCAGGATGAAGTAATAGCTCCTGATATGGCACCTAGTCTGCCCGCTCCTTCCGATTCAATCGTTTCTGCAGATGCAACTGCTTCTGCCGAGAATGCTCTCGTCGCCGCGGTTCATGGCCCTGATACGTCACTCATACAGCGACTGATGCCCGCGTCTGAAATACGCAGCGTTGACAAATTGGATTTCGGGTTAGGGACTTATGTATGGGAGATTGACATGCTGGCTAACAAAGCCAACCCACAGTCCTCCGGTTTTGTGTATCTCTCTGCTGACGGCACCAAGTTGCTCAATGGTCCCTTGATGGACAAACGCAGTCGCGTCATGCCACTGCCGTACGTCGGTGAGGGCACCGGGCCTTCATCTACTCCGCTGCCTGATTCGTCACATCAGGCCTCGGAACAAATTACGCCGGTAAGCTCGGCTGACGCCAACCAAGAGAATGCATTTAACCCGCAACCCGCAATAGACGCGCAGGCTAAAAAGGCGACTTACCAGCGTGATCAATTCTATGCTGGGATTTCACATCTGAACTACATCAGCACTACGCAAGGGTCGAATGTCGTCTATGTCCTGTTCGATCCGCTTTGCGCACACTGCGGCAGGCTCTATAAACAATCGACTGCCATCGCGTCGGCATATGATGTCGAGTTCCGATGGATTCCAATTTTCATCACTGAGAAGAGCTATCCAATTGCTGCGCTGATCCAAAAGATCCATAGCGAAAATCAAAGTATGGGCCTTGAAATCCTGGATCAGGTTCTTACCAAGCAGTGGAAAGCTGAAGACCACATCATGGAAATTGCTGGCCTGACAGAGGCTGATTATGAGCAGGTCAAACCTGCTGGCGCCGTGTTCTATTCGATCACGCGTGAAGTACCTGGTATCGGTACGCCATTTGTGATGTTCAAGAACGCGGACAACAAGGTAGAAGCGTTTGGTGGTGTGCCGTTGGCCACCGATTGGGCAAGCCTGAAAAAGAAGTGATATGAACAATGAAAAAGCCCGCTTTGCATAATGCTAAAGCGGGCTTTTTTGTTGGGCTTTACCCCATTCTCATCTGGGGGCTTCTTTGTTCTGGTTCTTCTGGCGTGTCCAAGGCGCTCCGTGGCGGGTGCAGATGAAGCTTGATCCCCTTTCCCTCCGTCAAGCCCGATTCAACCCCCTTCCTGTTTGCTAGTTCTCCGCTCATGAAAGCTGAAAATATAGACTCCGCTTTTTCCCCTCCAAGTAGCGCAGCTACACCTGTTACACCATCAACAAATCCACGGACTTTGTAAAACTCGCTAAGGCGCTGCTCGCTCAGGTCCAACTTACCAACCGACCATAACTGGAAGGCATAGGCCTTCATCTCTGACGGGCTCTCCAGTGCTGCGTTGATGGCCACTTCAGCAATGCCTTGCCCCCGCATGTTTTCAGTTACATACGCTGCAACCGGCCCCTCATTTGAAAAGATCGTCTGTAGCGACAGGCGTTCTTCTGCGTTCAGCAGCTTAGCTTCACATGCGTGCCATGCCTCGTGATAGAAGGTCTCGCGGTCGGTGTATTGCTCATTCAAGCCAAGCACGTCGAGCGCCGTATGATAGAACCCAGCCTTACCGCCCTCCTCGTTGAATAGCATGAATTTCGGTGCCGACTGCTCGAACAGGCGATGCAGCTCATGTACACCCAGATCGACAATGTCTTGTGGTGACAATGGGTATGAGCTTCTGTCCTCGCTATTGAGCACAGGCATCTCAATGTCGCCGAGGATTGGGTGGGACACCTGACGGACTTCCATATCGATTGCCTCAAGCAGTGGCAAAACCCACTGGTTGATTCGTTCCAGGTGCTCCTTGTCAGGATACAACTCGCCACCTCTGCCAGCGGGCACAAGGTAGTCGTTTCGTTTGCCCTGGAACCTAAGCTGATCTGCGAACCAGATTTCCATTGCCCGAGCGAACATCTCTGCCGGTTCTGCCCAATAGTCGCCTTCCTTTTTTGACGCGACCATCATCTCCGAGAGTTCCGTGTAACTTTCGATCTTGTCCTGGGCAGTGCCTGGTGCAGGCTTGCGCATGATCGCCACCTGAAGATCTCTGAACGCTTGTCGTACCGGTTCACGCACTTTTGAATCATTTATCGTCGGCAAAGCACCTGGCTTCTGCAACACGTAGGCGAACGTGTTAAGCAAATCTTGAGGCTTGCCCGTATGGATATGTCCAAAGTGAAGCGCAACGCCATGAAAATATTCGTGGGCCAGCAAGCCGTCGCCAGACATGCGAGTGAGGTTGATGGCGTAGTTTGCAGGCTCAAGATGTGCCGCAGCTGGTCGGCTGCCACCCTCCCCCCGTGATCCAATACACAGCCCAAGCCGACCGCCCAAACTTAGCGCCAGTGGCTCCCATCCCATTACCTTCGCAAAATCCATCATGGAGTCATACGAAAGGTTTAGGTGTTTTTCGCGTTCTTTCTGGTTCGTCCAGTTTCCGTACTCTACGCCACTGAATCCGAAGGTTTTCAGGAAGTCCTCTGAGATGACAGAGATTCCATTGCGGTAGTCCTCGCCAACTCGGACAACCTCATCACGCATAACGCGTGAACCGGTTGTTGGCCTGGCCACCTTCTTGGACTTCAAGTAATCAGCCCAAGTTGCGCGATCAAGAACCTCCCTCATTGCGGCTGAGTTTGTGAAGGGGGAGTAGTCCCGCACGGAAAGGTTCGGTATGCCGCGTACCTTGAGATCTTTTGACTGATAGACGCCCCTGACTGATTCGCTATAGCAAATTGCGTGCGTATAGCTCCTGAACTCAATATCGAGCATGGCCCCGTTCATGTGTCTTGTGTCGTGTGGTGCTGTGTCGCGCAGCTCGCCAGTTTTGACTTTCTCAATGAGAGCTGTGGTCCCGTCACGCATCGCCGCCACAAGATCAGCAAACGCTTTCACGTGCTCCATCGCCAAAGACTTTGGTGTCTTGGGTAGGCTTTTCCAAAGCATGTCGATAGCGATTGCTGTGTACAAGTGCAGTCCGGCTTCTTTCATCTCCTCGTAGCTCGTGCGCGGCCAGATCATCTCACGCTTCAGGTAGATTGCTTTTTGCTCTGGAGTCATTCGTGACGTGTGCATCATCAAGTCATCACGGCTGAATCCGCGAATATCCTTGCGCGCATAGCCAGCCACTACGCCAGTATCCTGGTAGTCACCCGCTGTGCTATCAGTTGCTTTTTCCACACCTGCGCGTTCACCAGCCAGTAATGAGCAAAGCTCTGGGTCTGAAAATGAAATAGCATCGAAAACGGCAAATTTTGCCTTGTACTTGTACACCTCTTTCGTCTGAACCATTGCCTTGCCCAGAACAGCATCACGGCTTTCGCTCACAGCATCGTTAGACCCCGGAACCGAATGTATGTAAAACCGTTTTTTTGCTGATATCGCGACAACCACACCTTGGTTGCCCCGCAAATGCCTCATAGCACCGTGGATTAGCCGCTGCATTCCAGCTTCAGAAAACTCTGTAACGCGTCCTTGGAATGAGCGCATTAACTCGTTTTTGACCCATTCGCTGAGCTTGCTGTCTTGTGCGTTTTTTGTCGCTTCAATGGCCTTGTTGAATCGAGTAATGAGGGGGAAAGCTGACAAGAGCCGCTTCGCTTTCGATAACTCGTCAAAGCGTTCGCCCACCAAGTTGTGTTCCGCAAGATTTTCAAGCGCCTGAGCCATTGCAGCGGCGGCATCTTGATATGCCGCATGCGGCTGAATGCTAGTGCGTGATGAGCATGCGCTGGAGAGGCCTGGAGTTATCTCTACAAGCTTGGCCACGCCGCTGCTTTCATAGGTCATCGACAATTCGGCAAACGATAGATCGGCATCAACCGTATTCACTCCGCTTGGAGATGGGTTTTGAGTCTCGCGCAGTATTTCTTTCAAGGTGACCAGTGAGACGTTGTTCCTGGTCATGCTTAGGTTGAGCTGCCCATAGTTCATTCCGGATGCATCAGTTGGGACCGAGTAATTAAAGAGAGTAAGGCTAACCCCGTCGCTCTTCTCCACCCCGTGCAGCGCTTCCTTCGCAACACCGTATTTATCACCAGCGACGGCGATCATCACCATTAGCTGGTTCGCGGTGATTTCACCCCCCAACTGGGAATGCTCCATGTCGGCAAGGGCATTCGTAACACGGTGCCCCCTGTAGAATTCGAGAGGAATTGCGCTATCGACGCCAGCAGCATCGCCAAGGGCTTTGGCGCCTATCTCAAACTCTGACACGCGAACACGCACCAGGTTATCGAGGTTGCTCGCGATATCTCCATATGCAATCACGCCGTCGTCGAGGACAGGTATCGCGGCGACACCATCAGTAACCGAGTAGAAGCCGACTTGATTGTAGGTGCCGACACGCATGCCGATGCCCGAACTCGACGCCTCTAACGATCGGTTGCGGGCCAAACAGAAGCCAACACCAGTGGAGCCATAATAGTGTTTGGAAACGGCGAGCAGGTTCGACTCGATAGACTCAAGTACATCCTCAACCTCATTCCGAATATCGGTGAGTAAATTATCTTCCTGTGCTCGGATTGCGAAATCTACCCGCCAACGATCTTCAGGGAAGTAGATACAAGCCTTCAGGAACGAAACGACGGCCTGGCCGACTTCAGCGCGTAGTGATCCAAGGTTGAGATGTGCATCTGATTGATATGCATCTTGTGATGCTTTAGCCACTTCTGTGTGGCTGAGCAAACTGCTAGACCATTCCTGGCCAGCGTCCAAGAATTGAACCTGCTGACGATTTACCTGGCCGAGGGTTGAAGCTGAGATGCCGCCTACGAATCGAGGGCCACCCTCGTAAACCCAAGCCTTGTCATCTCCTACGCGCAACGGCATCGCAAGACGACCTTTATGGATGATGCCATCAGAGTCAGCCCAGTGAATGGAGTCGCCGCCATTCAAAATGGTTTTGCCTCTTTGCACGGCCTGTTGAAGGTCTACGCCTTCCCACCCCTTCAGTAACGCGAAATCAAGCGCGTCACCTATAAGGCGGGCCTCATGCCGCATCCTGGCAAAAACCAACTCGGTTACAGCATCAGCCTCTGGTGTTGAGTCCCCTGCCATCGCGGACTCGACGTGACTCCAAGCCACCGCCTTCGATGAAACATCATGAAAGCTTAACTCGAACAGGACTGCGTCCAAGTTGTTTTGCCAGAGTCTGGCGATCTCGTCCTGAACAGAAATCGGGACTGGGTTTTCTTGAACCTCGTCCTGCGCATTGATCAGGTCTTCAGGACGAAACCCTTTCAGTACAATTGCTGATGAAATGTACTGGAATTCTGATTGGGTAACTGGCCCAAGGCGCAGCCATGCGCGACTCCCCTTCTTGAACCCTAAGTCGTCCAGGCGTGCGCTCCAGTCAACTGGTGCGCGCTCGACGGTGGTTACGAGCTTGTTTTTCACCATGACTGGTTTGAACAAGGCCTCGCTATGCTCCCCCCAAATCGCTGGTAGCGAAGAATCGCGAATGACCGTTCCCATTGCTACATCATCCCTGGCCGTTCTGTGCGCTGGTTGTACCCAAAGGCCTCAGCAACCTTCGTGAATACTGACTTGAGGAAGTCAGCAATGCCATCCATCAACTCGCTGAGACGTTCACTCAGCTTGGTGCCGTTGTGATCGTGCAGGGAGTCGAGCATTTCCTTGTGCTTTTCACTGACGTTTATGATTTTGCGACTGATCTCAACGTCGAGCTGATCACCAGACAAACCGGATGCTGCGCCTGCAATAGCTGCTTGGCTCGCCTTGGTGGACAAGGTGCCTACGGCCTGCACCAGATCATCTAACATCTGCTTGTTTGCAGGGTTGGCCATGAACTCCTTTACGAACTCAGCTTTGTTCTCGCCCTTTAAGCCCTTCAATCCCGCCGAGAAGCCATTGGCGCCGAACTTACTCAGGATGCCGTCCATGTTTTGGGTAAGCGAATCAACTTCACCCGACAGTTTCCCGTACTTGCGGCTACTGATTGTGTTGTTTATTTGAGCCCCGCCAGCGCGAAGCATTTTGGTCAGGCCAACCAAGCCTGCTCCGCCAAGCATGCTCATTCCTTGAATGATGCCGACTTCGTGACGCTGTGATTGAAGATCACCAGCTGCCCCTGGCGCGTTAGCCCGAGCAATACTTTCCATTGTGTCAGCGGCTTGCTGGCGCTGAGCTGCGTCGAGGGATGCATTTACCCCCTCGTTGAAGTTCAGGCCCACTGGCGGCATCTGACCATCAGCACCTGGGGAGGCTGTACTGGAGTTGGCTAAAGATTCACCAAGCGTATCGGTCAGGCTTTCTTGCGGTGCTTCAGTCGCAGAGGCTGAAGAGGCTTCAGTTTCTGGCGCGGGCACGTTATCTGTTGTCGATTCATCATCGAACAGCGCAGCGTCCAGCAACTCATCCTCCGAAGTGTTCAATCCCTCTACAGCCTGGACATCTTCTTCGGACGCCGCCGCAAAGGCATTGCTCAAGAGGGAGTCGATTTCGTCAAGGTCGAGAGTGGGCTCAATGCGCGTATCGGTATCTTCTCGTGCACGAGCAACTTGCTCTCGAACTACATCTAGCTCTTCATCAGCAGAGAGCGCCGTGTCAAAGCTCCCCGTGATCTTGACGCCTGGTTCATTATCATTTGCCAACATTCAATTCTCCTTAACGCGTCTGCAAGCCATCTTTTGAAATTTCACGTATTTCTTTCATGGCAGCGAGGATACTTTGTTCGCGCATGTACTTATTTGCCAACCCTTGTTGATAAAGTTGCTCGGCTTGACCGAGAACAAGCTCTTTGAGCAGCGCCATTTCACTAGCGCTTGCACTTTGCTGCTTGAGCCAAGTTGGCGAGAGTGCTCTATAGTTGGCTCCCAGCTCTTCAATCTGATACCCGGATAGTCTGCCCGTATCCCAAAGAGCCTTCGTATCCTTGTCCATACCTTCCACGTAATAGGAAAGCTGATCCTTAAAGGTATCTGAGTTAACAAATTGAATTCTCTTACTTTCATCCTGATCAAGAATGTATTGAGCAGCTTCCTGGCGCTTCGCCAAGACCTTCATTTGCGACAAGCCTTCTCGCTCACCTTGAGAGCCATTTTTCTCAATGCGTTTAATTTCTTCTTCAGAAGGCAACTCTACTGGATAAGGGTTTACAGTTGCGTCCCTGATTTTACGGTGTTTAGCAATCGACGTTGAATCGTTGGCTATTGGATCATCAGCAATGATGATTGTTGAATCAGCGTCTTCATCTTCTGCAAAGGTCTCTAAAACATTTGTTATCGAATATTCTTTCCGGCTCTCTCCTGGCGGTAAATTCGCACCGCGTGAGTTGTAGCTAGACGTTTTCTGCGAAAGAACTTTTCGAGCCGACGACGTGGCCCCTTTGGCCCCTGAGCGAACACCGGATGTAGCTACTTGGGAGCAAGCAAGACGTGGCTTCGCAATAGAAGGGTCCATGGTGTAGGCATTTCTTATACGCTGCTGTGTCACACCCTCAGATGTGGCAATAGCTGTTTGAATGCCTAAAGACGTTCTCATTTCGTAGTCTTTGGCATTCAACAGCGCTTCCGTCTGCATCCGTATCGAATCTATGATGGAGTGAGCGGCGTTGTAAGTGGCATCTTGGCAGTTGTAGCAATAAACGGGTATGCCGGCAGCAAGCACACCTTTAGACGTAGTAAGAAATGCAATAGTTACAGCCGCCTTGAGGATGGTTTTAGAGTCCATTTATTCCATCCTTCACAATATTGCCAATGGTGGTTTCTACTCGCGGCGTACGATTGCTTGCTCCGTTCGGAAGCTTATTTGTTAGTTCTTTAGTTTTCTCACGTAAAATTTCTTTGGCTTTTGCGGATGCTGCTTGAGCGACTTGGTCTTGCACGATTTTACCAAAGTCGTATGTCTCTTTTTGGACACCGCCTTCTCCTGTTGTCGCACCAATACCTATGGACGCAATACCATACGGGTCAGAAATGTTGTACTGAAGCTTTCCTACAATACTTGCAAGAAAGTCGTTAGCGAATTTACATGCCATATCTCGGATCTTTGCCATGATCCCGCTGAGCAGGCCGCCTGTAGATGGAATACGCAGTCGAAGCAACGAATCCAGTGTGTCAAGAATAGGTAGACAACTAGCGTCCTTCACAGTCGGGGCTGTTTCAATCTGTTTAGCGATGGGTTCTTCAAGGTTGCGCTTGTAAATACCTACCGCCATTTCATCCATTTTTTTCACGTTTGCGGTCATCATGTCGTCGATGTCGCAAGCCGTATCTGTGGGCATGTTGCTCGCAGCTTGGGAGGAATGGACAGGCAGTACAAAGCAAGCGCACAGCAGGATTGCTGTTGGCTTCAACTTATTCATGTCGAGTTTCTCTTATGGTTCTGATGGCCTCAGCGATTGCATTGGTTCGGGTATCACCGAATACGCGCCCCAAAAGCTCACCTCGGTGGACGACCATGACTCGCTCGAAGAACAAATCGGCGAATCGACCTGCGTCCCCGCCAATGCGGCCAAGGGCTAAAGCAAAACGGTTTACGAAATTCGGCGAATTGCGATCCATTACCTCCAGCATCCGGAAGAAGCGAGAGGAGGCCACCCAGGCAAGCAATTCAGCAAGAGCTGCAGCCATGTAAGGCTTGTGCATATCCCTGACCCATGACTCACGCTCGCTCAACTCAATGAGTTGATGCAACAAGCCGTTCAGTTCAGCGTCGCCGCCTTTGCTGAGCCAAACCTCTTGGCTGTCCATCCAAGTCATCAGGCGAGCAAGGGAATCACCCGATTCTTTCCAGCGTTGAGCGACAACGGCAGCATCGAGCAACCCACCGTCTGGACTGGCACCGATGGAGCTGAGTGATTGATTCAAATCGTCCACCCTAAACCTTTTTAACAATGTATCGTATTTTTATACCATACTTATTGTCGCTTGCCTAAACGGCATTCAGCAGCCTCTAGCGAGAGAATTCATGGAAAAAACGATCCCCGCCGCCCCGCAACCTTCGGCTGCTGGCGAACCATCTGCGCAGGCGGTACCGCCAAAGAAGAGCAGCCTGATTGGTGGCTCTATCAAGTTCCTGCTCGCCACAAAAACTTGGTCGAAGCAGGCAGCAATCCTTAGGAAGCGCGGGTCATTCCCGCTACTGAGGGAGGTGCTGAAAAATCATGTCACGTCGAATCGCGTCGTCATTCCCACTAACATCATTAGCGATCACCTGATTGCTAAATCGATCATCGGCCATCGGGTCATCCTCGTCGCGGCTGCACTTACATTTGTGTACGCACTCATGCTTTTTTCACGCGGCCTTGCCGTCGGCGTGAAGATGGATGCCTGGCTTAACGGATCTCTTGTGTTATCGCTTCCCCTTATCGTCTATTCCGGCACGAAAATTCTTATGAGCTGGAAGGTGCTAAGGGTTTTTCACGCGGAGTTGGACGATAGAAGAAATGCGAAAGCAGAAGCGACCGCCTTGGGTGCGAACAATGCAAACTCGTAACTGGTTGACCTCAAAGTCATGTCTTTTTTTCGTCGCGCTTGCAGCGTTAATGGTCGCGAGATTGGCTGATGCTGCTGATGGCGGGTTCACGGTCGAATCGCTCGATTCGGTATCTAACGCTGGCTATGATTTTGGGCAGAAGATCATCAACTGGATAACCTATGGCTCAGACACGGGGTCACACGGCGAAAAATCACTGCTCTCAGTACTCTCACTAACACTGAACACCATCGGGATGTTCATGATGGCAGTGTTGCTGGTTTTTGGTGGTGGTAACTACATCATCCAGACTGCCAACAAGGGTGTCCCTGGTGGTCAAGTTATTTCGTCATTCTGGATGCCCTTGCGCATGGTCGTTGCCAGCATTTTGATGATGCCCATGACGTCAGGCTTTTCTGGAATGCAGTACGGCGTCACTTCAGTAGCTGAGATGGGCAATACGCATGCAAATATTCTCGAAGAAAAAGGTCTTACATACATATACAATTACGGTGTTTATCGGCCGATAGCGCTCATTAATGGTGAAGATATTATTTTTGGCTGGATCGGATCTGAAGTATGCAGGCAGTACATTAATGCATACACCAACACGGAAACGATTGGCTACGTCGTTAGCAACACTGGAACCGTACAAACTGGATTTACCAACAAAATCCAATATCCATATAACGAGCCGGTAAGCTCATACAGAGCAACTAACCCTCGATCAGAATACTGCGGATCAATTACAATTTCAGCACCGGCAAAAGGAGATATTCCAGATAGCACCGGGGTGTTTGATTTTGCAAAAAATGATGACATTTCGACTTCTGTAACATCAGAAGCACAAGCAAAACTGGTTTCCTTGCTAGCTAGTCTTCGGCCTCAAATCTCCTCGATCGCTTCTAAAATCTTGTCAGATCAAAGCGCACTTCAATCCATGCAAAATAATGGATCAGGTGCCCAATCTACTTTTGAAAACGCATTACAGGAAGCCCGAGGCAAGGCTTCAGGGCTCTCCGGGGAAATCGAATCCGTACTTCAAAAATACAATGAAGGCCGTCAATCTATTGTTGCTCAAGCCGTTAACACCGCGAACTCTGCCGCTAAAGACGGCAAGGACTGGAAGTCACAGACCATCGATATGGGGTGGCCGTTGTTGGGTACTGTCTTCTGGCAAATCAATACAAATCAGTCCCAGATAAATAGCCTTGCGCAGCTTATGCAAGCGACCGCTACTGACCCTGCTATCGATGGCGAATGGTCTCAAGATCAACGATTCCAAGAAATTGCACAGCGTATCCAAATGGTTAAAAAGTCGTACGCTAATTCAGCAGGCGGAGCGCTAACTAAGGACTCTGGGCAAATTATCCCTTCTCTCTCTGCTATATCCATGGCAGGCGCTGAAGGATCTAATATGTATGACGCTGTTAAAATGTCTATGTATAACGTCCTCAGTAGTATTACCAAAAGCGCTTTGGCAATGAACTCTCCTGATGATTTAATCATAAATATTCAATACATCGGTTCTGCTATTGGTGCAGCAGCAGAATTAATGTATCTGACAAAGGCGGGCGTATTTTCGGGGATGACCTTTGTTGCAAAAACCGCTGAGGCAACTGGTGAGGCGGTTAGTTCTAACGTTGTTTCCTGGCTTACTGGTATAGGAGTTGGCGCAAAAACAATTGGTGGTATTGGCTCCGTAACTATTGCGGTTATAGATGCGCTAAACAAATTTCTTTTTCCTTTGATTGATCAAATTCTGGCAGTCCTAATTGCTGTCGGATTTGTAGCTGGCGTCGTCTTACCGACTATCCCTCTAAGCATTTGGTTCATGGGTGTAATCTCGTGGATGTTGTTTTACATTGAGTGCCTACTGGTTTCCCCATTCTGGCTCGCTGCGCACGGCACCGCAGAGAAAGAGGGGTGGGGCACGGAGCATACGCGGCAAGGTTATATGCTTATGATCGGGCTCTATTTGAACCCAATCTTGCGTGTTGCGGGTTTTTTCGCCATTTTCATCGCACTGAAGCCTATTGGATACCTCGTTGCCTGGTTCTTCGACTACGTTGCGGGCGTGCTTCAATCTGGGTTCGTCAACCTGTTCTCTTCGGTCGGCGGAGTGGTAGTGGGCGTGATGTTCGCCTACACAGCCATCGTCCGGGTGTTCTCACTGCCATCTGAACTGTTTGAAAAAGGACTGCGCTGGGTAAATGGTGGCCATGAGGTAACAGGCGATGGTCACAGCGAGGAAAAAGCGCGGAGTAATTTCATGGCCTTCGTAAGTAAAGGAGAGAATGCTGCTACACGACCGATGCAGTTCACATCGAAAAAGCCAATTCCTGGCAGTGACAGTCCCAACAAGTCGTAAGGCCCTCAAAAAAAAACCAGCGTGATCGCTGGTTTTTTTTGGCCTGTTGCTAGAGGGTGAGCGGCTACATCAGCATCGGCACAGCCATGCCGCCAACCGCCATAATGATGAACGCAAACATGAACAGCCCTGCGTAAGGATTCGATCCGGTGACCATCAGCTTATGAAACCAAGTGCCCGCCTCTGGTTGTGCGAAGATGAATCCTTCGCGATTTGCGCACTCCAGCCATCCGCGCATCATGCCTACCGCAGCCACTTGATAAACAAGCACCGAGCCAACAGCAAACATGCCTGTGGTGAACGCTGCGTTCGCCAGGTGACGCATGAAGCCACCAAGCCCATTAGGCATCAGAAGTAGGCCCGCTACACCACTCACGCCGTCGACCGCCTTGCCAGCGTTCCATGGGAGAACATAAGCCCACTCCAGCATCACAATCCCGAGGACAGCACCCGCCACCAGCATCGGGAAGGTTTCCCGCGCATAGTTGTAGCCTGAAAGCTTGCCAGCGACAGCGGAGTTACGCAGCGCTGCAACTGCTCGCGGGCCGAATGCCAGAAGCATTAATACACCCACGACAAGACAGCCTGCCCCGGTTTTATACTGGTAAAACCCCATCGCGAAGAACAACAACGCAACAAACCAGACCGACACTTTCCACATAGGCCAGACTTCGGTAAACCAGTTACCAGTCGATTCGCGGCTGTAGTAGAACTTGAATTTCCGCTGCGCACCTTCGCCCTTCGCGGCTACGCCAACCGCGCCATAACGGTTCGCCAGGCTCACCAGTATTTTTGATTCAACCCCGAGCGACCCTGCCGACCACGGTAGCGACACTGAGCCCTGCGGATTCACTCGCACAGACTTAGCTGCCGCCTCAAGAATTTCATTGCATGGCTTGTAGCCTGCAACCCCAGCGTTCGAGTACGTCGTTTTTGTGTTCATGGAACCCCCCAAGCAAGTTTGAAATTGGCCTGATCTTATACTGAGCCTAAACACACCCCCTGTCAATATATAAATATTAAAAACACAAACTATTACGCGCTTATTCCTTTGCTGTTAGAATGCCCCCTCATGACCACTTAACGCTTCCCCAGGTAATCACATGGCAAGACCCCGACTCGAAGGCAATCACATCACGGGCACGACGTTTAAGCTTCGCCCTGAGCTATTAGCCATCGTCACGGCGGGCGCTACCGCCCTTTCCCACCAGATTGCACGCACTCATCCCAGAAAGCGCATGCCATCACCAAGCAATGCCCTGTGGCTCCGCTCACTTGTTGAGTACACCTACGAACATATTTCCGAGGCCACGCCTGAAGTTCAGATCGCAGCTATGTATGCGGTGGTTGAACACGTCAAGAATCCAATCCCAGTCAGCATGAAGATCCCAGAGGAGCAGCGTGTGAAGTTGCGCAAGCTTGAGTGCTTCGTACAGGCCCTGGACTGGACTATCGACTTCAATCGAAACGCTGCATTGAATTTTATGGTTCTGGTTTACGGAGAAAGGTTCAACCGGACGCTTGAGCCGCTGCTTTCCTCGCCATAACCGAGCAAAGCTCGCCGTTACTGACACCATAAAAAACGGGGCTTACGAAGCCCCGTTGTAGTGTTCATTGTGTTTATCCCATTGCCTCCAGCAGACTGCCAAGAGGCTTGCGGCGCACCGTTGGAGGTGGCGTTGTAATTCCTGCCTCGTTGCCCGTTGCTGTCGATTCAATCTCGCGCACAACACTTTCAATGATAGCGCTCGAAGACTCGAAAGCCCGCCTGCTTCCTGCTTCAAGTTCCGCAGATGGAACTTCTGCTGGGGCCGGAGCAAGATGCGGATCTTGTCCGTGCGACAGAGGTAGGCTTTCCACGTTATGGTCCACGGCTACTTGCTCTGAAGCTTTCGCGTATGACGGAGATTGTGCAACTGGAGCAGACTGTTGCTGGCAATTAATTTGCGATTCTGTAGGCCGTTCAGTGACGGCTGTTTGCCCGCCATCTAACATCCTGTAGACAGCGGCGCTTTGTCCTTCGTCTTGGCGCAGTTTTGACCTTAGACAGTCCAGCAGGAACTCTTGCAGCACCCCCGCTTCCCTCATGGACTCAGTCATGCTAATCAACCGGTTTTTTTCGCTGTTTAGAGAAACGTCTTTGTCAGTGGCACGCATGATTATCTGCACACGTGCCTTCAACTGGCGCGCCGATACGATAGGTTTACGTCCAGCCATTTCATGTCTACCTGGTGGTGGTCAGATTCAGGCGCTTGTCTGCTGCGCTTTCATGTACTTCAGCACGCCGCGTGCATTCGCAAATTCATCGCCAATGCTGCCGACTGGTACAGCGTTCTTTAGTGACTCACCGAAGAGTACAGCGCCGCCGCCCACAAAGTGGATCACCTCAAAATCGTTGATACGACCCGCCTTCGACTGCATGTACGAGACCACCCGCTGAGTAATGGCGCGAAAGATCGCATCAAGATCTGCTTTTAAGTCATGCGTTTGGCCACCAGCTTTGTGAATGCCGTTTTGCATAATGCGTTCTACAGCCCGAGCCGAAAGCGCGGATTCAAAGCCACCTGTGCTGTATTTCTTTTGGTAGGCGTTGTTGATCTCTTCCCGAACATCGAGCACGCCGATTTTGGTAGTGCCGGAGTGTGCATGGTCGATCTTGATATCGCCATCAACCATACGAATGCAGACGATGTCCGTCGTGGAGCCGCCAATATCGACGATCAATGCACTGCCGTCGTTGTCGGTCAGTTCTTCGAAGGCATCGGTCATGTTGCAGTTTTCATCGAGAGCCCAGTCGTAAAAGGCACTCATGCCCTCAGGGAACACCCTGGCGCCAACGACCTTAACGGTTTTATCGCCTTGCTCAGCAATCACATTGTTGTGAATGAAGTTATTCTGAGAGCGCTCCTGGATGTCCGTATTCTTCTGACCGCCGACCATAAAATAGTCGGCAAATGGGAGAGTTACGCCAACCTGTACCTGCTTACCTTCCATACCGGAGCGAATCAGCGCGTGGTGCATCAGAACTCGGTTAGCCTCCACGAACGGGTAGTTCGAGTTTCGCAGGTCAAGCGGCTGAGTGATTGCCGAGCTGCATGTATAGGTGTTGGTGACGTTGCCTTCTTCGTCTACGACGCGGTAGGTGTCCTCTTTTGCTCCATCAACGCTAGTCAACGATGACCCACCAATCTGAATGCTGGTATCGACTTTCGTGCATACGATTTTGCCCGCATCATCGAACTGCGCAACCTTGTGGGATGCGTAGCCATTGTCATCTGCAACCAAGTGAATAGTTTGTTGTGGTTTCTTAGTCATTTTCAGCGCCTTGTAGATTTTAGTATTTGGCCATTCTGGCCATTTTGCGATTTGTGGATTTTGTTCTGAACGGGCCAGCGAAGGAGCGCCTGATCCGTTTGAGTGTGTACATCACCGTCCATCCCTTTCGCTCAAGCACAATCAGCAGCATCACAACGCAGAAGCAAATCTTCAGCGTGATCAGAAACGGCAGCACTGGAAGGATAAGGAGGGGCACCAATACGCTTGTATGGGCCTCAATGATCTTGAAGCTGATCTTCGATTGCTTGCTGACGAAAGCGGTATTGATCGGTTCGCCTTTTGCGGTTTCCAGAATCATCCGAGAAACTCCGACTTAAGCTCACGCTCAACGGCATACAGCGTCGACTCGTCGATGTTGCCGAGCTTGAACTGGGCTTCAGCTGATTTGAGCAAGCTCAAACCTTGTTGCTCGGTAGCTTCTTTTATAAGCAATGGCACTTTGTCGATACTGCTGCGAAGTAGCTCATGCCTGATGTCCTGGTTGAACGCGAGCGCTGAGCGAATCGCTACCAAACCATGACCATCCTTGTTCCTCAGCAATCGCTGATGGACGATGAGTCGGCAGTTGTCGATCAGCGCGTTCGTGATCCGAATCCGCTCGTTGGCGGGAAACGCATCAACCATTCTCGGAATCGTCATGTGAACGCTGCTGGTGTGCGAAGTTGTGTAGGTCGTGTGAGCTGACATCGAGGCCATAACAGCGCCATCAATCGTTTCTCGGTCTCGCGCTTCACCGAACACGACTTGGTCAGGATGCCGACGCAGCATGTTTCGAACGGCCAAGTACCACTCTTTAATGTGCGCACCATGCCCAGCCCGCCCAATGTCTGACTGGATAACTTGCCCAGTGATACCTGGGATGTCGTTCAAGTCATTCTCAATTGGCGCGTAGTACGTGATGATTCTCTTGGCTGGATACCCTGTAAGGTTTCGGCGAAGAAGGGAATCGAGCAGTGTTGTCTTACCGGAACCAGTAGGCCCCGTGACAATCACGATTCCCGAATCTGGCTGAGAGTTTTCTACGATGTACTGTTCAATGCCCAACTGCTCGTGCGTTGGTATATCTTTTCCCGTTGGGCGAAAGATAATCTCGATCCCATCGCCGCCGCCTGGTGCCAAGCAACCAGTAGCACAGCATCGAAACCGCACCGGCTTTTTTAGGCCGCGACTTACGATGTAGTTGAAATCCCTGGGCTCGGCGCGAGCGATCTCCATGGCAGCGTTTGGGTCATTGACCAGTGCGCCAAGAAGATCCTGTATCTCGCTTAAATAGAATTTCCGGTCGCCAAATCTGTAGAGGTTTCCCCCCGCCACTATGATGATCTTGTCTCCGTTTTGCAGGCTAAGGTCGGTAACCTTGTTCTCAATGCAGTAGGCCAGTAGTTGATCTAGGTAATCGAGATCAAGCTTCAGCGGCACCGGTATCAGCGGTTCTTCGAGCTTTTTGTTCATTACCAGAGAAGCCACTACCCCTGGCCGATGCTGAGATACTGCCGAGTCACGCTCCATCAGCGCGTCCATATTGGTGCCCACGTCTGACTGTTGGTGAAGTTGCCCAGTTGGCCGATGCCGATAATTTGCTCACCCACGTTCATGGTTCGACCTTGGAACGTGACCTGCGAATTGACCACCTTCAGATCTGCGGGAGTGAACATATCTCGTGCTTCGAGGGTCACGTACTGATGGCGCCCCTCTACAGCCTTGGCCAACTGATTGACCCGATCCTTGAACATCTCGTCTGCCTGGTAGACGCCCGCATTCCAACCCTCAAGCAGTGACCGCTTCCACTCGCTGGTCTCAAAGTCTTCTCTCGGGTAGAGAGCTTCGTGCGGTAGCTCGGGCTTATCAAAGCGCTGGTACACGTAATCCCGCCAAGTGGGGATCGAAGAAACCACCGTCGCCTCCTCTTGAACGGTGTAGGCGACTTTTACCTTGTGAACGTCACCTCCCTCTTTCGTGAACTGATCGCGCACCTCGGTGATCGCCGGAATGAGCAGATGTCCATCCCTTACGAACTGAGCAAGGTTGAAGGCAACATTGAGCTTTGGCTCAACGGCATCGAGATAATCCATGATCATCCCGTACCGGTACGCCAATCCTGTTTGTGCACCCACCCGCAACCCTTCCTGGCGCAGGGCATCGGTACGCAGCTTCCCGCCCTCGTCTTTTGAAAGCTCTTTCGTGTCTCGGCCCTTCAACTCGCCAATCGACCTAAGCTCAGCTGGTGCCTCGATCTGTGATGAGGGCATTTCTGCTACCGGAAAATCCACCATCATTTACCCCGTATAAGAATATTAAACCTTGTTACTCGGGACATTATCACACCTCCCTGATTCGACTACAAAGAAGGAGTGCGTGGTACTGTACCACAGCAGTCTAATTGTTGTGCCACCGAAATAGCAATCGTCGAATTTCAAAACCTACTGAGCTGAGCCGCATGAGCCCTCTAAATGGCGCTTTTCCGGACGTCTTGTCGGTGCAGGCTACCTTTCATGCGGCTTTTAAATGGCAATTCAATGCCATTCCTAAGCCATTCTTAAGCCATTTTAGCGCCACAAAAATATCGCCAGATAGCTCAGCCCCTTGCCATACTTTTTCCCGTGGTTTTTTATGGCATTCAAATGGCATTGTTGTGCCACAGAAATGCAAACCGCCTATTTCGGTGGCATTTAAATACAATCTTGTGGCACAGAAATGCTGTTTGGTGCCACGCAGCGCCGTTTCACCCTTACCCCTTCTCAAGCCGTTCTCGACCTAGGCCTACCAGGCGCATCCAATTCATGACGCTTTCCGTACTCTGGCCCGACCGATAATCAGTCGACTCACTTTCAGAAATCCACGCACATCTCTTGCGTTTCAACCTGACCGAAAATGCCAGCGCCAGAGTCCCACTCGGATGGCGGAGCCATCGCCATTGGCCTTCGCGCCCTTACCCTTTCATACGTCGATCTCGGCGCTAAATCTACTTTGTACCTAGCATCGAATCTTATCTGTACCAAGGCTAGAACGTTTTGTGTACCTGGGTTAGAATTTAGGTGTGTACCGGGGTCCGAACGCTTCCTAAAAACGTATCGAATCTATTACGTTTTGGTGTTTTTTGGTGGTACACCGAAAAATGGCGAAACGACCGGCCAACGCTACATATGCCAGCAAGAAGTGAATCCTTCGTCATCGAAATGAGTAGGATCGTTAACACCCATTTGGGCGCGAACCATGACTATCAGCAGTGAAATCCAGTTACGTGCTATTGGCATCCTCAACGCTTTCAAGAGCGACAACCTTGAAGGCTCGGTATCATCGCAAAGCAATAGCGTGGACGTAGAGACATCCTCAGCGCCAACCCTGATGCCCTCTCCCACCGATCACCCTGATGCGAGCGTTGACGTAGCAAAGTTCACGCGCTGGCTCGATCACCGCGTTACCGATAAAGGCCTGGGTGAGCAAACGGCATTGTGTTATCGCAAATGGGTTGCGAGTCACCTCGAAGCGGTGGGTCATGCGTCAACGTCTGAGCTTCGCTCCTGGATACCGCCAAGCAGGCGTGAACGACTCAAGGAAGCAGCGTCATTGAGTCCCGAGAACGTACTGCTCAATGGCGTGGACGATACAAAGCTGTTCGTAGCGACGACGAAGAAGAATCAGCGTTACCTTTCGTACTTGAGCGAGAGCGTATTGGATCTGCTGCAATTGGATCTGATGCCTCCGCCGCGTACGAAAGAGGAAGATGAAAAGCCATCGCGCAATCGCATCGCTGGCATGGAAACCTTTATGTGGTTTATGTGCACGCTATGGACTGGCCTGCGTCCGCACGAATGGCCGTCGGCGCGTTACCTTGAAGAGCATTACGACCCAGACACGCAGCTGACCATTCGGCGCGTACTGGAAGTGACAACGCTCAAGCAGTCAGGGCGGCGCGAAGATAACCCGCTCAAGGACAAGCGATACCTGGTTCTCGAAGACTGGCCCGACAACCAGATTCATGCGCTGAAGCTTTTTCTCGACATCGTGTATCGCCACGAAGATGCAAAGGTGTTCGGTGATTTTTACAACCGCCGACGCATGCTTCTTAATCGATCATGGGCCCGGATCGTAAAGTTCCACGGTGGTACTATCGAGCATCTCGGTGTCGAATTTTCCCCGCCCAAAAAGTCCAAGTTAAAATCGCTCGCCGCCTCGACCAGTAGTCCTGCTGTGTTTGAAGGCCAGTCGATCTGTTTCTACACGGCGCGTCATGCATTTGCAGAGGAAGCTCGGCGCAGTGGCACGTTCAGCCGCTACGATATGGCGGCAGTACTTGGACATTCGATGATCACGAACCAAAGCTACTACGGCCCTCGCAAGGAACAGTTCGAGAGGGAGCACCGCTACACACTTCCGAAGCCTTGGCCTGGCGAGTCTGATGCCATTGCGATGTGGGATCACACCGCCAACCCTCTGCGGGGCAAGTTCACCAACCGTGACGACCTCGCACAGTCGCTTCTGGACACTGAGAGCAAGAATCGGAACCGTGAGGACGTGGACGGCATCTCAAGCTTCTGGCTGGGCCTGTAGAGGCCTTAGGCCGCAGTTGCACCGTTATGCTGGAATACTGAGGGCGCAATGCGCCCTCTTCCATTTCAGTTTGCCTTACCGCATAATCGACCACGCACCGTAGCCGCTCGGCAAATTCTTTGGTGCATCTGCACCACCTCTTAAAATGGATCGTACGATCCAGTCTGCAACAAGCCCAACTCAAGCAACCCCGCATTCGTAGTTCGTACCCTGCCCTGCTTTTGCCTTGTTCGATGCGCATGCTAACCGCTGCTTGCGTGTGAGATTCGTCTTGCCCTGCGCATTTGCCGCGTCAACGCTCAAGCCGCTCAAGGCGTTACCGTGAAAGAAGGTTTTCAGCGTTCCCGCGATCAGGGCTCTACAGCGTTCCCGCATACAGCTTTGTTGCGCGTCACCGCTAAAAGCTGTCGTACGTTAACGGCGAAGCAGTCACGCCCTGGTGCAAGCCTTTGGGTGTCGCGGCGTGAGACTCAGTTCCACGGTGGAACATTTCGTCTTTGTTTTAGGTCGTGGAATCCAAGTTTGTTGCTTTGTGCTTGTGGGCTTGTCTGAATCAGAAAAAAAAGCACGTTCACGGCGGGCTCTGTGCTGTGCTTTACGGCATGTCGATTTACGCGCACTGGGATACTTGCCTGTGGAAGCACTCTGGGACTTTGATGGTAACGAGCCCGTCCCAGTTCGTATAAAGCTGGGGGAGGACGCCGTTCAACGCGTGTGCCCTGGATCTACCTTATTTGTGGTCTTCACATACGCGCACGATTCGCGGCTTCATGCTGTCATTGGGTGGTGCAGCAACAGCCAATGCATCGCGGTAGTTGTGTGAGGCTATGGCCTTGGATAAAGCCGTCGATGTCATACATCTCCACGCACCACTCACATATCGTCATCAGGGTTCTCATGTCTTGCATCCCTCCGGCGTATTGCCAGAAAACGTAGTTCAGTCGCATCCGGTTCCGCTGCTCGCAGTGGGTTTGTAATGATCAGTCCCGTGGCGCACTGGGCAATCGTGAGTGTGTCTTGATGTTCCACGCTGGAACTTCCGTTTCATCCTCTTTCGGATGTTGTGTGATTGTTGCGGCGTCCTCGGACATTCGCCCTGGTGGTGAAGGTGCGGTTCGGTTGGTGTTGTAGGGCTCATGCTCTGGCGCGGATGCTGCCTCTGCGGCGGGTGCTGATGTGCCAGATTCGGTTGAAAGTTCCACGCTGGAATTTTCATTGCTGTTGAGTGCGGGTATGTCGGGCGAGTCGGGGCCTTGCTTCATCCCGTAGCCCCTGCTGCTTTAGACTCGGTATGTGGGTTACCTGTGCGTCTCTGTAGCCAGCCACCACGCAACGTATGCCCTGCCTGATACACGGTTGATGGAGAGCCCGTGTAACCTCCTGGGCGAGCCGTGCATCGATCATATCGAGGAATCCTTGCCGGTGTGTCGCGTGGGGCTGGAGCCGCCCTACACGCCTTTGCTGCAATCGAGTTGTGCCTCAAGCGATGCAGTCAGCGCAGTTAACTCAGCGTAAACTTGTTGAAGCTCTATGCGGCCACGCTGTCCTGCGGTTCGTGTGTCAACGCTGCGTGTGTCATCGCCACTGGGTGAAAACGCATTGTGCTGAGCGTCGGCGCCGGTCATTAGGCTAGCGCTGTGGTTAACGCAATAGGCTTGTGAGGCGGCCCAATGGAAGTAATGCGCTTACCCTTCAATGCGTTGAGCCATTGTTTTTAGTCCCCCGCTGCCAATTCCGCCCTCCCCGCTTCTGTAGTCAATCAGCGCCAACCTTCTTTTGTGCGCCAGCGATCAACTGCGTTAACTCATACGGCTTTTCAGCGACCACGCTTAACAGCTTATTCGCGCCAACCCAAAGGCAGTGCCGCCCGCCTGTGGTTAATACAGATGCTCACTGCTGCAGTCGCCGGACATGCGATTCACCGTCAGTTACGAACTGGCTCAGCTAACCCAGTCGCGGGACATGTACCTGCCTGGTTGTTCTATTGGCGTGTCTCGCAATCCCCAGTCGTGTTTGGGCTTGTCAGGTGCCTGGAGATGGTTTCAGGCTTCTGATATGTAAGGTTATAGCGTTACTATTATGGTACGAACCAAATAACTTGTACTTGTCGTGTTCCACGGTGGAAGTATGAGGCCAGTGCCGAAGGCTATGTTGTACTCGTAAAGGATTGGCGTGGTTCCATCGTGGAACTCTCTGCCCAATACAGCTATCTGACGTTGGTAGTCTTTGCTGTTGTTCCACCGTGGAAGTCTGCAAGGTGCGGGATTATCGGCATGTTGTCGGCAACTGTTCCACCATGGAACTCAGTGTTCATTACAACGAGTGCTGCTATCGATCAGCGGCGAGGTACCACCGTGTATCTACATTGCGACATCTTGCCAGTCCTGCTCGATGGCAACGTGTTGCCGAGGTTCCATGGTGGAACATTCATCGGTGCTTGCGTGGGTCACGCTGAGCCAGTGCTGGTTCGTCGCGTGATCATATGCCTGCGGTGAGAGAACTACTGTGGAACTAAGATGGCGAACGTGTGCCATCGATCCTCGATGCGCAGCGTGCGGGTGTGGTGCCATGGTGGAGTTTTCTCGGCCTGTTGAGTAGGCCCCTGCTGTCAGCGCCTGGTGGGCGGCGCCAGTTTATGTATGCGCTGAGTGGTTCCATTGTGGAACTCCGCTATCAGCGCAGTAGTCATTCCCCGGTCTGCACGCATGCACGTTCCATGGTGGAACTATTCGTCAGCCCTGCCCGATCAGCGCCAGCAGTCCAACAAACAGTTCCACAGTGGAATCGCACTGCGAATCGCCCGACAGCAAGCCAGCAAGATGGCGATTGGAGTCAGTGGTTGCACTCCTAGTGCCGGGCCGATCACGCACACGACTGAGGTTAGTGCTCCATTTTGGAACTCAGGTTTCAGCGCCAGCCGACATGCCCTGGTCAAAATGCTTGCACGTTCCACAGTGGAACTATTCATCATTCCTTCCCGTCAGCGCCATCCTTGCGCTGGTTCCATCGTGGAGCTATTGGCCGATCCAGGATCAATCGATAAATGTCTACGCGTTGGGACCGTAGGCTTCGACGTGTACAGCAACTGGGCATGGGTTGCTGTCTTTGCGTGATTCGTAGCTACAGACGACAAAGCAAAGTTCCAGCGTGGAATTCGCTTCAGCTCGCATTGCGCTCTACGGCCTGAAATGCGCTACAACTAAGTGTCGCTCATAGCGTCAGCAGTCAGCAGTCAGCGACAGCATTACTGAAAGTTCCACTCTGGGATTGTTCGGCAATCCTGCGGATGCCATGGAGCGGCGACTCTAGTTGGTTGGGCATGCGCTCAGTTACAGGTGCCGTCGAATTACCTGTATGACTCCGGAAACGACTGAATCGAGTGCTCGCGCATTTATTACGGAAATGCAGTGTAAGAGTTCCACCATGGATCAAAAGTATCAGCGCATTCAACCGCGTTGTGCAGTGATGCTTTGGCAGCTGCTACGCAGATGGTGGCGACAGTTCCAGCGTGGAACTCATGACCTGCGTAGAGGGTGAGCGTGCTTTCGTGATCCGAATCAGCCAGAGCCCCAACTGACTTTCCGCTGAGGGTGGCGCTATGGTTACGATTCCACAGTGGAACTTTTCAGGACAGCAACTGCTGAGTTGCCGACGTATCTACGCAAGCGACTTAGCTGTGCTTGTCTCGTGTCGAGGTTGGATCTGTGGTGCATTACTTATGTTCCAGCGTGGAATTTATCAATCACCAAACCCAAAGCATGGAAATTTCGACGACTCATTGAGGGTAGGGCGAGCGTCATTGTCTGGGGCGATTACCAAGACCGCAGCCATGATGGCCGCGTTTTCATTTCGTGTTCACCTGGTACAGGTTGGATTCGTGAATGCAATAATTCCACGATGGAACTCTTAATGACCAAGACTCAGTTATAGAGGTCCCAAATTCACGTTTTACGTCGAGCTGCTGTGTGAAATCTGCAAGGGTAGGCTGAAGCCAGATTCTCAAATTTCACGTAGCGCACGGATGTATTTTTGGCTGAAAACCAGTATCAGGGGCAAAAATTATGAAGGGTTCCTTGCTGGAACTTCTTCGCTTGAAAATCAGAGAGCCCAAAAACTCAGCCACTGATGCAGTGATCGACGATTGTAAAATTCCACCATGGAACATTTTCACTCGCTGGGCGTGTGCTGCGGGTGAGACCAGTAGCGGTCAGGTCGAACAAGTGACTAGGTATAGTGATTAGATACGATGCTTATAATTCTTCGCTAACGCCCTATATCGCTCCAGCGTTGACGCTTAAATGCCTTTCAAATCGTTGACGAAAAAGCTCATTCACGTCCACGCGATTAACAGCGGCCAGATCAACTATTCGTACAGGATCGTTGGTGTCATTTTTCAAGCGCCAGAATTACAGGTCACATCCTGGACGGAATGGGCCTGAGGCTTTGTGCATCCTGATCGGCCAGTCGCACCTGGTATAGGCTGATCGAGACCATCCATCCAGTGCCTTCATGTGAAGCCCCTATTGCTTTGAAGCTACGCTTTTATAGAGTGCCTGTTATACCCATAGGCAGGTGCCTGATTTTATGAAGCGAGCAGCAGAAAAGCCTGGGGTTGATGCGCGAATAGGCTGATGGGGTAGGGTGGATACAGACCAAACCAACTGGAATAGGTGCCGTGGCGGTTTTGTGCAGGGCGATATGCAGGTAAAGATGGTTGGTGCCTGTGAATTGGCTTGGTTTTGCTGATTGACGGGCGAGGGGAGTCCGGGCCTATAGACCGTAGCTCAATTGGAGCGGGATGCTTTGAGGTTTCTGAGAGCTTCGAGACCGACCGTGCTGCGTAAGCCTGGTGGTGAAGGTTCTGCAGGTACTGGCGGTGGTCCGGTTTGCGGCGGCGGGCCTTGGTCTGGCTGATTGTTCCATTGTGGAACTTTTGTTTCAGGGGCGTCGGCTTTTAAAGAAGTGGATACGGCCAGTGCAGCGCTGGCCAGCAGTTTACGCAGGGATGGCCTTGCGGCTGATCTGACGGTGAATCGATGGAAAGATTTGTGAACGGCTATCTGTTCCGGGTTGATCTTTACGCCACGATAGCCGCTGGTTTGAATCAGCGCCCGCAGAGAAGAGACCATGGCCCGAGCTGCTGAGTAGACGCCCAGTGCTTTATAGAACGCTGGCGTGATGGCAATTAGTGCTACACCGCGATTGATCAAGCGGTGGCGAGAAAGGTTTGCTAGCGCACGTTGCACAGTCCGTTTGCCCAGGCCACAGCCATTAGCGATCTCGCGTATATAGATCTCACGGTAGCGATTCTTCTTAACAGCAACGCAAACACCGCTGACCAGATCCAGCTTGTCGATCAGGAATGATAGGACGGCTGTGATACTCCGCCGCAGTTGGGCATGCATCCGATGATTGCGATGGGTCTGTCGCTCGATCTTGATGCGGGCAGTGAGCGGGTAGCTGCTGGTATCGGGTGAAGAGTTCCATCGTGGAACTGGCTTTCCTGCTTCCTTGGCGGCGCGGATCTCTCGATATTCAGTGGCGTGTTTACGGTTACCGTAGTAGTCGAGGTCAGCCTCCCATTTCGGGCGACGAACAGAACGTAGGTATGCCAACTCACTCAGGACAGAAGGGTCTGTTGCAAACTGACTGACGCGATCCTTCAGCATTTGCTTAAAGGTAAGCACGCTTTGCTGAGGTTGATTTCGGGATGGGGTAGTCATGATTCACGGGGCTTTATGCGCCAGGCATCACAACCAGTGACTCAGATCGGTAGGAGATAGAAAAAAATGGATGGAAATGACAATTTTCGTGGAACTTGGTCTTGACCAAAGTTCCACGATAGCGGATTATGCGTGACACAGGGTTTCGCTAAAAACCCTGTGAAAATACATAATCCGGCTTTGCATCTCGACCACTTAAACCCGCCTGCAAGCGTCTTTGAGGTCATGAATGTAATGCCGGGTTTTTTTTTGCCCCTAAATCCCCCTTGTAGCCGAATCCGACGGCTCATCCATTTCATGCGACCTCATGGTCTGCATGTTGAGAGTTCCATCATGGAACTCATAGCGCTCCGCTAAAAGCGCGTTTTGATTCTGTTTAGTCGGGGCTCATGCCCTCTACTGTGATGTCCACCTGTGGTACGTTCTAGCGTCCTCAGTGGTACAAGACCGCAGGAGAATAACCCAGCAAATCAAAAACTCCGAACTGTTTATTTATACAGTCACGACGATGTATCGTATTACTGTACGATATAAAATCTCACTCAGCAGCCATCTGCTGGCCTGGGTCAGTACCGCTCGAACAAGATCGAGCCCTCACAACCGGTGCATGGCGAATGAATCAAACAGAAGACCTGGACGTATTGCAGCATGGCACCCACGCCACTCGCCGCGGCATACGGTTTCCGTTGTTCGCAGTGGAATGGCTGAAGCTGACAATGATCGAGGAGGAGGGCGCTGAGCCTGTGCTGTGCACACCTGGTTGGAATGGGCTCACCGTTCGCGTGTTCGGGCAGACGGCATTACGGCGATGGACGCGAGGCAGCATCACAGAAACGACTACCCGCGCTGTCGAGGTCACTCGAAGCGCCGACTTCACACACTTTCTTCTACAAAGCAAAAGCGCCAGTTTCCTTCAGATCCGGTTCGGAGCACGAGTCAGCCGCTCCAAGATGGTAGAGATGTGTGGCGATCAAGTGTCGGCCCAGTGCATTGAGTGTGTGATTCAAAAGCGCGGGCGTGACTACCCGCAGGTGGTGGTTTCAGATGGTACGCCGGACGAAGCTGTTCCCGACGCTGAGAGTAAGGTTTGAGTAACCGAGCCAGCCGGACGCTGGGAATGTACGAGGAAACAAGTTGTCTGAAGCTTTGAATGATTGGCCTCACACAGCAGATATATTAATCAACCCAGCCAAAAAGAAGTCCATCGGCGTCTTCACTGTTCTGATTGTCGCCACGGTTTGCTTGCTGGCCAAGGGTGACGACATTGCAAAGTACTTTGTGAAGAAGCACGAGCATGCCGTGCTTCTGCCAAAAATGTCAGCGCTTGCAGATCAGGGTAAAGCAGATGCGGTTGCCTGGATGGTAAGGAATGGCGGCTATGATCTTTCCGATCCTGTAATCGCAAAGGTTCTGGCAGCAGCTGAAGCGGGCCACGCAGAGAGCATGTATGTCTACAGCGTGATTCTCGCATTCAAGAAAGATGACGTAGGGGCAAAGCTTTGGCTTGATCGGTCTGCAGATGAGGGTTATCCAGATGCGGTTCAAAATGTGAGCGAGTGAAGCGCGTACGGTTTCTATCTGTCATCAAAAAGCCCGCATCGAGCGGGCTTTCTTTTGCCTGGTAAGCGGTGCTGGCTTCAGGTTGGCTAACTGATCTGGCCTAGTGCTCCAAGGTTGGCGGCTTTCATCTTGCGCCCCCCCCTCGGTTGAGTGGCTTCAGATGGTGCTACAGGTGCTGGCGCTTGCACCTCGGCGGCAACCTTCGTCTGCTTGGTGATAGCGGCTAGGATTGCGGCATCCCCCGACTCGTCTGCATCATCACCAACGCCAGACTTTGCACCACTCTTTGATGCGGTGGGCTTGCGCAGCTTACCTGTCCATACTGGCGGGGCCATATGCGTGGGCTGGGAGCCGGTCATGACCATCTTCATGAACAGCTTCACGTCAGGCTCATGTTTGTAGACAGTGAACCCGCAGTCGCCGAACATCCGCTGGCGCAGCAAATGAAACGCGGTCGAGGCGTTCTCGATCAGCAACCGAGTCTGAACCAGCTTGTCATCGAGGTAGCAGCTTAGGCCAACGAACTGTTCGCCATTGGCAATGCCGTGCTCGCGGTGCAGCGAGAGAAACCGGTCAGCCACGGCGATCAAGTTTGCGGGTGACGTTGCCTTCTCAAGAATGACGCGCTGCTGGGTCACTCCGTCTGCCTTTGTAATGCACACCACTTTGATTGGCATTGTGTCGTGTCCAATGTAGCTGTAATTACAGCGATTTTAGCCATTGCTGCGAATCATAACAAGGACTAAAGCCTTGCAAATATCGTTTATTGCGCAGTGCAGTTGCTGGCGCGTATCCTGTGCACCACAACTTCCAAACTACTTGGCGGCATAGAGGTGCCAATGACTAAATTCGACTACGCCTCCGGCTTCCTGGTGCCCATTAACGTCATGCCCGTAGCGCGTAATCCCAGCGACATCGGCAAGGCGCCAGCAATACATGCCCGAGTGATGGAAGACTTCACGCTTGGCAAGTTCAGTGCCCTGGCTGGGCAGTTGCTGTGCAGATCGACTGAGGAAATCGAATGCTTCCCCGTGTCGAAGCCACTCAGCAGTGTTAGCTGCGCACGATGCCGTGAGTTGTTGGATCGCTGGGCGCGTGATGCGCTGCAGGCGCGTTGCAAAGGCTTTGCCTTGAGCCGTGATGGAAGCACCCGAGCGGTCGCAGCCAAGTCCACCTCGATAGCCAGTCAGATCCTAGGTGTCGGCAATGGCGTGCTTGTGCGGTGCGGGATAAACAAGATTGTTTTGGGGGCGCCGCTCAAGGATGGGCATGATCACATTCGCAAAGCGCTACAGGCGCACGAATACGGCTCAGTGGTCCGTCTGGTGGACGGTGAGACCAAGTGGGAGCTTGAACGATCGCCAGCACGCGCTGAGGAGCTTCTGCGCCAGCACTTGCTCAGCTACTCAGAGCGCGGCAATACCCGTGTCGAACTGAGCGCGTTGCAACGCAACCGAAGCATTCGCCTAACTCCGTCCGAGGCTGATGCGTTGAACACCCTCGGCGGAGCCGCGTGGGTGCGCCAGCGGATCGACCTGGCCAAAAAGAGTTACATCGTGGACAACCTGGAAGCGCCAACAGTAAGCAGGACGATCCGCACCACAGATGCGCAGTGGGACAAGGTACGGGAGATGGGTGGGTACACCTGGATTCGGTCAATGATCCATCGCGCACTGAAGGCGCAAGAGCAGGACTGATACCAACGCGAAGTTCGCACCCCCTCACACGGATTCAGCCCCACGGCGGGGCTGAGTAAGTACCTGGTGCGATTTTCCTCAACAGTTCACGGGATGAATGACCTGATGCTTTTCAGCATCCCGATAGCCATCAGTCCAAGCAGTGATGTAGCTACGTGACCAAGATAGCCGACCGTCATCCTTGCGCTTGTCCTCATAGGGGCAATCCGTGATTTTCCTGCCTTCGAGGCGTGCAACAGCGCCCTTGCGATAGGCACCTTGTAGCGAGCGGTTCCAGCTACGGAAGCTGCTCGGCTCTGGGATGGGGAGTGTTACGGCCATGTGACTTTCTACCTTCCGCTAGGCGCAGGCTACAAGTTGGGAACGTAGGTATTTGTCACGTTCAGCGGCAGAGTAAATCTCAGCCAGCTCCGCTTCATTCCACGGGCGACTTTCAGATATCTTGTCCAGTTCGAGCCCGCGAGCTGTGAGAGATGTAAGTTCTGCGCTGATCTGTGCTCTGGTCATCGACGATTTCCTTATATTTGCGGCCTGAGGATGGGTTTACCGACTTCGCGAAGCTGGCTGCGCCTTGAAGTAATATATTTACCGTATAGGGTAAATAATGGCAATGGGTGATTAAGGGTTATTCGCTAATTTCTTGCTGCGCCATGTCCGATCCCGACCTTTCAATAAGGACAGGCACTGGCAGGCAATCGCATTAATGGTGAGAGCAAATTACTGAGACGGGAGAGATTCGCGAGACGGGTACGGGCGAACGCCAGTTGGACCCCCGCGTGAGGCGCTCTGGCATTACAACTGCTGCGCAGGTACTGACAGGCGATACGTTGTCGGCATGATTGCCGCGATGCACAGCGCGACGACGCCCAGCAGCATCGTGCAGGCAACGCTGGTGCCGGAGCCACCAATCAAACCCATGCTCATCGGTGCCGCGTATGCGCCTGCAAGCGCCAGCACCAACGCAAAGCACAGGTCAGCAAATGAGGCGCGGGCCGTGGTCGCTTCGTTATTGCCCAATTGAAGCTGCCGAGCGCTGGCGATGCCAGCCATCATTTTTGCGACCACGCCAGAAAAGTAAGCGGTAACGGCCAGGCACATTGTAGCGATAGCGCTATGGTAGTCGTCATGCTTGTCGCTCAACAGCGCCAGCACCATGCAGATGGCAACCCAGATGAACATGGCGACGGCGCCAGCATTTGCGAGGAAAGCCCACCTGGTGCACAGGGTCTCGGCCAGCCGCCAAGCCACCAACCGTGTGAATCGTTCGGACGTTGTTCGCATTTCGAATTCCTTGATGGCGAAATAAGGTTGTAAATAAAATCATATTTGCATGGTACAGAAATATTAAACATTGCAAAATCTACCCACTTAGCTGTGGGTGATGGAACGAACGCGCTCCGCGCAGCCCACGGCACTATGCATCGCCGACGCACCTGGGGCGATTACACATGGATTGGGGGCGACTTGAAACCTACACTCGATACCTACGACGAACTTCAGCGCGCATTCGACTTCTTCAACACAGAGTTGTTTGAGGGGCGCTTACCGCAATGCCTGATCACGCTGTCTCGCCAGCACGACACCTACGGCTACTTCTCTGCCAACCAGTTTGTGAACTTGGGAGAGGAAGGGAAGGGTGAGTACTGCCACGAAATCACCCTGAACCCAAGCTACTTTGCGGTTCGCTCCATTCCGGAAAGCCTGAGCGTTATGGCGCGTGAGATGGTCAGCCTGGATCAGCTGCTGAACACGGAAGGGAAGCCACCGCGCCGCCGTTACCGCAACCGTGAGTGGGCCGATATGTGTGAAGCCATCGGCCTGATGCCCAGCGACACAGGAAAGCCTGGCGGCAAACGTGTTGGCGATAGCGTGGACACGTACATCATCGACGGCGGCCTGTTTGACGCGGCCAGCGCCAAACTTGTGGACAGCGAGTTCAAGTTGTCATGGGTAGACCGATATCCTCCGGAACAGTCAATCGAGGAGTCAGAGGCGCCAGCAATGACCGGCCTGGGCGAGCTTGGCGGTGGTCGTGCGCCAGCCCACGCACATGCGGAGGAAGGCGCCTCACACGCCAACCCCCTCGATCAACTGGATGCAATGGATCGAGACGCAGATGAAAGCGGCATGCTCCTGGATGTCGAAGGTGGGGGTGACCTGGCAAGTGCGCCACCAGTCAACGCTTTCAAGAATGTTCCTGGCCCTGATCCGGAAGGCCTTGATGATGCGCCGCGCATGAAGGTGTTCGCCCACGCGCAAACTGCAGAGCTGGCGCAACTTGGCATTGAGCCCAAGAAGCAGACAAAGAACCCGAGTAAAAATAAGTACAGCTGCTCCGTCAAAACCTGCAAAGGCAACGTATGGGGCAAGCCGGGTATGCGTGTATCTTGCGAGGGCACAGAGAAGAAACCGCACGCCCCTGCGCTGATGGTATTCGACGGCGCCGCCAGCCAAGAGGAGCCAGCCGAGACTGTAGAGACATTCTGAGGCGGTTTAGCTGGGGAGGCCAGGAGCTAAAACAATTTGCCGGTAAAGGTAAATTAAATGTGGTCCGCACTTACCAAATAAGGTAAATTAATCCCAAGCAAAACAACTTTGAGGTCTGACATGAACACCTTCGACTCTACTGGCGATGCATACGACGCAACTCAGTGCGATGACTCGATCCAAAAGGGTGGCGCGCTGGTAATTCAGAGCGAAGGCGTTGTGGGTCTGGCTTGGGCTTGGCCAGTCGCGGTGACAGTGCAGGCCGGTGAACTCCATGCAGTTAGCGGTAGCGCTGCCAGTGTCATAGCTGATGCGGGCTGGTCTACTGAGCAGATCCGCGCTGCGGTCGAGCTGGCGGACAGTTTCCAATTCCCTGTTGCTGACTGGGCTCGCGCCTACGCCTGCTAACTCCGCACCTGATCAGGGTATCGCCCCAATGTTCAGTATCACCACCATCCTCAGCATCATCGCGATACTGACCGGTTGCGCTCTCAACGCGCCAGCAAGCTCCAATGCTGGCGCTGTGGTAACGAGCACCCCCGCTCAGGCATTACCTGGATACCTATTGCTTTCGCCGACACTGGGTGACGGGGCTTGTGTGGGTGTCACCTGCGAACAAATGTGTTTCGGCTCAGTAAAGGAAGGACTTGTCCATGGCTCTGCTACAAGTAATCAGGCGTGAAAAAATGCAGGCTCTCAGCAAGCCTGCTGTTTTGTTCCTCGCGGCTCTGATGGGGCTTTGGGTAGCCACCGTGATCGTTGTTACTGGTGTTGTGTTCTTCAAGGCTGATTTCCCATGGGCGTACCTGATTGTGTGCCCATACCTCGCTGACGGCCTTAAGCGGTCTTGGGTTGAGAATGTGCGCTACTGCCGTCCGGAGTGGTTTAAACCCAAGGGGCAGTGGTAGCAACCGTCATTGCGGCAACAAAACATGCCTCGCTAAGTGAGGCAAACTAAGATGGTGCGCGGCACGCACGCCCAACAAAATGACAGGTAGTTATTCATGGAATTATTGGATCAAATCGAACAAAGCGGGCTGCGTGTTGTTGATGGTAAGCGCCGCCTCCAAGCGGCGTTGGAAGATGGCCGCACCGTCACCGCGAGCGGTGGCGATGGGAAGGTTTACAGCATTTCTATGCAGCAGGGCACCGTAAACGTTTTTGAGCTTTCTGGTGCTCAGGTTATCGATACCGGGTTCAGTTTTGACGCCATATTCATTCCCGTTGCCTCCCTTACTTCCGGCTCTGCCAACGTGCGGGCGAGCGATCCAAAGGCGTCGTAAGAGCTCTCATTGCTGATCAAGCCTCGCTCTTTAGCGGGGCTGCGTCAGTAGAACGGCACCATATCGGAGCCGCACACGGAGGTTAAGTAATGCGTACTACCACGAACACTCTGATTTTGGCGGCTCTGCTGGGCCTCTCTAGCGCAGCAAGTGCTGAGTCAGGTCGTATTACCGAGCGTGACCACTGTTTTTCCAATCTGCGCGGCCTGGCTGAAATGAATGGCGCGAAACAGGGCTTCATCGTCAAGAAGCTTGATCAGGGCGAGTACTCCATTGAGGAAGATGGCAGCGCTAAGTGCTCCGCACAATTTCTGATCGAGAAAGACGGTCAAGACGCATTCAGTCAGGTATTCAGCGGGCAGGTAGCTAAACGTCAGGAATGATCAGCCATGCTGATGCATAGGGAAGTGTGGACGCCGGAGAGAATCGCTGAGCGTGATGCCCGTCACGATAAGATCGACAAATGCATCGAAGCTGGACTCTGCTACATCTGTGACCAAGCAGTTGCCGATGGTGCGGCGCTCCACGGCCCTACTGGTGCTCATTGGGAGTGCCACCGCGCACCCTTTGAAGGGGTGGGCAACTTGTCCACTGCGATCAAAGAGATTGATCGTCTGCTCGGCGTGCCAACTTCAATCAGTCCTTTCAAGGCCAGCCAATGCTTACAATCCTTTGCAACAAAATGCCGCCGTCTGACCGCGTGGCTCATCAAGTCCTCGAAATGGTGGCGGACAACCTGACCGATCTCAGCATGCTGGGGGTGCCGCCAAGCAACCCTCTGTACGGCGTTTACAGTTGGGCGTTGCCCTACGAAATCAGCATGTATATCCAGAGGATCGGCAAGATCCCCACGGCACCTGTTGAGCTGATCGTGGCTTACGATGATGGCAACGACACCGACGTGGTTGGGTTCCTGCTGTACTTGCCTGTTCCCACCCACCCTGACGCCTGCGGCGTCACCTATATGGCCGTAAAACAGTCGCACCGACGGCGCGGGATCGGCTCTGCAATGATGCGCGAGTGCATCGCTCGGTACCCGCATGTGGAACTGACGTGTTTCGTCAAGAAAGTGCCCTTCTACGAAAACTTGGGCTTTCAAGTGCTCGACACGCAGAACACTCAGGTGGTGATGAACACACGTTCGGCAAGCACAACAGGCATGATGGCCATCGTTGATACGGCGCCGATTCTCAATTCGCCCCAGGTAAAGCAGATTCACGCGCACCTGGTGCAGCGGTGGGGGATCAGGGAGATGGCCAAGGCTGAGAAACAGCTTGAGCGACATATCGAACAATTAAAGCGCCAGGCTGCAGCGTATGTCCGTGAGCGCCTCGCACTGGCATAGGTACAAAGGACATCAATCGAAGCCTGCGGATGCGGGCTTTTTTGTGGGCGCTAAGGAGGGCGCGCCAGCGAGGGAGCGCAATAACGCGGGCGTTTGCTGTCGAATTCCTAGAAGAAACCGCTTACGCGGTGAGGTGTAACGTCAAGCCGTGGCAGCAGCGACTTCTTGCTGCGCCAGTAGTCAGCTGTCATGCCAGACAGCTTCACCCGTCCCTCTTCAACCTCCAGCACCTTCGCAACACGGTAGTGCTCCCCATGAACCCAGCAGAGGTCGTTGCCGACCTGAAATGGGTTGTTGGGGTCGTAGGGCTGATCCGTTGTCATTTTGACGATTCCTTGGCTTTAGTGACGGATTCCGAAATAAATGCGAAATTCTGGAAATGGCTGCGACTACAAGACAGAAAAAGCCCGCATTAGCGGGCAGGGCGGTGTATAGCGATTTTCCCGTTGTTCGTGAAACTGGTGGTGGACGGGGTGACTTGTCGCCCTGGACTAAAGCAGCCAGCAGGCCCATGGGCGCGGTAGCCGCTTTTCCTCGATCTACGCACCAGTTGAGCGGAGGCGTGTCATTGCATCCTGCTCGATGCGCACCAGATAGCCATCTGTCTTCATCCTTTTTAGCGGACGCCCAAAAAGCGGCATCCCTCTACTGACGCGGCCCCGGTTTCTTAGGCCAGGGCTTGGTGAACTTGGTGGGTTTTCCTTGAAGGCCCAGGGAACCGGGAGTGGGCTAATTACCACTCATACACTCGCAGTCCATCAACGGTATCTGCATCCCAATCCAGCCGAACCCAACGACTGTTATCTAGCTTGCCTTCCTTCTCAAGCTGCATGCGCCAATCACGAATGTCTAGCAAGCACTGCGGCACGGACTCTGCCTCGGGAGCTGAAGGTTCATCCAGATAAAGGAAGTATCCGCAACCCTGATAGCCAGCACCTCCGCACCAAGTTGCAGCGTCCTGATCAAGACGTGCTGCGACATCCTTGGTGAGATGGGAAGTGCTAATTACAGGAATGTTGTGAACTTCGAGCGTTGCCATTTCAGCTTCCTCAGTGACTCGTTTCAATGAGGTTATTGTATTACGCTAGAATAATACACGCAAAGACTTTTTAACTGTCTCCCGCAAAGACTTCGCGCATCAGTTCATAAGCCTCCGTGTAACGTTTCACCGTCAAATGCACGGTGCTGCGGCTCGCTCCCGTCTCGCGCATTGCCTCTGCCTGCTGCTTCCCGTCCACCAGCACGCTACGGGCAGCGCGATTGCCAGCGCTTCCAGCATCACCACGCATGAGTTTAACCAAGGCGTCGTATTGGTCGCCTGTAGACCGCGAGCGTGCGCCGCCCTGACTGCGCACTGGCTCCCTCGATCCCGGCAAGGCCAAACAGGCGCGTGTATTCCGATAATCGGGAGCCGCCGATTACGGCCTTGGCCAGTCAGATGTCGCATATATTTCAGAAACCGAAATTTAGTCTTCTACGCACCTGGCTGCACGATTTAACGGCAGGGCTTGGCTGCACCTGGTGCGTTTTCTTATGCTTGGAAGTGGTAACTACCAATCTCTTTTCTTGGCGGCTCTCAGCTCACGCACCCCGATCAACGTTGCGGCCAACCCGAAGCCCCCAACCGGCACCAGAAGTGCGCAAAACTCGCTGCGCAGATCAGGCCCCATGAAAGGATAAACCCATATCGCTAGCGCGCCCGCCAAGGCGATGAGCAGGTTTGCAAGCCCACCCCAAACCCATATCAAGTTTGAGCGCCGAGCAACTCTCTGAAGTTCGGTCATAGCTTTCCTAGCTGTTCTCAGTTGGTGGAGGTAGCCACTTTTCGTCGTGTCGCGGTGAGCATTTCACCTGCACTTCCGCCGCTCCAGCCTGGAGCTGGCTTGGGCATTTTCAATGCCCTGATTTCGTCGGCCTGGTCGTTGCATATTTTCGCTAAACGGGCCTGCTCTCGCTGGGCTGCATTAATTGCGTTCTTCACCTTATCTGGATTGTCGATCCTGGCCATGACCCGGACAAGCAACCACGTTTCCCGCTCCGCATTACGGCTGTGCTGCCAAAGTGCCGCAACAGATTCAAACGTCCCGCAGTTACTCGATAGCGCAACAGGGCCAAGCATTGGCGTTACCTTGCCGCGAGCCGAGACCCACAAGAGCCCCCAGCGTCCGGGAACCTCATGAGGTTGAATCAACCCCTCGGGGCACATGAAGTAACGGTACAGGCCCATTCCTTCACCATCAGCACGGTGCGGCTTCTTGGCATCAGCCAGGAAGTCAGCGCGGGAGCATTTCACCTCGACGACTACCGTTTCTGTTAAACGACTGGCGGCGCGAAAGCCGATAGCGTCAGGCATTTCACCACCCCAGCCGGATCTGCATTCCGACAAAGCAACGTGGCATCCATGCCCGCGCTGACTGTTCGGGCGAACCAGCCATTTTTTGGCGACTTCACAAAGCTCTGCGTGGGTCATGGTGCTCAATTTCCTTCAGCTCACGGCTTGGGTGTGCCTTCAGACTCAAGTGCTCGGCGCAATAGCTTGACCTCAAGAATCTTGATCCCGAAACCAACCAAAACGAGCACATAAAAAATCGTCTGCACAATTTCAGAGCTGACCTTGAATCCCAGCACGGCCAGAGCAGCACCGACCATTGAGAGAAAGAGCCAATAACTAAGATCTGCTACTCGGTCAGCTTTTTTTACCAATTCGACTCTTGATTCCTGTGTGGCCATATATGCTGATCCTTAGTTTTGACGGGTGCAGAAATAGCCGCCCCTCTACGGCTGCTGCCCAACGGTTTAACGGCTGGGCTTGTTGTGTACCTTAGGGCCGGGGCTTGGGTACAGCGGGCGTTATTCCCGTGAAGTTGATAGGTTCAGTCGAACTTGCCAATCTGGAAGAACAACCCAGCCTCGCCATGCTTGCTCGCGGCCACTACTTAGTCTTCAATCAGGGTGAAACCACCACCCATGGATGGCGTCCACTTTGCAGCTCCTGCGAGCCGACGGCCATCAGTCAGGCTCAAAACGGCGCGGGTCAGACCGTCGAGTGGAACCAAGTCGTTTGGGTCGTGGAATAACACAGTCCACTGACGCTGCGGCTCGGTGAAAAATAACTGCACCGTAATACCACTGCAGGCAGCAGACTTTTCGCCGCTGTGCGATTTGAACATGAGAGTCAGATCGGCGAGGCCAATGTAATCCATGGTGCGTGTCCTTTTTTGAGTGTCAGGAGTGCCGGTATTCGACTTTGGGTCCGGGCCTGCAGTATACGTTGTCAACCTATCCTACTTATCGCGACCAGGAGCGATATTAGGCGCCGTTTCCTGCCTGATCCTGGGAGCCGAAAGCGTCCCTCACTTACGAGCTTTTCCCGTACGGGGTGGGGTTGTGAGGTGTAGCGACCTTTCCCTTAAACCGATACCTGCCCGAGTAAGGTAATGGCTTGGTGCTTTGTCAGGCCTGCGCCGAGGTCTTCGGTACAGGTGTAAATCACTCGATTCCCAGCATCATCAGTAATGACGCTGTGCTGGCCGTATAGGCCGACTTGGCCCGCGTCCAGCACGGCTACCCGGCGAACCGTCCATGTGCGCTTGTAGCGAACAGGAACGGTGTTCACGCGCTCTCGGTGCTGTTCTGCCAGCAGGCCGTTGCGGTAGACCATGTTCGGGCGGTCAATCTGCATGGAGGATTTTCCCTCGGCTTGGCATTGTGAGGAGCCTTCGCGTGCTGCTGTCTTGGGCAGGCCTTCAAACGCTGTTGCTGCTTTCATTTCCAGCATTGATGAATGGGGCTCTCTAGTTGAGGGACAATTTAATCTCGACAGGAGACAAGGATTGGGTCGTCCGGATCGACACCGTTGGCGATGGCCATCTCGCGGTAGTTGTCGAATAGCTCATTCCCATCCGTGTCGAAGTCCTCGGTCAGTCGGCCAGTGATGTAGGCCATCCGAACCGACAAGTTATGGTCGGCACCGCGCAATAGGAATCCTGCGCAGGTGGCTGGTCGCGTCGATCCAGATGAGTGGCAAGCGAACGTTTCCAGAGACATGTCGTACGCCGTTTTTGCAGAGATACGGAAGGCCTCAGGGGGGAACTCTCCGACGGCATCTTTGCGCCATGGGCAGTCCTTGCACGGCTTTTTGCGGTGCGCCAGCGTCTCAGCGCCACGGGTAACGACGGTAACAACCTGGTGGTTGTCGTCAGCCGGTATCGCTTTGATGATCTCGGAGGTTCGTTTACTCATGTCCTGCTGGCCATGCATGCACCCCAGCGTGCGACTAAGTCAGGATCATTGCTGTAGTCAGCCATCACCAGCGCTGGCGGCAGACTCGGCTTCAGGCCAAGCTCAGGGGCCCCCGGCTCATTGAAGTACACGGCATTGTTGACGAATGCGTGATGAACATCGGCCTTAGCAGCTTCGGCTGTTGACTCGTCCGAAAAACCTGACGCGCCGTTGTAACTGACGTTCCACTTGCGTCCGTGGTTCTCCAACGCTTCAACCTGAGCGATTGCGGCGAACTGGGCCTGTGTGAGTTGGTGCGGAGCCATGTTTCCACCTATGTACGTGGGTGAGGGCGGGATGGTCGTGCCCATTGTATTGATAAGGGGTCTCGCGTTGCGGGCTGTTAGCGCTTATTTCGCGCCAGCCGCTGGGCGACTTCATCCAGGGTCAAGTCTTCCAGCGCCACCATGCGGGTGGCGCCACGGCATACCAGAATCGTGCGAGTGCCATCTGGAAGCACACCTTTGTAGTCGGCGTGGGTGCTCTTGTAGATCTGATCGAGTTGAATGGGCGTCGGCTTGATCATGGCAAGTACTTCTCGCTTACGTTGTAGCAGCCCAGCGAACCGGGCCAATGGCTTATGTCGGCGGGAGTGTCAGGACTTATTAATTGCGACGTAGCGCGGGTTAGCGATAGCGTTGCTGGTTTGCATGCCCGAAATATCGCCATCCCAGCAATCACACTCGTCATCCCATGCACTAATGTCAAAGTCGAACCCACCCTCCGAGCTGACCTCACCGTTCTGGTCTTGGTGTACGCCGTACAGGTGATCATCAACCAAGACAGCAAAGCAGCCATCACCGATTTCCAGCGCTTCGCCTGGATGATCGGCGAGCAGCTTTCTGTAGCTGGCAATTGTCTCGTTGTAGCTCATTTCTAAATCCTCAAGGTTTCCTACTGACTTGCCCCCAGTGAAGGGGGCGTGTAGATCAGGACAGGGTGATGGTGGTTTGGGCAAACCCGTAGGTTGCGATCTGGCTTTTGGCGCCAGCCTGAAGCGCGGCTAGCATCTCTTTCGCTCGATCATCGGAGATGAAAATCGAACCCCTTGCTTCCCTGACTGCTGCCTCTGGCGTTGAGGCCACACCAACTAAGCCGCTGGAATGATGAATCTTGTACATCTGCACTAACCCTCAGTAAGTGAACAGGTGGCCGCTGCCATTGCCTTTGTTGAACTGCGTCCCGCGAGGCACCTCAACCCAGCTACTGCCGTTCCAGACGTTCAAGGCGCCAGCTTTCACGGCAGCCTTGAAGAACCGCGCACTGATGCCTGGGCCAGCGGCATAAATCCCATTACCCTGATCCAGATGCGTGGCGATTTTGTTGCGGGCCTGAGTCGGAGTTACCTGGTTGGACATTTTGCTTATATCCCTGTTGGTTGCGAGTGATACCAATGTACGCCGCTAGAGACGTATACGCAAGCTAATTTTAGCTGATGAAAAAATGTATTTGGCTCTCGTATTTCTGTCTTGCGTGTACGTTTCTAGAGGGGTACAGTTTGCGACGTTGAAGACGGAATTCACGGAGCATTCAATGGCCTTTATCAGTAGTAACGATTCACCCGAACTGATCAGGACAGCTGCAAAGCTTCATCACCTGGATGATGCCTGCCGTTTGATTCAAGGCAGTTTGGGAATTGAGTCTGGTGAAATTGCTGGCGAGTTCTTCAGCGGCACCACGGCGCAAGATTGGCAGTCCCTGAATGAAGTGAGCAGGCGCAGGCTGCTCGTGGATTACGTTTCAACTGAGCAGCGCGCAGTACAGGCCTGGTAGCGAAAACGATCACCGTACAATGGCTCCCTTGGAGCCTCTGAGCAAAGGCAAGCGCACATGAGCAAGAAGCAGCAAGAGACCGGTATGTATTCAGGCGCCGACTACACCAAAAACTCAGCAGGCTTGGGGGGGCTTGCGACAAAAATCCAAACAGGTTTGTTTGAGCGTTTTGGAGTTGTCTCTATTCCTGAGCGTGCGCCCCACGGCGTGTTCGGCTATGTGGTGATTGATGCCAGCGGCAACACACTCGCGGCAGACTCGCCAGTGTTCGGTCAGGTGGTGCCTATCTGCTTCACGAGACGCCAGGACGCCGAACTCCTTGCGGCCCTACACAGCGGACGCGCTACTTACAGCGCCACCTTAGGCGTTGACTCGGGGCGTTACAGCGGAATAGCTCGTTTCGGCAATCGCGGTCCAGCTGCTTATCGGTTCCCGCTCTACATCGTTCAAGATGAGCTGGCTGTGAGCACTGGTGCGGACGCATGAGCATTCACACGGCCAAGTGGCAGATGTACGCCTCAAACGCACGGGAAAAGGCCACGGAAGTTGCTCACGCTCTGCACGCTGAGTTTGAGGCGCATGGCTTTTACGGCCTGACCGACTATAGGCAGGTTCGCTTTGAACCGATTGACGGCGCAGCGCTGGATGCCGTGCTGGATTGGGAGCACCACCGGTTCCCGTGGGAAGACACGGCGCGGTCGAAAAAGATGAACCCCAAAGCATTCGATCTCGCGCTGTGGTTTGCTGATCGTTTATGCGGGCTGTGCTTTGCGCAACCGAACGGCTCCAAGACCCTGATTCGGATTATGCTGCTAGAGTCTGACCCTGATCCGCTGCACCCCCTGAAAGGCGCTGTAACCACGCTGATCTTGATTGCGATCAACCAGTACGCCAAGCAGTGCCGATCAACGGCTATTGAGGTTGTAGAGCCCCTGGCGGAGGTAATACCTCACTACCTGGCGCTCGGCTTTGAGTATCAGAGCGGTAAACTTGTTCTCACTGTGGATTGGTCATAGGATGAACGGACAAAGGAGACACCCGATGAACAAGGCCAAAGCAAGCCAACGCCGCAAGCTGGAGCAACGAGGTTCCAGCAAAGACCTGGACGCGATTCAGGCCGAAGCTCTGCGCGCCATCAATGTTCCCAATCAACTTGACGCCAGATTGCTGAACTCGCTCCTGCGTCGGGAAGAGAGCCTTGAGCCTGCGGGCCCGCTCGCTGGCAAGTAAAGGATAGGGGGCTGGCGGCTAGTCGGCGCCCTCGATCATCATCCGCGTATCACTCCCAAGCCTGGCGCGCCCCTCGCGCTTTTCGGCTGTTGCTTATCCCGCCCCAACTCTCGCCCATGGCGACCTCTACAAACCAACCTCTATGGCTTTGTGACAGTCGCGCAATCGGCCGTGCTGATATTTACCATAAAAGGCCAAAATACCCCTGGTCTTAATTTACCATATACGGTAAATTCGTCGAATTGAACAGGGAGACCTATACGATGAAAGCAATGACTACCGCCGAGCTTGAACGCTTCCGCAACAACAGCGTGCTGGCCGATACCGCCGCCGCCCAGTTCACCCTCGCCAGCGGTAAAAAGGCTCTGAATGTCGGCGGAGGCACCGTCGAGATTGAATTCCCGCGTAAGACCATGCTCAAGCACGGCACCAACCTGAACACCTTGCGTGTCCACGCGCAGTACCTGCTGAACAACATGAGCCGCTTCGCAGCAGGCGAATACCCCTAATCCGCAGTCGTCCGGTACGCCGGACTGTCGAGAGCCGATTCTTTGAGTCGGCTGCCTACAGTCCTACCTAAGCAGCTGGAGCATGCACATGGAACTGAATCGCGAGTTGACCCGGTACAGCTCTCACGATAGTGAGCAGAAAGCCTTCACGGCAATGCAGCTCAAAGGCTTTGAAGTCGCCGACCTTCTAATGCAAGAAGCCAATGTGACCGCCAGCATTCAGGGGCATCACATTTTTGTCGCGCCATTCAAGGGCCAGCTCGAAGTCGTAGCGACCTGCGATTACAGTGGCAAACCAATGGGCGACTCGGTCAACCTCTTCTTCTTGAGTGAAATCGAAGGACAAAGCGCAGACATGCTCGATGATATCCGTGAAGGCTATGAGCAATGGCTTGCCTCGCCAAGCTTCGTCCGTGGTGATTCATGGCAGCACTGCGCAGACGCGCTGCATGAGCTTGAACTCTGGCTCATTAAGAATGAAGCCAGCCGCTCTGTATAACGAGGCGGGGCGTGAACCGCCCCTTTAACCATCCGTAGGAATTAAGCTGATGCAACAGTCCCGCAGTAAGTACGCCGAGCTGGAATCAATTTCCCTGACCGAGTTGTTCAAACTTGAGCCTGGTGCGGTCGGGCTCTACTTCCCTGCAAAGGATGAGGATGGCAAGGTGCGTCAAAGCCTCGTCAGACTTGCATCACAGGCCAAGTCCCTTGCGACTACTTCAAAAAAGCGGTGCTTACTTCAGACCCTTATGGTCATCGAGTGCAGCACCGAGGGCGATATACCCCCGCCCGTTCGCATGCTGAAGGTGACTGTCAAAGCAGCGGATGAGATCAGCCCAAGCGGCGAGCGATACATGGCAGCTCAAAAGCGTAAACAGGCCGCCGAGGCGTAACAAAAAGCATTGACGTGCTCTGGGGCTACTCGCTACGAGCAGCAAGAAAAACGTGGAGCGCGTCCGCATCATTGGCTGCGTCAACACAATCGCGAGCGAGAGCGGACTCCAGCGATTGTTTGAGCCATTCAGAGTTGCCGGAACCGGGCCGCTGTCATGGACACCATCGCCCACAACTCTTTCGCGAAGCCGTGTGTACTGGTGCAATCTGGTGTGGTTGGGTTTGTAAAGCCCTGCGATTCGAGTCTTCGGATCAGGTGATTGACCAGCGTGCAGCCAATAGCGATTCCCACAAAGTCGCAAAGCACCTGGGCAAATTGCACGTAGCCTCGCGGCGGCTTTTGATACACGTGCTCGAAGGGTTGCGTGTAGACCTCCCAGCCAATGGAAACGAACGCCAAGAATATCGCGGTTATGATCAACATGCGCCTTGGCTGAAATAGCCAGCGGCTTTGCTTCCTGATCGCGCACCCCGCGCCGCAGCCCAAGAGGTAGTAGTAGAGGACATATAGAAAGGCCTCAGCTACCTTGGGATTGATCAAATCTTTGATTTCTCTTGGGGCAAGGCTGGCGTACACAACCAACCCAATGCCGATGGCTCCCATCACTAGGCTAACGATCAGCGTTGGCCAGGTGTTGAACGAGTTACCGCAAAACCACGCGGCCAGAACACAACCCATAAACCCGAATAGGTGTGCGACCTCACGCGGGCCAAACGCCCACGCATCGCCAGCGAGAGCGATTGGCTCAAAGGCGACGTAGCTCGAAAACCATGTAGCAAAAATTATCAGCGCTGCGCCCAGTGCGAGCATCGCCAACTTACTTGGGAACTCACGCACCTGTGTGGTGGGCCGGTGTGGCTCGTGGCTCATGAACGGTAGTATTCCTTGGTGTAACTCGCGCGGTCAGCGTCCTCGTCTCAGGCCGCCACCGGCTTGTCACATGTCGCAAAATAGGCGCGCTTGCTCACTTTTGTGTCTATGCAGTCGTACATGTGAGAGTTGTCCGTGATGTGGCCGTCAAAGCCCCGCCTGTAGACTCCGCGCCCGCTGTAGGTATGCTTGACGTAAAGCTCGTAGTCGTTGCCGCAGTGCGGGAAAGCTCTGACCTCTTGAATCGAAGGTAGCTGGGTCACGGCCTTGTGCGCCTCTGACATTACCGTCTACTCTGCATTTGCTTCGGCAAGGGCTTCAGCTCGTCTCTGCACGGCGAGCTGCATGTAGTGGATAGCCTTTTCGAGGTTTTTTACAGCCCAGTCAGGACATGGGCTCGAACTCTTTTTTGTGGGGTCGTTCACCCAAGAGCGAACGGTGCGCGTAGAGCAGGATCGCCCCGTGACAGCGGCAATTAACTCGGCGCTTCTGGCCTGGGTAATAGCGTAAGTATCAAGCAGCTGAAGAAAGCGTGTGCGATTGTCCAAGCGTCCCTCCTTAATCATCGATAGGCAATTCTGCCTAAAGCCAGTAAATAGGCAATTCTGCCTATTCTACATATAGGCAGAATTGCCTAGTCAAGTACTTAGGCAAAATTGCCTATAGACCCTTTCAGTGACGCTGAATTGGCGTCCCTCTACGGGCTCAGCCCCGGTTTAGGGCCGGGGCTTTGCTGTCCTGGTGCGCGTCAGTATCCGCGCATTCCGTACCGCTGCATCAGTACCGATGTGGCGCTACGCTGAGGCTCTATCATGTAGTCGAGCAAGTGCTCAGCCTCCCCATCAGTAACCTCCTCATACATGACTTCGGGTGTTTTCCCGTAATGCACGGCGATGGATTCAAGAATCGCAGCCTTGGTTTTGCTGTCGATTGCTGAAAGGAACTCTTCGGTACGATGGATCATTGGATCATTTCCTTGAAGGCCCGGCGAACCAGGCTGTGCTGGTTTCAGTCAGTGAGGCGAGCGCGAAAGGTAGCCTTCGGCCCGTATGCGCCCACGTTCTCGCGCCACGATTCACGCCCTTGACGGATCGCATCATCGCGGTCGTTAGCGCTGACTAAAATGTCGTAGCTGTCGATCACGCAATTGCCTGAGTAGATTTTTTCTGCAACCGCGATGCTGACGGTGTAATCGCGCAGTGGGCGGGGCAATTTGGCCTGCGCTTTTGGCGCTGGAGACGGCGCAAGGGCAAGGGGAACAATCTCAGCCTTCGGCTTCGATGTTTCTAGCGCATTCTTGTAGTCCGCAATCGAGTGCGAGTTGTCGGTTGGGATTGGATCATCCACCCCGCCACGGGCGTCGATGGCGTTCAGGCACTCTTCATACGTGCCATACATAGGCTCACGATGCAGGCCGTAGCCGTCGAGGAAGACGTAGCATTTGCCACCGTTGAGCTGACCAATATCAGGGTGCATGAGCATGGCTATTCCCTCAGACCGGATTCTTGATCTGGTAGACCGCAACAACCATGTCGCTCGCACTGGCTGTAGCAGGAAGCTCAAGCAGGTTGCGCAGCTCGCTCAATGCTTGGTGCGCCTCTTTGGCGGCATCACGGGTCGGCTGATCCAGCACACCGCAATCGCCTAACTGCATGAGCTTCCAGAGCGTGTCTTTGAGATTCATAAAAGCGCTTCCAAAGTGATTTATGGCTATCCACTAAATATACGTCCCTAGAGGCGTACTATCAAGAACAAAATATACCAAAAAGGGTAAAATATGTGTTTATTAATTTACCGTAAATGGTAAACTGATCCCATCAAAACAAACATTGAATGGATCGGCAAATGAGCATCGAAACCGCACTGAAGCAGCTTGAAGCACCAGCTACTTGGGCTGAAAAAATCCTGGCGATCAAACTGGCTGCTGAAAAGACTGGGAAGCACGACCTTCACCTGGTGAAGCGCTGCCTGGCTGTGGGCGAGGAGCACATGACCTACAAGGATCACACGGAGTTTGGCTGCAGCTGTGAGCTGCAGTACATCTTCGGTGAAGCCTCACATCTCATTGAGGAGCGGGATCTACCTTTCGATGAAGCGTTAGCCGAGGTGAAGGTCGATCAATGCCTCGCCACGCTCGGGTGGTCGGGGAACGGCGGCACCATGTTCTGCAATGCAGATCCCCAGCTTGGTGGAATCCTCGACCAGAACCGTCAACTGAGTACGTGGTTTGTCGTGTTCAACGATCCTGACCTCAATCTCAAAGAGGACTACAAGACCCGTGAGGAGGCGTTTCGTGCGCTCCTCGAAGTGGTGGATGCGAAATACCAGACGGCATAAGACGACACGCCCCGGATGTCCGGGGCGGTCAACCCTTTGGGAGTGGTGATGAGCGGATTCAAGCTTGCAGTTTGTCGTGCTGGTGGCAGTGCCAGTATCGTCGAGTCAACCCATGAAACGGTTGATCAGGCGGTTGACCAGTTGGTTCAGGTGGTCGCCATGCGAGTTTCGAAGCGTTACCGCGCTAAAATCGTGGACGACGTGCGACTCTATAACGTCTGCGACTGGAAACACCGCGACTTCACCATGTCCGTTGAACTTATCATCGGCTAAAGCTCCTGGGTAAGCGCTCAGAGGGAAGGCGCCAAAACTCACGAGGTAAAAGGCCTGTTCAGACAGCTCCAAAGCCCTGCGCAAAACGTGGGGCATTTGCCTTTCCCCTCCGACCGGTGCAACCGGTCTCACTGACGCCATGTTTTAGAGCGGGACATAAAAAGACCACCTGCTGCGGTGGTCTTGTGTCGTTGGGCGAGTACATCCAGCCCTTTGGTTATGCGCTCTCGCCGGATTGCATGCCTGTCTCTTCATTCAGTTCCGACATGCGATCACAGCGCCGCTGGATTTCAGAAGTTGCTTTGCAGTAGATGCTGAATGCACCGCCACGAATGATGGTGTCTTTCGCTGCGGCGAGAACACCATTGAATGCGATGCTGCCCTTGTCCTTTTTCAGCTCATCCCAGTTTTCTTTGGTGATGTGCAGGTTGTTGTCTTGGTAGTAGAGGTCGGTCATTTGTTGGTCCTGGTTCCGTTGCGTGGGGCTCGGATGTGAGCCCGCCATGGTACTGAATGTCTGCGACTGCGGGCTATGCCCTGGCACGCATCACGCGGCCTGAGGTTTGTCTTCGCCGCCAAACGCATTGGTGAGTGCGGAAGCCAGGTTGCCCAAGGTTTTCGACATGATGGTCATGCTGGCGTCGAAGTGCTGCAACACGTCGCCACTGCCTGCTGCCTGCGCTGCTTCGTCTTGCAGCAGGTCGTCAAACTTGATGCCTTCGACCACAAGCTTGTCAGTTAGCTTGAACGAAACTTTGTTTTCCCAGGCGAGCGCCAGTTTGGAAGCTTTGCGGCCAGTCGCGAGGTGCATCTGGACTTCTTCTGAACTCAGATCCATATCGCTCAGGCGGGCTTTGCTTGCCTTCTTGCCATCTTTCTCGCCCGCCAGCACGGCGCTATCGAGGATCGTGAAACCATCTGGTGCGGCACCGGACTTGAGCCACGCGGTCATGCCGTCGGCTGGGCTTTGCACTGTGCGCAACGGGCGCAAGGGCAGACTGCCCAATACCTCGCGCAGCGTGCTCAGCAGATCTTCAGCGGCGCTCGGGGTGCCGGTTTCCACGAGGATTAGGTTCTGCCTTGGTAGGATCAGCGCAGTAGTGTGTTTGCAGTCTGGGACAAGCTTGGGAATCATTCCGCTGATGACCAAGTCCTTTATCTCCCTGCGTTCCTTGCCCTTCACTTTGCGATCTTGCGCCGCCTCGATCTCGGCCACCTTCTTATCGACCTCGGCATTGACCGCCTTCGATGGCGGCTTACGGAACCACGCTTCGGCACAGATCAGAATCCCTTCACCGCAAGGGTGAGCCAGAATCTGCGATTGCACGCCATCAACGCGGGGCAGTGGTGTGGTGAACCCATAGGTGCTCAGTTCGTCACCGCCCAGAGGTCGCGCCAGCTTTTGTGAAAGCGCCGCTTGAAGGGTTTCGACGCTCAGGTCAACGTTTTCGGTAAGGCTGTAGGCGAGCACTTTCTTGAAAAATGTCATGTACGTCTCTTAGTGAGGATGAGGGGCGCCATAATGGCTTTGTGGGAATAACACCAAAATGATAGCCATTAAAAAAACAACGTACAATGCTATTGCACATTGTTAATTGCTGCGTAAAATTGACCGCAAGAGCTTGGTTTCCTGTACATTTTTGGTGGGAGCCATTTCAATAAATCCTAGTAAACGAGCCCTCATCAATGAATTTAAATTTCTACTTTGAAATTCAAACCCTCGATGGGGCGACCTCTCGAAATTCTTTTGAAAAAGTCATGTTGGCGGTTCATAGCCTGAACAGCCTGGGCGCCAAGCTTGTAGTGGATTGGCCAAAATGGGCTTCAAGCTCCAATTACTTTGGCAGCACTATGCGAGTGTTCGGCGCCGAGGAAGAGTTGGCGCAGGTTCGCTCTGCGGTAGAGGCACACGTTGCCAAGGTTTTGCGCGGGAAGTTTGCAAAGAAGCCGATGGTGCTGGGCCCGATTTCCAAAGTCCCGGAACATGCCAAGGTCACTTGGATATTCAAACGGCACCGCGCTCCGAGTCGTGGGCGATCCAATTCGCTTATTAAGCGGCTCACACGCCGCGCAATCGCACGGGGCGAGCAGCCGAAGGAGTACGAACCCAAGTTCGTAGAGACTCATACGTTGATGCTGCTCTCGCTGACAACGGCCTTGAAATTCCCAATAGACATCAGTCGTGAACGCCCAAGCCACTTGGACTTTGTTGATAGCGAGCCGTCTTCGTACGGTCTTGGTGTCCCTATCCCGCGTTTTTAAGGCCAGCCTAAAAAGATAGCAGTTTGCCACCTCGGCAACCGCTGCTATCATGCCGCCCTTGCTCAAGGGTGAGATGCGTCCTCACATGGGCGCATATGCACGCACAATACTGAAGAACATCTGTCTCTGAGCACGTGAAGGAGCACCCCTCAGACCCCCGCAGAATATGCGGACGTTTACTAACGCTGAACAAGCGACTCATGCTATCCCGACCTTTAGGGGAAGGGCATATCATAAGCACCGTCCACTGGATAAGTGGTTCAACGCCAGCTCATAGAGCTGGCGTTTTCATTTGTGCCGATGACGTTTACTGCGCAGCTACGATTGGAGTGTTGTGCGCCTGGACAATTAGCGCAACCAGGTCGGACATCATCTCTTCGTCAAGGATCTGCTTCGTAAAGGCGTGGATCAGTCGATAGCCATGCAGGGTGAAGAGGTTGCAGCGCATCCGATCAGCCTGAAAGGCTTGCTTGGATTTGTGATATGCAAACCCGTCCACCTCCACGCAGATTGAGGATGAAGGCAGGAAAATGTCGGCGCGGAAGCGACGATCCGGGATAAGACCTTCGCGCTCCCACTCAGGCACACCAGGTAAGGCTTTGCACAACGCGTCGTAGAGTTTGCGCTGCGGTATCTCGTTGTCTTTCTTCGTGCATGCCGCCAGCTGTGCCGCAGCGGGCGCCAGACTGGCCTTCTGGGTATTGACTGGTGCCTGGCGGGCGAGGAGGGCGACAATATCCGGGTGGCAGCGATCTCGCATACCACGGGAAATCCTTTCGGCCTCTTCCTTTGAGATTAGTTGGCGAGCTAAAGCATCCTCTGGTGTAAGACGGAACCCCACAGCAATCTCCTTGAACGGTTGAAACTGCTTATTCAGCAGAACTCAATCAACCAACAAGAATGATTATTACCATAGCTTGGTAGTATCATTCTTTAAAATCAGTTACTTGCGTCTGTCGCACACGGGTATGCAAACGCTCGCATGCTGGGGTTGCCAGCATGCGGGTATTACGCGCTTGTACAGCGGAACAGATACAGTGCTGCCTATTCGGCAGAGTAGGTATGTCTTGTTCCCCCCTTGGTAGGAGGTCACTCAACAACCGCCTATTCGGCGGGCTTGAAGGGGCGACACGAGAGGGCGTGTCGTCTTCAGATGTTGCACCTCTTAAACAGAGGGTTAGCACTTGGGGGGAGTCTGATGCAACTTACTAGAGCAAACCTTATCACAATTAATTGCAGTTCAAAATCTATTTAGTATTACTATGCGTGCGCAATGCATGGATAAACAGTGCATGTTGCAAGCAAGCTTGTTTGGAGCCGTTGTGTGCAGCTGCACAAATAGTTTCAATATCTTCAAGTGAAGCTTTTGTTATGCGAACATTAATTCGCTGTTTATTTTTTCGCTCGCGCACCCAAGCCCCAAGAAGCGCCTCGATCTCTTCTGTTGGTTCTTTCTTGAAGTGAACGAGCGCAGCAGCGATCCATTCGGGCCACTGCTTTTCAGATTTCTGCTGGGCCTCGATGATGGTCTTGAACTGATCATTGGGAAGCCAGAGCGGATACGACGTTGTCTGAACTGGCCCCCGTGGTGCGGTTGGAGCAGGTTTACGGGCCATATCAGCTCTCTTCCTCATCGTCCAAATGGTCGAGACCTTTCGCCATCAGCTCAATCACGTCTTCCAGATACGTTTTACGCTGTTTCTCAGGTGCCGCTGGCCAGCCTATCAGGGCGGTCTCGATTGCGGCCTGGCTCGCTTCGTCGAGGCCTTCTGTTGTCTTCAGGGCAACGAGGATACGCTTGCCAGCTTCTGTACCTGGTAACCGCACCTTGGCACGCGGAAGCTGTGCGCTAGGCTTTTTAGCTGCAGGCGGTTTTGGCTTAGGCGGCTGGGCGTTCATACCTGGTGCTGCCCCCCCATTTCCTGCGGAATGGGCGTCAGGTGCATGAGCCCCTGGGTTGACCTTCAGGTACTTGAGATAGGCCCGAGCAGCCACGTCTATTTCGTTGATCGTGTTGTAAACGCCGGAGTAGATCGCGCTCACCACCTCACAGTCTTCAGGTAGCAGGCAGATAACGCGCCAGCGATGAGACCAGCTGCGCGAGCGCCCAGCGAACTCCTCCTCAAACACTGAAATTTTGATCTTCGAATTGCTTGGGCCGCACGGCTCCTTCACCAACGCGGAAATGTACCTGCGCATAGAGCGCACTTGTGACTGAAGCGATATGTCGGCACGGTCCAGGTTTTCGTGGATCGACTGGCTAAGTGCCGTGATGTCGTCGATGTCATTGCCTACACATGGAATGTGGTCGATGCTCGCCAGACAGCAGGCCCAATACCGACGCTCACCGCCAACAATCCGGAAGCCGTTAGAAACGGGACGAACTTTCACGGGCTGGATCAGACCGTCTTTCAGTACGTTCGAGGACAGTGCAAACAGCTCCGCCCACATGGAGATGATGGTGACGGCGCGCTCGCGTTTTTCGGGGTCCAAAGGCTCACGCGCAAAGCTCTCGACGGGTTTGCCCGTGATGGCAGACCAACGCTTAGCCGTGGCGGAGTCAGGAGGATTGCGCAGCAGCATGCGGGTAACGCGATCCAGCCACCGACGGTAATGAGCACGCCAGATGCTGTACTTCTCTTCTTCAGTCGGATTGTCGAAGTTAAAGTTGTGACCAGATTTGATCTCTTCGGCTAGCCAGGCCTGACCGGCCTCTGACTTCAACCAACCATCTTTGACCTTTCCGATCCACTCTAGGGTGCGACGGAGGGAAAGTTTGTTGATGTGAGTCGAGCCTGCACGCCGCCCTGGACCGTTAGCTGGCTCTGGTTGAATGATGAACGCGTCACACAGCTCTTTGTAGCGTGGGTTATCCGGGGTAGGGCGGATCGAAGTCGCAAGCAATCTGGAGACAGGCCGTAGCGCGCTGGCAGCGTCAACGATAGGTTGCTGACCAGTCAGCAAACCGAAGTCGGTTGCCGTGCTCAGGCCCTGGTCTCTGGTAATGGACTTACGTGTGCTCATCTGATGCGCTCCCAGTTATCACGGGACTCCATCACCTTTTTGGCGACCAGCTTCACAAAGCGTGTGGACTCAAAGCTGCTTTTGCTTTCTGGATTGGTGAACACTTGGTCAGGGGTGTTTTTCCAGTTGTCTGTTTCAGGGTAAGCAACCAAGTCGGTCAGCGGGGAGTCGAGCAGGTATGCCGCCAGAGGTGACGATTTGATGCGGTCCAGCTGCTGCTTGTGGATCAGCGTTCCCTTCTTCACGGCATTTGGCAACATCCCGAGGAATTCGAGTGGGATGTCGTTCGACTCGCGGCGCTCGCTGACCATCGTTTGAAAGTAACTGATCATGGAGAACACGCCGTCTGTGCTTTGCGGTTCAGGCACAAATGGGATGTAGATGTGGGTGGCTGCGTGAATGGCAATGTCGATGATCGAGGTGCGAGTAGGAGGGGTGTCGATGACAACAAAGCTGTACTTTTCCGCCAGCTCTTCCGAGCGCAGCCAGCGGCGCAGCGTGTCAGCTGCCGAGAGCGCAGATGGTGATCCTGGGCGGAAGGTTTGCACATGCACGAGCTGATTCTCGTCGTTGGGCAGGATGTGGATCATGTCGCTGCCGATAGGCTGGCAAACATCTTTTGGGATGATCCCCATTTCCTCCAGAAGCGCGCCAGTGTTGCTCGGGTAGGGAACAGGCTCGAAGCCTTGCTCGTTCACGCCAAGCAGGTCAAGCCATAGATCGCAGATGGAGGTGCGGACAACGGCCTCTTGATTGCGCACCAACTCAGGGTGTGGGCGTGGGGTGGTATACGGCGAGCCCATTACGGTTTCGAGCAGGTTCCATCGGCGCCCCGTGTTGCCCTGTGGATCGAGGTCGATGTAGAGGATTGGCTTGCCCTGGTTGTAGCAAACGTCATTCGACAGACCTTGTACGAGTACACGGCTCGTCGTGGTTTTGCCGACGCCACCCTTGTAGTTCATGGCGACAATAACGGGTAACGGCTTGAGTGTGAAATCGAACTGCGGCTTCTTGAGTACCATTCAGGCGCCCCCCCTAAATCAAAGGAATAATCTTTTTGCCAGGCGCATGCCACCCGCTGGCTTTTGGGCGATGATACACAAGCGTGGTACAGTTGCGTAGTACAAATATTGATTTGCTGTGGTATCAAATTCAGTGCCGAGTGGCGCTGGTCGGATGGCCATTTTGCAAATACGAAATAAAGTCTGTCGCTGAGCATTTGAAGCTGTCGTTGAAATCCGCCGCTTGCCTTATAAATCAAGGTACTAGGTGAGATAAGTGGCGCGAGCGTTGGTGTGCTGGGTGGCTTCAACACCGGTTTCCGACAGACTTTATTTAGTAGGTCACACGGCAATGCGTGAAAAATGCAGGGTGCGACAGACTTTATTTCTGTTTTGCGATTTGCTCGGCTCCACCCTGGAGGGCATGTAGTCAGTGCACCAAAACCCGGCTGAGCGGGCCTTGTTTTGGCGAGTCATTTTCGAGGTAACGGTGAGGGCTCACTTGAGCCCGTAATTACGCTTCAATTCGACGATGCGAGCTGCGCGCTGCTGGTGGGCCAGGGAGGTGCCCTGATTGGCCTCAATAGCCCCGTGAGCGACAGCTGCGGTGTACTGTTCGTCTTGCTTCACCAGATCCACTAGCTCCTGGAGCTGGGCCTTCATTTCTTCGTAGATGGGCATGGGTCTTTCCCCTCAACTGGTGGGCTTGTTAGCTTCGCGGCTGTCTGTCACGGGAATACCCCCACTAGTATTCCTCACTGCTGGTAACTCATCGGCAGGGGAAAGCATCACGTAAAGCATGAACCCGAGTACAACAATGAGAACCAAGCACAGCGCGCCGTTACGAATCGCTGTCGAGATTATAAGAAATTCTTTTAATCGGTCGTTGGTCATATCTGTACTTTTCCTTGAGGTTGCGGCGAACCGGGGCGGGTTCGTTTTAGGCGATTTTAGCGATTTTGGCGGCTCGCTGGGCTTGTCTTTGCGCGTGCCAGTAGCCGTAGTCAAAAGAGGCCCGTTCTTCGGTGTCAGAAGCGTGACAGGCGTAATGCGGCGCATAGACCGCAGTGCCATTAGCGCAAATTTGCCGGTTTTCCGGCTCGTCGCGATAGGCGCAAAAGCCGTCAACCCACGCTTTGGCATCCTTGCGGCGCGCCAGGTCTACCGTACCGCTCCGTGTGTTGTTGCCGGACGTATAGCCGCCAGTAACCTGCTTTCTTTCGGCATCGAACACATACCAGCAGGGAACGTGATTGTGCCCTGCGTGCGAACCCCAGCAGTAGATACGCCAGATGTAAGCCGGGGTGTTTTCGATGCGAAAGCCTTTGTAAGTCATGGCGATTTCCGTGGTTATTGCGTTGTGCATTCGTTGTAGAGGTGAACGGTGGTAATGGACGTGCCTTGAACTGGCGGGCTGTTAATGACGCTACCAATATGCTGCTGGCATGAAACGAAATTTTTACCGTCTGAAAAGCTGGAGTCGACGAGAGTAATTTTCTCCCCTGAGACATCGACGGTACGCATTGCAACAGGTGAAAGGTAAGTGACTGGCGGTGAAGCGCAGCCGGCCAGCGACAACAGGGCAAGAGCGGATGCAGTAAGAGCTATGCGAGTTTTCATCGTGATCAGTTCCTTCTTGACGTCCAGGCCATCCCTGTACGCTTCTACTGGCTTAGCCCAACGTTTGACGGCTGGGCTTAGCGTACCTGGGCGACCATTCCTAACTATTCCTGCTCATGGGCCTGGGTCTCAAACGAAAACTCCTCAACCGTGAGCCGTCGTCCGGTAGGCAAGATGATTTCGAGTTCAGTGCCAATAGATTTTGGCGGTAGCTGGATAGCTTGGCCACGTGCTTTGTTTGCCATTGCTCTGCGCTCAATCGCTGACGGATAGTGAGACGCGATGAACGTAATCACTCCTACAGGGAGTAGCACCCAAACAAAAATGGCCAAAAAGGGATTGTTCATGAAATGTTTTGCTTTCCCTTGGTGATCGGGGTCAGTTCTTCGTCCAACACTCTTACAATACGATCAGGTGATATGGTGTGCAGGCAGACCAACTCATAGCCCGCATGGGCATCTCCTGAAAAGCCAGATTTGTCAAACTCCAAGACAACCAGCTCTGCATTTTCGAACTCGTCCCCCAACCAGTTCATCAAGCCGCTCTCACAAGCCTCTGCACTGGTGAACAGATAAACGCCTTTCGAGGTCTCCCCAAACATCGCCGAGCGCCCACCAATTCGAGGCACAAGTCCTCTTTCGAGAATTGATGGGAGGTTCTCCGCAGGGGTAACGTGGTAAAGCATAAATCGTTCTCCATTACATCTGGGGTGGAGTTGCGGGACTGGCTTTCCAGCCGAATTCGGTTTGACGCCAGATGTAGCCGAGCTTCCGACCAAGGCGCAGGTAATGAGCTGCCGCTTCGCGAGTAACCCAAGCTGCGTGGCCATCGGCATCAATCAAGCGGGAATTGTTTCGAGTGTTCATCGCGATTTCTCCTTGATTAATCAGCGCTGCCAAGTGGGCATCGTCATATTTCCTCGGTTACCTGGTGCTCACTGACAATGGGTGCTCCGTGAGTTAAGCCACGGCTTCGTTGGCGATGGCAGTTTCTTGCGGCGGCAGGGCAGTCTCGATATGGAGAGCGCCAAGCGATTCGGCAGCCGTAGCGAGTACCGAGCTATCTCGAATACGCCAGTACTCGTGAACCGAGCTGGCCGAAGTGCGAACTGAAGAGGTAACGCCCCTGCGCATGAGTGCGGCAACCTCGAACGCCATCCAGAAGCGATCAAACGGAAGGTCCTTGGTAGTGATCCAAAACGCCGCCTCAGTGACCTTGAAGAGCAACTGATAGACAGCAAGCGCCACTTTTGCCAAGGGCTCATCCGACTTGTCCAGCCTCGCCATAACCGGACCAATGGCACGCAGCCTCTTGATGCGCAGGCAGTTGGCGTAAGGAATGGTTCTCACGGTGCCGATGAGGCTTGGAAGCTGAAGCTTGAAAAACCCCTTTTCCTCTGGCGCTACAAGGGCGCCCAGCTTCGAGGAGCACGCCATGCAAATTGTGTTGGCCGCGTACAATTGATCGGACATGCGAGTCGACTTGGAGCCGTAGGCGAAGGAAGTCATTTCAACGTGACCGCAGATGCTGGCGCTTTTCGCCGAGAAGTGGTGCTTGCTCATTTCCTAGACCCCAAGACGTTTGGTTTTGATAGGTCTATTATTTACCATATAGGGTCAATGGGCAAGATTTATATTAGCTATTTAGGGTAAATTTGTCTTTGCCTGTTGCGCGTCGAAATTCAGTCGAAGCTGAGAAGGCTGGGCCTTTCTCCCACGCGCCATATGAGCCCTAGACCGGCCATTTCGCAGAGCATGGCCCAGCACGTATAGGGAATGATGGCACGACCTCCAAGCCAGTCTGAAACGGCTTCGCAACCCTCATGGCCAAGTCCCAATAAGTCTGCCACCACCTGGCTCTCTGGAGAAAGCCCCGTCCTTTTCCTGATCGCGAGCAGCAGGCTCTGAACTTCTTCAGGCGCTGGTGGCTGCCACTTGCTGGCCACGGTCAGGCACGCGCTCCGAATTATCGGCATGCTAGGCTCGCCTGGATATGTGTGCAGGCGGAGGCCGTTGAGCTTGGCTCCTGGGCGAGTAGTGCAAGGATCAAGGTGCTACCCATTTTGGTGGTATGGCGCGTCTGGCGCGATTGCCGATTGATATTATATGCAATGCAGTAGATCGACAACCACGCGCTATGCGCGGGACATTGAGTGAGGAAGGATTCTTACTGAAAGGATCGCTCAGTGTGGTGAGTGGCCGGAGCTGCCGCGCCTGCCTTTCCCCTTCATCCCCATGGGGGATCTCCCTGACACCGACTGGGCTCAAGGGTGTGCTGGGGTGAAAGGCTTACAACTACTCAGGCGGTTTGAGCGGCGCCGCTCATCGTTTCGAAGCGTAGATGGTCGATGACTTGCGTGTACTCCGCAAGATAGGCGTTCGAGAGCACTCTATAAGCCTGGATGCAGTCTGGGACTTTAGATGACGCGCCTTCGTTGGCGGCTTCGAACCCAGCTTCGCCAGCAAGGTTCTCGGCTCGGTATTGCAACCGATCCAAATCCTTTTGAGCCTCCTCTGCGATAACGTCGCAACTGTTGCGCACGTAATCAACCTGCAAAAGCAAGCTGCGCGCCTCAAGGCATTTGAGAGTTGGAGAGAGTTTTGTGCTGCTCATTGGTATTGCCTCAGATAGCAGTCATGGGGCGGCTGGTCTCGTGAGTTTGGTTTGCTGGCGCCACAACGTTTAATGATTCTACACGATGAGATCAGGAATCAATAATTCGTTTGACTGTTAGTGGTTTAAGTATCCTGAGCGGCACATTTCGACCTGATGAGTCCGCCACCACGGCCTTGTATTGCGTTGAAGGCATGTGGGCAGCGCTAGGCGCGGGGCATATCTGCTGTGGCCCGCATGCAATGGGCGTCTTTCCAAGTTGTTTGGAGCTGCGTGGCTCGCACTTGATGACGATATGAAGGTGACACTTGAGATATTTCGGGGGCAGCGGCGTGATCGTTGCTCATCGGTATCGGGATAACACAACTAAGGTGCAAATTCTTGACACCTCGGCATGCTCCGTAGAGTATTATTATATCTGGTTTTTGTGAGCCGGTTTTTTGCTTGGCACTCGACGGCGTCGAGCGGGGCTGCAAATTCAGCTTGTTGTCACTCCGGTTCATTTGCATGGCTCAACCCCACCTGAACGACTTCAGTTTACTGAGCTGTCTGCCAGCTGATGGCGCCTTATGCAGGGGATCGACAGCAGTGAACGCGTGGTGGGTGAGCACCCGAAGCAATTGAGCGTCACAACCCGGTAATCCACAACGTGCGGGTTGCTCAAAAGTGAAGAATTCAGCGAGAGGTTGGAGCAGGAATGAAAGCCCTAAAAAAAATCGAAGTTGAACAAGGAGCGCAACTGTGAAGCACAGTCATCTCGCTATTGCCTTGATGGCGGCAGCCGCATTTTCCTCGACTGCTTCCGGGGCTTTCTTCATTGAAGAGTCCGGCATCATTGGTACTGAGCGTGGGCAGATGGGGAAGTTCCAGCCTTATGACGCGCAAGGCAAAGCGACATTTGCTGCTCCAAGTGCAAGCATGGAGCCCAAACAGGCCCGCTACAAAGACGCAGAGCTTCTTGTTGATCTGGCCTATACGCCGGTAACCCAGCACGGCTCGGGCGAACCCGGCATCGTTCCTGGCTTTGCCGATGAAATCCCTTTCGATAGCGCCATGAGCATGATTCTGCCAAATGGCTGGCAAGTGTATAAGGCAAAGGACTTTGACAAGAAAGGCCTTCCGTTGGTTATCAGTTTTTCTGGGGGGCGGACGTGGCCTGACGTGCTGAAGCAAGTCGGTGATCGCTACGAGCTGCACTTTCATATCGACTGGTTTGACCACACCATTATGCTCTCGAAAGGGCGCAAGAGCATGTCGATGAAGGCCAGTCAGATGGCTGTCGTCCCAGAGCCAGCCCGACCAAGCAAACCAATCTCGCCGTTAGTGACCCCTGGTTCTACTGCCGCTGGTGTCGCAGCAACTTCGTTTGCAGTGCCTTCACAGTCGGTTGCCACATCGGGTAAGCCTGCGCTCGCTGGCAACTCAATGCAGCCATCGGCGACCAAGCCCCCAACTGTGCAGGCCGCAGGATTCACAAAGACAGTAAGCAAAGGTGGTGAGGTAGCGTCGTCTACACCTGTCGCTATGCCTGTGTTGACAACACAGGTCGCCGCAATTGCCCGCCCGAAACCATTAGAGCCGAAAATTCCAGTTTGGTTTGTGTCCTCCAAAGATCGCACGATTCGCGAAGCTCTAAAGAGCTGGGCCACGATTGCTAACTGGACGTTTGAGCCGGAGCACTGGGCGGTCACCGTCGATATTCCGATCACCGCTGGCGCCCCTTTCTCGGGTGACTTCAAGACCGCAGTACGCCAACTGATCGCGACTACAGAGCTGGGTGATACACCACTGCAACCCTGCTTTTATACCAACCGTGTTGTTCGAGTGGTGCCCATCAATCAAGTGTGCGACCAGATGAGTGCCCGCTAAATGAAAACTCTTGGTAAGAAAAAAAGCTTCCTTCCAGCGTTACTCGGTATAGCGGTGGCACTCGGGTCCGGCTGCTCGACGTACAAAGATAAAAACGCCATAGATCAGCTTGAGGCTGATCTGGGCGGCGCAACGAATGAGCACGTAAACCGCAACATGAGATCGGTGACGCTCGATGCAAAGCGCGCTGCTCAAGATGTGAACCGTCCCTACATCACTGGCAAGGCTATCCCGCTGTCTCGGGAAGTGACTTTGCCAGCGCCGCTACGCGGCACCGTGAACACGACACTGCTGTTCAGGGATGATGCAGATCTCATCACGCTGGCACAGAGAATCACCGACGCAACCGGTATCCCAGTAAAGGTCATGCCGGATGCGTTGTTGCCAATGGAGGACTTCGGGCCGCGCCTTACCGATGCTTCGAACGGCCAAGCTTCCCCTATGGGCAGAAGTGCCCCCATGACGGCAAGCACTAATCCAGTGGCACTTAATTCGCCGCTTCCTGGTTCAGGTTACACACCTGCTGCGACGGTGCAGATTGGTTCCGCATCGCAAACACAAGCGCTGACTGTAGAAAACAGGGTTGCCGCTCAATCTGGTAGCGCGTTACTAGCGACTACGCTCGACTCCATTGCAATGCGATTGAGTGTGTACTGGAAATACGATGATGCTTTGGCGGCAATTGTCTTCTTCCGAACTGAAACTCGCTTCTTCGAAATCCGCGGTGCTGAAATGGCGGCGAGTTCTGAGATGGCGATCGATCTCAGTGGTGGCGTCGATAACTCAGGCACAAGCGGCCTGAATAGCAAGTCGAAAGCCAACATTTCCGTGCCAGAACCTAAGATCGGCCCTATTGAAGGGCTGGTTCAGCGTATTACTCAGTTTATGTCCCGCTCAGGCAAGGTCGCGGCAGGTTCAGGTGGTTTGCTGGTTGTGACGGACATCAAGTCGTCGCTCGATCAAATTGAAAACTTCATCAATCAAGAGAACAAGATGCGGTCACGCCGCATTGACCTGGTATTCGAGGAAATCACCGTAGAGCGTACGTCCAGTTCACAGGGTGCCGTTAACTGGAACGTGGCGTTCAAAAGCGGCGGATCTGGTAACGGGGTGGACATCGATGGCCTGAACTCGCTGCTGGAGCAGGAGGGTGCGGCTTTGTCCTTGGGGGCTTCTGTAGGATCGGGACAATGGAAAGGCTCATCGATCAGCGCGCAAGCACTCAGCAAGGTTGGCAAGATCGTAGACCAGAAGATGAACACCTTCGGCACAGTCAATGGCCAACCCGCCACGTCAGGACGCCCTGAGCGTCAGAAGTACATCGACAAGCTGGAACAGACAGCCAGCAATTCGGATGCAAGTCAGCCAACCGTAACGGTCACTCAGGCTGAAGAAGTCTCGGGGCGGATCATCACCGTTATCCCGTATGCGTATTCTGACGGCGACATCAATATGGCCATCAAGTACGACAATACCCCGACTCCGCTTTTCGAGAAGCAGCCGGTTGGCCCGGACGGAAGCTATGTTCAATCGCCGCAATCGGTGAGTGACGTACTGGTGCGCTCTGCAATGCTACGAAGTGGTCAGCCGTACGTTATCAGTGCGACGACTGCCAACAACGCCAATTACAACGAACGTCGGACTGACCGCAATGCGCCAATACTGTTTGGTGGATCTGACATCGCCGACAAAACAGATCGTGTCACTGTTTTTGTGCTGACCGCCCTTGTGCGTGAGAAGTAACCAATGACCGGCGCAATCATTAGAGCTGTCAACAACGAACAGTCAATCGTTTTTGGTGGTGTGGCCTGGAAACCAGTTATTGGCTCAGGCTTGGCTGCACAATCCGAGAAGTTGGCAGCTGCAGACAAAGCAACTCACTATGTTACAGCTGGCGAGCACTCCTCTGCGGTAGGCACTACAAAGCTGCCAGCGGTGAAAATCAAGGAGAAGGGTCGTGCGTTCTACTCGGCAGCCGCAATATTTGCGCAGGCGCATCCGAGTGGGGTGCAGATTTACTCGCAGGAATTCCCAGGTGACGATGTCTGGGTAGTTGCATCACACGATGGTGTCGTCATCAGCGATACCGATGTTCTGTTGACTCGGATTGAAGCAGAAGAACTTGTTGCAGATATAAAATTGCGCCATGCGCTCGCGGTAGTTATCACGGGCGAATTTGACGCGATAATGCATCTCAACGTACGAACCCAACTAAAGCCAGTTCGAAACGCTATACAGAAGATCCCATCGTCTGCAAAGGTAATGGTCGTGGTCCTGTTGTTGTTGTTGGTCGTTGATACTTCATTGAGCTGGTACAAGGATTTCAAGCTTCGTAAGCTACGTGAGCTTGAGCAGTCTCAGTACATTGACGCTCATGCCGAATGGAAGAATAAACTGAATCAATGGGCCTCAACGATTAAGCCTGATGGGCGGCAAGGCTTGATCACATATATTTCGAGATGGGTAATGCGCCGATGAAAATTGGTGGATGGAACATCTCAGAAGCGACTTGCTTAACTTCAGCTACTGGTTGGGACTGCAACGCTCGATATGAAGCAGGCGTGGGTTCGACCAACATTAGTTTCCAAGAAAACCTGCCAAGAGGATGGACTGCGAACTGGGGTGGTTTGACTACTGCTGTAGGCAACTGGACAGTTCAAGTTGAGCGCAAAAGCTTAGATAGATCCCGAATCCAGAAAATCCCTGATTTCAGCCTGGTATACATCAGTGCGCTCCAGCGTGTATTGCCAGCAATGAAGAAGGTTGATCTATCAGCACCAGCACCTGCGCCGATCCAAGAGCCGCAAGTTTACATAGATCGAGGCAAAGGCAATGAACTTGTAAATGTTCCATATCCTGTTGAAAACACAGCAGGTATAGAGCTTCCTAAAATTCAGACGCTAGATATTGAAGCGCCGCTCAGAACCTTGGCAGTTCTCCCTTTGATTGACGATACGGTAATCAAACAATTGCGATTCGTTGTCGGCAGCCAAAGAACAGTTCCAACTATTCGGGACGGTATGTTCACATCCAAGTTGATTGGGGATATTTATGTTCGCTAACCACAAGCAGCTCTTTGCGCTCCCTATGGCTTTATTGGCGTGTTTCACCGTACAAGCGGGCGAGCCTGAGATGCTTCCTCCTGGGGTGTTTGGCATTTCGCAAACCGTGAATGATATGTTGCGGATTGATGCCGAGCGCGCACAGCTGTCGGAACAAAAAATGCTTTCGGAAGCAAAAAGTCGGCATAGTGGTACAGCAATATTGGGTGGCATTCTTCCGAGTGTCGCTCAAGCACAGCAAGTTGAGACACCGAAGCCAATCCCGGCACCTCCTCCCGTACGCTTTGAAGTCCTCGGAATCTTTGGCTTGGGTGAAAACTTACTTGCTGATGTTGCAATTGATAATGCACGCGTTCGTTTTAAGCGCGGCCAGTCCTCGCCGCTTGGCGCGGGGGCTGATTTCCCGTATCAGCTGATCTCAATAAAAGTCCCTTGTGTAAAGCTGGCTGACGCAAACAAAGCTGAACACAACGTTTGCTTGAGCAAATCAGGCCTATAGGAGAATAGTATGAGCACTACAGTTTCCTTCAGCGCTCTGGCAAAAAACGACTCTGAAAGTGACAGTCTGTCGAATGTTGTTGAACATGATATTGACGAATCCAGTGTCGTGTTCAACTTAAAGCCTGATCTGATCAAGTACCTAGGTTCGCCCATCGCGAGAAGACGTGAGGAAATCGTTGGAGATAGCCTTAGCAACAAAATTATCCCGATTCAAACAAGTGCGGGGGAATGGTTTATCCTGGCCTTGCCAGACTACGCGAAAAGCATGTATGTCGAAATTGTAAGGGATAAGTGCAAACAGGCTGGATCACACAAAAGCGAATTACGCGTTGTGTCCATTTCGCATAACCTAATGCTGTCCATTACGCAGCAAGAGGCTTATGACGTCCTTGAAGCGACTGCTGATGACACCTCTGGCCACTTCGCGACCTTCACAGAGATTATTCGATACGGTGTTCAGCATAGTGCGTCTGATGTGCATCTCAACGTCGCGAATAATGACACACAATCTCAAGTTAAATTCACCATTGAGGGTCAATATACTGCTCCCGAACAATGGCGTATGGAAACCGCTCGCCTTATCGAAGTAATCAACATTGCTTGGCAAAAGGGGCAGGGCGGCGGCTCCTCGGTGTTTACCGAAAAAGCAGAAGCACAATGCCGATTGGTGCTGCCGATTGATGGCGAGATGATCATGTGTCGTTGGGCATCGCTAGCGGCGGATCGTGGTACATCGGTGACATTACGGCTCTTAAAGCTTGATCTTTCAATTCAACGCAGATCGCTGGAGTCCCAAGGTTTTCTCCCAAGTCAAATTGCAATGTTTCATCGAGCGCAAATGGCTGAAGGCGGAGCAATCATTATTGCTGGGGTTGTGAACTCTGGTAAGTCCACGGCATTGGCTGAAATTTTGTCATTGCTTCCGGACCACCGTAAAATTGTTACCCTCGAAGATCCGGTCGAATACCTCATTCCAAATTCGCTTCAGAATACTGTTGTGCGTTCACTAGACGGTCGAGACGATGAAGCTTTCACGTCTAAGCTGAAGACCTTTAAGCGTTCAGCAGCGAATGACATTTTGATTGGTGAAATTCGTGATACTCAAACGGGCGATGCGTTTGTGGACATCACAGGGTCTGGTACAAACCTATATGCCACAACTCACGCAAAGGCAAACTTTCAAATTCCTGAGCGTTTAGCTTCTAAAGCTATCGGCATTCCGGTCGATTTTCTTGCATCACCTGGTATTTTAAACCTGCTTGTCTATATGGCTTTGGTGCCTGTGCTGTGCCAGAACTGTGCATTACCGTTGTCCAGCCTAAGAGTTTCAGGTGGCGTTGATCGTCGTGGAGTACACCACGACGAAATCTACTGGGGCGAATACATTGACTGTATTGAACGTGTATTTAAAATTGATAGTTCGACCATGCGCATCAAATGTGATGAAGGTTGTGATGTGTGCCGCCATGCTGACCTTAAAAAATTAAACGGGTATCTTGGCCGTACAGCAGTTGCTTCGCTGTTGGAGCCACAAGTTGATCGTCAAATGTTACGGTACATCCGTGAAAACGATACTCTTGGCTTTCAAGAGTACTGTGAAAGCTTGGAAAGGACAGCGATTGACGATCCGGATATGACGAATAAATCAATGATGGAGTGTGCCATGTACAAAGCTCATTTGGGCATACTCGATCCGAGGGATATAGAGCAAAAAACTATGGCCTTCCAAACTTACGAACGAATCATCGAGAAGCGAAAGGCGAAGGTATGAACCTTTCTATCTTGATTGATCGGTGGAAATATATATTTAATCACTGGTGGCGCAAGCACACGGTGAAGGGGTTGACGGTTGACGCTAAGATCGCATCCATAATTTTTTCAGGTCAGCAAGGCGATTATTATTTATTCCTGGCAGATACCATTAAAGGGACTCGCGGTCGTAAATCTCTTACTAGTATCTTTATTAGTGACATTGAGCGATACGGAAATTCCGCACGTGGCAAACTCTCTGCGCACTGGAATAAGCAGTACAAAACTGGTGGAGGAAGCCTACACAAGACGTTTGGAGGAACACTGCCAGCGGATGATGTATCTGTACTTGACACGTTGCTGAATACAGGTGGTGAGAGGGCATTGGAAAATGCCCTCCGAGACTTGGCTGAAAACAGCCAATTGCTGGCGAAAGCTAGAGGGATTGTTCTCGCGGCGACATTAGGCTCATTTGTATGTCTGTCCATTACTGCAGGCATGTTCATAGCTATGCCAATGTTTACTGTGCCGAAAATTGTTGACTCTTTTTCCATGTTGCCGCTCAGTGAGTATCCAGAGAGTGCAATGTCACTGGTTAATTTGTCGGAGTTTGTGAATGGCTATTGGCCTATCATTGTTCTTGGGCTCCTGCTGTTCATTGCTCTTGTAGTCTGGTCGCTTTCCTATGTTACTGGTAACTTTCGGCGATTCCTTGATAAATATTTATTTGTCTGGGGTTTGCATCGAGATTTTCAGAGCATTAAATTTCTTTCGACTTTGGCTGCGCTGGTTCGCCAAAGCGATAAAAACGCGGTAAATCTCAAGCTGGCTTTGGAGATGCAGGTTGCAGGTGCTTCCAGATGGAAAAAATACCACCTAAGTAAAATCCTGGATTTTGTAACGCGAGGCAAAGTTGGGCCGGAGATTTTTACTACGGGAATTATGGATCAAACGATGGAGTGGTACATTGCTGACCTGATCCAAGCTAGAGGATTTAGTGACGCTCTCCTGTTTGTGAAGGAGCGCCTAAAAGATCGCGTGCTAAAGCGAATTACTGTTCAAAGTCTAATCTTTGGTTGGGTGCTAATTCTCACGTCGATTGCAGTTGCGGCTTGGCTGCTTATGTGGCACATGACAGCTCTAGATGATATGCGACAAGCTGTTTGGTTGTACCTGAGCAAATGAGTGTCGATTTAAATTAATTGGAAATGGAGTTGTGAAAATATGAAAACCTTAAAACTGAATAAGAGCCAGCAAGGTTACAACCTTGTCAGTGTTGGTATTGCCATCCTTGTTGTTTTGCTCTTGTCGGCGCTGGGAATCCCTAAGTTCAAAGCTTATTTGGTACAGGGCGCCGTAACGCCTGTTGCAGAAGAAACGCAGCGATTTATTTCGATGGTGAAGGTTTCCTCGCAGGGTAGCGGTACGACACCTTATGCCGGGTTGACTCAGGCATTTTTTGCCCGTTCCGTTAAAAACAGTGCGCTGGAAGTTGGTGCAGTATCAGGCCAAGGTTCAGGTGCGGTGGACGTACGCCACGGCCTTGGCGGCGGGGATAACGGCACGGTCACTCTTGCGACAACTGGTGCCACTTTCTCGCTTACTTTTGCTGATGTGAGTGATGCCGCATGTCCTGGACTGGCTGCCACTCTTCAACGCATTACCGATGGCATCACAATCAACGGCACTGCGGTGAAGGTGACCGATGCGAACAACATCGTGACTACAGCATTCATTCCGGGTACTGCGGCGGCTCGATGCGTTGACGGCGACAACAATGATTTTGTGTTCACCATTAACCGTAGCTGAGTAAACAAAATGTCGAACTTGGCATACAGAGTCCCTAAGCACCCGAGCATCGCTAAGAGGCAGCGCGGATTTCTGACTCAAATTGGAATTGGGATTCTGATTCTGATGATCCTGGCCGCACTGGGAGCACAGAAGTTTGCCTGGTCTGTCAAAGAAGCCGCTGCTGAGTCAACGGGCAGGTATTTGTTTACCGTCCGTTCGGCGGTACTCAAAGCATTATCGTCTTACGATTTCGCGTTCACGCAGGTGGATACCAGTTCTGCTCCACCTGGCGTGTACCCTGTTCCGCCTCCGTGGGCAGTGTTCACGGGTGCCCAGAAAACGGTGTCAGTCAAGGATCTGAAGGATGCTGGTTTACTTGTAAATTCCTTTCCTGACACACCGCCAACTGGCCGTTCGGCTCATGTCGCAATTCTTCGTTCGGGCACGTGCCCTGGTGATACCTGCAAGGTGGAGGCGTATGTCTATACGTGTTGGCCAATCAGCCAGCTGAAGCCTGCAGGAGCAGTCAACAACACGACTTGTCCGGCACCACCTGCGGGCACAGAGTTTGACGCGAATATGGTTGGCGCAGTAATCAAGGCAACCTCGGGTTATGGCGGCACAAATTACTTTGCTCCAGCCACAATGCGAGGCGCGCTCTTTAACGTTCCAACGGCCAGTTTGGGATTGCCCACCGTCCCTGGCTTTGTAGCTGTTCTTGCAACGCTGGATGACGGGTTAAACAGTCAGTTCGTCCGTCAGGGAGACACCCGCCACATCTTTCTCAGGGATAGCCTGACGGTGAGCAAGCAGGTGTCAGCAGGCGAAGGCTTGTTGCTACCCACTAATGCTCCAGTCGGAGGTGTCTGTACGACCGAAGGTCTTTACGGAACCAGTACCCGTGGCTCATATGTAATGTGCAAAGGCGGTAACTGGTTTGAGTTGGTCAATCACATTTTGCTCGGAACTCAATCGCTACCCAACGGCGCAACAGTAGTCACGCCGACTTGTCCTGGTGCGAATATGCAACCGTTCGCATACGCCTCGCTTCAGAGTTCAGACGTGACGATGACGGGCAGTGACATCTCAATCACTGGCGTCCTCAGTGGTGGAATCACTGGTACTGGTAACGTCAGCAGTGCAGGGGCGGTGTCAGTAAGCGGATCATTCAACGGTACTAGCACCTCAGGGCCTGGCAGTTCGATTCGTGTTGCTCAAGGTGTTTCGATTGTCGGATCGACAGTGGTGATCAACCCTGCCAGTGCGAATGCGCGAGCGCTTGTGATGCAAGGCTGCCGCTTCATGTAACTGCATTTACCTTTGTGACGGTTCAAGCTGGATGACTACTATGACTCGTGTACTTCTCATAATCCTCGCGCTGGTGTGCGGGCGTGCGTTCGCCGACAGCAAGGTCGAGGTGGACTCCTGCATTGCGAAAGCAGCTGCACTCCATAATGTTGACCTTAACCTTTTGCGAGCCATCGCTAAAGTTGAGTCCGACATGAATCCTAAAGCCGTGGGTAAAAATACCAACGGCTCGAACGACACCGGACTGATGCAGATAAATGACTGGTGGTTGCCAACCCTTGCCAAGCATGGGATCAAGAAAAGCGATTTGCTGGACGCCTGCACATCGGCATATGTCGGTGCTTGGATACTCGCCAACTCGATCCAACAACATGGGCCCACCTGGCGCGCAGTTGGAGCTTACAACTCTCCTACTCCAAAGAATCAGCTGATCTACGCTGACAAAGTGAATAAAGCGCTGGCCCGTCGTCCCTGAATACATCTCTCCATACCGGTGGCTCAGCCACCTCTATGACAGCTTCTTTTCCGAGGTCTTGAACTATATGGCGGTTTTGATTCACACCGCTATCGGCATGCTCGCTGGCTTGATGGCTGGCTTGGTTGTTTCGATGTTTAGCATGCGACTTCCATTGGCGTTACAGCGAGAATGGCGCGTAGATGCGCATGATTACCTTGGTTTGCCATACACGCCTGATCAGGCCATCAATGCAAAGTCGAAGTGGGAGTTCTTGAAAGGCTCGCGCTTCCTGGTAATTGAGGTTGTCTGCGCTGCTATTGGCGGAATATTGTTCTGGTGGTTGGGTATATCGGTTGAGTCGGTAGTATTTGCTTTGCTGTTTTGGTCACTCATCACCGTTGCGGTAATCGATCAAGAGACCATGTACATCCCTGATGTAATTGTGATGCCTTTGTTGTGGGCGGGGATGCTGTTCTACGCCCTCACAGCGCCGGATCAGCTGCAGTGGCATGTCATGGGTGCCGCAGCAGGGTATTGCGCTTTGCGGTGGCTTCCAGTGGGGCAGGGGGACGCAAAACTCTCTGCGGTAGCAGGGGCTTGGGTCGGGCTAGGCTCGCTGCTCACTTACTTCACCATTGGCGCCACTCTTGGCGTTGTGGTTGGGCTTGTCTATTACTGCGTGCGCGGCAAGTCAGAGCCGTTTCCGTATGGCCCTTCTCTCGTTGCCGGTTTGCTCGCTACAGTGGGCATGCAGCTGCTTAGGGTCTAGCCCCTGGTGCAAAACCTCACTAAAAGGATTCAGGGCCGTTTAGTTGGGGTGATGTAAAAACTGGGCGTAAAAAAACCCGGTGTTTGAAGACCGGGCTAAAAAATTAGAAACACAGGCCAATTCTGAGAGGAGCCAGCCTGCAGGGTCGATACTATCAGAGGAAGTTGTAGGTGTAACTCACAATCAGACGGTTTTCGTCTTGGTCACGCTGGTTAACTGCGTCCGAACGCAGAGACGCGTTTTTCCAAGCCAGGCCCAGACCTTTGAGCGTGCCTTCTGGAACCACGTAGCCCAGAGTAAAGTCCCGCTCCCACTCAGAGCGCTCAGAGCCAGCAGCGGCGATGTTGTCGCCCTTAACGTAGACCACGGAAGTCGTCAGACCTGGCAAACCTAGGGCTGCGAAGTCATATGCGTATTGGGCCAACCAAGCGCGTTCCCCGGCGCGCTGGAACTTGCCAATCTGCATGTCGGTGATCAGGTAAGAAGAGGCGCCGTCACCCTGGTTGAGGAACGGGAAGTCACTGGTGCCATTTACACGCTGGTAGCCAGCGCTGATCGCGTGGCCTTGGAGGGCGTAGGTGAATTTTGCACTCCAGGTGCGGTTGTCTACTTCGTTGTTGTTCTGATAGCCGGACGCTTTATAGCCCGCAACGCGGCCTTCTTGGCTAGCGTTCTTGCCATCGGAGTCACTGTTGAAGTAGCGCAAGTCAGTCTTGATGCTACCGACTGGCAAGGCCCAGTTGTGGGTCAGCCCCAAGAAGTGTTGCTTGTAGAAGTCGGACAGGTTGCCGTAGTAATACTGGGCAGTCAGGTCTTTGGTGATCTTGTAGTCACCACCAGCATAATAGAACTCGTTGCTACGTGCGTTGGCCGTGGCTGTGCGGGTTGCACCGTTGGAACCGGCAATAGTCAACGAGTCATTGTTGCTGGAGTTACGACCTTTGGCGTGTTCCAGTTTACCGCCAACCAGTGTCAGGTTGTCGATATCGTTGGAGGTGATCTGACCACCTTCGAAGGTTTGTGGCAGCAGACGACCATCGTTGGAGGTCACTACCGGCAGTTTCGGCATCAAGGTTCCCAGCTTCAACTCGGTCTTTGAAATCTTGACCTTTCCGGTCAGACCCAAGCTACCAAAGTCGTTTACAGCACGCCCGTCGTGTTCACTTGGGAAAACGACGCCGCCCTTCGCATTGTTACCGTTGTAGGCAGTGCCTTTGCCGGAGTCCAGACGCACGCCGTACAAGCCGATGGCGTCAACGCCAAACCCAACCGTGCCTTGGGTATAACCGGAAGTGAAGTTAAAGATGAACCCTTGGCCCCACTCTTCTTGCTTGGACGGGTTCGCGGTGCCGTCACGGTTGTCCTGGTTAATGTAAAAATTACGCGCCTGAACGGTCAGGTGACTGTCTTCGACAAAGCCACTCGGCTTTGTATCAGCTGCCTGGACGCTCAGTGAAAGACTAGCCAGCGCGATGGCCAGCGGCAATGATTGCTTGTTCATGATAGCTCCTAATGGTTCTTTTTTATGTGTTTTGTTGAGACGGTTGCAGAAAGGTCGTCACACTAAGACGTAAACAAATATTTAGTCAAAGACATTGACGATTGTTGCTTATGCCATTTCGATATTACAAGTGGCAGACAATACGACATTAGTATGAAGTAAAGTCGGGCAGTTTGTAATACGTGTAAGCAGTTTATTTACAGGTATTACCTGTGGGGCTGCCATGCCTCATCGCAGGGCTGTCAGCGACTTGCCCTCGGCAATCGATCCGAATACCTGGTTTGCAGGTCAAGACGTCAGGAAGAAGACAATGACAACGCCACAGAGCTTGTCCGCGCAGAAGTTCGATGAACAGAAGCACAAGCTGCGTACGTTATCGGCCTAAACCAATCGGTTGCCCAGACTCGTTCTGGTCGACGGGGCGAATAACACCAAGGCTGCCGAGATTGTAGGGATGTCTCGCCAGAACGTGAATGGCGCGATGAACCGAGTTAAAGCACTGTTAGCCGATATGCCCGCTGACTACGTGTATGTGAAAGAGTGGATGCCGGCCAAGATGGCGACAGAGGTTCGCGCAAAACTTAAGGCTCAGAAGGTCAAAAAAGTCAGCGGAGAAAATAAACCGAATATCTGTAAATAATGTGTTTACAGGCATTCGATGCGGCGATAGTATAGGGCCATCAGCGACAAACAGTCAGCTGAATCAAAACCAAGGAGCTACATCATGAAATCCCTTAAAGCCCTGTTCGTTGCTGCTGCTGTTGCTGCTACCGTAGCCCTGACCGGTTGCAGCTCCCTGGAGCAACTCAATGCCCGTGGTCAGGCGCTGCGAGCTGCCGATCCGGTGGCTTACGACAACATGACCGGTGAAAGCAACTACGCCGCGCAGAACCCACAATATAACGTCCACGGTTCCTGACTAGGTGCTGATCGACTCAAAGCCTCGACTACTCGGGGCTTTTTTAATTTCTCCGCTACACCATCAGCCAGCCGAGCGGATTATGCCCCTAGAAGAGGCGCGGGTTTCGTGTACTTAGGCGATCGACGAAACAAAGATCCCGTATAAGACTTCAATTTTGCTTTACTGCTTAGGTTATACCCTGGGTGGTGGTACTCACATCAGCGTCGATTTTATCGGAATATGCCTATATAGCGAAGAAAGGGAAACTCCAATTCGCTGTGAGGCTTCGCTCCTACTTACGCCACTATCTAACAATGAGCGGGCCTCTGTACATTTTTCCGATGTCATCACTTTTGGTCGGCCTCCTGTACGGCCAGCTTGCCTCGCGGCCGCAAGGCCAGCCAGGGTCCGCTCCACACAAAGCTCTCTTTCCATTACAGCTAGAGCAGCCATTACGTTGAAAAAAAATCTCCCTGCTGGGTATTTTGTATCAATGCCATCCGTGAGCGACTTTAGCTCAATTCCTCGTTTTTCGAGTGTCGCTGCAAGGTCAATCAAACCCTTCATTGTTCGTCCAAGCCTATCTAGCTTCCAGACGACAAGGCTGTCGCCTTCTGATAGGAGCTTTAACGCCTTACTCAATCCTGGCCTCTTCCGATGCTTTCCACTGATTGTTTCTGTGACAACCTTTGAGCAGCCTGCCGCTTTCAGCGCGTTGATTTGTAAACTTAAATCCTGATCTGTAGTTGAGACTCGTGCGTATCCGATGAGCATCCAGGGGCGTCCACAATAAAAAATAGGGGCGGACGTTACCCTACACACCTCAATCCGTGCAGAAAACTTTTTCAAAATCGACCGTATCTGGTAACGCCTCTGCAACGGTAAGTTTTGTTAATGCGGCACCCGTAATATCTAGCCTAGTAGTAGGTGGGAAATCAGTTCTGATAACTGACTGCAATTATGTTGCGCAACCTGGATCTTCTATAAACTGGATTGCATCAAACGCAAATTGGTTTGAGTTGTATTTAACTGACGGTTATCCAAAGAATAACCTATTATACTCAGGCACTGCGTCGTCTTATTCTGCGGCATGGTTTTCCATGAATAATTCATCGAGTGGAGGAACATTCCTGCTTAGGGCGTTTAATGGAAGTGCCTATTCAGAGCTTCAACTATACGTTCCATATTCTTATGAGTGCGACACTCCAACTGGCTAATTAGCAGAAATTAAATCCCCGTGTTATGCGGGGTTTTAATTCACAAACGACCGATTCTGAAAATGCCACTACGGGCGTAGCTTTTGTGGCGTCAAAACCGATAGTTGACTCATTTACAAGCACTTGTTATGTGAAAGGGAAGCCGTACGGGAACTCAGTATGCTTTGATGCTTCAGCGTACGCGTATTCATACACCAACACCTTGAATTGGTCGGTACAAGGTGCGGTTAGATATACCATATCAACTAAAGATGTCTTGATTTACTCAGGATCAGGAAGTGTATTTAATCTTGGCATCACAACATACCGTGGAAACTATTTTGTCTTAACCGCATATAGTACAAACTCCACGGACTCACCGTTCACAACGTTTGTCATAGAGCCAAAAGAGATAAATACTGACCCAGGTTCACAGAATGGTTGAAAGATGAATCAGTAACTCAGCCTAGTGCGGGGTTACTGATTCATATCCTATGGCTCTTAGTAGGGCGCTGGGGGTGATGCTCTGTGCGGTTACCCGGCTGCACGGTAAGTCGGTGCTGCGTCTCTATGGCCTCCTCCGCCGTCGATTTGCTCGCAACATGGGGCATGCAGCTTCGAGGGGGTAACATAGAGATTTAAGTACGAGGTAAATTCCGGCCACCTGTAATACGTGTAAGCATTTTATTTACAGGTATTACTTATGGGGCTACCATGCCCCTACACGGGGCTGTCAGCGACTTGCCCTAGGCACTCGATACAAAGGACCTGGTAGGCAGGTTAAGACATCAGGAAGAAGACAATGACAACGCTACAGATCATGTCCGCGCTGGAGTTCGATGAACAGAAGCACAAGCTGCGTACGTTATCGGCCCAAACCAATCAGTTGGCGAGACTCGTTCTGGTCGACGGACTGAATAACACCAAGGCTGCCGAGATTGTAGGGATGTCTCGGCAGAACGTGAATGGCGCGATGAACCGAGTCAAAGCACTGTTAGCCGATATGCCAGCTGACTATGTGTACGTGAAAGAGTGGATGCCGGCCAAGATGGCGACAGAGGTTCGCGCAAAACTCAAGGCTCAGAAGGTCAAAAACGTCCGCGGAGAAAATAAATCGAATATCTGTAAATAATGTGTTTACAGGTATTCGCGACGGCGGTAGTATGGGGCCATCAGCGACAAACTGGCCGCTGCCACCCAAATCAAGGAGATTCACCATGAAAGCATCTACCAAAATCGCCGCGCTGGGTCTGGTTGTAATGGGCGCTATGTTCAACACCGGCTGTAACACCCTCGACAACCTACACGCCGCCGCCATTGCCGACCGCCAGGCGAATCCAGAGAAGTACACCGAAATTCCTTCGGTTCAGATGGCCCAAATGACCCCGAACCAGGATGGCTCCGCGTATCCACAATCCTGCGCTTTCGGCTGCCCAACTGCCGAAGAACGCATTGAATTGACCCGCAACTGGTAAGGTCAGCGTTACTATCAATCAAAACCCCCTATTGGGGGTTTTTTTGCTTAATCTCCATTAGGGCAAGAACATCCTTGTATGCAGGGCTTGTTCATCATTACCGTTCTTAGTTCGAACCAGTATTGTCGAAACCCACGGCAAACGTAGTGGACGCTGTGCTACACGCACCTCCGTTGCACGCTTCAAGTGTAACTCGCGCAGTACCTGAATACGGGTAAGGTATAGCTTCCTTGGCAGCTTTTTTACGTTGCGCGTACGAATTCAGCCACCAGCTGGTTGCGCCCGCATTTGGCGTGAAACTGGAGGGGCCTATAAAGTGTTGCTGCTTCGCAGGGTTCGCATCGACTACAGTCACGCGGAATGTGGTCGCTCCGGTAAATCCAGTCCCGCTCCAACTCATAAGTGACGCTTCCGAATCGTAATTTTCGTAATAAGTACTTCTGGTCAAATTGATGCTTGTTATTGTCGGGCCCGGATTTGTGAAATCTATGCCCGTAGTGGCATTGTCAGAAACGGTCGTTTTTGCGAAGACAGACGATTCGCCTGGAGTACCACTTGCGATGCTCGCATACGCCACACCGCTCTCGTCAGTGTACGAAGTCCCTGTGTTCAGGGTACCTAGCGTTGCAGCCCACAGCACGGCCTGGCCTGCAGGCAGAATATTGTTGTAAGCATCTCTAACTGTCGCGTAAAGGCCAATCGCAGTCCAGTTAGAAGGTGCCGATGCAGCGCCTGCGGCAAGGGAGATGACCCGAGATGTTGAAGGATCAGCAGTTAGGGTTACGTTCGTACTCGCAGAGCCATTTACTGCGGCTGCTGTGACCGTACCTACGCCTGCCGCCGTACCACGCAAGGTAACCGAGGTTTGCCCGGAAGAGTTAGTAACCGTCGAGGTGCGCGATAGTGAGCCTCTCGTGGTTCCCCAGCTTGTCGGTATTCCAGGCCCCACTAGGTATCCATCACCATCCTTGAGTGTGGCCAGCAAAGTGCTTGTTGCGCTGTTGTTTGCAACTATCGTGGGGGGCGAGGCGGTCAGACTTACGACCCGAGCTGTTTTTTTGACCCATTCAATGTTGGAGCAGCCATTCTGTGTCGGCTCCCACACTTCGTGGCGACCCTTGTTACAGCCAGAACCACCTGCATTGATGACAATGGCCATGCCCGGAACATCGATGACCTGCTGAATGTCAGCACTGTTTTCCTTCAGGGGGGCTGCGAAAACTGCCCCGCTGAAGCTGAGAAGGAACGCGCCGAACGTGGCGGCTCTTACAAGCTTTCGACGGATTTTCATGTATTGCTCCATGGGTTATTTTATCTGTAGGGATTGGTGCTTTAAGGACTTGCGCCCAACCATCCTGTTGTGAGGCTTGCGCTTAGTGCCATGCCATAGGCGCAGGATAGCAATGTACAATCATATTGCACCTTGTTTTCCCTTCCCAGCTGAAAGCTGGCCATTGTTCTCAAAAATGCTTGCGTTTTGTTGCTTCGGTGGACACAAAAAAGCCCGCGCAAAGCGGACTTTTCTTTATTTGTTCAACGTCGGCGCTGGTTGGTCAGTTCACAGCACGTTTCAGCACAGTACCGGCCTTGAACGTTGGGACGGTTTTAGCTTCGATTTTGATCGGCTCGCCCGTACCTGGGTTGCGGCCCACGCGAGCTGTTTTTTCGGTTACCTGGAATGTGCCGAATCCGACCAGAATCACGCTATTCTTCGCCTTCAGTTCTGCGGTGACGACCTCTTGGAAGGCATCGAGCACGGCGTCAGCGACGACCTTGGAAACGCCAGCTTTTTCGGAGAGAGCTTGTACCAATTCAGACTTGTTCATTTGTGACTCCATAAGTTGTGACGATAGGGTTTGAACTACGGCTGGCAAGATCTTTTGTACAGAGCCTTGCCTGCGTAAGCGATAGTGAGCCCAGCAAATAGACCTGCGGCGATACCGCTTCCGCGACTGCTCTGAAGGGTGCCAAAGAAGTAAAAGGTCACGCAGGCGGCTGTGATTGATACCTGCATGATCGATGCCCAGGCGAACAAGTCGGAGCGCTTGAAAATGCTAGCGATGTACCAGGCTATGATCGAGGCTGGAATCAGCATCAACGGCGCGAGGACGATGGTTAAATCTTCTGGCTTAAACAAGCTGCGAAACCTTTGTTTGCTGATCAATAAGTAATCTTCTGTTAGTCGCCACCATAAGCGGGGCGGCTGCAAATTGCGACCAGGTGCAGAGTTATCGGAGTTTCGGCCCTGTGTTAACGCGAGTAGCTTGCTCGTGTTCGTGGCGCTGCTCAGTTCGCGCATTGACGTTTGCGAAACCTCTGGAGAACCGGTCATTCAGGGTTTTGTTCGCCTGAGCATCTCCGCTGTCTACTGCGTGCTCGGTTGCGATGTTTCGCTTCAGCATTTGGTTTTCGCGTTTGAGATGTTCGGTTTCTTCACTGAGGCTTTTGAACTTCTGGGCGACCTTTGTCAGGCCAGCTGCGGCGAGGCCCGCACCCGCCGAGCCTGTGATGAACTGATACGCCGAGTTGGCTGCTTCGAATGGAAGCTCACCCTTGAGCCCTGCGAGTAGCGAGGAAGAGCCGGGGTTGTTGATTCCGAAGTACATCGCCTCGACAGCTTCTGGCGTGCCGTGTACAGCGGCTGCGACGGTCAGGACGGCACAGGTGACGCCATAAGCAAGCAGCGGGCTTGCAGCGAACGCTGCGGCGTTACCTGGCGATGGGATTAGATCCTTGCCGAACTGAGTGAGGTTGTCGCCTACTTTCTGGAGAAACGACCGCTCTTGATTATTCATCTTCGCTGCTTCCTTTCACGAGGTTCGTAAATTCGGTTTCGTAGAGATGGCAATGCTGCTCAGTGCGTTCGAGCAGGTGCTGGATTTGCTCCTCGCTGTGGGCAGTGCCTCCTTCCTCCAGTTCGGTTAGGAAGATTGCGTAGGCCAGACCGGCTTTAAGCGTGGCGTCTTTGAACGCAGGCGAGGCGCTCGATGCCTTGACGTGTTCATTGATCGCTTCAAGGCGTTGGCTCAGTGCCGCTGCATTGGCAGTGTTCGAGTTCAAAGCGGTGTCAGTCGTTTGCATTGTTGACTCCTTCGGTCGTGGTTACATGCGCATGCCGAAACTTGGGCGGAGCTGTTCCGGCTCAGGCTCAGGGTGTGGCTCTGGCTGACCGAACATGGAAAGTTGATTGGAGTTGTCTTCGCGCACCTGGGCGTACTCACGCGCAGCTTCTTGCTGCGCAATCACAAGTTCAGGCGTCACGCGTGGGGCAGGGGTATCGAGGTGTACTACATTGGGTAAAGCGGACTTCGACGGGTAGCGGATCTGGAGGGATTCGCCCAGCTTGACCGCGTCCAACGCACTGGACTTGTGCAGAATGCCGACGCCGCCACCGATGTCCTGAATAATCATTCCCACGTCGCTGACGGTAACCGGGCCTTCGTAAATGACACCGGCTTGCGGTGCGCGAATTTCGCTGACGACCAGCGCGGCGGCGTCTTCGATGTTGTCGGTTACCAGTTGCACCAGTTCACGGGCGCCAAACTTGCCGTTATGGTGGTAGTCGAGTACTGATTCGCCAAGTAATTTGGCAGCAGCCACAAACGGATCGCGTTGAACGCCCTGGCCCAGCATTTCGAAGGCAATGGTCTTTGATAGCCCCTCTACAACATTAGGTGGCCACTGCATTGCCTTGGCTGCTTCCGATACTGTGAGCATGCGCAATAAGTCGGGGTCAGTTGGGTGCTGGATTTTTGGGTCAGTTGAGCGATTTTTTGCGAATCCCTTAGTTATAGTCGCTAACTTTGTGGAATCCTCTTTGAACACCTGCATTTTGAAACATTTGCCGTTTTCAGCATCGCGAATCGCTTTGTTCTTCAAACCTCGCATCTCGCTCCACATGGGGTCGTCGGGAGAGATGTCGTCCATAATCTCCGAGAGAGTAAGGTCACGTTTCTCGGGCATTTGGAGCATGTCCCAATCGAAGTGCATCCCGTTAGTCACTGCTATCATGCACCAGCGTTTGCGCGGCTCCAAAGCGTTGAAATCTTCGCCCTTTAACACGGTTTCATGAGTCGTGTAACCGAGGTCACGTAACTGGTTGCGAAGAATCGATGCGCTTGCTGTACTGCTGTAAGGCACCACATTCTCGAACATGATGATGGCGGGGTTGGCTTTGGCCAGGATCATCAAGGCGGCAACAACCAAGTGGCCAACGTTCGGGTGGTCTTCAGCTTTCTCCGTCCCGCGTTTGGCGCGACCACTGACCGACGCACCTGAGCATGGAAGCCCTAATTCCATGGCATCCTGAAGTGGCAGGTTGCGCATGGCAGCTGCATCAAATGCCAACTCCTGCATTGGTGCCGCCAAAGGGATGGTTCCAGCGCCCCACTCTGGAGCTTCAGAAGCATGCTCAAGCAGTTCCGGGCGGATCTCGTTGACTATGCCTTTTTGGGTGCGAATACCGGCCTGATGGAAGCCCTCATGAAACGCCTTTGAGAGCAGCCCTCCGCCGTGAGAAAGGCTACCGACTTGCAACGGAATGTCGTGTTGCAGTTTGTGGCTAAGGCGGTTCAAGCGTTCCTTTTTCCGGATTTCGCTTGCCAAGGGCATAAGGAAGATTTCTCCCTTGCGCTGCACCAAACGGATTGAGTCCATGCCCGCGAACAGCGCCAGCAATTCCTTGCTGTTGATGTCGATGATTGGGATCTCTTCGCCAGCACGATTCGTGCGCTTGCTCTTGCTGACGACGCGGGAGCCATCAGGATTGGCCTGAAGTGTGACGACGCCTCCTTTGAGCCTCACGTCGAAACGATCACCTGGTTTAAATCCAGCCGTTGAAACCTCAAGGTTTTCCAACCAGATGCGAGGTTTACCGCGATTCGCGCCCACTTTTTTAACAAAATAGCCCTGCATGGTTGGAAACCTTCTATACGTCAATTCACGTAGAGTATTATTAAACCATGCATTGATCCACTGATAATATTGTGCCTGGTGCTTGATTTTGCTGGTTGCATGCTTCTATAGTCGGATCATATTGTGATCGCATATTACGCAGTGTAGTAGGTGCATCACGCAAAAACACTTGGGCTTGGAGGCCCGTGCAATGAGCGACTTGAAAAACAACGTAGTTGGGATGATGCCCCCTTCGGCCAATAAGGGCCAAATGCGAACCTTTGGCGCCCAAAGCGCGATCAACGCAATTCAAGCGAGCATCCCGAAACTGATTCGGGAGGATGTTCGGGCTTATTGGGATGACGCGGGAGAGAAGAAGCCCCAAGGCATCACATACGGCGCCTACAACCAGATCTCGTATCGGGCGAATGACGGCACCGTGATGCACGCATGCGGCCAGTCTATCGATGAAATGCGGGGAGACCGTCAGTTCACTCACAATGCCATTGAGCTGCGCTGTGATGCGCTGGGGCTGGCGATTTACATCAGCGGCGTTAACCAGATTGACGTGAAAACCAATCAGGTTAAGTCTTACCTGCGGGTAGCGTCGTATCAGTACCTGGCAAAAACGCCTGATCTTTCAATCGCCGATACATCAATCGATCTTTACAAAAAGGTCCATACCATCTTGGTTAGCACGTACAACCATTTAGCGCGAGAATATTGCATTGCGGGGTTAACTGCTGATGACCTGACGCTTAGATCAAGCTCATCGCTGTTGCCGGACGTTGCAATCAACCACCCTTGCTGAATGCGGCAGTGTGTAGCTCCAATGGGCGGGAGGGGCTTCGCTATGTATTTAATTACCCGATATAGTCAGTCGCCCACCATTAAGCCCTATCGGTGGCCGCTCGTTTCGCATTCTTCGGCTTGAGCCCGCTGGCAACAAATGGCGCGGGGGATAGCATTCAACCTGGAGCCCTCATGATCCATCGCCGCGCCGCCTTCGTAGTAACCATGACCAGTGTTGTCCTTGCAGGTTGTGCGACTCCGCCGCAATCCCCGCGTGAACAGCCACTCTTTCTTCAGCAGGAACATTCTCAGGCGCTGGCGCCCATTGATACCTATCCCGTCGAATACGCGGTCGATCAGCCGACCGCGCAGCCTTCCAGCGATGGCGCGGTAGGCGACTGGGCTCCAGTAACTGCTGCCGTGTCAGACCCACTAGCTAATCAGGCACAGCAAAACTTAGCGCTGGCCAACGCCTCGACTGATCGGAGCGCACGGCTTGAATACCTTGAAGCTGCAGCCTCTTTCGGAAACGGTGAAGCGCATTACGAGCTTGCAAAGGTCTACACCGAGGGCGTTGACCGTCCCCGTGATTTGAAGCTCGCCCAGGAACACCTGCTCGCCGCTGCTGGTGCTGACAACCCAGAGGCGATCCGCGTCATCGGTTGGCAAATGATCAAGGGACAAGGTGGCAACGCGCAGAACGTCAACGGTGGTGTAGCCGTGATGGAGATGGCGGTTACTAAGAGTGTGCGGACTCAACGTGAGCTAGGCATGTTGTACGCAAATCTCTACACCGACTTCAAAATGAACGATCCCGCTAAGGGTGAGGCGTATCTGGTCGAGGCCTACAATGGTGGTGATGTGCCCGCTGCTCTAGCCCTTGGAAAACTGTATATCCAGCAGGGTAGGCAAGCGGAGGCCTTGGCCCCGTTGTCATTCGCCAACGACAAGAATGATCGTGCGGCAGCGAAACTGCTCTCTTCTCTCGATGGCGCCGTTTCTGATGCTGGCGCTCCAGCCCAGCGTACCAACTTTGATGGGGCTGATAGCGAAACCTTCTACCAACAGGCTAGCGACATAATGATGCGCAAGCATAGCGCTGACGATGAGGCGAAAGCGTACGCGCTGTACAGCCTTTCGGCTGACATGGGCCACAACCTTGCCCGCGCCGAGCTTGGTGCGATCAGCGGCGTGAAGATCGTCAGAGATAAGCAGTACGGGCCGGGTTGGCTTGACGCAGAAAAGCAGAGCCTCTTGTCGGCTTCCGAAATAAAAGCGAAATTCTAGAAACAGCTTCGACTACAAGACAGAAAAAGGCGGCATTAGCGGGCAGGGCGGTGTATAGCGATTTTCCCGTTGTTCGTGAAACTGGTGGTGGACGGGGTTACTTGTCGCCCAGGACGAAAGCGGCCAGCGAGCCCATGGGCGCGGTAGCCGCTTTTCCCTTACAAATCGAAGGCCGACACAATGAGGGCATCAACTTCGCAGTAGTCCTCAAATGACAGCGACTTACCGGCGTACAAACCTTGCAGGAACCCCCGCAGACGGGACACGTCTGAATGGCTATTGGCAGTGTCTTCTTCGTAGGCCTCAAGCGTTTCGAGAGCGATCGGCTGATCTTTCAGGCATCGCGATACCTGGGCGAATACAGCCCGCAACGCCACAGCTTCAGTGGCACGCTTGGCAGGCGGCTTGACCAGCAACAAGAGCAAATCTTCATACAACTTGCCGCGCTCGATGTTCACCTGCTGCATTGCAGCCTGCTGGTCCGGTGTCGTTGGCTCCGACACGCGCTCACTTGCGTCAGTGACGTTGGCCAACACATCAAGCGCGGAACCAACCGCAGTAATGCGCGGGAGCAACGATTGGATATTAATAACCACAGCCATTTGCTTTGCCCTCCTGGGCGTTGTCCTGCTCGATCCGAGGGCCGAAAGTAGCCTGTTTCTAGGTTCTCGGCCCCGGCTTTTGAGGGCCAGGGCTTCGGGTGCTTTGGGCGGGTCTTTCGTGCTACTTCGGTTGATCGTCGGTGGTCGTGTTTTCAACTGCGCGCATGTACACCGCCATATCACCCATCTGCTCGACGATGGCGGCTTCGCTTGCTTCGTGCGCGGCGCTGATCTTGGCTTTCATTCGCAGGCACAAACCGCAATCGACGTGCGCCCAGTTGCTGGTGCCGTTGCTGGCTTCCCCGAGCCAAGTGCCGCATGGCGCCTGCTCGGCTTCATCGTCGTCAGGGCAGGGATCAAAGTGCGTGGCCATCGTAGCTTTCCGTTAAACCTGGGGTGGGATTGCTGGGCTGGGTTTGTTGTCGTCAAGGTTCATCGCCGTGACCTTGAAGGTGAACCCGGCTTGCTGATCCTGCATTACGGTGTGGCTTTCGGGGATTCCTTGGACCAGCTGCTCGCAAGCCTCCTTGAGCGCCTGCTGCAAGTGCTCAGGGGTGGCCCCGTATAGGTTGAGCGCGACATGGACTTGGAAGGGCAGTTGCGTAGACATCATATTTTTCCTACGACAGGTAGATAATTGCTTCAAGGGCACGTTTGACGGCGGGGCTTGGTGTGTACCTGGGCGACTTCTCCCCGAACAATTCAGTCTTGCCATCCCGCGAAATATCCAGGTTCTGTTCGGGCTTCCAAACGCTGTTGGAGCGTTTCTTTGGACTCCCCCCACGGCAGAGCCAGATACTTGGCTTCTACCGGCTCCACTTCTTGGATGCAGTACGCCGGTACTGGCTTTGTAATCGCGTTCGCCAGTGCGAGCGCATGAGCCTTGTCAGGTGCTGCAAAAATGTCCTCGGGGCCGACCGTGAAGGCTTTCAGCGGCAACACGGTTCTGACGTTGCCGGTGATTTTTACCGGCTCTCCTTCTGCGTAAACCGACCACGGCTCGGGGATATTCGTGCTGGTCATATTTTGTGTCTCCCTGCTAAATCCTGGGCGCGATTATCGGGCCTCTCTACTGCCGCTACCCCACGTTTGACGGCGGGGTTTGGGATGCAGCTGAGCGACGTTTTCCTATAGCCCTATGGGGACTTCGTAAATCCCGAAATGCTGGTATTGGGAGGCTTTAGCTCCTGCAGGATGACGATGCTCCCATTCTTTCACCTGTGCCTTGTAGTCGCTCCAAATTTCGCGGCCTTCCTCAATAGGCATTTCAGGTGGGTTTAGATGATAGTCGATCAGCATGTCCTGCCACACCTCGGCTTGAGCGCGGTCCTCAAATGCACGTAATGGCAAAGGCTTTCTTTCGTCGCTTCTAAAACCGCTGGCTGTGGCCATCACCAAAAATACTGTTGCCATGGTCGTTTTCCGTTTTCCGTTTTCCGTTGTTCGTGGAGCTGGTGGTGGACGGGGTGACTTGTCGCCCTGGATGGCATCAGCCAGCAAGCCCATGGGCGCGGTAGCCGCTTTTCCTCAATTCCGGTCTGCGGGCGGTGGCTTTGCATTTTTCACCCGGTACACACTGACTAAAAGTACATACCAGAAGCCAAGGAGAGCCCAAGACCACCAATGCCACTGACGCGGATCTGGAGCCACCTGAAAAGCAAAATAGGCATAAACCAATACGGTGATGGCTATCAGGTTTCGGAACAAGCTCGCGATGGTCACGGTATTTTCCCTCAACAGTCTTGCGGAACTGCCATGGCAGCCAGCGGCCGGGAAACCAGGTAGTCCATGTGTGCTACCGGGCTGGTTACGACATTTGCCGCATTACCGGCAAGAGCGAGATTGCCTGTCGCAGTCATCTCTTTTGCAAGTTCGTCCAGCTTTGCTGCTTTCTCGCGCAGTTGGTCGGCCATGCCCCGGATAGCGTCCACGGTGGGTTCAACGTCATAGCGGTGTTTCATCGCTCTGTCCTGCTCGATCCGTGGGCAAAAATTGCCCCTCTCCTACGTCCTCGGCCCCGGCTTTTGAGGGCCAGGGCTTGGGTACAGCGTCGTTTTCCCTCAACTTGCCGCTGGTGTGCGGCGACTACGAAACTGTGCAGCCAGCTCCGGGTCGCTTTCCAACAATTGGGCCATCGTGAACGGCGTTTTCGCTCGACCTTCGGCAATCAGTTCGCTCAAGGGACGGCCCAACAGCCGCTCAACGGTTTCAGCGGTCACACGTTTTTCGTCAATCTGATCGCCGTCCTGGTCGAGCTTGTCCGCGAACAGAGTCGACGGATCTGCATCACCCAGCGGAGAGACAAAAATGTCCTGCCACTGCTGTTCCCATTCGGTTTGGGTTGCCCAGCCAGCGCCGCCAAGGGTTACGAATCCGTTGTTTTCTTCATCGGCAAAGGTGATTGCGATGCACCAGTTTGGCTTGTTCTTTTGAGAGGTGGCCATGTCGTCATTCCTTCGATTCTGTGGACGCCAAAGCGGCATCCTTCTGCGCACCTGGCCCCACGTTTTAACGGCGGGGCTTGAGTGCACCTGGTGCATTTTCCTGCAATTCAGTGTTCTGTTTTCAATGCCCGCAAGATGGCGTCTTGCAGCACTTTCGGGCATGCCCTGAAACGCTCGATCAACAACGTTTCCTCCGCAGGTGATTCTCCTGATAAGACAAAGTGAACGTTGCCTCCCGCCTTCAAAAAGGCTTGCAGCACTTCGCTACCTGGAAGCCCCTTACCTTGCTCGTACCGACACCAAATCTCGCGAGATATGCCGCAACGTTCAGCCATTTCAGCTTGCGTGAGTTCCAGCCGCTTGCGTTCAATTTTGAGCCTTACTGCAATGGTCGGCATCGACATATCCTCGACTTATCCAATGAAGCTCAACAGCAGGTACAGAATGGGGGTCGATGAAAGGAAAAGTGCTACTACGAGCAAGACCGAAAGACACAGGCGCTTCAAGCCGTGCTCTTTCAGCGATGCACCATAGGCACCTGGTAATGCCCAGCCAGCGCAAAGCGATAATGCCAGCTGTGTTGCCTGGATGTTGAGCCCAAAACGGGTAAGAAAAATCGTAGCAACACCAATAGCTATGGCCATGATCAGTGTCGCCGCTGTCGGACCTACACCACCAACCTTCTGTAGCTGTATGCCAAAAATGCTCATTGATTTTTCCCCTAACAGTTAGGACATGCCCGGTGCTGAGTGAGCATCTATAAATTCGGCGGTCAAATCTTCTCCGTGGTTGCCTTCGCCACTTGCATAGTGGACGACACTCACAAGAACATCGGAAATGTCGGTATGGCCGTATTCGACCTCAAAGGCATCAATACGGCACTGATACTTGTAGTGTGTGGGAGTGGTGGCCATGGCGGGTTCCTTTCAGTGTTGGAAAATCTCGGTACCGGAATTAGCCTTGTACGGCGGCCTGCGCTAGAGCTTCATCACGCTCACGGGCCAACTGTATATGCATCTCGGAACTGATAATGTCTTCCATCAGCAGCGCCCCGGTATAGCCCACGACAAACATCACCGAACTGTGGATGTCGCGTGTAGGGTATTGCTTATGTTCCTGCGCCAGGTCAGCAATCTTCTGGCGTACGCGCTCGATCACTTTGGGGTTGTCTTGCTCGATTTGGATCATCGGCATGGCGGGGTTCCTTCCTGTTCAGTTCGTTGTGACCAACATGGATTCATGGCGCCGATTTCCTATCAGTCGCGCTTGAGGTCTAGGAAGGCTCGAAAAACCTCCTGATAGCGGTGTCGCCCGATTGTCGAGCTGTAGTGTGGCCCCTCATCATCCTGGAGAATCATTCGCTCTTGGTTGACGCCGCCAAGACGATATTCGACGCCAAACTGGCGGCTCATCATCGACTCTGCTTCCTTCGTTTCCGGCAGTGCTTGCACAAGCTTCAGAGCTTCATGCTCATCACTGGCCCACCCCACACAACCCTCCAATGTGAGGGACGCCGGGATGTAGTTCACGCCGAATACAGGGAGTTTCTGTGCCGGGTTCGCCATACGTCTTTTCCTCGAATCTCACACCTGTTTCAGGTGAGGCGTTTTTGAGTCGGCAATCTGTACCTGCATCATCGGTTGCATGGTCATCACATCAAAGCCCATCGACTCAAACCACTCGCGATTCAACAATGAGCGATCTTCGGTTGGAACGTCGAAAAAACCGTTGTCCTCTGACCAGAATCGGCAACTGACCGGATGCAGCAGGTCGAGGTCGAATGAACCGCCTGGATAGATGCACACGATCAGCTCCCAAGACGCATCAGGCGGCGTTGGCCACCGATACCCTGCCGGTGCTTTACGCTCACGTTGCCGGCCTTCACAGCGCCCTGAGAGACCGTATACGAACGCACGTACCTGCCACATTGCCACTGCGTTGCCTTTGACTTGCTGATCGGCACAGACGCGCTTGAATGCCTGGCGCACCAATGGCTTTGGCAGCCCCCACACAAAGCAAGAAATGCCCTGCTGGTAGAACGCTTCAAAATCCATCGCGGGATAACCTGCTTCGTCGGTTGCTCGTTCCAGATAGTTCTTCATGGTCGATTTTCCCCTACATTTCGAGAAGGTGTTTAAAGGGCGCGGTGAGCGTCATGCCCGTGCCTGCGGCGCAGATCGTGCTGGCCTGCACATTGCAATCGGGGTTATCGCACTCTGCTAGATAGATGGTTTTCTCGGAATCGACGTAACCGACATGGTGCATCGCTTCGCCGTGAAGCGGACACTTACCAATTTCCAGCCTTGCCAATCGCTCTAAATGCTCGCTCCACTCGGCCTGATGATCTGGATAGAGGTAGTGCAAAACATCATCGAAATTGGTTTTGCAGTAATCCAGCAACGCACCCTTGGTGGTGTGTGCCGGACTGACGAAGTTGAGAAAGTGGCCCTGGTGCGGCCGCTCTTGTGCCAACACGTACACACCGTTATCCGCCCTGAAAACGTCAACATCGAAGTCAACGCGCAAAGCGGTAATGTCGGCTTTTAATTGCATTACTCCTACTCCCTGAGTTCGCGGACGCGAAAATGACCGTCCTTCTAAGCACCTTGCTGGTGCGTAGCAAACTACTCTGACACTGCTTCCCTCATAAAACGGGCTTCGCAAGAGTGCCGGCACCGGCCACATAAAAAAAGATTCTGATAATTCACAACCGTGGCCACCAATCACATCTCGGCGCTCAACAAAATATTTTGACACTTGGGCCATCCTGCCGGTGATCAGCAAACCACGGTTCAAAAATGTCCTAGGAAACTATTCGTCACTGAATCGGCGTCTAGAACATTCATCAACACGGCGCTGTCTGCATGCAGCTTCCTGTTCACTCTACTGCCGCTGCTTGCTCAAGCTCCAAACCCCAGCGAATCCGGGGCTGTCGAGCGGTGTCAAAATGTATTGTCAGGTGTCAAAATATTTTGTCTGTTGTCAAAATCCATTGTCAAAAACCACCAGGACGAAAGCAGCCAGCAAGCCCATGGGCGCGGTAGCCGCTTTTCCTACACCTATTCGTCTGTTGCCGAAGTTGCTGCGATTTCTTGTTGCTCTAGCACTAGGATTGCTCAACCGTCAATTCCAGGTCATCACCTTCGGTGCCAGAAGGCCTTAGTGAGACGCACACGCCATCTTCCAGCGCGAATTTGATGGTGCAGTGGTCGGTGAATTCGACAGCTGTGATCCGTCTGCCCTTGAGGAACTCACTTACCTCGTTCTGTGATGAGAATCTTCCGATGGAAGAGTCCCAACCCTCAGGAAAATTTGCACTCGCCTTCTTCACATCGAAGAGTAAAAATTCTGCAGCCTGACTACTCTTCAGCGAAGCCAAGTCCTGAGTCTCTACCTGCATCAATGGAGGGTGAGTTTTAGCCGCTGCTGCGGCCGCTTCGGCAATTGGGTCTTTGTCCTTCATGGCGATTTCCTATGGTTCGATGCTGCCGCGCAATAGCGAGAGCAGGTTGTCTTTTCGAGCAATGTCGTCCGGCTGCGACTTTACAATCCGCTCCAAGGCCAAGCGGTGTTCGGGAGACTTACCCAACACGTCTTTGGCATGTTGCTCAGATCGCAGAAGCGATACCTCGCGTGCAAGAGACTCCTTGTCACCTGCCCAGCACATGATGCGATGCCATGCACTTTTATGGCTGGTACGGATCAAAGCGAGCTTGTAGCCACCGACAGCGGCATATTTCTTTCGCTGTCAGATGCGCTGGCTACTGTGGTCAGTGCGACAAAACCGCTTCTTGACCATTGCATGCGCTCCCCGAATCTTCCCCGCCGACATCTTGCGCCTCTACACAGAGTTTGAAAGCGACTCCATATGGCAGATCGAAGTGCTCAATGCGGTTGTAGTCCACGCTGACGGTTTCAGACTTGGCGTGACTGCCATGCAGGGTGGGCTCCTTATCAGACAGGTTGTATGAGACACCTGTAGCTTCGGTACCCACATTTTGCGTCCTGTCAACATCAAGCTGAAGGTCAACAAGCACCGTTGCCTTAGCCGTATTGAGAGCCACCACCGTCACCTGGCTTTTGAGCTTTCCAATCCCAAGCTTGCAGTCAGTGTTGTCTGTATTGCACGAGCGAAGACGCATCAAGCCAACCTGGGAAAATGAATCGCCCACTTTGAGTTTGTTGGGCCCACTCTTGGATACAGTGCCGATCTGGCCCGAGAACAGTGGCGGCGCGGAGATGGTAGAGGCCATCGTGACCTCGCGTTGCTCAGGGGCCTTGGCTGAGCAACCAGCAAGGGTGACCAATGCCAGGGCAGATGCTGCGGCGATAGCTTTCTTCATTCAAACAACTTCCTTTAGGCGCGTTGATAAATACGACACGTTTTTACTGGCTCGGCCCCGGTTTTAGGCCGGGGCTTTGTGTGTACCTGGTGCGACTTCCTTGAACAGGTGGTGTGGCCCGGCGAACCGGGCCGATGTGTTGTTAGAACAATTCGCCTTGACGATCAGCATACGAACACCAGCGGGCGAAGCTCTCATTCCCACACCAGTTCTTGATATTGTCGATGAAGCCTTCCTTGCGAGCTGTCCGCACAAGCTCGGCAATCACGTCTTCCGAATCACCCATTTCAAAGCAGGCATCAAACTGCCGCTCACCCAACCCTTCGTAACCACGATCCCAAAGCTCGAAATTGGTGATTTCGCTTACCACACCGTATTTAAACGCCAGAACAACAAACTCAACGCGGGACTTGAAAACGTGGAGCTTGGTGGTCAACTGGTGCAAGGTTTTGTAAACAGTGCTTGGGGGAGCAAGTGACATTTTCAGAGCCTCGGTGATTCGCTTCAATGAGGCTATTGTATTACTCTAGAGTAATACACGCAAAGCCTTTTTAACTGTCTCCCGCAAATACTTCGCGCATCAGTTCATAAGCCTCCGTGTAACGTTTCACCGTCAAGTGCACGGTGCTGCGGCTAGCTCCCGTCTCGCGTACTGCCTCTGCCTGCTGCTTCCCGTCCACCAGCACGCTACGTGCAGCGCGATTGCCAGCGCTTCCAGCATCACCACGCATGAGCTTAACCAATGCGTCGTATTGGTCGCCTGTAATTGCCATTAAATGATTCTCCGAACTATGTCACCCAAGCGTGCAGGATCGCCCGCACTGAGCTTTTTCACCGCTTCCAGGCTCTCGATACCCAGTATCTCGCTGATATGTCGCAAATCAATGCCACGGCGCCTCAGCTTGACCGCGAGCATGCGCTGCCCTGACTGCGCACTGGCTCCCTCGATCCCGGCAAGGCCAAACAGGCGCGTGTACAACCGGCTGAGCTGGTTCGCACTGTAATAGGTCTTGCCGTCCCGGCGCTGCGCACTAATTTTTAACCCTTCGCCTGTGCGACCGGAGACGAACAAGGGCGAGGAGGGGTCAAGGCCACGGTAGGCCATAAGCAATGCTGCTGACACTAGTCCTGTGATGAGTTTTTGCCCGTATCGCCCTCGATCTGTAGTTCAACGCTGCCATTGCTCAGTACGAATGGAATCACGGCCACACTCCCGAAGAACGATTTTGCGATTGCGCGGCAGGAAGCCAGCCTGCGATCAGCTCCGAGCGCTGATACCTGATGCTCCGCAGTATCAGTCGGGCAAAAGGCTTGGATCATGTCACCACAGCGAACAAAGGTTACATCGTATTTATCCAGCAGGTGCCCGCATTCTCGCCAGCGTGAAGTAGGTGAATATTGCTGCTTGGGCTTGTCATGTCGCCAGCAAGACTTTATCCCGCTCGCCGAGGTAGAAACGAACACCTTTACCTGTTCGGCACGCGCAACAAGCCAATCGAGCGCAGCCCCTTCGCTTTGGTCGATCTGAATTATGGACTCGCAAAGACTCATCGTCGTTATCCTTTTCACGTGACGCTTATGCGTCTAATCTCATCAGGCTGTAACGCCGCCTTTTAACCACAAAACCCGCAAGTGCGGGCTGGTGGGTGATGTTTAATGAGGTGCGGTAGTTGGAACCATTTTGTATGGTTGCTCAGTGTTATTGTTCGATTCTTCCAGCCAAATTTGCAGCCCATTCTGTCAGCTGCGGCAGTGCATCCACCAACGATTCAACCTCAGTGCTGAATTCGAGCCATTCGCCGCTGTTTGGCACGTAGGCGCCGACAAGAAGTTTTGCAGCTGGGTCGGGCTCGCGGGATTCGTTATCATCGGTCAGCCAGAACTCAACGCCATCAACTTGGCGAATTGCTGCCCAGCAGTTGCCGCCTGTGTTTATCAGTTCAAAGCCATTCTTGGCCCAGACTTGTTCGATGAGTGCGCTTTCCATTTCTTGTGCCTTTCGTAATCAAATTCGTTTTGTGATGGTGTTCGGCGCCGTCGTTACGCTTCTGCGCCGACAAGGCATGACTTTGCGAGCAAGTCTTTCACCGCTTCGTACCAGTCGAGGGTGCCGACCAAAGCGAGCAGGCTGGCGCTTTGCTCGCTCCAGCTCAACGGCACTCCACTGTCATCAACAAGACAAGCGCCATCTAACTGCGGATCGAAACCTTCTCGTGCTTGCACGCTGAACTCAACGCCTTGGTCATTGCTCTGGCCGACTGCTGACCACTCAAAGCTGAGTACAACGTCTTCCGTGAAGCTGAGTAAGCACCGACCAATCACGACTGCCTGGAAGCGACCGCTAGCGCGGCTGAGCACCTGCTTGCCTTGCTGAATACGCTGGATGCTATAGGGGCCGGACTGGAGGTCTGAAATGACAAGAGTGTTCGGCATAACTGTCCTTGGCCTGCAACCTGCTGGCGCGAGTCTTTAGTGAGCTAGGGAAAAATACCACTGACTCGTTATATTTGCAATGCAGGCCATGGCGAATGTTCATGACTCGGTATTCGCCGCGTTTAGATTGTGGTTGGCTTGGCGGATAGGAGGAGGGCGTCGAGTGCTTTTTGTAGTGTGATACGGGCTTGCGAGCCCCGGTGTAACTCACCGCGTTGCTCGTCGATCCGAGCGTTCAACTCTGCTATGCGTACCTGGTGCGACTTATCCATGCCTTCAAGCTCAGCACAGCGCAGCTGGAACCTGTTTCGGTCGTCGGTTACAGCATCAACAACCAAGTTTGCCTGCTGCGCTTGCCTGGATAGTTCGGCCGCTTCCTTTTTAGCCGCCTCCAACTGGCTTTGCAGGGCTTTTACCTGCTCGCGCAATGCTGCGACCTCGGAAGTCAGCGAGCTGGTGTCTTGCGAGCTATCAGAGGGTCCGGCGGCGCTTTCACCTTGGACGCAATCAATCGACGAAGGCTCATTCTGTGCAACTCCCCGAGTAGCTGCGCATTCATCCCAAACGCGCTTCAGGCGAGCAGGGTTACCAGCCCCAATGTGCTTGCGGAGGGAAGTGCCGTTAACTGCTTTACCACTTTTTTCGAGCTGGATGCCCGCAACAATGATCTGGGTAGTCGTGACTTCGACTGGGCGCATCGTGACCTCATTGCCAATTTAATTTGCGTGCCGCATTTTCACTTACGCTATCGCGACCTGGTGCTGCAACGTTATCGCAGGCGAAGCTGGAATACTGCCTTCGCCTGCCTAATGAGAACAGTGCTACTTTTGTCCGCGACGAAACTCCCATGGTGCTTGCGGCTTTGGGTCTACCCAGAGGCTATGCGCTGGCTGCGGGCAGT
>Ga0265296_1000080_pt1 | contig 192919 bp, 195 predicted proteins | sample MunlanPumphouse1_FD_189073 | JGI IMG/M metagenome (GOLD analysis project Ga0265296, IMG submission 189073) | Groundwater microbial communities from a municipal landfill in Southern Ontario, Canada - Pumphouse #1 | ecosystem: Environmental > Aquatic > Deep subsurface > Groundwater | place...
GGTTGACTTGCAGCTGGCTCTTATCTGTTCTCGTTCTGTTTTTTGGGAACGTCTTAATCAAAAAATCGTCCAAAAAAATCTTCAGAACCGTATTAAACTACTCGGATTTATTGAAGATGAGGACGTCTCCAAACTTTACAGTCTAGCTTTGGCTTTGGTTCACCCGAGCAAGATGGAAGGCTTTGGACTCACCGGTCTCGAAGCAATGAGTGTCGGTCTTCCAGTTATTTCTTCAAACGCCAGTTGCCTACCGGAAGTTTATGGTGATGCTGCGCTTTACTTCAACCCCGACGACGTTGACGATCTCGTCTCTTGTTTGGAAACATATTTGCAAGATCAAGATCTTCGTTTTACTATGTCTACCAAAGGTTATCAGCGGGCAAGAATTTATTCTTGGCAAAAAATGGCCAAAGAAACTCTTGCCGTCTACAAACAACTTCTCTCCAAATGAAGGTCGCTCTAGTCTACGACCGAGTCAATAAGTTCGGAGGAGCCGAAAGGGTACTTCTCACTCTCCATCAAATATTTCCTGATGCTCCTTTGTACACTCTTGTCTACGATAAAAAATCTGCCCCTTGGGCAAATGACTTTAAAGTAATTCCTAGTTTTATTAATAAGATTGGTTTTCTCCGAAACAAACATGAGCTACTTGCTCCCATTGCCGCTCTAGGTTTTGAATCATTTGATCTTCGCGAATACGATGTCGTTATAAGTATTACGAGCGGTGACGCCAAGGCTGTAATCACCAAACCGGGACAGCTACACATCTGTTACTGTCTTACTCCCACACGTTACTTTTGGAGTGGGGAAGGGGAATATGCAGAGGACATAAAGTTTAAAATTATTCCCAGATGGTTACATAACTATTTTAGAACAACAGACTTACTCATTTCCAAAAGACCGGACAAATACATTGCCATTTCCAATGAAGTATTAGACAGAATACAAAAGTATTATCACCGCGAATCATCAATTATTTATCCGTCTATTGATGATAAATTTTACTCAAAAGATTATACTTCTCAAAAGTATCGAGAATATTACTTAATAGTAAGTAGATTGATTCCCTACAAGAAGGTAGATCTCGCCATAAAAGTCTTTAATATACTAAAGAAACCACTTGTTATCGTCGGTACAGGCTCGGAAATGTCCCATCTTAAAAATCTTGCCGGTTCTACCGTCAAATTTGCCGGAGCAGTCGATGATGTCTCCTTAATTAATTTCTACAAAGACGCCAAAGCCGTTATCTTTCCTCAAAACGAAGACTATGGTTTGGTCCCTCTGGAAGCCCAAGCTTGCGGCACCCCGGTAATCGCTTACGGTAAAGGAGGCGCACTTGAAACCATTGTTAAAGGCAAAACCGGCATCTTTTTTGAAGAGCAAACTACTGAATCACTCAAAGATGCCATTGCACGCTTCGAAAAACTTTCCCTGAGTTCTGAGGACTGCCATAGAAATGCCCTTCGTTTCAATAGCCAGACTTTCAAAAAAAACTTTGCTGCCAAAGTAAAAGAACTCTGGTCAAACTACCTCGCCGACCCGACCACTTAAGTCTTTTCGACAAACTAAGATTCCGTCGTCACCCTCAACCACGATTACATTATCGACACCAATGATGGCAATCTTCTTTTTGTTGTCACTGACACAAAAGTTATCTTTTGCCTCAATCTCTATCACTTCACCACTTTTTGGTTCGATGTTGTTTGCCAGATAATATTTTTCCAAACTTTCCCAGGTTCCGAAATCGGTCCACTCGAAGGGTAGCTCGATAACCAGTGAGTCGCTTTTGGCGTGTACCTGTTTGGTTATTTCCTCAATTGCCCCCTTAGGCATCTTGGCATACTCCTCGGCAATGTCTGCACCTTTGGAGATCTTACTTAATGGCTCATACCAATCAGGGCGGTAATCGGCGAACATCTTTAGTAAATCGTTGGGGGTCATACAGGTATGATTTGCATGCACCAATAATTTTCCGGAACTTAGATTCTCTTTTATTTTTTCTTCTTCATTGCGGTCGACATACTCAGCCACTTTAAAAATTTTTACTCCGTTTTCTTCGGAAACGAGATCTCCCTTCATTAAGAAATCGACACCTTTAATAAAACGATCGGGAAGAAATCCTCCGGTGATGTATTTATGCGTTTCCCTTCCCAGCTTCTCGGCCAGATCCATCATCTTAAAAATGTTTTCTCCCGGGACTCTCAAGTTATCCACCTGAATTAAGAAAAATGGCTCATCACCCTTACCCTTTTTAAGTAAAAGTGCAGCTGCCAGTCCTGTTGCCGGTCCTTGATTACGAGACTCCGGTTCGATAAAAACATTCTCGGTCACAATCTCGGGTACTAATTTTTTGGCGATCTCGGCCTGTTCCGCATTTGTCTGAAGATATATTTCGCTCGCCGCAAATCTTTTTCTCAAAGTTTCCCAGTTTAATTCAAACAAAGACTTATCGTGAACCAGGGGTAAAAAGTGCTTTGGTAACTTGGGGGAGGAAAGTGGCCACATCTTTGTCCCTACACCTCCGCAAATTATTACTGGTATCATAGATTTAATAATATATCACTCAACAAGACCGAACTAATTTAAAATCTATTTATGTTTTACGACTTTATCAAAAGAATCATAGACATTGCTGGAGCCACCGTTCTCACTATTCTCTTTGTCCCCATCTGGATCATCATTCCCATACTCATCAAGCTCGACTCCAAGGGGCCGATTCTTTACAAGCCGGAACGCGTGGGTAAAAACGGCAAAATATTTAAGATGTTCAAGTTCCGTTCCATGAAAATGTTTGAGATCAATGGTAAGGCTGTTCACGCGGTGGAGTTCTGGAAAGCTAACCCTGCTCTCTTTGAAAAATACAAACGCAATGGTTGGAAACTGGAGCTAAACGAGGATCCTCGCATTACCAAACTCGGAAAAATTCTTCGCCAAACCAGTATTGACGAGATGCCCCAGGTTTTCAACATTTTTTCGGGTGAGATGAGTTTGGTTGGTCCCAGAGCCTACGTTGAGCCGGAACTGGAAGATGCCAAAAAACGCTACGGCGAAAACGTCGAGAGTCTCATCAAACTCAGTCTTTCGGCCAAACCCGGTCTTACCGGTCCATGGCAAGTCTCGGGTAGAAACGAGATTCCTTGGAATCAAAGAGTGGCCATTGATGCCGACTACGCCAAGCGTCGCTCCATAATCTACGACATTTACATTCTCTTTAAGACCCCATTTGCTATGATTAGTAAGTGGTAACCAATTAATTAAAGACGTTCCTATGGACCAAAATACTCCCGTTGTCGAAAATATCGAAAGCAAAACAATTGAAGAAAAACCCAAGATGAAAAAATTTAAACTTCGTTACGTTCTCATTCCTTTGGCCGTAATTCTCGGTCTATTTCTCGTCACGGGAGTTTATGGTTTCTTTGCCGCAAGATCAATGATGCCCGCCGTCAACGCTCTTCAAGAAACCGGCACCAAACTCTCCACCGCCTTCCAAAGCCAAGATCTAGCTACTGCTAAGACGGAAATAAAAACTCTTTCGCAACAGTTGGCTGATCTCGATACCAAATACCAAAAAGTTCGTTGGACTTTCATCATTCCCATCGTCGGCAACTATACAAGAGACGGTCAACACGCTCTTAACGCCGGCAAATCTTTGATAAAGTCCCTCGACACCCTCATTGTTTCCGTCTCTCCTTATGCCGACCTTCTTGGTTTTAAAACTGACGAAGCCACTCCTTCCGGTCAAACACCCAAGGTTCAGTCCATCGAAGACAGAATTGTTTACATGGCCCAGACCCTGGATCTCATTAGTCCCGATCTTGACAAAATCGGTGCCGACATGGCCGAAGCCCAAAAAGAACTGGATCTGATTAAGGATACCAGATACCCCGTAAAGCTTTTCGGTAAAGAAGTTCGTAGCAAGATTACGGCCGTCAAATCCACCGTTTCCGAGTCTGCTCAGCTTTTAACCCAAGCCAAACCTCTCATTAAGTTACTTCCGGACCTTCTTGGTAACCCTAATGCCAAAACCTACATGATTCTTTTCCAAAACGACGCCGAGTTACGACCAACCGGAGGATTTATGACCGCCTATGCTTTTATGAAAGTTACCAAAGGAAAAATCGATCTTCTAAGTTCCTATGACATCTATGATCTTGATGCCCGTTTCAACAAAAGAGTCCCTGCTCCCGACGCCATCAAAAAATACCTCAACGAAACATATCTCAATCTAAGAAACTCCAACATGTCTCCCGACTTCAAAGTTTCTATGGACACTTTTTCCAAGTACTACAACGACATTCCTGGAATGATTCGACCTGATGGCATTATTGCCATCGATACTCAGCTCCCAGTCGAGATCTTAAAGGTCATCGGACCCATCGGTGTTGGTGGTTGGGGAAACTTCAGTGCCAATACTGACCCTCGCTGCAACTGTCCCCAAGTTGTTTATGCTCTTGAAGAAATTGCTGATCGACCAACCAACAAGGTTGTCACCGGTCGTAAGGCCGTTCTGGGACCCCTAATGCACTCTATGATGGCCAATGCCATGGGCAGTCCCAAACATCTCTGGCCAAAACTTCTCAACGTTGCTTTCGACGCCATCAAACAAAAACACTTGCTGTTTTATTTCTTTGAAGAAAAAACTCAGATTGTTGCCGAAGACTTCAACGCTGCTGGCAGAATCACCCCAACAACCTACGACTACTTGCACATCAATGATGCCAATCTTGGTGGAGCCAAAACCGACATGTTCATTACCCGTGAGGTAGAGCAGGAAATCACTGTTGAGGGAGGCACTGTCACCAAAACGGTCAGTATTAGTTACCACAATCCTTACAAAGGTAGTAACTGTAATCTGGAAGCCGGCCAACTCTGCTTAAACGGTACTTACCGTGACTACATCCGTCTTTTGGTTCCCAAAGGAAGTACTCTTATCTCCGTTGTCGGTTCCGAAGTCAAGGAAATAGTTTCCGAAGACTTGGACAAGACTGTCTTTGAAGCCTTCTTTACTATGCGTCCCGAAAGTCAAAGTAAGATAGTTTTTAAATACACTCTCCCTCCAATGGACCTAACCACCTATCGTCTGTTACTCCAAAAACAACCTGGTACACCCGCCATCAAAAACACCATCATCTTCAATGGCACCGAAACCGTGGTTCAGTTGGACCAAGACAAGGAACTGGTTCTAAACTAAAAAGATGAGAGCTTCATTTTCCGATACCGGGATCATAGTAAGATCCGTTGACTCCGGTGAGGCAGACAAATTTGTTTCCATCATTACGGAAAATCACGGACTACAAGACTTTGTCGCCAGGGGTGCCAGACGTCTCACCTCCAAAAAAGCTCCCCACCTGGATCTTTTTAATCTGGTTAAGTTTCAAAGTGGTAGGGGAGAGCACCCTCGTTTTTTGGATCAAGTCGAGTCAGTCGCCTACTTTCCGGAAATAAAAAAAGACTTTGCCAAAGTCGGTCTCTGTCTCACCATCGTCGAAATTCTCACCAACACTCTTCCTATTGAAGTCGAAGATCGGGAAATCTTTCTTTCTCTCAAATCCTTTCTTGAAGCTGTTGAAAAATCAGACTCCCCCAAAGAAAACAATCGCCTCGGTCGAAAATTTGGTCTCTTTTTACTTCGTCATCTTGGCTATCCTCTTCCCAAACTACCCCAGTCCGCCAAACTCACTACTTACTTTGAGTCCATCATGAGCAAAAAACTCATTGGACCGCTAATAAAGTAACAAACTTGACGGCAAGTCTCAATTCTTGCAATAATGAGAGGTCTATGAAAATAAAAAATCCGTTAGTTATCATTCTTCCCGTTATTATTCTCCTCGTCGCTTTTCTTTTAATTTTTGTTTTTAACAAAAAAACCACGACCACTCAAACAGGCGACATCGAAACCGGTACTAAACTTTTGGTCAACGAACTGGCTCTTGCCGAGAGACCCTTCACCCTTCTCGTTCCTCACGCCACCAATAGACTTTTTACTTTTGTCACCATCAATGCCAACAAAGCCAAGGCCGCTACCCTCGACCTTGAGTATCAGTCGGGAGACTTGCTCAAAGGAGCCAGGGCAACACTCGAAACTCCCATCGTCAGCCCTTACATGAAGGCCATAATCCTTGGTAGTTGTTCCACGGGAGGCAAGTGTTCCTTTGACAAAGATCTAAAATCCGGCACCTTAAAATTCAAATTAAACTTTGAAGGTCAAAAGGTAACCCATGTTCTCAAAGGAGACTTTGCTTTTGTCACTGGTCAGAACAATCTCCCTGATGGCAAGGTCATTTTTACCCCTTCCAAAGCTACCGCAAATGACAATCTCATTCTCCTGAACTCTTTTGGTCTACCCAAGCCAGTCAGTAAGGAGATTGTTCTTTATCCCATCGTTATCTCCGCCGTCGGCAGCAAAAACATTGTCGGAACTCTCACTGTCAATCAGTCAGGTGTCACTAGTGCCGAAATTTTCGACGGTCAAAACTACCTACCACTTACCTACACCGAAAAAGACGGTTCACTAACGATAACTTTAAACAACAAACCCTGGTCTATGAACGCCGAAATCACAAGAGACGACGAAAAGGGAACCAAAGAGTCCCTCAATCTCTATCTTCTCGGCCCCATCGTTCTCTATAAATAAGTGTTATGCTAGATGGAGTGAGAACGTGTTTCTCTATAAATTAAATAGCGTGTGGCCTCACAGGAATAAACCCCTTTGAGGATACGAGGAAGAAGGTTGTCGATAATCTGCGGATGCCTTCTGGTTACGCCTTTCTAACCAAAAGGGTACATAGTACCCAAGATCGGTGATTCACAAATCTCACACTAGTTATTAATTGCTATGCAAAACCTATGTGTGGAATTGTTGGATACCTCAGTCATGAGGAAAAACCGGTTATCTCAATTTATCGCGGTCTAAAAAGATTAGAGTACCGAGGATACGATAGTTGGGGAATAATGTATTTTAAAAATAATCGGTTAGTGGCCAAAAAAGAGGTTGGAAAACTTAATTCAGAGCCACTGGATCTTCCTGAGTCGGTACTGGCCTTGGGTCATACCCGTTGGGCAACCCACGGAGGAATTACTAAGGCAAACTCGCACCCCCATTTTGACTGTACCGGCAATATTGCCCTGGTTCATAACGGCATCATTGAAAATTATTATCTCCTGAAAAAAGAATTAACCCAAAGAAAGCATCAAATTGTTTCTGAAACGGACACGGAGTTGGTTGCCCACTTAATTGAGGAAAAGGTGGCCAAAGGGATAACGATGAGGGGAGCCGTGAGACAAGTATTTCTAAGATTAAAAGGCTACAACGCTCTAGTTGTGATGGACAAAGTACAAAAAAGATTGTTTGCCGTAAAAAAAGGTTCACCCCTCATTCTCGGTCTTAGTCAGAAAGCAAACTGGATTTCCTCCGACATCAATGCCCTAAGCGAAGCAGAAGAACTAATCGTTCTTCTGGACGGTGAGTTGGCCGAGATCAGTGACAACGGTGTTCAGGTAATAAACGTTAGTGACGGCAGAGAAATTCCCAAACAAAGAATAAAAATGGTTGAAATAGAAAAGGAGAGTGTGATGGGGGAATACCAAAGTTTTTTAGAAAAAGAAATTAATGAACAACCTGAAGTCCTGGAAAGAATTGCCAAAGAAGATGGTGCGCAGATAAATAAGATAATTACGTTGGCTAAGAAAAAGAATAAGGTGATTCTAGTTGGTTGTGGAACCTCCTACTTCGCCGGACTGGTTGTCGCCGAAAAGCTAATTAAAAAATTTGGTAAATGGGTAATCACTGTTTTGGCGTCCGAGTTTGATACTTATGTCAGTCTTCTTGACAAAAAAACTTTAATCATTGTCTTAACACAATCTGGTGAAACGATTGATGTTCTAGATGCCATTACTAAGGCAAAACAAAAAGGAGCCACTATCGCCTCAGTTGTTAACGCCAAATACTCAAGCGTGCAAAGGATTTCTGATGTTTGTCAGATGCTTTCCTGTGGTGTGGAAAAATGCGTGGCTTCCACTAAATCATTCGTCGCTCAGATGGCGATTTTTGATAAAGCTCTCGGGATTGATTTAAATCAAAGAATTAAAAATGTTAAATGGATTCTCAAAAACAAAAATAGGATTGATCCCCTGGCAAAAATGATTAGCCAAAAACAACACCTCTTTATCTTAGGGAGAGGTAAGATGTTGCCCCTTGCCCAGGAGGGAGCTTTAAAAATAAAAGAACTAAGCTATATCCACGCTGAAGGAATGGCTGGAGGCGAACTTAAACACGGCACCCTCGCCCTCATCGATAAAGACAGTATTTGTCTTGTTCTTGTTTCCAAAGAAAACACCAACGAAATGTTGGCTTCTTCTTTGGAGGTAAAAGCCAGGGGAGCCAGAGTAATCGGTATTGCTCAAAAAAAAGAAGCTGTCTTTGACGAATTTTTACCCATCAGGGGAAAAGAAGATGACGAACAAACAGAAGCGGTAGTTTGGTTGCAACTACTGGCAGAAAAGATTTGTGATCTAAAACACCTTGATCCGGACAAGCCGAGAAATCTAGCCAAAAGCGTTACCGTCAAATAATCCGAACCTAATCCTGCATTTTGAGTTTTTGTTTTGTGTTTTCACACCCCCTTTACACACCCCTTGACATCATATATATTGTGTAGCATACTGGAAAGTGGTGATGAGTGGTGAAGTATCCTATATACCCCATTCAAGAGCCTGCCAATATGAATTATGTTTACTGGACGCTACTACCACAATCTAGAAGCCAAGGGGAGATTAGCAATACCCCAGTCCTTCAGGGACGAACTCGGATCAGGTGGCGTCATCACCTGGGGGCTCGACGGCTGTCTATTTCTTTTCCCCAAATCATACTGGCAGAAGCTTTCCGAGAAGCTGGCCTCGCTCTCGCTAACCAACCTAGGAGCCCGAAACTTGACGCGTATCTTAGTACAGTCCGCCGTGGAATTGAATCTCGACAGTCAGGGTCGGACACTCATACCAGAACATCTCAGAGAACAAGTCAATATAAAAAAACAGGTGGTAGTCGCCGGAACCCTTACCAGAATTGAAATCTGGGACAGAGACGCCTATCACGAGCACCTTGATTTAATAGCGCAAACGATTAACCAAGCCGACCAAGGCTTAGCCGGAATCGACCTATGACAAACGTAATCGAAAGACACTACTCAGCCTACAAGGGGGAGTTAGCCAAACTCTACAGTTTTAAGAAGGGTTACCTCTTCTTAGACCTTACCCTAGGGGACGGTGGACACACCCAGGAAGCCTTAGAAGCCGGTTGTCGTGTTGTTTCCTTTGATATTGATGATGAGGCCATTAAAAGGGCTATAAGTTTCGTCCCGGAAAAGTTCTCACCTCAGATTATCGAACCGGAAAACACTTCGGAACCGGCCCCTAAAGACTTTAACTGGCTTATCATTCACAGTAATTTTACTAAAGTAGAAGAGATTGTTAAAAAGTTAGAACTTCCTCTATTTGACGGCATCATGGTCGACCTCGGACCTTCCCAGTTTCAAGTTCTTTCCGAAGGCCGCGGCTTTAGTTTTGCTAAAGATGAGCCCCTAGACATGCGTCTTACCAAAGATCTCGGTGTTACCGCCGCCGATCTTCTCGCCGTCTTAAACGAAGGTGAGTTAGCTGAGTTGTTTACTCTGGGAGACGAACCATTTGCCAAGCCTCTGGCTCGTATTATTGCCAAACAAAGAACCATAACTCCGATAAAAACCACCAAGCAACTCGCTGATCTGGTTTTTAAAGTCAAAAAAGGTCGTCCTGGGAGAATTCATCCGGCCACTCAAGTCTTTATGGCTCTCCGCATGGTCGTCAATCTTGAACGGGAAAATATCAATCTGCTTTTACCCCAACTTCCCAAACTTCTCCGAAAAAACGGCACCATGGGCATAATTAGCTTTCACTCAGGTGAAGACAAGCTGATTAAAGACTTCATTAAGACCGAAGAGGAAAAAGGTGAAATAAGCGCTATTAACGAAAAACCGATTGTTCCTTCGACATCCGAATTATTAATCAGTCCTAGAACCAGAAGTGCCAAACTTAGACTCGCTAAAAAAAATAATTAACTACAAAACCGCGTTCACCATTACCGCGCTGGCTTTTGTTGGTCTCGCTGCCGTCAATCTAATAGGTACCAACGCGCTCTCTACGGAAGGCATCGCTGTCAGTGAAGCCGAGACTCAAACCCTAAAACTAGAAAAAGAAAACCAAATCATTTCTGTTAAGATCGAAGAAGCCTCCCAGCTAAAAAATATTGAAGTACTGGCCGAGAATCGAGGGTTCATAAGATCAAAAAATATTGTCTTTGTGCCCACTGCTCCGACCTTTGCCCAAAGATAATCGATGTTAAACTCACAGGGTAATCTCATCCAGAAACGGCTCAAGACAATCATTTTCTTAATCCCCATTCTTTGTTTGATAATCATCGGACGCTTATTCTACTGGCAGATCATTCGCGGTCCGGAGTTGCAGACAAAAGCCAGCAACCAACACGAAACCACCACTTATCTGGAAGCCAAAAGAGGCAACATTCTCGATTTTGAAGGCAACATTCTTGCGGGAACCAAAAATCTTTATCATCTTTTTGTTTACAAACCCCAACTAACCATCGGTAACAACGATTTAATTGAAAAACTAATCGAAAATATGGACAAGGAGCCGGAAGCAACCGACGAGCCGGACATAAGAGAGTACCTTAAGGGTCGCCTGTCTTTGGACTCAAACTGGGTTTCTCTCAAACACTATCTCACTCCTGATGCCAAAGACCGAATTGAGAAACTGGGTATTGCCGGTCTTGGGTTTGAAGATGAGTATGTTCGTTTCTATCCCGAAGCCAGTATGTCGGCCCACCTCCTGGGCTTTGTTGGTCAAGATGCTGCCGGAGAAGAGCAAGGATATTTTGGTCTGGAAGGATATCAAGACAGGCTTTTACGTGGCCGAGGAGGCAAGATCAGAACTGAAAAAGACGCCAAAGGCAATCCTATCTTAATCGGTAACTATCAGTTTCTTCACGCCATTGAAGGCAAACCAATCACCACCACCATTAGTAAAAAAATTCAGTATCTTACCGAAAAAATGCTCAAGGAAGGTATTGAAAAATATCAAGCTTCTGCCGGAAATGTCATTATCCTTGAATCAAAAACCGGTAAGGTAAGAGCCATGGCCTCTTTTCCCAACTATGATCCAGGTAAATTTTCCGAGTTTCCCAATACTACCTACAAGAATCCCAACGTTGCCGATCTTTTTGAACCGGGATCTGTTTTCAAGGTCTTAATTATGGCCGCCGGTCTAAATGAAAAAGTAGTTGCACCGGAAACTCGCTGTGATATCTGTGCCGGATCATTGGTTATCGGTAAGTACGCCATCAAAACTTGGAACGAAGTCTATCACCCCAATACCACCATGACCGAAACCATTATCAACTCTGACAACACCGGTATGGTTTTTGTCGCGAGAAAACTGGGTAAGGATAAATTTGTCGAATATCTAAAAAAATATGGTTTAGGAAAGAAAACAGAGATTCAGTTGCAGGAAGAAGTATCCGGGGTAGTTCGTGAATCCAAAGACTATGGTGATATCGATCTGGCTACCAACTCCTTTGGGCAGGGGATTGCCGTTACTCCCATTCAGTTGGTTGCCGCGGTAAACACCATTGCCAATGACGGTTTCTACCTCAAACCAACTATTGTTGAAAAAGAGGTCAGCAAGGGTAAACCCGTTCTCTCGTCAGAAGCAGTTGACCAAATGACCCAGATAATGATCCAAGCTGTCGATAAGGGAGAAGCAAAATGGGCCAAGCCCCAAGGGCTAGTTGTTGCTGGTAAAACAGGTACTGCCCAAATTCCAATCGAGGGCCATTACGATGCGGAAAAGACGATTGCCAGTTTCATCGGTTTTTTTCCGGCCAACAACCCGCAGTACACCATGTTGGTGACCCTTCGTGAACCTAAAACGTCACCCTGGGGATCCGAAACTGCCGCCCCTCTCTGGTTTGCCATCGCCAAACAATTGCTGCTTTGACACCAACACTGTTAAAATATAAACACATGCAAAATCCATTCAGGATACACAGAGTCAGTTTTAAGCACGCCTTTGACGGCTTTGTTTACTCTGTCCGTACTCAGCCAAACTTTCGTTTTCATCTTCTGGCCACCTTTGTCGTCGTTTTACTCGGTGTCTATTTTTCCATCAGTATCGTTGAATGGCTCATTTTGGTTTTTACCATCAATGCTGTTCTGGTCGCCGAGATGATCAATACCTCTATTGAAGCCATGGTTGACCTAATCACCCTTGAGCGTAGAGCCGACGCCAAAATAGCCAAGGATGTTGCCTCGGCTATGGTTCTTGTCTCTGCCACCCTTTCTGTAATCGTCGGTTTAATAATATTTTTACCCAAAATACTCAACTTCTAAATGGATTTACTACTTGGAATCTTAATTTTTTCTTTCATCATTCATGCCTTTGCCATAGTTCCCTTTGTAAATTTCCTTTACCATCTTAAGTTTTTTAAAAACCAGACTGCTATTTCCAAAGAAAAAACAGACGAAGCTTCCGTTCACATCCGTTCAAAATCCAGAACTCCGGAGGGTGGAGGGCTACTGATTATTGTCATTACCAGTCTTATTTTTGCCTTTGCCCTACCTTTATTAAAGCGCTTGGGTTTTGAAATTACCCACGTTTATCCCATAAATGACGAAATCAACGTTATCTTTTTTACCTTTATTTCTTTTGGTTTACTCGGGCTCTACGATGACATCATCAAGTTTTTTGAGTTGGATAGGGAAGAGGGCTACACCGGACTAAGAACCCGTTACAAATTCCTCATTCAGGTAACTTTGGGTCTCATCATCGGCGCCATGATGTATCTCAATCTCGGTATCGACATTATTCACATTCCTTTCTTTGGTGTTATCCATTTTGGTCTCTTTTTTATTCCTCTAGCCGCTTTCCTTGTGGTCGCCTTCGCCAACTCTGTAAACATTACCGATGGTATGGACGGTTTGGCGTCAGGACTTTTGATGATTAGTTTGTTTGGCTTTCTTTTGCTCTCCACTTCTATTCTCGATACACCTCTTTCTATCTTCATCGCTCTTTGGCTCGGTGGTCTTATCGCCTTTCTTTATTTCAACGTTTTTCCAGCCCGTCTATTCTTGGGAGACGTTGGCGCTTTGGCTTTCGGCGCCGCCTTTGCCACGGTTGGTTTACTCACCGGTAAAGTAATTGCTCTCTTAATTATCGGGCTACCCTTCTTGGTTGATGGTTTAAGCAGTGTTCTGCAGATTTTCTGGGTAAAAGTGTTTCATCGCCGTCTTTTTCCCATTGCTCCGCTTCATTATCTTCTCCTGAAAATTGGTTGGTCTGAACCAAAAATTGTTCAAAGAGCGTGGCTTGTCGGCATCATGTTAGTTATCTTCGGTATCTGGTTAGCCATCATTTAATCTATGCTACGCCTCAAAGGCAATCATAATCGTCTCCCTACGACCATCCTTATTGCTGGAATTTTGGCAGCTTGCTTTGGTCTCGTCGCGATATATGATGCCTCTGTTGTTGATGCCTTCAGAACCTTTGGTGACAAATTTCACTACGTCAAACAACAATCGATTTGGATTGTCTTTGGCATTATTGTTGCTTTGATAACCTCAAGCATTCCCATGTCCCTTTTTAAAAAATATGCCCACCTTCTTTATGGTATTTCACTTTTTCTGATGGTCATTGTCCTTATTCCTGGTATCGGCTCAAAGTTTCTTGGTGCGAGACGTTGGATCGATATCGGCTTTACCGTTATCCAACCATCGGAACTTCTTAAAATTACTCTGGTTATCTATCTTGCCAAATGGCTCGAACAGGAACGCAGTCTCAAACACTTTCTTATTCTTCTGGGAGTGAATCTGGGTTTGATTATGCTTCAGCCGGATCTTGGTACCGCCCTTATCACCGTTGGCGTCTCCTTCATGATTTACTATCTTTCAGGAGCCAGGATCAAGGAAATTTTTTCTTTTAGCGCTATTTTAGCCGTGGCTATTAGTGCCCTAATTATTTTTTCTCCTTATCGTATGGACAGGGTAAAAACTTTTATGGATCCAACAACAGATCCCTTGGGTGCTTCATATCACATCAACCAAGTCCTTTACGGTCTCGGATCGGGAGGATTCTCCGGTGTCGGTGTTGGTAAATCCCGTCAAAAATATGCCTATCTTCCCGAAGCCACAACTGACTCAATTTTTGTCATCATCGCCGAGGAATTTGGTTTTCTTGGTAGCAGCCTCTTTATTCTTTCTGTCACCGGGCTTCTCCTGGCCTCTTTCAAGGTCGCCCTGAATGTTCATGATAAATTTGATAAGCTACTGTCTAGTAGTATCACTTTATTATTTTTAATTCAGATATTTGTGAATCTAAGTTCAATGGTTGCTCTAGTCCCGCTCACCGGTGTACCCTTGCCCTTCATTTCCTATGGCGGCTCAAGTTTGGTCACAAACTTCATTGCCCTAGGTCTTCTTATTAATATCTCCAAAAGAGTATGAAACCCTTAATTGCTTTTACCGGCGGTCACCACAACAGTGCTTTGGTAATTGCCAAAGCATTTCAAAAAGAAGACTACCCCATTATCTGGATTGGCCACAAGTTTGCTTCGAAAGGGGATAAATCACTCTCCGCCGAGTACCAAGAAATTACCGGATCGGGAATCCATTTTCTGGAGCTAAAAACCGGTAAGTTTTATCAAAGATTTAACCCACTTGAATGGCTAAAGATTGCCTTCGGTTTCTTCCAGGCTTTTATTTATTTAATAACTTACCGACCCAAATTAATCTTTTCTTCCGGTGGTTATCTCTCAGTTCCGGTGGTCATTGTCGGTTGGTTTCTCGGCATTCCTTCAATCACGCATGAACAAACAGTCATTGCCGGTTGGGCAAACAAAGCTATCTCGCCCTTCGTTAAGAAAATCCTCCTAACACATGTCTCATCACTCCCAAACTTTCCCCAAGAAAAATCTGTTGTCGTTGGTCTTCCAATAAGGAAAGAACTTTTAAACAATAAATACACCAAAAAATTTGCTCCTAAACTTGTCTACATTTCCTGTGGGAAACAAGGTTCTCACACCATCAACAAAGCTCTTTTTCCAATCCTTCCCCAACTCGTTGAAAAATTTACTGTAGTTCATCAAACGGGTGCTAATACACTAACCAAAGACTCCGACCGTGCCAGAAGAATCAAAGAAAAACTAGGGGAGTACAAAGACCGCTATATTTTTGCCCCCTATTTCTTTGCCGAAGACGCTGCTACCTACATACGCTCCTCCACCATTGTTGTCGGTCGAGCAGGAGCTCACTCTGTCTACGAACTGATGGTTCTTGGAAAAAAGGCAGTTCTTATTCCTATCCCTTGGGTATCTCACAACGAACAATTTTTAAATGCCAAGCTCGCCGAAGAACAAATTGGCAGCACCATCCTGGAAGAAAAAGATCTTACCCCGGAGTCTTTATATCAGGCTATCATTGAGTTAGTTAAACATCCCTCAGTCAAGCCATCAACTAAATTAGAGACTAATGCTACAGAAAAGATCACTCAAATCATCCGTGAATATCTCCAAGAGGCTTAACCGACGCGCTCGTATCGGTCTGGAAACGTTCAAAACGAGCTCCAAGAGATTTTTACCGATTCTAATCTTGATTCCCCTTGTTTTGTTTCTCAACAGTCTTTTTATTATCAAAAGAATAAACTGTTCCTTTAACAATGAAGTCTGTCCTCAAGAAATACAAATAGTTCAAAATAACTTGCTAGGTTCAAACTCGCTCTTTGTAAACCAAAAAGATCTACTTACTTTTTTTAAAGCCGTCTATCCAATAGACAAGATGAGCATCGGCTATCAAGCCTTTAACACACTCAATATTAATCTCAAAGGAAATAACCCTCATGTTCAGGTCGACGTCTACTTGGTCAGTAGCCTTCCCAAGCTTTCCATGGACCAGGCTCCCAGTACTACCGACTCGGCTGGTTGGTGGGTCAAGCCATCGGGAGAACTGGAGAACTTTGTTCTCACTCAAAAAGCACTGGGTTTTAATCTCTGGGAAAATGGCTCGATGTCTCAAACGGCGACAGTAGGAGCCAACATAAGTTTTATTTTTATCGAAAAACCAACCCCGGAAATAGTATCTTCGGTCTACAAAATGGTGAGGTTGGTTCTTAAATATCTTGATGTATCCGACATTTATATCGTTGGCCAGCGCTCTTTCTTGAGCCGAGCTGGTGAACCTGATATCATAATAGGTGTACCTTTTGACGAAGGAAGTTTAGTTTCTGCTTTACAATCACTAAGCTACCTCGCTACAATTAAAAAAGACGCAAAAGTGATCGATTTAAGTTTTAAAAATCCGATCATAAGATAAAAATATGGCTAAACCACAAGGAATAAACGCGATTGATATTGGCTCCAGTAAGATTACCTGTTTGATTACTGTCCCCGGTCAAGACGACTCAAAAATTAACCTAGTTGGTGCCGCCACGGTCACCAGTCGTGGAGTTAGAAGGGGCCAGATCGTCAACATTGAAGAGTGCGTCAGTTCCATCACCGACTGCGTCGAGTCGGCCGAAAGAATGGCGGGGTTTGGTGTCGACTCTGCTTTTGTTTCTATCTCCGGCGAGAATATCTTGTCTCAAAACTCCCAAGGTTTGGTTGCCATTACCGAAACAGAAGGAGAAATTGGTCACGACGATGTTTTTCGAGTAATCGAAGCCGCCAGAGCCGTCTCTCTACCCACTTCTAGAGAAATCATTCATGTTTTACCTCGTGAGTTTATTGTCGATGGTCAGCATGGCATTAAAGACCCGACCGGTATGTCTGGTGTCCGTTTGGAAACCGAAGCCCATCTCATTACCGGACTTACTCCTGCCATAAAAAATGTCACTCGTTGTGTCAACGAACTAGGTGTCAATGTTTCCGGTCTTGTTTTTACCGGTCTTGCTTCAGCTGAGTCGGTCCTAACCGACACGGACAAAGAGCTCGGTGTAGTTCTTGTCGACATTGGTGGAGGTACCACCAGTGTTTGTATTTACGTTGAAGGCTCCTGTGTTTACTCTGCCGTCATTCCCGTTGGCGCCAAAAAAATCAGCGATGACATTGCCATAGGTTTACAAATCAGCGTCGATAGCGCAGAAAAAATCAAACACTACTTAGGTAAGGCCAAACACGAAACCGAGTCTTCAGATACCAAAAGTCTAGACGAAATCGATCTATCCAAAATTGGAATTACCGAAGACGTCAAAAAAGTCTCCCGCAAAACAATTGTCGAGGGCATTATAAGACCCCGCCTAAATGAAATATTCACTATGGTTAACCACGTTATCAAACAATCAGGTCTTGAAGGTCAGACACCTGCAGGAGTCATCGTTACCGGCGGTGGTGCTCTAACTGTCAACTGTACCGAAAGCTGTCGACGTGTCATGCAACTTCCAGCCAAGCTAGGTATTCCAACCGGTCTTCACGGCCTTACTGATGAAATTAACTCTCCTGTTTATGCTACCTCTGTCGGTCTTGTTCTCTATGGCTATCACAACAAAGAACAGCAATCTGCCCCAAGATTAAAACTGTCTGGTATGATAAAAGGAATTCCCGGCAAACAGTTTGTCGGAAAAGCAATCGATTTTATCAAATCATTCTTACCATAAAGTGGGCCTAGTCAAACCAGACACAAATACCTTCGCCAAAATAAAAGTCCTCGGAGTTGGAGGGGGCGGTAACAACGCCATAAACTCCATGATTTCCTCAGGGAAAATCAAAGGAGTTGAGTTTATTGCCGTCAACACTGATATGCAGGCATTAATAAACTCCAATGCTGATATCAAACTTCAGATTGGTGAAAAGGGTACCAAGGGTCTAGGTTCAGGATCAAATCCTGAGATTGGTTCCCAAGCCGCCGAAGAATCACGCGAAAAAATTAAAGAAGTCCTCATGGGCGCTGACATGGTTTTCATTACCGCCGGTGAAGGTGGTGGAACCGGAACAGGTGCTGCCCCCATCATCGCTGAAATCGCCAAAAAAGATGTCGGTGCACTTACCGTTGCTGTCGTTACCAAACCTTTCCTATTTGAAGGTGCCCGTCGTCGCGTTCAGGCCGAGGAGGGGATTGAAAATCTCAAAGATAAAGTTGACACTCTAATTGTCATCCCCAATCAAAGATTAATCGACATGGCCAAAAAAGAACAAACACTTCTTGATGCTTTCAAAATGGCCGACTCTGTCCTCGGTCAAGGGGTTCAAAGCATCTCCGATCTCATCACCATTCCTGGACTTGTCAACGTCGACTTTGCCGATGTCAAAACCGTTATGACCAATGCTGGCTCTGCCCTTATGGGTGTCGGGAGAAGTTCTGGTGAAAAACGTGCCATCATCGCCGCAAACGCTGCCGTTAGCTCACCTCTCTTGGAAATCAGCATCGAAGGTGCTCGAGGCATTCTCTTTAATATTGCCGGTAGTAAGAGTCTAACCCTCACCGAAATTAACGAAGCCTCGTCCATCATTACTCAGTCTGCCGATCCGGATGCCAACATTATTTTCGGCACCACTATAAGAGAAGATCTCGGTGACGAAATCCAAATCTCCGTCATTGCTGCCGGTTTCGATGAAAATCGCCGTCATTTTGGCAGCATCCCCTCCATAAACCCCTATCTCACCCCCAAGCCAGCTATTTCTCCGGAACCGGAAAGTACACCAGATGAGCCTGTCGAAGAGTCCCAACCTTCAACCCAAGTTAAACTTGCCGGAAAATACAAAGTGCATCACAACGAGGTCGATATCGAGGACGATCTGGACATTCCCGCGTTCCTTAGAAATAAGTATTAAAATATACACATGGCTACCAAAAAAACCACTGAAAGTAAAACCTTCAAAGTTACCGGAGAATCACTCTTAAAAACAGTCAAAGAACTAATCGCCAAAGGTAATGTCCGTCATATCACCATTAAAGACAAAAATGATAAAGTAGTTGTCGAGTTTCCCCTTACTGTCGGCGTCGTAGCCACAGCTCTTCTTCCTGTCTTTGCCGCGATTGGTGCTTTGGCTGCACTCATCGGTGAGTGTTCTATCTCCGTTGAGATCGAAAAATAATCCTGCGACATCTTGATCTTTCGACTTCTCTCTACGAGTACGTAACCTAATTTAAACTGGCAATGGTGAAGTTTAGGTACGAGGCGAATGTTACCCACAAAAGATATGGCACCATTAACCAACTTGCCGCTCTGCTCACTTTTCCAAATGAGACCATCGTCATCAAAATAAATATCCATAAAACCAGTATTTCACCAAAAGCCAGCCAAAAGTTTCCCATGCCAAAGAAAATAACAGACCACAGAATATTAAGAACCAACTGGCTGGCAAACAGCCTCAAAGACATTCGTACCTTATTACTCATTTTTGTCGACCAAACAAGGTAAAGGGCCACACCCATCATAATAAAAAGAGACGTCCAAACTGGTCCAAATAGCCAAGATGGAGGAATCCATATCGGTCTGTTAATCGTTAAATACCAGCTTTGGACAGCCGGTGTCGTAAAAAGGGAACCTAAGACCCCAGCCGAAAGAGAAATCGCTAAAGAAAGCAATAACCGCCAAAGATTATTTATCTTCATATATCAAGTATATCTTAAATAAACATTTATCAACTATGAGCTTCCTCGGCAGCCAAGGCATCTTCTTTGGTAGCGTGGATTGTGCCTTCTGGGTGATTCGCCGGAGAGTAGATGGTATAAAGTTTCAACGGTTCTGTCGTTGAAGAGTTGATGATATTATGGTTAGTCCCTGCAGGCACGACTATCACGTCATTGGCCTTAAAAAGGATTTCTTCTCCATTTAAGATTGCTTTACCTTGCCCTGCCTCAAACCTAAAAAACTGGTCTACATTTGCGTGAACCTCCATGCCTATATCCTCACCAGGCGGTAAACTCATTACCACTAGTTGGCTATGTGCCCCTGTAAACAAGACCTTCCTAAAGTTGGTGTTACCAATTGTTTCGGCCTCAATATCGGCGTAATATCCTGTCATTTCATTTATTAACTGCTAACTGAAACCATCATACAACTATCGATTAAATAGTACCAATCAAAAAGAAGCCAGCTGTTCGTAAGGGCAGATGGCTTCTCCTCTGATTTACACCGAATATCATGAACCAAACACTTTGATATCTTAGCGAAGTGTAAGGACGGTAACTTACTTCCCGGTTTCTACTGATATGTAACACACATACCCCAGAGTGGGATGGTATCCCTAGGCTGTGTTACCACTTAAAAGTGCGGTGTACCAAAAAGAGTTAGAGAGGTCGTAATTTTGTTAACTTATCCCTACCCTCTTTTATGTGGGATTAATTACAATTTACCTAATTTTTAATCATTTGTCAATGGTAAATTTCAAGCTACACTGTAACCAAAATTACATAATGTCAGAGACTAAATATTTTCTCCAAACGTAACTGCTATAATCAAAAAGTAACAAAAGCGTTTGAGCCGGGCAATCACCCAGGCAAGCTGGAAGAAGAAAATAGTAGACCTTCCCGGGAAGCCCGTAATAGCTACAATCAAGTAAAAAATTAGATGGTACCGTCAGAAAACAATGTTTAATGACTCTAATCCTGGAAGACTTATGTCTTGGCAGGATTTTTTTGGAATAAAAAAATGAAAAACAAAACCATAAAACCATTAGAAGTACAGTACACTCCTTCAATAATTGAAGAGGAGATTATCGGGTACTGGAAAGAAAATCAAACCTTTGAAAAATCGGTTTCTCAAAGAGACACTAAAAACACTTTTCGCTTCTATGATGGTCCTCCTTTTGTCACCGGCAAGCCTCATTATGGACATCTTTTGGGATCAATCATTAAAGATGTTATTCCCCGTTACCAAACCATGAAAGGCAAGCACGTCGACAGAGTTTGGGGCTGGGACTGCCATGGTCTTCCGATTGAAAACAAAGTTGAAAAACTACTGGGAGTCAACTCCAAAAAGGAAATTGAAACCTTAGGTATCGATAAATTTGTTTCTGCTTGCAAAACTTATGTTCACGATGTCTCCTCGGAATGGCAGTGGTATATCGATAAGGTCGGTCGTTGGGTTGATATGGAACATTCCTATCGCACCATGGATAAAAACTACATGGAGTCGGTCATCTGGGTTTTTAAACAGCTTTACGAAAAAAACAATGTTTATAAAGGCAAAAGAGTTTCTCTTTTTTGTCCCCGATGTGAGTCTCCCATCAGTAACTTCGAAATTGCCATGGATAACTCTTACAGAGATGTCACTGACCCCTCAGTCTTTCTTAAATTTCGTGTAAAAGGTGAAAACCAATTTCTTCTAGCCTGGACAACTACCCCCTGGACACTTCCCAGTAACTTTGCCCTAGCCGTTTCCGTAGATGATACCTATGTCTTGGTCGAACAGGACAATGTTCAATACATTCTCGCCAAGGCTCGTGTCGCAGAAACCTTAGGCAGCGACGGCCTCAGAATAATTAAAGAATTCAAAGGTAGCGAACTCGTAGGCAAAGAATATGAGCCACTCTATACCTACTATGACTCCACCAAAGCCGACTACAAAGTCTATCCCGCGGATTTCGTTTCCATGGAAGATGGTACTGGAATTGTTCATATTGCTCCGGGATTTGGCGAAGATGATACCGAGCTCGGTAAAAAATACGGACTTTCGATGGGAGAGTCGGTCGATGACACCGGCACCATGGATCCGAAAGTTACTGTTGCTCAGGGAAAATATTTCAAAGCCGCCGATAAATTAGTGCTCGAAGATCTAGTCAACAGAGGTTTAGTATTAAAGAGCACAAAAATTACTCATAGCTATCCTCACTGTCATCGTTGCGGAACTGCCTTACTCTATAAAAGCCAAATAGCTTGGTACATCAATATTCAAGATATTAAAAATAAATTAATTGAAACCAATAAGGACATCAACTGGGTTCCTGGTCATTTTAAAGATGGTCGTTTCAAACTGGGAATAGAGTCTGCTCCGGACTGGTGTATTAGTCGTTCCCGTTACTGGGGGACACCGCTTCCTATCTGGGAGTGTGAGTGCGGTGAGAGAATCGTTCCCGGATCAATTGCTGAAATCGAGAACCTTTCCGGTCAAAAGGTGAAGGATCTTCATCGTCCAGACATTGACGAAATCTATCTAAACTGTCCTAAATGTGGCAAAAAAGCCAAACGGGTTCCTGAGGTGCTTGACGTTTGGATTGAGTCGGCTTCTATGCCTTATGCACAAGTACATTATCCCTTCGAAAATGTGGATAAGTTCAATGATAGCTTCCCAGCTGACTTTATTACTGAGTACACCGGACAGCTACGGGCTTGGTTTTACGTTACCCACGTTGTTTCCAATCTATTAATGGACTCCAAGGCGTTTAAAAACGTTGTGGTCAGCGGTGTCATCATGGGAACCGACGGCCACAAAATGAGTAAAAGTTTGGGAAATTTTCCTGATCCTAAAGACTCGCTCCAAAAATTTGGCGGTGACTCTCTCAGGTTATATCTCATGGGCAGTTCCATCGCCCTAGGCCAAGACATTATTGTCTCCGAAGAAGACTGGGCGAACGAACTCAAAACCACTCTTATGTTGCTTTGGAACTCCTACAAATATTTTGTCTCTTATGCTTCTCTCGAAAACTGGGAACAAAAATCGGAATTTGCCAAAGAACCAGGTGTTCTAGATCGGTGGATTCTTACCCGTTTGGACGAAACAGTTCTCATGATGGATAAATATCTTAGTGTCTATCAAATTCCCAAAAGCGTTGCCATGTTGAAAAGCTTCATATCCGATCTTTCCACCTGGTACATTCGCCGTTCTCGTGATCGTGTTGGTCCTAGTGCTCCAGATCAAGCCGACAAAGAAGCCGCCTATATCACCATGTCCACCGTTTTTAGTGTTCTTTTCAAAGCCGCAGCCCCAATTATTCCTTTCATTTCAGAGTATCTCTATCGTCACCTTACCGGAGAGGAATCCGTCCACCTTGAAGACTGGCCAACAGTCAAAAACGACAAAGTGATTGACAAGGAGCTTTTATCCCAAATGGTTAAGGTTAGAAGAATCTGTGAAATGGGCAACGGAGAAAGAAAGAATCTTGGTTTTCCAATCAAACAGGCCTTAGCCTCAATCACCATTAAGGGAGACTTCTCCACACTCAAGGAAGAGAAGGAACTTCTTCAATTAATTAAAGAAGAGTTAAACGTAGAAGAAGTCTTCCTCGCCGAAGGTAAAGAGGGTGTCAGCTACGACGTCGTTATCACCGCCGATCTCAAAGATAAAGGCCTGGCTCGCGAAATCATCAGGTCAATTCAGGAAGCCAGAAAATTGGCGAATTGTCGTCTCGACGAAAAAATTGAGATTGAACTACCTTCTTGGCCGGTTAAGTATGAAGACGACATCAAACGCAAAGCTTTGGTATCCAAAATTATCAAAGGTCCAGAGCTAAAGATTGTCAGATCGAATTAATATGCGTCCAAACAAGGGCTTATTTATCGCCGCCTTAATATTAGTTCTTGTTTTAGGTCTTATTACCATCTGGAGTACGGCTCCCGATTTATTTTTTACTCAGCTGGAATTTGTCGTTGCCGGTATTATCATCGTTTTTCTACTCTCCAGGCTAGACACAAGAACCTTTTTTAGTATCTCAACTGGTCTGTATGCTGCCAGTATCTTTCTTTTGATTCTGACCATGGTTTTTGGAAGAAACATTCGCGGCTCTGTTCGTTGGATAGATCTTGGCATCTTTAATCTCCAAACATCTGAGATTATTAAACCTCTTTTAGCCATTTTTTATGCGTCATATCTTTCTCAAAACAAAATTAGCAAATGGAAAGATATTTTTAAGTTCCTTTTACTCGCCATGATCCCCGTCGCTTTTGTTGTTATTCAGCCAGACCTTGGCACCGCTCTAACCTTGATTTGTTTGCCCTTGGCTTTGTTGGTATTTACTGGTCATATAAAGAAACTCTTAATCATTGGCGCTGTTTTTCTTGCTGTCGCCATCCCCTTGGAATCATATTTTCTCAAGCCATATCAAAGACAAAGAATCGACACTTTCATTAATCCCTACAAGGACCCTCAAGGTGCCGGATACAACGTCATTCAAGCCACCATTGCCGTCGGCTCGGGTGGTATTTTTGGCAAAGGAGTCAAACTTGGAACCCAGTCTCACCTAAATTTTCTTCCTGAACGTCATACCGACTTTATTTTTGCTTCATTTGTCGAAGAATTTGGTCTAGTTGGAGCCTCCTTTCTTCTCGCTGCCTACTTCTTTATTTTCCACACCTGCCTTCAAACCGGTAAAATCCTAAGAGATAGTCGGGCATCACTTCTTTCACTCTCGGTCTTTACCATCATGGCATTCCAAACAGTTGTCAACATTGGTATGAACCTTGGGGTCATGCCTGTAACCGGAATTACTTTACCCATTTTTTCCTACGGCGGTAGTTCTCTTCTGAGTTTTGCGATACTAATTGGACTTCAACTCCGTCAGCTTGATTTAATCACCCCTTTTGAGATATAATTGCGCCCATGGAAGACAAAAATATATATGCCGTCATTGAGCTTGGCGGAAAACAGTTCTTGGTCAAACAAGGAGACAAAATTACCGCTGAGAAAATCGAAACCAAAGTCGGTGACACCCTAAAGGTTACTGAAGTATTACTGACTCACGATGGTAAAGACACCCAAATCGGTCAGCCCTACGTCGAAAAAGCCTCGGTAGAACTTGTCCTGGACAGTACCGGTCGTGGTGAAAAAATCCGTGTAGCTAAATTTAAGGCTAAATCAAGGTACAGAAAAGTTCTTGGTCACCGACAGTCTGAGAGCTATCTCACCGTCAAGGCGATCAACCTTTAAAACACAATGCAATTTTTATTGTTCGTCGGAGCCAACAATACTTTGGCGGCAGAAGAAGTGTCCGTCCAAATAGAGAAGGCGACCCAAATTTTCCCCAATGTCTATCGTTTTGAGATGGGTTCTGTCGACGAAGCCAAAACAATTGCCGAGAAACTTGGATCAAGTATCAAGCTTGCCGTCCTACTCGAAGGAGTTAGTCTGGGTGCCAAGTCCATAGCCAATGAAATCAAAGCAAAAAATTTCTCTTTAAGTCTATTGGGAAAAAAGGAAAATACCAACAAACTTCATCAAGAAGTCAAAGACAATCTTGAAAGAGGCAGATTTGTCATTCCCAAAGACGAGTTCGGCGTCTCTCCAGTTATCAACAAGAAACACAAAATTGACGAGTTTTTCTTGGATATAGAAAATAATCAAGTTTGGCAAACAATCTGGGTTCATAACTTCATGCACTGGATTAAAAAAGATCGTCACATGCCTCACATTGATCCTCAAGCCGGCATGCTCCCCCCCAAAATTGCTCGAAGTATGGTCAACTTGGTACCCCTTTCTCCAGAGGGTAAGGTTTTACTCGATCCTTTCTGTGGTTCAGGCAGGGTCTTAATCGAGGCCGCTGAAGTAGGCTATCAAATAGGCGGAACAGACATTGTTGCCAATCAGGTTCAAGATACTATCGAAAATCTCCAATCAATGAACTTTTCGGGGAAAATAGAAGTTCTTGACGCTACTCATCTCTCCGATAAATTCAGCAATATCGATGCTATTGTTACGGAACCTTTCCTCGGAAAGTCAAAATTCAGACCTGACGAAATTCGCTACATTGTTCCTGGACTAGAGAAGCTTTATCTTGGTTGCCTCAAGGACTGGTTAAAGGTTCTCAAACCCGGCGGTTTTGTCGTCATGGTCTTCCCTTGGTTCAACGATGGTAAAAAAGAATATAAGACGAGTGAAATAATTGACGGGAAGCTAAAGTTAAGTTACAATCCATTGAAACGCGGAATATTTTATTCACGTCCCGACGCGGACGTCAAGCGTGAAATAGTTATCTTACAAAAACAATAAAAATATATGGCACATGTCAAATCAGGTGGAGCAACCAGACAACACGCTCAACGTCCCGGTAAAAGACTAGGAGTCAAAATTTACGGTGGTGAAGAAATCAAAACAGGACAAATCATTATCCGTCAACGTGGAGCAGGAGTACATCCCGGTATCAACACCGACAAAGGTCGTGACTTTACCGTTTACGCCACTGCCCCTGGAAACGTCAAATATCGTAAGCTAAACGGAGTTAAATACGTAGACGTAATCACAAAATAAATGGAAGAAAATCAACAGGTTGCAAGATTACCACTAGACCATCTTCAACCCAATCCTCTTCAGCCAAGAGGAGTGATTACTCCTGAATCTCTTTCCGAACTCATTGACTCCATTAAGACCCACGGCATCATTCAACCTCTTGTTGTGGCACACACCCCTGCAGGCTACCAGATCATCGCCGGAGAACGTCGTTGGAGAGCCAGTCGTCTTGCTGGTCTTACCGAAGTTCCCGTCAGAATCATTGAAACCACTCCTCAGGGGATGCTGGAGATGGCCATTGTGGAAAATGTTCAACGCACCGATCTTAATCCCATTGATCGTGCCAATTCCTTTGAGCGTCTCATCAAAGAATTTTCTTTAACCAACTCGGATATCTGTACCCGCATCGGCAAAAGTCCCGCTTATGTCAGTAACACCTTTCGTCTTCTCGAACTTCCAGACGCCCTTAAGGATGGACTGATCTCGGGAGTCATCACCGAAGGTCATGCGAGAGCCTTAGCTGCCATTCCCGACACTCAAGCCATGATAGAGGCCTACAAGATGATTCTTCGTGAAGGTGGCTCTGTCAGACGTGCGGAAGAGCTTTCTCGCCGTTTCAAAAAAACCATGCATCGTTCCAAACCGTCTGATGGTTTCAACACTAAGACCGTCAATGAGTCGATAGACAACATGGCAGCAGCCATTGGTCGGTCGATAGGGGAGAACGTTAACGTCAAAATGCGCCGTTCCAGAGTCGAAACCGCCATTCATATCGTTCTCAAAGGCAATCCTGAAGAAACCGAGACCCAAATTCAAAAAATATATGACCTGATAGTTGGAGTTCCCAAACCGGAAGTTCAAACTGAAAAAGAGGAAGAAATTAAGACTCAGGAATCTCCGACCGAAAATACTTACTCCAATCCTTTTGAGCCAATGTTGGAAAAACCCTCATACAATCAACCATCCGACCCCATCGTTCCCCGAGATCCAGATAACCTTTCGGAATACTAAATTCTAATTGGAAGCTTTAGTTTGATTGGAGATAACTCCAACCACGTTCGATGGCCAGTACCGAAAAAACACTCTCCCGACAATGTTCTGTTCCGGCACCGGACCCCAATCACGACTATCCGATGAATGACCCCGATTATCCCCAAAAGCAATAACTTCACCTGGTTGTACCGTGTAGCTTTCTCCTTCCAACAAAAACTGCCCTGGATTGGTAGTCACGTCATCTGAAAGATAGTACTCATCAAGTACTTGGCCATCAATATATACATTGCCATTCTTGATCATCACTGTCTGTCCGGGAAGAGCAATCACCCTCTTGATAAAGTCAAAATTCTCATTTACCGGAGCCTTAAAAACAATTACATCTCCATATTTCGGTAATCCTCTTTGATAGGTAATTTTATCGGTTAATAAGTACTCCTTATCCTTAAAAGTTGGATACATTGATGCACCCTTCACCTGGTGAGGTTGCATCAAAAACAGGTAAACAACCACAAACACCGAAGCAGAGATCACAAAAGCCTCAATAAACTCATATACAACCTTAATAAAACTTCTAAAGAAACGCATCATTTAAGTTTAATGCGATTGATATAATATATCAAGTTGGATCTGTAGCTCAGTTGGTTAGAGCGCTTCATTCACATTGAAGAGGTCACTGGTTCGAATCCAGTCAGATCCACCAAAAGAATCTAACAGAGGCCCTTTCATTTCTTTGAATTGAACTCACGCATTGACCTTGGTTTTTAAAACCAAATAAGCGATACAATTCCCAGCCATTTTTTTTGCATTGCTCTATATTTGTAGGGGGATTCTTAATAGTATATGTCACAGATTTAGAAGATTGGTTCCCCGCATCGTCTACGGCAAGAACTGAAACGATATGGATACCCTCGTCAGTTGACCAGCCGTTCACACTGACGTCAGGATTTTCATCAAAGTTATCGACAACACTGTATGATACCTCCGGAAGATTCCACGACTGAAAGATTCCAGCCGTAGGTGTAACAATTGTGATTGTGGGAGCGGTAATATCAAAAATTATCTGTTTCCCTTCTGTGTTATTTTCCACATTTCCAGCAACATCAGTCGCCCGCGAACGAATAGTGTATTTTCCTTCAATGGGAGATGCGATTGTGTAGCTCCAATTTGTCGTTCCGTCGGCGACGACAATATCTTCAACTCCTAAGGGGTCATTAATGATCAAGTCTACTTTTTCGACCCCACTTACGTTATCCATTGCCGTACCCATTATTTTTCCATCCCAAACATTTAAGAATGGTGGTAAAGAAAACGTACTCGTCGGGGTAAGATGATCTAGAGTTACTGTCCATACCTGACTCCAGGCACTGAAGTTACCAGCCATATCTTTAGCTCTCACTTGCCAGTACCAAGTCCCATCGGGAGCTCCTGTGGAATGAATCACATTACTTGGTAGTGTGCCTGATCGCCATAATCCAGTCGTTAACACACCCCCTACGTGCACAGGACTCATCGATGATTGAAATTCATATGTGACCTCTCCACTTCTATCATCGGTTGACGCATCCCAAGTAAAATCAAATTCGTTTGTGGGCAAATATGATCCATTTGGTAGACCACCTGTTGGTATGGATGGGGGAACCTCATCAATTAGTCTAGCCGTAACACCCGTTTCATCAACCTGTACTCCATAGCGATCAACTTGGCCCGTACTATTCAAATCACCACCAACAACATTCCACCTTGCTGCGTCTCCAATATCTCCCAGATGAAGTTTGTATTCTCCCTTTGCACCTTCTTCCGTAATCTTTACAACTAACTCTTCATTATTATATCCAGGCAGTATAAACAACTTATCGTTTGGAAAATATAATCCCAACTGGTCGTTACACTTTGTAATTTCGATGGAATCACAGACGTCAAGTTTTCCAGGTGACCGCAAAGCAGCCACAAACACTTCTCTGTTGTCATCAGTAACGCCACTTAAAGCCTTTGTTTGATCCAAGCCTAATACCCCGAATATTTTTTGAATATTGTCAGTTTTGGTAACCAGTTCACCATGCCAACCTGATCCTTCAAGAATGTTCAAAAAAATACCCTTTGCGCTTTCCTCCGTAACCGTTCCATCCCCATTTACAGTTTCAAATGGATTATTGTTCGGTTTACCATCAATCCATCGATATAAAGCCAGATCTTCTTCTGATGGGGCAATTACATTAACAATTTTATTAGTTAGGACATCATTGCTGTAGATAGCAGTTGTTAAGGAATCAATTTGAGAAACGTCTTGATTCAAGGCGCTCAGATACAGATTTTTTTGACTGAGAGTAGTCCAGGGAATGACTAATCCATCTTTTTTCAAAAAGTCATAATCAGGTAACAAGTCTCTTAATGATGGAACAAGCCTCTGAATTGTCTGGACACTAGACTCGCCAACATTAGCTCCAAAATGTGTTGTTAGCTCAAGGGCCACCTTTGCCCACCAAACATCGTTCCAGATTGTTGCACCTTCCCAAACTCCATATGCCTCGGTTACACCTTTATTTGGCGATCCCACAGTAACAACCTTATTTATTTTTGAAGTTCCGTACGTTTGAGCATATGCTCTTGCCACTAAACCGCCCATACTATGGCCAACCAAATTTACCTTTTCTCCGGCCGAGATATTGGTATCTATATATGTTTTAAGTCTCTCGGCTAAAACGCTTAAAGGTTTTCTCCAATCGTAGGGGAAAACATACAAGTTTCGATTAGTATCATTTGGATCCTTTGTATTGATAAACGAGCTAATAAGGCCATCATATTCTTTCACAAAACCGGGAACTGTCCAGTTATTTCCATCCGTTCCACTCAATATCGCCCCCATATCCCAACTAGCACCAAGACCAGGAATAAGAATTGTTTGACTAGTATTACTAGGCTCAGAAATTTTTATATAATCGATATCTACAATTGGCCATCCAACACCATTTGTAAATTCAGGATTTCCTAACCAAATGTACCTAATTTGTCTGTCAGATACTGAAGATTCATAGACTTTGGTTCCATCAATATACAAATAATATTTATTTCCATCCCTTTGCATTTTTAGCGTGTACCATTCATTGGATAAACCATTAAAGACGCCACTATTAAAGTGGTTAGGAATGCAAGAAAGGGCAGTATTTGGACAAACAACGGTACTTACAGCAAAACCTGATACTTGTTTGGGCCAAACCGAAAAAACAAAATCATCCCAAGTAACTTCTCTGGTAATACCATATGGTAATAATTTGTCAGAGAGAACAAACCCAGCACCAAAATTTGGAGTCCCCGTAAAACGAAATTTAAACTCAATTTCAATCTTATCGACTATTGGAAGTTCTTTCCACAAATACGGAAATTTTTTTGAATTTATAGGACTAAGTCTCAAAAAAGAACCGGACATAATTTTGGCTGATCCTGTTGCCTCAGGAGAAATTGTCCAGGAACTATCATACGTAGAGTTAAAATGGTCAGAAAAAAAATAATATGCCTCGATACCTTTCGGAAACAAAAAAAATGCTATGATTCCGATGATAACCCAAACTACAAGAAGCGATGTGCAGGACTTCATTGTGTAGAATTAATTTATAAACACCCCCAAAACTATAAAAATGTACGACCTTACAATAATCATTGTAACATTTAATTCCGAAAAACATATCGAAAAATGTGTTGATAGCATCACAAAAGGTGAATTAGATAATCACAGTTATAGAATTATAATTGTTGATAATTTTTCAAAAGACAATACACTAAAAATAGTCAAAAAACTTCAAAAGAGGTCAAAACATATTTCACTTATTGAAAACAGAAACAACGTCGGTTTTTCTCGTGCAGTAAATCAAGGAATTAAAGTGAGTCGTAAAAGCAAATATATTCTCTTATTAAATCCGGACACTATATTAGAGAAAAATTCTCAAATAAATTTGATTAAATGTTTAGAAAAAAACAAAGCGGGAATCTGTGGTGGTACGACTGTTAACACAAAAGGGGAAATTAATGGAAGTTATTTTCGATATCCAAACTTAATGGTGGGGATTTTTGATTTCACCAATATTCGAAAATTATGTAAAAACGATAAGTGGCATAAATATTTTTATTATTTGGATATTAATAGTTCAAATAAAGATTCCTTTCCTGTAGACGTTGTTACGGGAGGTTTTATGTTGATAAAGTCAAGCACCGTTAAAAAAATTGGACTACTCGACGAAAAATTCTTTATGTATCTTGAGGATGTCGATTATTGCTTAAGAGCAAATAAAGCTGGTATAAAAATATTTCACACAAACTCGTCAAAGATAATACATATCGGAGGAGCGAGTAGTAACAATAAGGACAAAGTTAGGCACTGTTCATGGTTAAAATCCAGAAAAATATTTTTTTTAAAACATTTCAGCGTATTAGAAAACATCATTATCCAACCAATATTTTTATTGGATGATTTATTAATCCTTGCAAATAAAGTTTTAAAACATGAAAATATCAATCATTAGAGGAGCCTTCTTAAACCCCTTTGAACTGCAAAATTATTATTCTTTAAAGGACAAATATGGCATCATCTCAATATCATCCAAACATCCAATATCCTCAGCAATAGACTTACCCCTGATCAAACTTTGGTCACCCACAGATCTTCCCAATTTTCCTTTCAAATACCCGATTCTCAATAGAATCTTTATAGATGCCCAAAAACTTGGGAACTTAGAAAAAGTTATCAAAGGCAGTGACATTGTTCATGTTGCCGAAACATATTTCGGTTACACCCATCAGGCCATCATGGCCAAGAGGAGGGGATTAATACGGCGTATTGTTAGCACTGTTTGGGAAGTAATACCATTTAACAATGAGGGAATAAAAGGCAGGAAAAAATACAAAAAATTAGCTTACGAAAACATAGATCGATTTATTGCCGTTACGGAAAAAGCTAAAGAAGCATTAATCAAAGAGGGGGTTAAGCCAGAAAAAATTTCCGTCGTCAATATGGGCATTGATCTAAAAAAATTCCATCCCCGTCTACTCAAAAAACAAAACAAGGATATCAATATCCTTTGTGTTGCCCGTCTAGTTCCGGAAAAGGGAATAGATGACCTTTTGGAGGCATTCCTGGCAATTAGGGAAAAGAATCCCAAGGTTAAGCTTACCTTCGTGGGCTCGGGACCACTAAAAAAAGAATTAATTGGTTACAAGAATGTTTTTGTAAAATCACTCCCCTATCAACAGATACAAAAAGAGTACCAACGAGCCGACATCTTTTGTCTTCCTAGCCGGGAAACCAAGACCTGGGGGGAGCAATACGGCATGAGTCTTCTGGAAGCTATGGCTTGTGGCCTTCCCATTGTTACCACCAACAGCGGCGCCATCCCGGAAGTTGTTGGAGATGTTGCTCTCATTTCCCCCCATTCAAACGCTAAAGAACTAAAAACAAACCTAGAGAAACTAATTTATAATGAAAATCTAAGGCACTCGCTCTCCATAGCCGGCCGCCAAAGAGCTGTCGAAAAATACGACCATCGTAAAACTGGGAAACAAATAGAGGAGATTTATTGCAAACTTGTCCGATAAGAAAAGGCTGCATTTTTTACCAGATGATATGTGTGTCTCAAGATATTTAAGGGGTGTTTAACAAAGTCGATAACATGTCTTCTTTTTTGTTCGGCTTTAAACATTAAAATCAATTTATATAACTCATCTCTAGTTAAAGTTTCCGACAAAATGATTGCCTCTTCATAATTTTCCAAAAACTCTACATTTAAATTACTCCAATCCATATTTTCATTTACCATTCCTCGTCCCTTTGCATACTCCCAAATGGGGGTACCAGGCAAAGGAGTCAATACGTACACCCCAAATCCACGGAGCTTACTATCTTTGATAAACTTAAATGTTTGTAAGATTTCATCACGAGTTTCGGTTGGGGATCCAATAATAAAAGAGGCACTTGGTTCAATACCATATTTTTTGAAAATCTTTATTGCTCTCGCATGATCTTTGATGTTAATCGTATCCCCCTTAAGATAATTAAGAATCCTAGGAGTTCCCGATTCTAAACCCATCGAAACCCCCCTTACATTCAGTTTTTTCAACAATCTCGCCATACTTTCATCTATCAAATTTGACCGGACCGCACAACTAAACCGGATTTTCCCCAGTAGCTTTTCTTTGCGAAGCAGAGAAATAATTTCCTTTATTCTCTGTTTGTTCACAATAAATAAGTCATCCCAGAAATCTACTTCCCTTACTCCGTAATTCTCGTAGAGAAACTTAATTTCTTCGACAACATACTTAGCAGAAAAAAATCTTGTACTATTCCAAAAACGTGAAGAGGCACAAAATACACAACGGTATGGGCATCCACGGGAAGAGAAAACGTGTGTGCACTTCTCAATCTTCATCAAGTCCCTTGCCGGGATAGGTATCAAGTCCATATTCTTAATAGGTATCCTCCTTTCTGTCTGGATGACCTTATTGTTACTCCAAAAAGCCAAACCATTCACCCCCATCAAATCTTTTCTCTCAAATTTTTTCTTGTCCAAAAAAATTGAAAATAACTCTTTTATTGCTTCCTCCCCCTCCCCGATTACAGCCACATCCATGTCTTTTGTCAGAGTTGTAGGTAAGACCGTAATATGTGTTCCCCCTATAAGAACAGGAACACCTTTCTTCTTTGCCATTTTTGAGTACGCCATGGCATAGTTGTAGTTTTGAGAAACACAAGTAATCCCCACCAAATCAGGCTTAAACTTATTAATCTCAGACCTTACCTCTCGGTCAACGATTTTAAAATCAATTAAGTCTTTCCCGTATGCACTTCGAAGAGAACTTGCCAAGTATCCCAAACCCAAAGGAGGCAAAGAGGTCTGAAGGGGCTGGGTGACATCTATGGCGTTGATTAGAAGAAATTTAACTTTCATATTTGTCTCCCAATTTTACATCAACAAAGCTAATATCTGGTTTATAATAACCTAGACCATCGCTCATAAAATATGTCTATTAAACAAAGCCTGATAAAAAATACCGCCTTCAATCTTTCCGGGTACCTTTATCTTCTTCTCGCAAGTTTCTTTTCCATCCCCTTACTTCTAGGAAATCTAGGTCGAGATGTTTTTGGAGTTTATATATTTTTAGTGTCATTTATCTCTTTGTCTGCTGTTTTTGATTTTGGAATCTCCACCGCAGTCATCAGAAAACTTTCTCTACCAAACACCACTAAAGAAGAAAAAATCAAGGTGTGGAAGACCTCATTCGCCATTTTTATTATCCTAGCCATTATTTTATTTCTTTGCGTGATGGTTCTTTTGCAATATCTATCAAGAAGTATGTCGATTTTTGCTTACCTTGATCGAAATACAATAAATTGGTCAATTACAATTTTATCGTCAATCGTACTAGTCAACCATCTAAACACCCACTTACTCAACCTTTCTCAAGCAAAACAAAGATTTGATATCTTCAACTCCAAAACAATATTGGTTGGATCTGCCAATACCATCATTTCAGCTCTGGTATCTACAGTCTATCCCAATGTCGCTATTCTTTTCCTAGTTCAGTTGGCCTTCCATATTTTAACGTTTACATTTATGATTTTTTATTCTCTTAAATCTTTTTCAGGTTCTAGCTTCACTCCCGCATACGACAAACAAACCGGCAGAGAACTTTTCTCTTTTGGATTGAGAAATTTTATCGGCACGCTTGCTGGTCAGATAGAGAATCAATTTAGTAATTTTATTCTCGGAGCTATGGTATCCGCCAGGGCCATTACTTCTTTTAGCATTCCCCAAAGTATCGTCGCTAAAGGAGCCGGTGTCATTTCTCAATTTGCCCAGGTATTTTTTCCCCTAAGTGCCTCGCTATTGGAAAAAGATCGAATTAAAAAGCTCAAAAAGTTAGTTCTTGGAGTTGAAGGTTTTACTTTGATAGGCGGTATTTTGGCTGTATTTCTTTCCTTTAATATTGGCCATCAATTCCTTACTTGGTGGTTGAAGGATCCTGTTGTTGTCGAGACTGCCTATCCAGTCCTCAAAGTGCTTAGCTTCTACTTTGTTCTTGTATCACTAACTCCGATTCCCACAGTCTTACTTCAGGGATTAAACAAGCCCCAAATCCCTTCATTTTTTGGAGCACTCACAGTTTCGCTTGAAATTATTTTCTCCTTGTTTTTTGTCCGCATGGGGGCAATCGGTATTGCCTACGCCTTTCTCCTTAGTGTTTGTATAACAGTCCCGTCAATTCTAATTGTTACTTGGAAGCAGTTGGGGAAAGAGATCGTTAGAATCAGCGAACCTTTGCCAAGGCAATAAACTGATGGGAGAAAAGCGTTGGTATTTTACAAGTTATCCAATACTGCCAAGGAGCAGGTAACCTATCGGTAATTTTGTATAAAAAGGGTACCTTGCCCATTCCATTAGTAGGGGATAATTTAAGAATTTTTAGACCAACTTTTTTCAGTACATCTTCAAAACTTTTTTTTGTATAAAAATGTAGATGCGTTTTATCCATTATTCCTGTCGAAACATATTGAAAATTACCTTTTAAAAGCATCCACCTAATCGAAGCGTGTGCAATATTTGGAACGGAAATAATAATTTTTCCATCATCTTTGAGAAGGGGTTTGATGATATCAAAAAGATTTTCCGGGTGAAGTAAGTGTTCGATTACATCCAGAATAATGACATAGTCAAAATATTTTTTTGGTACAGGCAATTTATGTATCTCGTCAATATTGACAAGGACCGTTCTCTTACAATATTTACTGGCCTTTTTAATAGCTTCTTTATCGCCATCAACTCCCCAAGTTTCGCAATTTTTGTTAAGCAATTCTTTTGCAAAATATCCAGTCGCACAACCAATATCTAGTACCTTGGAATTAGCGTCAATCAAATTAAAAGCTAATCTATGAGATTCAAAAACGTTGTCGTTAAATTTATTGTATCGATACTTCATATTAGATTTCTGTTCGAAGAAATTTTGTCATTTAGGTTAGAATATAGCAGATGAGCAAAAGGATAACAGCAATCATTTTAAACTACAAACATCAGAAGGATACCGCAAAGTGTATTTCGTCGATTCAAAAAACGGACATTGGAAGTGAAGTTGCCACAATAATCGTTGACAATTCTCCCACTAAAACAAATCGGCAAACATTTAAAAAATTATTTCCGAAAGCAGACTATATTGCCAGTCCATCAAACTTAGGTTTTGCGGGTGGAAACAATATCGGAATTAATAAAGCTCTTAGCACCGGAACCGATTATGTTCTTATCATAAACCCCGACGTCGTTTTGCCTCACAACTTTTTTGTTCCACTATTAAAACACTTCAAAAACAAAAGGGTCGGTATTGTTGCTCCAGCTATTATTCATAAACAAAAGGATGGCCTGTATTTTGGCTTGGATGGTAAGGTAGATTGGAATCTGGCCAAACCCAAGCACCAGAATACCAAGAAGATCACCCTGACCAATCCAATCAACTCCGAGTTTGTCACCTTTGCTTGTGTATTAATTTCCAAAGAAACAATTCAAAAAATAGGCCTTCTGGATGATGGTTATTTTATGTACTTTGAGGATGTTGATTACTGTCTCTTAGCCAAAAAAAAGAACATCGATATAATTCTCGACCCAAAGGTAATCATTAAGCACAACACATCCTCCTCGTTTAACAAACCTACGGGAAAACTGTCAATTAGTTTCAAAAGCCATCTTCGCTTTATTAATAAATGGCTGCCTCTATCCAAAAGGATAAAACCATTTCTTCATGCACTCGTTCTCTACCCATATCTTTATTTTCTCTGGACATATCATTTTTATAAATACGGTCGATAAATGGAAAATAAAACTCGTTTCACCAAACTTGACGGCCTCCGCGGACTGCTCTCTTTAGTTGTGGCACTGAACCATTCGTTTTTAGTGGTTGTCATTCCTACGTTTGCCAATGTCTGGCAACAAAACCCTTTCATCTTCAACGGGCTCCAGAGCAAACTTCAACAGCTATTTATGTTCCTCGGCAATGGGGGAGCGGCCGTAACTCTTTTCTTTCTCCTTTCTGGCCTGGTTCTCGGTCAGTCTTTCTCCAGGATAAAAATGAACTTTCGGGGACTAACTAGTTTTATAGTCAAAAGAATAATTCGTCTCTACCCCGTCTACCTATTTGTTGTTGCCATCACTGCCATCTATATGAAATTTGGTTTTGTCTACCAAACATTTCCCTATTCATCTTCCTGGTTCAACTGGTGGATGAACTTTCAGATGACCCTAAAAGAACTACTCTTTAATATTTTCTTCATTCATGCTTATATTGGCGGTGTCACTTGGACATTAAGAGTCATTCTCATTGTCTCCTTTATTTTTCCAATCTTCTACCTCATCAATAAAAAAACTTCCTGGTGGTTGGATATTCTAATTAGTTTTCTTTTGGTCTATCTCAGTTTTACCTTATTGAATATCGAAGGCTTTCGAGATCTTCGTTATCTTTATATGTTCTATCTCGGTTTAATGATTCCCAAATTTAAGACTTTATTTTCCACAATTTCCAATCGTCTTGTCTCCATTATCCTTCCCTTCGGCCTCATACTCCTACTCGGTTTTCGTTATCTGACCAACGAATATCAAGGAGGGGTAGTCGAGAGTCTTGTTTCCTTCTTTCTAATCGGTGTTGCCGCTTATGGAGACAAAGTCTTTGTTTTAGGTTTTTTAAACAGAAAAGTTTTTCAATTCTTTGGCAAAATTTCCTACAGTTTATATTTAATCCATTTTTCCGTTTTATATATTCTTTCAAGAACTATGTTCCAGAACTTACCCAACCTTCCTTATGCCAATCAATACTTAATTATTCATCTCAGTCTCTTCTTGCTATCAGTTATTATTGCCACAGGAGTTTCTTTTCTCGTCTATAAATATATTGAGTTGCCATCACATTCGTGGTCTACCAGTATCGGTAAAAAAATCTCTCAAGAATGAAAATAACTGTAGCTATCATTTCCAAATCCGAAAAAATAAACAAATTAGTTCTCGACTCGGTCAGTTTTGCTTCCGAAATAATCATTGTGGTTGATTCACCCGCAAAGAAACCAAAAACTACCGGTAATATTCTTTTTTATTATCGTCCCTTAGAAAACGACTTTGCCTCTCAGAGAAACTTCGCCTTAAAAATGGCTAAAAACAACTGGGTCTTCTTTGTTGACGACGATGAATATGTCGGAACAGAGTTGGCAAGGGAAATTCAGAGTACTGACCAGAAAACGAAATATTCTGGCTTTATGACCAAAAGAGTTGACGTCTGTTTTCATCAACCATTTTTATACGGTGAAACGGGCGATACCCATCTTCTTCGCCTTGCTAAAAAGAGCTCCGGAAAATTCACTAGACCAGTTCACGAGAGGTGGAAAATCAAGGGTAAGGTGGGGGAATTATCTTCACCCCTTTATCACCTCAAAGATAATTTTATTAGTGAGTTTATTGATCGCATGGCCCATTACTCCGACATCGACTCCGTCATTTTATCAAAAGAAAATAAGCCCTTTTCGTTTTGGAGACTAATTCTAAACCCCTTAGGTAAATTTATTCAAAATTATTTTTATAAACTGGGATTTCTTGATGGTACTATTGGTTTATTCTTGGCCTATCTTATGAGTGTGCAGTCATTAACTGTCCGCGTATTTCAATGGACAAAAAGAAATTAATACTTCTAGTTTGGATACCGATAATTCTTCTTGGAATTTTAAACTTACTTACGGTGTTTACCCCGGAGATGGGCTTCGACGCCTTATGGTACCACCTCACCCTTCCTAAACTTTGGTTAATGAAACGCCAATGGTTCTTTGATGGCGGACTTTTGTACTACTCGGTGATGCCTCGACTGACCGAAACCATTTTTATTCCCTTAATAAAATTCACCGGTTACATCGGCCCTAAATTTGTTCAGTATCTATCCGGTATTGGCGTCGGTTTTTTAATCTGGAAAATTTTAGCAAAACTGAAGTTCTCAACTCTTCTAAAATCCGTCGCTATTTCTCTTTTTTACGGCACCTGGTTAGTTAGTTGGCAGTCTGGTAGCGCCTATATCGACCTATTTAGAACCTTTCTCGAAACAGCGGCCCTTTACTTTTTTATTTCAGGTTCGTGGAAAAAGGGAGGCCTTTTCCTCGGGTTAGCCGTCGGTACCAAATGGCTTTCTCTTGGTTCTGTTGCAATATATGCCCTTGCTTTTGGTCTGCCGCTTCTCCTTCCCGCCCTATTTCTTTCGCTCCCTTGGTTTATTATCGCCTTCATCTTCACCAGAAATCCTATTTTCCCTCTTTTTAGTCCGCTTCTTCATCAATCCTTTTCGTCAATAGGAGTAATCATCAAAAACATTTTTCTTCTTCCAATTACGGTTACTCTTCCATTTGACGATTTTCTCTCACCCCTGATTGGCTTTCTCGTTGTCTTATCGACAATCTCACTTTTTAGCCATCGTGAACTGATCAAAAAAATTGCCATAATTGGTCTTCTTGGTTCTATTTTTAGTGTTGTTCTTAACCCTCCCTCCAGCCGTTTCCTTTTGCCATATCTTCCAGCATTAATAATATCCTCGGTTTATGTCATTAGTCTGTTAAAAGACTCTCTTCGAAATTTATTTGTTTATCTCGTAATAATCTCCTCCCTAATTATTTTGGGCTTGAGAATTATTGCTGTCAAAAAATACACCCCCTTTTTACTAGGTAGAGAAACACAAAATGTTTTTCTTACCAAATATGCTGCCCGCTTACCGGGGACATTTATCGACACGGATGGTTACATCGAAAACAATCTTGACGAAAACAGTAAAATACTCATAGATAAACTTCACAATCTATATTATTTTCCTTTCAATTACGACCACACTTCATGGGCAAAATTATCAGACGATTACGATTATCTAATTACAATTGACACCAACCCTTCGGAAATAAAAGCAGAACTACTTCATACTAACAATATCGGAATTCAAATCTACAAAATCTCAAAATGATTTACTATTTACTCCTCCTTACACTTTATGTTTGGCCCTTTGGGCAACTACTCTCATTTTCACCACCTCAACTTCCTCTTACAATATATCTTCTTGACCCGGTGGTGTTTTTGGTCTCCTTGTCTCTGGTAATTTCCAGGAAGAGAAAGGAAATATTTTCCGGCTCTATCACCAAGCCCCTTCTTATCTTTTTATCTGTAGCTATAATCTCACTGCTTTTTAATCTCAAGCAGGGGATATCCGTCGGACTTCCCCTGTCTTTCTTTTACTTGCTAAGACTAATTATTTACCCCTCATTATTTTTTGCTGCGCGACATATTGGTTTTAATAAACTCAAAAAACCACTCTTAATATCTCTAGGTATATTTTCTTTTCTTAGCCTATTTCAATATCTAATCTTTCCAGACATGCGTTATTTAAAAAACCTTGGGTTTGACGATCACTATTTTCGCTTGATCGGTACTTTTTATGACCCCAACTTCACCGGTGCCGTTTTCGCCGGTATCTCTTTGTACTTCATTGCCCAAAGTAAACTCTTATTTTCCACCCCCTTTATTGGTTTACTCGCGCTTACTTTCTCCAGAGCTTCATATTTGGTCTTTGCTGTTGGTTTAATTTATCTCTTAATTACCAACAAGAAAACTAAGCTATTATTACTTCTAATCTTTTTGGGTATCGTTATCTATCTTCTCCCCAAACCATTTGGTGAAGGAGTCAATCTCCTAAGAACCTACTCCATCTTTTCCAGATTTGAGAGTTGGAATAGGGGACTGACCCTGTTTTTTGAAAGACCAATTTTGGGGTGGGGTTACAACAATCTAAGGGGAGTCGAAAACTCTCGTTTCCAGACGGACAACAGTTTCATCTTTCTCCTTGCCACCACGGGTATGGCAGGCTTCTTATTCTTTATCAATCTCCTTAAAAAGCTTTACCAAACTACTGTCGATAGCGGAATTAAAATTCTGGCACTTTCAATTCTTCTTCACAGTCTCTTCAACAACTCCCTCTTCTTCATCTGGATCACAGCCCTTTTCTGGTTTGCCCTAGGAATTGGACAAACAAAAGTTAAGGCGTATAAATAAGTCTAAGTGTTTTTTCTGCCTTGTTCCCCGCTATATCCGAAGCCTCGATTTTTATGATATTTTCACCACCCGTCAGCATAAAGCGATGAATGAATGAGCCATTTCGATCAACCAGAACAAAAGAACCATTAATTAAAATTTGACTACCTGCTTTATCTACTTCACCTTTAATATCGATTACTTGATTAATTTTTCCAAAATACTCACTACCATCTTTAGGTGAGGAAACAATCAGTTCAATCGGCTTATTATCATAAGTGATCAAAGTCACCTGAGACATACTCTCATTGCCCTTTTCATCTTTAGCCCTAAGTTGAATTCTGTTCTGTCCGGAAATTAACGAAGTTTCAAACACAAAGGTACCTGTTGTGTCCGCTTTAACTATTTTATCTACCTGATCATTTAATAGAAGTTCAACACTGGCTCCGGCCTCTGTAAAGCCCTCAATCGTCAGTCTGGCACTGTTGGTCGCATCTGGAAGAGCGGAAATAATAGGAGATTGTGGTGGAATAATATCGTTATCCGTATTTATTCTCTGGGCACCATTTCCGGCAACTAAGTTCATAAACAAAGGTAGTCCCCATTTAAACATCACCAACACAAAAACCACCGAGAGAAAAATATAGAATCTTGACCGGTTCTTTTTTTGTGACTGTTTGTATCTTCCTGACATATTAATGTTTAGTATAATCCATCCTAGTACATATGCGGGATTAGTACATCGGTAGTACGTATCCTTCCCAAGGATAAGAGGCCGGTCCGATTCCGGTATCCCGCTCATATGAAGGAAATAGAAAAAATTGTAATTGCAACTAAAAATCCAGCCAAGGTTGAAAGATATGCCAAGATACTTTCTCAATATGCCAACCAAGTAGTTGGTCTACAAAATGTCGTCGGAGAAATGGACAAACCTGAGGAAACAGGAGAAACAGCCGAAGAGAACGCCGAGATAAAGGGAAGGTATTATGCAGAAAAGACTGGAGCGTTGGCATTTTCAGAGGACGAAGCCTTATACGTTGATTTTCTTTCTGACGATAAACAACCGGGGGTTCACGTAAGAAGAATTAATGGTAAAGATGAAATCGACGATGACCAATTGTTGTTATATTGGGAAGAAATAGTTGCCAAGGCGCCAGAGGAAGAGAGGACGGGTAAATGGCATATCGCCTATTGCATTGCTTCTCCAGATGGGACAGTAAAAACAACTTCACTAGAACATCCGATTGTGTTTTTCTCGCCATCATCAAGTGTAAGAATTCCAGGTTGGCCAATGAGCAGTTTGGAAGGCCCATCTGCATTTAATAAGCCTCATTGTGAAATGACTGGCGAAGAAAAAATGAAAGCTGATGAGATTGCAAATAAAGCGATAGCCGAAAAACTTAAAGAATTGTTGGAAAACGTTATTTAGCGTTAGCAAAACTTTTATACCCAAATGATTTTTAAGAGCTTGTAACAACAAAACTAGATTAAGTTTGATATGTTACCCAGACCAAAGTGATATGAGCCGACAAATTTTAGCCAAGAGAAAAGAAATATTTCACTAGTAAGGGGAATTGAACTTAACAGCTGATAGTTAATCAACTAAAAGATCTTCAAAACGGTTATAGAAATCCAGGACGATTGCTTTTAGGTGCACGTTTCCCTCCATCATCTTCGTAAGTCTTATTATCTCCTCAGCCATCTCACCTGATTTACTCGCCGCCAATACAAAATTATGAATATTTTGATCGCTGGGTTTAGTCCTGAAATACGTTCGCAAAAACCCATGCCATTTCTCTATATCAACAGTTTTTATTCCAAAAGATAATTCTTCACTTTTAACTTCTCCAAAATAAGACACTATCTCATCCCAGTTACTACGTTCCCCATATAGGATTTTGTCTTCAAAGAACTTTAATGCTTGGGTAATAAATTGAGACTCAGGAAATAACGAGTAAACATTCTGTGATCTCATGAAATTTTCCCTCACCATGTCAACGAGTGAATGGAATTTCAATCCTGCTTCAAATGAAGGCAAGGAAATAAGAGAATGAATATTCAAATCACTAAAATGTGTTTTTTCACGATCAATAACCCCAAGATATCGAATATCAGGGAAACTGGTTCCTACGTAAAAATCTGATTTAGTTTTGTCCTGAAAATATTTCTCAAAAACCTTATCCGCTAAAATAATGTGTGTTGCTAGTGCTGCCATAAAATTAATTTCGGTATTTGAAGTATATCAAACTTAAAGCTTTTGATCCCTAGGTGGTCTTTTAAAGATGCAAGAGCTACAAGTCGATATTGGTCCGAGTAAATTGCAGTTACCAGCTCCCAACCAGGTTAAAATTTGTTAAACTAAATAGATGCCCTTACACATAGCTCTATACGTTTTAGGTTTTGTCGGTATTTGGCTTGGAGCTGGTTTAATAATTTCATCAGTTGAAAGGTTTTCTCACAAACTAAGACTTTCTTCATTTTCCGTCTCCTTTCTCATTCTCGGTTTGTTTACTTCTCTCGGGGAGATTTCGGTAGGAATTACCTCCGTCCTAGACAATGACCCGGAAATCTTTGTCGGAAATTTAATTGGTGCTTCAATTGTCCTTTTTACCCTGGTCATTCCCTTACTCGCCATTACGGGTAAAAAAATAAAAATAAATCCCGAATTTCAAAACTTCAACCTCGTTTCTTCTCTTGTTGTTATCGGTATGCCGGTAATCCTTTCTTTTGATGGCAAGATAGATAGATTAGATGGAATTATTTCCCTCATTTTATTTGGCGTCGCCGCCGTCTTAATCGAATCAAAAAGGGGATTACTTCAAAATCCACCAACGGCCATTCATCATCACAATTTGAAACTAGGATCCGAGATTCTTAAAATAGCCATCGGCGTTATCATCGTTTATTTAAGTAGCAATAGTGTCGTTGAGCAAACGATGTATTTTTCTCAAATTCTGAAAATCTCTCCCTTTTTCATTAGTCTTATTTTAGTTTCACTAGGAACTAATCTACCCGAACTCTCTTTAGTGGCGAGAACAATCTTTTTTAAAGACAAAGAAATTGCCTTTGGTGACTATGTTGGTTCTGCCTCCTACAACACCTTCATCTTTGGTGGTCTAATTTTATGGTACGGAAAAACAGTCTATCTTTCCAACAGCTACATTATCAGTTTATTGGTTTTGATCATCGGACTTTTTCTTTTCTATCTCTTTGCCAAAAGCAAAAATACTCTTACCAGAAAAGAAGGCCTTTTCCTTCTTTGTCTTTATCTTCTCTTTGTTTACGTAGAAGTCATCCTCCATACTACATAATAGTCTCGAAAACCTAAGGTGAAAGAAGTTTTATTAGATCATCAACCACCAGATCAAGTTTTCCTGTCTCGTTGACGGCAATATACTCTGCGTCGCACACAAAGGGCATATCAATCATCATCTGGGCAATTCTCTTATCCACAAAATTTGGATCACCCGATCGATCAAGCAATCTTTTTTGTAGTGTATCAACGGATGGGGGAACCACAAACACATATATTAAGTTAATTTTGTCAAACATCCATTCTCGTTTTCTCCACATCTCGGAGTAAAAACGAGAACCCTTAGGCTCTATTCTTAGTATGGGAATTTTATAAGTCTCAAAGGCTTTTTCAAAAACAGAAGTCAGTGAGCAATAGTGGACACCCGCGTACTCAACCCATTCAACAACATCGCCACCCTTCAGAGCTTTTTGAAACGCTTCCTCTGTCAACCTAATATAGGTGTCATTTTCTTCTGTTTCATCAGGTCTTCTCTCGCGGGTGGTACAGGTTCTTACCCACCCAAAACGACTATCCCTGTCAATCAGCGCCTGTGCAATGGAATCCTTTCCAGCTCCGGACAAGCCACCAATGATTAAAAGTGTCATGCTCTTTTTCTCTGCGTCTTTTTTCTGCTCTTCAATATTAGAAAGTAGTCCGTAAATTGTTTCGGTTACATTAACCAAAGCATCTTTATCTTCTATATAACTATGTAAATATTCCGGGAACCTCATATGACCAAGTATAAATGGTTAAGATCAATATGCATATTGTATATTTCAGACGGTCATAATACACTTGAAGTGTAATATCAATTACACCATGAATTTTATCTTTGTTTTGGTATTTTCTCTTTTGGTTACGGTTTCTGTTGGAACGTTAGTAAAAAAAGTAAATTCTCAAAAAAAGATTGAGCTTATTTCACCTCTTGTCGTCGAAACAAATATTACCCCGCAATCGGAAGTAATGGGTTCAAAAAAAGAGGCGTCTGTTTTTAATTGGCCAACCTTTATCAACAACTATTATGGCTACAAAATAAAACATCCTCTGGATGTCTCTGTCAAAAACAAAAGGAATGGAGACATCAGCTTGCAAAAGTCAGAGTCTATAAACCTATCAATTACCCAGGATATTCTCACCGAAAACGACACCATTAACACCATAATTGAAAAGGCAATTACTAAAAGAAAAAACGAATTAAAAGACAAGTTTGTTCTCATCAACTCTATTTCACCCATTGCCCTGGGCTCCGTAACCGCCCAAACCTATACTTCCTCGGAAAATGGAAAAGTTATTAACTATTACTACGTTCCTGCAAAAAATAACAAATATCTTTTGCTAATTAATCAGACACCAAATAGTAATAATACTGATTATTTAATCTCGGAAGATATTGTTTACTCCCTGGAATTTATCCCTTAAATTGTCTAGGTTGGTTTACAATAGTTCCGTGACAAGTTTTTCTTATCGCATCCTGCGAAAAAAAGGTATTGCCTCCAACGCCTCAATAACGGTGTCTGCCGAAAGAGGGGTGGTTGTGAGGGCCCCTTTCTGGATGCCCAAACGGATTATCGAAAATTTCATTCAAGAAAAATCGCTTTGGATTGAAAAGCACCTTGAACGACTAAGTCTTAAAAAAATAACCAAACATTACTCCGAAGGAGAAAAACATCTTTATTTTGGAAAGGAATACTCTCTATCCATAATATCAACAGCAACACCTGGAAGAAGCAAAGTCTCGTTGTTGGAAGATAACCTTCAGGTAGAGCTGTACGAAGGTTTACCAAAAGAAAAACATCCCCAAAAAATCGAAGAGGCTCTACTGTACTGGTACTTGGAAAAAGGTATTGAAACCATTACCGAAAAAGTAAATTATTACTCAAAGGAAATTGGAGTTGAATATCAAAAAATAAACCTCAAAAAAGTCTCCTCAATTTGGGGCAGTTGCTCACCTACAAACTGTCTAAGTTTCAACAGGAAACTTGTCATGGCCCCCCACGAGGTAGTCGATTATGTTGTGATTCATGAGGTTGCTCACATGGTACATCGCAACCACGGTTCCGGTTTTTGGAATCTGGTCAGAAGCTTCGATCCACAATATAAATACCACCGAAGATGGCTCAAGCTTAATCATCACCTTCTTTCCATTTAAACTATTTCTTTATCATGGCAATCATCAAAAACCTTTCTCAAAACAAGACCTTAACCAAAACGGCAAAAATTGTTACCTCCCTTCCTGATCGCCTTTTGGGTTTACTCAATCCTCACAACCCCCGTTATCTAATTTTCAAGACTCACTTTGGTATTCATACTTTCTTTATGAATAAACCCATCGACGTTTTGCTTCTAGATAACGAACACAGAGTTATCAAAACCAAAGAAAGTCTAAAACCTTTTAATCTCTTTCTTTATCATCCTCAATTTTCCACTGTTATCGAAATGCCCGAAGGTACGATTCAAAAAAATCACCTTCGTATAAATGATAAAATTTCTATTGAATGAAATATGGTAAATGGAGGCGTTTGTTTAATCGCCAAAACACAATTATTCTCCTGTTTATTATTGTTAGCCTGATTTGCACCTCCGTCCCTTATTTCAAATTTGATCTTCTAATCTCTGAAAAGATTCAAAGTATCAACTCGATAGTCTTTCAAAAAATTATGTGGTTTGTTTCCTCCATTGGGAATCAGCCCTTTATGATTTTTATTGTTGCGACGTTTAGCCTCTTACTTTATTTATTCAAATTTCGTGCCGAGGCTGTTATTAGTTCCCTGTCTGCCGCAGGAAGCGCTTTGTCTGGATCACTGATTAAAACACTTGTTGACCGTCCACGTCCCGACGCCGATCTTGTCAATGTTTCGGTCTGGTTATCCGACAAGAGCTATCCCAGCAATCACGTTCTGGTATTTACCGTTTATTTTGGCTTCCTACTTTATTTTTTAATGAAAAGACCCAAGCGAGAGTTGAAGGGAACTATTTTATTTATTATCTTCGTTCTTCTTATAGCCACGATTGGCATTTCCCGAATCTACTTGGGAGCTCACTGGGCCAGTGATGTTCTAGGTGGTTACCTTTTGGGAGTTCTCTGGTTAATTTTAACCATTTGGTTCTATAATTCGTACCATGGCAAAAGATAAATACACGGCGGTTTGGATTTCACATACCTCAATCAATGACTATCTCAAGTGCCCCAGAGCTTATTTTCTAAAAAACGTTTATAAAAACCCCACCACCGGCCATAAGATTCAGATAATGACTCCGTCACTAGCTCTCGGTCAAGCGGTTCACGAAGTCATAGACTCTCTTTCCGGTGTTCCGACTTCGTCCCGAATGAACGAGTCTTTGGTTCTTAAGTTCGACAAAATTTGGGAAAGTTTTTCCGGAGAAAAGGGTGGCTTTGTTGATCTCGAAGATGAACATAAGTTTAAAGAAAGAGGCAAGGCTATGCTGAGACGCGTCATGGATAATCCAGGTCCAATCGCAAAACTCGCCGTAAAAATTCAACAGGAACTTCCTCATTACTGGATTTCTGAAGATGAGAACATTGTCCTTTGCGGAAAGGTAGACTGGCTGGAATACAATGAAGACTCCGACTCTGTTCACATCATCGACTTTAAAACAGGTAAAAAGAAAGAAGAGGAAGACTCTCTTCAGCTTCCCATCTATCATCTTCTTGTTCATCACTGCCAAAAGAGACCGGTCACCAAAGCTAGTTACTGGTATCTCGAAACCGATGACAATCCCACAGAAAAACTATTACCGGATTTAAAAGAAGCTCACAGCAGAGTAATCGAGATCGGCAGAAGGATAAAGCTAGCCAGAAAACTCGAAAAATTTGACTGCCCTGAGGGTAGAGATGGCTGTATTCATTGTCGCTCGATAGAAAAAATACTAAAAGGGGAGGGGACACTGGTAGACTCGAACTCCCAAAGAGATATCTATGTTCTTCCTCGTAATGAAGTACTAGAAGAGGAAACGGATAGTATTATTCTTTAATAGGCCGCAATCGCAACCCCAATTGTATTTTGGGCATATACACACCCCCAGACATACTCGCCACCCGCAAGTAAAGATTTGTGTCCCAAGGTATTTTCCCAGGCAGCAACGGCTTCGGTGGGTGTCGAATAACCTTGTATCAAGTACTCACTGATATTATATTTTTCCGATATCCATTTTAGATCTTCTCTATTAAGTACCGGCACAAAACCCTCATGCCCATCCAGTCTTCCCAAAACCAACAACTGATTAAGCCTTATTGATGCAATGGTGCAGAGTTCATCTCGTTGTTTTAGCGGGTTCACACCCATTTCTACCCGTCTTTTGTTTATTGCCGCCCAAAGTTCAGGACCTCCCCAAGTAACCCTCGGTGTGGTCGGTTGCTTAACAACGGCTCTTGGGGAAGCTAGAAGGATATAGACGTCAACTCTATCAGCACTATTTTTTACAGCCACTCCCACATCACGAAAACTGGGATGATTCAAGGTCTCACTGGTAATTTTATTGTTATTCCAGTAAGCAATGACATCATTACTTTTGAAAAAATCAGTCACTATCAGTTCACCAACTAAATTGGCGGAATAGCCCGCATTTAACAACGCCTTTTCCCTGGTAAGTCCCGTCACCGAGCCATCGACATCATCTTCCGACAAAATAACGGACAGTCTGGACCTTGCCGATTGATCAAGCTTGGCGCTTCCCTTAAGTTTAGTCAACCCCCTTTTTTCACGAGCAGTATTTATTTCCAAAAGCAACTCTTCTGCCGTCCAGTCGGCAATAAAATCTATACCCCGCTCTCTCTGAATATAAAAACGCTGGGATGTCAGGTCGGAAAAAAGACTTTTAAAGTCGGTATCTCTAAGAAAAAAATAGGCTATTGCTCCAACCACCAAAATTAACGAAAATGTGACAATTCTTTTCACTACTATCAGTATATAAGAGAAATTAGTCGAAGTTGTTATAATAAATTATGAACATAATCTTCAATCCTCAAAAGATGACCATTAGTGATCGTCTAAAAAAAAGAATTGAAACCAAGTTCGAAACAGGTTTGGGGAAGTACCTCAAACACTATCAAGAAGATCTCAAAATTGCCTCCCTCTCCATCGAAAAAGTTTCCCGCTCTGGTTACGAAATAAAATTCGATATGAACTTACCTGGTTGTCCAATAAATATCAAAGACACCCACAAGGTGTTACTGGACGGAGTGATTAGGGTCAGAGATAAGGCCAAGCGTCAAATCCAAAAATATCTTGAGAAGCTAAGAGGCTATTAACTATTTTTCCAGTGATATTGCCTGTGTTGGACAGGTTTCTATTGCCAGCTTAACGTTTTCCACGACCACCCGATCAGTTAAATCGGCCGCAGGATTTTGAGCCGCTTTTCCGTTCTTACCAAACTTGACTCCCATAGCACCTTCGGAAATATCCTCGCAAATATTACACCCGATGCACTTATCTTGATCAACTACAATTTTCATTAGCTAAATTGTAACCTGAACTGAGGATATAATCAAAACATGGCCAATATCATTAAATGTCCCAACTGTAACGAAGAGATCGAAATTACTGAAGCTCTTAGTCAAACGATCAAAGCGGATCTGGAAAAAGAACTCACCGAGAAAATAAAAGAGAGGTATGCCGAAGAGTCTTTGGGCAAAACCAAACTTCTGGAAGAAGAACTAAAAGTAAAAAATCAGAAGTTGGAAGAAGCTAGAAATGCCGAGCTTAAAATAAGACAGGAAAAACTCAAGCTGGAAGACGAAAAAAAATCCTTTGAGTTAGATAAACAACGTCAGCTGGATGAGGAGAGGAACAAAATCCGTCAACAAACCCTTCTTGAGGCCAGCGACTCACACCGACTAAAGGATATGGAGAAAGAAAAAATGATTGGTGATCTCAAAAAAGCTCTTGAAGATGCTCAGCTCAAAGCCAGTCAAGGTTCTCAACAGCTCCAAGGAGAGGTTTCGGAACTTGACCTCGAAGACTATCTTCGATCTGCCTTTCCTCTCGATGAAATTAACCCAGTCGGTAAGGGAGTTAGAGGAGCCGATGTTAGTCAGGTGGTAAAAACCAGTTTGGGTACAGTTTGCGGTGTTATTCTCTGGGAATCAAAAAGAACCAAAGCCTGGGTTGACGACTGGACTACCAAACTAAAAGACGACCTTCGATCATCAAAAGCCAATATACCGGTAATCGTCTCCACGGTATTACCCAAGTCCCTCAAAACTGGGTTTGGATTTTACGATGGAGTTTGGGTCACCGAACCAGCTTTCACTCAACCACTCGCCGAGATACTTAGAAAAAATCTAATTGATGTCGCCAGAGAAAAACATCACGGTAACGATCGAGGTACAAAAGCCGACATGATTTATACCTATCTCACAAGTGACGCCTTTGTTCAACAAATTCAAAACATTATCGAAGTTCATCAAAACATGCAGACTCAGATCCAAAAAGAACGTGCCGCCTTTGAAAAATTGTGGAAAGAAAGAGAGGCTCAAGCCGAAAGAATCCTTATTAGTACTGCTGGTATCTATGGCAGCATTCAGGGTGTAGCTGGCCAGTCTCTACCCTCAGTCAAAGGACTTGATCTGCTTGAAGAATAACTATATTTTAAGCAGTGCCACTGCATTGGTCGAACCTTCTTTGTAATAGCTTTGTCCATGAATTACAACGACCGTATCACCTTTTATCAACTCTCCCGAATCTATAAGATCTTTAATTGCCGGATTAGGAAGTTTAAACTCACCTTCATTGATATCGGCTCGAATCGCCCTGACTCCGTATGACAAAGAAAGCTCCTCAACTGTTTTTTGATCAAAGGTCATGGCGACAATTGGTACTTTTGGACGCAGTCGGGAAACGGATTTTGCCGTCAAACCAGATCGGGTAAAAACAAGAATCATTTTAATCTTAATTAATTCTTGATTGAGCAGTTCTCTCGTTGAGTTAATAATAATATCTGTTTCATTTTTCGGTTCAATTTTAAAATCAATAAGTCGATAAATTTGTTCGTTATATTTGGCAATCTTTGACATTTCCTCTACCGCGTTTATGGGGTATTTTCCACTAGCTGTCTCTCCGGAAAGCATCAAAGCATCCGTTCCGTCCAGTACGGCATTAGCCACATCGGTTGCTTCGGCCCTAGTCGGTCTTGGACTCGAGGTCATCGACTGCAACATCTGCGTCGCCGTAATCACCGGTTTATTTGCGGCACGACACTTCGCAATAATAGTTTTTTGCCAATAAGCAAGCTGTTCAATGGGAACTTCAATTCCCAAATCACCTCTGGCGACCATTACGGCATCTGTAGCTTCAACTAACTCATCCAAGTTCCGCAATGCTTGAAGACTTTCAATTTTGGCTACAATCATCGCCTTAATTTTTCTCTCTGCCATTTCTTGACGTAGCAGTTCGATGTCCTTTCTTGTTCTGGAAAAGGACAGCGCCACAAAATCAACCTTTTTAGTTGTTGCCATGTCCAACCTCTTGAGATCTTCGTGAATTAGAGACGGTAAATTCATCTCTACTCCTGGAAAATTAACCCCTTTTTTGTGCCCGATTTCTCCCTCGACGCTAGATTCAGCGACAATCAAATCTTTCTTAACGTCGGTTATTTTAAGTTCAATTGCGCCATCATCAATCAAGATATGGTCTCCCTTTTTTACGGTACGAAACACTAACTCATGAGGAATACAAATAGAGTCAAGATTCGGAATAAATGAAGGCGTAATCATTACTCTTTGTCCTTTTTCCACCGGAAAGGGGAGTTTGTCGACAGTTATCAGCCGAATTTCCGGTCCCTGCAGATCAATTAGAATGCCGATGTTTGCCTTAAGCTTGGCTGCTATCGCTTGTACTCTATCAATTCTTTCCTCATGCCACTCAGTGGTACCGTGCTTAGTATTAAAACGAAAAACATTTACCCCAGCCTTGATTAATTTTTCAATTGTATCCGGTGAATCGCTTGCAGGACCAAGAGTAGCTACAATCTTTGTTAGTCTGTCATTGGTCATAAATTAAGTATATCCTTCATTGAGTGTTGTCGTGATAACATGAGTTTGTCATGTACTATCGCAAAACAAAAAATCTCTTTGACCCCGGATCGAGTGATCCGATAAAACTCAGTCGTTCCAAAATTGAACTCTTCACGATGTGTCCCCGTTGTTTCTATATGGATGTTCGTTTGGGAATCTCCCGACCATCAACGCCTCCTTATACCCTAAACTCCGCCGTTGATAATCTTCTCAAAAACGAGTTTGATCTTCTTCGAAAGAGTGGGGAAGCTCACGAACTCATGAAAAAGTACCACATTGACGCCCTTCCCTTTCAACACAAAGATCTTCCTCGATGGCGTGGTGAAGTTACTGCCTACGAAGGAGCAATGGCAGTTGATGAAAAATCAAATATCTTGGTCAATGGACTGGTAGATGATTTGTGGGTTAATAAAAAAGGAGAATTAATCATTGTCGATTACAAATCAACCAGTACCACCAAAGAAATCTCCCTTGAAGACGAGTACAAACAAAGCTACAAACGTCAAATGGAAATCTACCAATGGATTTTCCGTAAACTTGGTTTTCCCGTTTCCGATACCGGTTACTTTATATTTGCCAACGCTATGAAAAACCTCCCTAAATTTGACGGCAAGCTTGAGTTTCAAATGACTGTTTTAAGTCACAAAGGTGACGACTCTTGGGTAGAAAAAACTCTTCTGGATATCAGAAAAACCCTTGTCAAAAACGACATCCCCACTCAAGATGCAAGTTGTGAGTACTGTGCTTACCGAAAAGCATCTGTAGAGGTCGTTGGTAAATGGAAAACTGACCATACGGGGTAAAATATACCCATGAATCTTTCTGATTTTAACTATTACCTTCCGGAAAACTTAATTGGTCAAAAAGCCATCGAACCCCGTGATGGTTGTCGACTTCTGGTTATTGATCGCCAAACAAAACAAATTACCCATCATATATTTTCGGATCTCACTGAAATTTTGGATAAAAACTATGTTTTGGTAATAAACGATACTAAAGTTTTTCCGGCTAGACTTTTTGGTACCAAAGAAACCGGTGGTAAAACCGAAATTCTCTTACTCAAGCAAACCTCCCTGGATTCATACTTCGCCATCGGCAAGGGTAAGCTCAAGGTGGGCACCATAATTACATTCTCCGGTGACTTTTCGGGAAAAATTACAGCTATCGATGAAGGGGAAATAAATATTAAGTTTAATAAAAGCGGGACTGCCTTAATTGAAGAGATTGATCGACATGGCAAAACTCCACTTCCGCCCTACATTCATTCAGATGCAAAAGAAGCCGATCTTCGTACCCAGTATCAAACGGTTTATGCCAGAGAAAAGGGGAGTGCTGCCGCCCCTACGGCCGGTTTACATTTCACTGATAATTTATTAAATAAACTTGGAAGCAAAGGTATCGAAATAGAAAAAGTAACTCTTCACGTAGGTTTGGGTACTTTCAAACCAGTAACCGACGAGCAAGTTACTACAAAAACACTTCATTCGGAGACATTTTTTCTCTCCGAAGACGTCGCCAACAGACTTAACCAAGCCAAAAAACTAGGCAAAAAGATTATTGCTGTGGGTACCACCTCTTGTCGTTTGTTGGAAACCCTTTCCGATGAAGAAGGGATTATTCACTCCGGCCAAGGGGAAACCAAGATATTTATTCAACCTGGTTACCAATTCAAGTTTGTCGATGGCCTTATCACCAATTTTCATCTTCCCTCAACCAGTCTTTTAATGCTTGTTTCCGCCCTGACTCTCTCACCAAATACCACCGAGAAGTATAAAAATTTCTCGGACAGTCTAACTGGCCTAGCCTATCAAGAAGCAATCAAAGAAAAATATAAATTCTTCAGTTTTGGTGATGCTATGCTCGTTCTTTAAGCTTAGTTCTCATCTGTTCCGCCAGTCTCACCATAAACCTCACATTATGAATCGATGCCAGTCGGTAATATGATAGCTCTTTAGCCTTGTACAAGTGCCTCAAATAGCCTCGTGAATAGCCATTGCGGCAGGTATAGCAATCACACCCATCCATGATTACGTGATGGTCGTTAATAAATTTATTATTATCGATATTTAATCGACCCTTAGGATACTCACTTTCAAATTTGTCACCGCGAATTTCACCATGATACAAAGATCCATTTCTAGCCATTCTCGTTGGTGCCACACAATCAAACATGTCTACACCTGCCTTAATAATATCGACAATGTTTTCCGGATCACGTCCCAAACCCATGGTGTAGATCGGCTTATCTTTTGGTAAGTACTCTTTAATCCACTCCATGATCTCCAAAGTAGCCTCCATGTTGTAACCAATTGTTTCTCCTCCTATGGCAATACCGTCAAAGGGTAGTGAAGCAATATATTTTGTTGCTTCCTCACGTAAATCTCGGAAGGTACTTCCCTGCACAATACCAAACAAGGCTTGATAAGTTCCCTGAGCACTCATTTTTTGATTTTCCTCCCACTGTTTAATACATCTCACGGCCCATCTATGAGTTCTCTCCATTGCTTCTTTGGCATATTTGTACTCAGTTTGGTCCGGAGTACACTCGTCAAAAGCCATAATAATATCGGCACCAAGTTCTCTTTGGATATTCATCGATCTTTCGGGCGTAAATTTATGTATCTTACCGTCCAAATGAGATTTAAAACTAACCCCATCTTCGGAAATCTCGGAAAGTGATTCTGAGTGCGCTCCCAAGCCAAGGGAAAATACTTGGAAACCACCACTATCTGTCAGTACTGGCTTGTTCCAGTTCATAAATTTCTGTAACCCACCCATTTCGTTAACTAGTTTTTCTCCGGGACGAAGAAACAAATGGTAAGTATTGGCTAAAATAATCTCCGCTTTGGTATTTTCAATATCCTCACTATCCAAAGCTTTCACCGAAGCGGCCGTGCCTACAGGCATAAAAACGGGTGTGTTTACTTCCCCTCGATCTGTAGAGAACTTTCCCGAACCGTCAAGATTCTTTTGAAATTTAAACGCCATGGAGCCGAAGGTGGGACTCGAACCCACTACCTACGGTTTACGATACCGTCGCTCTACCAGCTGAGCTACTTCGGCGATATCAGTATTTTATATCAACAGGGAAACACAATCCAAACGAGATCTATTTCTTAATGGCGGGAATGAGTATCTTTGTCCCCGCGAAAATTAGATCGGGATTGCTAAAGAGGGCTTTGTTTGCCCAATAGATTTTGGTCCACTGGAAGCCGTCTCCATAAGCACGTACGGCAATACTCCAGTAGGAGTCACCTTTTTGAATGGTGTAATCTCCGACAGCGATTGAGGTAACAGACTTATCTTCAGTTTTTACAGTCTCCTTTTTCGTTTCAACAACGGTGATTTTTTTAGCTTCCACCTTAGGAATTCTTAGCTCTTGTCCAGCTACGATAACTCCTTTACCGGTAATTTTGTTTTCGTTCATGATGTCGACATAGTTATAACCGGAACGATAAAACTTCTCGGCAATATGCCAAAGGTCATCACCCTTAACCACTTTATAGGTTGCAATTAACTTATCATCACCTTTCAAGGTTGTAGCTGCTTCTTGTTCGGACAATAAAGTTCCTCGCCAGGATTTAAGATTTGTGGTGCGGAAAAAGTTAAAAATCAAGCCGGCAATAACCACCACGACGATAGCACCCATCACGGTACTTATTGTGTTCTCGTTCAGCTTGAAAAATTTTAGGATATTTTTAATCCTTTTAGATGCATTCTGTCCTTTGCTCATAACTACATCTTATAGACTCTTTTCTTGTTGTCAATAGGGTATTTTGGCACTTATACCAACAAGACAAAGCGTCCATACTTATCACGAGTATTGCCTTGGACTCACTCTATAATCGTTTCGAAATCCGGTAACTCTTCGATACTAAAACCATCAAATATTTTTGGCAATCTATTGACACTTTTTAAGAAATGAATACTTGCTAAAAATTCATCCTTTTGAATTTTAGCAAAACCATTTTTAATAAGTTTTGGGTCATATACAAAATCAAGTAAAAGATTTAAATATTCTTCAATTTTGTCATCAGTCATTGTTTCATATAGTGCCTTATCAGGTTCATTAGTCAATTCATCAGGGGGAGTGCTGCCTATAGCCAGATGATCTTTAGCTGTAAGCGAAAGAACTCCAAAGTTTTTGCTTTTTTCTTTTGCAGCAATTGTTTCTTTTTGATCCTTACCTATTTCTGGAATTGAATCAGTCATTAGTTCAATTATAGAGTAAAAGCACATCAATATAATCGAAATAAACATAATTAGGCTCGGTCACCAGTTTTATAGGGGGCTCGCCTTTCGATAAAATCCTGCTGGATTTTCCTCAAGTCCTGCCTCAGCGCCAGTCGCGCTTCCGGCTCTTCGAGCCCTAGCCACAATATAATATAAAAATTCCTCCACTATGGGAGGAACTTTATATCTGCGGGGCTTGGTAGACGATGTCCGAACCTACTTAGTCTCAAGTTCAGGGGCATAATATCTTTCAAACTAGGCACAGTATATCCCATAACAGTTGACTTTCATCTTTGATTGTGCAATAATACCCTAGTTCTAATCCGCAAGCACTTTTATTTCTATCCATTGCAATATAAGGAGAAAAATAATGGAAAAACGAAAATGGCCACCAATTTCATATGGAACATCGGTCAGAACTACTCAAGAGAACCCTGCTACCGCGGAGGATTTCTATCCGCAAGCACTTTTATTACGCCAATGGGGAGTTGTCGGCGAAGTAGTAAAGCATCACGATTCACACGGACTCTGTTATGAAGTGAAACACCCTGATGGATCAATTGGGGTCTATGATCCAACAGAACTCGAAGTAATCTAGTGCCTGAAATCGATTGTATACACCGCACAATATAATGTTGTGCGGTTTTTTGTGCCAAAAAAACTCCCCATAAAGGAGAGTTTTAGTTTGCGGGGCTGAAGGGGCTCGAACCCTCGACCTTCCACGTGACAGGCGGACGCTCTAACCAACTGAGCTACAGCCCCAGGCTATTTGGCAACAGTCCATATTTTACCAGAATACGCTATAATAGGCTAGTTAAATCATCTTAACGTTTTTACAGAATGATTTCAAAGTGATGATGGCTTTGAAAGAATCAGAAAGGAGCCAGAAATGGCTGTTCGATTATACGTAGGGAACCTTCCCTATAGTGCTACCCAGCAAAAACTCCAGGAGATTTTTTCTCCCTTCGGAGCTCTAGGCGAGTGCACAGTTATTTCAGATAAATTCTCCGGCAGGAGTAAAGGATTCGGTTTTGTCGAATTCGAAGACGCAGAAGCTGCAAAAACCGCCATCGAAAAGATGAACGGAACTGACCTCGACGGTCGCAACATCATCGTCAACGAAGCTCGTCCCAAAGAGGATCGACCTGCTCGTAGTTTTGGAGGCCGCTAAAATTGCCTTTTAGGTCAATTAAAATGACCATTAACCAAGAAACCGCCCAACTTCTAAAAAGAGTTGCGGCGGTTTTAAGGGTTAAAGAGGGAGACACTTTCCGCTACAAAGCCTACATTAATGCTTCTGTAGCCATAGACAACCTTTCGGATTCTATTTTCGAGGTATGGAAAAGAGGAGAATTAGATACCGTTCCAGGGCTCGGAGAAAATTTATCAAAGTACCTGAATGAATATTTTTCTACCGGACGTGTTCGACATTTTGAGTCACTTTTTAAAAAAGTGCCTTCAGGTATGTTCCCTCTTATGACCATTCGGGGGATAGGTCCGATGACCGCTTACAAAATTTCCAAAAAATTTCATTTAAACAACCCAGAGAAAACTCTTACTGAATTAAAAGAAATATTAATCTCCGGAAAGTTAACTAAAATTGAAGGTTTCAAGGAAAAAACCATTTCGAAAATAAAAAAAGCTCTTGATATTCAATCTTTTGGTAAAGGTAGACTACCTTTATACGAAGCCTTACCCGTTGCCGAAGATTTTATTAACTATCTCTTAAAATCAAAGGCTATTTCCAAAGCCGAACCCTTGGGTAGTTTGAGAAGAAGACTAGCCACGGTTGGTGACATCGACGTTGCTATTTGCTCGAACAAGCCAAAAGAGGCCATGAGTTATGCTCTTTTATATCCACAAATTAGTTCGGTAGTCACTACGGGAGATAAAGTCAGTCACGTAAAGATGACAAGTGGATTGGAAGTAGACTTAAAGATTTCTCTTCCAAATTCCTGGGGAAGCATCCTTCAGCACTATACCGGTGGTAAACTGCACAATATTCATCTCAGAAGTCTAGCCAAAGAAAAAGATTTATCTCTTTCCGAGTACGGGATTACCAAAAACGGTAAACTAAACCGGTTTACCTCGGAAGCCAAATTTTATCAATTTATCGGGCTGGAATACATTCCTCCTGAAATACGGGAAAACACCGGCGAGATAGAGCTAGCCATCAAACATCAAATACCGACACTTTTGGAGATTAAGGATATCAAAGGAGACTTACATATTCACAGTGATTTTAGTTTCCAAAGCTCTCACGATCTGGGTGCTAGCCCTCTATCGGAGATTCTAAGTATGGCTATCGCCAATAACTACGAATATGTCGGTATCTCGGATCACAATCCTAAGTTTTTAGGATTATCTGAAAAACAAAAAATCAATATCATTTCTCAAAGAAAAAAATATCTTTTGTCTCAATATCATGCTTATGAAAAAGACGTGAAAAGTAGAGTACTAGAATTACTCATTGGTATGGAAGTAGATATTAGACCGGATGGGAGTCTAGCTCTCTCTGACCAAGCGATGGAATCACTAGACTATGTCATCGCTTCAATTCATGTAAGTTTTGATCTCACCGAAGAAGCCAACACTAGAAGAATTCTAAAAGCTCTTTCTCATCCTAAAGTAAAAATACTTGGACATCCCACCAACCGAACCCTAAACGGTCGCGAACCAATTTCTGCCAACTGGGAAAAAATCTTTACCTACTGCGCAGAAAATAAAAAAATAATCGAAATAAATGCATATCCCAATAGGCTAGATCTACCCGACGACCTTATCAGACAGGCTCTGATTAAGAAAGTCAAATTGATAATCAATACTGATAGTCACCAGGTTGGCCAAATGGAAAACATGAAATATGGAGTCTGGCAAGCTAGGCGTGGTTACGCCCAAAAATCCAACATTATTAACACCCTTTCCATCAAAGATTTGCGCCCAGTGCTAGAATTATAAGAGTTATCATAAAAAATAATAAATAAAATGATTAGTTACATAATTTTCGGAGTTTTACTTATCTTGGCTTTCTATGTTGTTTCCCAGTACAACTGGTTTCAAACAACCAAAACACGCATTACTGCGGCCATTCAAGACATTGGCAATCAGCTTAAGCGTCAATCCAACCTTATACCAAATCTGGAAAACTCGGCAAAGGGATATTTAAAACACGAAAAAGGTATTTATGAAGAAATTGTTTCGGCTAGAAAAGCCGTCGAAAAAGCTGCTGGAGGAAAAGACATGTCCAAGATTGAAGCCGCATCCGACGCCATCAGCAACTTGGTTCCTAAACTCCAGGTACTAGTTGAAAGCAACCCAGAACTTAAGGGTGCTGATGTGGTTACCAGACTTATGGACGAGCTTCGTGACACTTCCGACAAACTTATGTATGCCAGAAGGGTGGTCATTGATCTGTCTGCCGAGTACAACATCAGAATCGTCACTCTTCCCTCAAATATTATTGCCGGGATGTTTGGATTTAAAGCTCAAAAGGGAATCGCTACACCTACCGAAGGTGAACATCTTGAAGTAGGCAAGGGCGAAATGTCCGATCCCAAAATATCGATATGACCAGTTACTACAAGTTAGTCGACGCCAACAAGGCGCGAAGCGGCATGGTTATTGCCGTCTTCATCGCCTTTATCACGGCAGCCACCTATCTCCTTAGTTATGCCTTGGGTTTTGATCTTTCTGCTGTAGGCATTGCCCTGATTCTGTCGGGAACACTTAGTTTTGTGAGTTACTATTTTTCTGATCAAATCATTCTTGGTATTTCCGGTGCAGTTCCGGCAAACAAAAGAGACCATTTCGACTTTTACACTGTTGCCGAAAACATTGCTCGTCCAGCTGGTATTCCCATGCCCAAGTTGTATGTCCAAAACGACTCGGCAATGAATGCTTTTGCTACGGGTAGAGATCCGGAACATGCTGTTATTTGTGCTACCACAGGGTTACTTGCAAGATTAACACGTACAGAGCTTGAAGGAGTTGTTGCCCATGAAATGAGTCACATTCGAAACTACGATACCCGACTCATGAGTATTGTTACGATCTTGGTTGGCCTTATCACTCTTCTCGCGGACATTCTGTTAAGAACTAATATTCGAGGTAAATCGGATAGAGACAGTGGGAATATTGGTGCCTTTCTCATGATTGCCGGATTTATTCTCGCCCTTCTTTCACCGATAATTGCAAAGTTAATTCAACTGGCAATCTCCAGAAGAAGAGAGTTTCTCGCCGATGCTACAGGGGCTCAAATAACCAAATATCCCGAGGGCCTTGCTAGCGCTTTGGAGAAACTTTCTGGTGACAAGGAACCTCTCGAAGCTGCCAACAAAGCTACCTCTCATCTCTACATCGTTAATCCACTCAAAAATCATCACGACTCAATTGGTTGGTTTGCCAATCTTTTTAATACTCATCCACCAATTGCCGAAAGAATCAAGGCTCTGAGATCATGACCAAAGACATTCATTTCACCTCAGAACAGTTAAAGGGCCAAAGTTTCGAAAATGAAAAATTTCAAAACTGCAAATTTTCTCTACAACAGTTCAAATTCTCAGCTTTTGAAAAATGTACCTTCGAATACTGCGACTTTTCCAACGCACTCCTAAACTCCACTTCTTTCGAGAACTGTGTCTTCACCGAGAGTAAACTAAGCTGGATCAACTTCAAAGACACCAATCTTGTAAAATGTCGCTTCAATAGATCAGTTCTCGAAGGATGCACCTTCGAAAAACAAAAACTTTCTACCTCTGTGTTTGAAGACTGTGACCTCTCCTCAAATTACTTTATAAACTGTAATCTTCAAAATGGTAAGATTCAAAATTGTAATTTATCCAGGACAGTTTTTGATCACTCCAACCTATCCAGAACAAGTTTTTTAGGCTCGAATTTGACAGGTGTATTATTTCAAGATTGCAAAATTGGTAAGACAGAAATTGACTTAAATGGTTTTATTTCATTTGGTCAATCAAAAGGTTTTGTACTGGAGGCACAAAGTAAGGGATAATAGGATGTTGTGAACTTAAAAATCACCAAGCTCGAAAAGCACTATAACCAGCCCTTGCTGGATAATATCACCCTTAATCACACAGGGAATGGTGTTGTTGCGCTCATAGGTGACAACGGTTGTGGCAAATCCACCCTCTTAAAAATACTTGCCGGGCAAGAAGAACAAGATAGCGGAAAGATTGAGTGGTCCCACGAACCAAGGATTGGATATTTGCCGCAAGAAATTGAGTCCCTTCCAACACTTTCCGGAGGCCAGAAAAAAATTGCCTTACTTGCCGAGCTGATCTATTCAAATCTTTATGACGTTCTCCTCCTGGATGAACCGGACAATCACTTGGATCTTGAAAACAAAGAATGGATGATTAATGCCATAAGCTCATTCAACGGTTTAGTAATTCTAATTAGTCATGACCGTCACGTTCTAAAAAAAATAACCACCCACACATGGCTTGTGGAAGACAGGGAAATTCGAACATATCCTTTTGGGTTTGCCAAATTCTCTACCGAGTATGACAAAGAACAGGACGCCTTAGAACATCTATTCCATGTTCAGGACAAGGAACACAAAAGACTGAAAGAACTGGTGGAAAGATTTAGAGCCAAAGCGGCAGGTGGACCCAAAGTGGCTCGTTACTATCACGCACTGGAAAAACGCTTGGCTCGTTTTGAATCGGAGATGGTCAAAGATCCGAAGGCTAGAGACGTGCATATCGAGCTCAAAACTACCCTATCCGGTAAACAAATCAAAAACAAACTCGCCATCATGGTGAAAGACATCTCTTTTGCCTATGGCGAAAATCAAATTTTTGACAAAGCCGAGATGTACATTGAGGTGGGTGAAAAAGTTGCCCTGGTTTCTGCAAACGGTACCGGGAAAACCACCTTGTTAAAGCTAATTCTTGGCCTGTTGAGTCCAAAAGAAGGTGTCGCCAAAACAGGGGATAATCTGAAGGTTGGCTATTACTCTCAGGAACACTTGGAAACGCTTCCGGCAGATGGAACACCCATTGACTGTTTTTGTAGTCGTTTCCCAATGGCCGACTATGAAGCTGCAGCCGTTCTTCGTAAGTTCTATTTCACTAAACAAACTATAAAATCCAAAGTTTGGACACTCTCGGGAGGGCAAAAAGCTCGTTTACAGCTTGCCTTGTTCCTTTACACCAATCCTGACATTCTGATTCTTGATGAACCCACAAATCACCTGGACCTTAAGTCTGTTGCGGCACTTGAAGAGTTCCTTGTTGACTATCCCGGCACCATTCTTCTCATAAGTCACGACCATGATCTCCTAAACAACATCTGTGACATCTACTATGAAATCAAAAATAAAAAAGTTTTCCTTAAGACGAGCAATCTATAAATTGATACAATAGACGCATGCATACGGTCACCGTTACACCAGACGAAGTCAAGAAAATTGGCAAGCTAGCCAATCTTAAACTTCAAGACAATGAAGTAAACCTTTTTGCAGAACAGTTCACCAAGACCATTGAAGTTGTTAACCATCTTAATGAAATAGACACCACTAATGTCAGTGCTACTTATCAGGTCAATGGTTTGTCCAATGTTACTCGGGCAGACGAAGTCGATATGTCACGAGTTTTACCTCAAACATCGGCTCTGAGAGAAGCCAAAAAAACTCACCATGGATTTTTTGTTGTGGAAAGATTAATTGACTCAGACGCCGAAGAACTCATATGAAACAACTCCACGAACTAACCATCAAAGAGGTCCATGACGGTTACCTCAACAAAGATTTCACCTGTGTTGACTTAGTTAGACATTTTCAAAATCGCATCGAAAAGTACAATCCAAAACTAAATATCTATCTTGCTCTAAACAGCAATGTGTTGACGGAAGCCGAAGCCATCGATAAAGAAATTGCCGAAAAGGGGATTACTCGTCCTCTACTGGGAATTCCGTTTGCTGTAAAAGATAATTTTTTGACGGTTGGTATCACCACCACGGCAAGCTCCAACATTCTTAAAGATTATCATCCTCAATATGACTCTACCGTTATCGAAAAAATCAAAAATGCCGGCGCCATTATCTTGGGTAAAACCAACATGGACTCTTTTGCCCATGGTTCCAGTACCGAAACCTCCGACTTTGGACCCACTCTCAATCCCTGGAACCCCGAAAAATTACCGGGAGGTTCGTCGGGTGGTTCTGCGGCAGCTATCGCTGCACAGCTTGCTACCGTTGCTCTTGGTTCGGAAACAGCCGGGTCTATTCGTCAGCCGGCGGCTTGGTGTGGAGTAACCGGCCTTAAACCTACCTATGGCAGAGCCAGTCGTTATGGAATCATTGCTATGGCTAGCTCGACGGACTCACCCGGTCCGATTGGCAAATCTGTCGAAGACTGTGCCATCGTAACCGAAGTTATCTCCGGTAAGGACCCTAAAGATGCCACAACTTCCCCCTCTCCTGTCGAAAAATACACCGAGAGTCTTTATGCTACTGACTTGCGTAGTGTCCGCATTGGCATCGTCAAAGAATATCTTCTTACCGAAATGCGTGAAGATGTTAAAAATTTGATTCTTAATGCCGCTGACAAACTTCGCCTTTTAGGAGCTACCGTTGAAGAAGTTTCTCTTATGGATCCTCACTACTCAATTGGTGTCTATACCGTTATCCAGCGTTCCGAAGTTAGCTCAAACTTAGCCCGTTTTGATGGCATCCGCTTTGGTCATGAAAGAGACACTTTTTGTGAAGAAACCAAGCGACGCATCATGCTCGGTACCTATACTTTATCGGCCGGATACTATGATGCTTTTTACAAAAAAGCTCAGGCCGTTCGTACAAAAATCGTTGATGAGTTTGATGAAATATTTAAAACCTACGACGCAGTCATTGGTGCCGTTTCTCCTGGCCCTGCTCATTCCCTAGGTGCTACCAAAAATCAACCCATGTTTGGAGAAATGGAAGATGTTTTGCTTGAGCCATCTTCAATTGCCGGATTAACCAGTGTCGGAGTGCCGTGTGGTTTTGTAGACAATCTACCCATAGGACTTCAGATAACTTCAAACCAACTCAAGGAATCAACGGCCATAAAGATCGCCGACTGTTTTCAGCGCCATACACAGTTTCAGTTATTTCCTGACCTAGACAAAACCATATGAAAGCCACACCTTTAATCGGACTTGAAGTCCACGTTGAACTAGAAACCAAATCTAAAATGTTTTGTGGTTGCCCCGCCGATCATTTTGGCAAGGACCCAAACACTCAAACCTGTCCCGTTTGTCTGGGTCTCCCTGGTGCTCTCCCGGTTCCCAACGAAAAAGCCATCGAATCGTGTTTAAAAATTGGTCTGGCTCTCAACTGTCATATTAATTCTCTGAGTAAGTTTGATCGCAAACAATATTTCTACCCTGACCTAGCCAAAGGCTATCAGATCAGTCAGTACGATCAACCCTTTTGTTCCGACGGTTTTGTGATGCTCGACTCGGGCAAAAGAATCGGTATTGAACGTGTCCACATGGAAGAAGATACCGGTAAACTTCAGCACGTCGAGCTGGAGGGTGAAAAGGTGTCTCTTGTCGACTTCAATCGTTCCGGCGTGCCTTTGGTGGAAATAGTTTCCCGACCTGATCTGTCCTCTTCTGCCGAAGCCAAAGAATACCTTAAGAAAATTCACGAAATAGTAAGAGCCATAGACGTTTCCAGTGCCGATATGGAAAAAGGTCAGATGCGTTTGGAACCGACAGTTAATGTTTGTATCGAAAATGAATCCGGCACTCACTACACTCCTCTCTCGGAGATTAAAAACATCAACTCTTTCAATTTTGCCACTCAAGCAATTGACTTCGAAATTGCTCGGCAGACGGATGAGTTTAATAAAACCGGAACAGAGAAAACTGCCATCAATAAAACTACCCGAGGTTACGACGCCGTCAAAAAAATCACCTTCCTTCAAAGGACTAAAGAAGAAGCCAAGGACTATCGTTATTTCCCCGAGCCCGATATTCCCCCCTTCATTCTTGAAAACGAACTGATAGAAAAACTAAAAGGAGAGTTACCTAAACTACCTGATCAGGAAATTGCTATCTTAATTGATCTCGGTGTCGGCTCAAACGACGCTAAGGTTATCGTCAAAGCGCACAAAAATGCCATGGAGACAATTAAAACAGTTGCTACTGCGAACGAAAAAATTGATATTAAAAAATTGGCAAGCCTTATTGTCAACGGAAAATTAGTTTATGCTAACGACAAAGACCTATTGCTTAAACAGTATCAAGAACTTACAAAAGTTGGCAATACCAATACGGAGGAACTAAAAGCGGTTGTTGAAAAAATCATTGCCGATAATCCAGACGTTGTCTCCGAGTACAAAAAGGGCAAAACAAACGTCGCCGGTTTCTTTGTTGGTCAGGCGATGAAGGAAACAAAGGGTCAGGCTGATCCACAAACACTAAACAAGATTGTTCTCGATATCTTAAAATAGTTATTTCTTTAGAAAAGCGATTCCTACCGCCCCTGAACCCGCGTGAACTCCCAACACCGGACCTGCTTCGTAGACTGGTATTGCTCCGGGATAAAAGCTGGCTAAATCCATTTGTAGTTCTCTGGCTCCTTCTTCGTTGTTTGTGTGCAAGATCGCCAATTTTACGATTTCCTCCTTAATTCCGGTAAAACGACTAACTAGTTCCTGTTTTGCTTTGCTGATTGTTCTCGTTTTTGAAAGCTCAGTAATTTGACCGTCAACAAAACCGATAATGGGTTTAATATTTAATAAATTTCCAAGCATACCTTTTAATGCAGTGACTCTGCCGCCTTTAATTAAGTTGTCCAAAGAAGGTAGAAAGGTAATTAAATCGAGTTTGGGAACCATCTCCAACAACAGTCTTTTTATATCCTCGAGAGGATAACCTTCTGCTGATAGTAAAGCCGCTTTCTCGGCCAATAACCAAGTACCAATAGAAACCAATTTTGAGTCAATCACTTCAATAAGTACTTCTGGATTAATTTCCATCACCAGCTTGGCTGCCAGCAATGCAGACTCGTGCGCAACAGAGTGTTTGGCGGTGATATGAATCGAAATAATCGAATTACTTTTCTCGGCCAAAGACTCATAAAGCTTACTAGCCCTTCCCGTCATCGCTCCCGATGTTTGGGGTAGTGTTTTTGACAAGGCCATTTTCCTGTAAAACTCATCAGGGGAAAGTTCGGAATCAAGATATGGCACCCAGTTACCATTTTCCAAAAACTTAACCTCCAAAGGAATAACGGAAATTTCCCTTTCCTTAACCTCAGAAAATGATTCCCTCATAGAACTACCGGAATCTACAACCACACAGACATTATTTTCTTTATTCATAGATATAAAAGAACATTATATAGCCTTTCAAAAATTTAACATTGTTGCCTCAGGCCTTCTCAATAAATAATCAGGCTTTAAAGCAAATTGCCCCTTCCTTAATCCAACTGTAAGCTACAGTTCCATCTTGAAACACCACTAGTTGACGTACGTAATCTTTTTGAGGATCATGTCTGGTTACATAGTCGGTAATTCGTACCAAAGTTCCCTTGTAGTCGTAGACTCCGCCTCCCCAAACATGGCCGTGACAAAGCAAAGCATTGTTTTTCAGCCACAGCTTAATTCTCATTAAATTCCAACGTGATGGTGTGTCTTCACTTCTGGTGCTATCCGGATTTCCAATCGGCCACGAGGAAATATTTTCACAACCACTGGACCTTAATTTTTCAATTACTTCTTTATAAGCCTCGGGGGTGTCAATTCCTCCTTTCCTCAACAAAACCGTTGCTCGACACTGTAAACCATGTTTACGGATATTCTCAAATATCTTCTTGTATTTTGGATATTTTGTTACTCGATAGACGGAACTTTGATCTTTTTCATCAATCTCGTGAATAGACACAGCTATTGCAGTTAATCCAAGTTCTTTCCAAATAGGCAAGTATTTATCGCAGAACTTTTCATTTCCCATCAGGATTCCGTTCGTGAATAAGTTTACGTTAGGGAAGAATGCCCCCTCTTTTGCTACATCCTGGTAGTCCTTTAAAGCATTGGTAACGGCCACGGGAGAACAGGTTGGTTCTCCACTACTGGTGAGAGACAAAGACCACCCACCATATCTCGCCGAAAGTCTCAAAGCCGACTTAAAAGTACTCGGCATTAAATTATTCGTTGGCGCCACCTTTTTTAACTCCTTCGCAGCACAGAACTTACAGTTCCCGTTACAAGCATTGCTTCCAAGAAGGGCACTTACACTGTAAATCTTTTCTATACACGCCATATTGATTTTTATTGTTAACTACCTACATCCTAAAAAGAGGCTGGCAAATTTGATATGACAGCATAGAGATATTTGATATAAAATAATTAACAAAAATGTCAAGATGTTGACATTGCTTTGTATAATCATAAATATGAAATGTCCTTTTTGCGATAGCGATCAACTAATAGTTTCCAACTCCCGTCCGACAAAAGGTGAGATGGAGATCTGGCGTAGACGAAAATGCTTACGTTGCGGGGGTCTAATAACCACTCACGAAAAAATTGATTTGTCCTACATCACTGTAATCAAGAGAAGCGGTAAGAGGGTTAAGTACAACAGAGCCAAACTATATTCAGGGATATACCAAGCCATCGCCGCCACCAAAAAAATCGATCGGGGAACAGCAGGGGATATCTCCGAAAAACAAATGCAGTTAATCGAAAATGAAATTGTAGGTTTAAAGCTCCGGGAAATAAGTTCTGAGCAAATTTTTAAAATTACCGCCAAAAGTCTCAAAGAAAATTTTCCTGACAGCTGTTTGCGCTACATTGCCTATTTTTCCAAGACCAAAGATATACAAAATTCAATAAGCGAAATGTTCATCGCCACTTGAAAATCTTCACATCACCCTTGATGATAGGTAGTAGTAACATTAATCAATGCCAAAGTTTACCCATCTTCATGTTCATACGGAATTTTCTTTACTGGATGGCCTTTCCAAGATCGGTAAGTTAGTTGCCAAAACGAAAGAGTTTGGTCAGACACATCTGGCCATTACCGATCATGGCACCATGTACGGTGCCATCGAATTCTACAAAAAAACAACCAAAGAAGAAATCAAACCCATCATCGGCTGTGAGGTTTATCTCGCCAAAAATTCTCGTCTAGACAGAGAGAAACAAGACGCCAATCATTTAATTCTCCTTTCTGAAAATTTTGAAGGTTATCAAAACCTTATGAAGATTGTCACAGCAGGCTTCATGGAAGGGTTCTACTACAAACCTCGCATCGACAAAGAAATTCTCGCCAAATACTCCAAAGGCATTATCTGCACCACGGCTTGTCCAGCTGGTAGAGTTCAAAAATTACTTGTTGAGAATAGTTATGAGGAAGCCAAAAAAGAACTCAAGGAATACGAACAAATCTTTGGTTCTCAAAATGTTTTTATCGAACTTCAAAGACACCACTTTGATCGTTTTGCCCTTTCTTCCACGGTTCCCTCGGAAATTAAACCCAAGCTTTTGGAACTTCATGAAAATCAACAGAAGGGTGAAAAAGGTCTCATTAAACTCAGTCGGGAGTTAGGAATTCCCCTAGTTGCTACCAACGACTCACACTATATCAACAAGGACGATGCTGCTGCTCAAGACGCTCTGGTGTGTATTCAGTCTGGTAAGGTACTCACCGACATCAATCGTATGCGCTACATCGACACCCCAGACTTTTATCTCAAATCACCGGATGAGATGGCTGCTGAATTTGAAGATCTTCCCGAAGCCATCGAAAATACTCAAAAACTCGCCGACCGTTGTAATCTGGAAATTACCATTGGTAAATGGTACTTTCCTAAAATAAAGCTCCCGGAAGGAAAAACCGCTGGAGAAACTTTAAGAGACAAAGCTTATGAAGGTGCCAAGGAAAGATTTCCGGAAATCACAGAGGAAATTACCAAACGTCTTGACTATGAACTCGAAATTATCGAAAACAAAGGTTACTCTCCCTATTTTCTGTTGGAATCAGGAATCGTAAACTTCGCCGACGAGTCGGGATTCTATACCAATACCAGAGGTTCAGCCGCTGGTTCCCTCGTTTCTTACTGCTGTGGAATTACGACCGTTGACCCTTTAAGATTCCGCCTTCCGTTTGAACGTTTCCTAAATCCTTTCCGTCCCTCACCCCCGGATATTGATCTTGATGTCGCCGATATTCATCGAGATGATCTCATCGAGTATCTGGGCAATACCTATGGCAAAGAAAAAGTGGGTCAGATCTGTACTTTTGGCACCATGAAAGCCAGAGCCGCTGTAAGAGACATTGGTCGTGTAATGGGTATGCCTTACTCCAAGGTTGATCTCATTAGCAAAAGCATTCCGGAAGGCAGTCAAGGCTTTCCTATGACCCTCAAAAAGGCTCTAGACATTACTCCCGAACTCCAAAAAATGAAGGATGGTGATCCGGAAGTTGCCACTCTCCTTGCCATGGCTCAGAAGGTCGAAGGAAATGCCCGACACGTCTCGGTTCACGCCGCCGCTGTTATTGTCGGTCCCGATGATTTGGTCAAATTCACTCCTTTACAGATGGAAACAGGAGGGGGCAATCGCATAATTACCCAGTATGAGATGCATGCCAGTGAAGATATCGGTCTAATGAAGCTTGATATTCTAGGTATTTCCAACCTCACCATACTGGCCAACGCCGTTAAAATTGTCGAAGCACTCCACCACGTCAAAATAGATATTAAGAATCTTCCCCTAGATGACAAAGAAACTTACGCGATGCTTGCCAGAGGAGAAACCTTTGGAGTTTTCCAAATGGCTGGCGGGGGAATGACAAAGTACTTGATGGATCTCCATCCGGAACGCATTGAAGACTTAATGGCCATGGTCGCTTTATATCGCCCTGGACCAATGGGTTCAATCCCTGAGTACATTGAAAGAAAAAGAGATCCTAGCAAAATAAAATATTTTGTTCCGGGACTGGAAAAAATCTTGGATATGTCCTACGGCATCATTACCTACCAAGATGACGTTTTATTTATGGCCATCGATCTCGCCGGATATAACTGGGAAGAAGCCGATAAATTTAGAAAGGCCATCGGTAAAAAAATTCCCGAAGAGATGGAGAAACAACACTCCAAATTTGTAGACGGTTGTGTTGAGTTTAGTCATATTCCTCGAGACAAAGCTGAAGAACTTTTTAAACAGATTGAAACTTTTGCTGCTTACGGCTTCAACAAAGCCCACGCCGCCTCTTACGGTATCGTTTCCTACTGGACAGCCTATGTTAAAGCCCACTATCCTGTCGAGTACATGACCGCACTTATGTCTGTCGAGGCGGCCGACACCGACAAAATTGTTATCGCTATCGGAGAATGTGAAACTTTGGGAATTAGAGTCTTGTCACCAGACATCAATGAATCCCTAACCGACTTCACTGTTGTCGACCTGACTGAAGACCAATGGCTAGACGAAGGCAGAGCCAGAAGTACCGGCAAAGCAATTCGCTTTGGTCTATCCGCCATTAAAAATGTTGGTGAATCGGCCATTAAAGCAATACTCTCGGCAAGAGCCGACGGCGATTTTAACTCCTTTACCGACTTCCTGCGACGTGTTGACCTGTCCAAAGTAAATAAAAAGGTGGTCGAGTCTCTCATCAAAGCAGGTGCGCTTGATCGCTGGGGAAACCGTGCTCAACTCTTGGCTGCTTTACCCATCATCCGTGACAATACCGTCAAACTTCAAAAAAACAAGGATTCTAATCAGGTAGGCCTTTTCGCCAGCGTTGACCATACCGAAGATGCCACAGATCATCTTCCCGAAGTTTCCGAAATGCCCCTTGATGAAAAACTAAAACTTGAAAAAGAACTTCTTGGTTTTTATCTCACTGATCACCCGGTAAAAAAAATAATGCGCATTGTTGTCAATCAGATTACTCACAAAATTAATCAGCTCGACCCCACTCTCCATCTCAATCAAATTGTCACCATCGCCGGAGTTATTTCTCGAGTTAGATTGGTAAACACCAAAAAGAACAACTCTAAAATGGCTTTTATAACCATTGAAGACGACACTAAAAGTATTGATTGTGTGATTTTCCCCAAACTTTATGCCGAAAACCCTCTAAACTATCTCGAAGACACCGCCCTTATCGTCAAAGGCAAGGTTGATAACCGTGATGACAAGATCCAAATTGTTGTCGACTCTGTTGCGATCATTGACACCAAACTCACCCCTCAAGATATGATTCACGAAATTTTCATTAAAAAGGGTACTCCTACGGATCGTTTGGAAAAAGTAAGTGCTCTTCTAAAGTCTCATTTAGGCGAGCACGAAGTCACCATCGCTCTCGAGTCCGGTAACAATCTAAAAAAGATAAAACTTCCCTACAAAGTCGATTACACCGAGGAACTGGAGAAACAGGTGGAAAAAACACTCGCGGGCTGATAAAATAAGTCGCTATGGCAAATCAAATCAAATGGCAGGACAAAATAGAGTTCTGTGTCGGAGACACCATTAAGGTATCCCAAACAATCAAAGAGGGTGATAAAACCCGTGTTCAGGCTTTCCAAGGCATCGTTATCGCCATTCGTGGTGACGGCCAAGGTAAAAACTTCATCGTCCGCAAAATTGCAGTCGGTGGTGTTGGTGTAGAAAAAATCTACCCCATAAACACTCCTACGGTTACCGGTATTGAAATCATTAAAAAAGGTAAGGTCAGACGCGCCAAACTCTACTACCTCAGAAATCTTCTCGGCAAAAAAGCCACCAAGATTAAGGATGTCTTTGTTCGCAAAGGTCAAATTGCAACAGTTGAAGTTCCTGTCGAAACTGCCAAATCAGAAGGTGCTATTAAGGAAGAAACAACCAGATCAGAACCAGTCAAAGTAAAAAATGCCCCCAAAGTCGAGGTAGAAAAAGTTAAGAAAGTCAAAAAGGGTCCTAAAAAGATTGTTCGCAAAGAACGTCAATTTGTTCGCTAATAGGTTAAAATTGCTTTCGTGGAACCAATAAATTTTATTTTTGTCAACGGCAAGGGTTCGTGCGGTAAAGACACTCAAGCAGATATTCTTCTCCAAAACTTAGGTCATAAAGCCATCAAGCTCTCCACGGGGGATATTTATCGGGATGCCCGAGACGGAACTGGAGAGTATGGTAAATATCACGACCTTATTGCCCCCTATATTACCGAGGTCGACAAAATGGGTGGTTATGTTTGTGATGAAGTCATCTTCAATATCGTCAAAATTGTCGTTTCCGATAAAATTTCTGAAGGGAAGGAAACAATAATTTTTACTGGTTTTCCGAGAACTCTTGGTCAGCTCGAACTCATGGATCAACTGGTGTCTTCACTTGAAGGCTCAAAAAGCTATCACCTGCATTTCGACATTAGCGACGAGACCTCACGAAGCAGAGCCAGAAACCGCCGCTTAATTGCCAAACAGAAGGGTCTTTCCATAAGGCCGGATGATGAAGAAGAGGTTATCGAGAAACGCCTGAACAAATTTAGAGAAGCAACCTATCCCATGCTGGTCAAACTTCATCAAGAGGGCAGATTAATCAGTATCAATGCCGAAGGAACAATCAGGGACATCGAGAAAGAAACATCGCTTCGTTTTTCAAAAGAAAGGCTATAAAAAAATCTCTTCTTTTTAGTCGGGTACATCTACCATATACTATTTGAACCCGGCAAACTACCTATAATATGCTACAATACCCCAGTCCGTAGCTCTTTAAAGCAATTCCCAATCCTCGTCTTTTACTCTTAAAATAAGGAGAAAACACATGCCTAAATCCGCTTACGAGCAACTTGCTCAAGCAATCTCTGGTAAAGCCAGTAGTTTAACTGAATCCGAGCGGAACAGTCTCAAAGCCCTTCTTGATAGTTTTAAAGTTTCCTTCCCCAGTTTCACAGTCACCGTTAACTATGACCAGACTGTGGGAGAATTGATCAAGGTTGGCAAGTATGACTGGAAAAATAATAGCATCATTTCCAGTTATTTCGCTTCCGCTGAGAAGGGTCAGGTTGGAGTAACCATTCACCTGTTCAACTTCGACCATGACATCAGCAGCGAAGACGCCGTCAGAGAAATGGAGGGCAAGGGCTTCCGCCCCGCTACTCTCAAAGAACTCTTGACACTTGGTGCTGCTCATCCCGATCTCCAATGCAGTAATCCGATCGTCGCCTTGGGTTCCATCTGGCGTCGCCCCGCTAGGGATGTCTGCGTGCCTTGTCTCGACGGTGATCGCCGCAGCCGCGATCTCTGTCTCTATTGGTGGATTGGGGACTGGGATTCGTCCTGGCGATTCGCCGCTGTACGCAAGTAAAGACACTCAAAATCTTGAAACTTGAATGTTTCAGGTTCTCTCTTGGCCCTCGATTTAATCGGGGGCCTTTCTATTTCAAAATAAAATTTCTAACGAGTTTGATACCACACTGTCGCTATAAATTTTCTTCGAACTCTCTTATTACTTTTTCTGCATTTTCCCATTGGCCTGGAAATACCAAGTGAGATTTTAAATCATTTCGAGATACCCATTTTATTTTTCGAATTCCATCGCCACTTTTAATATCATCAGGATCACCAGTAAATTTAACAAAATACTGAGTTAACTGCTGACCTTTAAAATATTTCCCCTTCTTTTGAAAAGTTTTTTCAATAACCTCATCTGGCCATTCATAAAAATAAGGATTCTTGCTGACGGATATTATTCTAAATTGGTTTGACAATAGCTCTTCTTCAAGTTCTCTCATTAATGCCTGTTCTGGTGTCTCTCCTTCGTCAATACCACCCCCAGGAAAACTCCATTGAGTTCCCTCCTGATAGGCCATCTTATTAACCACAAGAAATTCTCCTTTATCATTTATTACCACTCCCAAAGTACTTTCTCTATATGGAAAATTATTTTTATCAATCATTCATCAAATTATATGCCGACGCAATCTCTGTCATAACGCTCAAGGCGTGAGGTGCTATAACGAAGTCCGAACCTTTTTCTAACAAAATTACCTAAGCTTTCCAACTACAACAACATATGTTGGAACCGGAAGCTTACCAAAAAGACGGATATCGACAAGAACCTCCTTATTTTTTTCTGAAAAACCAACTCTTATGTCCTCATTAGATGTTTCCGGAGGGAAACTACCTAGCCACCTCCCCACATCATCCACTTTTCCAAGTAAAGATGGCAGGACATAAACCTCTTCAAAGGCATCAACTCCATATTTCAACACTGCGAATCCGTATGCAATCTTTTCCAAAAACCTTTCAAAATTCTGTTGTCTAAACTTATTTGTAAAAGATATAGTTGTAAATCCCAACTCCCTACCTAAACCAGAGAGATCTCTACCGTTGGTTCTAATAAGATAGCTATCGGTAACATCAATGCCATTTTTATACTGTCGGCCATCGAGGTATGCGGGTTGTTTATAACCCAACAAACAAATTACGGCTCCATGCGAGGCGACAGAAACTACCTTTTCATGTAGCCTACCATCTATTTCTCCACGCAAAATAAATGTTTTGGGATAATGACCGTGCCTTTTTTTTAGACCAAAACTGGCTCGAGTAGAGTAAAAAATATTTCCCAATACATCCGTTTCAAAAGCTGAGGTTATTTTGCTGCACCTAGAACAACTGGCTTTATCTAGTATCCATCTTCCGTTCAGACCGAAAGGAATAATATGTTCATCAGACAATTTCCTGTCGCAAGAAAGGCAATAAATACATTTACCCACCCTTTTATGAACGATACTATTATTGATAACATTGATTATATTCACAAATTACAGGATCTAAAACGACATTTCGAACAATTCGATCAAAGATTAGCAAGCAAAATCGGGCTTTTCAGCGCAAGCCAACGGGTCGCGCTGAACCTTACGATATTTGTGATCCCGGCGGGAATCGAACCCGCGATATTCAGGATGAAAACCTGACGTCCTAGGCCGCTAGACGACGGGACCATGCATTAGACAATGTGGGTCAGCCGGGACTCGAACCCGGGACACCCTGCTTAAAAGGCAGGTGCTCTAACCGACTGAGCTACTGACCCATCATCAACGCCATATATTTTACCATTGAACCTGATAAAAGTGGAATAAAAGACAAAAATTAAATCAAAATATGGGCACACGTATTAAACTGTGTACAATAAATTAAATGAAAGTCTTAGGCATTGACCCGGGAACCGGTAGGGTAGGCTGGGGAATCGTAAACCATGAAAGGGGAGTTGACTCTCTAGTAGAATGTGGCTGTTTTGAAACCAAGGCAAACTCGGAACTTCCCGAAAGGCTCCTAAAAATCTTTCTGTTTCTTCAGGATCTGATTAAAAAACACCAACCTGATATCCTGTCTGTCGAGTCTCTGTTCTTTGCCACCAATGTTAAGACCGCCTTTGATGTTGGTGCCGCTAGGGGAGTAATACTGCTGGCAGGGGAGGAGGCCAAGATTCCCATCTTTCAGTACACTCCACTTCAAGTCAAGTCCTCTCTTGTCGGTTATGGTCAGGCTGATAAACATCAAATCCAGTTCATGGTCACCAAGATTCTTCACTTAAAAGAAACTCCCAAACCGGATGACGCTGCTGATGCCGTAGCCATCGCTCTCACCCACTTATTTCACCACCCAAACCCATTAAAAATCCGAAAATAGGCATGCTATACTGGCTATATGATTGGCTATCTTGAAGGCTCTGTTAAATACGCAACGACCGGAAAAATAATCCTTTTTGCCAACGGCATTGGCTTTACCGTTTTTCTTCCTTCAAATTTAAACTTTTTAGAGAACCAAAAAGTATCTTTATATATTCATACTCACATAAGAGAAGACAATCTTGCCCTTTTTGGATTCAAAAACCCTGCTGATCTAGATATCTTTGAACTTTTACTTACCGTTTCCGGGGTTGGCCCCAAAATTGCTTTGGCCATGCTCACCTCATCAACGGAAGAAAAAATCAAAAATGCTATTACGGAAAGTAACCTTGCTTTTTTTTCTTCGATTTCCGGAGTTGGCAAGAAAACTGCTCAGAAAATAATTCTCGATCTCAAATCAAAAATCGGTAAGGGTGACGTCAACATGAGCAACCTCGAAGGAAACTCGGAACTTATTGACTCACTTGTAAGCCTTGGTTTCCAAAAAGGTGAGATCTCCTCCATTTATTCTCAGATTGATTCTTCCTTACCTTTGGGGACACAGGTTAAATCGGCTTTAAAATTACTTCGAAAATGACCACGCAAAAAGATTCCTTTAACATTCGTCCTTCTAGCTGGTTAGATTTCTTAGGCCAGCCCCAGATTGTTCGGTCGCTACAAATTGCTATTCAGGCCGCCAAGTCCAGGCAAGAACCCATGGAACACACTCTACTATATGGTCCTCCCGGTCTTGGGAAAACAACCCTTGCTCACATCATCGCCAACGAAATGGGAGTCAATCTAAAAATTACTTCCGGTCCGGCTTTAACCAGAGCTGGAGATCTGGCCTCCATTCTTACTGCTCTTGAACCAGGCGATGTCTTGTTCATTGACGAAATTCATCGTCTTAACAAACCGGTAGAAGAAGCTCTCTATCCCGCCATGGAAGACTACGCCATTGACATCATTCTCGGCAAGGGACCGGCCGCCAAAAATCTCCGTCTGGATCTCAACCCCTTCACCCTCATCGGTGCTACCACACAAGCCGGAAAAATAAGCTCACCCCTGAGAGATCGTTTTGGAATTGTTCACCGTTTACGTTTCTACGAACCCGAAGAACTCAAGGGCATCATTCTCAAAGCCGCCCAAAAACTCAAATTAAAACTTGACGCAGACTCCGCCTTAGAAATTGCCAAACGATCTCGTGGTACCGCTCGTATTGCTCTAAAACTTCTTCGACGTGTCCGCGATTTTAATTTAGTCGAACACGACTCCAAATCAAATCTGGACATCACTCAAAAATCTCTTGAGTTTTATGAAGTCGACAATGAAGGGTTGGATGCTACCGATCGTCGTCTACTGGAAGCCATCATTAATCAACATGCGGGTGGACCAGTTGGTTTGGAAACCCTAGCCGCGATTATCTCCGAATCCGTTGATACTATAAGTGACCTCTATGAACCATATCTGCTGCAGTCCGGTTTCTTGTCTAAAACCAGCCGTGGCAGAGTGGCTACAGACAAAGCCTACCAACATCTAGGGAAGACCAAGCCTTTATAATATCAATGTGTCCCTTGTTGCCTTACTCATTAGTTTTTTAATTTATCTAACGTCGTTTAGTAATACTCTAGCGATTTCGGATCCTCTTTCGGTACCCAATAACAAAATCGGTATCCACATACTCTTTCCTGATGAGGTTGATTCGGCTGCCAAAGTCGCAAACAACAGTGGCAAGGGAGACTGGGGTTACCTTACCATTCCCATTCAAGCCTCAGACAGAGATCGAACCAAATGGCAGAGGTTTTTTAATCAAACCAAAGATAAAAGAATTATTCCCATTATCAGAGTTGCCACGGTACCCGAAGGTTCAAACTGGATAGAACCAAACAACTATGATTTAGTCGACTTCGCCAACTTCCTCGGTGATCTCACTTGGCCGACGGAAAATCGTTACATCATCATCTTTAATGAAGTTAATCGTTCGGACGAATATGGTGGCTATGTCTCACCAGAAAAATATGCGGATATCCTAAACAACGCTATCGACATTTTTAAAGCCAAGTCTCCCGATTTTTTCATCCTTCCAGCCGGTCTAGACAACGCCGCCTCGAACAGTAAAACATCCCTGAACTGGCGTCTTTATCTCGAAAGAATGTACCTTCGACACCCCGATATTTTTAATAAAATTGATGGTTGGACCTCTCACGCTTATCCCAATCCTGATTTTTCCTCAAGACCCGACAGGTCCGGATCAAATAAAATTGACTCCTATCGCACCGATCTCAGATTTATTAGACTTTTTAGTAATAAAAAACTTCCTGTTTTTATCACCGAAACCGGTTGGTCAAACAAAAACCTTTCCGATCACCAGATCGCCCTCTATTATCAGTACGCCCTCACCCATCAGTGGACCGACCCTAATATTGTTGCCATCACCCCTTTTTTACTCAACGCCCAGGAAGGAGCATTTGAGACCTTCAGTTTTAAAAATAAAGACGGCACTTTAAAAGAATTTTCCACCACCTTTAGTTCCTATGCTACCAAGGGAGAACCAAAACCCCCTATTGTTTCCGAATCAAAAATAGCCACTCCTTCTTCGGATGTAAGTGTCACTCCGATAATATCAACTGGCGAGAACTCTCAAGCCCTACTCATTAAGCTTTACAATAGTTTAAAGTCCCTTATCGGGATCTTTGGCAAATGATCATTCTACACGGCGAAGACGCCAACAAATCATACGGTAGACTTATTGTTCTCACCGAAGAACTAAAGTCAAAACAAATAGAAGTCATAACTTATGACGCCGCCGAGTTGGACATCACCCATCTTCGTCAGGAGATTAGTTCAAACGGCCTATTTGGCTCCTCAAAATGTTTTGTTATCAAAAATCTACTTAGTGGTACCAAATCAAAAAATATCGACAAATTAGTTGCTGTCATAAATCAGGAAACAAATCACGAAATAATTCTTTGGGAAAACAAAAACCTTTCGGCTACGATACTCAAAAAGTTTCCCAAAGCCATCATAGAAGGCTTTTCAATTAGTCCGGTCATCTTCAAGTTTCTCGACTCACTTCGTCCCCATAACACCCAAAATATTCTTCTTTCCTGGAAAAAATTGCTCAATGAAGGCACCGAACCGGAGTTTGTCTTTGCAATGTCGGTTCGTCAAATAAAACTTTTAATCCAAGCCAAGTCCGGTCCGTCATTTATCAAACTGGCTCCTTACCCAGCGCGATTAATTACCCAACAGGCTACCTATTTTACCCTTGATCACTTACTTGATTTGTACGGTATTCTCTCCAGTATCGATATTAAAATTAAGACCGGTACGGGTGGTAATACCATCGATAATTTGTTGACAAACTTTTTCCAAAAAATCTAGAATGATATATGGAAATAACATTATGAAAAAGATACTAATTCCTTTACTTCTTCTGTTTGGTGTCTTACTTTTTCCAACACCTTCCCTTGCCAAAAGCTACACCATCGATAACGCCGACATTGACATTGTTATTAACAAAGATGGCTCAGCCAATGTCCAAGAAACTCGCACTTACACCTTTATTGGTCACTTTGAAAATGGTTGGTGGTCTACCGGAACAAAAAAAGCCTGTACCAATACTAAATGCGATCGATTGATAATAAAAAACCTTCAGGTTAAAGAGGGTAATACCCCAATAAACTTCACCACCAAAACAGAAAACAATCAGCAAACTGTCAGTTGGAAATATACTGCCGACGACGAAACCAAAGACTTTACCATCTCCTATACCATCGAAAATGCCGTCAATAACTATCTCGACACCGCCGAGTTTTACTGGCAAATCATTCAAGAAGGTTGGGGAGTCCCAACTCAAAATCTAATTACTACTATTCATCTCCCATATCCGTCACCGGATGAATCCTTAAAGGCTTGGGGGCACGGACCTCTTACTGGTAAGGTGTCTATTTCCAACGCTACCACCATCGTTTTTTCTGCCCAAAATATTCCCGCCAATACTTTTGTCGAAGGTCGCATCCTCTTTCCTAAACTTCCCGGAGTTAATACCGAAAACGAAAAAGCCCTTGAGCGTATTGTGAATGAAGAAGCAAACTGGATAAACGAAACCCTTAATTCTGCAAAATCCTTAGCAAAACCCACCAACAATACTTTTACATATACCATTCTGTTCATCACCGGTTTCCTATTTCTGGCAAGATTTATTTACTGGTTAAACAAGTGGAGGAAGGTAGGTAAAGATTTACCCTTACCTGAAGTTAATCTTGCCGGTAGCCTTCACGAACCGCCATCAGACATCGAACCTGTCCTGGTTGAATCTCTTCTCAGTTCGTTCTACACTCCCTCCGCCAAATCCATCACCGCTACGATTTTGGAACTCTGCCGTAAAAAGTTGCTAAAAATATCTCAAGAACATCGTGGTCCTGTTTTGGGAATTTTTCCTCAAGAACCCGAGATTTGGTTTGAGTTACTGGAAAATAAAAAACAAGGTCTTACCCAAAACGAAAAGGATATCGTCAATCTGCTTTACTTAAATGAAGAGCCTAAGATATCCAAATCGAAAATGCTCAGTAAATTGAAATCCGATACTGGTGCTCGATCACGTTTTCAATCATGGAAATCGCAATTCGAAGGTGTATTGTTAAAAAACGATCTCCTCGACCAAAAAAGTCATACCATAAAAAGTACCTTGGCCACCGATGTCGCCATTGGCATTATCTTTGGAATGATGTTTTTAATCATTGTGAAATCCATTCCTCAAACAAACTTCATCACTCCCGTAATCGTCACCGGATTACTCATCCAGTTTATTATCTTCACCATTGCCATCGCCACCCTCAGTGGTTTTATGAACAGGTTGACCCCTAAGGGAGCCCAGGAAAAAGCTTCATGGCTCGCCTTTAAAAAATATCTTAAAGACTACTCGGTTACCAAAAAGACTCCGCTTGAGTCTGTCATTATTTGGGAAAAATATCTTGTCTACGGTGCCGCTTTGGGTATATCACTAAAAGCTCTTTCGGAACTACCGCTTAAATTTGGTGATGAAGCCCAATCTTCATTCGTCTATCTGGCCGCCATGAATGCCTCAGGAAATAACTTTGATCTATCCTCAATCGGATCAGGTCTTGAATCTGTTGGTACTTCATTTGCCAGTTTCGGCGCTTCTGGTACCGGAGGAAGTGGAGGTTTTTCTGGTGGGGGGGGTGGGGGAGGAGGTGGTGGGGGTGGCGGAGGTATGAGCTAGAAGGAATCATGTAAGATTAATTACATGAAATGGCAGGGATTATCCGATGTGGAAATTCAGGACAGAAGAAAAATATACGGCAGTAATACTTTGCCGGAAAAAGAACCAGCAACTTGGTTTTCTATCGCCATAAATCAATTCAAAAGTCCGTTAATCTACATCCTCCTTTTTGTCATCGCCACCTCCATGATCTTCAAAGAAATAGAGGATGCCGTTCTTGTTTCTGCTGTAGTTCTACTAAACGTATTCATGGGATTTTTTCAAGAATATGGAGCTCAAAAAACTCTTAAAAGTCTCCACAAGGTTGTTCAACAAACGGTTTTGGTTATCAGAGGTGGACAAAGACTCAACCTTGACGTTAAAGAATTAGTACCGGGAGACATCGTTTTGCTTGGATCGGGAGACAAAGTTCCGGCGGATAGTACTGTTCTTGAAGGTTCGATCTTTGTCAGCGAGGCAATTCTCACTGGAGAAGAAGAGCCCGTCGAAAAAAACGAACGCTTCAAAAACAATCATCTCTTTATGGGAACTGTCGTTCTCTCGGGCAGATGCACCGCCAAAGTCGAAAAAATTGGTATTGCAACCGAAATCGGCAAGATTGGTGTCAGTTTAACGGAAATTAAAGAAAGAAAAACACCACTTCAGACTAAGCTCGAATTATTCTCCAAAAAACTAGCTTTTTTGGTTGCCATTATGGGTATTTTGATATTTATCATCGGGGTTTTAAACCGTCATGGCATTTTTGAAATGATACGTTTTTCCGTCATCCTTTCAATTGCTGCCATTCCCGAAGGACTGCCTATTGCCGTGACGGTCATTCTTTCTCTGGGCATGACTCGGGTGCTGAAACATAAAGGGTTAGTCAAAAAACTTCTTTCTATTGAAACCCTTGGTTCAACATCAGTGATTTGTACCGATAAAACCGGCACTATTACCGAAGGCGCAATGAGAGTTGTCATGGTTGACACTAAAGACCAAGAAAAACTTTTGTCTGGCCTTGCGGTGTTAAATACCAGAAGAACAAGTCTGGAAATAGCTACTTGGGAGTATCTCAAAAAACAATTTAAAATTGATCCGCAAATAGTAATTGATAAATACAAAATTCTTCGCGAAGAAATTTTTGAAAGTGAAAAAAAATATGCTCTGACCATGGTTCAGAGAGGTAGAAATAAAGAAACCTTTATCTTAGGAGCACCCGAAATTATTCTCAAATTTTGTCAGGATGATCCAAAAACAAAAATTAAAATAAACAATCAGTTTCTCCAATGGACCAGTGAAGGTCATCGAGCCGTAGGTCTGGTACATAAAAACAATATCTCAAAAACAAAAACGGACTTTAGATGGTTGGGATTAATCGGAATTGAAGATCCCATTAGGCCCGGAGTAAAAGAGGCCATTAGCAAAGCCCTAAACGCCGGTATCAACGTTAAGATTGTTACTGGTGATTTTAGAAATACGGCCGAAAAAGTATCGCAAAATATTGGTCTTGTCATTACCCAAGACAGTGTTATGGAAGGTGAAACTTTGGAAAAAATATCAACTAAAGATCTAAGTTCAAAAATTGACCGTATTAATTTATTTTGTCGTGTTTCTCCACACCAGAAATTAAAAATTATCTCCGTTCTTCAAGAAAAAGGAGAAGTCGTTGCCATGACAGGGGATGGAGTCAATGATGCCCCAGCGCTTAAAAAGGCCGACATCGGGGTCGTGGTCGGCTCGGCTACCGATGTTGCCAAGGACTCGGGAGATCTAATTCTTCTGGATAATAACTTCAAAACCATCGTTTCCGCCTGCGAAGAAGGGCGCATAATCTATCAAAATATCATTAAAGTGGTGGGCTATGTCCTCTCAAACTCTCTCGCCGAAATAGTCCTCATCGTCGGTGCCATGATTCTCAACGTTCCCTTTCCTCTGACCATTGTACAAATTCTTTGGCTTCACCTCATCTGCGATGGTCCGCCAGATATTGCTCTGGGTTTTGAGCCGGGAGATCCTAAAATCATGGAGGAAAAGCCAAACAATCATCAGAAGGAAAACATTCTCAGTCGCTCGATGCTTTTCCTCATATTTGCCATTAGTCTCACGGCAGGGCTAGTCTCGCTTGCAATATTTTCTCAGCAATTAAAATTTGGAAGCCTTGATCTGGCACGCACCACCGTCTTTGGCATTATTGGTTCCATTGACCTTATCTATGTCTTCGCCTACAAAGATCTCCGCAAGCCGGTACTCAAACTTCAAAGAATACTTAATAATAAATTCCTTCTACTGAGCATTCTTTACGGCTTTATCATCCTACTTTTTGGCATCTATCACCCAGCTGCTCAAAAATTATTACATACCGTCAGCCTCCCTCCATCAACCTGGATCTTAATCATTGGAGTAGCCTTACTTACGACCCTTTGGGTAGAAATAGTTAAGAAATTCAGAAAAATCTACTAAATCTATGCTACAATATCCCATATTGTTCTTACGGCCGAGCATTTAGCTCGTCTTGCTTGACGCTCTCACGATTGTCCAGCTAGTATTTTCCATAGGACAATCGGGGAAAACCCCCATAAAATATGTTTAATCGTCGCCCTTCTGGCGGACGTGGCTATTCTAGTCATGGTTCAAATCGTGGTGCCAGCCACTCATTTAATAGAAATTCTTTTGGCAACAGGAGAGCTCGTTTCATGCCTAAAGCACTAGATCCTCGTATGTTTGTCCGAGCTGCCATGCCGGAAATTCAAGAGGAAGTGATTGTTCAACACACCTTCGAAGACTATGGTCTCTCTGAACAAATATTACGTAACGTTAAAGCAAAAGGCTACGTTACTCCAACCCCCATTCAAGATCAAGCCCTCGAAGCCGCCTTGTCAGGTAGAGATGTTTTGGGTTTAGCTGACACTGGCACCGGTAAAACCGCCGTCTTTGCCTTAGCGGTCATCAAAAAGATAATTGAAAACCCCAACGATACCGCTTTAGTGGTTGCCCCAACCAGAGAGTTGGCTGTCCAAATTAGAGATGAAATTAGATCTCTTTCTGGTGGACTCCAGATATATGCCAGTCTCTTCATTGGAGGCTCGGATATAAGACGCCAGTTAGATGAGCTCAGACGCCGCCCCAATGTCTATATTGGTACCCCAGGACGTCTCAGAGACCTCTATAATCGCCGTGCCTTAAACTTAAACGATACTCGTACCGTCGTTCTTGACGAAGTCGACAGAATGCTTGACATGGGTTTCGTTCATGAAATTACCGAGCTACTTTCTTTCTTACCAAAAATTCACCAGACTTTACTTTTCTCCGCCACTATTGACCAAAAAGTTGAAGGCATTGCCTTTCAGTTTATGAACAATCCCGAAAAAATCTCCGTCAAAACCAACGCCGGCTCCCTGAACGTTGATCAAAACATCCTTAGAGCTTCCGGAAAACAAGGCAAGTATGCCGTTCTAAACGATTTACTCTCTAAAGAAACTTTCAGAAAAGTCCTTATTTTCGGCCGTACCAAATATGGCGTCGAAGAGATTGCCATTACCTTACAAAAATCTGGTTTTAACGCCGACTCAATTCATGGTGACAAACGCCAAAATCAGCGCGAAACCGTTTTAAGAAAGTTCAAGGAAAATCAAATTCGTATTCTGTGTGCTACCGACGTTGCCGCTCGCGGAATTGATGTCAAGGACATCACCCACGTCATCAACTTTGATCAGCCAGCCACCTACGATGACTACATTCATCGTATCGGCCGCACAGGTAGGGCAGGCAAATCGGGGATTGCTCTTACCTTTGTTGACTAAATCGACGAAGAAAAAACGCGCGATTCAAAAATAATCTGTATTGGTATACTTTATCTATGCAGATAAACCCAAACATCTATCGTGGATATGATCTTCGTGGCGTATCCGGTGTCGATCTCTCGCCGGAAGTTTACTACACTCTTGGACGTGGTTATGCCACTTTTTTAACTCAACGACGCATTACTCTCTGTCCGGTAGGTTGTGATAATAGGCTCACTAGTGAAGAGTACAAAAACTCCTTTATTAAAGGACTAAACGATGGGGGAATCGATACCATTGATCTTGGTCTTTCCATGAGTCAGATAATTTATTTCAGCTCCTATGAATACTTAACCAAGGCTGGTGCCATGATCACCGCTTCCCACAACCCCAAGGAATACAACGGGCTCAAGCTATCCGTTGGGTACTCCGATACTATGGTTACGGAAGAAATCCAAGCACTTAAAAAAATAGTCGAGAAAGGTGTGTTCTCAAAAGGTCAGGGTAAAAACACCAAAAAAGATATCTTCCCAATCTATTTAGCCGAAATTACTAAATACTTTAATTTATCAAAGAAATGGAAAGTAGTTATCGATGGCTGTAACACGGGATCCGGAATATTTTACCCACAGATACTTAGAAGTGCCGGTTGTGAAGTTATTGAACAAAACTGTATCCCCGATGGCAACTATCCTCTTGGAAATCCCGATCCGACCGAGACCGAAGTACTGGAAAGATTAGCTAAAACAGTCATCAAGGAAAAAGCCGACATTGGTTTTGCCTATGATGCCGATGGGGACAGAATAGCCGTTGTTGACAATACCGGACAGGTACTTTGGATGGACACCATTGTTGCCCTGTATGCTCAAGATGTTTTGGACTTTATTCCTGGAGCACCCATCGTTTACAACAATCTTTGTTCCAAGGTTGTTTCTGAAACAATTGTAAATAAAGGTGGACAACCAATCGTTTCCAGAACAGGACACTCATTTGTAAAAGCCAAAATTAAAGAGGTTCGTTCTCCCTTTGGTGGTGAACTTTCTGGGCACATCTTTTTCATGGACAATTTTTATGGCCATGATGATGCCGCCTATGCCTCTCTCCGTTTATTAAGTTATTTAGAAAGAACAAATCAAGATCTTCGTCAGGCAGTTGAAAAATTACCAAAATATTTTAGTAGTCCGGAAATTAAACTCGGTCTGGCTGATAATCTTAAATTTCAGTTAATTGCCGGACCCATCAAAGAAGACTTAATCAAACTCATTCCCGATGGAACAGTTAACGAGATCGACGGTGTTCGTATTGACACGAAAGAGTCCATGGTCGTTGTTCGAGCCTCACAAAATGGACCATACCTTACTACCAAATTTGAAAGTAAAACGCTTGATGGTTACGATGAACTAAAAACTGGAATCGCTAAAATATTTAAAAAATATCCAGAGATAGACTGGTCCACTGGTTCAAATACTTCATCTCTCTCTTAAGACTATTGAGTTGGCCGAGGAACTTGTATATAGTGACCTGATGGGCAAAGAAATCGTCGTCGGTTTACATTTTTACCAACCTCCGAGAGAAGCAACACACCCAACGCTCTCGACAATCTCCACTGATCCCCAAAATAAAAACTGGACCGTCATCATCGAAAAACAATGTTATGAACCTTTAGCACAATTGGGAGTTCTTAAAAAGGTTTCTTTTGATATATATCAATCCTTACTCCTTCAGCTAGAAAAAATAAATCCAGAAGCCGCCGCAATCTATAAAAAAACCATGAAAGAAAATGGAATAGGGGAGGCCTTTATCCATCCTATTCTTCCGGATCTTTCGTTATCAGATAAATCAATTGTCATATCCGCCGGAGTAAGTCGATTTCAAGAAATTACCGGTGTTAATCCCAAGATATTTTGGCCACCGGAAACGGCTATTGATACGGAAACGCTTGAAGTTCTCTCAGATAACGGCTATGAAGGTTTTGTTTGTGCTCCTGAACAAATAAATCAGTCAGACGGCTCGGGTTCTGACAACAAACCCACAATAATAAACCTGAAAGGTGGTAGACAATTAATTGCGTACCCTTTTGATAGACCAATAAGTAAAGATCTTGCTTTTAAAGAAAAACAAAACGCTGATTCGTTTACTCACACTTACATTAAACCAAGAAGGGACGAAAATTCTTCAAAACAGGTGCTAATTGCTTGGACAGACGCTGAAACTTTTGGCCATCATTCCCCTAATGGAGATAAATTCCTTAATTATTTACTTGACTCTTCATTACCGAGCATTGGATTATATCCGGTTTCCATAAACAGTCTTCATCTCGATCGATCAAAACTTCCCACAGGACAAATTACTGAACGATCTGCCTGGAGTTGTCCCCACGGTAACCTTATTAGGTGGAATGGTTCATGTAATTGTGACGAAGGTCAAGATACTTCATGGAAAAAACCGTTTATTGAGGCTATGAATTATATTAACCAAGAAGTGTCCAGTATTTTACAAAAAGAAATTGGTCCGGCTTATGGACCACTAGTTGCCTCATCGTTTTATGAACTCTATGCTCACCCCGAAAAAGTTAACACTTCAGAGAAAGCTCTTATCGCTGCCAAAATATCATCCCTAATTGCTAAAACCAGTTGTGCCACGTTCTTTTCCAATCCGGAAGTTTCCGGAAAAATTAATCTTCTCTATGCCTATCAATCTCTTCTCTATCTCAAAGATGCCGGCCTAGTTACTACCTCCTCAAACACCGAGAAAATTCTTTTTGAAAAACTTGCCGCAGTTCGATATCCAAATGGAGAAAAAACTGCTCTGACCACTCTGGAGAAAATGCTGGCTCGATAGGATATTGGTATACTTAATTTACGCGATGAAAAATTTTCTTGATGATTCTAAGATATATAGTCAGTATGACACCCTTGATGTCTATGATTCCATTATCTCAACCGGTCAACAGTTTGAGTCTGCTTGGCACGACTCACAGTTTGTTAATTTAAATTTTGAACCGGAAAAAATCAAAAATATTGTCTTTGCTGGAATGGGAGGTTCAAACCTTCCGGCACACATTGTTCTCTCGCTTTCCCCTTTGTTGTTGAAAATCCCTTTTGAAATCATCTCCAACTATCGACTTCCTCAATACACTACCAAAGATACTCTCGTCATTTTAGCAAGCTACTCGGGAAACACCGAAGAGATCCTCTCTTGTGCTCAAGATGCTTCTAAACGACAAAGTAAGGTGGTGACCATCACCACTGGGGGCAAATTAAGAGATCTAGCTGTGTCAGAGCACTGGCCCTTGATACTCCTAGACGAAAAACTAAATCGTTCACATGTTCCACGTTACGGTATTGGTTTAATGCTCGGAGCTGTTATGGGTTTAACGATTCGTCTTAATCAGGAAGCCTTTCGTTTTGTTGACTCTAAAGAAATAGTAAGAACCATTGAAAGAACTCTCGATTTGTTTAAAAAAGATCGACCGGCAAATGATAACGCGGCAAAAGAATTTGCTCTTAAAAACAAGGGTATGTCCCTTATGATTTTTTCCGCCAATCACTTGTCGGGAGTAGGAAAAGTCTCCACCAATTTTATCAACGAAACCTCAAAAACATTTTCTGCCTATTTCCCGTTACCGGAACTCAATCATCATCTTTTGGAAGGTCTAACTTTCCCCTTATCTCTCAAAGACCATACCCGATTTGTCCTTCTCAACTCTTCCCTTTACCCAGAGATAATTCAAAAAAGATTTCAGATCACCAAGGATGCTCTCATCAAACAACATTATCAGCTTACTGTTATCAAACCGGAATCGACCGACATCACTGCTCAAGTGTTTGAGTCACTGGTCTTTTTGATGATGATTAGCTATTATTTAAGTATAGTCAACAAGCAAGACCCCGGAACAAATCCTTGGGTAGACTTCTTTAAAAAACAACTAACCTAATGCCCAACCTACCTGCCCTGGTATTACCATTCAGTAAAATTCACAAGGAAGATATCCCCCTAGTTGGTGGAAAAGGTGCCAATTTAGGCGAAATGTACAACTTCGGCATTCCCGTTCCCAACGGATTTGTCATCACCGCCCAGGCTTATGAAAAAGTAATCGAGCATAATGCTCTCCAGCCGGTAATAAGAGAGATCATCAAACAAACCGAGATAACCAATCAAAAAGAGCTCGAAAAATCGGCCATCAAGATACAGCGACTCATTCAAACAGCTGACATTCCTGCTGAACTCACAAAGGAAATCTTCGAAAGTTATTCTAGTTTAAAACCGGGAGATAAAAATCCCCTCGTCGCCGTTCGTTCGTCGGCAACGGCCGAAGATCTTCCAGACGCTTCATTTGCGGGACAGCAAGAATCATTTTTGGACATTAAAGGTGAATCAAATTTAATACAAGCCGTTCGTAGTGCCTGGGGCTCTCTTTGGGGTGCCAGAGCCATTTTCTATCGAGCCACCAAGGGCTACAACCATTTCAAGGTACTTTTGGCTATTCCTGTCCAACTAATGGTTCAATCCGAAGTTTCCGGTGTTCTCTTCTCTGTTAATCCTGTTACCGGCAACAAAAACCAGGTTGTTGTTGAAGCCGTTTGGGGACTCGGTGATTTCATGGTTCAAGGAGTGGTTAACCCGGATCACTACATTGTAAATAAATCAGATCTTTCTATCCATTCTCGCCAGAACATTCCTCAAACAGTTATGGAAATCCACGACTATCCCAGCGGAGTCAAAAAGGTAAAGGTTCCAGAAAAAATGGTTAATGCTCCCAAACTTACCGACGAAGAAGTAATTGAACTCGCTAAACTTTCCATGAAGATTCATCAGCATTATTACTTTCCCCAGGATAGTGAGTTTGCCGTCGAAAATGGCAAGGTTTATCTAGTCCAAACACGACCCATCACCACCCTCGACATCGGTAAAGGTGCCAAACAAATATCCGAGTCCCAGTTGGTGAATTTAAAACAACTAATCCAAGGAGAACCTGCTTCATTTGGTATTGGTTTTGGCAAAGTAGTAAAAATTAAATCTGCCAAAGAAATTGACAAAGTAAAAAGTGGAGATGTTCTTGTTACCGAGATGACCGCTCCAGATTTTGTACCGGCCATGAAAAGAGCCAGTGCCATTGTTACAGACAAAGGAGGTCAGACCTCCCACGCCGCTATTGTTTCCAGAGAGTTAGGGGTTCCGGCTATAGTTGGCACCAAAACCGCCACTAAAGTCCTCAAAGAAGACCAGCTAGTTACCGTCAATGGTGCTACTGGTATTGTTTATAACGGCGTCCCTGAAAAGGGCAAGGCGATTGCCATTAAAGAATTTAAGGAAGAAGAATTTCCCCAAACCGCTACCAAAGTTTATGTCAATCTCGGTGAACCGGAGCTTGCTTCAATCGTTGCTCAAGGAAATGCCGACGGAGTTGGTCTCCTTCGTGCCGAGTTTATGATGGCCGAAATAGGTACTCATCCCAAGAAAATGATTCGCGATGGTAAAAGCCAAGTTTTTATCGAAAAGCTAGCCGAAAGCATTATCAAATTTACTCACAGTTTCGGAGACAGACCAGTCATCTATCGCGCTACCGACTTTAAATCTAATGAATATAAAAATTTAATTGGTGGCCAAAACTATGAACCAACGGAGCCCAATCCTATGCTTGGATATCGAGGATGTTACCGTTACATTCTCGACGAACCGGTTTTTAATCTTGAACTGGAAGCAATCAAACTTGTAAGAAATAAGTACGGTTACAAGAACCTTCATCTCATGATTCCTTTTGTTAGAACAGTCGATGAGTTAATCAAGGTTAAAAGAATTATCGCTTCGAGTGGTCTATCCAGATCCAACTCCTTCAAGCTCTGGATGATGGTTGAGATTCCCTCTAATGTTATTCTTCTGGAAGACTTTATTGCTACCGGTATTGATGGTGTTTCTATTGGATCAAATGACCTCACCATGTTAATTTTGGGTACGGATCGCGACAACGAAACGGTTGCGCCGGAGTTTGACGAAAGAAATCCGGCTGTCCTTTGGGCTCTTGAACACGTTGTCAAAACTGCCGCCAAACACCACATAACCTGTTCTCTCTGCGGTCAGGCCGCTAGCCAATATCCCGACCTTGTCGACAAATTAGTATCTTGGGGAATAACTTCCGTCTCCGTCAGCCCGGATGCCGTGGATAATACCAGAAGGGTAATCTCCCTGATAGAAAAAAGGCTGCTTAAATAAAATGGCAAAAATAAAATCTGTTTACGCCAGAGAAATTCTCGACTCTCGTGGCAACCCAACCATAGAAACGACCATCTGGACAGATAACAATCATGGTTCGGTTGCCTCAATTCCTAGTGGAGCATCAACCGGAAGACTAGAGGCATTTGAATTGAGAGACGGCGATCCGGAGAGATTTAACGGTCTCGGGGTTTTAAAAGCGGTTGCTAACGTTAATCAAATTATAAGCAAATACATCATTGGTCAAGACCCAACCCGACAAAATAACATCGACCAGATTTTATTGAATCTAGACGGTACGGAAAACAAGTCAAAGCTTGGTGCCAATGCCATGCTCTCTGTTTCTCAAGCCTGTTTTGAGCTAGGTGCTGCTTGTGAAGATAAGCCTACTTTCCAGTACACCGCCGAAAAATATGGATTAGTCACCCCAACCGCCCTTCACCTGCCAACTCCTATTTTTAACTTAATTAACGGCGGTAAACATGGTGCGGGGAATCTCGATTTTCAGGAGTTTCATATTATTCCCAGTAGTCAAAAAAAATTCTCCGAATCTTTGGAAATTGGCAGTGAGCTTTATCATAATTTAAAAAACATTTTAGTAGAAAAAAAAGCCATTCATTCCGTCGGTGACGAAGGTGGTTTCGCCCCTAACCTGTTTAGCAATACTGACGCCATTGAACTATTGGTAGAAACCATTGAGTCCAGTCGCTACAAGCTTAATCAAGATGTTTTCATCGGTCTGGATATCGCCGCCAACGGACTTTTCAAAAATGGTAAGTACAAAATTAGTGACGTCAAAGATAATCTTTCCGGAGAAAAGTTCCGAGACTTCCTTATTGATCTGAACCAAAAATACAGCTTACTGTCCATCGAAGATCCCTTTGCTGAAGATGACTGGAAAGACTGGTCTGATTTAACTTCAAGTATTGGTAAACAATTAATGATTGTTGGTGATGACCTCCTCGTTACCAACAAAAAACGCTTACTGGAAGCCATTGAAAAGAATGCTTGTAATGCGATTCTAGTTAAACCAAATCAAATTGGCACTATTTCCGAGACTGTTTCGGTCATAAAACTAGCTAAGAAAAATAATTTTTCCGTTATTGTCTCTCACCGATCTGGAGACACGGATGAAGATTTCCTAGCAGACTTCGCTGTTGGTGTTGGTGCTGATTTCGTCAAATTTGGTGCTCCCGGTAGGGGAGAACGAGTTGCAAAATACAATCGTCTATCTTTCATTCAAGAATATCTTAGTAGTTTGCATGGATAAGAAATCGGTAATTCTCTGTATTCTCGATGGTTGGGGAATCGCACCTCCCGGTCCCGGTAATGCCATAAACATTGCCAACCCAAAAACTTATAACTATCTGCTACAAAACTATCCTTCAACTCAACTTTTGGCTTCAGGACCGGCGGTTGGCTTACCGGAAGGTCAAGACGGTAATAGTGAAACTGGTCACCTGAACATTGGTGCCGGAAGAGTTGTCTTCCAAGACCTAGCCCTAATTAACATGGCCATCGCCGACGGGAGTTTTTTTACCAACAGGGCCTTACTGGACACCGTCAAACATCTCTCTTCCTTTCAGTCCAATCTTCATTTAATCGGCATGATTGGCAACTCGGGTGTTCACTCCTACAACGAACACCTCTTCGCCCTATTATTGTTTGCCAAAAAAAATAACCTTCAAAATGTTTTTCTGCATCTGATTACCGACGGCCGTGATAGCCCACCCGATAACGCCATCGAACAGATTAAAATAGTTCAGGAAAAAATAAAGGAAATTGGAGTTGGTTCCATCGCCTCAATCATTGGACGTTACTATGCCATGGATCGAGATCAGCGCCTGGACAGAACCCAAAAGGCTTTCGACTGTCTTACAAAAACCAATCTCAAGTCGGAACAAAATCCCTCTACCTATCTGGAAAAATCTTACGCCGCCAATATTTATGACGAGTTCATTGAACCCATTTCTGTTGGAGACAACCCCAACAACTCCAGAATTAAATCCGGAGACTCCGTCATCTTTTTTAACTTCAGAACCGACAGACCAAGGCAGTTAACAGAAATGTTTTTTAGATCGGGAATTCCCAATCTAAGATTTGTTACCATGACCAAGTACCGCAAGGACTACCAAAATCCAGTCATGTTCACCACCACCACACTCTCCAATACCTTGGGGGAAGTAATTTCCAACCATAATTTGAATCAATTAAGAGCCGCCGAAACAGAAAAAATCGCCATGGTTAGTTACTATTTTAATGGTCAAAGTGAGACTCTTCTTCCTGGAGAAACAAATCTCTTTATTGATTCTCAAAAAGTAACTACTTACGATCTCACTCCTCGTATGTCCACCGACAAACTCATCGAGGAGTTTCAAAGGAAAATCAAGGAAGATAACTTCACTCTATCCGTTATCAACATCGCCTGTCCGGATATGGTTGCCCACACCGGTAAGATAGATAAAACCATTGAAGCTATCAAAGCAGCTGATGATGCCATGGGAAATCTTGTTAACCTCGCCAAGGAAACAAACTCCTATTTATTAATTACCGCCGATCACGGTAATGCTGAAGAGCTACTAGACCTCAAAACCGGTAAGGTAAACACCCAACACTCGAATTTTCCCGTACCCTTCATCGTCTATCATTCGGTCGACAACAAATTTAAACTCCAACCAGGAAAACTAGGTGATATTGCTCCGACCATACTTTCACTACTGGATCTTCCAATACCTACGGAAATGAACGGTAAAGATCTAATCATAAGAGAAAAAATTCTTTAACTGCCGATAGAAATCAGCAAAACCAACTCCCCCTTAATTCTTTTTTCTTTTGACGACTCAAGCAGCTGCTGTAAGCTTCCTCTTATAATTTTTTGCGACACTTTAGTCAGATCCACGGCTAAACATGCGGGGGTATCCTTACCCATAATCGCAATTGCCTCAGGTAAGATTTTTTGGAGTCTCAGGGGATTCTCGTAAATAACTGCCGTCATTTTTGAAATCGTTCCCATTTCTTTAAGAGTTGTTAGTACTGCCGTTCTTTTTCCTATTTTCTTTGGCAAAAATCCCACAAAGATATAACGATCGGTTGGCAATCCGGAAACAGCCAAAGCAGCACTCTCTGCTGTTGGTCCAGGAACCACATCAACCTCCCAATTCATTTCTACGGCCTTACTGACTAACTTGTATCCTGGATCGGAGATCAGAGGCATACCGGCGTCGGAAACCAAAACCACAGACTCCAACGAACAGATCTCGGCTAGTATTCTAGGCAGTATTTTAGCTTCATTAAAATCGTTAACAAATCTAATTGTTCCGGAGAATTTTTGCACTTGCCCCATCTGCATCAACTTACTCCATAAATTACTAAACATTCTGCTATCCTCACAAATCAAATACTTGGCTTCCTGCAAAGTTTTTAAAGCCCGAAGAGATATATCCTCAATATTACCTATTGGGAGTCCAACTATGGTCAGTTTCATAAATTAAAATTTGCGTATAACGCCAACGCACTTACCCTGTACTTTAACATTAATTGCAAAAATAGGGGACATAGATGAGTTTGCTGGTTCCAAACGAACTCTGGTTCTTTCACGGAAAAATCTTTTCAAGGTAGCTAGGCCATTTTCCAGTAAAGCCACGACAATGTCACCGTCCTTCACTCCGGTTGCATCACACTCTTCAATAATTACATAATCATGATCAAAGATTCCCTCTTCAATCATCGAGTCTCCTTTAACCTGTAAAACAAAGGCTCGTTTCTTACCCGAAAGCATTGATGATGCCACCTTCATAGAAGCATTTGGGTCAGTTAGGGGTTCAATTGGTCTTCCGGCTGCAATAAAACCTAGTATCGGTAACTCGATTGAAGCTGACTCCACACTTCCACGATCAACTAGTGAAATTCCTCGAATTGCACCCTCAAACTTTTTAATGATATTTTTCTTTTCCAAGGCCTGAAGATGTTCATGAACGGTAGCCAGGGAAGAAACTCCAATTGCAACTGCAATCTCCGAAAGGGTGGGGGAGTAACCATTTTTTTGAATAAACTGGGAAATAAATTCCACGATCTGTCTTTGCCTTCGATAGAGTGTTACGGTCATAACTTCATTATTACCAAACAATACCCAAAAGTCAAGCGCTCAAAAATTCACGTTTGTGGTGATATAATCGTAGCCAACAAACAAATTTGCATCTTAACAGGAGGGTTTCATGTTCAAAAATTTTCTCGACAGAATTTTGGGGATCAAAGTTAAACCCCGTGTGGAAAATTCCCAACAGCTGGTTGAGGAAGTTGAAACCGCAACCGGACCAAGAAAGGAAATTCTTACGGGAGGATTTGTTTACGTGCATCCCGAAGAACGTGAAGGCTATACTTTATACACCGATAACATCGGCAATGCCGTCAAATTCATTCTCTCGGCCAAAACACCCAAAGAATGGAAAGAAAGAGAAAAACTGTACACAGAAGTGGGGGAGAGAGATGCCCTCTATTTTGCAACCGCAATAGAGGCAGTAGTGCAGAAATATCTAAAATCAAACCAATAAAAAAACCACCCGATCACTCGATCGGGTTTTTTTTCGGGTAAAATATAGACTGTGGAATTTAAGATTAAATCCGACTACCAGCCTACCGGTGACCAACCTCAAGCAATTGAGCAACTTTCCACAGCTATTTCTTCTGGAAATCCTCATCAAACTCTTTTGGGTGTTACCGGCTCAGGGAAAACATACACTGTCGCGAAAGTAATCGAAAAAACTCAACTACCCACCCTCGTTATCTGTCACAATAAGACTCTCGCCAGTCAGCTATACCAGGAGTTTCGTGATTTTTTTCCGGACAATGCCGTTAGCTACTTTGTCAGTTACTACGACTACTACCAACCGGAAGCATATCTTCCCAGCTCGGACACCTACATCGAAAAAGAAGCCGATATTAATCCGGAGATCGACAAACTAAGACTAACCACGACCGCCAACCTCTTGTCCCGCCCAGACAGTATTGTCATTGCCTCGGTCTCTTGTATCTACAACATCGGCTCACCAACAGATCAAGAAAAAAACATCCTTACTTTGGCTGTGGGGCAGGTAATTGCTCGAGACACTGTGCTTATGAGACTCGGTGACCTCCAATACACCAGAACCAACGCCGAACTTTCCCGAGGTACTTTTAGAGCTATTGGTAGCACCGTTCAGCTATATCCCTCATATAAAGACATCGTTATTTCCATGGTTTTCGAAGGTAATACTTTAAAAACAATCGACATTCTGGATCCCTACAACTTTACGAGAACTGCCGATCCGGATCTTGAAAAAAGTGGCCTAATCACCATTAACCCGGCCAAACTTTTCATCACCGATCCCAAAACGCAAGGGCAAGCCATCGACAATATCCGGAAGGATCTGCAAACTCAAATCGAAAAATTCAAAGCTGAGGGTAAAACCATCGAGGCCTATCGACTGGAACAAAAAGTTAACTATGATCTTTCTATGCTGGAAGAAGTCGGCTATGTCAACGGCATTGAAAACTACTCCCGTTACTTTGACGGACGTAAACCAGGAGAACCCCCATATTCCTTACTGGAATATTTCCACTACAATGCCAAAAAGTTTCATAAAAAGGGTTTCCTTACCGTCATTGATGAATCACATATTAGTTTGCCCCAAATTCGTGGCATGTATAACGGTGATCAATCAAGAAAAGAAAATCTCATCAACTATGGTTTTCGTTTACCTAGTGCCAAAGACAATCGTCCCTTAACCTTCACTGAGTTCCAGTCCCGCACGCCGCAAAACCTTTACTGTTCCGCTACTCCCAGTGATTATGAACTCTCCCTATCCAAATCAAGCACCATTCCTACAGTCGCGGAACAACTCATTCGCCCAACCGGCCTCTTGGATCCGGAAGTATTTGTCCGTCCTGTAAAAGGTCAGATCGAAGACATTAGCAGGGAAGTCCTTGAGCGAAAACTTAAGGGGGAAAGAACCTTGGTTCTCACCATGACGAAAAAAATGGCTGAAGATCTGTCGGAACATCTCAGAGAAAAATACAAAATTAAAGTTGAATACCTTCACTCAGACATCAAAACTTTAGATCGAGCCGATATTCTCGAAAGTCTCCGTCTGGGGAATGTTGATTGTTTGGTGGGTATCAATCTCCTCCGCGAAGGACTGGATCTACCGGAGGTCTCTCTGGTTGCCATACTCGACGCTGATAAAGAAGGTTTCCTTCGTACACCAACCGCTCTGATACAAACAATGGGTAGAGCCGCTCGTCACATCAACGGTCAGGTTATTCTCTACGCCGATAAAATCTCGCCTTCCATGGACATTGCTATGAAAGAAACCGCCAGAAGAAGAATTGCCCAAGCCCTCTACAACAAAAAGCACGACATCACTCCCATTGGTATCAACAAACCCATAAGAGAAGCCTTGCTCCATCGTGATTCAAGTGGTCCGGCACCAAAAATCAAGGAGCTTGCCGAGTTCGGCTGGACGGAAATTGAAGATGTTAACGCCGAAGCGCTTACTCCCCAAAAGAAAAAGATCTTAATAACTAAACTCAAAAAGATGATGACCCAAGCCGCCAACTCCTGGAACTTCGAGCTTGCCGCTCGCTATCGCGACACCATCCAAAGGTTACAATAACTAACGGAATTTAGAAGCCGTGACGACTCTACCACCGACAGCGTCTCTGGAAGTTGAGATATCAATCTTTCTATCACCGATCGCTAGATCGTCTGGATCAAAATTATTATCTTCCATAAACTCTGCCAGTACTTTTAGTGCTTTCTTACCATAAAACTGGCCCTCCTCGGTACGATTATCCAAGAGAATGAATAACTGTGTCCCTTTTTTACAAAATCTTTCAATATCACTCAGTAAACCCTCCTCAACAATGCTTTGGGGGTTAGGCGCCACCATCATTATTAAATCGGCTTTTACATCTGGGAGCTCATCGGTATAGCCAGGAACAATCACCCTTTTTGTATCTTCCTCGACCCCTACCAAACCTTTTCGAAAATCAATATTATTTGTGTCGATTGCCCGATCTACTCCAATCCAAAGATCTCCTTTTCTTTGGCTGACTGATAAGTGGGTTCTCTCTCCTCCTGGTCCAATATCCAAAACCACAAAATTTCTATTGGAGAGAAGGTTTTCCATTTTATCTCTCTTTTCACCAGGACTCATCCTGCCAAAATCAACTACTTCAAAGTCTAACTGTTTGTAGCCTTCTATTTTTCTTTCTTTTTCTGCATTTGAAACTTCCATACCACCATTATAAGCATATACACACTAATAGTCATTCGGGTATTTTAGGGTGAAAAATGTTAAAATATAGCGTTATGTCGGAAATCTCACCATCAACCCATCTCATCATCAGGGGCGCCCGTCAACATAATCTCAAAAATGTTGACCTAATAATTCCCAAAAATAAGCTGGTGGTTTTCACTGGTGTTTCGGGTAGTGGTAAATCCAGTATGGCTCATGACACTATTTATGCCGAGGGTCAGCGTCGCTATGTCGAGTCTCTAAGTTCATACGCCAGACAATTTTTAGGTGTTATGGATAAACCAGATGTTGATCAAATTGAAGGTTTATCTCCAGCCATTCTCATTGATCAGAAACAAGGTAGTCACAACCCTAGAAGTACCGTTGGTACTGTCACCGAGGTTTATGATTACCTTCGTTTGCTTTTTGCCCGCATCGGTCATCCTCATTGTCCAAACTGTGGCCGAGAAATTATGCCCCAAGATATTAACCAAATCTACAAAGCAGTTGTCGAATTAGCTGTTTCTCATCCCTCATACCAAAAACAAAAGGGGACTAGGATTATGATCCTGGCTCCTTTGGTAAAAAATCAAAAGGGTGAATTTGCCGATTTATTTCCCAGTTTATACAAACAAGGTATTGCACAAGTCAGAGTCGATGGAAAGATACTTTCGACCCAATCAACCTTAAGTCTTTTTAAAAATAATCGTCACAATATCGAAGCCATTATCGACAAACTGGTCATTGGCCAAGTAAATAGCGGCGTCGAATATGAAAAACAACGTTTGATTGACTCCATTGAGCAGTCTATCAAAATGGCTGATGGTGAAAGTATCATCAGTATTGTTGACGATCCATCTCTTTCCTTTCCCGAGAACCCGGAGAAAATGGAGGATCATCTTTTTTCTCAAAAACTGTCCTGTCCCATTTGTAACATCTCAATTCCCGAAATAGAACCTCGTTATTTTTCCTTCAACGCTCCCGATGGAGCCTGTCCGGAATGTACCGGCTTGGGTACCAAAATGGTTCTCGACACGGATAGTATTATTTCTCCGAGTCTTACACTCTACGAAGGAGCTATCATTCCTCTGGCCTCCCAGTTTGAAACCCGTACTTGGCTGGCTAAACTCATTGTTGAAGCGATGAGTTCAGTAGATTTTTTACCCACCACCCCCTTGATACAAATGACCGAGAAACAAAGCCAAGCTCTGTTCTCCGGCACTGGAGACAAAATTTTCTCCGTCAAAGGCATTAATCGTCACGGAAAATCTGTTTCGTGGAAAAGCAAGTACGAAGGTCTCGCCAAAGAGTTTGAACGTCGTTATACCGAAACAAGCTCTGACGCTCTCAAAGAAGAAATTGAAAAATACTTAATCAAAAAAACCTGTCCGGTTTGTCAAGGAACTCGCCTAAAACCGGAAGTTCTTGCTGTCCACGTTGATGGCAAATCCATTAGTGAAGTAACTGCGCAATCAATCGAGAATGATGTCATCTTCTTTAAAGAATTAAACAAAAAACTTACTCCCTCGGAACAACAAATTAGTTTACCTATCGTTAAGGAAATAGAGGACAGACTTAGTTTCCTTGTCTCGGTCGGTCTTGATTATCTGACTCTGGGTAGAGAGTCGGGCACTCTATCTGGTGGTGAACTTCAACGAATTCGGCTGGCAAGTCAAATAGGTTCTCGCCTAACTGGTATTCTCTATGTTCTTGATGAACCAACCATCGGCCTTCACCAAAGAGACAATGCCAAGCTCATTAAAACGCTTCAAGAGTTGGTAAATCTCGGTAACTCCCTCGTCGTGGTCGAACACGACCAACAGACGATGGAATCAGCTGATCATCTGGTTGAATTTGGCCCTCAAGCAGGAGAGCTTGGCGGCAAAATTACTTTTGAAGGAACGATAGAGGAAATGAAAAAATCCGGTTGCATTACCGGAAAATATATCTCTGGTATAAACAAAATTATTGCCAACAAACCCAAAAATCCACCTGAAAGTCAGGGCTCGATTCGTCTATCTGGTTGTAACCACCACAACCTCAAAGATGTTGATGCCGAGTTCCCTTTGAATAGATTTATTGCTGTTACTGGTGTCTCCGGTTCTGGAAAATCATCTCTTGTGGTTGAAACTCTTTATGAGGCCTTGTCCCAAAAACTTAACTCCATGCATCGCAAACAGGACATTACCTATGGTTCTATCTTGATTCCCGATGCCGTCAAAAGAGTTTCTTTAATTGACCAAAGTCCAATCGGTAAAACCCCAAGAAGTAATCCGGCTACATATACCAAAGTCTTTGACCATATTCGTTTACTTTTTTCAAATACCCAAGAAGCTCGTTTCCGTGGATATGGACCAGGGCGTTTTAGCTTTAACGTCAAAGGCGGTCGCTGTGAAACCTGTCAGGGTGACGGTCAACTAAAAATCGAAATGCAGTTTATGGGAGACATCTATATTACCTGTGATACCTGTAAAGGGGCACGGTTCAACGAACCAACGCTGGAGGTTGAGTACAAAGGCAAAAACATTGCCGATGTTCTGAATATGACCATGGACGAAGCTGCCACCTTTTTTAAAAACATTCCTACTATAAACAAAAAACTTGACACCATTCGGAAAGTCGGTTTAGGTTACATCAAGATGGGCCAGTCTGCTCCGACTCTTTCTGGGGGAGAAGCCCAACGTGTCAAGCTTGCAACCGAACTAGCCAAAACCGGTAATGGCCATACTGTTTATATTCTTGACGAACCAACCACAGGGCTCCATTTTGCCGATCTTAGTAAACTCGTCCAAACTTTAGTTGATCTAGTCAATCAGAACAACACCGTTATTGTTATTGAGCATAATCTTGATGTCATCAAAAACGCCGATTATCTAATTGACATGGGTCCCGAAGGTGGCAACGAGGGCGGAGAAATAATTGCCACAGGAAGTCCTCAAAAAATTGCCGACCACTTTGATACTGCAACTTCACAGGAATTAAAGAAGCTTCTGTTGTAATATCAATTGATGATGAAGGGAATCTCTGTTCTAACACAACTAATTCTTTTCGTCGTCGGTTCTCTCATTTTTTCCCCAAAAGCTCTAGCCATCGTCAAGTTTAGTACCGATTTCCAAAGTTATTATCGCGTCGATCCTAGTGGAAATACCCACGTTTCGTTCATCATCAATCAAAAAAATAATCTTTCGGTTGTTTATGCCACGGACTTTGGACTTAACATCAACGAAACCAAAGTTAGCAACGTAAAAGTCACCGACGAAGGAACCTACATCGTCCCCGACGTTGTCAAAACTCTAAACCAAACAACTATTTCTTTCCCTTTTGCTAATAAAGTTGTCGGAAAAGACAAAGTTCACTCGTTTATCATCGAGTACGACACCACCGACATCGCCACCAAAATAGGCAACACCTGGGAAATTAACATCCCTCGTCTGGAAACTGATGAAAACATCTCCAATCGAACCGTTGTCCTTGCTGTACCCGACAACTTTCCCGTTCCTGCATACATTGATCCCAAACCTGACACGATCAACAAAAACGTCTATTACTTTAATGGTAGTAACCTTGGAAACAAAACCATTAGTGCTGTTTTCGGACAGACACAGTTTTATAAAGGAAATATCTCGTATCATCTGATTAACGAGTCAAAAACCAAGGTCAACACCGAGATTGCCCTACCTCCAGACACTGCCTATCAAACTGTCTACTACGAAAAACTCGATCCTATGCCGCTTACAATAGTCACTGATGAAGACGGCAACTATCTTGCCAGATACTCTCTGGAACCAAATTCAAACATTGAAATAAATTTGAATCTATATATCAAACTCAACTTTACACCCAAGGCCACCACACAAATACCTTCGGATAAATTTCTTCTCTCCAACTCAACTTGGAACTTTGATAATGGTGTTTTTACCACTCCCGAAATACAAAATCTAACTACCCCAAGAGCAATTTTTGACTTTGTTGTCGACAAAATGAAGTATGACTATGAAAAAATAAATCGTCAAAAATCTCAAAAAACTCCGGCCGCCGAGTCCTTTATCAACAATCAAAGTGCCATTTGCACCGACTTCGCTAATGTTTTTGTCAGCCTAGCACGAAAAGTTGGTATCCCGGCGCGGGAACTTGAAGGTTTCGCCATTTCCGACAATCCTAGCCTAAAGCCTTTATCTCTAACTCAAGACGTTCTTCATGCCTGGCCGGAGTACTATGACCAAGCCACCAAAACTTGGATTCAAGTTGATCCCACTTGGTCAAACACTACCAGGGGGATAGATTACTTCAATAAACTGGATTTCAATCACATCGTTTTCGCCATCCACGGAGTCAGTCCCGACTATCCAATACCCGCCGGTGGATATAAATATAAACAGGAAAAAACCAAAGACATTGCAATCGAACCTGTTCAGTCTCTGACCTTCCCTGAACCAAACTTTACAATTACCAGCTCAACTCAAAGAGGAGCTGAACTAGTTTTTGAAATCACAAACAACTCAGGTGTAGCCTACACCGGGAACACCATTGCCGAACGCAATGAAACCATGGCTGAAACAGAACAGGAAATCACTATTCCACCCTTTGGCACAACCCAATTAAAACTCAAGCTAACAAAACAGCCATTCATCGGTCAAATTAAAACAAAAGCTATAATCTACATCAATGGAAACCGTTTCGAACAGCCAATCACCATACAGCCAGCGATACCTCAGGTTGGATTTTTCTCCCTTATCGGAGTCTTTTTGGGACTCACTACCCTCCTTACCAGGCGTTTATATCTTCGAAGACGCAAACAAAAAACCGTTGTATATCGGTAAATCAATAAGCGTCAAAACAAGAATCAAACAACACTACGAAGGCTTTCAAAATGGCACAACTTCAGCGACAAACTTTATCCCTAAAACCCATTATCTATATTTTAAAATCGTTAACAACGACCTTGAAGCCGTTATTACCGAAGCCAACTTCATTAAAACACACCAACCTCGTTACAACGCCATTACTAAAGACGGTAAATCTAATATCTACATTATCTTCACCAATGAACCAGACACCAAAGTTAAAATCATTCACGCTACCGACATCCAAAATTTGCAACTAGACGACTACAAAAAACAAGTCTTTGGTCCTTACACTTCCAGTAAAGTTGCCGAAACCCTAGTTAAACTGAGCCGACGTATTTTCGGCTACTGCAATGCCCCCTTTAACTCCCCGGGAAAGGCCTGCTTCAACTACCACCTACATCAGTGTCCCGGTCCTTGCCAATTTCTCATTACTCCCAAACAGTATCATCGTCACCTCGGACAAATCAAAAAATTTCTCTCCGGCCAGTTCATTCAATTAAACAAGAGTTTAAATCGTCAAATAGTCACGGCTGTTAAAAAACAAAACTTTGAGTTAGCCAATGATCTAAAAAATAAAATCATGAGTCTTGATCAAGCACTGAAAAATCAAAATTCCAGCCTTCTTTTGAAACTTTCTGATGCCACAGATCAGGTTCAGCATCTGATTGTCAGTACCCTAAAACATCCATTGCTCTCGAAACCACCTGTAAGAATCGAATGCTACGACCTAGCGCATCTCCAGGGAGATAACTATGTTGGTTCCATGTCAGTTTTTATTAATGGAACTTCAGAGCCTTCACTTTACCGTCACTTTAATATCAAAGGCGAAAAAAGATCAGATCCCCATGCCATGAAAGAAATTATTTCCCGACGTTTAGATCATCCGGAGTGGGGGAGACCGAATCTTTTAGTTCTCGATGGCGGAGTACCCCAGCTCTCCATTGTCTCTTCAGTAATACCTTCAAATATCCCAACGATAGCCTTAGCTAAAAAGAGAGAAACTATTTATTTTTACGACAATAATAAAATCACCTCTCTAAATCTAAATCTTGAAGATCCCGTCCTCAATCTCCTAAGGAACATTCGTGATGAGGCACATCGTTTTGCAACCACCTTCCATATCAAAAAACGCCAAGAGTCGCTCCTCTCGTAATACTCAAGTTTGTCGCAAAGTTGTCGACAAAATTTGGGCTAGCTCTTATATACTGGTATTATGAAAGCCTTTTTAAGGGCAATTTTAATCAATCTTCTGGTCGTCTATCTGGTGGATGCTGTTTATCCCGGTTTCTCGATACTTCATGATGCCAAAACTCTCATTACCGTAGCCGTTATTTGGCTCCTGTTAAACAAGATTGTAAAGCCGATTATCAAGCTTCTCCTTCTCCCGATTAACCTCATTACTCTCAACTTGTTTTCCTGGGCTGTTAGTCTCATCACTCTCTTCTTACTGCCCTTAATCGTCAGCGGTGTCAAGATTTCCCCTTATGACTTTCCTGGGTTTAGTTATCAGGGCTTTAGTATCCCCTCATTCCATCTCAATTTATTCCTGTCATTCCTCGTTGCCTCCAGTTTTTTGAATTTATTTCACAACACAATCGTCTGGATTATCAAGAAAGACTCAGATTAGAGACGCTAGCGTTATAATTGACCCATGAAACTATCACTCATCGTTCAAATTCTCCTTTCGCTGATCCTCATTATCTTAGTTACTCTTCAGTCAAAAGAGACCTCGCTCGGTTCTGGTTTCTCCTCGGTCACCCAGAGCGGCCTTCACACCAAGCGCGGCCCTGAAAAAATGATTTACTTGGTAACAATTGTTGTCGCAATAATTTTTGTGATATTTTCTTTCCTTAATATTGCTATTTGGAAATGATCAAAACCATAAGAGAGAGGGTCTGGTTCATCAAAGGCTTTCTCCAAAAATACAGTAAGCAGATCGTTGTTAGTGTTATTATCACGATTGTTTTTTCTCTTCTCGCAAACATACTTACCAAAAACACCTCCGGTAGAAGAGCGGAAATTAAAATCGGCATTGTCGGTCAGTTCGGCGCCGGTCAGCTCCCTTCATACATTATCGACTACCTAAATGCCGGGTTAGTCTCCATCGACGAAAATCTTCAACCTGTTCCCGGACTTGCCGAAAAATGGGACATTGAAGATGGCGGTAACACCTACACCTTTTATTTAAAACCGGATCTAAAGTGGTACGGAGGGGCAAAAGTTAAAGCCTCGGATATTAAGTTTTCCATTCCCAACATTGTCGTCGAAACTCAAGATCCTAATATTATTAGATTCCGAATTCCTACAAAATTTGCGCCTTTTCTCTCACTTTTAAACATTCCACTTCTAAACTCAAAGGGGGCCATTGTCGGAAACTATGATATTCGTTTAAAACAAAAAAGTTCGGGAATAATTACCCAGATTATCCTTGAATCAGACTCTCAAAAAATAGTTTTTAACGTTTTTTCTACCGCCAAACAGGCAATCACCGCCTTCAAACTAGGTCAATTAAACCTAATACTAGGGCTGCCTTCGGAATACTCAAGTGATCTAACCTCCTACGCTAATCTAAAGGAAAAGACTGATTTTAATCGCGTTGTAATGTTGGTTTTTAACCAAACAGATCCAAATTTAAAAGACAAAAATCTCCGACAGGGGATTGCTTACGCTCTAAATGACAAATCTTTTGGTCAAGCCGAGGCTCTTACCACCATCAATCCAAACTCTTGGGCATTTAGCCCTCTCGTAAAAACCTACGATTACAATATACAGAGAACAAAAGAACTAATCACCGCTCCTGTCGTCCTGGAGCTTGCCACAACCCCAGAACTGCTTCCTGTCGCCGAAATAATTAAATCACGGCTGGACTCGGAACTAATAACCATAAATACCAAAGTCGTAACCTCCACCCCTGATCAATTTCAACTACTACTCACCACCTACAATATTCCTACTGATCCGGATCAATATCGAGACTGGCACTCAACTCAAATCACCAATATTGGTAAGGGAGCCGATGAAAAAATCGATAAACTTCTGGAAGATGGACGTATTAACTTAGACCAAAAAGAAAGAAAGAGAATCTACATTGAATTCCAAAAAACCTTTTCTGAAGAACTGCCCGCCTTGGTTCTTTACCATCCAACCATTATCGACGTCGCCAGAAATAAAGCACACTTTGGAATTATAAGTAGCGGCGGTTTATAAATCAGTGGACCCTGAGGGATTCGAACCTTCGACCTCCTCGATGTAAACGAGGCGCTCTAACCAACTGAGCTAAGAGTCCGACATAGATACTGTGCGCGGGAGAGGACTTGAACCTCCACGCCTTTTAGGGGCACTAGCACCTCAAGCTAGCCTGGCTACCATTACAGCACCCGCGCATAAAACTCATCTGCTTAAAATCTCATAAACTTTATCTCTTTTTCTAGATAAACAGACGACATCGCTATTATAATACAGCTTCCTGATTAAAACCAACGATTCCTTCTTAGCATATCTTAGTTGGTACACTGAGCTTGACTTCGCCTTAGTCAAACATCCATAGATATTTAAGGTAGATTTAAGCACCTTCCGTATCCATTTGATGTGATTCTCGCTAGCCGAAACAAAACTCATACAAAATATTAAACTTGATTTCCATCGAGAATCTTTATAGGCGTATACAGAACCGTCGCCATCAAAATGTCCACGGAGAAAATCAAAAAAATATTTATTAGGAACAAATATCGGCCCAATAGTTTTCGATTTATTAGGAGAAAGTCCAATACCTAACAGGAAACGATAAAGGGATACATCGCTAAATTGAACTCTATAGCACTCGTTTCCGGATCCTGATTTCTTTATCCCAATTTTACATTCACGATGTAGACAAAGTAACAAATTTTTGATTTGTTCAATGTCAACGGAAGAAAAATCAATGTGTCTTCCATCAACGGAAAGACTCCCGTCAGTAACAATTAAACCAACGGCATACGCAAATTGTCGACTCCAGTGTCTAGCATACTTTAATATCTTCACCTAACAAATATTACGCTAAAAAAATCACATTCTCAAGGTAATAGCGTCTACCATTTCGACAACCCATATATTTTACCTCATTAGGTACATATTATGTGGGCGGGGAGGGACTCGAACCCTCATGAGTTGCCTCACAGCGTCCTGAACGCTGCGCGTCTACCATTTCGCCACCTGCCCAACCCTCATATTATCTCATTAAAATAGGCTCCTGTGATAAAATATCTCATTCCAAACCCCTCAGGAGGTGACCTTTGAGAAACGAAAAAGAAATCATTAAAGCTCGGATTCTAACCGAAGAACGAGAAAAGGCCCGTATCGCTTGCAATCTTCTTCAGCAAGCTCAGCACCAAATTCGACTCCAACTGAAACAGGCCATAATCGATCAAGATGCAAAGAAGATTACTTCTTTGCGCCGTCAACTCAAAAAGAACCGTCGGGGCCAGACCGGCCTTCGCCACCTGAACAAAGTTCTTTTCCGTCTCCGTCACTACGTCTAAACGAAATCAGCCACTCCACAAGAGTGGCTTTTTTGATATAATCAAGGCTGTTGCCAAGCTAGCCAAGGTGGTCACGGCGCGAGTCTGAAAAACTTGAGATTGAGGTTCAACTCCTCAGCTTGGCACATTGCACAGCCTATGCGGGAATAGCTCAGTTGGCTAGAGCGTCTCCTTGCCAAGGAGAAGGTCGCGAGTTCGAGTCTCGTTTCCCGCTCAAAAAACGAAGAGGGCAGACATTAAATGAGAGTAGCATGTTCGTCTAGACTGGATGGAACAAAGGTCTAAATTGAAAGAAAATCTAAGATTTTGGAGAATATGGATTGATTCACCGTTAACACCTGCCCTGTTTCGGCAGAGACAATCAAATTCTTTGGAACGGCTATGTTTAAAACCCCCAATAGCTTTTCATTTTTGGCTCCATCAATATTGTAGGATAAACTTCCGTCCGACTCTGTTTTTAGGTCAACTCCGGCTGTTGTGGTAACAACTCCAGATGCAAGCATGTTATCGACTGCCTGTTGGGGCAAAATAGCAACAACATTACTGCCGGCTGGAGTAGTTACGGTAAGTTCCCTTGTGTTGGGGTTAACTGAAAGAGGAAAGTCGCTTTCAACGCTAAACTTTGCCCCTTCTTGCTGAAATTCGAATTTATTTTTACCGCTTCTGATTTTAATTTTTGACTCATTTGTACCATCTTTGACTTCAACCTCATTCTCTTCCTCGAATTCCTCTGGCTCCGGAGTTTCCTCCGGTTCCGGTGTTTCCTCAGGCTCCAGAGTTTCCTTTTCCTCATCTTCATTCTCTTCTTCATTTTCGATCTGCCCAGAAGTTTCCGAACCCTCACCTTTACTGTCTGATTCACCAAGAACATTTTTCAAAATGGCCGAAGAGTCCCTACCTTGGTTGTAGGCCGCAAAGCCTGAAACTATTAAACTTGAAACAAGAAGAAGAGATAAAATTAAAGCAAACCCCCGAATTCCTTTACTGCGCAGTTTTTTCATTGATATCTAAAACTAACACGGAATGTCGAGGCCTGTCAACCTAACCTACTCTTACTGGCTTGGGCTACTAGAAAAATGTACATCTAAATAAAGAATTGTCTTTGGGGTATAATATACCTACGTGAATAGTGAACACCAGCCACATCTTGATTTCGAAAAAAAACTAGTTTCAGAGTATTTCAAACTAGGTTCAATCAATAAAGTCTTTCAGCAACACAAATATAATCTTCCCATTTCCTTTGCTGGTTTTGACCGTGTTCTAAATAAATATGGTGTTGTTAAATCCGCCGGTCCAAACTCAAAACTTTCCGAATCACTTTTCATTCTCAGTCTCCTGGCAAACTACAAAATTCCCCTCGAAAAAGTCTATCATCGCTTTGCGCCAAAATCGATTCAAGTCTCCACTAATACTCTCCATCGCATTCTTCACTACACTCGTTTAGGACTAACTCGCCGACAGGGAGCTGCTCTAATTATCTCGCCAAAGGGCAAACCTCACCAAATTTTGCTTGGCAAAGATCTAAGCCTAACTAAATCGTCACTGGGTAATAGGGGAGATCTCTCACTACCCATGGGTCACTCCAAAATTGGAGAGCCTATCAAAGATACCATCGCTCGTATTCTTCAAAATGAAGTTTTTACCGACAAAGTCGTCAATAAAACTTTTCCCTGGGAAGTTATTCCGAAGCATATCAAACCGGTAATGTACATTAACATTGCCGATATCCAGGTTTCGGTTTACAAACTGGAATTGCCACAAAAACTAAATAAATTTTCCAGTTTCAAGCTCACAAAACTAAAATACACCAGCTTAGACAACCTACCCAAATCAAGTTTTCGTCCGGGAGTTAAAGATATTCTTAATCATTACTCAAATCTATACACCAGCAAATATTCAGAAACACTCGTTCACAACTCGGAACTAAACACCAAAATTTACGCTCTAGCCAAGGAGCCTGTAGAGTAATTCCTCGAAGCTAATGGTAAAATACAACTGATATTGCCGAGTCGTCTAGTGGTAGGACGCCTCCCTTTGGAGGAGGATATCCTAGGTTCGAGTCCTAGCTCGGCAACACTTCGGGACAAATTCGTAAGAACGGTATCTGTTGCCCGCGCGCCCGCCCAATTCAATAAGTATGGCTCAAAAACGCACATATGATCTTGGTAAAGCATCGTCCAAATGCACTTTAAACTGCCTTTCCAGTGCCGAATTGTAATGCTATAATATAGGGTATGTTACGGGTGTATTATCGATATTGCCCTACCGAGCGTCCAGAGGTGAGGCCAAAATGGTTCTCTAAGCAACTGGGGTTAGTTAGTTTTGCCCAAAGTCTGAAGCGAGATATTTCCTCTTTGAGATCAAATAACGTTAGGTGGACTTTGTATATAGATCGATTTGAGGAACTTAATTCTGATGAAAATTGTTTACTTGACAAGCTATCAAAGGAGTTTGATATCGAGATAGTGAAACTGGAAACGAAGAGTAACACAAAAGCGTATCAGTATGTTTTGAACGAAGCCTGTCTAGCTGATGATAAAGACAAAATCTTATTTGTAGAGGACGACTATCTCTGGCTTCCGGAAGCCATACAGGAAATGAACCAGACAATGGACGCGATCCCAGAGGTAGATTATTTAACTCCTTATGACCATCCTGTCAGATATGATTTTGGTTATTATGGTGGAGTCGATTTACCTCATTGGGAAAATAGAATTTTTTTGAATGGAAACCGACATTATCGTTCCCAGGAATCAACCTGTATGACATTTATGACAAGAGGAAGGGTAATCAAACAGGATCGAAATTTACATCTGATGTACTCTCCGGGAGATAAAAAATGTCCCAATGACAGAGAGCTATTTAGAAGATTGCAACATTTGGGTGGTAACATTCATAATATAGATGAGAAGAGACTTCTGCTTGGACCAATGCCCTCTTTGGCAACCCATGTGCATGAGCCGTATTTGGCTCCAACAATTGATTGGGAAAAATTGGCCAGTGCAATCAAGAAAGAATATCAAAAATTGATTAATAGTTTATGACAGCTGAAATGATATACAGCCCAAAAGAAAGACCAGTAGTAGCAAAAAACATCTCTTACTCATTAGAGAATGGTGAAGTTTTGTTGGAAAATATTGAGCTTTCGATAAAAAAGGGCGACAGAATTGCTTTAGTGGGTAAAAATGGTGCTGGAAAGTCTACTCTTATGAAGTTACTTGCTGGAGTGATAAAACCATCCTCTGGTTCAATTGACTATTCTTCAGTGGCTTATGTAGATCAACTTGACGAAGGTATTTCTGATGTGGGAGATAAAACTCTTATGGAATATATAAGTTCAATAAATGATGAATGGTGGCAAATCCAACTTCACTATGAGAAATTATTTGGGAAAGAAATACCTGACCTAAGTAGAAATCTAAGACAGCTTAGCGGCGGCGAATTCATGAGATTAAAAATCGCGATTGCCACATACAAAAATCCGGAAATTTTATTATTGGATGAACCGACAAACCACCTCGATATCGTTTCAAAAGAAATACTTCGAAATTTTGTTGATCAATTTTCTGGCGGTATCATGGTTGTATCACACGACGTTCATTTTATTGATGAAGTAGCAAAAGAGGTGTGGGAACTGTCCGACCATAAACTGACAAAACATGGAGGAAATTATCAGGACTTTCTGCAACACAAGGCAACTGAAAACGAAGCGAGAGAAAGACGGTTATCAGAATCGAGACAAGAAATGGTAAAGGCCAAAAAAGCTTTAGCTAAAGAACAAAAAAGGGCGGCTAGATCGAGAAGAACCGGTAAAAAACTAGCGGGTGATAGAAGTATGTCTAAAATTGAGAAGGGGTATTTCAAGAATAAAGCCTCTGCCAACGCAGGAAGGAAAGAGGAAGAACTAAAAGAAAATATTGAACAAGCATCAGAAAAAATTGAGGCAAACTCTGAAAAGAAAAAACGCGTAGCTAGGATATCCATTACTGAGGGCGAAAATGTTCGTGGAAAAAGATTATTTTGTATCCAAGAAGGGACCTTATCAATTGATAACAGAAGACTTGTTGAAGGAATCAACTTTTTGATAAAGTATGGAGAAAGATTGTCTCTGACCGGAGAAAATGGTAGTGGAAAGACAATGCTGATCAAGGCGATACTGAAAAAAACTGGAAGCTCGACCGAGCTAACCGGACAAGACATGTTTAGATCTCCAGATTTTTCAGGACTTTATATTAGCCAAAGATATGATCAAATAGATCGTGAAAAGACCCTACTTGAAAATATGTATTTAGCTAATCCTGGTATAGATATGCAAGTGGCAAGAAGAGCCCTTGGTAATTTGTTATTTAGCGATAAACATGTAGTTGAGAAATTGGCAAAAACTCTTAGCGGTGGTGAAACTGCTCGATTAGCTTTTGCAATGGCAAGCGTCGCACCAGTTGATATTCTAATTCTCGATGAACCAACTAACAATCTTGATGTTGAGACCATTGGAATCATTACGGACGCTCTAAAACAATTTACTGGAGCCATTTTAGTTGTTTCCCACGATATAGACTTTTTAAGACAGATTGGTATAGAAAAATCGTTCTTAATTAAAGATCATAAATTTACCGAAATGAAGACCAAACCATCGGATGATGGCTATTACGCTGAATTGCTTAAATAAAAATGAAACCGGTTGTTATTTTATCTGGTGGGGTGGGATCTAGGCTGGAAGAAGTTGGCAGGTTAATTCCTAAGTTTTTACTACCCGTAAACTCGGAAATTTTGTTATTGAGAACGTTGAGACAAGCTCACAAGGCTGGTTACGATCGAGTAATCATCTGTACAAAAAAGGAATATTCAGAAAAAATGACTAACCTCATCAATCATTTTGAAAACAACGACGAGAAAATTGATATCGTTATTTCTCAACCAACTTTAATTGATTCACTGAGAGATATAGAAAAACTTCTTCCTGACCAAAAAGAATTCATATTGGTACTTGGAGATATTTTCTATATAGATAATCCATTTTTAGGATTAGTGAAAAAAGAAGATAACGGAGATTTATTGGTCGGAAAAAAGATATTAGATAAAACGGAATTAACTAAGGGAGGGGTTATAGAACGAGAATACGAAGATAAAATTAAGAGAGTAGTAAAAAAACCGACGGTTGGAATAAAGCAAGGCGTGAGATGGTCGGGGATGGCCTTGTGTGGCGAAAATTTTTTTTCGGATTTAAGTGAGCTTGCAATAAAGATTTTACCCTCACAATTCAATTTGGAGGACATTTTTGAATATAGAAACTTAAAGTATCATCATAGCCAGATTAAAGACAACTCTGATTTTGTAAATATTAATTCGCCATATCACCATATTTATGCAAATTTAATGGCGCTTGCACACAACAATCAGATTGATGAAAAGGCAAAAAATGTGGTTTCTCTTTGTGCCGCGGAAATACGAGATTTAATATTGCATTCAGGTCAACAGCTATGAAAATTGTTTTCATTGAACCAAACCTGAAATCTGTGTCTGGTCATGTATACGAGGCGACTAGAGCTTTATTTAATTATTTGAAGAATTATAACGAACTACAATCTTTTTTCGTTAGCCATAAGGACGCCAATCACGACGTAATAAAAAATCTAGTAGGAATAATCCCTGGATATAGCTTGTCATGTTTTGAAAAAGGAGAAGATGAGGTAATTATCAGTGACCTAACGAATATAATTAATTATCATGATTTAACCAAAAATGATGTCATTGTATTTTTAACTGGACATCTAAGAGAAGTGAGAGCCGCAAACGAGATTGTTAAAAACAACTTAAACTCTCCACAATTCATTATTCAGATTCATCAATACTATCCACCTTTTCCCGAAGCAGATATGATTTTGGATGAAAATGTTAATAGGAAATTAGAACAGGAATATCGAAAAATATTCAACGAAATTGACAAAAATAAAGTTGATATTGTGACAACTCCAATAAAAACTTTAGCAGATAAAATATTTTCAACAACTTCTTACCTGCCTAAGTTGTTTCCAGTTCCGTTTGCCTCAATGAAATTTCCAACAAAACATAATCCTGATTCAATTAAGATTGGATTTTTTGGCGACGGGAGAAAAGAAAAGGGCATACTGGAATTTATTCGCTTTGTTGACGTATCTAAAAACGATGAGAGATATCACTTTACTGTACAGATTCAAAATCCACGTGGATTTTCAGATGATGAAAAAATAGAGATAAATAATTTGATAAATAAAATTCAAATGAACAAGAATGTGAATATTTTACGAGATCCTCTTCCCTCAAGAGAATATTACAAAAACTTATGTAATTGTGATGTTGTTTGTATGCTTCATGATCCTAAACATTATTGTATTAGACTTTCAGGAATAGCTGTAGAGTGTGGGATTTTGGGAATCGCTGTTGTTGCAAGAATTGGTTCGAGTGCGGGAAATTGGATTAGTGAAGAAAAATTATTTGGAGAGCTCATTTTTGACGATGACCTTGATGGTCCGATAGAGAGATTACATTCTATAATTTTAGAAGTAGAAAATCTGAGGAAAGTAAATAATCTTTCAGAAAAATGGAAGAATGAATATTCAGCAGAAAATTATTTTAATAACCATCTATTACCTCTAATAACAAAATGAGTAATAACAAACCAATATTAACAGTAGCTATCCCTACTAGAAATAGACCTGAATACCTGAGGCAATCTCTAAATAGTGTTCTTAACCAAGACTTTCAAGATAAAAGAATTATTGTGATTGATAACGCTCCAGATATTGACGTCAAAGACTTAGTAGATGAGTTGGGTAAGGGAAAGGTTGGGTATGTCAAATTTGACGAAAATCTGGGGATAATCGGAGGGTGGAATAGAGCTGTAGAAGCGTGTGATACAAAATACTTATCTATTTTCCATGATGACGATGTGATGTTGCCAGGATTTCTAACTAAATCTATAAAGGCACTTGAAGAACACCCAACAGCTATGATGAGCTATACACAAGCCAATAAGGTTGATCCAGAACTCAAACACCTCTCCATTTGGTCGGATTTATATCCAAATGAAGGTTTGATTAGAGGTCAGGATTATTTGTTATATTCGATTGAAAATGGGTGCTGTGTAACAATTGCCCCAACGGTAGTAATAAGAAGAAGCGTTTTTGATAAAGTGGGAAAATTTACTGATGAATTGTGCTATAACTCTTTTGATTTTAATATGTGGATAAAAATTGCTAGTGAATTTGATCTTGTTTTCACTAAAGAAATTTTAGTAAACTACCGCCTTCACGAAAAGCAAATGAGCAAGGAGCATTGGTTTACAAAGGGATATCCAACAGGCCGACTGGCGACAATGATTGAATTAATAAAGGGAGCCGTTTTAATGCTTCAGAAAGAAAATATTAAGAGAGATGCCGAGAAAACTACCTATTTAGTAAATAAGATAAAGGAGTTCGACAAGTTGGTGGCTGAGTACGCAAAAAATTTAATTCCAGGTATTTAATTACTCTATATTTAAACTAATAATTTATGAAAGAACAGGCTAGAAAAATTTATAAGTTGCTTCAGCTAAACGTCCTAAATTTTGTCCACTTTGATAGAATAGTTGACTTGATCAACAAAGAGAATCCGGACATCGTAACATTTCAAGAAGTTAGTGAAAATAACTTAATGCGATCGAGTTCATTTGCAGATACATCAGCCTATACCGGAAAAGATTATATCCAGGAACTGACCAATCGAACAAATCTTAAATATGGTCAATTTTTTAAAAGCTGGGGAGTAAACTTCAGCAACAATACAAAAAGTAACTGGGGTGTCGGAATATTCTCTAAGTATCCAATTGTTGACTATAACTATTTTTACGATCAACAATCTCCGACATATTTCATTTCAGAGAAAGAACGCGATCCTTTTTTCATGAGTGAAAATAAAAAAATAAGAGATGTTTATTCTATGCAGAAACCTTCGGCTTTCGCATGTGCACTTTTGTCGCTTGATAATGTTTTAGTAAAAGTTTATACAGGTCATTTCGCAATTAGTGAACTGTGTACTGAGACACTTCAAAGAATAAATCAAGTTAAACAGTTAATAAGCTTTATTGATAACCAGAAACTTTTTCCCACCATTATCTCTGCTGACTTCAATATGACTGAAGATGGGCTGAGCATATCTTCATTGAAGAGCAGGTATACATACCTGACACCTAACATAAAAAATACTCTAAATAAGAAAATTCATCCTGCTTTTGACCAGAATAGAGCGATTAGGGGCTTAGTATTTGAAGATCTTAAAGTTGACCATGTATTTGGAAAAAAAATTAATTTAATAGAATCCTACACAGATGAAGATTCACACGTTTCCGACCATTTACCTGTGTTTGTTAAATTTGAAATAAACTCATGAAAATAGAACAATTTAAAAAATTACAGAGGAGTTGCAGAGAAAATATATTAAAAATGACATCCGAAGCCGGATCTGGCCACCTAGCAGGCCCGCTTGGAATTGTTGACATATTGATCTATCTTTATCATGAAAGAATGTCAGAAGACGATGATTTTATTTTATCTTGTGCACATATGGTACCGGCGCTTTATAGTGTATTAAACTCTAAAAACGTTATAGGTGACGCAGAATTACTAACATTGAGGAAGTTTAAAAGTCGACTGCAAGGTCACGCTACAAAAGACGCTAGTTTAAGAATACCTACAACTGGGGGAAGCCTAGGACAAGGAATCGGATATGCATCAGGAATGACTCTGTCAAAAAGAATTAAGGGGAATAAAACGCATACATATTGTTTGATATCAGACGGCGAACTTAATGAAGGTAGTACCTATGAAGCTATGTTATTTATCAATAAATTTAATCTTTCAAATCTGACAGTTATCGTTGATTACAATAATATACAACAAACCGGGTTTGGAGAAGATATTATGCCCCTACCCAATCTCACAAAATTTTTCTCTTCCTTTAATAATTTTTCTGTAATTAATTGTGATGGAAATAGCTTTGAAAGTCTTGAAGAGGCTTTTTCAAGACTTGATAAAGAACATCCCAACATCATTGTGTGTAAAACTGTAGGAGGAAAGGGTGTTAGGATGCTTGAAAATAATCAGCCATATCATTCAAAGGTTCTCACAAAAGATGAGCTCAATATTATTATTGGTAATGAAAAAGAATGGACATTAAATTAACTGATAAAAAAGTAACGCGAGATGGTATGGGAGAGGCTTTAATTGAAATATTCCAAAGTAATCCTAATGCAATAGCACTTTCTGCTGATATAGGAGCGGCATTTAAGCTAGATACAGTAAAGAGTATTTTTCCTGATCGGTATATTGAATGTGGAATCTGTGAACAGAACATGATATCTGTTGCGGCGGGGATGAGTTACACAGGTCATGAACCAATATGTGGATCGTTTGCGGAATTTTTACCAATGAGATGTCTTGACCAGATTAGGGTATCTGTATGCATGAATAATGCCAATGTAAAAATGATTGGAGGCCATGCTGGACTATCATACGGTGGTGACGGAGAAACTATCCAAGAGTTTGAAGATATAGCGGCGATTAAATCGTTACCTAATATCCATATTATGGTTCCATCAAACGCAAACGAAGCTTACGAAATGACTAAACTAGCTTTTACAATTAAAGCACCTGTATACCTTAGAATCACTCGCGAAATTGAACAAAATTTTGAGTTGAAAAATAAAAAAAGCCTTATTAATAGCAAAATTAAATCTGGTAAAAATATAGGAATAATAGGTAACGGTCCGCTTCTATATAAAGCCTACAACTTAGCAAGGATGATCGAAAAGTCAACCGGCATAAATCCAAATGTTTACAACCTGTCATACATTAAGCCGTATCCAGTAGAATTCATTAATTCAATCTTGAATAAAAACAAAATTGTCATTACTCTAGAGGATCACCAACTAAATGGTGGGATTGGAAGCATTGTGACTGAGGTTGCCGCAGAGAATAACCCTAAACCGATATTGAAATTTGGTATCAATGACCGTTTTGGTGGATGCGGAACACGCGAAGAAATTGACAAGGAATTAGATGTGGATCTAGACTCACTATTTAAGAAATCAATACAGTTTATTGATAAATTTTTGAAAATTTCGTGATTGACCCCAATCAAGTGGTGGCGAACCATAAGACGCGAGAGTATTGAGCGGTGACCCAATAGATTAGTAATGGTCCTGAAAATAAGTTCGGATTTCGCTATAACAGACAACAAATATAACACGCATGCTAAACTGAGCAATGAAGAATAAGATTATGGCCATTATCGCTCGAAAAATAGGGGATAAATCACATTTTTTGGCCCTTCGAAACAATCCAACCGATCCTATTCACGGTGGTGATTTTTATTATGTGGTGACAGGAGGTGTTGAAGCCAAAGATAGAAACGAGGAAGATACTGTTAGGAGAGAAATTGATGAAGAAACTGGAATTCAAAATATTTTAGCAATCAATAAATTATCAATAACAAAAGAATATACAGATGCATTTGGAGATATTTGTAAAGAAAATGTTTATGGTGTTATCACAAATCAGGAAGTTGAACACTTAAATAAAGAGAATATTGAGTACTTGTGGTTAACAAATGAGGAATTTGTAAAGACTATTCGCTGGTATGGTCCAAAAGAAGAAATTGCGTCATTGTTAGTCGAGATTGATTCCATGTTTCCGAATCAATATTGTGATTTCTGAATATGTCAACAAGATAACTTTTCTATAGAAAAAGATTGGTTATTTGTATACCGCGATCATTTGGCGGATGACCATATCTTCCCATTTCTCGATATGATCGGTAGTGAAGTCAAACCAAACGCGGATAAAATCTTCTTTGAGCAGTTTCCTGAGCCTACCAACTTCCGGATCTTGGAGATATATATTTTCCTCGTCCAAACCAACCACCACTGAATAGTGACCGTCTGCCAAATCATCTTCGTCGTAATCAGCCCTACCTCTTGTCATCCAATTCACGATTACCGGGGCTTTTTTGTCTAGAGCGATCTGAATGTCATCAAACGAAGCAAAATTCTTAATTTCTACCTTTAGGCCTTCTCCTTCTAGAGTCCTTTTGATATCTTCGTCACTAATACCCAAGTCATCATCTTTGTTGGAGAGAATAGCCACTTCAGCCTCAGATTTTTCGATACCATAGAAATCTAAGACCATTTTGATGACGGCCGGACCACAAAAACTACCATGAAGAGTTTCTTGAAAAGGTTTGACGGGAAGTAAATTAGTATCCATGCCTATAATGTACTAGTTAAGAAATATTTCCGCTCAACAATTTTGTCTAATAACTGTGTCTTGGCGGTCTTTAGAGATTCGTAAATTGTAGTTCCGGCCGCCCCCTTATGACCCCCACCATTTTTTCCAACTGACATAGCTATTAAGCTGACATCATATTTACTTTCGTCTCTCGTTCTTAGACTGACAGTAACCACATTAGGTTCTGCCTCAACCAAACTGGCAACCACATCCCAACCAACCACAGATCTCAAAGTATCACCAATAAGGCCTTCCATGGCATCCTCTTTGGACAAATTTCTTTTTTTAATCTCCTCGAAAGGAATAATCGAAAAAACTACCCTATCGTTAAGATGTTTTTCAAGTGAAGACAAGGCCAGTCCTGTTAATTCAAGTTCAATTGGTTTTTTATAGTTTTCTAATTCAAAAACAAACTTATGGTAATTTGGATAAATCTTAACCAGTTCCGAAGCTATCCGCAGTGTTTCCGGTGACGAATTAGGATACTTAAAACCGCCCGTATCGGCATAGATACCCAAGAGCAAGTACAAGGCCATATCTTGATCAATTTCTACATTCCAAAGTTTGAAAAGGATATAGAGTACTTGACTTGTTGACGAACTTTCAGCGTCGATTAAGTTAATATCTCCAAAACCTTCATTGGTTCGATGGTGGTCAATCACAATCGTCTTCATTCCTTCGGGGAAACTCACCCCTGATCGTGATATTTGGGTTGGCAAAGAGCTATCCAAAATAATGAATAGGTCAAATTCTTTTGGTTCAATCTGGGAATAGCTTTTATCCTGTATCCACTCTCTATTCGGTAATGACATCAGATTTTCAGGATACTGAGAGTCTCCGATTATGGCCGTTACCTCTTTACCCAACTTTTTTAAAGCCCCGGTCATCGCCAAAACCGACCCCACACTATCTGGATCAGGATACGGATGGCAGTGGAGGAGTACTCGACTAGAGTTTTTTATGGCCTCCAAAATGATTGGGGCCAATCTTTCAATTTCGGACATAGCTACATTTTACCCCAAAGAGGTGCGGGGTCCATATGGTTGTGTCTTCCCCCACAAACATATTGCTCTCTATCCCAGATCTATGTATATTGATCTCATGTCTGAAGGATACATTTCTGAAACACAACAAGGAGATAATAGGATTGATGAACAGTTACGTAGCCGCATAAGAAACAACATTAATCTTGTAAAGAACCAAGAAAAAACACCTCTCGACAGAGAGATTAGAATTTTCGGAGACACTTTTGAAATGGTAGCTTTGGCGGAAAATCATCAGAACCACCCGGAAACACAAATCCAACAAGATCTCAGAAAACTAATTGAAAAAATTTATCAAAACGCAGAGCTCATTCTTGGAACAGCTCACGAAAGACCGAGCAAACCGGACAGTATCAGTGTTACCTTCGATAATCAGGGAAAACTGGTCATCGACGAAGTTGTTGAACTCAAATCCTCAAACAACGCCTTTATTCATGGGCTCAAAAAAGAACAGCCCGCAAAAACTCTGGAAACCATTGGTGCTGTCGTCACTATCCTTAATCGGCTCAAAAAAGGAGAAGAGACAACCAAAATACTCCCCAAAGATAGTGATTTATCCTTAGACAAGAGAATCAAAAGAGACGTTGAACTCAAAAAAATAAAGGAGCAGGTGCTCTTAATTACGAAAGACAAAGGCCCTATTACTTTTTCTCCCGATATGATTTATCGCATCATTGTCCCCAAAGGAGAAGAACTACCCACCTTTAATCCTCGTCTCCTCGAAGAATTTGGTTATGCTGTAACCTTAAAAATTTCTCATAGCGACTTCTCCAAAAAAGATATTCACGGCATCATTAATAAAATTACCTCCGAAGAGTCTATTTATCATTAACAGAAATTAGTTTAGAATGTCTTCTTATGGACAACAAAGCCACCCAAACAACACTACCTGCGGGTACAAACGAAGAAGTTACCAATCTCTTTACCATTGAAAACCTAATCAAAACCCACATCTCACATATCGAGACGGTCAAAAACGAGCTCAGCAAACAAGTTGAGATGATGAACGATATTCAAAACAACGACCCGGAATTCAAAGAAGCTGCTGACCAAGGCAAAGAAGTAAATAAAAAAAAGGCCGAAGCTAAACAGAACCTCCTCAAATCTCCCTCAAACGCTTCTCTGAACCAAAAGATCAAGGATATGCGTCAAGAACTAAAGGAGCTTAAAGGAGCTCTATCAAACTACCTGCAGCAGTATCAAAGAATTGCCGACACCGACCAAATCGAAAGTGAAGATGGAGAAGTTCGTCAAATCGTCTATTCTGCTCGTCTGGTAAAACTCACCTCAAAGTTCAGTAAATAGCTAAGCTGGCTACAAATCCGCTCTTATAGGGTGTATAATAACCAGGTTAATCGCTTGCCCGGCGTCTAAAAACCGCCCAAACCCAAACTATGTTAAATATCAGAAATATCGCGGTCATCGCTCACGTTGACCACGGCAAAACCACTTTAATTGACGCTTTCATTAAACAGTCTCATATTTTTCGTGATAACGAAGAAGAGATGACCGAAACCTGCCTTCTGGACAGTAATGTCTTGGAGAGGGAAAGGGGTATCACTATTCTTGCTAAAAATATTTCCGTTAACTACAAAGGTACCAAGATCAACATCATCGACACTCCTGGTCACTCCGACTTTTCCGGTGAGGTTGAACGTACTTTAGGTATGGCCGATGGTGCTCTTCTTATTGTTGACGCCCAAGAAGGCCCCATGCCTCAAACCAGATTCGTTCTTAAAAAAGCTTTTCAGTTGAATCTCAAAGTCATTGTTGTCATCAACAAAATCGATAAGCCCAATGCCAACATCTCCGCCACCGAACATAAAATTGGCAATCTTTTCCTTGAATTGGCAACCAGAGACGATCAACTTGAGTATCCTGTCCTCTATGCGGTTGGTAAAACAGGTAAAGTCTTCAAAACTATTCCCGAAGACTTCAATCAGGAAGGTAATGTTATTCCCTTACTCGATGAAGTTCTAAACTACATTCCGGCTCCCACCAACGACGAAACTGGTTCTTTCAAGATGCTTTGTTCTTCTCTAAACTACGACAGTCATCTCGGAAGAATCATGGTTGGCAAAATTTTTAGAGGAACTATAAAACCAGGACAAAAAGTTTTGTTACTAGGTGAAACTAATAAACCGGGAACCATCGACAAGGTCTTTGTTTCCAAGGGTTTGGAAAGATGTGAAGTTCCGGAAGCCAGTGCCGGTGATATCGTTTCCCTTACCGGTCTTTCTGATGCCAAAATTGGCCAAACCATTTCCACGGTAGGGGACACAGAGTCTCTGCCTAGTGCTGAAATTACCGAACCAACTCTTCATATCACCGTTGGACCAAATACTTCTCCTTTATGTGGACGAGAAGGTGAATTCACTACCGCCAGACAGATAGAGGAACGATTGGCACGGGAACTGGAAACAAATCTCTCTCTAAAACTTGAAAAACTCGAGAGTGGTAAATACCAAGTCTCGGGAAAAGGTGAACTTCATCTCGCCGTCTTACTTGAAACCTTAAGACGTGAAGGCTATGAAGTTGAAGTTGGCAAACCGGAAGTCATCTATAAAACCATCGACGGACAGAAATGCGAGCCTATGGAAGAGGTCAACATCGTCGCCCCCAAAGAATATCTCGGTACCATCACCCAAGAAATAGGTAAAAGACTGGGACAGTTAAAACACATGGATCCAATTAACGATCAGGAGGTTGAGTTTGTCTACATCATGCCCACTCGCACCATCCTTGGTTTAAGATCCCTTCTCCTCACCGCCACCAAAGGTACCGTCATCTTCAACTCTCAGTTTATTGATTTCGAACCAGTTGGTCCATTTCTCCCCAAAATGAGAAAGGGCGCCCTTATTGCCTCAGACTCAGGTGAAGCCCTTTCCTATGGCCTTCAGGCGGCTCAGGAACGTGGTGTTACCTTCGTCGAGCCAGGTGAAAACATCTATGAAGGTCAGGTTGTTGGCATGAACCAAAAAGAGGAAGATATCGAGATCAACGCTGCCAAGGGTAAACATCTTACCAATATGCGTTCCAAATCTAGTGATGGTGTCATTCAGCTCACTCCGGCTATCAAATACTCTCTCGAACAATGTCTCGACTTCCTTGAGTCTGACGAATTACTGGAAATTACTCCCAAAAGTCTTCGTTTGCGCAAAAAATACTTAACCAGCATTGAACGCCGTCGACACAGAGAAGAACTAAAGAATATTTACTAAAACAAAAACCCTCCCAAAAAGAGGGTTTTTTGTGACCCGGCCGCGACTCGAACGCGGGACCTACTGCTTAGAAGGCAGTCGCTCTATCCAGCTGAGCTACCGGATCATGGTGCCGAGAGAGGGGGTCGAACCCTCATGGGATTGCTCCCACAAGTTTTTAAGACTTGTGTGTATACCATTCCACCATCTCGGCGCACACGTATATTTTAACTCAAAAACCCCCGAATGATTAGGAGATGAACCTACTAGGCATTAGTGTATAATTGGCTCAATTATGTTAGAGCTGGACAGAATTCAAGGATATGTTCCGACCTCAGATGAAATCTTAGAGTGTCTTTCCATTAGTTCTCCAAAGGAGTGTAGAACCGCCGTACTAACGAGATGTAAAGAAATCTATCAGGATGCCTTGTCAAAAAACAAAATCGACAATTTCAATACCGAGTACAATTTTATTCTTTGTCCATCTTCCTCATTCTTCAAGGTTTTTGTAGATATGGGTTATGGCAACCAAGCCTTGGTAATCTCTGATGACTACGGTCAAGAAAAACCCTATTTCCTTATTTTTGAAGATAAACTACCCCCGGAATACTACAAGTTGGCGGCATATCATGAATCAATAGAGTACAAACTGGTCTCATATGGAATGGATCAAAGAAAAGCCCATCTCGTCGCCTCACTTTCCGAACTTAATATGGCTAAAACACTGAATATCGGCGATCAATATCTTGAGTTCATAAAATCAAACTACCCAGAAAAATTCCAAGAATTGATAGATGTGGAAGATATCCTACAAGAAATGGTTTGAGCCGGGAATGTGAAATGGCTCGGACGGGATTTAAAGAATTACGAGAAATTGCTAATCAAATTACCGCTCTTGATGCCAAGTGTCAAACAATCCCATTCATATGCTAGAATTGCTAGAATATTCATCAATTGCATGCCTACATGCAAAATTCGTACTTTACCTTAGGAGGTTAGGTTGAGTAATCAACACGAGAATAAAGAATTTCGCGAAGCGTGTAAGTCAGTTGGTGTCAGGGGGAAGGATTGGCAGGGTAACAAGGCTCTGCAAGATTGCTCAAAAGCATTTCATAATGCTTTTCAGGGATATGAGCGCTCTAATATGAGTTACTCGGAGATTTCGAATTGGGTTAGGGATTGGTGGAGCTTGAACGACCATAAATATAGCGGTTGGTGATAATAGGCATCCTGTAAAGGATGCCTTTTTGTCGTCGTATAATAATATACATAATGACTGAAAAAATTATTTCACCAAAAGAATTTGAGCATGGTTTGCAAGATATTATCGGTAAAAAGTTAACTGATTTTTATTACACCACCGATAGTTTGGTTACCTTTTTAGCAGGAAAAAAATTCCAAAATGACAAAGGGACAACTGACAGTGAATTTGATTTAATGATATTGGGTGGCTGGGAATATGTTAAAGATGGAAAGACTATTGAAACAAGTATCCCTCAATCTACTGACGAAAACATACCAGCACTAAGAGGAAGACTTGATGATTTAATTAACAACCTCCACCCCACAAAAATAAACTCAATCTCTATTTCTGATGACGGAATAACGGCTGAGATTGTCCTAGACAATGGGGGTATGTTTAAAGTTCATGGCAACGATGATATGTTTTTAAGTTTCTCTCATAAAACCTTCGACAACAACGGCAAGTTTATAAGTGCGACACATCTGAGACCAGACGAAGAAACTGGGAAGTTGATGTTAGTTCAAGCACCATAAGCAAGCAAGATTGAGGGTAATTCCATACACCAGTGAGCTAGTGACTGTCTTTTCGTCGGACTAAAAAATGGATCCAAAAAAATCATAAAACAATCAGTGAATTAAGATTTCAATTACTGATCCGGTGATAAAATTAATCAAATTATGGACTATACAATAAGACTGGTTAAGAAAGAGGATATTCCAACCCTGGCAACGATATACAAATCTTATGATGAATACTGGACTCAAGAGAGTGCCGAAATGTTTTTCGAATGGTGGTTTAATCTCCAACAGGATCTCTTTTTTGTTGCGACTTTTGAATCAAAACCAATTGGAGGCATCGTGGCTTCAGTTAAACCTTGGTGGAAAGGTAAAACTCTCACGGACTGCGAACTGTTCGTCCACTCAGACTACCAGAAACAGGGTGTGGGGAAAAAACTATTAGAAAAACTTATTGCCGAAGCGATTATTAAATATAAAATTATCGAGTTTGAATGTTTAGTGGACAAAATCCAAGAGTTTCCTCTTAATTGGTACAAGAAACTTGGTATGACAGAAACGAGTCTAGTTCATATTGCCGGAGAGCCGGAAGAAATACTAAAGAAACTAAGTTAGAAGTGTATTTTGGAGCGGGTGAGGGGAGTCGGACCCCTTTCATCAGCTTGGAAAGCTGAGGTAATACCGGTATACGACACCCGCTTATCAAAGTATTTTACCAAACAATGTCGGGGTGGTGAGACTCGAACTCACGACCCCTGCGTCCCAAACGCAGTACTCTAGCCATCTGAGCTACACCCCGATGCCTATATTTTACCTCAAATGATGTAAAATATATAAGTTCATTCACATGCATGAACACAATTTATGGTGGTTGTAGCTTAGCTGGTTTAAAGCGCCTCCCTGTGGAGGAGGAGATCGCGGGTTCGAATCCCGTCATCCACCCAATAATGTGATATATATTGATATATCAATCTATATGTAACTATTTCATACCTAAATCAAAATGGTGTAGAATACAACCATTATTAGTTTTTCAAAAAAATGAAAAATGAAAATGAGACTGCAGAGGTTATTAAGTCTCCAGAAGAAGTCGCAAAGGAGCCAACAGCTGAAGTTCTTGGTAATTTTACAGAGATGTCTAGAGGAAAATTTGGAGGAAGCGACCTTAGTCCTACCAAGCGAAAGCAATAAGTCTATTGGATGAAATATGTCGTGAATAAATTGAGTGTACTTCTGTTGGAACAGGATCAAAAAAAAGGGTTCAATACGGTAGCATATAACCATAAAACAGACAAGCTTATGGCTATACGTCCGAAGGAGTATTCCATATTAAAATTTATTTCCGATTCTAATGGTTTGAGCTCGGAAAATATTGAGGCCATGGTGCACAAATTACAAATAGATGTAACTGAGGCTGAAAAAATAGTATCGGAACTTATTAAACAGGGAATATTGCAAAGTTGTGATTAAACAAATATTTTTAGATAGCAATATCGTTGATTTTAATTTTGTTGATGGCCTTCCGGAAAGATCGTTTCCGGAAAAAATTGATTACCGGAATGCAGACAGTATTCTAGTTGGCTACTTTGCTAACTATGACGGATTGGTCACGTCTGATAGCTTGTCACAGATATTTGCCGGCAACAACCTGACCAAGTTAGTAAACAGTAACTCTGATTTCCTTTTGTTTTTTCTAGAAAAAAAGACAAACCGACTTCGTATAGTCCTAGATCAATCAAACTCTATACCATGTTTTTTTTCGTACCTAAACGGACATTTGGTAGTATCTACTCAATTTACCAAAGTTGTTGGAGAGGTAAAGAAGAATACAAAATTAAATGTTAATTTTGATGGACTTATTACTTGGCTACTATGGGAATGGCATGCTACAGAAAAAACTCTGTTTGAGGAAATCAAGGTTATTCCACCAGGAAGTGTCGTGGATATAGATTTGAATAACAAAAAATTAAAGGTTGAATCTATGGTTGACTTGCAGGGATTTTTAGCAAATACCGGTGAAAAATACACAAACACGGTTGCCTTTGCTCAAGACTGGAAAAAAATGATGCTACAGATTGTGGCCGACAGAGCAAAGAAAATATTAGATAAAAAGACCACCTGTGATCTATCCTCCGGATTTGACTGCACCCTGGTTGCCTATTCTCTACATAAGATACTAGGCAACCAACTAACCTGTAATTCCAAAGTGTCCGACATAACAAAGGAAGAAACAGACATAAATATTATGAATAAGTTTGCAAAACTTCATAAAATTAAACTTGAAACAGTTGATACAACAAAATTCGATCAATATGAAGCAAATCTGTCTTCCGATTGGAACAAACACGATCCCTTTCAAATTGCTGCAACCGGCTTCGAAAACTACCTAAAGATATTAGAGAATAAGGGCGTGAAAGTACAATTTACAGGGGAGGGAGGGGACGAATCATATTCTGCCTCCGAAATGGATCTATCTGAAACATTTCCCGTACAAAACAGTTATTTTATCAATGTAATGTACCTGAAGAAGATGGGTTTAGAAAGATTATTTACCAAAGGGGCAGTAGACTTCTCTCTCAGCAAGGATCGGTTCGATTCCAGAAAAGAATATCCAATGATCGTTCCTACCTCATCCGCAGTACCCACAGAAAATACATTTTGGAGTGTGTGGGAAAAAGACATTTGGATGATGAACCCCTTCTATGATACGCGTTTGATTTCACTTGCCAGAAGGATGCCGGAATCAATTAAGGGTCTCAAACAAGATAGGAAATTTACAGTTCTTAGTAATTTACCGGATATATTTCCTAAAGATATGTTTGTGGATAAATTCGGGAGAGAAAAAGCATTTCTTGGCTTCGCTAAAAAGCAGAGAAAATTTGTCTTGGAAATATTGGAAAATTCGGCTCTTGACAAGCTAGGTGTAATAAGCAAAGACGCCATTGTTAAAATGGTAGAACAAGAAAAAAGTGATCTGGACGATCCAGAATTTGCCATCGTGTTTCAAACCATGATGCAACTCGATTGGTTCTTGCAAAAAAACCAAAACTGATTCTTGGCTAAGTTAAAATGGTTGGTGGCATATTAGGTGTATTATCACTCTATGCCAATCGCTCCAGAATTAAAGAAACTGCCAGAGATTATCGGAAAATTTAACCGTGCTGGTATGACATCCGAGTTGATTAATGCCCTGATCAAGGAGGAAACAAATAGGGATCTCGTTGACGACGCAAGAAGGCTTCTGATTGAGTTTGGCGGAGACGAATTGGTTGATATACAAGGACTGGAAAACATACCTAAAAAGACTGGTTGTTTAGTAGTTTTTAATCATCCCAATATGGATGTCTTGCTACCTGCGATGTTGTCTTTAATGGTAAAGGTCCACGACAATGGTGGTCACACTCCAACAATTTTAATGGGTGGTGAAATTCCCTTACTCGCTAAATTTAACGACACATACCCTTTGCCCGGATCTATTAAGTTGATTAATAGGTTCCATCGGCTATACCCTGAAAATATAATTTCAGTACCTATCTCTACCAAGCGCAAAGATTATCATTCTGGTCGGTTTTTGGCAATTAGAAAAACCATAACTGCACTTAAAAACGGGAATATGGTCGTGGTGTCACCGGAAGGTCATGTCGAAAAAGATAACGTTATTTCTCCGATTGACACTCTACACTCCGGTTCCGGAGGATTATCCATAATGGCCTCAAATCTTGGGATTCCGGTCATACCGGTAGGCATTTGGGAAATGAGCAAAGGGGAACAAGCACATGTCAATATTGGAAAACCTTTTTTTGTAAAAACCAAGGATAAAGAAGAAGCTGTCTGCGAATTGATGTATCGCGTGGCTCAGGTAATGCCCGAAAAATTTCATGGTCAGTTTGGGTGGGAATAGCCCCGGTGTAAAGCACTAAGCAAATGTTATTACCTCACGTTTAGCAAGCCGATAAATCAGTGCCGGTCTATGTGCTAACCCTAACTTTCTTTTGCCTGTCGATATCAACAATCCCGAGGCTAGTATCCATTTCCTAAAATTACGTTTGTCGATCTTTTTTCCATAAATTATTTCGTAAATATTTTGTACTTCAGACAGAGAAAAATTATTTGGTAACAAACCAAACGCGATATTGCTATAACTGATTTTGCTCTTTAGTCTTTTAAAACCAAAATTGATAATCCGTTTATGGTCAAAGGCCATTTTGGGTAAGCCATCAACGGGGAAATACTTGGCTTCTTTGACTTCACTTTTTTGAATTTTTTTGATCTGTGTAATTGGAGCCAAAGCATAATAGGCAACCGTAATCACTCTTGTTCTTGGATCACGTTTGGGGTCACCAAATGTAAAAAGTTGTTCCAAAAATAAGTTCTTAACGCCGCATTCTTCATATATCTCTCTGGCAGCCGCTGAGTCCAGATCTTCCTCCATTCTTACAAATCCTCCTGGTAAAGCCCAGTATCCCTTGAAAGGCCAAGCCGCCCTCTTGATAAGCAGAACCTGTAGCTTATTGTCCTTAACCGTAAAAAACAGCACATCAACCGTCACCGAAGGTTTTTTAAAAACTTCCTTTTTATATTTTTCTATTTCTATAGTGTCAGCCATACACCAACTCTATCACTAGCTTGGCTAATGTCAAGCAAACTCCTTTTCTACAACTTCCCAAAATTTATGTGCCCCGTCTGAACCTACTTCGCCAGACTTAAGAGTTTCATCAGCAAACTTATATTTCCCCGAGCTCATTCGTGAAAAAAGACCCGAATCCACCCCCCACATAATAAAGTCGGAAGCCAATTTTGGATCATCCGGTAATCGAATTGCCCTGGGAATTAGTTTCCTTGGACCAAGCATCAATCCTTGTCGTTTTAAAAATTCCACGTTCTCATACTCTTGACGGCCGACCGGAGAAGTAAACAGCAATAAACTTCCCCCAATCAAGTCAGGGGACAGTATTGCCTTAAACGATTGTTCACTGGGTTTGGTAATTTCCAAATGCATCAAATTTTCCTGATACAGCAACTCATATAAACTAATCATTTCGTTGTCGTTTTTCCCGGTAATCAAACGTACTCGAGGAAACTTGGATAGCTTTGATAAGAACATCTCGGTGTACACCGCTTTTCTAACCAAAACCCAAAAATGAAAACGGCTCGACTTAGTTAACATAATCTTAATCAAATTTGCAATGAAAGTCTGACCAACCGCGGCTCCTGAAATTGGAATCGCGACATTTATTGGCATATCCACCGACTCAAAAGTAGCTTGTCTTTTTTCGGAACTGGAGGAAATAGGTTTTGTTAACGTCGGACAAATTGGATAGGGGATAACGGAAAACTTTAGATTCATCTTTTTTTTCTCTGCGTAAATCGTCAGTTTATTCTTCGTGTCCTTACTGGGTACAAAGGTAAGATCAGCTCCTTTAATACACCAAATATGCTGAGAGGTATCATCCGTAACTTGAACCACCAACCGTATTTTGATTCCGGTTTCTTTCATCAGGCGTTCTTTTACTTCACCAATTTGGTGAGCCATACCAAAATGAGTTGCCACCACCAAGATCTCATCCACTCCTTTTTGTTGTGCCACAATCTCTTTAAACTGTTCATATATCTTTCCGCTCGTCTTGATCAACACCCATCGATATATTACTGTAAAAATGTCTTCTAACAAACCATACTGCAGCGTTGTAAAAATCCACTTCGCTATCGGATTAGTGCTGGTAAAACGATGAATGTTCGTAATGAACTTATCGTAAGATCCGAGCATGATGTATGGGTACTTCTTCGGCCTACTATCAACCAAAGCATCGGTGACTCTTAAATGGCCAAGCCCAGCGGGAGCGTAGGTAAAAATCAAAAGTTTCACTAATATCCAATATATACGATATACACAATTAACGGATAAGAAAGTGAGGAATTTAAATGTGGGTCAGGCGGGACTCGAACCCGCGACACCCTACTTAAGAGGCAGGTGCTCTAACCAACTGAGCTACTGACCCGAACATGAGTATTTTATCATCAAAACCACCCGTAATAAGCTAAAATATACCTGTTGCTCCAATAGCTCAATGGATAGAGCGCCGGTCTTCGGAACCGTAGGTTGCAAGTTCGAGTCTTGCTTGGAGCACAAAACTTGACAGAGCACACCATTTCTGACACGATTAGTTAGCGTTATGATCAAAAAGGGTTTAGTCCTCCTGGTTATGTTTCTGGGCCTTGCCGAGGTAGTTTTTAGTATCAACTCGAATTCACTGAACGATACATCAAACAGTTCTTTATCCCAATCTTTTAATAAAGGGGTTGAAAGGGAGTACACCCTTACCAACTTTGACGATCCGGTGGTATTTGCCGCCCTTCCTTCGTTTGATCAACAAATACAGACATCAATTAAAACGGCTGATGCTAGATCGGAAATAATTCGCCAATACCTCAATAAATATGGTTCACCTCTCGAACCATACTCCGACCTTATCGTTCAACTTTCGGATCAATACAACTTTGACTATCGCTGGCTTGTCGCTATCGCCCAACAAGAATCAGGCCTTTGTCTTCATATTCCGGAAAACTCATTTAATTGTTGGGGGTGGGGGATATACGGTGACAAAGTTACTCGCTTCGATAACTACGAAGATGCCTTAAGAAGAATCTCTCCTCAATTTACAAAAATCTTTCTCAAGGGAGACCACTCCAAGGATCCCTCAGAGGTCATGAAGACATACACCCCTCCTTCAGATGGCTCCTGGGCAGCTGGAGTTTCCACCTTTTTCGAAGACCTAGACTAGGTTCTAATGGTAAAATATCGGAGTATTCTTCTCTTGCCGAGGTGGTGAAATGGTAGACACGATAGGTTTAGGACCTATTGCCCTTAAAAGCGTGGAGGTTCAAGTCCTCTCCTCGGCACAAAATAAAGATATAATATCCACCATGAAACTAACTGTAAAGGAAATAAAAAACAATACTGCCCACGTCGAGGCCATTTTAACGGAAGCTGAGGTCGCCGCCGAAAAGGAGCATGCCGTCGACGAATTAATAAGCACCGTTACCGTCAAAGGATTTCGTCAAGGTAAAGCACCCAAATCCATTGCGGCCGAACACGTCGACTCCGATAAGCTCTCAAACCATATCTTAAGTCACGTTTTAAATAACATCGTTAGTAGTGCTCTGAAAGAAAATAAATATCGACTCCTCGGCAGGCCAGTTCTCGAAAATATCGATTCGAAAGAAAACAAAGGCTGGGTAATCAAACTCTCCCTGCCTCTTTTCCCAGAAATAAACGCCGGAAACTACCAAAAACTCTTTACTAAAACAAAGCCAAAAAAAGGAACTAAACCAAAAACAGAAGAAGAGAAAGTAGAAAAAATCTACCAAACACTTCTGGATAATATCAAGTTTGAAGTTCCCGAGTCCGTCATCGAAGAGGAGGTCAACTATAGTCTCGAAAGACTTGAGGCCCAAGCCAAAACCCTTAATCTAACTCTAGAAAACTACCTCAAGGCTGTCAAAAAAACTCTCGACCAAGTCAAATCTGAATACTCAAAAAGAGCGGAGGAATCAATCAAATTAGATTTAATTCTCCTGGAAATTGCTAAAATAGAAAAAATCGATACGACGAATCAAGAGATTAAAGACGTCGCCAAAGCTGGTGGAGTACCCGAAAACCAACTTGCTCAGCTAAAAACAATCATCAATCGTCGCAAGACCATTGAAATATTACTAAAACTTTGTTAACTTAATTCAGATGGGACAAAACTGGACAGGTTCAGCTGGAAACAGCACCGGTAACATAAAAATCCAAAACTTTTTGGAAGCCCTTCGCAATTCTCAGTCTGGAATGGCTCCTGCCGGAAAGACTGAAGCTCAACCCGCAAGAAATATTTTTGCAGAAATTCAGGCAAAAAAGGAGATCGAGCTGAAGAGAATTGAGCAGTTCCAACACCAAAGAAATCAGGAGTGGAATAAAGTTTTTTCCTCAAAAGAAGTCCAAACTGAAAAAAAGATCGAATATATCAGGGAACAACTCCAAAAACTAAGTAAGCAACTTAAAAGACTGGACAAAAACATCGTCAAGGCGGTTGAATCTCCAGTTGTTGCTTACGGCATGTATCAAGAAAATTTCCTTGAGCACATCCAAAAAATAATCCATCTCTACAGCCTCAAGGTAAACAGTGCTAACAGTTGGTTGGAAATGTATCAGAACAGAGCAAGAAAACAAGGTGCTTACTGGGGAATGGCCAAATCAAAGGGAAGCTCATTCACCCAAAACAACGAGCGTAATATCGCCACTTCCGTAGGCTAATAAAAATCTCACCATGAGGATGAGATTTATATTGTGGGCCCGACTGGACTCGAACCAGTGACCTCTGCAATGTCAATGCAGCGCTCTAGCCAGCTGAGCTACGAGCCCAACATTGGTATTTTACCATCCCGAGAAGTTTTTTTCATCTCACCTTGAACCTAAATCTGTAGTAAAATACAATCATTAATTTATATATAAAACAAATTGGGTAAATATTACCGTACCAATCAAAACATCAGGTATCCCGAGGTCAGAGTTATCGACGAAGATAACAAACAACTGGGAATTATGTCCACCAAAGAGGCTCTTGAAAGGGCCGTTGCTTTGGGACTTGATCTGGTGGAAATCACCGAAAAAGCTACTCCTCCCATTGTCAAAATTATCGAGTTTCAAAAATTTAAATACCAGGAAGACAAGAGAGACAAAGCCGGATCTAACAAGGGTGGCCAAGAAACTAAAGAGATCCGCCTCAAGCCTTTTATGCAGGAAAATGATCTGGGCGTGAAGATTAGACAAGCTGAAAAGTTCCTAAAGGCTGGTGATAGAGTCAAATTAGTGGTAAAATTCCAGGGAAGGCAAATCACCAAGAAAGAATTTGGAGAAAAAGTAATGAACCAAGCCATAGTAGGCTTGGCCGAAGTCTCAACGGTGGCTGAAGCTCCCAAGTTCCTTGGAAAGCTTCTCATTGCTCAAGTGAAACCAAAAAAATAACCTTAAAGTCAATGTCAAAAACAAAGCAAAAGACAAGAAAAATTGTCATGAAACGATTTAAGATTACCGGAACCGGTAAAGTCTTACGTCGCAGCCCTTACATGCGCCATTTACGTCGAAAAAAGAGCAAGAAACTCATCCGTCGATACCGACACTACCAAGAGGTAACAGGTAAAATCGCCACCAAAATTAAGCAAATGCTTCATTTATAAACTACTAAGAATTTAAAATGCCAAGAGTTAAAACAGGTACAGTCCGCCACAAAGGACACAAAAAAGTCTTCGCCCTTGCCAAAGGTTTCCGCATGACTCGAAACCGCTTGTATAAGGTTGCCTCAGAAGCCACCATACACGCCGGTCAGTATGCCTACAATGGTCGTAAGGAAAGAAAACAAACTATGAGAATCACTTGGATCTCTCGTATCAACGCCGCTCTTTCCGGTATTGCCGAGGCCCCCAAATACGGAGTTTTCATCAAGAAACTAATCGATAAAAAGATTAAGCTGAACCGTAAGGTTCTCTCAGCCCTTGCCGTCAATCTTCCCAAAGCCTTCGAAAATGTTGTTTCCTTTACCGGCAAGAAATAATCGGGGAGTTAAACACGTCAATTTAAACTCCCCGAACAGGGGAGTTTTTGTTATCATTAAGTACGATGGCCATTAATTATAAAGAAACCATTGAAGAGATAAAAAAGCGTTTTAGCAAGGATCTTTCCGGCGTAAACACCGTTAAGGATCTCGAGCTGCTTGAGGTCAAATATCTCGGCAGACAAGGTGAAATCAATCTACTTTTCAAGACCCTGCCTCTAAAAGATGACCCTCGCATTGGTAAAGCCATCAATGACCTAAAAAATTCTTCTCAACAGCAACTCTCGGATAAACTCTCCGTTTTATTAAATCAGGCTCCAAAAGACACTTTTGACGTTACCATTCCGGGTACTCCGCTCCCCAAAGGTACTCGACACCTCATTACCCAAGCTATCGAAGAAATTGAAGACATTTTTACCAGACTGGGATTCGTCAGACGTCGCTATCCTGAAGTGGAAACCGATTGGTATTATGCCGAAGGATTAAACATTCCCAAAGATCATCCGGCCAGAGACGATCAGGAAACCTTCTATGTCGCCAACGATGTTGTTCTCACGGCTCACACTAGCAATGGTCAACTTAGAGAAATGGAAAGGGTCAAAACTCCTCCCATAAAAATGATCAACATCGGTAAAACCTATCGCCGCCAAGCAGATACTTCTCACAGCACAATGTTCCATCAGTTCGAAGGTCTTCTTATAGACAAAAACATCAATATTACCCACCTGGTAGGAGTCATGGATTACTTTGCCAAATCCTTCTTCGGCAACGATAGAAACATTCGACTTCGTCCACATCATTTTCAATTCACCGAGCCCAGCTTTGAAATCGACATAAATTGTGGTCTTTGCCATGGTACTGGAGAAATCAAAAACTCTCCCTGTAAATTTTGTAAATCCGGCTGGCTTGAACTCGGTGGTTCAGGTATGGTTCACCCCAATGTTCTCAAAAATGGTGGTATTGATCCTGAAATTTACTCGGGGTTCGCCTTCGGTTGGGGAGTTGAACGCGTTCTTATGATGAAATCTGGACTCAACTTACCCGACCTTAGACTTTTATACACCGATGATTTACGCTTTTTAAAACAATTCTAATGAATATCAAAATAACCGACAAAGCTCTTCGCTACTTTTTAGAAACACCTCTCACACCGGAAGAGTTAGCTCACGATATCAGCCTTTGTGGACCTACTTTTGATAGGGTCAGTAAAGTCGATGGTGATTATCTCTACGAGATTGAAGTTATCACTAATCGTATCGACACCGCTAGTGCTCAAGGAATAGCACGAGACTCCGCCGCCATTCTCAACCAAATGGGTATTAAATCTAAGTTGCTCCACGATCCATATCTGGAAAAAATCAATCTCTACCCCAATCTCCCTAAGACCTTTCATTTTGAAATTCTAGACAACTCTCTGGTCCCACGCTTTACCGCCGTGTCTCTGGAAAACGTCAGTATCCAAGACTCTCCCAAGGATACCCAATCACTTCTCTCTCTTTCCGGCGAAAGACCAATAAATAACGCCGTCGATATTACCAATGAACTTACTCTACTTTACGGCTTGCCTGGTCATATTTTTGACCTAGACAAGTTGGCCGCCCAAAAGCTCACTATCCGTGAAAGTAAAAACGGTGAGGAAGTGGTCACCCTAGATAATCAAAACAATAAGCTCAAAGGGGGAGACTTGGTTATCGAAGACGGAGCCGGCAGACTCGTTGATCTTTGCGGTGTCATGGGTGGATCTGTCGCCGAAGTCGATCAACACACCAAAAACATTCTTTTAATTTTTCCAGTCTATCAGCCAAGCAAAATTAGACGTACATCTCTATATCTTCAAAAAAGAACCTTGGCTTCCCAGATTTACGAAAAACAACCAGATACGGAACTTTGTCTACCAGTACTCATGAATGCTATTAAGCTTTTTGGGGAAAGAACTGGTTCCCGTGTATCCTCTGCTGTTTATGACAGCAATCCACTACCATCCAAAGCCAAAGAAATTCTTCTTGACATTAACTGGGCTAATAATCTCATCGGGGTCCAAATCTCGTCCAAAACGGCAGTCTCAATTTTAGAGAGTCTTGGTTTTTCCGTCAAAAACAAGGGTCAAAATCAAATTATCTGCACTGTCCCCAGCTGGAGAAGGTATGATATCGACATCAAAGAGGATTTGGTTGAAGAAATCGCCAGAGTCTACGGCTACTCTAAACTTCCCCCTACACTTCCTTGTGTAAATCTTCCTCCAGAAACAAAAAATAAATTACTCGATACCGAATCAAAAATAAAAAATCTTCTTTCCTCCCAAGGGTTTAACGAAGTTTATAACAACTCTCTAATTTCCCTGGATCTAATTGAAAAGACTCTACTTAAAGAAGCGTCGCATTTAAAACTAAACAACGCTCTTTCCAAAGATTATGAATATCTTCGAACCACTCTAGTTCCCTCAATGCTCCAGAATATTAAAAACAATCAGGGAAAAACCGAAGAGCCATTTAATCTTTATGAGCTCTCTAATGTTTACCTTTCAGTAGGAGAAAAACTTCCTCAGGAAAACTCCATGCTCGTAATTGGTACAACGGCCTCTTTCCGTCTTGCCAAAGGTCACCTCGCTCTTCTCTTTGAACACCTTAATCTCAAAGAATACAAATTCAAATCTTCAACCTCCTGTCCAATTTATTTTGTTGCCGAAAATACAGCCATGATTAACTCCAATAGCTCAACCATAGGATTTATCGGTTCTATAAAACCGGCCATCCTACACAAGCTGGGTATCACCTCAGACCCCATTGTTGTCGAAATTGATACACAGAAACTCGCCGACTCGATTTTAGAAAACTATATTTATAAACCCATCTCTGATTTTCCCGACGTGGTCGAACAAATAACCATCAACACAAACGAAAGAGTAGGGGACATCATCGAAAAAATTCGCTCTGTCGATAAATTAATTAAGGATGTCAGCTATCTGGATTCGTTTGAAAAAAACCATTCCTTTAAAATAACCTTTTCCTCGCCAGACAAAAATCTTACCCAATCCGAAGTAAACGATGTTAAAAAAACCGTCAAGACACTCTTTAATTAATTGAAGTAGGTTATGGTGTTAGAGTTGGAGTCGGTGTAGGTGTAGGTTCTACCCAATCAGTATTTACTCCGAAGTTATGCGTTTTTGACTCTTCCTTCCCTTCGTTGTTTCGGGCACTCACCCTTACTGAATGTTGGCCGGTCGAAAGTGAGATCGCCCTACTTAAATATGGTTCTTCTGTAAACGTTTGCTCCAGCGTGCCGTCAACAAATAGTTTTACTTCTACAATAGGTTTAGAACTAACTACACTTACCCTAAAAGTTACTGTGTCACCGTTTACCCTTGAACGATCACTCGGAGACACAATCTGAATATCCATCGAAGAGGTGGCACCACAAACCTCCGTTGGTGGTTTGTAAAGAGGGTCTGTCTGTCTTACAATCCACTCATTAATTCCCTTTTGCCACAGTCCTTTAGATGTTAAAGGATCGTTTTCTTTTATTACCACATACTCCTTCTCGTCATAATTTCCCTGAGAAACCGATATTGGATCGGCAAGCTTATTTGGATCGGACTTACACACTTTTAATCTCGTGTGAATTGTGTCCGGACCACCAGGTATACTGCCATTGATAAACCATTCTTTATAAGCAGCAAATCCATCATGTGCTGGGAAACCAGAAATTCTATCTACTTCAATTTGGCTGACTCCTTCGGGAGGGGTAAACGGTTTGTCCGGACGCTTGGTCAGGACATCCAATATTTCTCGCCTCCAAATTGGCGCGGCACCAGAGACACCGGATGCCACATTTCTCATTTTATCGTTATTATTATTTCCCACCCAAACACCCACAATGGTGTCCCTGCTCCAACCCACCGTCCAGTTATCACGTAAGTCATTGGTAGTACCGGTCTTCACGGCCACAGCTCTGCTTCCCAAATTCAGATAGGAGTTTGGACCAAAAGTTAATAATCTGGCATTGTTATCAGACAATATTGAATTAATCAAAAAACCTACGCGCTCATCTAATACTTTTTCCTTTCTCAACTCCTTGTTTTCAAATATTACTTTTCCAGTGTTGTCCTCAATCCTCAGAATGGCTACCGGCTCAACTTTTAATCCTCCGTTGACAAAAACACTGTATGCCGACACCATATCAATAAGTTTAATATCTGCACCCCCCAAAGCCATCGATAAACCGACACGGGAAAGAGTTTCTTTTGTCGGAGTAAGAGTAGTAAATCCCATTTTGTATCCCTGGCTTAATACTTCTTCAACCCCGACCAAAGCCAACAGTTTGACCGCTGGAATATTAATGGAACTCGCCAACGCCTCCCGAAGATGGAGCAAGCCATGTTCCTTACCGTCGTAGTTTTTAGGAATATAAGGCGTGTTTTCATCCTTACCAGGAAACTCCGTTATCACATCCGCCAACACCGAAGCGGGGGAGTATCCCTTAGCAAAGGCAGTCGCATAAACCAGTGGTTTTATTGATGACCCTGGTTGTCTTTGTCTCATGGTTACATTTACTTCACCATCAATTGTTTTATCAAAGAAATCCTTAGAGCCAACCATACTTAAAATCTCGCCCGTATTTGTATCCAATATTATCGAAGCACCATTGCTTATATTTAAACTTTTCGATACCTTATCAATTTCTTCTTTAACAATAGCCTCTGCTTTTTCTTGCAAAGACCAGTCCAGACTGGTAATTACTTTCAATCCACCCACGTCCAAAACATTTGTCCCGTAGCTGTCCTCAAGAATTTGTTTTATGTACATCACAAAATGAGGTGCCTTGATCTTTGTTCCCAAACCCCTAAAGACCACTTTGTCTAACTCGGACACTACCTGTATCTCTTGTTCTTTAGTAATTTTTTCATCCTCGCGCATTCTTCTGGCCACCTCTTTGGCTCTTGGAACATATGCTAAAGGTTCACCTATATAAGGAGAGTATCTGGAAGGAGACTGGGGTAGTCCGGCCAAAATAACACTCTCCGTTAAATTCAGATCTTTAACTTCTTTTCCAAAGTATTGTTCTGCCGCTGCCGCTACTCCCGCAGTACCACCTCCATAAGGAACCTCATTAAGGTACATTTGTAAAATCTCATCTTTAGAATAGGTTTTTTCAATTCTCACCGATAAAACAAATTCCCTTATTTTTCTGGAAATCTTTCTTTCATTTGTTAGTAGTACCGTTTTAACCAACTGCTGAGTGATTGTTGATCCACCAATCAATCTCTGATTCACAACCACGTTCTTAATAATACGAGGAATCGCCAGGGGATCAAAGCCCTTGTGCTTATAAAAATCCTTATCTTCTATGGAAATTGTGGCATCTCTGAGGCTCTGTGGTACCTCAGAAAGGGGAGTGAACCGACGATCCTGGTCGGTAATCACGTCGTATAAAACAGTCTCTCCAGTACGATCCAAAATCTCCGTCGAAAAACCAGACTGTCTTTGTACCTTTCCGGGATCGGGTAATCCCCGAGAGTACCAGGCAAAAACGATGACCGTCAAAATAGAAATACCCACCAAACCAAAGAAAATAATTTTTCCCCAGTTATATTTACTTACATATTTACTTAAAAGTGGACTTAAACTCAATCGCTTCCTTCTGTACATATTTTATTTGAATACAATAATATTATAATAACTTATATTCACCAAAACATATGACTAAAAGAAAAAGGAAAATCTACACCGCCATTATCTTCATCGGTTCATTGGCCTTGGTTCTTACAACCTTCATCTCTGCTTTTATCTACTAAATGAGTAGTCTTTACCACCCTGAAGATGCCGTTACCGTCATTAGGGGAGTGGGAGAAAACACCGCAGAAAAACTCAAACGTTTAGGCATTAACACCATCTGTGACCTCCTTAATCACTATCCTACCCGTTACTTCAATTTTTCGGAACCAGTTCCGATAAAATATCTAACAGTTGGTAAAACTCAGTCTTTTATCGGTACCATCGGTAAAGTCAGTACTTTTTTCACAAAATCGGGAAAGCTTCTCACTCAAGGTACTATCAAAGACTCCTCCGGCAAAATTACTCTCACCTGGTTCAATAATCCCTATATCAAACGTCTCATTAAAGAAAACTCCGTCTATACCGTGGCAGGTAAGGTTTCGTTTTGGGGCAAAAGTCTTACTGTTGTCGCCCCCACCATCGAAGAAGGAAGTACTCCTTCAATCAATACTTCCGGACTTGTACCTATCTACCCCCTCACCGAGGGTATTACCTCCAAATGGCTCAGAACCAAAGTTCACACGATTCTTCAGTCAACTAAATTCACGGACTCATTAGACCTGCAAATACTAGACTCTCTTGATTTACTTTCGGAATCCGCTGCCTATCAAAACATCCATTTTCCCCAAACCAAAGAGCTTCGTTATCGTGCAGACAAACGGCTCTCTTTTAACGAACATTTACGCATTAACATCAATAACCAGCTGGAACTACAAAATTTAGGAGAGTCCGTTTCCCTCACCATAAAAGACAACGTGACCAAAGAAACAACCCGTAAATTTCCCTTCAAACTTACCCCCGACCAAGAAAAAACCGTTACTGCAATTTACAAAGATCTTAAAAGCAAAGAGTTCACTCACCGTCTAATTCAGGGAGATACAGGCTCCGGAAAAACTGCCACCATTATTTTTGCCGCCAATCAGTGTCTGGAAAATAATCTGAGTTGCGCCATCTTGGCTCCCACGGAAATTTTGGCCACCCAACACTTCAAGACCTTGTTATCTTTGTCTCCTTTTCCTCAACAAATTCAACTCATTACCGGCTCATCCAAGCAAGTCCCCAAACTCAACAAGCCTTCAATTTTCATTGGCACTCATTCTCTCCTCACTGGTCTTCCATCAAAGCTAAAGTATCCTCTTGCCTTTGTCGCCATTGACGAACAGCATAAGTTTGGTGTCAAACAGAGAAACGAACTTCTCAATCGTACTCCTGTTCCTCATTTGTTCAATCTTTCGGCCACTCCCATACCCAGAACAGTGGCTCTTGGTCTTCTTGGAGACATCAACATCAGCAACATTACTCACCGACCGATAAACCGCTTACCCACCAAAACCTTTGTCATTTCACCATCTCACTTCAAAAAAAGCCCCGATTGGTTGGCGAAACAACTCGCCAAAGGCAGTCAAATTTTTGTCGTCTGCCCCAATATCCAAGACCACGAAACCGGCGTCGCTTCGGTCGATAAAATCTCCAAACTATATCAAAAAATAATTCCCGCTAAATATCCCGTTCTCACTATCCACGGAAAAATGAAGCCGGAAACCCAAAATAAGGTTCTTTCAGCTTTTAAAAAACAGGGGGGTGGTATTTTGGTGGCTACTTCTCTCATCGAAGTTGGTATTGATATCCCCTCGGCCAATATTATGATTATTCACTCGGCCGAACGTTTTGGTCTGGCCAGTTTGCACCAACTTAGAGGTCGTGTTGGTAGGGGAGAAGCACAGGGCTACTGTTTTCTTATCCCTTCTGCCGACGATGAAGAAGAATCGGCAAGACTTCAGCTTCTTCAAAAATATAACTCAGGTTTAATTCTTGCCCAAAAAGATCTTCGCCTAAGGGGTGCCGGAGAAGTCTTTGGTATCAAACAACACGGAACTTTACCCACAACCCTTAAGTACTTTTGGTCAAAGAAACTCTTTTTAAGCGCCAAACACACTGCCAAGACTCTCGTCAAAAAAAACCCTAAAATGGCTCTCCAGATTGCAAGCAGGCTCGAAACTTGCTAAAATAGGGCAAGTAACATTAATAAACAATAAAAAACATGGCCGCTACACCAAAAAGAAAAATATCTACAGCCAGACAAGGAGCCAGACGTTCTCAAATTCATCTCATTGAACCTATGATGATCACATGTAAAAAATGTGGTAATTTGAAAAAGTCCCACTTCATCTGTCCTGTTTGCAAAGCTAAATAACCTACTGTGAAATCTGCCCAAGATCCCAGACATCTAAAACGAATTGCTGTTTTTAAATCGCTTTTTGCCGGAAGTTTTGCTGCCCAACCAGAACATCCGACCCGAGTAGACAAAATTCAGGCCAACATCGAAAATATCGACGACATTATTCAAAAATGTGCCCCCGAGTGGCCCATCTCCCAGATTAATCGTGTTGACCTGGCAGTACTAAGACAAGCAGTTTATGAATTATTAGTAAAAACCGAGACGCCTACTAAAGTTATTATTGACGAAGCCGTAGAGATCGCCAAACGTTATGGAGGCAAAACCAGTTCTAGTTTTGTTAACGGTGCCCTCGCTTCGGCTATTAACCTAACTGGAAGATCAGAAACTTCAGATGACCACTCAAAACCTTAAACCACTTCAGAACCTTCTAGGCTACACCTTTAAGAACGAAAAACTTCTCCAAACCGCACTCACTCACCGTTCCTGCCTCAACGAGCCTGGTGTTTCTGAAAGTTACGAACGGCTGGAATTTCTAGGTGACGCCGTCCTTGAAATGATTATCTCGGTTTATCTCTTCAATAAATATCCCGACAAAATGGAAGGTTATCTCACCGCAGCCAGATCAGCCACCGTCAGAACCGAGTCCCTCTCCAAAATCTCCAAAGATCACGGCATTGACACCTACATCATCATGAGCAAGGGAGAAGAGTCCACTGGCGGCCGAAACAATCCCTCAATCCTCGAAGACGTCATCGAAAGCCTAATAGGCGCCCTCTACTGCGATGGTGGTTTTGATGCCGCAAACCAGTTTTTTAAGAACTTCATTCTCCCCAATGCGGAGAGTATTATCAATGAAAACCAGCTCAAAGACGCCAAGTCTCTTCTCCAGGAAAAGGCACAAAGCAAGGGTTTTGTCTCTCCACTATATAAAACAGTCAAAGAGTCTGGACCCGACCATAACAAGACGTTTGAGGTTGTTGTTTTGGTAAACAACAAGGAAATCACCACCGGATCAGGCAAAAGTAAGCAGGATGCCGAACAAAACGCTGCTAAAAAAGCCATTGAGCTGATATAATATCGCTATGCTAAAAATCAAACTACAACCGACCGGTAAAAGACACCAGCGCTTCTATCGTATCGTGGTTGCTGAAGGTAAATCCAAGTTATCAGGAAATGTTATTGATACTTTGGGAACATACAACCCCCACGACCCCGAAAACAAAATTGAAATAAATAAAGAAAATTATCAATTATGGCTGAACAAGGGAGCCCAACCAACAGACACCATTAGAAAATTAGTTAAATAAAATGAAACAACTAATCGAGTACATCGTCAGCAACATCGTTAACCATCCGGAAAGTGTCACCATCACCGAAGAACAGACTGAAGACAAAGAGGCCACCAAATACTTAATTAAAGTTGACCCCGAAGATGTTGGCCGAGTTATCGGAAAAGAAGGTAAGGTAATCAAATCCATCCGCCAAATTGTTAGAATCGCCGCTATTCAAAAAGGTACCCGCGCCATCGTTGACCTTCTTGATGACGACGCCACTTCAAGACCCGAAGCCTCCTCTGAAGAGGTAATCGAAGAAAAAGTGGAGGAACTCCAAAAAGAAGTCCCTGAAGAACTAACCGAAAAGAAAGAAGAGGCACTAGAGGAAGTTGCCGAAGTTATTGGAGAAAAGAAAGAAGAGGCCTCCGAAGAATAAATAAAGAGGGAACTGTTTTTAAAATCCAAACAGTTTCTCCGACGTATTGGTTGCTATTGGTATTTCTGCTCCTCCCGTTTGACTGAACGTAGAAAACTCCGAAATTTTCTTTACCAAGGCCATATCTGCGTCCGTAAACGGTAGCATTTTAGAAATATCCACTTTTTTAAGAATTGCCTGATAGTATTTAATTTCCAGATCCATTGTTATCGACTTATCGCCTTGTGTCGACTGCGAAAGTTTACTTACCTCCTGCATCCCCAAATCAGATACAATTCCAATTGGTAGTGACGTCTCCGCTTTATCAATGAAGCTTAGTATTTTATCCACTGGGGCTGAGACAGATAACTTGATTGGATAACTAATAAAGTTCGCCATATCTTCACCACCCCCTGCCACATTACCCGTCCCTGTTTTATCGTCACCAAACAACACTCCGCTCGGCAACGAATACGACACAATCGACATTCCGGTTATTTCATTAGCTATACTCCGTAGCAAAAAGACAGCGTTCTCCGGAGAATAGGTCTGAGGAATCGCCTGTAAAACCAGGTTTTGAGTCGCTTCCGGTATTTGATCATTAAGCTTGTCAAAACCCTCCTTGGAGTTCTTCAGAGACTCCAAGTCGGTCTGTTTACTCTCCACACGTGATCTCAAAAGATTAATCGTCTCAAATTTCGGCCAAATCGCCAAAATTAATACAAAAAACATCACTGCTGAGGCCAATAAAAAAGTCACCATTGTCCGAATTGTGCCTTCATCTACCCAGTCAGGTAAAACAAAGCCAAAGATATTCTTGTACCCAATGATTTTATTTTCAGCCATTTCCTTTTAACTCAAGTTGTAAACTGGTGTTGTATGCACCGCTTTTGTCTTTAGCCACTCCTTCGACATAAGCTCCGGAAAAAAACTTGCTCTCCTTCCACATGTCGGTATTTAAAAGAACCCTTTCCAGAGCCTGTTGAGCGAAAATATCATTCGTCGTTATCGTCAAAGAAATCCAACCCGCCTGTTTAAAATCAATACCGGTCAAAGTAGCGTTTGGGGGTAATAACAAAGCTATCTGATCTAGGTAATCTTTATAGCGGAACTTGTTCTTGTTGATCTTTTCAAACTCGGTTACGATCAACTTTGTTAAAACAAATCGGCTCAACTTTTCATTATTACTTAGCATGGCACTGGAAATACTCGCAGACTCGTTTTCTACACTTTTTAATCTATTATTCAGGATAATCGTGGAGATCACTACATAAAGTGTTGCCCCCACAAAATATGCCGAAAACAATCCAAACAACGAAAAGGTCACTATCTTTGTCCAGTTTCTACCAGTATAGGCCTTTCGTTTTTTGCTAATTAAATTTACCTTGATCATGAATTTTCGGTCGCTAAACCATAAGCTATTGCAAAAACCGGTCCTAAAGCTGAATTTTTCTGATCAATACTCATACCTGAAAAGGGATTACCCATCACGATTTCGACTCCGGAAAGGGACTCTGACAAATAGGGGATTAAACCCAGTAGATACGCTCCTCCTCCTGTCAAAATTATTCTGTTTACTGTTGACTCGGGATGTTCATTTTGGTAAGCAATCGTAAGTTTCTTCAATTCACCAGCTAGATTGTCAATTACCGGCTTCAAAACCGTAAACATCTTACCTTCTAGTTGATCTTTTACCATTCCGTATGTTCTCTTGTAACTCTCGGCCTGATCCAAAGGTAACCCAAAGGCATCCGCGATTAGTTTGGTCATCACCAATCCTCCAAATGGTAAATAATAATTTCCGAAAATCTTTTCTTTGCCGGCCAAAACCAACCCCGTACCACTGGACCCAATATTTACCAGAATAGTAGGGGTCTCATCACTCATAACTGGTGAAAAAGACCTCATTAAGGCGGGAATTTCATTTTCCAGTCTCAAAGGTGTCAACTCAACCAATTCCAACAACTGGACGTAAGCGTCCGATACCGGTGTCGGCACCGCCACCACATAAACCGAAATTTTTTCATCACCTTTTACCTTATTTGGTTTATTCAGAACAGCCCACGATGTCTCCACTTCATTGGGGGGAAAGGGGACAGACTGATCCAGTTCCCATTTTATCGCCGTTGCCAGCTCCGGCGAAGACATAATCGGTAGTTGCATTAACTTGGAAAACACCAATGACTCGGAAATAGAAGCCACCACTTGTTTACCTTTAAGACCGGCGCTTTTAACCAACTCCTTCAAGTGGTCAGCCAAAGCAATTTTCTCGGCGTTATTCATCGCCATTAAATTCTTGTTGGAAGGGTTAGCGGCCACAACCACCGTCGAGATTTTTTTCCCGTCAATTTTGAGAATTTTAATACTTGTAGAACCAATATCTAAACCAAAATGGGCAGCCATACTGTACTCAGTATACCTTAATTTTTTGTATCAAAACATCATCAATTATCAAAATTACTGGACAATACTTCCTCCGGAGAATAGGGCATAATCAAAAACCGACGGTATACTATCAGCAGCCGACTCATCATACTGCAGTCCATACTTTACTGTTTGACTTCCAGACTGCACCGATCCTGTTGATTTTATTGACTTTATTTGTGAGGGAAACTCTGCACCAACAGGCAATACCCTTAATAAAGCCGGTGACCCCAAAACGGTAATTCTTACCTTAATCACATTGATATTTAAAGCAATGTTGGGTGTTTTTTTTGCATAACCTCCGGAACCGGCTGTAGCAACAGTAAAACCATTTAAACCGTCATAATCATAGGCGTAATCGGTGACAGTTCCGGAACTCGTTATCACGGAGATAAAAACTGCTGGTTTATTGCTCGGATTATTATTATCCGGTCCCCAATAAACAATAAAGCTTGTCAAGGCGGCGTTCGCCGGTTGCAAATTAAGCTCTACGGTACTCCCAATATCCATTGATCCCAAATCCACACTACTTTTCCCAATATCGGATTTTTCTGCATAATAATCTGTCCCCATCAACCCGGCCGTACTTCCTGATGGATTCATAATTAACTGTTCCAAACCGGTCTGGGCAAAAAGCAAGGCTTGAACCCCTTCGGACTCGGATTGCTGAATTTTCGTGTCCACTGTCGAACGAGAGGCCAAGGACACCGCCAAGGTACTCACAACCGTCATAATCAACACTAGTACCAATGCTACCTGTCCTTTGTGTTCTCTTTTTGTCATTTCAGTTTATACCGCTGTTAAGCAAATTTATATCCTTGTTAAAAACACCTGTTGCCACTTCACCGGATTTTCCGCTAGCATTAGCTTCAATCACTATTTTTATCTTATCATTAACTCCAGACCTACAATACCAAGTAAACTCTAGTTTTGTCACCTCAATCTCCGGATTACTGATGGGTATGGCTGAGTCTGAAGAAACTATTCCACCCGAAAGGGAATAGGTTACTTTTCCACCAACAAGATCCATCACCACAAGAGTACTTCCGCTAACACCATTTGTTCCAGCGGCCACGCAGCTTAATCTATCGTCGGTACCAACACGAACCACCTCACCATAGCGCAAACTTCTCTCAATCATTTCGTCCAGAGTTCTTAAACTGTTATTCAACACCGTTTGGATATCACTAATACCACTTGAGCGAAAACTTCGGTAAAAAATTGCTGTTCCGCCCGCCAACACAATGACCAGTAGCGATACTGCCACCACCAACTCAACCAACGTATATCCTTTTAATCTGTTTTTCATTTTGTCAACTTTGCTAATATCTGGGAAAATTCAGTTGTAATTTCTTTATCTGCGTCCTTCCAAATGACCTTCACCGTCATCTTCGTACCGTTGGAAATACCGGTACTGTCATAGGTAATCGTACAAACATATTTTACCGGGTCCGGATTATCGACACAGGTGCTATAACCAGCCTGTGGATTAGGACTCTGAAAAAACAATGTTGGCTCCAAATCTCTTGCTTGTCGGTAGTAATTCAACTGATTTTGAGCAATATTTGTCGCTGCATTTTTTCCAGCCTGAAAACTGGCCAAACTTAAGGATCTGGAAATGAGATCCGATACTCCCACCAAAACTACGGCAATAATTCCCACTGCCACCACAATCTCGATGAGTGACTGCCCCCTGATGTTTCTAGGGATATGTTTCATACTCTTTTGTGCTGATATTTCCGTTTGCGTCTGTTTTTACTACCACGGTGTAGGGGTCATTGGAGTTTTGAATTGGAAACTCTCCAACCTGACTGATGGCTCCTGTTCCTGCCCCAAAATAAATGTCTACCGTGTCTGTAAAAAACACCTTTGTTAACACTTCTTCGTTGGGTTTCACTAATATTTCCACACCATTACAAATCGCGGAAGTGGTCATGGTCACGCAACCCTCTCCTATACAATCTGCTTTTAAACGGTATCGTTCCAGTTTGGAGGCACAACCTGCGGGATATACCAAATTTTTAGCCATTGCCTGCACCTTTCTCATCTCCGTTGCAAAATTTCTGGCATCATTCATCGCCGCTTGCCTTTGGCTAAAACGAAAATAGGAGGCTATTGACATGCCGGACATTAAAATAATAATGGCAATTACCACTATCAACTCGATCAATGTAAAACCACAATGTTTTATTATCCTCATGGATTAGTGAGCGATTTTGCTCCGCCTTCATAACAACTTGCAGTTAAAGTATATCCACCTCCTGACGGTGTGTAGGTATAGTTCGTTGTCGCACACTTTGGATCTGTCGGTGTCGTTTTTAAAGTAACTATCGTAGTCGTTAATGGACATGTGACGGAAGGATAAACAGCAGCCGGATACTCACCATCAATCGATCGACACATTTCTAAAGCTTGCCGAATTGCCTCCATGTCCGCGCTTCTTCTGGCATTTCTGGAGTTTTTACTTATCGTTGTATAAGACACCACTCCGGCAGCAAAAATTACCGCAATTATCGTAATCACTACCAAGAGCTCAATAAAGGTAAAACCGTTTCTTTTCATTGTAAATTAGCTACACAATAATAAGTTTTTCCCGCTGCCCAAGAACAACCCGCGGCAGAGTTTCCGGAGGTGTTTTTTTCCATCAGTGCGCAGATACAATAGCTCGCGGTGGTTGCACACGATGTGAACTCAACGTATTTATAGGTAGCATCATTTATTGGGTCTTCCGGCCAAGAACTTTTTAAATATGAAGCCGCCGTCGAGCACGTTGCCGGATATTTATAACTGTTCGCAGGATCGGAATAGTACTGTTCCAAAGCATTCTGCATAGCCACTAAGTCCTGTTTTCTTCTTGAGTCTCGTCCACTTTTTTGAGTTGCCGAGTACGACACCGTTGCCAAAGCAACGAGAATCCCGATAATCCCGATTACCACTAACAGCTCCAACAAAGTAAAGGCGTTTTTAATTTTATTCATTTTATTGATTATTAACTTGATAAATAACTCCGGTGTTCGTGGTTCCTCCGCAAGCAACAACTGGAACCAATTTTGTTGAGTCTGCCGAATTCTCTAAACAAGCAGTAATTCCGTAACTTAAATTTGAATTTGTCGCCGTATAAACATAGTTCGCCCAACTGCTTCCTTTAGGATCAACAAACACCACCGTAGAGTAACCTCCGTTTATCAAATAAGTCGTTTGGTCGGCGGTCGAAAGAGTTGCCGGATATTTTCCGTTATTATCGTTTCGATATAGTTCCAAAGCTTTCTGGAGCTGACTAAGGTCGCTCTTTCTCTGTACGTCTCTGGCTCTGGCTCTGGCTTGGTTGAAATTAAAAATTGCCATTCCGGTAAGAACGGCAATAATCCCCATGGTAACCAGCAGCTCAATTAAGGTAAATCCGTTTTTTTTCATTGTTATTTTGCTTTTATTAATCCTGTTTCAGAAATCTTGTAATTACATGGAGTGGGGCCACAATCGACACCATCCGACGTCCAATCGGTTTTTGTGGTGGTTCCGGATATTACCACCACATCTTTGTCTTCAAGATTTTCCAGAGAAGTGTAATAAGCAAAACTACTCAAACTGGCATCCGGTTTGTAGTAATATTTTTTTTCGTTATCCGCATCAGTTGGCAGTTTGTCTAAATAAATTGTCGACTTTCCGTTAAAACAATATGTAAATTTAGTGGTACAAACCGTAGGAGAACCACAGGTATCTGGTGAAACAGTCGAACTACACATAATTTGACCGCTTCCATTGCTGGCTGGATATGAACCCGCATCGTTGTAGTAAAGCTCAAGCGCTTTAGCTATTTGATTAAGGTCGTTCTTTCTTTGCGTGTCTTTAGATTTGACCGTTGCTTGTGTAAAAGAACCAATTCCAATAACAGACAAAATACCAATAATCGCCATCACCAAAATTAACTCGATCAAAGTAAATCCTCTCGTTTGTCTTCTCACAATTTCATTGTGCTTTAAACCTAATCAAATGTCAAACAAGCAACCCCATATACCAACTCCAAATTGATCCTCCCCATACTAGAGCAATAACTGTTCCGGCAATTAAAAACGGTCCAAAAGGTAGATACTGGCCGAGTTTTTTCTTTCCGGTCATCATTAGGATCACTCCCACCACCGCCCCCAAAACAAAAGAGAAAAATACCCCCGGAACTATTTTCGGCCATCCCAGTAATAATCCCAGTGCCGGTGCCAAATAAATATCACCCATTCCAAAACCATCAATTTTTTTAACCATTTTAGTTAGTGTCTGAATAGTCAAAAATAATAAGCCCAAACCCAGTCCTGACAGGAGAGCTCGTACAAAGTCCGCGGTTTGCATAATGCCAAAACCAGTTAACCCCACGCGATAAAACAAAGCCAGAGAAAAAAGTAACAGGTTAAGACTGAACGGGATTATCATATAAAGTAAATCCGTCATAAAAATGGCCAACATCACCATTCCGACAGCTAGCCAGAACACAGGCTGAATAAAACTCCAAGGAGACCCAACTAGTTTGAAAAAATTAAAACCCACCAAAAACCACCATACAAACATTACTCCGGTTAAGACCTCAATCAAAGGATAACGAATTGAGATCTTTTTATGACAATAAGCACACCTTCCCCTAAGCCACAAAAAAGAAAATAGGGGAATGTTATAAAACCATGCTAGCTGGTGTTTGCATTTTGGACAGATAGACCTACCAGATAGGGGAGAAGAACCATGAGACATGCGAAAAATTACCACATTCAAAAAAGACCCCCAAATCGTGCCCATCACAAAAATAAATAATATTACTAAAAACATATCTTATGGTAACATCATCCGACAAAAAAAGACTCCGCCGTAGCGGAGCCCTTTTTTTATTAACCTAAATTCCTTACTGGAAACACTGGACACACTGTCCAGCGTCTCTTTGATCAACCGTACAGCCAGCGGAAACTACACCCGCTGTTGCAATATTGTAGATTGTCTGAGCGTCAGATCTATTTGACTTACTCTCAGGAGGGAAACAAACTCCAACTCTCGTTTTACTCCCCGAAGTAACATACAAAGTTGTTGACAGACCGTCAAAGAAAGTATCCTTTATCTCGCCATCAACTCCTAATGTATTATCAACACAGGTCTTCATTCCGGCATCATGACTAGGTGATCCTGCCTTATTAACAAGAACGGCATTAAAAGGATAGTCTGTTGCTGCAACTCTTAAAGTATCAATTGTCGCGGATGTGCAGTCATAAACAGCGCCGGTCATTTTGTACCAAGGTAAATAACCATGTGTCGCATAATATCTCTGTGAAGAACCGAGCATCTCAATTGCCGCACTTCTGTTATTTGTGTCACGAGCCTTTTTCAGCTGTTCAAACGGGTCAATTGCCGCCAATAGCCCGGCAGCCAAGATTCCCAAAACACCGATGACAATCAAAAGTTCCATCAATGTGAAACCTTTATTTGTTTTATTCATTTTTTTATTATTTTTATAACCGCAACAACCAATATCACTATGAATGATTAAAACTGACTTGTCAAGTTATATATAGGCATGATCACGGCTATCACCAAAAAACCAACGCCTATACCCATGACAATCATAATCATTGGTTCAATGGCCGTCGTCAACGCCTTAATTTTTGTCTCACTTTCACCCTCATAAAAGGTCGCGAGCTTCGCCAACACTTCGTCCAGTTTTCCGGTTTCTTCACCCACAGAGATCATCTGGCCCAAAATAGGGGGGAAGACCTCCAAGGACTGAATCGCTTCGGCCAAACTTACTCCTTTTTCAACCAAAACCGCCGCTTGTCTTACCTCCGCCCCGTATACCTTACTTCCCAAAGTCTCCGAGACGATCTGCAAAGTATCCAAAATCGGAATTCCAGCCCCCAGCAAAACACTCACTGTTCTGGCAAACTCTGTCAAAATAATGTCCTTTCGTAGTTTTCCCCAGATAGGGATACGAAATGTTAGTTGCTCAACAATTAGAGATCCTACTTCTGTTTTTGCCCAATTTCCAATCAAAACCGACGCCAAGGCGACAACAATTGCAATCCCATACCAAAATCTCACTACTACGTCGCTAATTCCCATTAAAATTTTCGTTGGTGTTGGCAACTCGGCTCCAAAATCCTTATACATCGCCGTAAGTTTTGGAACCACAAACACCATCATTATTGCCCCAATGACCACCATGCCGATAGATACAATCATGGGATATACCATTGCTCCTTTTGTTTTGCTCCTAAACTCCCTCTGTTTATCCAAAGCGTCGGCCAATTTCTTCAGAACCTGATCAAGCACACCTGCCGACTCACCGGCTCGGACCATAGCGATATACACTGTCGTAAAACCACCTCCGGAACCCTGAAGAGCCTCAGCCAAACTCGAACCCGCCTCAACTTCTGTCAAAACTTTCTCAATTACCGTTTTTAAAGATGCGGTCGACTGCATCTTCAGTATTTTCAAAGCATTGACCAAAGGTAGTCCGGCGCCCACCATCGTCGCCAGTTGTCTGGTAAAGTTGGTTATCTCGTCTTGTTTTGGTTTGGAAAATTTGCCAAAAATAGAATCAAAATTGAGTTGGTCCGCCTCTGTGAGCGAAGTAATAATCATTCCCTTACCACGCAAGATCGAAACCACCTGTTTTTGGTCAGTTGCCTCCATCACGCCGCTAGACGCGTTTCCTTTTTGGTCTCTGACTTTGTAATTGAAGGCTTTCATTACTATTTATTTCCCAACAATTTGTCTAATACCGACGGTCGAATGGCATACTCCATCGCCACTGTTTTATCAACGACGCTTCGGTTAACCAAATCAGACAAACTTTGCTCCAGCAGGCTCATTCCCAAGTTTCCGCTTGTTTGAATCACATTATCAATCTGGAAACTCTTGCCTTCGCGGATATTATTACGTACCGCTGGTGTTGCAATCAAAATCTCAGTCGCCACGGCTCGTTTACCATCAACAGTCGGTACTAATCGCTGGGCCAGTACCGCTTCCAGCACCATTGAAAGTTGTAACACAATCTGGGGTTGTTGTTCTTCAGGAAAGCTGTCCACGATTCTCTCTATTGTCTGTGAAGCAGAGTTTGTGTGTAACGTTGCAAATACCAAATGTCCCGTCTCCGCCATAGTCATTGCCGCCGCCATAGTTTCGGCGTCTCTCATTTCTCCGATATATATCACATTTGGATCTTGGCGCAAAACCGATTTTAAAGCGTTATCCCAAGATCTCGTATCCGACCCAAGTTCTCGTTGACTCACAATCGACTTTTTATTTACATGAATAAACTCCACCGGATCCTCAATCGAGACAATATGTTCTGTCCTGGTGCTGTTAATTTCATCCAAAACGGAGGCTACTGTTGTCGATTTTCCGGAACCGGTTGGGCCTGTCACAATTACAAACCCTTGTTTCAGCTTGGCAAATGCGTGACAAATACCTGGTAAACGCAACTCATCAATTGCTGGAATTTTATCCGGAATAAAACGTAGTGAAATTGCCGCCGACCCTTTTTGATAATAGGCATTAGCTCTAAATCTGGCTTTTCCCGCTACAGAAACAGAAAAATCTATTTCCAAATCCTTTAGAAATTTTTCTCTTTGTGTCTGATTCATCAAGTTGCTGATATACCCCAAAAGAACTGAGGCGCTCATTAATCCGGCTGCTTCATAAAGAACCAGCTTTCCCATGAATCTAAAAATCGGATAAGAATCGGCCATCAAATGCAAATCAGATGCATTTTTTTCGGCAGCCATTATTAAAAGATCCTGAATGACGTTGCCACTTTTTTCCATTAAACTTGAGCTACTCTAATAACTTCTTCAAGGGAGGTTACTCCATCCAGTACCTTCAAGTAACCGTCTTGTTTCATAATGATCATGCCATCCTCTTTGGCTGATTTTTCCACAGTGTCAGCATCGGCTCTTTCCATTATCAATCTGGCGATTTTTTCCGTCACTCTCAGTACTTCATAAATACCAATCATTCCAAAGTATCCTGCACCTCCGCACTTATCACATCCTGCTCCCTTGTAAAGCATAAAGGGTACATTATTTTTCTTTGCTTCCTCAGCTTTAATTGGGTTTGATTTAATCCATCCATCAAGCAGATTCCCCAAGACTTTTTGCATATCTTCTACTACTCCCGCTTCAGGTACATAAGCAGTTTTACACTTATCACAAACCTTTCGAAGAACACGCTGACCAATGACTGCGGTCATTGAACTAGATAACAAAAATGGTTCTGCTCCCATATCCAATAAACGGGGAAGGGCACCGGCAGCCGAATTTGTATGAACGGTAGAAAACACCAAGTGACCCGTAAGAGACGCCTGTACCGCTAGTTGAGCCGTTTCCTCATCACGAATTTCACCCACCATAATAATATTCGGGTCTTGGCGAAGAAAAGAACGCAGTCCAGAAGCAAAAGTCAGCCCGGCTTGGGGATTAATTTGCACTTGATTAACACCAGTAATTTGGTACTCTACCGGATCTTCCAACGCCACAATGTTTACTTTCGGAGAGTTCACCATGGTCAAAATCGAGTAGAGTGTCGTTGTTTTACCCGAACCTGTAGGACCAGTCGCCAAAATAATGCCGTGGGGAATTCGTATGGCCTCTTCCAAAGTGGTCAGGGCTTTCCCGCGAAGGCCCAACTCGACCAAGGTTGGTACCTTATCAGTTTTCTTCAATAAACGCATCACGATCTTCTCGCCGTTCACAGTGGGTAGGGAAGAGATACGTAGATCAACCTCACCCCACTCGGACTGAAAATTAAAACGGCCATCTTGTGGAACTCTCTTTTCATCAATCTTCATGCCGGCCAAAATTTTAATACGAGAGATTAATGAAGCGTGATAATCTTTATCCAAGGTTAATTTCTCTTCTAGAATACCGTCAATACGGTAACGCACCCTTGTGATATTTTCCATTGGCTCAATGTGAATATCTGAAGCTCTTAAACGAATTGCATGTTCCAAAATCTTCCTCACAATCTCAACTATTTTTGGCTCTTTGATGATCTGTGAAATAGTGTCGGACGTTACCAAGCGCACACCCTCCTCGTCGGTTACTTCTTTGCCTCTCTTTAAAACACTCGAGATTTCTCCGGACAAACTTTGACTATATACATTGGCAATTAAGGTATCCAAATTTTCCTTGGATGTTAACAACGATTTTATCGTGTAGCCGGTTCTTTTTTGGAAAAAATCAACCGTCGAAAGCTCCTCCGGTTTCACCATAATCAAGCTCAATGTCTTGCTTTGTTTGTCTAGGGTATATGGCACCACCTGGTAGGTTCTGGCCAAGTCCACCGAAATTAAACCAATCAGATCCGGATCCACCGAAATTTTGCTTTCGGCGAAATAGGGAATGCCTAGTACTTTTGCCTTTGCCTCCGCCAGTCCTCGCTCATCCACCAGTCTCTTTTCAATCAATAGTTCTGTTAAAGATTTCCCGGAAGTTACCGCCTCGATTTTCAAGGTGTCGATCATCGCTTCCGTCAGTTTACCTGTCGAAAGAAGATAATCCAGTAGGGCAGTTTCCTGATAATCCATACCTTAACTATAGCAAATTTATCTACGTCCTAACCAATTTCCACGAGCTTATCAAAAAATTCCCAAACGCTAATTTTGCATTCACATTAGTGAAGCGTATTTTAGATAAACAATCGATCGCCAGCTTCAATACCTTTAATCTATTTTTATTAACCGACTTTTCCAAACCAGACTTTAGTTTAACTATCACTTCTTCTAAGCAGTTTTCCATCTCTGTCTTTTCCATCTCGTCCGCAAAAGCTAAACACTTTGCGGGGCCTTTGGCAAAACATTCCAAAATACTTTTCCAATAAACCTCAGTTGTTTCTTCTTTTTTTATTTCATTCGCAATCACACAACGAGACAGTATCGTTGGTAAAAGACCATTTTCGTTTCCGGCCACAAGAAATAAACACATCGACTCACTCGATTCCTCGAGTGGTTTCAAAAGAACAGCTTGGCACTCGGGAGAAAGTTTGTCTGCATCCCAAATAACCAGGCTCATTCCGACAGATCCGGTGGAAACATTTTTTCCAAAGTTGATAAAACGTCGCAAATCGTCTATCTTACCTTCACCACCCTCGTAACTCATCGTCGATGCAATAGACAGACCCAAAGAAGAAAGCAGTGTCTCTCGTTCGTACGTGCCGGCCACTATAATCTTTGGTAACATTAGCTTATTGTACAAACAGATGTACTTGATGTGTTAGTGGTTAACCATTAAAATGAACCCGCAGCGCTAAAACTTAAAATATGCCGGAACAAACATACACCGCCAAAGATATTACCGTCCTCGAAGGACTTGAACCAGTCAGGAAAAGACCGGGAATGTATATCGGCTCAACCGACGAAAAAGGTCTTCACCACCTTCTTATCGAAATTGCCGATAACTCTCTTGACGAAGCCATTGGCGGTTTTGCTAAAAATATTTATGTTTGTATTCACAAAGACGCCTCTGTTTCCGTTTCCGACGATGGCCGTGGTATTCCTACCGACAAACACGTATCCGGGGTCTCCGCCCTGGAGGTTGCCATGACCAAACTTCATGCTGGAGGAAAGTTCTCCGACACAGCCTACAAAGCTTCAGGTGGTCTTCACGGTGTAGGTGCCTCCGCTGTTAACGCTCTTTCCTCAAAAATGCAAATCGTTGTTCGCCATGGTCAGGAATTTTTCATTCAAGAATATAAAATTGGTAATCCTGACTATCCCGTCAAAACGATCTCCGAAGCGGAAGCCAAAGCTCTTCTCCCCGAATATCATCAGCACCTCCTCTCCATTCAAAACGGCACCTTTACTCGTTTCTGGCCGGACCCAAGTATTTTCAAACTAACCACAGACTTCAATTACAGCAATATCAAAGGCAAACTCCAAGAAAGAGCCTACCTCGTCGCCGGTGTTTACATCCATCTTTTTGATGAAAGAACCGACAAACAAGCCAATTTTTATTTTGAGTCCGGTCTCAAATCTCTCCTTTCTCACAACAATAAACACAAGAAGGCTCTTCATGAAGTAATTTCCATGTCCGGTAGTGTCACCGAAAATAATCTCCCCATTGGAGTAGAGGTGGTTATGCAATACACCGATACCTACACCGACAACATTGAGTCCTTTGCCAACACTATCAACACTTATGATGGTGGTACACACCTGACTGGTTTCAAAACCGCTCTCTCCAAAGTCATCAAAAATTACATGACTGCAGGACAGGATCCGGACAAAAAAGACAAAAACAAAGCCAAAGATCTCGACTTCACCCCCGACGATCTCAAAGAAGGCCTTACTGGTGTCGTCTGGGTCAAGATGAGTTCTTCCGAAATTCAGTTTGAGTCTCAAACCAAAACCAAGATCAATAATCCTGAAGTTCAGTCTGCCGTTTACCAAATTGCCAAAAAAGGTCTTGAAGAGTACCTCGAGGAACATCCTCAAACAGCCCAAATCATTATTGCCAAGATCACTCTCGCCAGTCGTGCCCGTATGGCTGCCAAAGCCGCTCGTGAAGCCGTTGTCCGTAAAGGTGCCCTTGAAGGCATGACTCTGCCAGGCAAACTTGCCGACTGTCAAGAAAAAGACCCTGCTAGATCAGAAATCTTCATTGTTGAAGGAGACTCAGCCGGTGGTTCTGCCAAACAGGGGAGAGACCGTGCCCACCAAGCCATTCTTCCCTTAAGAGGTAAGATTTTAAACACCGAAAGAGCCCGTCTGGACAAAGTTATTGAATCCGAAAGCGTCAAAGACCTTATTATTGCCCTAGGTATGGGAATAGGGGATACCTTAGACATCACCAAGCTTCGCTATCATCGCATTATTATCATGACCGATGCTGATGTTGACGGCGCACACATTGCCACTCTCTTGCTCACGCTTTTTTATCGTCACACGACTGCAGTTTTCGAGAAAGGCTACGTTTACTTGGCAATTCCACCTCTCTACAAAATTAGCCATGGTACTACCAACAAATACGTCTATACCGACGAAGAAAAAGAGACCTACATCAAAACCCTCACTCCAGCGGAGCAAGCAAGGGTAGGTCTCCAACGATACAAAGGTTTGGGAGAAATGAACCCAGAACAACTCTGGGACACCACCATGAATCCAGCCACTCGTACCCTCAAGCAGATTAGTGTCCAAGACGCTGCTCATGCAGACGAAGTCTTCACCACCCTCATGGGTCAAGAAGTTGCTCCACGTAAGAAATTCATTACCACCCACGCCACCCTTGCTAATCTCGATATCTAAACATGAATCTACTTCACTCAATTAAAGCGCACGGAACAGACTCATTAATAAATGTGGTTATCGAGATTCCTACCGGCTCTCAATCAAAAATTGAGTATGACATCGACAAAGAAGAGTTCGCTGTCGATAGAGTTTTATCTACAGAACTTTCCTTTCCCTTTAATTATGGTTTTGTTCCTGAAACATGGAGTCTGGATAATGACCCACTTGATGCCGTTGTCTTAAGTTCTAAACCGATAAAGACAGGTAGTGTTATTGAATCGAGAATCATTGGTTTGTTGGCTACCAAAGATGAGAAAGGCACTGATGCCAAGCTAATCACCATTCCCATCTCCGAAACAAATTCCATCTTTACCAAAATTAATACCATCGAAGATCTTGACGAACAAACACTCAGCAACATTCAATATTTTTACAAAAACTACAAAATAATTGAACCGGGAAAATGGGTAGACATCGATGGTTATGCTTCCAAAGAAGAAGCCGAGTCTAAACTTAAAACAGCTATTGAGCAATACCATCAACATTTTCAAAAATAAAACATGGAAGACCAAAACGAAGAAAACCAAACAAACAATACCACCGTCTCCTCCGACGATCAAACTACTCCCGTCGTAATTGAAGACAAAAACACGGAGTGGGGCATCATAAAAAATGCCCCTATCATCGAAGAAATGGAACGCAGTTACCTAGACTACGCCATGTCCGTTATTGTTTCTCGTGCACTTCCAGACATACGTGACGGTTTAAAACCGGTTCATCGTCGCATTCTCTTTGCGATGAGAGATATGGGGATTACTCATAAAAGTGCTTACAAGAAATCGGCCCGTATTGTCGGTGAAGTACTGGGGAAATATCATCCACATGGTGATACTGCCGTTTATCAAACAATGGTTCGTTTGGCTCAAGACTTTTCCATGCGTTATCCCTTAGTCGATGGCCAAGGGAACTTTGGTAGTATCGATGGTGATTCTGCTGCTGCCATGCGTTACACCGAAGCTCGTCTCTCCAAAATTGCTAGTGAGCTTCTCGAAGACATCGACAAAAACACGGTTGATTTCATTGACAACTTTGACGGCTCACAACAAGAACCTCTTGTACTTCCGGCCAAACTTCCTAACCTCCTACTCATGGGCTCCGATGGTATTGCTGTCGGTATGGCCACCAAAATTCCTCCGCACAACCTACTTGAAGTTGTAAGTGCCATCAATGCCTTGATTGATAAAAGCAAAGTCTCTACAACAACTCCTGTTGAAGATGCTGATCTTCACACTACAAGTTACAAAAATCTCATTGGTACGCTGGAATCCGACATCGAAATAGATGAACTTTGCCAGCACATCAAAGGACCAGATTTCCCAACTGCTGGTATCATCTATGACACCAAAGAAATCAAAAAGATGTATGACACTGGTAAAGCCAGTATCATCGTTAGGGGAGTGGCCGAGATAGTTGAAAAGAAAAATGGTCGTTTTCAGATTCTCATTACCGAGCTGCCATACCAAGTAAACAAAGCTAAATTAATTACCGATATTGCCGAACTAGTCAAAAAGAAAAGGGTTGATGGTATCTCTGATCTTCGCGACGAATCCGACAGAAAAGGTATGACGGTCGCCGTCGATCTCAAAAAAGACGCCAAACCCAAGAGTGTTCTCAATAATCTCTACAAATACACCGAGCTGCAAACCAGTTTTCCAGCCAATGTCGTGGCTTTGACTTCTGATGGTACTCCACACCTCCTAAATCTTAAACAAATTCTTATGGAGTTCACCGCCCACCGTCAAATGGTTGTTGTTCGTCGCTCCCAGTTTGAACTGAAGTCCGCCAAAGATCGTGCTCATATCTTAAAAGGCTTACTCATCGCTCTAGCCAATATCGATGACGTTATCGAGACCATCAAAAAGAGTCCAGACTCAGACACCGCTAGAACAAACCTAATGACAAAGTTTGGTCTTGACGAAATCCAGGCCAATGCCATCTTGGAAATGCAACTTCGTCGCTTAGCTGCTCTTGAACGTCAAAAGATCGAGGCCGAGTATGAGGAAATAATGAAGACCATTGATAAATTGGTCGCTGTCCTCAAGGATCCTAAAAAAGTCTTCCAAATCATTAAGGATGAGCTCGACAAACTCGCCCTAGACTATCCGGAGAAGAGAAGAACACAGATAGTCGCTGCTGCTCCTGGCTCTCTCTCCGAAGAAGATCTTATTCCCTCAGAAGAAACCATCGTCACTCTTACCAAATCCGGTTACATTAAACGTATGCCGCTTTCTACTTTCCGAACCCAGAAGAGGGGAGGAAAGGGAGTTTCCGGAATGACGATCAAAGACACCGACGAGATTCAGCTTTTAACAAACGCCAATACTCATGATCGGCTTTTGGTGTTTACTAGTAAAGGAAAGGTCTTTGCCCTTAAAGTCTGGGAACTACCTGAAGGCAGTCGTATAAGTAAAGGACAAGCCATCATCAACCTTATAAACATCGAAACCGACGAAACTATCAAGAGTATCTTACCAATGCCCAGACAGGTCGAGAAAAACCGTTTCCTTTTCTTCACCACCAAGGCTGGCGTCGTCAAACGAACAGCTCTTCTTAAATATGAGAACATCAAAAGTAATGGTTTAATTGCTATTAAGCTCCAAGAAAATGACAACCTTGTCTGGGTCAATCAGACCTCTGGTTCCGACCACATACTACTTGTTTCCAAAGATGGCAAGTCGATTCGTTTCCACGAATCGGATGTCCGACCAACCGATAGAGACACTCAGGGTGTCAGGGGTATTTTACTGAAAAATGACGACTACGTTATCTCCATGGATGTCTTTGGTCCTGAAGAACCGGTATCTACAGACAAACGCGTTAAGTTGTTTAGAGACCTTCTCATCGTCACCGAAAATGGTATGGGCAAACGTACTCCGCTCCCGGAATACCCGGTGCAAAACCGCTCCGGTCAAGGATTAAAGGTATGTGAAACAACGGACAAAACTGGCAAACTCGCCGGTGCACTTCTGGTCGATCAAGACTCCGAAGTACTGTTGATTACCACTTCCCAAGGTCAAGCCATAAAACTTCCTATAAAAAATATCCCCAGACTCGGTCGAGCCACTCAAGGAGTTATTCTTATGCGCTTTGCCAAAGATGGAGACTCTGTTGCTGCCGTAACCACAGTATCCGACTCTGACGAAGAATAAATCTGAAGTTGGATTTACAAACGATATCTTGACACATATCCCATAATATAGTATACTGTAAGGGTACATTCATTTTCGTGTTCCATAAGGAGGAATCGTGGCAGAAAAACGGTTACCCACAAAGAGAGTCGGAAATCAGGTCTGCATCCCTGTCAAGAAAGAGGGGACCGTCTACGATAATTTTGAACTACTTGTTCAACTTATCGAGGACTGGAAAAACGAAAATCCTACTGATGAAATCGATGGTTCACCCAAATATCACATTACCCAATCTTCGTCGGGTAGGGGAATCTCCATCAACAGTATTACTTTTTCCTTGAAGTAATACGCCCAAGGCTCGCACAATGCGAGCCTTTTTTATCAAAATATTGCGGTATTCAAGTCATCACTGTTCAAAACTTTTACCACTACCCGTCACCGGTGTGACACTTACCGGTGTCGACTCCATCTTTGCTCCAATTCTTAAGGCTAACAAATACGGATCCTTGCCCATGCCAATTGGGAAGATAATTGTATCTCCCTTGACCGCTGGCCAACCATTAATACCGCCATTGGCTTGATACTCCCAAACTTTTTCTCCAGACACTTTATCAAATGCATATATTTTCCCTTCGAGTGTAGATGTAAACACCAGGTTGTTGACCACTGTAGCGGCTCCCACATTCATCGAATCAAAGATATAGTTCCAGAGTACTTTTCCTGTTGTCGCTTCAATAGCTACTATCTCTCCTTTAGCTTCTCCAAGATCAAAAGACTTTGCTATAAACTCACTGGCAGTGTACTGCACTTCCATGTTGACAACTGGTACATAAACAACTCCGTTGGAATACGCCATATTGGTTTCCACTCCTCCTAGAGGTCCAGGAGAAACTCTTGTCGCTCTACTCGGTAGAACTTTTAAAGTATCGTTCAGGTGGGTTCCAACACTTGTCTCCCAAATTTTATCTCCGGTATTTTTATCAAAGGCGTAAACCTTACCCATCTTTCCCGCCCCAATAATAATATCTCTAACTTTCCCGTTGGCCCTCATGGTCGATAGAATAGGGGAGATCTGGAAGTCATAGTCAAACAAATCGTGAGGTAATACTTGGTTATACCAAAGAAGTTTGCCCGTTTTCTGCTCCAAAGCAACTATGCTATTGGTATACAAATTTTTACCCAAGCGGCTAGTTCCATTGGGGAACTCTAGCGTTCCTGGCCAAGGGGCCGGATTACCAATTCCCCAGTACATAATATTTTTTGTGGTATCAATAGCTGGGGGGTACCACGCTCCACCACCGCTGTTTACCTCAACATTTCCCCATATATCTTTACTGTCTACTGTATCAAAACTCCATAAAATCTTACCCGTTTTTTGATCTAATGCGTAAATAATTCCGGTCGATCCTCCCTTATAAAAGTTCTCGTTACTCACGCCCGGTACCGTTGATACATAAACCATGCCCCTATATGCCGTTGTCTGTATATCAATACCGCTATTCGGATTATCGGACAGAGTTGTCGTCCAAAGTTCCTCTCCTTGTAGATTTAAACCAACAACATCGTAACGCCCTTTAATCGCAAAAATCATTCCAGAATCAACTGACACCCCGTTTGGTCCAGCATTGTCTAGATTGTAATTTTTTACCCAAATCTGTTCCCCGGTCCTAAAATCCACTGCGTACACATTACTTTTCAAATCCTGAAAATATACCACGTTTCCAATAATCAACGGGTTAGTTGCCGCCGCACCCCACTCACTGACTCCCTTAATAGGTAGGGACCAAGCCACACCCAAACCAGACACATTATCCTCGACAATTCCGGAATTTACCGCCTCTCTCGTATTGGAAAAATTTTGGTTCGCACTTGGCCAGTCACCGGCAATATTTCTCATTCCCTGAGTAAAGAAAAAATATATTCCCAGGAGGATAACTACCAGTAACAATATCGTTGTGTTTCCCTTTTTTAGACCCACTTTCTTAGTCGCCATGGTTGTTATGTGGTTTATGTGTTATTTAGTTACGACAATAGTTGCACGCATAAAGGGATGGATTCCACATATATATGTATATGTTCCTTCTTTCGTAAAGGTAAAACTGTACTTTTGACCGGTCGCCAGTCTCGGACTTACAAAGGTCCCATCGTCACTTACCACATCATGAAGATAACTTTCCTGGTTTACCCAGGTAACCGTCTCACCCGTTTTTACCGTCATCATATCGGGAATAAATGTATTTTGTCGAATTAATATCTCTCCCTCAACTGTCACCGTTGGAGTAATAATCGTCTCCGCGGTCTCAGGTGACACCTTGTTCTGTTTGGGGTACATTTTTACATACCAATACCAACCGAGAACCACCAATACCACAAAAATCACTGCAAATATAAAACCATCCTTTTTCACCGCCATACGTTTTTATTATTAATAATGCTGTCCAATATAATAATAACACCATCTTTGTAACGTTTTGTAAGAATTCTTATACACCCCAGCGTGATTACTTCAAATATTTGTCGTGAATCTGTTTTAGTTGGGGGTTGGTCACGTGAGTGTATATCTGAGTCGTAGCTACGTTCTTGTGTCCCAACATTTCTTGAACACTACGCAAATCTGCACCCTGTTGAAGTAGAGTCGTGGCAAAAGAATGTCTTAATACGTGAGGACTAACTTTAATAGGTAAGCCCGCAACCCGACGATATTTCTCCACAATTCTCTGAATTCCCCGAATAGATAAGCGCGCTCTTTCTCCTCCCATTCCCGGATCCCATTCGCCACTTTTGGGGATTCGAATCCACAACGCTCGATAAGGATCGGTTCGCGTCGTCAGGTACCGGTTTAACCACTGTGCCGATCGATCAGTAAGGAATACTACTCTTGCCCGTCGTCCTTTACCGATTATGCCAAACTCTCGTTGTTTCAAATCAATTTTATCGATATCTAGCTTGGCTATCTCCGACACACGCATGCCGGTCGAAAATAATATCTCCAATATCGCCTTATCCCGTAGTCCAGCCATAGTTGAAGTATCCGGAGACGTCAATAATCGTTCCACTTGATCCCTATCCAAAAACTTAATTCTGTGTTCCTCGCCTTTAGGCAAATCTACTTTTTCCGGTGACAAAGTTTTGATGCCTTTTTTCGCGCAATACTTCAAAAATGCACGCAGGGAAATTACATAATAACTTTGGGTGGTAGGGGAGAGACGTTTACCGTGAATATCTTCAAAGCGGCTTAAATGAAGTCTATACCTACGCACCATCTCACTCGTTAGCTTTTCAATGTATTCTTGAGCATAATGTTTTTCAAACCAATCGCGGAACATTTTCAGGTAGTGAGAGTAGTTGCGAATAGTGAACTTACTGTAGTTCTTTTCTACCTCGATATAGCTTAAATACCTCTTAATGTGGACCCTCAGGGTTAAATCGGACGCTTGTTTCTTTGCCATCTATATCCATCATAGCAAATTATTGTGCGACGTTACTAACACGTACCCAAGATACTCAACAAAAGGAAACAACCGTTCTTCAAAACTGGCAATTTATCTTTAAAAAGGCGCTTGAATTTACCGCAAATATCGAAACTAAAGTTATTAATTATTAAATAAAAACACAAACAATTTTCACACCGTGGAAAATAGGGGATAAGAAGTAGGGGAGAAGTAAAACAATTTTACGAAATCTAAGTCAAAAAGTTATCCACAACCAAAAAAATAAATTATTTGCGGAAAAAGAAAATTCGTAAAATATAAATTATTTTTCCTTAATAAATATTTAAAAATATTAATTAAATATTCACCCAAAGAAAATATAGATCTATATATACCTAATTCACTTAATTAAAGCGTCATTAAAATATAATTGGGCACAAACACACCCTCTCTTTAATCTATTAAAGAAACTCCAAACATCATTTAAAAACCCTAAAAATACCGGTCTGTACAATGCCCCTAAAACGGCTTCTGGAACTTTTTGTGGGTACTTTATCATGGGCTATTAGCCTTAACTTTTCGGGTTTATCTATGGATAAGCTTAAAATGAAGCTATCAGGCACAAACTCTAAAAGAATGACTAGCAAAGTACCGTAGGGGAGCTCAAACCGAAAACTTTTCGGGATTATGTACGAAACTTGGTGATGGGTGAATATATATCATCCGGTGCACAACTCTGTGGGTTACGTCGCAAAAGTGTTATTGTGCGACGTATTAGATATCATTCTTCTCCGCCCGTACTAAAAACAAAACAGGGAAGTGCAGAAGAATAACTTTCTCCTCTCTCCCAACCAACACCGCAAAACTCATCGATGACAAATATTTAATTATTATTAAATAATGATTTCGTCGAACCCTCTCTCCGAACCAACCTGTCGTGTTTTCTTCATTCTTTTGCTAACTGTATCAAACCCACTCACCTAGCAAGTTATCCACATGACTGCCAAATTTCGTGAAAACTTACCCATTTCGTGAAAACTATTATAGGCTGTTAGTTATAGGATATATTATTATAGGACTTATATTCACCTCCCTCTCCCCTTTTTCCATAGCAATGAAATATTTTTTACGACATCAATATAAAAGAATAACTTATTCTCTATCCCACCCAAGACGTCGTCAGGAATCCTACTACAATAATGATTAATACCGTCACCCCATACTCCAGCAGGCTTTCTAGGTATACCCTATTAGACAGTCTCTGTTCCAAGATGCCAAATAATGCGTAAAGCCCTGAAGTTAAAATAAGTCCACCCATAAATGGTTTGATCGGCCAAAAACAAAGCACTCCGGACAAAATGGCAATTACAAAACTGGACGATACGGCATATCTCCAAACCTGAGGTCCAAAATCGTTCTTTAGGTCAACACTCCACAGACTCGGATAAGCCAGTACAAAAGACACCGCAAACGATATTGGAACCACCCACCAAAAAGCAAGTTTTAAACTCAAAGCGACGGTAAAGAAAAATAAAGAGGTTACCAAGGTCAAGATAAAGTTAACCGAACGAGCAGCACGGAATAGCTGGATTGTCCTAATCGAAGCCACCGAGAAAATATTTTCAATGAGCAATATACTATACAAACCTAAACCCACCAACAGAAAATACACGATTTTGAAAATTCCCGCCAAAAGCTGTGATGTTTCCACCGACAAAGTTCGTCCAAACATACCAGGAAACGCGGTCGGTAAAAAATTTGAAAATAATCCGCTTCCCAAAGTAAACATCATCGGCAAGACAATCAAGGTAATCCACTCAATGCCCTTCAGATCGTCAAACAAAACCCAAACGGACAAGATGTAAGAAACCGCAGCGACAGCCAGAACCAAGCCAAATCTATAGTCTACTTGAGCCAAGCTGGTTAGCCATAAGAAAAACGCAATCAATGTACTAATCAAAATAAACTTTGTTCTTTTAGACATAGTTACTCAAGATTCGACCAGATATCGACCACATCATCAAGGTCGTTTAAAGCTTCCAATAGCTCTTCCGTTCTAATTTTAGACTCTTCACCAAGTTTGATCATCGGTACTGGAGAAATTGACTTCATATACGAGACAGATCCCGGACCTCCCATTTTTGCTTCGTGTTTATTCAAAACTGAGTTTATTTCCGCAGCTGTCCTGTTTCGATTATCAGACACGGCCGTGATCAAAATTCCCACACCCTCACGACTATACGCCTCGTAGACTACTTCTTCGGAAATGTTTTCCCCACCGGCACCCAAACCCTTTTCAATTGCCCGCTTAATATTTTCCATCGGCATGTTAACTGCTCTGGCCTCATCAACACAGGCTCTCAAAAAAGGATTGCCATTAATATCGCCCGATCCTCCTTTTTTAACGGCTATATGAATCTTTTTTGCAATTTTTGTAAAAACCGCACCGCGCTTATTATCTTCAATCGCTTTTTGGTGTTTTATGGTGGACCACTTGGAATGACCGGACATGTCTCAATTCTACCAAACAATCTACAGCTTGACATTAGACATATTTATCTTTAATATGGCTTCCAGCATGAACAATGACTCTACGCACGATTTAACACAGGAAGCAATAAAGGCCGCTGTCAGTAAAAACTGGAACGAAGCAATAAGCTTAAACACCAAAATTTTGGAAACTTATCCCGAAGACATCTCAACCTTAAATCGTCTTGGTATCTCCTACTCCATGATTGGTAAAAACAAAAAGGCGGAAGAAAACTTTAATAAAGTCCTCAAGATCGATAGTCACAACCCAATCGCTAAAAACAATTTAGTTCGCTTAAAAGCCAACAAAACCACCGGTCTTTTAAACCCTTTCACCCAAACAGTCAGTTTTATCGAAGAACCAGGTAAATCAAAAGTCGTTCCCCTTGTCAGTCAAGCCGAGCCAAAAATTTTTTCCGCTCTTAATATTGGTGAACCAGTCGAACTGGAAAACTGCAAACACAAAGTAAAAGTTTCCGACACAAAAAACATCTTTATTGGCTATCTCCCCGATAACATTTCCCATCGTCTTCTCCAACTTCTAAAATCTGGCTACAAATATAAAACTGTTATGAAATCTGTCAATCCCAAGACCCCCCAGGTGTTCATCCAGGAAATGCACGCCGCCAAACGACTCAAGGGTGTTCCTTCGTTTCCCCTTGACGACAATGAAATCCTTCCCTCTCTCTCCGCAGGAGAATCAAGCGAGCTTCCCCCACTCGAAATCTACGACCCCCTTATGGGTGGTGAAGAAGGTTAAATTTATTTTAACCAAATCCTCATTTTTCCGTCTCTATCCTCAGTCTTCGGTTGAGCAATTTTTACACAACCAACTTGTTCCTTCAATACCTTTTCGGTCATCTCGTACCTCCTGTCCGTACTATACACACAACCCTTTTTCCCCTCGTCTATATTTTCCTCTGCGTTGGCCTTCAGCTCAATTATATGCATCCCGGCCGACTCCAGTTGATTAGCTAGAACGCTCCCCAACCCCGGAATTCCTGATACATTATTAATTGATATATCAGCATTTTCATCAAGTATAGGTTCAATCACAAACTTATTTTTTGTCCACAAACTCATTGTCTGGTTAAACTCTTTAAACTCTTTCCCGTCGGGATCCGTCACTTTATCAAACACCGACTCCGGTATTGTCATCTCCAACACCCTTTTGGATTTTACCGCATCGGCCATAAACTGTCTGATAAGCATTCTGTCACGGATACTTAAATCAGTTTTTAAACTTATCGAAAACATCTTTCCTAGTACATTTTCTATTGACGAAAAGTCATCAATTTTAATCGTCCTGGAAATTATTACCCCCATTGCCTGACCTAAAGACTTTTCCATGCTTTCATAAGGTTTCTTTTCCGACACTCCGTAATTCCACACCGACACTAGCGGATAACGAGCTTCGGAATTAAACACTTTTATTCGAATATTTTTCGACATATTTATCCAGCCCACCATTTCCTCTTCCGGTCGAAGTAGCAATACACTTACACTTTCCTCCCCCACCACCGCCACATTAAGACCAATTTTGGGGCTGTAGATTCCCCTTCTGGTCACGTCATAAACAAGCAACCCCAAAAGCACTATCAAAAAGGTACTCCCCAGTATCAGTAATAGTTTGTCTTTAATACTCGCCTCCATAAGTACTCCTTAAAACGTCGTCCTGTTTCTTTTTATACTTCGCTAAAATATCTTTATCTCTTCCATATTTCTTAATCACTTGTCCCATGTGCCAGCCACTAACAAAATGCGGAAGGATCACATAAGCCGCACCAGCTTGATAAAGTTCCTTTGCCTGAACCAAACTTTCCGCATCCGCGATTACCGGTACCTCAATCTTCCGATTTTTTAACTCCGAAATTAAAGATAGTGAATCGTTTAAACTTTTTATAGTTGAGATTACCAACTTGGCCTCCGCGATATTAGCCAGTTCCAATACATCCGGATCGGTCGCGTCGGCAAAAATAACCGTCTCCCCCTTCTTTTTTAGATCGGCTACCACCCGTGGATTAAAATCCACCACCACCGTTTCTTCACCAACTTTCCTCAAAAATGACAGAATACTTTTTCCGGTTCTATCTCCCCCAAAAAGAACGACATGGTTCTTGTGTTCAACTTTTGTTTGCTTATTTTTACCGCTAAATTTGAACAGCAACCTCGATATTTTACTTATCTTAATACTTAGTTTTTCGGAATTACTTATCAAAATAGTCGACAGTGCCATCGAAAACAAACCGGCCAGAGTTACTGCCCTGACCAGAGGGTCATTCCACAATCCGGTGGCAAGTCCAGCCGACATTATCACCAAAGAAAACTCTGACATCTGCGTCATATTGATACCAAGCATTAATGCATTTCTACCACTCAGCCCAACAAGTCTCGACACCATATGAGTTACCAAAAACTTTACCAAAATAATCATCGGGACAAGAACTAACAATAATTTCCAGTCCACACCTCCCAATCCAACTTGAAATCCAAGTAGGACAAAAAACATTGTTAGGAACACGTCTCGCAAAACTCTGATCTTACTAACTATTTGAAAATGCCCCCAACTGGTCGATAGCGACAAACCAGCCAAGAGTCCCCCGATCTCCGGAGATAAGCCCAAAAGCTTTACTGAACCAAAAAGGACCAAAGCAAACCAAGATAAGCTGAACAGTACCAAGTCCTCTGCTGTTTTAATCACGTATTTCATTAGCTGCGAAATCAAAAAGTGACCGACAATATTAACCACCAAAACTAGCGATAAAAGTTTTGCCAAAAGTGTTCCCAAACCAAAAGCATTTGCTGCTCCCCCAGCACTCGGCAAAAATACCAACAAGCCAATGGCTAGAATATCTTGAAGAAGCAAAATGCCCAACGTCAATCTTCCAGAATAACTTTCGAGCTCCTTTTTTTCGGACAGTACCTTAACCACCACGATGGTGCTACTAAAAGTCATCGCTACGGCAAAAAACACTGCTGCCAAGGGCGAAAAACCTATCGCAAATAGGCCAAATACCACAAAAACTGCCGCCAACAACAATGTCTGCCCGAAAAATACCAAGACAGCCTCCCTACCTACCTTGCGAATCTCCGTCCAGTTCATTTCCAGACCCACCAAAAATAGTAGCAGTGTCACTCCCAAAGTCCCTAAAATTTCCAACACCTCCACGCTCGGTGAGCTAATAAAACCGGATAATCCAATGACAAAACCAGACAAAACATGACCAATAATCGAAGGCAAACCAAAATAACGAAAGACAATCCCCACCAAGACAGCAATCACAAACACCGCCACCAGTTCAACAATAAACAAATCCATTACTCCATTCTAATCGGAAACCATCCTCTTAAGCAAGATATCGCAATCAACTGGCAAAGGCGCCACTATCTCAAGCTCCTCACCCGAAAAACTTTTGAAGGCTATTTTTTCGGCATGCAAGAAATGATGGTTCAAATACTCCCGATCCCTCTCGGCCAACTCTTTGTTTAAATATTTCTCATCCGCAAAGATCGGCCAACCCAAAAAGGATAAGTGGACCCTAATTTGATGAGTTCTTCCTGTTTTTAGATTCAAACGAAGATAAGTTAGCGCATTCTTCCAGTGTTCCGAGTTTTCGTATCGGAATCGTTTCAACACCTTCCATGAAGTAATTGCTTTCTTTCCCTCATAGTGAACCTGCCATTTTTCGCGATCAAACAAACTTCGTTTCATCGGTAAAATCACCGTTCCTTCACCCGGTTCCACCCTTCCGTGAACCAAAGCAACGTACTCCTTCGTGAGTTTTCGCTCTTTAAATAATTTCAGGTAATATCGCAAAGCATCCGGATTCTTAGCAATTACCAGACAACCACTCGTTTCTTTGTCCAGTCGGTGGCAAAAACCACTTCTCTGCCGAAATAACTTATCCGTATACTGAAAAAACGCCTCTCCTTGTCTCTCCTCAATCCAGTCCTGCACCGTTGGTACATCTACCGAGTCGGCACGATTTACCACCAACCCCACTGGTTTATTAATTACTAGCGTCTCGTTGTCCTCGTAGAGTACTTCTATTTCCATCAACTCCCAGTATATACGACACCACCCCCAAACTAATAAGAACGTCGCTTAAATTAAAACAAAAAGGTAAGAAGGGTAAGCAGATATAATCCCACACACTTCCCCAAATAAATCTATAGAAAATATTTCCCAATCCCCCTAAAGCAATCAAAAATAAAGATGGTCTAAACTTCCTAAATTTAATTAACTCAAACAAAAACCACCCAATAAACAAACTAAGGGCTATAAAAGAAATAATATTCCCGATTTCCGAAGCCACCCCAAAAGATACTCCCCTATTCTCTAACCCAATATCGGACGCCCGAAATACTGTCTGGAAAATTAAATCCAATAGTAGAATTAAAATACCCCTAAAAATCACTCTCCCGATTTCTTTTCCATCTTTCTGGCACACTCCATACAATACTCTGCCGTCGGTGTCACTGCCAACCTATCGGTATCAATCATTTTTCCACAATTACTGCAAATGCCGTATTTCCCCAACTTAATCCTCGTTAATGTTTTTCGAATTGCTACCAAGGACTTAGATACCTGCAGTCTCATCGCAAAAGATCTATCGTGTTGGACATTCTCCGCCACATCTGAGTCTACCGAGTTATCGGCATCTCTGTTTCCGGTCACAAAAGGATCAACCTTCTTAAGTTCCTCTTTTGTTACTTTTAATTTCTTCTGCTCCCCTTTTAGATAGGCCACCAAAGGCTTTAATAGCTTTGTGGGAAACGATATTTTTTTACTGTTTTTTTCCATTTTTAAGAATATTTTTTAAATCCTCCATCGCTGTCCTGCCAGACCTAATATACACTAAAACCAAACCCCCAACAAACAGTATCCCCGACCACAAGCCAACCGTCCAAAAATAGTTTCCAATCATAATTTTCTCCACAAGAAACAACAAACCCCATAAGGAAATCGAAAAACCAGCAACGAATCCCGATCTGGCCGACGTCTTATTACCCCTATACCAAGCAAAAGTTCTATACCTCTCTTCGACATTCCAAAAATATATAAAGACGAGTAGATACATCAGAGCCAAAACAATGTACTGCCACATGAAGGCAAGAATAGCCAAACCGGCAAGGAAAATTGCCGTACCGGCCGAAATACCCAAAGCGGTTAAATCAAACCAATCCATAAATTTAACTTTAATTTTCCGCAAACAAAGCCAAAGACCAAAAGCAATTCCGAGTATAACGCCAAAGCGATCCAAGCCGGGATAGTTTGTCAATAAAAACAGCCTCGATAAATGATCCCAAAATATTCCTATATTCAAGATCGCAAAAACCACTCTTCCAACGATAAACCCCCAAAACGCTGACAACACCACACTGTCCAAAATTGATCTATTCTCAAAATGAGACTCATTGGCTTTCTTAAAAAAAACAAACGACCCCCACAAATAAGCAATCACGGCCAACAAGCCAAAGCCGTAAACCGGAATATTATTTATACGTATTATTGCTTCATTCATTCAGATTTATTGTATACTAAAATTCACCATGCTTTCTATTGCCCACGGCGCAACCGGCGCCTTTATAGCCTCAAAAATCCCCAACCCCCTGATAAGCATTCCCCTTGTTCTTCTTTCTCACTATATCGAAGATAGAATTCCCCACTGGGACGTCGGTCAGGGTCTTACGGCCAAGAAAAAATCCCGTAAAGACGCTTTCCTTCAAGAACTGTTTTTTGATTTTCCCCTCTCCATTATCATTGTTTACTATATTTTCCAAGCCGGGCATCCATTTGACTGGCGTGTCTGGATGGGATGGTTTGTTGGACTTACCCCCGACTTTTTGGAATTTCCCTATCTCTTCATGGACGCACGTTTCTTCCCTATTAAACAGTTAGCCGCTTTTCATAGCCTGATCCACCGCTCCACTCCCCACAAACTCTGGGGTCTTCTACCTCAAGTTTTGGTGATTCTCCTCATTCTCCTTCTTAAATAACTCTACGGCTCTTTAATTTGCTCTTGCCGTATACTGTCCCGTCTCGGTATTTACTTTGATTTTGTCTCCAACACTAATGAACAAGGGTACGTTTACGGTAAGTCCGGAAGCGGTTTTAGCCGGTTTAAGCACATTACTCACCGTGTTTCCACGAGCACCTGGCTCGGTCTCGGTGATCTCCATAATAACGCTGGCTTGCAGTTCTACGCCTAGAATTTTTTCATCCCAAAAAAGTACCCAGGCTTTTTCACCTTCCACCAAAAACTTCACGTCGTCTCCCAAAACAGCCAGAGGAATCTCATACTGTTCAAAAGAGACTGGATCCATAAAATAGGCTTTTTCGTCATCCTTGTATAGATACTGTAGGTGTTTCTTTTCCAAAAGAATGTCTTCCACCATATTGCCGGAAATATATCCCTTAGTCACGATCGAACCATTAAAAAGGTTCTTTGCCTTCACTTTTATGGTTGCATTTCCCCTACCCATCTTAGTAAAGTCATACTTCATTACCCGAAAAGGATTACCTTCTTCGGTAAAAGTAACGCCCACTTTAAGTTTATTTACATCAATCATTTGAGTATTCTACTCCCCTTTTGAGGGATTAATAAAGTGCCGAGAGAGGGGATCGAACCCTCACGGGATTGCTCCCACAGGTTTTTGAGACCTGAGCGTATACCATTCCGCCATCTCGGCAATACTTGATTTTACCACGCACCGTCCCCCACATTTTACAATTTGAACTCAACGTGTTATTATAGGCTCAAGCAAATTTACATTCACAAAAGGAGGAAGCGACATGGAAAACTTGTCCCAGGAAAATAACAGTGCCGTCTTTGACACCACTGCAGGAAGCGACATCAACGATACCATATCTGAAACCATCGCACTCTCGGCGGAAAAAAATTGTCTCATTCGGTTTGAGTTCAATGGCGTGATCGTAAACGTGAACTCTGATTCAAAACCAGAACTCATCTATCGCGACTATTCTAGGGCTGTCAGGGGCTACATCGACAAAAATGTTGGCCCGAACCCGAACCCCATCCTCACAGATGAGCAAAAAGCTAGTGATGCCCACATCCGTGCCAGCATCGATCTCGAAAACCAAAAGCGTTGGGCAGTGCGCAGGGCCGAAGAAAAAGCCAACAGAGAGGCCATCGAGTCTAGGCTGATAGGCGCACCTGAGATTGAGCTTTGTAATGAAGCCGGTTGGAAAATGTTCAGGGAAAGTAATCAACCCGAAAGCTATGGCGAGGCTATTTTCCTCTACGCGGAACGATGGGCCCGGCTCATGCAGATCGAGATGTCTGCCGGAAAGAATCTTGAAGATATCGCCAAAACCACCTCATTTGACGCCGCCAGCTTCGGAGACATTTCCCGCTTCATGTACAGCTGTGCAGTCACGGCCCTCTCGAAGTGTTGGAAATATGGCAAACAGCTCCTTCGCTGGTACGAATCTAAATAAATATGCTTGTACAAGACCCCTACCCAGGGGTCTTTTTTTATCTCTTCCCTACCCACTCCCAGTTCACTACTTTCCACCAGTTACTTACATACTCCGCTCTTCTATTTTGATATTTCAGATAATACGCGTGTTCCCAAACGTCTATTCCCAAAAGAGGTTTTTTTCCCAGAGAAAGTGGGTTATCTTGATTTGCGGTAGACATAATCTCAAGTTTCCCCTCACCATCCTCCACCAACCACCCCCAACCACTTCCAAATCTGCCTAAGGCATTTTTCTCAAACAAGGCCTTAAACTCGACTAAACTACCAAACTCCATTTCAATTTTCTTTCCCAAATCAACCGGCATTGTACCCTCTCCCCCTCCTTTCATTTCTTGCCAGTAAAAATTGTGGTTCCACACTCCCCCGGCATTATTTTTAATCGCCGGCACCTCACTGTTCATTAATTCCTCTAGAGATTTGTCCTGTAAATCCGGCATTCCCTCCAGTATTTTATTAAGATTATCTACGTAACTCTGATGGTGTTTTCCGTAATGAATCTCCACTGTTTGTCGATCTATTACCGGCTCAAGTGCGTCATTGCCATAGGGCAGCTCTTCTAATACAAACGGGTAATGGTTACTCATAATTTAAGTAATAATTAATACACTATCAATTTATCACAAAAACTATCTTCCCCTATCCACTCCGTAAAACTTAACCCGATCACCTCTAAACTTCAAATCAATTGTCCCCGACGCACCGTTACGGTGTTTGGCAATAGATAGTTTTACGTCCTCCAGATTATTTTCATCATTGCGGTAAAGGAACATCACCACGTCGGCATCCTGCTCAATTGATCCCGACTCACGTAAATCGGCCAAAACCGGCGTTTTATCTGTTCTGCTCTCCACGCCTCGATTAAGTTGGGACAGTGCCAAGACCGGAATTTTTAACTCACGCGCCAGATTTTTTAAACCCTGAGAAATTGCCCCAACCTCCTGCACTCGACTCTCATAATTTTTGTCACCCACACACAACTGTAAATAGTCGACCACCAGAAGTTTCACCCCAACCTGGGAATGCAAACGACGAGCTTTTGTTCTAAGTTCCAAAATCGACTGTCCTGGGGTGTCATCAATATATAGAGGCGACTCTGCCAATACCCCCATTCCTTCTGATAGTTTGGCGAAGTCATCATCCTTAAGATTTCCCGTTTTTAATTTCCATGCGTCAATATTTGCCTGAGACACCAACATTCTATCGACCATTTCCAAGTTACTCATTTCCAGTGCAAAGTAACCAACCGGCATCTTCTTTTCTACTGCCACGTACTGAGCCACGTTGGTTGCAAAAGCGGTCTTTCCTATACCTGGCCTAGCAGCCAAAATAATCAGGTTGGAGTCCTGCATTCCGGCTAGCATCTTATCCAAGTCCGAAAATCCGGTTGGGACACCGCGAAGACCATCGGCAGAGTTTTGTAACGTGTCCAACCTATCAAAGCTTTCCGCCAAGGCATCCTTAATTGGAATAAACGACCTCCGCATATTCGTCTGGGACAGCGAGTAAATTTCTTGCTCGGCTCTATCCAAAACCTCATTCAAAGGCTTGCTGTCATCAAATCCCATCTCCCCCATAGTGGCCCCTGCAGAAATCAACTTTCTCTTTATATATGTTTCACGAACAATTTGAGCATATTTTCCGACATGTGAGGCCACCGGCACTTCATTGGATAACTCAGATAAATAAGATTTTCCTCCTACCCTATCCAACAATTTTGCCTTTTTAAGCCAGTCGGCAACCGTCAAGACGTCAATCGGGTCACGGTTTTCATAAAGAGTCACCATTGCTTCAAAAATTGAACCGTTATTTTCACTGTAAAACATCTCCGGTCGCAAAAGTACCGCAATATCAACGATGGCGTCCTTGTCAATTAGAATCGCCCCTAGAATAGATTTTTCCGCCTCATCTGAATGGGGCGGTATCTTTGTGTTAGGCATTCATTATTAATACTTGAGTATCGTCTGGCAAACTTCCTTCGTCTACTTTTATCTTATGCAAGGCTTCTCCGGCTACTAAAAATTTATTCTTATCCAAAAACTCTTCCAGGGTGTGTTTCTCCGCCCACGCTTCCGTCATTCCGGCAACTCTGTAGTGCATGGGGATTACGTAAGATGGTTGGATATCTTTAATAAGATCCATTACTTCATTTGTCTCCAAGGCCGTTACTCCCCCAACACCCACCATCAACACGTCTACCGATCCAATTTTTTCAATCTGCGCCTCGGAAAGCTTGTGTCCCAAATCTCCTAAATGTAAAACGTTCAGTCCGTCCATTCTTACATTCATAATTAGATTTTTTCCTCTTTCGGCTCCCTCCACTTTATCGTGATACATTTTGGTCGCTGCTATCTCTACCCCTCCGATTTCATACTCTCCCTCTTTATCAATAACAAAAGTGTCTTGACGCGTAACCGGACCAGTTATGTTTTCCAACGCATTGTGATCATCATGACTATGAGAAATAGTCACTATATCGGCCACCTCTTTTGCAAAAGGCAAACCCACCATCTCACTTTTAAAAGGATCCATGATAATCGTCATCCCCTCTTTGTTTTTTAACTTAAAACACGAGTGACCAAGATATGTGATTTCCATGAAACAATAATACCACAGCGCCCACCCAAGAACCCGAAAGGATTCTGGTGCCAACACCCACAAAACTTGCAAATATGGTTCCAAACTGTTATCCTTTCACTCGAAAGCCTATGCGCAAAGAAGTCATTCTAGCCGTAATCATTGGGATAATCCTCGGAGGAGTCATCCTCTACGGTATTAACCTAGCCAATACCTCTTCCAAACTTAATCAGAATAACACCGAGACAAAAGGCAGTCCAAAAGTCACCCCTTCCCCCTCAAAAAAACCGGATAGTTTAATCTCCATTCTTTTTCCCCCAAACAACTCTGTTGTCACCGAAGCCAAACTTACCCTCAAGGGCACAACCAAACCCAACTCCAACGTCGCCATCATCTCCGAAAGTGATGATATTCTCACCATGTCCGATAAGTCCGGCAATTTTTCAGGAGATATTAACTTAATTTCTGGAGAAAATATCATTACCATCGCCATCGTTGACGACAAGCAAGCTACTTCCTCCGCTACCATTACCGTTATTCGCACCACTACCCTACCCGAATAAAATGAAAAAACTATTTTTATCTCTTACCACCATTTTTCTCAGTCTCACTCTTGCTCAACCCGCACTGGCTATCACAGCTACTCCCTCGGCTACCCCAACCCCTGATATAGAGGAAAAATATAAATTGATTGTTCAAGAAAATGTCTCCAGTATTGCCGCCAAACTACAAGAAAAAGTTAATCTTATGTCCCTTGTCGGCTACGTTGGCAAAATCACCACTATTAGTTCCGGAAACTTAACCGTAGACTCACACGGTGTCCTTCTCCAGATTACCTCTACCGCCAAAACAGTCTACCTAAAAAATAATTCCCCTATTAAAGCCACCTCTCTCGCCATCGGTGACAAGGTCATTATCATCGGTACCTCCATTAGAGATGGCATTATTCAAGCCAAAAGAGTCTCGGTCATTAAAGATGAACCAATACTTGTAAAAACAACTGCCGTGATTGCCAAAGTTGTCTCCATAGACACCAAAAAGAAAACTCTTACCCTAACTATTAATGGGGCTGACCAAATTTTGACTCTCTCCAAAAAATCCACCGTCAAACTGGACCAACTCAAAGTCGATCAAACCATTCTGGGTATCGTTAAAGAATACGATGGTACCCTCTCCATCTCCCGTGCCAAAACCCTTTAGTTTAAGCTAAAATGGATTAATGCCCCGGTCCAACAACCGCACCCTTGCCTACATCATTCTTTTGTTAAACACCGCTCTCTGGGGTTTCTCCGCACCCGTCATCAAATACTCCTTTCAATTCACCTCCCCCTCTCTTTTCCTTTTCTATCGCTATTTTATTGCCACAGTTCTTTTTCTTCCCATCTTTCTCCTTTACCGCTCCAGAAACCACCACCATGTCGACCACCTGAAAACGATTGGTATTGCTCTTCTTGGTACTCCTCTTTGTTTACTTCCTCTCTTTTATGGCCTTAATCAAACTTCCGCTATCGAAGCCTCCATCCTTGAGTCCAGCAGCCCCATTTTCACCATCGTTATGGCCATTCTTTTCCTTGGCGAAAAACTAAAACCCAAAGAAACAAAAGGTCTTTTAATCGCTCTGGTTGGAACCGCCGTTATTGCCTTCGAACCCCTTATCACCGGTGCTAACCATGTTCAGCTATCTTTCCAGGGCAACCTCTTAATCATCTTAAGTAATATTATCTGGACTTCCTTCCTCCTCTTGTCCAAAAAATTCAAGACAGACCCTGTTTACCTTTCCTTTTACTCTTTTGTTCTCAGTATTCCCTTTTTCTTCCTCATACACTCTTCCCAACGTCTTTCTTTCGCTCTCAATATTGAAGCTCTTCCTGGTATTCTCTACATGGCCATCGGAGGCTCCATCATCGCTTTCTGGGCCTACCAAGAAGGCCAGAGACGTATCGAGGCGTCCGAGGCGGCTATCTTCACCTATCTCAAACCTGCTTTCGCCATTCCTCTTTCTATCTTATGGCTAAAAGAAGCCTTTTCACCTGTCGCCATCGCAGCTACGCTCTTTATCATCGTGGGTGTTTTTATCTCCGAAAAGCGCTAATTTCCCAATTTGATACAATAGCGCCAACTGTACTTTCCCAATTCAAAGGAGGACCAATAATGTCTCGATCATCTGTGACAAAACGCAAGATAACAATCTTTCCATTGCGTAAGCCGGGAACATATCCATCGATAGCAGATCGCAAGATTGCCATTTTTCCGCTTCCCCTTTGTAGAATACGTTTACCAAAAAAGTGTGTTCTTCCATATCATTAACACTTTGAGCCCCATCCGGGGCTCTTTTTTTGTGTCAAAACTAGCCTCCTGTGATACAATATGAAGGCTATGAAACAGAATCTACATCCTGAATACCAAGAAACTACGGTTACCTGCGCTTGCGGGAATGTTTTTACCGTCGGTGGAACCTCGAAAGCACTCCACGTTGACGTCTGTGACAAGTGTCACCCCTTCTTTACCGGCACCCAAAGATTCATTGACTCCATGGGTCGTGTTGATAAATTCATCGCCAAACGTAAAGCCGCTGTTGGCTACGTCAAAAAGGGCAAAGAAAAGAAAGAGACCGACACCAACCCCAAAACTCTCAAAGAAATGCTTGAGGCCAAGAAAAAGGCCGAAGTCAAAGCCGTTGAGTCCAAAGTTGAAGAAGTCTCAGCCGAGTAGCTGAAGCCCGCTTTAAAAGCGTCTCCCTTACCAATGTACAATTAATCTCATACTATGGATAACCCGTACATTGCCTCCGAAATCATCCGTATCGAAAACGAAATCAAAGCCAATGAGGCGTTAATCAACGACCCAGACCTAGGTGCTCTCGCCAAACAGGAAATCGACAAGCTCCAAAAACAACTTGAGTCTCTTCAAAACAGTCAGATCTCCAAAGAAGAGGCCGAAGACTCCGAAAACTTCAATGACTCCCCTGCCATTGTTGAAATTCGTGGTGCCGCCGGAGGTGATGAGTCAAAAATTTTTGCCAACGACTTACTCCGAATGTACACCCGCTTCGCCCAAGAAAAAGGTTTTACTGTTGAAAATATCGACGATGGCGTTGTCAAGTTTTCTCGCCCAAATCGAAGTTTATGGGACCATGGTGCTTTTGAGACCTTTCAGTATGAATCGGGAGTTCATCGAGTACAGCGAGTTCCTGTCACCGAAGCCCAGGGGCGTATTCAAACCTCTACGGCAACAGTCGCCGTTCTCCCCGAAGTAAAGCCAACCCAAGTGGAACTCCTTGACAACGATCTTGACTGGCAGTTCACCAGAGCTGGTGGTCCGGGCGGTCAAAACGTCAACAAGGTCAACACCGCCGTCCGCCTTACTCACAAACCTACCGGTATCACCGTCTTTGTTCATGAAGAAAGGTATCAAGCCAGGAACAAAGAAATCGCCCTCAACATGATCCGCTCCAAAATCTGGCAACTGCAGGAAGAAAAACGCCTTAGTGCCCTCTCCGACAAACGATCTCAGGCTGTAGGCTCCGGTATGCGCGCCGAAAAAGTCAAAACTTACAACTTTCCTCAGAACCGCCTTACCGACCACCGTCTTGGTAAATCTTGGCACAACCTCAAAGAAATCCTGGAAGGTGACCTGGGAAACGTCTTTGAATTCACCATCGCCGAGTTCGCTGCGCTTGAATAACTGGATAATATAAGATAAAATCTCCCCATCTGAACGTTCACAACTAGGAAAAAGGAGAAATAATGAGCACAATTGTTGCCATTCTCGCTATTGGCTGTTTCATTTATGCCACCCTGTATTTAATTCTGTTCAAACCCGAACAGTTATACCTCCGTCTGAGTAAACTCAAAAAAGACCTGGAGAATAATGCCACCGACGGAAAAGATTCATTCGAATATCTTTCCAAAATGCCTGACGGTGTCCTCGATACCCTTTTGAAGTCCTGCCTTGTTATGGTCTCAGCCGTACTCTCCACCATCGTTGAAATAATCGTCATCACCTATGCCCTCACCAACAACCTTGGCTTTTTACCCGCTGGCTACCTCGCCCTGGGCATTATCCTTATCAGCATCGTCTGGACAATTTTTAGCAGCAAACGCGCACTGAAAGATTGGAAACTTGCCGATTCAAAAAACGATGATTACCTCCCCAAACGCAACTGGTTCTACCTCGGTTTCGTCTCTTTGGTTGATGTCTACTGCCTCTACGTCTTCTTAATTCTCATCAACCTTATCTGAAAACCATATTCTCAACCCCGCTCAAAAGGCGGGGTTTTTGTGACAATTTATTTCTTGGCGATGATGATACTCTTCAACACTTCCAACGCTTTATCAAGTTGGTTATCTCCCGTTGGATTCTTTTCGTCATAGATATACTTAATCGTCACATCCGGCTCAAGACCATCACCATGAATATTCTTTCCTGATGGTAAAAGCCATTCCGCCACGGTGACATGTAACCCCGAACCGTCGGGCAGTTCCTGAGCTTCCTGCACCGTTCCTTTGCCAAAACTCTTCTCACCCACCAACTTAACTCCCAAACTTTCTCTCAAAGCTCCGGCCAGGATCTCCGACGCCGACGCCGATCCCTTATTAATAAGTACTACCAGGGGCATTCCAATTAGTTTTCCGTTACGGTTAACATTCATTACTTCCGTTTTAAATTTGTCCCTTTGTTTCACAATTATTCCACTGGAAATAAACTCGCTTCCCAAATCCACGGCTCTTTGTAAATATCCACCCGGATTATTTCGAAGATCCAAAATCACTCCAGTTGCATTTTTACTCTTTACTTCTGTCACAATTTTGTTCCACTCCGTTAATGTCTGTTCACCAAACTTACTCACGGTAATTACCGCTACTCTTCCATCATCGATCCATTTAATTTCAGAAGAAGGAACTTTGATTGTATCGCGCACCAAAGTCACCTCTTTGGATGTTTTGTCCCCTTCTCTAAACATGGTCAAAATTACCTCGGTTCCCTTTTCTCCTCTAATTAAGTTGACGGCGTCTGTTACTGTGATACCCGAAGTGTCCTTGTCAACATTGTTTTTCTTGTCGGCAATATTCAAAATCAAATCCCCCGCTCTGATCCCCGCTTTCATCGCCGGGCTATCTTTCAACGGAGCAATTACCGCTAGTGTTTTATCAATAAATCCCAGTTCGATTCCTACTCCGCCAAACTCTCCCGAAAGATCCTCCTTGGATCTACTGTTGTCTACCGGCGGAAAAAAATTTGTGTAAGGATCGCCCAAAGATCTTGTCATTCCTTCAGTAGCTCCATACATTAGTTTCGTCGCATCAATATCCTCGGTTTTGAGATAACTTTCCTTCAGCCTTCCTAAAACATCATTCATCGATGTCGTGTCAATCGCCGTCAGAGACCTAATTTTTTGCCCTGCTTTCCACTCGCCCAGCCTAAACCCTCCATACACTAAACCTCCGGAAACAATGATAACCAGAAGCAACCGCCTAATTTTTTTTAGGTTCATGGACAAAACAGATATTAAATTTGCTAATTAAACTTTGTCAGTCACGGGAAGAAGAGCCAAGTGTCTGGCACGTTTGATTGAACGGGCTAGTCTAAGCTGATGTTTTTCACAAACACCAGTGGTCCAACGGGACACAATTCTCTTCTTGGGCGACACACCAATTGCGAGAGACTCGATGTCGGAGTACACCGGCTCGGTTTTCTTTACGCAAAATGGACACGGTTTACTTGACTTTCTGATTTTCTTTTTAAGAATCATTTTATTTTTTTATATATCTAATATTTAGAAAGGAATCTCATCAGACTCCTCAACTACTTCTTCTTTTTTCGACTTTTTTTCAGTCTTATCTTCTTTCTCAGGATTAAACACTTCTTCAGCTGCAGTAATGTCGGCGATTGGTGAAACTGCGTCGTCTGAACTGTAGTGGGTTTCGTACCCACCCTCAGGGCGATCACCCTTAGGAGAGTCCAAAAGAATCATTTCGTCGATTACCACTTCGGTTACTTGCCTGTCGGCACCATCTTGGCTCTTCCAAGCTCTGGTCTGTAAACGACCTTCCACATAAACCTTGCGACCCTTGGTCATTAGCTGAGAACAAATCTCACCCAACTTCCCCCAAGCCACAATGCGGTGAAACTCTACTCCTTCTTGTTTCTGACCACTTGAGTCGGTCCACTCACGATTTGTTGCCAAACCAAAAGTACAGACTCCGGTTCCCGAAGGAGTGTATTTCAACTCAGGATCACGGGTCAGGTTACCAATTAACTGAACTTTGTTTAAACTTCTTGTACTCATTTTTTCCTCCTCTTTTTTTAAATCCTAATCAATAAATATCTTAACAGTTTGTCATCCATCTGCAAATCTCTCTCTAGTTCTTTAGCCGCTGTTGGAGCACCTTCAATAGTGAGTTTGAGGTAATATCCTCTGCTCTGTTTTTTAATCTCGTAAGCCATGGCTTTCGTTCCCCACTTATCAACCTCCACCACTTTCAAAGCACGTTTCTTGCACTTCTCGGTAATGGCTTTTTCTGCACCGATTTCATTCTCGGAAACAGGATAAATGACAACGAGCTCGTACTTGTTTAAGGTCGAACCCATGGACGGTTTGATTTCGGTTGTCTTTGTTTTTTTCACCTTTTTTGGTTTTTAATAACAAGATATTCTACCATAGATAGCCACAAAAAACCCTCTAAGAATTAATCTTAGAGGGAATAACTTTCCTGTCATCCATTTAAAAGTGACAGGATAAATACAATAAACATCGCGATGGCCAACACCACAAAGGCCAAAAATAGCACCTTTGCCGCCTTTGGGCTGACCGGCAGCCCATTGTTAAAACCCTGAATTCTCAGGACCGTCGCCGCGGCCAAAACGAAAAAGCCTAATGAGGCCCCACAAAACAAAGTCGCCATCTCTCCTCCATATGTCAATGTATAGCCTGTAATATAGCACAGCCGTGCCTAAAAGTCAAATCTTATCCTCCAACCATGAACTCCACCACATCGCCGTCCTTCATCTCGTACTCTTTTCCCTCAAACCTCACCTTGCCTTTGTCTGCGGCCTCTTTCCAACCACCAGCTTCCACAAACTTGTCATAATCGCACACCTTAGCCTTGATAAACTTCTTTTCAAAATCGGTGTGAATTACCCCTGCCGCCTGCGGAGCTTTCGTCCCCCTGGTAATAGTCCAAGCTCTACTCTCCATCTCTCCGGTCGTCAAAAAGGAAATCAGACCCAAACCACTGTAAGCCTTTTTAATCAAAAGGTCTAAACCACTCTCTTTGATCCCCAACTCGGCCATATATGCCTTGGCATCTACCTCGTCCAAACTCGATAGCTCCGACTCTACTTTTGCACATATATATAGTGCGTCCCCCATTGGCTCACGTAAACGAGGGTCTGTTTCCGCCACGTTATAAACTCGAATTTCCTTCTTGGCTGTCAGTAAAAATAGATCGCGCGCCAACTCCAAATCAATCTCATCTTTCAGGATTTCTCTAGCTGATTTACCTTCATTTAGACCAGCAAAGAGCTTCTCTACAACTGCCTTCTTTTTTTCTGCTCCCCTAGCTTTGATATCCTTGCTCTCCATAGCCTTACTCACTGTCTCCAAGTCCTTCAATATTAGCTCTGTTTCCACGACACTATAATCAGTTTCCGGATCAATTGAACCCTCCTTTACAATTTCTGAGTCCTCAAAATCCCTCATTACCTGCAAAATAACATCCACTTCCCGAATATGAGTCAAAAACTTGTTTCCCAAACCTGCTCCGGTTGCCGCTCCGACCACCAAACCGGCAATATCCACAAACTCCACCGTGGCTGGAACAATCCTGCCCGAATGAGAGATATCCGAAAGCACTTTAAGACGCTCGTCAGGCACCTCTACTACGCCTACATTGGGCTCTATCGTTGCAAACGGATAATTTGCCACTAAAGCTTGCTGACGCTTCAAAAGCGCATTAAAAAGCGTGGACTTCCCTACGTTTGGTAAACCAACTATTCCTACTCTAAGTGACATCGCCTAATTTTATCATCTGAGCTGCTCCAGATGCTTCAAGAAACTTGCCGTGACCAAATCCCCATTGTGCCTATACTTTCTCAACCAGTCATATGTATCCTTTACAAAATACGCTATTTCTTCCTTAGGTACCGACTCAAATCTTGGATCCTGATACAAAAGCCTTCCCATGGTCATCCTCCGACATTTTAGGCAACTTCCACACCAATGTTCGGAACTGTTTTTGGCAATTTGAGGTGTCTCCCGCACCCATTTTCGTCTTGAGTTGGGTAGTTGATAAGTAGCACTAAAACAGTTCTGTACTAGAGGAATAATCTCCATCCCCAAACTCTTTTCCAATCTAATTACCTCGCCTACCGTCTCAATGTCCCCCACATCCACACCTTCTACTTCCATTTTCAAATTAGCCTCGGCAATTAGCTTGTTAAACATCTTCCAGGCCCCCGCATTCTCGCTAAAATGACTTTTTGTTGGATCTTCAACCATATCTCCCTCTACCAAAACTTTACTTACCCCGTAAGGATAAACGGTAACCGCCGAAACAATCGCTAGTAAAAAATCGCGCGTTCTCATGGTATCAAAGCCATCATTTTTTGAGTTGTTTCGAAGACGCACCAGTTCATATGGTATCTTCCACTCTTCACACTGCTTTTTACTCGCCACAAACTCCTCGTGATTTCCCTTTCTGTTCAAATTCCTCAAATGAACTGCCACAACCGGTTTCTTTTTCTCCTGCATTAGCGCTAATCGATATGCCGAGTCCAAACCGCCTGAATGTGCGCTGGCATACTCAACTTTTTGAAGATCCTCCCCTTCTTCCTTCTGCTTTTCGATTCTAATTTCCTCAGACATTTTAAAAATAGGTGGTCGATATCCGTAGTACTTATATAACTCATCAATAAACACTTTCTCGGTCACCCCAAAATTTGTCTCTACTATTTTTGGAAAAAATGGTGCAATAAGATGTGCCACCATCACGGTTCTCATAAGTCCCATTCCTTCTTCCGGTACTCCTGCAAAATCTCTATGTTCTACAAGACCCAATCCTCTTTTCTCCCCAGTCAACACATTCATATCCAGAAAATCCTTTCCGGACACTTTTATGTGGATTCGCTCACACTGTTCGACACTTGGCATGGGGATAATATATCACGAGTGCATAAATCAAAGAAAAATAGACCAAAAAAAGGCAGGTCCTAAAACCTGCCTAATATATTTAAACGTTAGCTAGTCACATTAATCTCCATCAAGGAGAAACCTAAAAATCCTCTCGGTGTGGCTGTCAACGCGAATGACAATATAGTAGTCATTCTCGGATGTAATGACATCCGGATACAGGAGCTTCCCCCGTACACAAAAATTAACCCGTTCAAGATGTTTTGTGACTTACTCGTCACTCAACCCAATCTTGAGTTAAAAGAGTTAATTTTTAAGGAACAATCAATCTCAGTGCAGATAATAAGCCCTATGGGCTTATTTGTCAACTTCCTTCGGTGATGATGGTTTCAAGCGTAGTGAGATCTCAGGTTTTCCGTTACGTTCCGCAACACTAAGCACCTCTACTTCCACCTGATCCCCCTTACTCAATACTTCACTTGGCGTCTTCACTCTCTGACCCAACTTTGAAACGTGGATCAAGCCGGAATAGCCATAGCTTAGTCTCACAAAAGCACCAAAGTTTGTTAAGTTGTCTACCACTCCTTTTAATACTTGACCGGAGTGGAAAAGATGATCCACACTGTTCTCCGGTATGATTAACGACAACATTAATTGTTGACGTTCATCATCAAAACCAACTACCTTCGCTGTAACAACTTCTCCTACCTCCACCACTCCCTTTGCGCTCATCACCCTACGCATGGGGTTAATTTCGGCTAAGGAGACAAATCCTTTTGTCCCGTCTTGGAGAACTATCACCAAGCCTTTATCAATTACCTTACTTACCTTTCCCTGAACCAGGTCTCCCAAAACATAGCGGTTTTTCAATTCGCTAAGCTTCGCGATGTCAATCACCTTTCTGACCCAGATCATGTTGGAAGCAAGATAAAGATATTCCAAGGACTTCCGGAAAAGTAAATCATCGTCTACTAATCTAAGCTTCAGGTATTCTCCTGTTTTTAATCTTCCAAAAACAGAGAGCTTCCCTTCACTCCAACGTAAACGCGCAGAAGAATTCTTAAGATATTCTTCCAGCCCTTTTGTTACCTTCTCCAGATTGGCTTTATTCTCCCAGTCGGTTTCTCGGGCAAAAACGACCCGTAACGAATCGTTCACTGTTACCTCGGCCAAAGGTTTCCCTAAAGATCTTTCCGTAGCCAGAATCGGCAACAAAAATCCTCTTTCGGGTACTGAGAGGCTTGATAACAAAACAACTTTTCCATCCTTACGAATTTCCATAACTTGCACGTCCGTTTGATAGAAACCGTCAACCTTCCTAAGTGACGACAAAATTGTATCAATCTCTTCTTCTACGATAGAAAGTCGTTCCAGACGGACAATCCGATCTTCCTTATCCATATTCAAAATCTTCGCCTGAAGTTTAATCCCGATTGGAATCAATTTAACCAAGGCTGAAGACTGAGAAAGGTACAAATCGCTCGCCGAAATCCAGTTTTCATAACCAGTCTCTGGATCACGAACCACAAGTGATACTCGATTATCTCCGGTGTGTTCAGCATAGCCAACAACCTCCACCGTCAAAATATCACCTTCGTGATACTTTTCCATAAAAGCATCCAGAGAAGCGGTATCGTCAACTGGCAACACTGGTTCACACAAAACACGATTTATCATCTCCTCAACTGACTCACTTTTTTCTTCCAAAGCGGACATCGTAAGAGCCAGAGATAGAAATGATGCTTTTTTTTGTTTTTCCTGATTTACTTTCTCAACCAAGTCTATCGGCAAGGCCAGTAGACTGTTTACCAAACTCCCCTCTTTAGGTTCTCTTTTTCCGTCGTAACTGTAGTTATCACCGTTGGTTAAACGACAGTCTTGACAGTAAGTCAGAACCATCTTCGTTCGAAAAAGTAAGGACATCTGCACCGAACGTAAACTCTTGTCCTTTTTGCGGGCATTAAGTAGTAGCAAGATTTTTTGTGTTTCCGGAACAATGTCTTCTTCAATCGTTACCGAATTCACATAAAAAGCTTTGCACCATCCTACTCTTCTTTCCGGCAAACTCTTTCTATTTCCATCTCCACCAGCAACCATCTCTGGTGGGTTCTGCCAAAAGTGCAGCAGTTTGAAAATAAATTCCACATCATCCCGACATCCGACCCACAAAGCTTGGTGGATTTTCTCAACCTTTTGTTTGGTCAACTGATCCCAGTTATTATCCCAAATCAGTAGATTTTTGAATCCACCGTTCTTAATTATCGGTATCAAACTTGCAATCTCTACCAAACAACCAAAACGGTCGGCCATGATAATAAGATCTGTCAAGGGTGATGGGTACTGGAACTGGCTCAGAAGTAAACCATACTCGGTAAGCATATTGTCACCATCAACTGCTCCACTATCTTTAAGTGAAGTAATCGATCGACTCAGCTCTTTTTCTTTTGGTTTATCTATCCAGCCATCTTCAAAATCATCAACTCCCAGTTTCTTCAGGGTTAAAATGATGTCGTCCATCGAGGTCCGTTGAATCTCTGGAATCGGAAACTCCAGCATCTTTCCGAACTGATCCTCGGTATAAAGACAGAACACTTCTCCGTCTCTCATTCGACCGGTTCTCCCCCATCTCTGCTTCGCGTTTGCCTGACTGATGAGCTCTAGCCCAATTAGTTTTTCCCTCTTGTCAATGTTCCATTGTGCCTGGTTTTCCACTCCGCTTTCAACTACATAGGCGACGTCTTCAACGGTAACCGATGCTTCGGCCACGTTGGTACTGACAATCACGCGAATCTTACTGCTATCTCTACCCTCAATTGCCCACTTGGTTTTCTCGTCATCCAAATCGCTGTACAACGGAAAAACATCTACCATGTTTTTCAGCTTGGGGTTGGACTCGATTAGTTTCCCAATCTTTAAAACTGCTTCCATGATCGGTTTTACCCCATGCAGAAAAGTTAGAATATGTCCCCGCTCTCGACGACCATCGACTATTTCTTCCAACAACCACATCACCTTTTTAACCAACGCCGGCACCAACTTGGAACGTAACTTGCCAGGATCCTCATAAGGCAGTTTTTCCTTCTCATCAGCAAAGTATCTTTCATACTTATGCTCACTTTTTGGTTCAAACTCTACCACCGTAGCAATGTCGGTTCCAAAATAGTTCAAAAACGACTCGCGGTTAATAGTGGCACTAACAATCAAAAGCTTTAAATGGGGATAAAGTGGCAGTTGATCTTTCAAAAGACGCAGGATGATATCAATGTTCAGAGACCTTTCATGAGCCTCATCAATCATCACTACCGAAAGATCAGCCAACTGACCCTTGTTGATCATGTTGACCAAACTACCGTCAGTTGCCACAAACGCAGCATTAAATCTGTCGGCATTCCGATCTTTACTGTAACGATAACCGATATCAAAACCCTTACCCACCGACGAACCAACTAATGTTCCTAAATACTCGGAAATACGAGTTGTAGCTACAGTCCTAGGTTGAGTAATCAAAATCTGGCCGTCCTTCAAAAAAAAGTCGCTTGGAATACCTTCCGGCGGATAAATCAACCAGTAAGGTAATGCTGTCGACTTCCCTGACCCTGTACCACCAATAACAACAACGACTTGATGTCCCGGAGTTTTTAACCATTCATAAATCTCCACAACCTTATTTGGAGTGGCTCCAAATTTTGATTGGTCAAAAAGCTGAGGCGTCTCCACCCTCACATGTGGACGATCCGGATGGCTTACTTTCCCCAACTCACCCGGAATGGCGACTGAGGTATCAACTCCCGGTAACGTCTTTACTGAGAAATACGCCGCCCCCATGGTCATTTTTTCGGCCAATAACTCACCACGACACTTTTCACAATACTCTGGCCTTGACTGACCATGCTCCTTCATCTTTTCGTACATCATGCCGGAATAACCAATTGGCTCAAGACATCGCTTGCAATTAACAGAATACTCTATCGTTGTTTTGACCATTTCTCTCCTCCTCAAATTGTCAAAGACCATACATCAAAAGATGTTGCCCAGATTTTACACCATACAAGGCACAAAATCATATCTGATACAATCTGAAGAAACCGCACATTTATATCAAAGGAGTTAAACGTGAGCCAATGTTGTGGCAAAATCCCCAGCAATAGTGATATCGATGATATTCGTAAATCTATCATCGATCCTGATCCGACCACGGTAGAGTGGATAATTGAATTCACTCCACCCGCAGACATAGTCGAAGTTAAAATCGACGAAACCAACGGTATCGACAAAATCATCGCTAAATACGATCAAAGGGGTTATTTGCACATTGTAAAAGTCTATACCGAAGACAAAGTTACAGAAAATGAAACACACGAAAAGGGTGATACACACCAAACCCTATCTTTTCCGGAACAAAATTACCGAGTTTCACAAGACTTTGATGCCCATGGTAATCCAATTCCCGGAACGGCCCACATTACTGATCAAAATACCAAGACAGTAGTTTGGCGAGAAGCTTGAATCTCCCAAGACATAAATGCTAGAATTAGCCTGTATTAAAACTACAGGCTTTTTTAATGACCAAACTAACTCCTGTTCAGATATCAAGTAAGTTTTTCTTGGAAAACAATCTGGCCAAAGAACCTACCCTCGATGATCTCACCCGTGCCTTTATCATCGCTGCGAAAAAATATACCAACAAGGAAATAGATAGTTATTCATTTTCTGCTATTTCCGAAGCCATTTACAGCGATTTTACACACACTGTCGACCTCTGGTCCTCGGACTTGGGAAATATAGTGGAAGACGCTGCGGAGCTAAATTTTTATATCGGCAACCTTTCCATCTACGCCAACCCAAAAACTCCTGACCAACAAAAAGCACTCGACCATTCAATAGCTGTCATTAGAAGAACGGAGGACAATATCAAACGCTTTCTTGATAACAAGGTTGAAAATAATAATCTTTAATGCACAATGACGTACTCCCCGGGTAGACCTTCGGTCTTCACCCGGGGTTTCTGGTTTGTTTACCCTTCGAACTCGGCGGAAACGTCAGTGCCAAGGTCGAGTTGACCTTGCTTGGCAATATAACTCTCAATC